>QFCS01000965.1_pt1 | contig 502217 bp, 487 predicted proteins | sample 3576561 | NCBI WGS metagenome assembly QFCS01 | reverse complement strand
ATCGACCATCGCCCGAAGAAGCCCGATGTCAGAGGCCGGAAAGCCATCGGGAGAGCGAAGCTGACGCATGGCGATATATTCAGCCGTCCACTCGCCGATGCCGCGCAGCCGTCGAAGCTCGGTGACAGCTTCGGCGAGATCTCCGGCCGGCTCGAGAAGCTCGGGGTTGAGTGCGACAGCTTTTGCCATGGCTTCAAGGGTGATTGATCGAGCGCGCGGCATGGCAAGCTTCGAAAGATCGGCCGCCGCCAAGCGCTCGGCGCTTGGAAATGTGTGAGTAATGCCGGGCACGATGTCCCGCAGCGTCGCCGGCAGTGGCTCGCCCCAATCGGTAACAATGTGGGCCGCGAGGCGTGTCGCCGCTCCCACCGTGATCTGCTGCCCTAATATCGCTCGGACCGCGAGCTCAAAACCGTCCCAAGCGCCAGGTACCCGCAAGCCCGGTCGCGCCGCAACGCGAGGCGCGAGCGCGGGGTCACTGCTCAAATGCCCGATGATCGCCTCCGGATCAGCAGTCAGATCGAAGATATGGCGCACCCGAGCGATAATTCGATGAAGAGCGCTAAGCTTCGGGAATCGAATGATCACGGAAAGCGTGGATTTCCGGCCAGGTTCGACAGTGAGAAGGCCAACTTCGCCGTCCAGCCTGATTGCGCGTGCGTAGCGCTCGGGCGTCACGACCTCGACGCCTTTGATTGCACGAAAGGAGAGATAGCTGACCAACCCCTCCCAATCGAACGGCGTGCGGTAAGGCAATTCCAGTCGAATTCCCTCCGCGTCGGCGGCGACTTCACCGGTCAGTCGTCGAATCGCGCCTGGGGGGCGATCAAACAAAGTCTGAAAGACCTCATTAAATCGTCGAACGCTGCCGAAGCCCGAGGCCAGCGCCACCTCGGACATGGGCAGTCGGGTTTCGTGGAGTAATTGCTTGGCCAGGAGGACACGTCGGGTCTGCGCGACGGCGATCGGCGTGGCACCGAGATGGCTGCGGAAGAGGCGGCGAAGCTGCCGATCACCCATCCCGAGACGCAGCGCCAGCGCATCGACATTGTTATTATCGAGAGCGCCCGCATCGATCAGCGCGAGCGCGCGTGAAACGGTGTTGAACGAGCCGCGCCATACGGCGAGTTCCGGCGAGGTTTCCGGGCGACACCGAAGGCAAGGCCGGAAACCGGCAGCCTGCGCAGCGGCAGCGCTCGGGTAGAAGGTGACGTTTTGACGTTTGGGCGTCCGGGCCGGGCAGATCGGCCGACAATAGATGCCGGTCGTTTTTACGGCGCCGAACAAGCGCCCGTCAAAACGGGAATCTCGCGTTGATAACGCTCGATAACAGGCGTCGACATCCATCATCATGGACTGAAGATAGGGCGCGCTGCCGCTTCTGTCTGGCGATTTTCGGACGTGGTCGTCGACTGACCTTTCTCTGCGCCATCACACACTCCTCCAGTCGACTTGACGATGCTTCCACACCGTCAGAGTCGATCCTGTGACCGTGTTCTATGGACGGGTTGCTGCCGGCTCAGGGGGAGCCGAAGTCTGAACTGCTGGTTTCGCCCCGAAACGACGCACGACCGCATAAAACGCCGGTGTGAAGATGAGACCAAAGATCGTGACGCCGAGCATGCCGGAGAAAACGGCCGTCCCCAAGGACTGTCGCATCTCAGAGCCGGCGCCGGTTGCTACCACGAGCGGCGCGACCCCAAAGATGAAAGCGAAAGACGTCATAAGGATCGGACGCAACCGGGTCTTCGCCGCATTGACGGCCGCTTGTTCAGGCGTTTCGCCATCGGCTTCAGTTTGATGTGCGAATTCCACGATCAAAATTGCGTTTTTAGCCGCAAGTCCTACCAACACCACGAACGCGATTTGCCCAAGAATGTCGATCGGCATCCCGCGGAGATTGAGACCTAAAGAGGATGCCAGAATGCACATCGGCAAAATCAGCACGATAGCAAGCGGCAGATTCCAACTCTCGTATTGCGCAGCAAGCACCAGGAAGACAAAGAACGCAGACGCCGCGAAGATCGCCATTGCCGGTACACCGGGCTGTTGTTGCTGGTGAGCAAGCTCGGTCCATTCAAAACCGATCTCTGGTGGAAGTATTTGCTTCGCGAGCTCCTCCATGCGCTTCAGCGCCGTACCGGACGCAACCCCGGGAGCGGCTGCACCCATGACCTCCGCGGCCGGGTAGAGATTGTAGCGCGGGACACGGTAGGGCGTCGTCTCGTCGTGCAGCCTTGCGACGGTACCGATTGGCACCATCTGGCCGGCGGCATTGCGGACCTTAAGCTGCAGGATGTTGTCCGGCGTTTTCCGAAATGCTTCATCGCCTTGGACCATTACCGGATACGTCCTGCCGAGATAATTAAAGTCGTTGACGTATTGAGAGCCGAGATAGAGTTGAAGCGTTGAGAACACATCCAATGGCGTAAGGCCTAACTTTTCAGCCTTTTCACGATCAATGTCCGCGTAGATCGACGGAGCGCCCGCATTGTAAAGAGTGAACACGCCGCGAAACGTCGGATCTTTGTTGGCTGCAGTGACGAGCTCATTCGTCCACTTTGCAAGTGCATGAGGACCAAGATCGCCGCGATCCTCGAGCATCAAATTGAAACCGCCGGCGCTCCCCAGACCCTGCACGGGCGGCGGCTGAATCACTAGGACGACAGCGTCTCGAATCTTGGCCATTTTTTGCTGCAAGGTTTGCACCATCGATGCCGCGTTAACGCCTGGAATGTGCACGCCGAATGCGGAGGGTAGCAAAATGTAAACGGTGCCGACGTTGGGTGCATTCGTTGATGTGGTGACATCGAAACCGCTGATAGGCGAGGAGTGCATCGCACCTGGCACGCTCAGGGCGATATCGTTCACCTGACGGACGACTTTATCGGTGCGATCGAGGCTTGAACCTGGAGGTAACATAATAACGATCGCGAGAAAGCCAATGTCCTGGTCCGGGATAAATCCGGTCGGCATACGCCAAATCTGAAAACCAGTGAGGCCGATTAGACCCGCATAAACGACAAGAACAATGCCCGTCATCCGGACCAAGCGACTCGTCACCTTGCCGTAGCCTGATGACAGCCATTCGAAGCCCGCATTGAAACGACCGAAGATCGTTCGAATAAAGCCGAAGCCGCGGTGCCCAGATGAATGTCCGACCTGCGGCTTCAAAAGAACGGCACAAAGCGCCGGACTAAGGGTCAGCGAAACGAAGAGTGAGATAACGGTTGACGCCGCAATTGTTGCGGCAAATTGCGAAAAAAAGAGCCCTGAAATACCGGAAATGAAAGCTGTAGGCACGAAGACCGCAACGAGCGTAAGCGCAATCGCGATCAATGCGCCGGAGACCTCATTCATGGTGCGGCGCGCGGCGTCCTTCGGAGATAAGCCAAGCTCCATGTTACGCTCGACATTCTCGACAACGACGATGGCGTCATCCACAACGATACCTACGGCCAACACCAGGCCAAACAGAGAGAGATTGTTAATCGATGTGCCGAAGATCGCGAGGATAGTGAAGGACCCGAGAAGGGATACGGGGATCGCGACGACTGGAATGATTGCAGCTCGCCAGCTTTGTAAGAAGAGAAAGACGACAAAGACCACTAGGACAATCGCTATGCCGATTGTCAGCATGACCTCCTCGATGGACTGACTGACAAATGTGGTCGGATCGTAGATGTCCATGTAGTCGAGACCAGGCGGGAAGCTCTTTCTGAGCTCTGCCATCTTGGCCCAAATCGCATGTTCCACCTTGACGACGTCTGCGCCGGGCGTGGCAATGACACACCACGGCACGGAAATATGCTTGTCTGCGTAGGCTATAGAGCCATAATCGGAAGAGCCTAGCTCGACGCGCGCAACGTCGCGAATGCGGGTGACGTGTCCTTGATTGTCCGATTTGATAATGATGTTGCCAAACTCTTCCGGCGTCGTGAGACGGCCGAGCGCTCGAACATTGATTTGGTAGCCCGCGTCGCTTGTGACGGGCGGTTGGTTCAGAACGCCGGCCGAAACCTGCACATTTTGCGCGCGGAGCGCGTTTAAAATATCGCTTGCGCTGAGCTGATAGCTGGCGGCGCGTTCGGCATCGACCCAAATGCGCATCGCATATTGTCGATCGCCTAAGACCCAGAAATCGGCAATGCCCGGTAGACGCGCAACTTCATCCCTGATTTTCAGCATGTAGTTCGACATGTACTGGGCGTCGCGAGAACCGTCCGGCGAATAGACATGTACGGCGAGTAGCAAAGCCTTAATGATCTTCTTAACCTGCACGCCCTGAAGCTGGACCTCCTGAGGGAGCCGGGTCAGCGTGTCCTGCACACGGTTCCGTGTAAGCATCAAAGCAGTGTTCGGATCGGTGCCAATTTTGAAGATCACCGTAACGGTGAGCTGTCCGTTCCCCGTCGATTGACTGGAGATATAGTCCATATTCTCGACACCGTTGATCGCTTGCTCGAGTGGCGTCGCGACGGTCCGCGCTATGGTCTCGGCGGAAGCGCCGGGAAATGCGGTTGTAACTTGTATGGTCGGCGGCACGATGTTTGGATATTGTGCCACCGGTAGGAATGACAATGTTGCCAGGCCGAGCAGAGTGATGAAAATGTTGATCACCACGGCGAAACGCGGTCGATCGATGAAGAAATGCGGGAGACGCATGTTCGGCTTAGCTCCAGAGAAGGTATGAGGGTTCCGCAGTAGGCTTGGGTCAGCCGCCATGCTGGCCGGAGGCAAATTGGATCGCTCCACGCTCGACCGTGACTTTCGATCCGGCTCGAACGGCCGGGATGCCTTCGATGATGATTTTATCTGTTGAAAAAAGCCCAGAGCGGATGACGCGCAAACCGCTACGAAGATCGCCCAACTCGACTTGCTTTGGCGTCACCACATTATCGGCCCCAACCGTCAGAACGACGTGCTCCGCTTGATCAGGCAGCACGGCCGCATCAGGTACCAGGAGCGCCGGTGCGGCAGGTTTCATCACGACGCTGACGCGCGCAAAGCTCCCTGGTGTCAAAAGAAAATCATTGTTGGGAACGGTCGCTCGCGCATGCAAGGTTCCGCTCGAGCGATCGAGCGAATTGTCGAGGAAGTCGAGCGTTCCTGTTCGGCTCGGCTCGTTCTCGTCACTCAAGGTGATGTCCACCGTTCTGGCGAGCGGACCACTCTGATATTGACGCTCGCGCGCGAACATCATGTGGTCAGCTTCGCTCATGTCGAAGTTGACATATATCGGATCGAGCGAAATGAGGGTGGCAAGCAGCGACGATGTCCCTGTCCCTGCCCGGCTGCCTGCGACAAGGCTGCCAACCGAAACGGCTCTTGCACCAATGCGCCCCGTGAAGGGAGCCGTTATGCGGGAATACTCAAGATCGAGCTGGGCGTCGCGAATGCGGGCTTCCGCATCATCCACTGCCGCGCGGGCAGCGCTCTGGTCGGATATGCGCTGGTCGAGGGTGGCGACAGCAGTCCACTGGTCTTTCTGCAACGTTTCGGCGCGGGAGAGCTGGCTGTTGGCAAGCGCGAGGCGAGCCTTCGCAGTCGAAAGCTCCGACTTGGCTTGCTGGAGCTTGATGTCGTACGGGCGCGGGTCGATCACGAAAAGCAGATCGCCTTTGTGAACGATATTGCCGTCGGAAAAATGAATCTCGGACAGGGTGCCGCCAACCTGAGCCCGAAGCTCGACACGATTGACGGCAGAGAACTGCCCGATAAAGCTCCCGCGCGTATCGACATTGTCGCGCAATGGCTCGCTCACAGTGACCGTCGGGAGGAGCACTTTTCCAGCTGGAGCTGAGGCGATGTCGTGATGACTGTAGATGATAGCTGCCCCGCTTCCGACAAGAAGCGCGAAACCGAAATACACCCAACCCAGGCGCTTGCTTCGTTTGGACTTCGAATTGGTCTCGTAGTCCGATACGGATTTGTGAACCGTGTCGCTCATCTGATGCCTACATTTTCAAACAGGAAAATCCGCTGACGTCTTCATTTTTGATGCATTAATAGGTTCACGCGAGCGCGGGCCATCCGAATATTGATTTCAAATTCAAAACCCAGAAGTCCTTTGGTAAAACGCAGACAATGGCGCTACTTTTTCAGCAGTTGCTTCGACCAACCATGGGCCATATGGACAAGGACGTCGCAGCCTCGACGAGCGCCCCTATCTTCTCCAGTTCAACGTCATAGATGCTATGATTGCGTAGCGCTTCTATCGTGCGGAATAGATAGTCTGCTGCCGACCCCCAACTGCCTACAGCGGTCGCCAGCCGCTGGATCGTCGCGCGCAGCGATATATTTCCGGCGTAGTGGCGGTGCTTCGCATCGCTCGTGAACGCAATCGCATGGCCGAACGGCCGACCATCGGCGCCGAAGATCTCCATCCATTGTGGAGTGTATCCACCGAGGAGCATCTCTCGACTCCAAAGCACGGGAAGCTCCGACGCGATGTCCGCTTCCGCGATCCGGTAGGCAACACCCCAACAGTCGCCACCGGGATCGAGCCCCAACGCCAAACCCGGTTGGGCCGGTGTGCCGCGACCGACTGTGATCGACAGACAGAACGTCCTATGCCAGCCGTCGACGCGGGCGACGCGCCGTTCGGCCGTCTTCATAGCTGGGTTCCAGATTAGCGAGCCGTACGCAAAGACCCAAATGTCTCCGACAGGGCGAGACTGCATGAAGGCGTTCAACGACGCGGCCCGCTCGGCCTCAGAGAAAAACAGGGCCTCAGGGTCGTCATTGGCGACGAGCGCTGCCGCCCCGCCGGCAACGAGCAACTCCCGCGTCAAGACCGGTGCCGCAGAAGCCTCTTTCAAACCCTTGGGGGTAGCGAGCAATGGGATTGTGCTCACGGCGCTATCGCCGCCTCGGCGCCCCGGCACGCATCAATCATGGACGTCCGCGGCAGTGCTATCAGCCTGCCCGCGGCACTGACGACGAAGCCAGCGACGGTGAGACACACCGGCACCAATATTCTGCCGGGGAAAATGCCGCGAAGATTTTCGAGGAGAGCCGCTCGGTTGTTCCCGAAGAAGATGACACAGACGCCCCGACTATCTTTGGCAGCGATGAATTCGCCCATCGAGCTTCCGCCGTACACGCTGTCGATCTTTTGCGGGTCACGAACTGTAAAAAGTGGAGCCGCGCGATTTTTTATTTCGTGCATGGGAAACCCCTCGTTTAGCGCTGATGACGCCAAACTATGGGCCGCGCCGCGGGGGCTCACTCCGTTCATTGCTCTCAAATCCAATTCCGACGGATCTAGGCAGTATTCGGCTCATCGCAGGCCAAGCTAACGTCGAGATCAGAAGTTGAGTGTGTCGTGACCAGAGCTGATTTTCGAGTTTGAAGGCAAGATTCGGAGTTTGGCGAACCGATGCATCGGCTAGCCTTTCGCATCGGTCATCAAACGGCGCTGATGACCCTCTTGAGGCAAACCGAAAAGACTCGATCCCGTGAATAAGGAAGATGATAACAAGGCCGTGACCCAACTCGGCCTGCTCAAGGCTGCTGCCGGCCCTGTGCATTTCAGCAAGTGGAGACAGGTCCTTCGGTCGCCTGATGAGGCCCGCGCCAATGGTGCGGGCCTCATCTGCACTGTGATAGCCGGCGGCTGGTTCAGTTAACCCACCATCGCCGTCGGCATCTTGGATCTCGTCGCTGCCTAATACGTCTCGACTAGCCGGGACCTTCGACCGGCCCAACGATCTCCCCCCAGATAGTCGTCACCGCGTGGCACCCAGTTCGATTTGACAGCAAGGATCGGAGTGTCTGCGACGAGAATGAAGGGCAGGACGGCACCATCCACGCCATTCCGGAACGCGTCCTGTGATGGAAAAATCGATTATGATGTGACAATGGTAGCCAAAGCATTTCGCAGAGTCGTGTGACGTCCATGTTCAGCCAGTCGCTTAACCTTCGTCTGTCGGTATTCTGCGCACGCACAGCAAGATCGATCCGCCACCGAAGCTTGTATGTCGGCTCGTAAAGTGCGCCGTTCGAATGAGCGGGCGCACTTTGCTGTCCGTCAACGACGCCGACTTTTTTGAAGGTAAGAAACGGAGTGCTGATCGGTCCCAGCTATGAAATCCTCCTGTCATCGTCAATGACAGGAGAAAGACATGACGGACGCTACCGCCAAACGCGCCGCCTTCCGCAAGCTGCATGACAACTTCTTCGTCCTGCCGAACGCCGCCAGTGCCGGAGAAGCGAAGGCGCTCAAAAAGTTCGGATTCAAGGCGATCGCATCGACCAGTCATGGCCTGTCGCTTGCGCTCGGCAAGGGCGACCTGACATCAAATGTCGACGAGACGATCGCCAATTTGCGCGACCTCGTCGCCGCCACCGACCTGCCGGTCAACGCCGATTTCGAGGCCGGGTTTGCCGATGATGCGGCGGGCGTCGGGCGCAATGCACGCAAGGCCGCCGAGACCGGCATCGCCGCTCTGTCGATCGAGGACCGCAAAGGTGGTGCACTGTACGATATCCCGGTTGCCGTCGAGCGGCTCAAGGCCGCGCGTGAAGCGCTCGACGCTGTCGATCCCTCCATCATACTGGTTGGACGCTCCGAAGGTTTCCTGCTCGGCAACACCAATATCGACGCCACGGTGGAGCGCCTCAAGGCGTATTCGAAGGCGGGCGCCGACGTCCTTTATGCACCGGGCGTCTCAAAGCCGGAGGATATCGAGGCCATCGTCAAGGCGGTTGCACCCAAGCCCGTCAACGTCATCCTCGTCAGCCCCAACATGCAGGTAGCAGATCTCGAAAAACTCGGCGTGCGGCGGGTCAGTGTCGGCGGGTTTCTGTCGACGGCGGCCTGGGCCGGCTTTGAGAATGCGGCGCAGTCACTCGTCAAAAACGGTTCGCTGCCAGCGGCAAGTTTTGGCTAGGAGACCTGTGTGCGGATGCGGAGCGGCGCGCTCGACGGCCAGCGCGCCGCAGTGCCCCGACAGACGGAATGAGCTGACGGCTTTACCGAGCCGCCGGCACTTGTCCGGCAGTCGCTGGCATCCGTCGAGGTCGATAAGTGCTACCTCATGGGCTGGTCCGGGACCAAGGTCATGAACCGGCGCTAAGATTTTGAGACCGAAATCGGTCGCAGCGGCACGCTTCATCAACGACCCATCGCTGTCCAAGGCCGTGCTTGGAATTCTAAAGGAGAGATCAGATCGCCCTGATGAAATCTACCTAGTCGAAACCTCTCGTGAACCGTGGTGGGTAGTTCAAGTGTTAGTAAGAAATATTTCAGCCTTCGAACTCGCAGAAAACTGGTGCTGGAAAATTCCATCGAGCGAATTGGAAGATCTAACCGGGGCGAGGCTAGCGGCTCACGGTCGGCACATTTTGAACGCCTTCGTGGCGGCGTTGTAGGAGATGAACTTAGGTCAACTTCGACAATGCCGACATCAGCGCAGCCTCTTTGTTGATGAGGCCATTTCCACTTTTACTCGCGCCATTGGCTAAGAGGATTTGGGAGAAGATTTTGTATTGACGAGCCTTCAAATAGAGGGTGACGACTCTTGTTCCTTTGACTGGCTTCTCTCCGCGCATCAATAGCGCGACATCATAGGCTGAACTTGTTTCTGCGATCGTAAGAAGTTCTTCGCAGTTCTCTTGGGTGATGTACTTCGCGATAATCTGTAATTTTGTCCAGCCTATCTGACTGAGACGCAATTTGCTTATTTCGAATTGACTGAACGTACGATCGATCTGGGCCAGATAATACGCAGTGCGCCGATCGACTTCGCAGTAATCAGCGATCGATGTGAATTTTTCCGGCGTTTCGTCTTGAACCTTCCGAAAGTACCGAGCCATCTGCAGGAACTCGTCTCCGATGAGATCAGTGTAGTATTCGTCAAACTGCTGCCATGACTTCTTCTTCATCAAAATCTTGCCCCGTCGAGAATAGGATTGAGGCTAGTGATCGTACGATGCGAGCGGCCGTGTGCAATTGAATTGCGAGTTATTTTGCTATCCCTTTCAGAATTTCTACATCTCCTGGCTTCTTCTTCGATGCGTCTTGTGCAATTAATTGCACTACTTCTCTAATCGGCTTGTTGCGCAAAGATAGTTAAGAGCGGTCTTCTCCTGGGAGCTTCGACCTGCCTGTTCTTCCGTCAACAGCAGGATAATTCGTCAGCTTAGCGCGGGATTGGGAACCATTTGCCCGATTGGGTACCGGGGTTATTCAAGGCCAAACAGGAATCCAACCAGCAACCCAGGTTTCCAAACCGCTCCGAGTATTGCAGTTGCCTCCCCCCGAAATGCCGCCACCCCCAACACGAGAGGCACCGTCAGCCCAAAACGGAGAGTAAGTTGCAACGTCGGCGCCATGTCTGATGAAGTCGGCTTTACTGCGACTTGCTGGAACCCCCAAATTGCGCAGATAGTCACCATCAAAAGCATCGTTGCCGGATGGTAGCTCGGGCGGCCCGTCTCTTCAGGAACAACGCCGTCGAAGCCGAGCGCCACGAGATCGAGTGCGTCGACGAAGGCGTCGACCACACGAACTGGGTTCTTCTCGCCGACGTAGTCGTCGATCGCCTCCGGCAGAAGCGTCATCTGTGTCCGATCCGCGCCCTCGATGAACCGTCCCATTCGATCCCCCCGCTCGTCGCTAGAGGAATCGTACAGTGCTTCGCTAGATTGAGCGCGTTTTCACACAGCCTCTCTGCTTAGCCGCCATCGCGGGCAGTCGGTATATAAGAGATCTGCTTTCGGAAGATCAGCGAACACACATTCAAATTTGGGGCGGGCCCCGGCTTCTGACCTTTAGTAGACCGGCGCTAGACACCATAGAGACTGCCTTTATCGAGGCGACCTGTGCCAAGCGCCAATCCAATGCGTTGACAGCAATACGCAATCCCCCCATTGGTCAGCGGCACTGCGATTACCTAAGGGACCAATGAGAGAGGAGGAAGGGCATGACCCTTCGCATCAACGACACGGCCCCCGATTTCACCGCCGACACGACGGACGGATTGATCCATTTCCATGAATGGTTGGGGGACGGCTGGGTGGTGCTGTTCTCGCACCCTAAGGATTTTACACCAATCTGCACCACCGAACTCGGAGCCATGGCTGGTTTGAAGAGCGAGTTCGACAAGCGCAACGCCAAGATTGTCGGCATTTCTGTCGATCCGGTGGAAAATCATATCAAGTGGAAGGACGACATCCAGAAGGCGACTGGACACATTGTCAACTACCCGATGATCGGTGACAACGACCTCAAGGTTGCCAAACTCTACGACATGTTGCCCGCCTCCGCTGGCGATACGTCGGAAGGCCGTACACCAGCAGACAATCAAACCGTTCGTTCTGTCTTCGTCATTGCGCCGGACAAGAAAATCAAACTGATCCTAACGTATCCGATGACAACGGGCCGCAACTTCCAGGAAATTCTGCGGGCTATCGATTCCATCCAGCTCACGATGAAGTTTCCGGTCGCGACACCGGCCGACTGGAAACCTGGTGAGGATGTCGTGATCGCAGGCTCGGTCTCGAACGAGGACGCGCTCAAGCGCTTCGGCGCTTTTGAGACGATCCTGCCTTATCTCCGTAAGGCAAGACAGCCGTCAGACTGAGGGGACTGACAAACCTACATTTTCCGGCCCGAAGCGTGTCGGCTATCTGTGCGTGAAGAAATCTGTCAAATAAGGTGGAGCGCTGAAGCCGCCGGGGAGGCCGTGGCTATGATATTCCGTCAACTGTTTGATAACGTCTCCAGCACTTACAGCTACCTGCTGGCCAGCCGACGGGGTGGCGAAGCGCTCATCATCGACCCGGTGCTCGAAAAAGTCGATCGCTATGTCCAGCTATTGATCGAACTCGACCTTCGGCTCGTCAAGGCCGTCGATACTCATCTTCACGCAGACCATATTACCGGTCTTGGTGCGCTGCGCGATCGAACGCATTGCATCACCGTCATGGGCGAACAGAGCAAAGCAGACATTGTGTCGATGCGGCTCGCCGATGGCGAGAAGCTGGAAATTGAAGGTGTGAGTCTCGGCGTGGTTTACACACCGGGACATACGGACGATTCATATTCGTTTATCATGCCGGATCGGGTCTTTACCGGCGATACCTTGCTCATACGTGGCACGGGCCGGACAGACTTTCAAAACGGCGATGCGCGCGCCCAATACGAGTCGATTTTCAACCGGCTGCTCAGGTTGCCGGACTCTACGTTCGTCTTTCCGGCACACGATTATAAAGGCGACACGGTCAGCACGATCGGCGAGGAAAAGGCCTTCAACCCGCGACTCCGCGTAGCATCCGTCGAGGAATATGTTGACTTGATGAACAGCTTGCATCTGCCCAATCCGAAGATGATGGACGTTGCGGTGCCAGCCAACATGCACGTGGGATTTTCTCAAGATCAGATCGCGCAGCGCGGTTGGGCCATGATGCCTGCCTATGCGATTACCTTGATCGGCCGACCCGAAGTGTCCTTTATCGATCTGCGCGAACGGAGCGAGCGCGAACGCGACGGTGAGATTCCAGGCTCCCTTCATGCACCCTATCCGGCACTCCAGGAGAATCTAAATCGCGGCGGGATTCTCAATGAGTTGGCGGCTACAAAGCAGCTCATCTTCTATTGTGCATTTGGCGAGCGCTCGGCTATGGCCGTGCAGGCGGCGCAGGATTCCGGGGTTTTGTCGGCATGCCATATCCAGGGCGGCCTCGCTGCCTGGAAGACGGCGAAAGGACCGCTGCTTCACTAATCTGGAAGTCTTCCTAGGAGATTGCCTTGCGAATTGCCTTTACCCTCGCCCGGGCCGTCGGGAACACTCCGCTCATCAAGCTTCGCGCCGCATCGGAAATCACCGGATGCACGATCCTCGGCAAAGCCGAGTTCATGAACCCCGGACAGTCGGTCAAGGACCGGGCCGCGCTCTTCATCTTCAACGACGCGTGGGCCAAAGGTCAGCTTCGGTCGGGCGGGGTAATCGTCGAGGGAACAGCGGGGAATACCGGCATTGGACTGACCATGATTGGCAACGTGATGGGCTGCCGTACTATCATTGTTATTCCCGACAACCAGTCGATCGAGAAGAAGAATACGCTTCGGCTCTTGGGCGCGCAGCTCGTCGAGGTGCCCGTTGTTCCTTATCCGAATCCCAACAACTATGTAAATTACTCCGAGCGGTTGGCCGCGACTCTGGCCAAGATTGAGCCAAACGGAGTCATCTGGGCAAACCAATTCGACAACGTCGCCAATCGGCAAGCCCACGTTGAGACGACCGCCGCCGAAATTTGGCAGCAGACCCAGGGCAGGATCCACGGCTTTGTCTCTGCCGTCGGTACTGGCGGCACGCTTGCTGGCGTTGCTTTGGGACTGCGCGAGAAGAGCAAAGACATCAAGATTGCCCTGGCGGATCCGCCCGGAGCGGCGCTCCACTCCTATTACAGGACGGGCCAGCTGAAGGCTGAGGGCTCATCGATCACGGAGGGCATAGGACAAAGCCGCATCACGAAGAACCTCGAGGGCTTTAAACCCGATTTCTCGTATCGGATCCCGGATGCAGAGGCCCTCGAGATCGCGTTCGATCTCGTGCGGAACGAAGGCCTGTGCCTCGGCGCCTCGAGCGGAGTCAATATTGCGGGAGCCATTCGTCTCGCCAAGGAGCTTGGACGCGGCAAGACGATCGTTACAGTGCTGTGTGATCTCGGCACGAGGTATCAGTCGAAGCTATTCAACCCCGAGTTCCTGCGGGAGAAGAGCTTGCCCGTTCCGAAATGGCTTGGCCAAACTCCCCCGCAGCTCCCCAGCGTTTTTGCTGATCCGGTTTGAGTAATTATCCGCTCTTGGCCCCAAGCCGACAAGATCGCCTTGTCTGCTAAATGGTGAGTGGGGGACGCGCTTGATCCATGTGTAATCACACGTCCCGTCGGTCAGTGGATGTCCGCTTTTTTGGTAGAGCGGACATAGCATCGCGCCGCACGACACATAGGTGGACACTGAGCAAGTGAGACCAACGAACTCGCTTTCAGAAACAGATTGCAATTAATTTCACAGTTCCCCCGCAACAACTTGGCCCAATGCGCCCGCTCTTTCAGGTGAATTTCTTGGACCGCCCACCACAGAGGCAATGCGAGGTTCGGTTCGACGCTGTTAGCAATCTTGATGTCACGCCATCGATCTCCGCCTGCGTGAACCCATACCTTGCCATTCGCACACGGTGGTCTGGCGATCCGAGGTATTGGCGGAGCTGTTCGTTCACTGTCTGCAGTAAACCAGCGTTGTTTTTACTGAACGAGAAGGCGCCGACCGGCGCCGCTCCCGATTTGTCCGCTTCGAGGGGCACCGATTCCAGCGTGGGGTTAGCGATGGCTACGGAACGGTTGCCGAGCGCGGTGCCGGCAAACGCATCGATCTTTCCCGCGATCAGCGCGGCGATGGCCTCGGGTTGATCCTTGAATACCACAATCTGACCGTCACTTACCCCTGCTGACTTTGCTGAAGCGAACTGCACTTGCGCGGGGATGAGCCCTAGCCGCGCGTCGCTCCGCGCCGCTACGGCCATGTAGCTCGTCAATGCCTTCGGATTGCCTAGGGGGATGAGGAAGCCGTCACCGATCGTCCAGACCGGCACACTGAAAGCAACATGCTGCGCCCGTTCAGCTGTCACGAAGATCGGAACGTTCATGTCCCAGCGACCCTCTTGCACTCCGGGTAGGAATTCTTCGAACGACGTCCGATGATACTCGATTGAAGACACGCCGATCGCTCGAAGCACGACTTCCGCCAATTCGATGTCGGCGCCGATCGCGCTTTGATCCTCTCCGGTCCAATAGAAAGGGGGCTCTTCAATATAGGCAATTCTGACTTTCATGGCTTTGCTCGCTGTCAAGTGATTCAATGTTTGGGGAGCCGTCACGCGGCGGCGTCGAGGGCTGAAGAAAGCGCTGACAGCGCTGGCCCGAGGCGTTCCGGCGGCAGGTAGCCGAATCCAAGCCGGAACACGCGATTGCTTTCGCCGAACCAAGTTCCGGAAGCCAACTGCAGGTCATGCTGAGGCAACAGCCGCCAAAAGCGGGAGACGGCTGCGGCGTCGAATGCGTCGGCACGCAGACGCAGGCAGCACAATGCACCAGCATGGGGCCGCACCCAGTCGATACGTTCGCGCTCGACGTCACACCATCTCGCGAGTTCCTCGATGGCGCCGGCCAGCAACCGGCGTCTCGGCGCTAGCACCCGTTTACTATTGCGCAACAGAGCCGCAGCCAGTGTCTCGTCCAGCACTGAGCCCGAGATCACGGTATTCATCTTGGCGATGGTCAGGCGTGAGCGAAGATCGGCGTCCGCTATCGTGAGCCAACCTGTGCGGAGGCCGGGCGCTCCGAGCGCTTTCGAAACGGACGCGCCGGTAACGATGCGTGGATCGAGCCCTGCGAAGCTGTCGGCCGCACGCGCGTCGCCGTACGTCGCTTGCCGATAAGTCTCGTCGATGAAAAGTAGCGCTTCCGGGGACCGCTTCTGCATCAGCGCAAGCACGTCTTCGACGACGTCGCGAGATATCCGAACACCGCTCGGGTTTTGCGGCGATGCAATGCTGACTAGCCGCGTCTTTGGCGACAGGCTCGCCTCAATCCCATCCAGATCAAGCTGATAGCCATCCTCGAACGACAACGCGACTTCGCGGACGATAGCGCCGGCGCCGAGAAGGCTATCGCGATTGAGGGGAAAGCACGGCGTCACGAGGACAGCCTCATCGGCGGCGCGGCAGAGTTCGAACGCGAGGAGAAAGAGGCCGAGCGCTGTACCTTGCGTCGTGATGATGTGCTTGGCTGGAACCTTGCAGACTTCGGCGATGGCCTCGCGAAGATCAAGCGCGCCGGCGGATTTGCCGTAGCCGAGTTTCAGATCTCTAAGGCGATCGAGCCCAACGAAGTCGAGGACTTCACCAACCGTCATGTCCTGCGACGTGCTCTCCGCCAGGTTGTGCGGACGATTCACATCTAGCAGCGTGATGATCTCGTTATACGGGAATCGCCCGCGCCACTCTCGGGGCGCCAATTCCCCGAAACCGGATCGATGCGGCTCGCTGGAGTCGCCATGGAGCGACTTCATTGAACTCTCCCTTTGATTGGAACAAGCGCATAATAAGGCCTGTCATGCGACCATAACAGACACAGTTTCCCGTCTGACTGACCATAACAGTTAGTTGGAGAGGCGAGCGGACAGATCTACTGTGCCGGCCCACATTCGAGAGGTTCCATGGACGCCCCAACTTCGTATCGATACGAACAACTGGCCGAGTTCATTATCGGCATGATCGACAATGGTACGCTCGCGCCGGGTGGCCGCGTTCCCTCGGTGCGCGCGCTCAGCGAGCAGCACGGCATCAGTATCTCAACGGCCTTGCAGGCATACCGGATACTTGAGGATCGCGGCGTTCTCGTCGCGCGACCAAAGTCGGGCTTCTACGTTGCGGCAACGCGGCGCGCGTCATTCGCGTTGCCATCAACCTCGCGTCGCCGCACGAAGGCCTCGACCGTCTCGATCAGTGGAGCCGTCGCTGCGCTGCTCGAACACTCATCGAACCGCGCCTTCATGCCTTTCGGCTGCGCCGTACCGGATGGAGGGTTGCTGGGATCGAAGCGGCTCGATCTGGCGCTCGCGCGTGCGGCGCGGCAACATGGCACCCGTTACAACGTCTATTCCGGTCCACAGGGAGAATTGAGTCTGCGCAACGAGATCGCCAAGCGGGCGATGCGCATTGGGCACCTGCTGTCACCCGACGACGTGGTGATCACGAGCGGGTGCACTGAAGCGCTGACGCTCGCACTGATGACGGTCGCCAAACCCGGAGACACGATCGTGGTCGAATCGCCGACCTATATGGGATTGCTGCACACCATCGAAGTGCTCGGCCTCAAGGCCTTTGAACTGCCGGTCGATCCCACTCGCGGCATCGACATCGACGCGCTGGCGCATTTGCTCGAAACGGAACGTGTGGCCGCTTGCGCGCTTTCGTCGACCTTCAACAATCCGCTCGGCTCAGGAATGGCCGAAGCCGACAAGCGAGCGCTCCTTGCGGTGCTCCGTCAGCGGAACGTGCCGCTCATCGAAGACGATGTCTATGGCGACCTCTATTTTGGGCGGGAGCGACCGAAGCCGTTCATAGCGCTCGATGGCGGCGCCAATACAATCTATTGCAGTTCGTTCTCGAAGAGTCTGGCTCCCGGTTACCGTGTTGGCTGGATCGCGGCCGGCCGCCGCACACGACGCGTGATGGAGCGCAAGCTCGCATTCAGTTTATGCGGGCCTGTTCTTCCCCAAGTCGCGCTCGCGGAATTCCTGGCCAGCGGGACCTACGACACGCATTTGCGCAACATCCGTCGGCTCTTTCAGGCAAACGTTGCTCACATGGCGCGTGCGGTCGAGGCTAGCTTCCCGCCCGAAACGAAGATGAGCCGGCCGGCAGGCGGCTTCGTGCTCTGGCTCGAACTGCCGAGTCGCTTCGATTCACGCGCACTCTTTGACAAAGCGCTTGTGCAAGGCATTTGCTTCGCGCCCGGCGACGTCTTCTCCGCCAGCCGACGCTTTCGCAATTGCTTACGTCTGAGCGCCGGGCATGGCTGGAACGAGCAAATCGAAGGCGGTGTGCGTCGTTTGGGTCGGCTCGCACGGACACTTCTAGAGTTGAACTAACTTCAGACGGCGCTGGCTGCCATATCGACAAAACAGAAAGCTCTTGTGCAATTAATTGCAACACCTTTGGTTTACTCTGAGAACCGGAGCGGCAATCTGCTCGCCGGTCATCGACATGCCGGATTCGATGAATGCCAGAAGCTCTAGCGGATCGATCCGGGGCATCACAGTTCCCCCGGCTTAAAGCCGTGGTGTTCGGATCAGAGAATGGCAAACCGCGTCCCAGATGAGTTCCTTGAAGGCAGCGCGGTTATAAAGGTCAGTGTCGTAAACATATGTGTCAGCCAGTTTCTTCGCGCCCTCGCCGAGGTCGTGATAAAAAGCGGCTGCGCATCGTGTATGTTTCGGCGAAAGACTTACACCTCTGAAGCACACATAATTCCTTCCATCTCGCGAATCCGGTAGCCCCAACGGACACCTCCGTTGCGCCCTAGCGAGAGCCGATTAGTCAGTCAACGGATTATTTTGAATGGAACCTATTTCTGTATTCGGATCATCTCGCCAATTCTGCGAAATTGGCATTCTGATTTTTTATTGACAGCAAGAGGGGCTTATCCGTGAATGCACGAGTCTCGCACTTAAGCGCCCAGCCGATAATAGGTAAAATAGGTAAGCCGCTCAGAAAAATTGTTGCTTTTCAGCGGCTTATGTGTATGCTGGTGGAGCCGAGGGGAATCGAACCCCTGACCTCTGCAGTGCGATTGCAGCGCTCTCCCATCTGAGCTACGGCCCCAATGACCGGGGATTTAGGATTTGGCCCCCTTCGTTGTCAAGAAAGCAGGCCGAGCAGAACGGGGGGCCACAAAGGCCGCGACGGCCGGGCATAGGCCGAAAAAGGGGCGGCGAATTTCTCGATTTTGGCCTCTCTCCCGCCCGGTGCGCCACTGCAGCCTTATCGCTACTTGCGGCGCATAGGGCACCGGGGCTACATGGCGCTACAGTACGCAACTGCGGGACGGCGCATGCTCGAGCTTCTGGGTTTTATCAGCTATCTCATCACCCTTTATACATACGTCGTCATCGCCGTAGTGATCGTCAGCTGGCTCATGGCCTTCGGGGTCATCAACGCCTACAATCCGATGGTTCGCTCGATCTGGCAGGGGCTTAACGCCGTCACGGAACCGTTGCTCAGGCCCATCCGGAACGCGCTTCCGAACATGGGCGGGCTCGATATCTCGCCCGTCATCCTGCTGCTGCTCTGCTATTTCATCCAGACCGTCATCCTGCCGAATATCGCCAAGGCGGTCGTGTGACCAGCCGACCGGGCTCCAGGCCGCCGGCCGGCAAGGCTTGGCGGCATGGGAGCGCGTGCGTCATTGCGCACTTTCGTCTGACCCCGAAATCTTCCAAAGAGGCGATTGACGGGGTCGTCGAAACCCCCGACGGTCCGGCCTTCCAGGCGCGTGTCCGCGCACTTCCCGAGGATGGAGCCGCCAACAGGGCGCTCGAAGAGCTGGTCGCCCGTTGGCTCGGCGTGGCGAAAAGCTCGGTTTCGCTGGCATCCGGGGGCAAGTCGCGGCTCAAATTCTTGCGGATTTCGGGTGATCCGGATGCGCTCGAGCGGCGGCTGCAGGAACGAACCGACGAGTTGAGAAAATAAGCGAACGAGGAGGAAAGACGGGAATGTCCGTGGCGCAGATTATCGATGGGAAAGAGACCGCGGCGAAGGTCCGCGCTGAAGTTGCAGCAGAGGTTGCGCGGCTTCAGAAAGAGCATGGCTTGAAGCCCGGACTAGCCGTCGTGCTCGTCGGCGAAGATCCGGCCAGCAAGGTCTATGTCGCGAACAAGGCGAAGCAGACCGTCGAGGTCGGCATGAACTCGTGGGAGCATCGCCTTCCCGCCGAGACGCCGGAAGCCGACGTGCTGGCCCTCGTCGAGAAGCTCAACAACGATCCGGCCTGTCACGGCATTCTCGTGCAGCTGCCGCTGCCGAAGCACATCAACGCCGAGAAGGTTTTGAACCTCATCAGCCCCGACAAGGATGTCGACGGCTTTCATCCGGTGAACGTCGGCCGGCTTTGGGTTGGCGAGCGGGCGCTGGTGCCGTGCACCCCGACGGGATCGGTCATTCTCGCAAAGAGCGTGCTGTCGAACCTCTCGGGCCTCAACGCCGTCGTCATCGGCCGCTCGAACATTGTCGGCAAGCCGGTGGCCGCGCTGCTGCTCCGGGAAAACTGCACGGTGACGATCGCGCATTCGCGCACGAAGAACATCGAAGACGTCGTCCGCGGCGCCGACCTCGTCATCGCCGCCGTCGGCATTCCGGAGATGGTCAAAGGCAGCTGGATCAAGCCCGGCGCGACCATCATCGATGTCGGCATCAATCGCGTTCCGTCGGAGAGCGGCAAGACGAAGATCGTCGGCGACGTCGCGTACGAAGAATGCGCAAAGGTAGCCGGCGCGATCACGCCGGTTCCGGGCGGCGTCGGACCGATGACGATTGCGTGTCTGCTCAGGAATACGGCCCAGGCTGCAGCGATGCAGGCCGGCGTGAAGTCGGCGTTCGGCTGAGCGAGCGAAACGCCATTCAGTGAAGTGTGCGCCGGGGCTTTCGAGCTCCGGCGTTTTTCTTTGAACGCGAGCGTCGTTCAATGCGCTCCTCGCACATATACTTGTCGCGGATGCGCTTCTTGAAGTAATCGGCAACAGAAGCCGCTTTGACCAAGCCTTCGTATTCGCGATCCGGAACTTCGAAATAGGTGAAGCAGCTGCCGTCGGCGAAAATGATATCGAGCCTTTTGCGCGCGCCATCATACTCTGCGGCATGAATGGTTGACGATTTTCGAAACTCCTTACGCTTCACCATTCCTCATACTTCACGCTGCTCTTACCTGCCGCAATGTCTCCCCTCGATAACTCAGTGCTTCCGCGATATGGGCGCGAGATACGGTGTCACAACGCTCCAGGTCGGCGATTGTTCGCGCGACTTTTAGCGTGCGGTGGAAGCCTCGTGCCGATAATCCAAGCGTATCCGCGGCGTGGCGCAGCAGTGTAACGCCTGCTTCATCGGGCATCGCGGTCTGTTCGAGGAGTGCTGCCGAGCAATCGGCATTGGTGCGGACGCCCCTTGCACCCAGCGCCGCAAATCGCGCGCGTTGACGTTCACGCGCCGCCGCAACGCGCGTTCGGACTTCGGCGCTGCCTTCGGACGGCGCGGGCAGGACGAGATCCGCCGCTGAGATTGCCGGAACCTCGATCTGCAAATCGATGCGATCAAGCAGAGGCCCCGATACGCGAGCCTGATAATCGCCGGCGCAGCGCGGGCCGCGACGGCAGGGCTCTCCAGGATTGCTGCCTCCGCATTTGCAGGGGTTCATCGCCGCGATCAACTGGATGCGGGAGGGATAGGAAATGCGATGGTTGGCGCGCGCGATGACCGTTTCGCCTGACTCCAGCGGCTGGCGCAGCGCGTCGAGCACGTTCGGCTGGAATTCGGGCAGCTCGTCGAGAAAGAGCACGCCGTGATGTGCGAGAGAAACCTCGCCGGGGCGCGGACGCGAGCCGCCGCCGACGAGAGAGGCCATGCTGGCCGAATGATGGGGCGCGCGGAACGGCCGTTCGACGGTCAGCTTGCCGCCCATCAGTTCGCCTGCGAGCGAATGCACCATCGAGACTTCGAGGATTTCTTCAGGTTGCAGCGGCGGCAAAATCGATGGGAGGCGCGACGCCAGCATCGATTTGCCGGACCCGGGCGGACCGATCATCAAGAGGTTGTGGTTGCCAGCCGCCGCGATTTCCAGAGCGCGTTTGGCCGTTTCCTGGCCCTTGATATCGCGGAGATCGGCGGCGTAGCTCTGCGTCGGAAGCACATTCGGCTCGGGCCGCGCCAGCGTCTGCGTGCCCTTGAAGTGATTGACCAGCGACAGGAGATGCGGCGCGGCCAGGATCGCGATGTCCTCACTCGCCCAGGCGGCTTCAGGGCCCGAGGCTGCGGGGCAGATGAGGCCCTTGCCGATCGCGTTGGCGCCGATGGCGGCGGGGAGGGTGCCTGGCACGGGCCGGATGGAGCCATCGAGCGCCAGCTCGCCGATGGCGGCATAGCCCGCGATGGCATCGGGCGCGATTGCCTCCATCGCACACATCATAGCGAGCACGATCGCCAAATCGAAATGGCTGCCTTCCTTCGGCAGGTCGGCGGGCGCGAGATTGACGGTGATGTGCTTGTAGGGGAGGCCGAGGCCGACCGCGTGGAGGGCGTTACGGACGCGCTCCCGGCTTTCGGCGACGGCCTTGTCGGGCAGCCCGACGATGGCAAAGGCGGCGGCTCCCGGAGTTACCCGAACCTGCACTTCGACAGGCCGTGCCTCGATGCCGATGAACGCGAGCGTGGAGATCTGACCGTACATTTTGCCCCCCAAGGGGAGCTAATCAGCATGGTGAGACAAAGTCAAGAACGAATGGGGAACAACTATCCATCTTTCTTTGTGGGTCGACTCGTTAAGGCGCACAAACGAGCGGTCGACCCATCGGGCGGCTAATAAGACCCACAGAGCGCCGCGGCAGTGCTCTGGCAAAGCGCACAAGCGAGCTGACATCCGAGGTATTGAATTCGCGAATTCTGTCCATTTGCATTCAACAAAATCGCCTAAAGTTGATTTGCTTCGGCTCCGCGGATTGAGCCTGTTCCGCGTTGTGGCTGGGACTATTCTCCAAGGAGTAGGTCCATGAAATACGCTATAAGTATTGCTGTTTTGGTTCTGTCTTCGGCGCTCGCATTTGCTGATACCGCACCAGGGCAAGACAAGGTTGAAGCTACTCTGAAAGCCCAGGGCTATAAATCTTGGAAAAGCATCGTCCTTGATAACGGCGTCTGGGAAGTCGACGACGCCATCAACTCTGCAGGTAAGCAATTTGATCTGAGGATTGATGCAAAGACGCTGAAGACTGTGTCAAGCGTTGCAGAGTAATGAGGCTCGGTAGATCGCTGCGTGAGGCCGCCCGTCGAGCGGCCTCATTTGTCCTCATAGAAAAAGAGCGTTCACACGCCCTAACCCTTCGTCATCACCAGCGTCATGCCGATCAGGGATGAATTCGTGAACTGAATTTCGACGGCCTGCTTGTCGCTGTTGACGACGATATCCATGTTGGCCGCGACGTCGCTGCCCTGGATGACGACGTGAAAGCCTTTCGGCGTGACGTCGCCGGTCAGATCGCCTTCGAAATTGTGGATCGTTTCTTTCCAGTGGCCCGTCAGCTTGCCGGCGTTTTCCTTCACGTTGCTGATGATCTCGACGGCGCCGCCGGCCGTCGCGCAGCGGATCGTTTGCTTCAGCTCGTCTTCGGTATCGGTCAAAAGGTACGTCGCCCGGCATTTGATTTTTTCGGGCGGGCTCGCCTTGTAGCCAATCATGCCGATGCCCGACCACCTGCCAATCAGCGGTGCAAACGGCGAGGCCGTGACGGCCTGAGCCTCATGCAATGGCAACGCGAGGGCAGCGAACAACAGCGCTGCCAGCGCGCCTGCGATCGTGATCGATCTCATCGTGAAAGTGCCTTTCGTCTTCATGAACTCAGTCCGTGCGCTCATGAACTGAGCTTCCTCTTGTCTTCGATGACGTCCCAGATCATCGCGGCGATGTCGTTGCCGCCGAAGTTCTTGACCTGGCGGATGCCGGTCGGCGACGTGACGTTGATCTCGGTGATGTAGGGGCCGATGACGTCGATGCCTGTGAAGATCAGGCCGCGGCGTTTCAATTCAGGTTTAAGGCGCGCGCAGATCTCACGATCGCGGTCAGTCAGTTCGACCTTCGTGGCGGTGCCGCCGACGTGCAGGTTCGAACGCGTTTCTCCGGCTTGCGGCACGCGGTTGATCGCGCCTGCGATCTCGCCGTCGACGAGGATGATGCGCTTGTCGCCTTCCTTCACCTCGGGGCGGAATTCCTGCACCATGAAGGGCTCACGGAACACCGTTTGAAAGAGCTCGACGAGGGAGCCGAGATTGCCGTCCTCGGGCCTGATTCGGAACACCGCGGCGCCGCCGTTGCCATAGAGCGGCTTGACGATGATGTCCTTGTATTCGGCGCGGAACGCCTGCACGTCAGCGAGTGAGCGCGTAACGAGCGTCGGCGGCATCAGATCGAGGAAGTCCAGCACGAACAACTTTTCCGGTGCGTTGCGCACGCTGGATGGATCATTGACGACGAGCGTCTTCGGATGGATGCGTTCGAGCAGATGCGTCGTCGTGATGTAGGCCATGTCGAACGGCGGATCCTGCCGCAGCAGAACCACATCGAGATCGCCCAGATTTTCGGTTCGCGGATTTGAGAGCGCGTAGTGCGCGCCGCGCTTATCCTCGACCTTCAGCGTCTGGCCACGCGCCAGAAGTTTGTCTCCGCGCAGGGCGAGATCGAACGGCGTATAGTAGAAGATGTCATGTCCGCGCTTCTGGGCTTCGAGAAGGATGGCGAACGTCGAATCGCCGCTAATGTCGATGCGATCGATCGGGTCCATCTGGACGGCAATGCGAAGTGACATAAAATGCTTTCGTGGCAGGCTTAAAGGTTCATCAGGCTCGGCGCGGGCCGTGGCCTCATCGTCGTTTAGACGATTTGCGGAGCGGGCGGAATGACGGGTTGGCCGCTCGCAAAAGTGGTTCGCGGCTTATGGCAAACATGCCGCAGAAACCCTCGAATTAGACGAACTCAAATCATAGGAAATTATAGGGGTCGATATCGACGGTGATCCGAACGTCGGACTTGAGTTTTGGAATCATTCCAGCCCATGCCCGCAAATAGCTCTGCAGGTCGGCGTCACGCGGGGCTTTCACGAGAAGCCGCCAGCGGTGGCGGCCGCGCACCACGGCGATGGGGGCTTCGGACGGGCCGAGGACCGAAATGACGTCGCTCGGGGGCGCTCGCCGCGCGATTTCGCGGGCGACCTGTTCGGTCAGGGGTTTGTCGCGCGCTGAGATGACGATTGCCGCCAAGCGGCCGTATGGCGGCAGGAGACCCGCCTGACGCGTCTTGACCTCATAATTCAGGAACGCATTGCGGTCGCCGGCGACGATGGCGGTCATCACCGGATGCTCCGGCGAATAGGTTTGCACGAAACCGCGGCCAACGAAGCTCGTGCGCCCAGCGCGGCCCGTCACCTGATGCAAGAGCTGGAACGTACGTTCGGCGGAGCGCGGATCGGCGCCGTGGGCGAGCCCCAAATCGCCATCGACGACGCCGACGAGCGCAAGGCCTGGGAAGTTATGTCCCTTGGCGACGATCTGTGTGCCGATGATGATATCGAACTCGCGGGCTTCGATGCCGCGGATCATCTCGCGCATTTCGGGTAGTCCCGGAATGAGATCGGACGAGAGCAACGCGACACGCGCATTCGGAAAGCGCTCGGCGACCTCTTCCTGCACGCGCTCGACGCCCGGACCGCAGGCGACAAGCGAACCGGGCGCGGCGCATTTCGGGCATTTCTCCGGCAGCGACAGCGAGAACCCGCAGTGGTGGCATGTCAGCTTTTTCTTGAAGCGATGCTCGACGAGCCAAGCCGTACATTGCGGGCACTCGAGGCGATGTCCGCATGAGCGGCAGAGCGTCAGCGGAGCGTAGCCGCGCCGGTTCAAGAACAGAAGCGTTTGCTGGCCCTTTTCCATCGTCTCGGTCATCGACGCGACGAGCCGCTCGGCCAGCCATTTGCCGGGTGCAAGTTTTTCCGAGCGCAGATCGATTGCCGAGACGCCGGGCATTTCGACACCGGAAAAGCGTCCCGGCAGGATGGCATGGCGATACCGTCCGATGAGCGCGTTCACATGGCTTTCGATCGAAGGCGTCGCGGATGCGAGGATGACGGGAAATTTCCCGAGGTTGCCGCGCACGACGGCCATGTCGCGCCCCTGATAGTGCACGCGATCATCCTGCTTGAAGCCCTGGTCGTGCTCTTCGTCGACGACAATGAGGCCCAGATCTGAGAACGGCAGGAACAGCGCCGAGCGCGCGCCGACGACGCAGCGGACATCTCCGCGCGCGACGCCTTTCCAGATGCGGCCGCGTTCGGCTGGGCTGAGGGCCGAATGCCATTCGACGGGCGGCGCCCCGAAGCGGCGCGCGAAGCGGTCGAGGAACTGGCTCGTCAGGGCAATTTCGGGCAGCAAGATGAGGGTTTGGCGCCCCGCTGCGAGCGCGCGTGCCACCGCTTCGAAATAGACTTCGGTTTTGCCGGAGCCGGTGACGCCGTCGAGCAAGGTGACGGAGAAATTGCCGGCGTCGACGGCGCTTCTCAGGCTTTCGACAGCGCGCGCCTGATCGGCGGTGAAGTCTGTCACGCCGTGTTCGGCGTGCGGACGTGGAAAGACGCGTTCGGGGATTGCGACTTCAACAAGCATGCCTGCAGCTGCGAGACCATCGATCACGCCCGTCGAGCAACCGGCGAGATTAGCGAGATCCGATTTCGAACGGACGAGGCCGTCGGCGGCGATTTCCATGACGCGCGTGCGAGCCGGCGTCATCTTCGGCGGGGGCGCCGCGCCTTCGACGATGCACACGCCGAAACGATGCTTCGGCGGCTCGAACGCGGCGTCGGCGCTCATCATCATGCGCGCGACCATGCCGAGGGGCGCCAAAGTGTAGCGCGCGACCCATTCGGCGAAACGCATCGAAATTTCGGGAAGGCAAGGTGCGTCAATGCGGCTCGTCAGAGCCTTAAGCTTCTTGGGATCAACGGGTTTACCCTCGCCGCGCGGCGTATCCCAAACAATTCCAATGCGTGTTTGCGGCCCGAAGGGCACGAGCACGAAGGCGCCCGGCTCTGCATCCATCCCCTCCGGCACCAGATAATCGTAGGTCTGGTCGAGCGCCACGGGCATCAGCACGGGAACGCTGCGAGAGGCCGCGGCGGCATTGTTATCCAGGATTTGAAGCAGGCTATCCAAAGGGGCGTTCAACGGACTAGAAGCTTCCTCCAAGAATCGGTCGTGCTAGGTTTGCCGGGAAGTTGCGGCGCACCAAAGGCAGGGCCAAGACTTAAGGACGAGGTGAGGAGAAAGAAATGAAATTCTTCGTCGATACCGCCGACGTGACTGAGATCAAAGAGTTGGCGGCGACGGGCTTGCTGGACGGTGTTACGACGAACCCGTCTCTTGTTGCGAAGGCCGGCCGCGACTTCAAGGAAATCATCAAAGAGATCTGTGCCGTGGTTCAGGGGCCGGTATCGGCCGAGGTCGCAGCGACCGACTACGCCGGTATGATGCAGGAAGCGGAAGTGCTGCGTAAGATCGCCAAGAACGTCACGATCAAAGTGCCGTTGACGATGGATGGCCTCAAAGCCTGCAAAGCGCTGACCGGCGACGGCACGATGGTGAACGTAACGCTGTGCTTTTCGGCGAACCAGGCATTGCTTGCAGCGAAGGCCGGCGCGACGTTCGTGTCGCCATTCATCGGGCGTCTCGACGACATCGGCCTCAATGGCATGGATGTCATTCGCGAGATCCGGGCGATCTACGATAACTATCCCGATCTCTCGACGGACATTCTCGCGGCATCGATCCGCACCGTGAACCATGTCAAAGAGGCGGCCATGATCGGCGCCGACGTGGCGACCATCCCGCCAGCCATCCTGAAGGCGCTCGTCAAGCATCCGTTGACCGATGCCGGACTCGTCACCTTCGTCAACGACTGGAAGAAAACCGGACAAACGATCGTGTGAGGCAGGCACGATAAAGTGCGAACACGGACCTTATCGAACGATCTGATCGAGCGTTTCGCGCACATCGTCGGCGACGCACATGCGTTGACGTGCGCCGACGATCAGGCCGGCTATCTCACGGAATGGCGGGACCGCTATACGGGCAAGACGCCTGTCGTGTTGCGGCCCGGCTCGACAGACGAGGTTTCGCGCATCCTGGCGCTCGCCAATGCGGAAGACGTCGCGATCGTTCCGCAGGGTGGCAATACCGGGCTCGTCGGCGGGCAGATCCCTTCGCTCGACGGCAATGAAATCGTGCTGTCGCTCGGCCGTCTCAAGGCTGTTCGCGACGTCGATGCCGCCGGTGGAACGATGATCGTCGAAGCGGGCGTCACGTTGCATGCCGCGCAGCAGACAGCCATCGCCGCGGGGCGGATCTTTCCGTTGAGCCTCGCTTCAGAAGGCAGTGCGCAAATCGGCGGCGTGCTGGCAACGAACGCGGGCGGCACCGCCGTTCTCGCCTATGGAAATGCCCGAAGCCTGACGCTCGGGCTCGAGGCTGTACTTGCCGATGGCCGGGTTTGGAACGGCTTGCGGCGTCTCAAGAAGGACAACACCGGGTACGATCTCCGAGATCTTCTGATCGGCTCGGAAGGAACGCTTGGCGTTATCACGGCCGCCTGCGTGAAGCTATTTCCGACGCCAGCGGAACGCGAGACCGCAGTCGTCGCGATGCAATCGCCGAAGCATGCTCTGAGGCTCTTCCGCCTCGCTGAAGCCGAGGCGGGCGGCGCACTTACAGCGTTCGAGTTCTGGGCGCATCGCGCACAGGAGTTCGCGCTGAGCTTCGTGCCCAATCTTCGCGACCCGTTCACCGATGCCTATCCTTGGTACGCGCTCATCGAACTTTCGCATGGCGGAACCGGGGCCCGCATCCCAAACACCATCGAGCCTTTCCTGGCGAGCGCGCATGCCAAGGGTCTCATTTCCGATGCCACCATTGCGCGGTCGCTCCGGCAGGCGGAAAATTTCTGGCAATTGCGTGACGCTTTTTCCGAAGCGCAGAAGGGCGCGGGCGGCAGCATCAAGCACGACATCTCGGTGCCGGTTGCGCGAATCCCCGAGTTTCTCGAGCGCGCTGCGGCGGTTGTCGAGCGTGTGTGTCCGGGCGCGCGGCCGGTGCCGTTCGGACATTTCGGCGACGGCAACCTGCATTACAACGTCAGCCAGCCCGAAGGGATGGATCGCGCTCAGTATCTCGCCTTGTGGGATACGATGGCCGACGCCATCTTCGATCTCGTCGCGCAACTCGACGGCTCGATCTCGGCCGAACACGGCATTGGGCAAATGAAGCGCGAGGCGCTCGTCCGGTATAAGCCCGCCGTCGAGATCGACGTGATGCGCGCGATCAAACACGCGCTTGACCCCAAAGGGATCCTCAATCCCGGCAAGTTGCTTTAGTAAGCGTAGTCGTTAACTTTTGATTAACCAACGCGGCCGACGGTCGGAAGCGACGCTCGACGCCGATGTGGGGGCAAATTTTGGCGCAATCGCTCGACGAAGTCCTGGCTGGAGATGCCGAGTTGCCGCTTGGCGGCGAGCTGAAAGGCGTTGTCGAGGCGTGGCTCGATCACCTCGTCGTAGAGCGCGGGCAGAGCGCGGCGACGCGCGAGGCCTACGAGCGCGATGCACGGCAGTTCCTTTCGTTCCTCAAAAAGCATCTCGGTCATCCGCCATGCCTCGCCGATCTCGAAAGGCTCGATGCGAAGACCATTCGCGCATTCCTCGCCGGGCGGCGAAAGGCCGGCGTGACGTCACGGTCTCTGGCGCGGTCGCTCTCGGCGCTGCGCACATTGTTCCGATGGCTCGAACGTAAGGAGACCCTGAAAAACCGCGCTGTCCTGCAGGTCGCCGCGCCAAAAATTCCGCATTCCATTCCGAAACCGTTGACCGTTCAGGGCGCCGCCTCACTCGTCGAGCGGAGCGGAGGCGATGCCGAGGAATGGATTACGGCGCGCGACGTCGCCGTCATGATGCTGCTCTACGGGTCAGGATTGCGCATCAGCGAAGCGTTGAGCCTGACGCCGCGTACGGCACCGATCGACGGACGGGATATCATGCACGTCACGGGCAAAGGCGGGAAAGAGCGCCTCGTCCCAGCGCTCGCGGTCGTTTCCGAGGCGATCTCGAAATATATGCGGCTCTGCCCATATCCTCTGGAACCGGAGATGCCGCTTTTTCGCGGGGCGCGCGGCGGCCCGTTGTCACCAAGGCTGATCCAGCTCGCGATGGAAAAGTTGCGTCTCGAACTGCAATTGCCGGATACGGCGACGCCTCATGCGCTTCGCCATTCGTTCGCCACACACCTACTCTCGGCCGGCGCAGATTTACGTCAAATTCAGGAGCTTTTGGGCCATGCCTCGCTCTCGACGACGCAAGTCTATACAGAAGTCGACCGGGCACGCTTGCTGACAGTTTATGATCAGGCTCATCCGAGAGCGGCGCGCCGGTAAGGCCGCTGACGCTAGTTCACGAGTATCTCCATGCCGCCCTTTTTCCGAACGTTGCAACGCAGCCGCCGTACGCTTTGTGCGCTGATCTTTATCGCGGTCGGATTCGCAAGTGGTCCCGCTCTTGCCGATGATGCCCATTGCCAGGGCACCGATATGCTGGCCGAGATGCAGACCAAAAAGCCCGCCATTTACGCGAAGGTGATGGCTGAGAGCAAAGCGCTCGCCAACACCGAAGCAATGCTATGGAAGGTCGAAAAGCCGGGCGTTGGGACTTCCTATTTATTCGGAACGATGCATCTCAGCGATCCTCGCATCGCCGAACTTCCCCCTGCTGCACTCGATGCCATTGCGCATTCGAAGTCCGTGGCGCTCGAAGTCGCCGATCTATCGCCCGAGGCCATGGCGGCTGCGATGGCGAACGCGGCAAAGCTCATCGTCTATACTGACGGGCAATCGCTGAAGAGTGCTCTATCGGACAGCGACTACAAAAAGGTCGAGCAGATTGTCGTGAAATCCGGGATGCCGGGCGAGTTCGCGGCGTTGCTGAAGCCTTGGCTGGTCAGCATGCTGCTCGCGACGTCCGACTGCGAACGCAAGCAAGTCGCTTCGGGCAAAACCGTGCTCGATCTGCGCGTCGCGGCGGAAGCGCAAAAGCACGGGATAACCGTTACGGGTCTCGAGACGATCGAAGGTCAGCTCGGGGCACTGGCGTCTATTCCCGACGATCAGCAGCTCGCGATCCTGAAAGTCGAGCTCGATTACATCGATCGCGCCAACGACATGATGGAAACCATGGTGCAGATGTACGCGAAGCGCCAGATTGGGGCAGCGATGCCATTTCAGCTGGTGCTTGCCGCCGAGAGCGGAGCACCTCCTTCGGCGTTCGATGGATTCAAGAAGGCACTCTTAGTCGATCGCAACGGCAAAATGCGTGATGCGGCATTGCCGCTTCTTGAGAAGGGCAATGCGTTCGTCGCAATCGGCGCGCTGCACCTGCCGGGGCCGGGAGGTCTCGTCGCCTTGCTTCGCGAGTCCGGCTACACGGTGACGCCGGTCGAGTAACGCGTCAGAAGTGGATGGCGCGCTTGGCGACGGCGAGGGCCGCTTCCTTGACGGCTTCGGAGAATGTCGGATGCGCGTGGCATGTGCGCGCCAGATCTTCCGCCGAACCGCTGAATTCCATCAGAACGCAAGCTTCTGCGATCAACTCGCCGGCATTGGCGCCGATGATGTGCACACCGAGGACGCGATCCGTCTTTGCATCAGCGAGGATTTTGACGAAGCCGTCGGTCATGCGGATGGCTTTGGCGCGGCCGTTCGCGGTGAACGGAAACTTGCCGACGTTGTAGGTGATCCCCGCAGCCTTCAATTCTTCCTCGGATTTCCCGACGCTCGCGACCTCGGGGCTGGTGTAGATGACGTTCGGGATGACGTCGTAATTCACGTGCCCTGCCTGACCGGCGATGATCTCAGCCACGGCGACGCCTTCGTCTTCAGCCTTGTGCGCGAGCATGGGGCCGGCGATGACATCGCCGATGGCGAAGACACCCGTTACATTCGTTTGATAATGCCCATCGACGAGCACGCGCTTCTTGGAATCGAGCGCGAAGCCGGCTTCGGCGAGGCCCAATCCTTCGGTGAAGGGCACGCGACCAACGGCAACAAGAACCGCATCGGCCTCGACGGATTCGGCAGCGCCGCCTTCGGCCGGTTCGATCTTGGCCGTCACGCCTGTGTCAGTCGTTTCAACAGCTGAAACCTTGCTCGAAAGGCGGAAGGCAATTCCCTGCTTTTCGAGGATGCGCTGGAACGAGCGGCCGATCTCGGCATCCATGCCCGGTAGGATGCGGTTCAGATATTCAATGACGAGGACTTCCGAGCCGAGGCGCCGCCAAACGGAGCCGAGTTCGAGCCCGATGACGCCGGCGCCGACGACGAGCAGCTTTTTCGGGACCGTCGTGAAGTCGAGTGCGCCGGTCGACGAGACGACGCGCTTTTCGTCGATCTCGATGCCGGGAAGGCGCGTCACGTCGGAGCCGGTGGCGATGACGATCCATTTCGTCTCAAGCGTCTGCGTCTCACCGCTTGGAGACGTTACGGCGACCTGACCCGACTTTACGATGCGGCCGGTGCCGAAGACGCTGTCGATCTTGTTCTTCTTCAGCAGATAGGCGACGCCATCGACGTTGCCTTTGACGCCTTCGCGTTTGAACGCTTGCATCTTCGCGAGGTCGAGCTTCGGATCGGTGGCGATGCCCATGGCGGCGAAGCCGTGCTTCGCCTCGTCAAATGAATGTGAGGAGTGAAGCAGCGCCTTCGACGGAATGCAGCCGACGTTCAAGCAGGTGCCGCCGAAGGTCGAACGTTTTTCGACGACTGCGACCTTCATGCCGAGCTGCGCGGCGCGGATTGCGCAGACGTAGCCTCCGGGGCCGGTACCGATGACGATGAGGTCGTAGGACATAAGAGGGGTCTCGCCAGGTTGAAGCCTTAGCCGCTCGTCTATTTATCGAGAACGCGACGCAGTTCGAATTGGGGCATGGAAACCATGAATAACTGCCATCGCAGCTTCCAATCGCCCAAGGTCGAACAATAGGCGGTCAGCGCGGCGCGGTCAGCAAATCTTGGCGTTGCCTTGTCGATATCGAGGTGATCGACCAGCGTATGGATGGCGCCGTCGTCGTATCCCGCCTTCTGCAGATCCTCTTTGACAGCGGCGATGTCGCGCTCCCAGCTAATTTTGAGGAATTTTATCGTATCGACGTCTTCGTCAACAGCAGCGCACGCGATCATCGCACCGCGCTCCAGAAGCGCACGGGAGAGCACTGCGTCGATGGGGTTTTTTGCTGCGGGCGTTTCGGCAAACCCGGAGGTTTGAAGGGCCGTCAGGCCCGAGAGCGCGATGACGGCCTTCACGGCTGAACTTCGGCGCATCACTTCACCTTTGGACTACAATTCCAGGATGAAGCGCTGCGGATCCTCGAGGCATTCCTTGACGCGAACGAGGAAGGTGACGGCCTCCTTGCCATCGACGATGCGGTGATCGTAGGAGAGGGCCAGGTACATCATCGGGCGGATGACGACCTGACCTCCACGGACGACGGGGCGTTCCTCGATGCGATGCATGCCGAGAATACCCGATTGCGGGGCGTTCAAAATCGGCGTGGACATCAGTGATCCATAGACACCACCGTTCGAGATCGTGAAGGTGCCGCCTTGCATGTCTTCGATCGACAGCTTGCCGTCTCTGGCGCGCTTGCCGAACTCGTTGATGCGCTGCTCGATCTCGGCGAGGCTCAGGCGATCGGCGTCGCGCACGACCGGGACGACGAGGCCCTTCTCGGTGCCGACGGCAACGCCAATGTGATAGTAGTTCTTGTAGATCAGATCATCGCCATCGATCTCGGCGTTGACGGCCGGCACATCGCGCAAGGCCTGAATACAGGCTTTGACAAACAGTCCCATGAAGCCAAGCTTCACGCCGTGCCGCTTCTCGAAGATGTCTTTGTACTGCGCGCGCAGCGCCATAACCGCGCTCATATCGACGTCGTTGAACGTCGTCAGCATCGCCGCCGTGTTCTGTGCGTCCTTGAGACGGCGTGCAATCGTCTGGCGCAGCCTCGTCATCTTGACGCGCTCTTCGCGAGTCGCGTCAACACTGGTCGAGGGAAGGCGCGCTTCCTGCGGGGGCACAGCCTTCAGGGTTGGCGCCGTTGGAATGGCGACGACGTTCGTTGCCGGCGCGGCGCTCGCAATCTCGTGTACCGGCGGCGCTACGGCGGGCCGCGGCGCAGAGGCCAGGGCGTTGGCGACATCTTCCTTCAGGATTTGCCCGCGTCTTCCCGAGCCTTGAATTTCTGAGGTTTCCAGACCCGCTTCGGTCATCGCCTTCTGAGCTGCCGGAGGCGGTGGCGGCGGCACAGTTGCTGCGGCTGGCGCGCGTTCGGGAGCTGGCGGCGGGGCCGATGCTTTCGCTTCGGCCTTCGCCGGTTGGGCCTTGCCGCCGCTATCCCGCAAGGCCGCGAGCAGCGATCCGACGGCGACCGTCGAACCCGATTGAACGAGGATTTCGCCGAGGACGCCCGCCGAAGGCGCGGGAACTTCGACCGTTACTTTATCGGTCTCAAGCTCGACAAGGGGCTCGTCCGCATTGACGGCATCGCCCGCCTTCTTGAACCATTTGCCCACAGTCGCTTCCGTTACGCTTTCTCCGAGCGCGGGGACGCGAATCTCGATCGACATCTGAGCCTCTCAACCTTCCTATGTTCCGAGCGCGTCGGCGACGAGCGCGGTCTGCTCCTTGATATGTTGCGAAAGCAAGCCCGTCGCCGTCGAGGCGGAGGCGGGGCGTCCCGCATACCGCGGACGGCGGTGAATATAGCCGAGGTGGTTCAGAACCCACTCGATATTCGCATCCATGAAGTACCAGGCGCCCATATTTTTGGGCTCCTCCTGGCACCAGACGATCTCGGCGAACTTAAAGCGGCCAAGCTCTTGGATGAATGCGCGGGCGGCAAACGGATAGAGCTGCTCGACGCGGAGGATGTAGACGTCGTCGCGGCCTTGCGCATCGCGGGCATCGAGAAGGTCGTAGTAGACCTTGCCGGTGCAGATGACGACGCGCTTGATTTCGTTGTCGGGCTTGAGCTTGAGCGTCGACGTTCCGCGCTCGGCGTCATCCCAGAGCAGACGATGGAAGCTGGCGTTGGGACCGAAATCCTCAAGTTTTGAGACGACGCGCTTATGGCGCAGCAGCGACTTCGGCGTCATCAAAATCAGCGGCTTCCGGAAGTTGCGATGCAATTGCCGGCGCAGAATATGAAAGTAGTTCGCAGGCGTCGTGCAGTTCGCGACCTGCCAATTGTCTTCGGCCGACAGCTGCAGATAGCGCTCGAGGCGAGCCGAGGAATGTTCGGGTCCCTGCCCTTCGTAGCCGTGCGGCAGCAGGCAGACCAATCCGGACATGCGCAGCCATTTGCGCTCGCCAGATGAGAGGAACTGGTCGAAAATGACCTGCGCACCGTTCGCGAAGTCGCCGAATTGCGCTTCCCAAAGCGTCAGTGCGTTGGGTTCGGCGAGGGAATAGCCGTATTCGAAGCCGAGGACCGCTTCTTCCGACAGCATCGAGTTGACGATCTCGAAGCGCGCCTGGTTGGGCGACAGATGCTTCAGCGGGGCAAACCGGCGTTCGCTTTCCTGGTCGATGAAGACGGCGTGGCGCTGCGAGAACGTTCCGCGCTCGCAATCCTGGCCGGAGAGCCGGACGCGGAAACCTTCCATCAGAAGGGACGCGAACGCGAGGTGTTCGGCCATGGCCCAGTCGATGCCCTGGCCCGTGTCGATCATTTCGCGGCGGCGCTCGATCAGCTTGCCGACCGTCTTGTGAATGTGGAAGTCGTTCGGGATCGTGGTGATGCGATGCCCGATATCTTTCAGGGTATCGATCGGGATGCCCGTGTTGCCGCGCCAATCATCGCTGTCGGGGCGCGTGATGCCCGACCAGCGCCCATCGAGCCAGTCCGCCTTGTTGGGCTTGTAGCCATCGGAAAAACTGAATTCCTTGTCGAGGTTGGCGCGCACCGTCGCCTTCATCTCGGAGAACTCGGTGGGCGTCATCACGCCGTCCTCCAGAAGTTCCTTCGAATAGATGTCGACGACCGTCGGATGCGATTTGATGCGCTTGTACATCGCCGGCTGCGTGAACATCGGCTCGTCCGTCTCGTTGTGACCGTGACGGCGGTAGCAGAACATGTCGATCACGACGGGCTTTTGGAAGCGCTGGCGGAACTCGGTCGCGATCTTCGCGACGTGCACGACGGCTTCGGGGCTGTCACCGTTGACGTGGAAGATCGGCGCTTCGATCATCAGGGCGACGTCGGAGCAATAGGGCGATGACCGGGAGTGATGCGGCGCGGTCGTGAAGCCGATCTGATTGTTGATGATGAAATGAATGGAGCCGCCGGTGCGATGTCCGCGCAGGCCCGAGAGGCCGAAGCATTCGGCGACGACGCCCTGGCCCGCGAACGCCGCATCGCCGTGGATCAGCAACGGCATGACGGGCGTGCGATCGCCGCTGGCACAGCCGGCTTGATCCTGCTTTGCGCGCACCTTTCCGAGCACGACCGGATCGACGATTTCAAGATGCGAGGGGTTAGCCGTCAGCGACAAGTGGACGGTGTTGCCATCGAACATCCGGTCGGACGACGCGCCGAGGTGATACTTCACGTCACCCGAACCTTCGACATCGTCGGGCTTAAAGGAGCCGCCCTTGAATTCCTTGAAGATGGCGCGCAGCGGCTTCGACATCACGTTGGCGAGAACATTCAGACGGCCACGGTGAGCCATGCCCATCGCGATTTCGCGGACTCCCAAATGACCACCGCGCTTGATGATCTGTTCGAGCGCGGGAATGATCGATTCCGCGCCGTCGAGGCCGAAGCGCTTGGTGCCCGTGTATTTGAGATCGCAGAATTTCTCGAAGGTCTCGGTCTCGATCAGTTTCCGTAGGATTGCTTTTTGCCCTTCGGGCGTGAAGCGAATATCCTTCTCGGCGCCTTCGATGCGCTCCTGGATCCAGCCTTTTTGGGTCGGATCGGTGATGTGCGTGAACTGCACACCGATTTTCCGGCAGTACGTCCGGCGCAGGATCGTAACGATCTGGCGCATGGTGGCCGTTTCCAGGCCCATGACGCGATCGATGAAGATCGGACGGTCGAGATCGGCTTCGGTAAATCCGTAGGTTTCCGGCATCAGCTCGCGATGGACGCGGCGGTCTGCGAGGCCGAGCGGATCGAGATCGGCGGCCAAATGGCCGATGACGCGGTAGGCGCGGATCAACATCAGTGCGCGAATGGAGTCCTGCGTCGCGCGAAGGGAAGCCGCTGGAGTCAGCTCGAAACCGGAGATCTGCGCGCGGCGTTCGATCTTGTCGCGAATGGTGCGCTCGCCTTCGCCGTAATCGCCGGTCAGGGCGCCGACGAGATCGCGGTCCGTGCCATTTTCGTTCAAGAGCGCCGAGAGTGGGGGAGCCCAAGCCGGACCACCCGAATATGCGGGGGCGGAAGAGGGCGCTTCCTTTATGCTTTCAAAAAACCGCCGCCACTCGTCGCTGACAGCGCCCGGATTGCGTTCGTATTCGGCCTGCATATCCTCGATGTAGGGCGCGTTGGCGGCGCTCAAAAACGAGGTGCGCAGGAACGCTTCGTTCTGGCCATTTCGTGCCATCAATTTCGTCCTTTTCATACTCCGGAAGCATCGCCGTGATGCTCCCAGTTACGCGGACATGACCGGTAGAAGTGCCGCCGGCCGTTCGGTTATTCCTGTCTCGCGAGGCTACGCCCGCAAGACGTCAACAAGAGTTCGTCCAAGCGCGGCGGGGCTCGGCGCAATGGCAATGCCCGCGGCTTTCATCGCAGCAAGCTTGTCTTCCGCCTTGCCCTTGCCACCGGAAATGATTGCGCCTGCATGGCCCATACGCCGCCCGGGAGGCGCCGTTACACCCGCAATAAAGCCGGCCATCGGCTTCTTGCGTCCCTTCTGCGCCTCGCGCACCAGGAACTCCGCGGCGTCTTCCTCGGCGGAGCCGCCGATTTCGCCGATCATGATGATCGACTTGGTTTCATCGTCGGAGAGGAACATGTCGAGGACATCGATGAACTCGGTGCCCTTCACGGGATCGCCGCCGATGCCGACGGCGGTCGTCTGCCCTAGTCCTACGTCGGTTGTCTGCTTCACGGCCTCATATGTGAGTGTTCCGGAGCGCGATACAATGCCGACGGAGCCCTTCTGAAAGATGTTGCCCGGCATAATGCCGATCTTGCATTGGCCGGGCGTCAGGAGACCCGGGCAGTTCGGCCCGACAAGTCGCGATTTCGAGCCTTCGAGCGCTCTCTTGACGCGGACCATGTCCATCACCGGAATGCCTTCGGTGATGCAGACGATGAGCGGCAATTCGGCGTCGATGGCTTCGAGGATGGCATCGGCCGCGAAGGGCGGGGGAACGTAGATCGAAGTTGCCGTGGCACTGGTCTTGGCGACGGCTTCGCCAACGCTATCGAAAAGTGGAACGTCCGCGAGTTCGGCGTCGGGGTGCTTGGAGCCGCCTTTGCCCGGCGTGACGCCACCGACGATCTTGGTGCCGTAGGCTCGCGCCTGCTTCGTATGGAAGGTGCCTTGGCTACCCGTAATTCCCTGGCAAATGACTTTCGTGTGCTGGCCGACAAGAATAGACATTCCAACCCCGCGTGATGGCGCGTCTCAGCGCCTACATGTTGCGCATTTTTTGCAGTGCAGCAAGTAGAACCAGCTGCCTAACTCGTAAGCTTTCGACGTTTCAAGGGCGCGACACCGTCAAGCTGCGCTCTTCAGCTGATCCGTGATCTTCTTGGCGGCGTCGGCGAGATCATCGGCCGGGATGATTTTCAGGCCGGATTCATTCAGGATTTTCTTGCCGAGATCGACGTTCGTGCCTTCGAGCCGGACGACGAGCGGAACTTTGATATCCATCTCGCGCGCGGCGGCGACGACGCCCTCGGCGATGATATCACAGCGCATGATGCCCCCGAAAATGTTGACCAAGATCCCCTTTACCGACTCGTCTGCCAGAATGATCTTGAACGCCGCCTGAACCTTTTCCTTCGACGCACCGCCGCCGACATCGAGGAAGTTCGCGGGCTCGGCACCGTAAAGCTTGATGATGTCCATCGTCGCCATGGCGAGACCGGCGCCGTTGACGAGGCAGCCGATGTTGCCATCGAGCTTGACGAAGGCGAGATCGTATTTCGAGGCTTCGATTTCGGTCGGGTCTTCCTCGCCGAGGTCGCGCAGGGCGACGATCTCCGGGTGGCGGTAAAGAGCATTTGAATCGAAGTCCATCTTGCCGTCGAGGCAGATGAGCTTGCCGTCCTTGGTGACGACCAACGGGTTGATTTCGAGCAGGCTCATGTCCTTCTCGACGACCATCCGATAAAGGTTTTCGACAAGGTTTCCACAGGCTTTCAACTGGTCGCCCTTGAGACCCAGCGCAAAGCCAACCTTGCGCCCATGGAACGGCTGATAGCCGGTTGCCGGATCGATGGTGAGGGTGTGGATTTTCTCCGGCGTGTCGTGCGCAACATCCTCGATATTCATACCGCCAGCTTCGCTGACAATGAAAGCGACGCGCGAGGTTTCGCGGTCGACGAGCGCGGACAGATAAAGTTCGCGCTCAATCGCCGAACCGTCTTCCACGTAGAGCCTGTTAACGATGCGGCCGGCCGGGCCGGTCTGCACGGTCACGAGCGTCTTGCCGAGCATTTCCCTGGCAAACGTCTCGACCTCTTCCAAAGACTTGGCGAGGCGGACGCCGCCTTTGTCTCCGGCCGAGGGCTCCTTGAACTTGCCTTTGCCACGGCCGCCCGCATGAATCTGGGCTTTAACGACCCATACCGGTCCGGGAAGTTTTCGTGCGGCGGCGACTGCCTCTTCGACAGAAAATGCGGGAAATCCGTTTGGCGTCGGAACGCCGTACTGACGGTAGAGTTCTTTGGCCTGATATTCGTGGATGTTCATAATCCTGACCCCGCTGAACAATTCTTCGTCATTGCACGCACCGCCGTTTTTTGCCCAAATTCCCTGTCGTAAGGTCGCCACTTACCGGCTTTAGCCGGGGTGCGCCGAGACCGCCTCTTGAGTCGATGCTCGGAGCGCCGTAAATCCTGCTTCCATACTCGCTTAGTCAATAACGGGGAACGCCCATGACCTTTGCATGCATCAACATCGACGGACTGAAGGCGGCACGGACCGGCCGTGACCCATTCAATTTTCTCGTCGGCGAAAATTTCATTCAGCCGCCCGTCGTCGAACCCTTGAAAAAGGATTTTCCCGACCTCAAAGAGCCGGGCTTTCTCACCGAGACGGACATCGGAGCTGGCATTCACGGCGCATTCGAGAAGCTGCTCGCCGATCTCAAGAGCCCCGAGGTTTCCAAGATCGTGTCGGAAAAACTCGACATCGATCTCGTCGGCAAGCCGAAGATGATCACCATTCGCAAGCTCTCGGCTGCGAAGGACGGACGCATCCACACCGACGGCGAAGCCAAGATCGCGACGATGCTCACCTATCTCAACGACAAGTGGGACGGCACCGGCGCCGGCTGCCTTCGCGTTCTGCGCAACGATCATGACTTCGAGGACTACGTCGAGCAGATCAGCCCGCTCACCGGTACGGTCTTCGCCTTCCGGCGCTCCGACTCTTCGTGGCACGGACACACGCCGTTCGTCGGCGAGCGCCGCGTCGTCCAGATGACGTGGCTCAGAAGCGAAGCCGATGTCGCCCGTAAGGAGAAGCGCGGCGCCCTTTCGCACAATCTCAAGAAAATGTTCAAGTTCGGCTGAGACCGAAACCCTTAAACGATCATCTTGAGAGTGGCGTTCCGGCACGGTGCGCCACTCTTTCAGTTTGCGAGAGCTGGATTGATCTTCTTGCAAGCCTCGATGAGACCCTGCACGGACGCGACCGATTTCTCGAACATCGCCTTTTCTGCTTCGTCGAGCGACAGCTCGACGACCCTTTCAATTCCGCTCGCGCCGATAACTGCGGGCACGCCCACGTAGGTATCCTTAAGGCCGTACTCGCCGTTCAAGTGGGCGGCGCAGGGCAGCAGGCGCTTCTTATCCTTCAGATAGCTCTCGGCCATGGCGATGGCGGACGCCGCGGGCGCGTAGAAGGCCGAGCCCGTGCCGAGAAGGGCGACGATTTCGCCGCCGCCACCGCGCGTGCGCTTAATCATGGCGTCCAAGCTCTCCTGACTGAAGAAGCCGAGCTTCACACAATCGGGAAGCGGCACGCCGCCGATCGTCGAATAGCGCACCATCGGGACCATATCGTCACCATGGCCCCCAAGGGTCAGGGCGCGCACATCCTCGATTGAAACGCCGGCGGCTTCGGCGAGGAAGTGGGAGAAGCGGGCGCTATCGAGCACACCTGCCATGCCGACGACCTTCTTCGCCGGAAGCCCTGAAAACTTCTGCAGCGCCCAGACCATCGCATCGAGCGGGTTCGTAATGCAGATGACGAAAGCATTCGGCGCATGCGTTTTGATGGCTGCGCCGACCTGCTCCATGACCTTCAGGTTGATGCCGAGCAGGTCGTCCCGGCTCATCCCGGGTTTGCGCGGAACACCAGCGGTAACGATGCAGACGTCGGCTCCGGCAAACGCCGCATAGCCTTCGGGGCCGGTGCCTGTAATCTTGGCATTATATCCTTCGACGGCCGCGGTCTGCGAAAGGTCCAGAGCTTTGCCCTTCGCGACACCTTCTATGATGTCGGTCATGACGATATCGCCGAGTTCCTTGAGGCCAGCCAAAAGGGCGAGCGTGCCACCAATCTGTCCCGATCCGATCAGTGCAATTTTGGTGCGCGCCATGGCTGCTCCCCCGGAGATCACTAAAATGACGGCCGCGATCGCGAACCGCGATGTTGCAGCTGCGTAATCAAATTCGGCGCCCCGTCAAGCACAAGACGCAACTTTCTTCGCAAAGTCTGGTTGCGCGCCGTGAATTGGGGCGATCGGAACGACAGGACACAGGCCTGCCATTTGCGGCGTCAGTGGCTGGTACGGCCGCCCGAATGGCCCGCCAAATAGGCTTCTGAGCGCATTTCGGTCAGGCGGGACACGGTCCGCTGGAAAAGATCGGACCCATCGCCCTTCGGATACAGCGCGGCCGGCTCGGCGGCGGCAGAGGCGATGAGACAGATGCGGGCATCGTAGAGCGCGTCGACGAGGTTGATAAAACGGCGGGCAACGTCCCGCCGATCGGGCGTCAGGATCGGAATGCCGTCTATAATGACGGTATGAAAGGCGTGGCCGATGTGGATGTAGTCATTTGCGCCCAGCGGCAGGTCGCACAAGTCTGCGAACGCGAAGCGGGCGACGCCCATCGAGGCCATCGGCACCCGCACTTTCCGGCCTTTGACATCGAGCGTCTGCGATTTTCCGGGATGGTTGCCGGTTAGGCGCTTCCAGTGGGCGTCGAGCGCGACCTTCGCCGCGCTATCGATGGGGTGGAAATAAAGCTGGGCCCCGGACAACTTGTCGAGGCGAAAATCCTTCTTAGCGCCGAGCTCGATCACTTCGACCGCATTTTCGAGTGCCGATATGAAGGGCAGGAATAGCTGGCGATTGAGCCCGTTCTTGTAGAGCTCTGACGGCCGGGCGTTGGAGGTTGCGACGACGACGGTGCCGGCTGCGAAGAGTGCCTCGAACAGGCGGCCGAGGATCATGGCGTCGGCAATGTCCGTCACGTGCATCTCATCGAAGCACAGAAGACGCGCTTCCTTGGCTATGCCTTCCGCGACGTGCGGAATTGGATCGCCATCGACCGTCTTTCGGGCTTCGCCGATACGGTCGTGGACGTCGGCCATGAATTCATGAAAATGGGCGCGGCGCTTCGGCTCGAAGGCCGTCTCCTCGAAAAAGAGATCCATCAGCATCGTCTTGCCGCGGCCAACGGAGCCCCAGATATAAAGCCCCTTCGGCGCCGCTGGCGCCTTGCCGAAGACTTTCGCAAGCATGCCGGTTTTCGGACGGTATGCCGCTAGCGCCGTCCCGAGTTCGTCGAGGCGCAGAGCCAATGCGGCTTGCGCGGCGTCAAGCTCGATCTCTCCCTCGGCGAGCCGCCGATTATATCCGTCGATGATCGTCGCCAATCCGGCCCCCATGCGTCACCCACTCTCGGTAGTCGGGCGGATGCGAGAGATGCAACAGAGATCGCCGCGGCGAATTGGGTTGGGCCGATTGCCGCTGCGGCGGCCGGTGCGGAAAGGCCACGTCGCGCTCGCGGCCAGGAAGCACGGGAATTTGAGTGATCCGTCGCCCGAAAATGCAATGCTGCTTTGCAGCATTTTCTCTCGCCTTGCAGCAATTAGTCCCCAATTCTGAGGAAGTTACAAGCGCTTAGCGCGCGGCGGCGCGGCGCAAGACAAGGAGCGGGAAGAATGTTGAGAGAGGCCCATGGTTCAAGCGAAGAGCAACTCGGCTTCGTTCGGCGACTGCTGACGAGCGAGAGCTACTTGCTTTCCGAACATCTGCTTCGCCTCGACCCGGAGGCACGCCATCGCCGTTTTGGTCACGATGTTTCAGACGATTTCATCACGCGATACGCGTCGCATGCCGGCGATTTCGGCAACGTGACGTTTGGATATTTTGTCGAAGGCGAATTGCGCGCCGTCGCGGAATTGCGGCCCGACAATCTTATGCACGGCTCGGCAGCCGAGGTTGCATTCTCCGTCGAGAAACCGTTCGTCAATCGCGGTATCGCCACCCAGTTGATGGGCCGCGTCATTCGCACCGCGCGCAATCGCGGACTGCGGCATCTCATTCTCGTCTGCATGCCCGATAATGCCAAGATGCAAGCGATTGCTCGTCATTATGGCGCTGAACTCAAGATCGAGGACGGCTCCGTCATCGCCGACATCGTTCCAAAAGATCCGGATTACCAGTCGTGGGTTGGCGAATTGTTGGATGAGCGGATGACGTACCTGCACTCCGCACTCGATTTGCAAAAGCGGGTCCGGGGATCAGTGGAATTGTAATTGGAAATTCGGCTCGACGGCGAATCGCGTCATTCAAATTCGTTCAATTGCGATGCAAACGAACCGATTGCGGTGCCGTAATTCGGGTCTTCGAGTCGTCTGAAAGACCAATAGGCGTCGAAAAATAAGAAAAATTGAGTCATTCCCGCAACAGTTTGCGTTAATAAACTCCTTTTTGTCCGCAATTTCAAACTTCTCCGTCTACAAACCTCTCGAATTTGCTCATGTTTGCAAAGTTCGAGCTGATTCGAACAATAGAGGGAGACCTAAACTATGGCTAAGGCAGCTAAAGCAGCTAAGACCGTCGCAAAGCGCAAGAAACCCGTCGCCAAGAAGGCAGTCGCTAAGAAGACTGTCAAGAAGGCAGTCAAGAAGACGGCAAAGAAGAAAGCCGCCTAATTTCATTTCGCGTCCTGAAGCCCTGGACTGGGCATTCAGGCTTCGGACGCCGAATGCAAATGGCGAATGGGCGCGCTCCTTGCGCGCCTTTCTATCCAAATGGCCGGGCGACCGCGATAAGCGTCACCGGCCATATTTTTTTTCCGTGATTAAACCCGGAGTCGACATAATCGGCCGCCCGTATTCCTGCGGACCGAACAGCTGTATCCGGCTTTCAATCAGCCGCGAGAAAATGAGCAGGCCAATTTCTCGACCTGCCCATATTCCAATTAGCCTACACGGAACACGGCACCGGCGACCGACCTTGCCCGCTCGCGCACGGCGTTTCCGTCATTACCGGATTTCACAATCCACTGGCCGTTGGCCGCGCGACCGGTGATCATACCGACGTGATGCGGCCAGACGACAACGGCGCCGATCTGCGGTCCACTCGCGCGTCCATAGTGCCGCCAGTTGGCAGCGAGATTGTACTCCGGACCGCCGCCCAATTGCGTGCGCATCCACCAACCGCACCAGGCACGCGGACGACCCCCGACGTTGCCCGCCGACGCATATTTGCGGCCGCTATAGGACCGGCGCTGTGCGTAATGACGTCCGCCGCTGCCGCTGTTGGCATAGTGACGGCGTGCTCCAGAACGGTACGCGTAGGCAGATCCAGATTTGCGGTTTGAGTACTGACGGTGGACAGAGCGGCTACGCGATGCGTAGCGGGCCGAGTACTGCCGCTTGCTAGCGGAATGCTTATAGGAACGCTCGTAACGGTCACCCTTGTGGCCGTGATAGGTGCGCGCCTCTGCCGATGTCATTCCGGCCAACCAGGCCAAGCACATCGCCACTGCGATTAAACTCAATCGCATACTAACTCTCCTTCACTTGTCTTCACAAACGGGGCGCACGAAGCGTCGTAATTGGGCGAAAACAAGGGAGGATTCGACGCGCGGCATATCGTCTTATTTCGGCACAACTGCCGCGCGTGAGGAATTTGCGTTTATTTATTAAAAAGTTAAGGCAAATAAACCATTCGCCGAAAAGGTTCACGCGCTACTTTTGGGCGAGTGAATTGTGAAGTTTGCGTACGGAACGCCTCGATATGTGATCAATTTCACACGTCATTATTGAGGTTTCCTGCGTCGTCTGGTGCGGCAACGCTCCGCATACAGAGGCCTTATTGGCGCTGAATTGGATAGGGGAACGCGATGGAATACCGAAGGCTCGGCGCATCCGGATTGAGTGTTCCGCTGTTGAGTTTCGGCGCCGCGACCTTCGGCGGTTCGGGCGAATTTTTCAGCGCCTGGGGCACAACCGACGTCAAAGAAGCCCGGCGCATGGTCGATCTCTGCCTCGATGCAGGCGTTACGCTTTTCGATACGGCCGACATCTATTCGAACGGAAATTCCGAGACGGTGCTCGGCGAAGCCTTGAGGGGACGTCGCGACAAGGCTCTCATTTCGACGAAAGCGACGTTCCGCTTCGGCGATGGACCGAACGACGTCGGATCATCGCGCTTCCATCTTCTGAAAACCGTGGAGCAGGCGCTGAAACGTCTGCAGACGGATCACATCGATATCTTTCAGCTGCACGGCTTCGATGCATTGACGCCGCCGGAAGAGGTGCTCTCGACGCTCGATCAACTCGTTCGCGAAGGGAAGATTCGCTACACGGGCGTCTCGAACTTTTCGGGCTGGCACTTGATGAAGTCGCTCGCAGTTGCGGATCGTTACGGCTACCCGCGTTATATCGCGAACCAAACCTATTATTCGCTCGTTGGCCGTGATTACGAGTGGGAACTCATGCCACTCGGGCTCGATCAGGGAATTGGCGCGCTGGTTTGGAGTCCGCTCGGGTGGGGACGCCTCACCGGCAAATTGAGACGTGGACAGCCTTTGCCCGAGACGAGCCGTCTTCATAAGACGGCAGAGCAGGGCCCGCCGGTTCCGAACGAACGCGTGTTCAAAGTTGTCGATGCCCTCGATGACATTGCGAAAGAGACGGGAAAGAGCGTGCCGCAGATCGCGCTCAACTGGCTGTTCCATCGCCCGACGGTTTCCAGCGTCATCATCGGCGCGCGGAACCAGCAGCAATTGAAGGACAATCTCGGTTCGATCGGCTGGAGTCTGACGCCCGAGCAAATCAAGAAGCTCGATGCCGCGAGCGAGACTGTGAAAGCTTATCCCTATTGGCACCAGATGGGCTTCACCGAACGCAATCCCTTGCCTGTTTAGGAGAGACCAAGGGGCTTTGAACGCTCGGGAATTTCGCCATGTCGAGATTTGTCACGAGGCTGTCATGTGGCTCGCGAAAAGATCGCGCGCAATTCCGAGGCGGATAATGCGGATCATAGAGCAATGATGGACGAGCACGAAAAAAGCGAGCGAGCAAATCCGGCGCGTATCGAGGCGGAGATCGCGGACAGCTTCGACGAAGAATTCGAAATGGAAATGGACGACGCGCGGCTGGCCCGCTTGCTCGACGGCCATGACCGTGACGGCGAGGCGGGCCTCCTCGATCGCCAGGTCTATTTCAAGGAACTCTTCCGGTTACAGCGTGAGCTGATCAAGCTTCAGGACTGGGTCGTCAACACCAAGACCAAGGTCGTCGTCATTTTCGAAGGCCGCGACGCCGCCGGCAAAGGTGGCGTGATCAAGCGGATCACGCAGCGTCTCAACCCGCGTGTCGTACGGGTCGTCGCGTTGCCGGCGCCAAGCGAGCGGGAACGTTCGCAGTGGTATTTCCAGCGTTATGTGCCACATCTTCCGGCCGCCGGTGAAGTCGTGCTTTTCGATCGTTCCTGGTACAATCGCGCCGGCGTCGAACGCGTCATGGGCTTCTGCACAGAGAACGATCTCGAAGAATTCTTCCGCACGGTTCCGGAATTCGAGAAGATGCTGGTCCGCTCGGGCATTACGCTCATCAAATACTGGTTCTCGATTTCCGACGACGAGCAGCATCTGCGATTCCAAATGCGAATCCACGATCCGATCAAGCAGTGGAAGCTCTCACCGATGGATCTCGAGTCGCGGCGGCGTTGGGAGGATTACACCAAGGCCAAGGAATCGATGCTGGAGCATACGCATATTCCCGAGGCGCGCTGGTGGGTCGTGCATGCCGATGACAAGAAGCGGGCGAGGCTCAACTGCATTCATCACCTGTTGAGCCAAATCCCCTATCAGGATGTGCCGCGCGCGCCTGTCGTTCTGCCGGAACGCGTGCATCATCCTGACTATAGCCGCGCGCCCGTTCCGGACGACCTTTACGTGCCAGCGATCTACTGATCGGCCGAGTACGGAGACCTACGATCCTGACCCGGCTCCCAGCGGAGCCGGTCAGGGTGCGTGACCAGAAGCACGCACTTCGTAGCGCCCGCTTGGCCGTCTAGCGGATGCGGCGCGGATTCATATAGAGATCGGCTTCCTGACGCTGGATGTCCGGCTTCAATCGTCCATCGTGAATATCGCGTGCCAGGTTCCTGACGTGGCGGCGGGCTCCGCCATTGAAGACGATCATGCCGGTGAAAAGCTTCATCACCATCAGCAATCGCGGATCGACGTGATCGCCGCGGACTTTGCACCGCCATCTACCGCCGATGGTGAAGATCGCGCCATCAATGTGGCCGACGTGCTCACCGTGCTGATCGATGAGCGTATAGTCGCCGCCCAGATTGATGTAATCGCGGCGGAACCTGTAGAATTTCGGTTCGCCGCCTTCCATCAGGAAGAACGAGAAGTTCTCGGGCATCAGCGGCCATTTGTGTGCCGACCGTTCGAGATAGACGATGTAGTCGTCGGGGCTCGTGTTGATGGAGTAGGACATCACCGGCATGCCGCCGGCCGCGAGCGTCTGCTGCATGGACCGGCCGAGCATCATGTCCATGCTCGCCTTCCAATTCAAAGTCTCGGAAAACAGCTTGAAGACGAGGCGCTTGTCCATGCCCGTTGCGCCTTTCCAAAGCTCCTTCCGATAGCCGAGGACGCCGGTGCGCTGGCCATTCTCGATGACCTCGGCAAAGATATCCATGTCCGTCGTGAACTGGCGCGACTTGCTGCGATTGCGCTCTTTCTTCCAGAAGCCGAATTCGTACGAATTGAAATTCGTGATCCAGACCTCGACCTGAAAGTCGTGCCAGGTTTTGCGCGCGGCGCTGGTCGCGTCCGCCTTGCCTTTCTCGAGCTTCGACACCGCGGTCTTGGCCGCTTTGCTGGCCTCGCTTTGCTCCAGAATTTCCGCTCGCGTGTCACGCGCAGCTTCGGCCGCCGCCGCGTTGGCACCAGCCTCGATTGGATCTTTCTTTTGAGCAGACGCTGTCATGTTGAACCCCTATCGCGTATCGCCACACGTACGCGGCCGAATCAGCGACAGAGCCTATCACCACGTTCCAGGAACGATGCGGCAGGCAAGAAAAATGCAGTGGGCAACTGTCTTGCGTCGGTCTGCAGGCTAAGAGGTCACCAGTAGCCGCTGGGCTTGATGCCGAGCATCGGTCCAATGAATCCGAAAGCCGTTACGGCAGATCGGACGCCCTTATTCAAGTTCCGCTCTCCCGCCGCTTTTGCGAATGGATAGGCTAGAAGTCCTATGGACGTGCTGGCGACTGCAGTGATTGTCTTGGTGATCACGCGTCCGGCAAGCAGAAGCGCCCCGGGAATATTCCCGTAATTCTTTCGGTAGCGATAGTTCGTCGTCGTTCCGACACGAAAGGCGCGCTTGCATTCATAGCCCAGCGTTTGTCTTTCGGCAGGGTACTCTTCGCACACGATTGCATCGCTCTTTATTTGGACGATGCGGGCGCCGGCTTGCCCAGCTCGCATGAAAAACTCGACGTCGCTGCCGCCGTGCTGCATCGATTCATCAAATCGCAAGCCCGAATGTCCCGTTACCAGACCTGCTCGGAAGATGACGTTGCTTGTTGCGCACGTCAGACGCCAGCGCGCCTTTCCAAAAGATGACGGAGGCCGCCATTTTTCCGCGGCTGCCTTGGCCTCGCTCGCTGTCTGAAATTGGAGTACGCCGCAGGCGGCGACATCTGCTCCCGAATTCAACGCAGTCCGATGGAGACGCACGATCCAGTCTCTCGGCGCGATCTCATCATCGTCGATGAATGCGATCCAATCCGGCTCGATGGGCCCGCAAGCATTCAAAGCCGCGTTGCGCGCCACCGGTATGCCCACCCTCGGCTCGTGGACATATTTGATGGGCAGGGAAGAATTCTCGCATTGCCTGACTGTCTCGCGTTCTCCGGCATGAACGGAATTGTCAACGATGAGCAAGTGAAGATCGAGAGAGCCATCCGGAATTCTCTGGCGGAGGAGAGAATCGACGCAGCGGCGAAACATTTTCGGACGATCTTTTGTGCAGACGCACACGACAACGCGATCTGCTTTTTGTTTTTGTGTCACGCTCGCAGTCATTGATTTTTGCTCACGTGTCAAATTAGCCTAGGCTGAAAGAACTATCAAACTCCCTGTGCTCGTCAATGCGTGTATTCCAGGCATACACAGCTCAAGCTGGTGTGTGCCGTCCTCCAAAAATCGCACTGCCCACACGGACATGCGTTGCGCCGAAGGCGATCGCTGTTTCGAAATCGCCGCTCATGCCCATGCTGAGACCGCCGAGGCCCAATTCACGCGCGAGCTTGGCGAGAAAGGCGAAATGCACCGCCGGCTCCTCGTCCACCGGCGGGATGCACATGAGGCCTTTGATGTCGAGCTTCAGATTCTCGCGGCAAAACGCGACGAAGCTTCCTGCTTCGCGCGGCATGATGCCGGCCTTTTGCGGCTCTTCGCCGGTATTCACTTGAACGAAGAGTTCGAGGCTGCGGCGTTGCTTCGCCATTTCATCGGCGACGGCGCGGGCGATCTTTTCGCGATCGATGGTATGGATCGCGTCGAAAAATGCGACCGCTTCCTTCGCCTTGTTGGATTGCAGCGGGCCGATGAGATGCAACTTCACGTCGGGGAATTCGGCACGCAGCGGCGGCCATTTGCGCTCGGCCTCCTGAACGCGATTTTCACCGAATATGCGCTGGCCGGCTTCGATGACAGGCCGAATGGCCTCGGCATCGAATGTCTTGGAGACGGCGACGAGTTCTATGCCATCGGCAACACGTCCGGCGGCTTTCGCAGCGGCAACGATTTCATCGTTTACGTGTTTTAACCTGTCGACCGGAGTTTCCTGGTAATTATCGTCTGGCACACGCGTTCCTCGGTGGTCTCGAACACTTCCATAAACAATCCGGCACACAAGGAACAAGTGTCGCAATTTCGCACGGGCTTTTAATTTCCATATAGAAGACCCGTGGAAGGTCCTACCTAAACCACCGGCCTATTTTACCCCCTTACTTCAGACCGAAACTTGAGGAGCATCACCTAATGCTGAAACTCGCCGATGCACGCCGCATAATCGACGCTGCCGAAAAGAAGGCCAAGGAAATCGGTCAACCCATGAATATCGCCGTGGTGGACGAAGGCGCGAATTTGATTTCGCACATTCGCATGGATGGCGCGTGGCTCGGATCGATCAACATTGCGATCAACAAGGCGTTCACGTCGCGCGCCTTCAACATATCGACGAAGGAGTTGGCCGAGAACAGTCAGCCGGGCGACCAGTTCTTCGGCATCCATGTTTCCAACCACGACCGTGTGATGATCTTCGCCGGCGGCATACCGCTGAAGGATTCGAAAGGGAACGTCATCGGCGCCATCGGCGTATCGGGCGGCAGCGGCGTGCAGGATCAGACCGTCGCGGAAGCGGGCGCAAGCGCGCATACGTGCTGAGATTGAACTACTCGCCGGATCACGTGCTTAATATTTGGGTGCGTGATCCGGCGAGTAGCACTGCGCCGCGCACTTCCGGCGCGTTCCGATACTGGGTTTTCCGTTTTTTAGGCGAATTGGGATCAGTCGAACCCGCCACGCCTCGGCCCTACTCGACACGGCCCATCCTATTTCCGGCCTGTCCAGCGCAAAGCCCCTGCCGCAACATCTGGTTGTTACCACAACCTTGACGTGGCCGCCGGCTCATGTAGGCCATTGCGCGGGCTCAACACGATCCTGTGGCCCCAAGCCTGCCTATTGTTGGGCCAACGACTTGACCGGCTTTACCATTCGGGCTCTTTACGGCTTTCCACGAATTCTTGAACGAGATCCAAGGCCCCATGGCCACTGAACGCTACAACGCGGCCGAGCGCGAAAAACACTGGCAATCCGTCTGGGAGAAGGGCGAGATCTTTCGCGCCTCCGAGGATCCCAACCGTCCGAAGTCCTATGTCCTCGAGATGTTCCCGTATCCGTCGGGCCGCATCCACATGGGCCATGTCCGCAACTATGCGATGGGCGACGTCGTCGCGCGCTACAAGCGCGCCCGTGGCTTCAACGTGCTCCATCCGATGGGCTGGGACGCTTTCGGCATGCCGGCGGAAAACGCTGCCATGGAACGCAAAGTCCATCCCGGCACGTGGACTTATGCCAATATCGACACGATGCGCGGACAGCTCAAATCGATGGGCCTGTCGCTCGACTGGTCACGCGAGATCGCGACGTGCTCGCCGAGCTACTACAGGCATCAGCAGAAGCTGTTTCTCGATTTCCTGAAAAAGGGGATCGCCTACCGGAAGTCGTCAAAGGTCAACTGGGACCCGGTCGACCACACGGTTCTCGCCAACGAGCAGGTGATCGACGGACGCGGCTGGCGATCCGGCGCGCTCGTCGAACAGCGCGAGCTGACGCAGTGGTTCTTCAAAATCACCGACTATGCCGACGAGCTGTTGAGCGACCTCGATACACTCGTCAACTGGCCCGAGAAGGTGCGCCTGATGCAGGCGAACTGGATCGGCCGCTCGGAAGGCATGCTTGTCCGCTGGGCACTTGACAAGAAAACGGCACCGAAAGATTTCAGCGAGCTCGAAGTCTACACGACGCGGCCCGACACGCTGTTCGGCGCGTCGTTTCTTGCCGTCGCGGCAGACCATCCGCTGGCAAAAGCGGCAGCCGAGAAAGATCGGAAGCTTGCCGAGTTCTGCGAAGAATGCCGCCGCATGGGCACCTCCGTCGCCGATATCGAATCCGCTGAAAAGCGAGGATACGATACGGGAATTCGCGCCGTGCATCCGTTCGACGCCAGCTGGCAGCTGCCGGTCTATGTCGCTAATTTCGTGCTGATGGATTACGGCACGGGCGCCATCTTCGGCTGTCCGTCCGGCGACCAGCGCGACATGGATTTCGCCCGCCGCTACGATCTGCCCGTTGTGCCCGTGATCCTGCCGCCGGGCGAAAAGGCCGAGACATTCGAGCTGACCAACAAGGCCTACGAGGACGACGGCACGCTGATCAATTCGCGGTTTCTCGACGGACTTTCGACGTCGGCCGCCTTCGCCGAAGCAGCGACGCGTCTCGAAAAGCAGACACTCGGATCGCGGCCGCAGGGCACGCGCAAAGTCAATTACAGGCTGAGAGATTGGGGTATTTCACGGCAGCGCTACTGGGGCTGCCCGATCCCGATCATCCATTGCAAGACGCATGGCGTCGTTCCGGTGCCGGAAAAAGATCTGCCGATCGAACTGCCGGAGGACGCGACGTTCGACAAGCCCGGCAATCCGCTCGACCGGCATCCGACGTGGAAGCACGTCAACTGCCCGATCTGCGGCGAGCCGGCGGTCCGCGAAACCGACACGATGGACACGTTCGTCGATTCATCCTGGTATTTCGTGCGCTTCACGGCGCCGGAGGCAGAGACGCCTGTTGACAAAAACGCGGCGGAATACTGGCTGCCGGTCGATCAGTATATCGGCGGCATCGAGCACGCGATTTTGCATCTCCTCTACTCGCGGTTCTTCGTGCGGGCGATGTGCGACACGGGGCATCTCTCATTCGCGACCAACACGCGCGAACCCTTCGCAGCGCTCTTCACCCAGGGCATGGTGACCCACGAGACCTATAAGTCTGAGGATGGGGTGTGGCTTTTGCCGAGCGATGTCCGGCTCGAGGGCGAAGGCACCAATCGCCGGGCCGTCGAGATATCGAGCGGGCGCCCTGCCGCGATCGGCAGCATCGAGAAGATGTCGAAATCCAAGAAGAACCTGGTGGACCCCGACGACATCATTGCCCATTACGGCGCCGATTGCGCGCGCTGGTTCATGCTTTCGGACAGCCCGCCGGAGCGCGACGTCATCTGGACCGAAGCTGGAGTCGCGGGCGCGGGACGCTTCATCCAGCGCGTCTGGCGGATCGTCGATGAGATTGCCGAGGCCCATTCTGGGGAAAAGGGTCCGAAGCCGGCTTCGTTCGGCCCGGATGCCCTCGAGGTTCGAAAGGCCGCGCACCGGGCGCTGGATGCGGTCGGCCGGTCCATCGAAGCGTTGCGTTTCAACGTGGCGGTCGCGAACATTCACGAATTGTCCAATGTTCTCCAAGCGGGTTTATCCAAGCGCGGGCCGGACGTCGCCTGGGCCGTTCGGGAGGCCGGGGAATTCCTGGTTTTGATGATCGGCCCGATGATGCCGCATTTGGCTGAAGAATGCTGGGCGCGGCTCGGATACAACACGCTAGTCGCGAATGAACCTTGGCCAGCGCCGGAACCCGAGCTGCTCGTTGACGATCAAGTCACCATTGCCGTACAGGTTAATGGTAAGCGACGGGACGAACTCGTGATTTCGCGCAGTGCGAAAGCCGAGGAAGTTGAAGCGGCGGCATTGCAGCTTGGATCGGTGGTGCGTGCGTTGGACGGGCGGCCGCCGAAAAAAGTTATCGTCGTTCCGCAGAGGATCGTGAATGTCGTTGGTTGAGGGGCGAATTGGGGGACGAGGCATGTGCGGCCTGACGGTTGCGCGCGGCCTCCTCGCGGCTTCAGCTTTCATTGCGCTTTCGGCGCTGGCGGGTTGCGGTGACGGTGGTTTCCGCCCGCTCTATGGTTCGTCGCTCATCGGTGGAGCGGCCGTCACTGAACGATTGGCGACCGTCGATATCGCTCCCATTCCAGGCCGCGTCGGCCAGCGCATCCGCAACGAGCTGATCTATCAGACGACCGGCGGTGGGGCTCAGAAACCGCCGCTCTACCGTCTCGACATCGCCATTCGCGAATCGGTCACGTCGATGCTCGTTGCCGTGGACGGAAACGCCGGCAATCAGATTTACAGCGTTGACGCGACGTTCAGCCTCATCCGCTTGTCTGACAAGAAAGTGGTTGCGCAGGGCACGAGCTACGGCCGCGCCTCGTTCGACCGGGTGTCGTCGATCTTCGCCAACGTCTCGGCCCGGCAGGACGCGGAAAACCGGGCAGCGGAGACCGTTGGCCAAGAGATCCAGACGCGGCTGCTCGCAGTCTTATCGACCGGGAACGCCTAGCTCTGATATCTAGGGCGAGAGCCCTTGAAGAGCACCCCGATGGCCGCCGTCAAACCACAGCAAGCCTCAGCATTCCTGAAATCGCCGCCCGCCGATCTGACGGCCGTGCTGTTTCATGGCTCCGATCCGGGTCTCGTCAGCGAACGAGCAGCGGCGCTCGCGAAAAGCCTGGCTGCGAGAGAGAATCCTCCCGGCGAAGTCCTCAAGATTGACGAATCGGAACTCGACGAGGATCCGGGTCGCCTCGAGACCGAGCTGCAGACGCGGCCGATGTTTTCGGGCCGCCGGATCGTCCGTGCGATCGCGAGCCGGCGCGTTTCGACGGCGCTGTTGAAACCGCTTCTCACGTCAGGACCGCTCGAGGGCCTCTTGATCGTCGAAGCGGGCAACCTCAAGGCGGATGACAGCCTTCGGTCCCTTTTCGAATCCCAGGCGAAGTGCTTCGCTGTCGCCTGCTATCCCGATACCGCAGCAGACATCGACGCGCTGATTTCCGAAGTTCTTTCGTCGTTTTCGCTGACGATCGAGGGCGACGCGCGCGCCTTGCTGCAAAGCCGGCTCGGCGCCGATCGCGCGCTTTCGCGAGCTGAGATCGAGAAGCTCGCGCTTTTCTGCCTTGGGCGGCCTTCCATCACGCACGAGGATGTCGAGGTCCTGGTTGGAGATGCGGCGGGGCTCGCGCTCGAACGCATTGCCGAAGCCGTCGCGGAAGGACGCACGAAGGATGCGATCAGCGACTTCGGCCGGGCTCTTGGATCGGGCGAAAACGCGCAGGTGATCATCCTGATCGTGCAGCGCTACTTCCTGAAGCTCCATCGCGTCAGGAGCGATGTCGATGCAGGCCTTCGCCTCGACGACGCGCTCAAATCCGTCCGCCCACCGTTGTTCTTCAAGCAGAAAGACAGCTTCGCGCGGCAGGTGCGCAGCTGGTCGCGCGGACAGCTCGATCAGGCACTGCGGCGCATAGCTGAAGCGGCGAAGACGGCGCGCCTGACGTCGAATTTGGAGGACGTCGTCGCCGAGCGCTTGATTTTGGCGCTCGCATCGATGGCGTCGGTATCGTCGGCTGCGGCGGGCGGCCGCTAGCGCGCGGCTTGCGACCGCCTCTCGCGTCCCTATAGTGCCTCCGCAATTGGCAAGGGGGACGACATGACGAACACGCGTTACGACGTAATCGGGATCGGTAACGCGATCGTCGATATCATTGGGCGATGTGACGACGCCTTTCTCGCCACCGTCGGCGTAACGAAAGGCAGCATGCGTCTGGTCGACGCCGATGAAGTCAAGAAGATCTATTCGTCGATGGGGCCGGCAATCGAAATTTCGGGTGGATCGGCGGCCAATACCATCGCAGGCGTCGCTTCGTTCGGCGGACGCGCGGCATTCATTGGCACCGTCGCCGACGATGATTTCGGCAAAATCTTTTCCCACGACATTCGTTCGATCGGCGTCGCGTTCAATGCGCCCGCGGTCGCCAACGGCGCTCCGACATCGCGCTCGCTTATTCTCGTGACCCCTGATGGCGAGCGCACGATGAATACGTTCCTCGGCATTTCGACGAGCTTCACCGAAGCGCAGCTCGACCTCGAAATGATCCGCGCGGCGTCCATTCTTTATCTCGAAGGATATTTGTTCGATGAGCCGCAAGCGAAAGCCGCTTTTCGCTTGGCATTGAACGCTGCGAAAAACGCGGGGCGCAAAACGGCACTCACGCTTTCGGACGGCTTTTGCGTCGATCGCCATCGCGGTGAATTCCTGGAACTCATTCGCTCCGGTATCGATATTCTTTTCGCCAATGAATCGGAGATCAAATCTCTCTATCAAACAGACTCGTTCGAAGTTGCGGCCGAAAATGCGCGAAAAGACGCGAAACTGGCCGTTCTCACGCGTAGTGGCAAGGGCTCCGAGATTCATTCCGGAGAGCAGTCGATTTCGATATCGCCATTTCCGGTCGAAAAGGTCGTCGATACGACCGGTGCGGGCGATTTATATGCGGCCGGATTCCTATTCGGATATGCGCGGGGATTAGATCTCGAAATCTCCGGAAAGCTCGCAAGCCTCGCGGCGTCCGAAATCATCAGCCACATTGGTGCCAGACCCTCGGTTTCGCTCGCCGAATTCGCGAAGCAACACGGCGTCATTTCGTAGCTTCAAAGCTATTACAACCGCCTATTTCGACAATTCCGGAAATACCTATTCTGACTGAATGTCGTTCAGATGGAGAATGTATAGGGGGTGAAACGAGTCCAATTCGGACTCGCATTTATTCTCCCTGGAATTGACGATTATATTCCCGCAATCTCGAAACCAACGAATCGCTTCGTTTCGAGGTTCGCTCAAAATGCTTCACTCTCCCATTCGCCGCGGCCGCCCGAAAGGTACCGGCATCGATGATAGCGACCGTATTGCACGGCTGGACGAGTTGCTGAGGGTACATCCGGAATTGAGACCGACGACCGCTATACGGTTGATGGGATATTCGAACCCATCGGCGATTCGCCGCCTGCGCGATAAGTACAAAGTCTTTTCGTTGAAGACGCGCATCGAGCTCGCAAAAGACCTTCGTGGGACCACGCCGGCTGCGGCGGGGCTTTCCCCTGAGGCAACGCCTCAAGCGATGCCGCACGGTCACTGAGCCCTTTGCGCAAAGACGGCCCATTCCGACAATTCGATTTTTGAGCCTATCCTGTGATCACTCACGGGCCGCTTCCCCAAGCGGTCCATTTTTTTTGCCTTTTCCGGCGCAAAGCCTTCGCTCAGAGCTTGCGCAGCGACGCCACCTCGACGCGATGACTTTCGCCCTTCTGCAAAATCAACTGAGCGCGGCGGCGCGTCGGAAGGATGTTTTCTTCGAGGTTCTTGAGATTGATCTCGCGCCATAGTTTCAGCGCGATGCGGCGCACCTCGTCTGGGGCAAGGGTCGCGTATTTGTGAAAGTAAGCGCCGGGATCGCGAAACGCGGTGCTTCTCAACCGCATGAAACGCGTCAAATACCATTTCTCGATAACGGACGGATCGGCGTCGATATAGATCGAGAAATCGATGAAATCCGAGACGAATGGAATGGTGCCGCCGTCTTTCGGCATGTCGGCGGGCTGGAGAATATTCAAGCCTTCGATAATGAGGATATCGGGCTGCTCCACAAACACTTCCTGACCGGCAAGAATATCGTACTGGAAGTGCGAATAGACTGGCGCCGCGACGCGTGACACGCCGGATTTGACGTCGCCCAGAAAGCGCAAAAGCCGTTCCGTGTCGAAGCTGTCGGGAAAGCCTTTCCGCTCCATCAGACCGCGGCGTTGCAGCTCGGCATTGGAATAGAGAAAGCCGTCGGTCGTCATCAGGTCGACGCGCGGATGGTCGGGCCAACGTGCCAGAAGTGCCCGCAGCACACGTGCCGTCGTGCTCTTGCCGACGGCGACGGACCCCGCGACGCCGATGATGAAGGGGACTTTCGTGTCCTTGCGCCCGAGGAATTCCGAGCTGACCGAATGCAGCTTTTGCGCGGCGGCGACGTAAAGATTGAGAAGGCGCGACAAAGGCAAATAGATCTGCTCGACCTCGTCGACCGAAAGTTCCTCGATGATGCCGGAGAGCTGCTCGAGCTCATTCGGCTTCAGTGTCATTGGCGTATCGGCACGAAGTCTCGCCCACTCCTCTCGCGTGAAGACGCGGTAGGGGGAGAAAGGGACACCCTCCGGACGGTGGGCCTCGCCGGACGCCTCCGCCAGCGGTTGCGCCTTTGCCTTCTTGCGAGCCGCGGCGCGCGTTTTCACGATGCGCCCCGGGTCCGGGAGGCCTTCTCTTCAAGTCCCGACGTGCCCATGCGTCCCTCCAGAACCTTCAGGACCTCATCAAGAGTGACGTTGCGGGATTCGAGCAGGACGAGGAGGTGATAAAGCACGTCCGCCGCTTCTGCCTTGAGGGCCCCCGTGTCGGTTCCCAACGCGGCGATGACGGCTTCCACCGCTTCTTCGCCGAACTTCTTGGCGCAGCGCTCGGTGCCGGCGGTCAACAGTTGAGATGTATATGACTTTCCACTCGTGTCGGAACGCCGCGAGCGGACGAGCGCGGCAAGACGCTCCAACGTATTCACATCACTCATGTTTGTGTCTCGTGCAGTTTGGCTCGAGCGTCCGAGCCTTTCAGCACGCACAGCATCAAGCCGCCGCGAGAGCGTCAAGCGGCGGCTCTAAAATTGCGACAGAAAGCTTAAAAACTCAACCTCCGCCAAGGCGTTGGCGGATGTAGTCCAGCTGGTCGAAGTTGCCGTACCGGATCGTAAGGGTGCCGGTTTCGCCCGACCCGCGCCGAACTTCGACCTTCAACCCCAAGAGATCGGTCAGCTCTTTCTCGAAGGCCTTCGTGTCGGCATCCTTGTCGCGTGCCCGCCGGTTGCCGCCGGTCGGGCCCTCTTGGCCGAAGGTCTGTTGAACGAGGGCTTCGACGTCGCGGACGTTCAGGCTGTCGTCGATGATCTTCTTCGCCAGCGTTTCAGCGTCGGCACGGCCGATCAGAGCGCGGGCGTGACCGGCGGTCAGCTGCCCCTGCTGGACGAGCGACTGGACGGGGGTGGGGAGCTTCAACAGCCGGAGCGTATTGGCGACATGGCTGCGGCTCTTGCCGATGATTTCGGAGAGCTGTTCCTGGCTGTAATCGAAGCGCTCGACGAGCTCGCGATAGCCTGACGCTTCTTCGATCGCGTTCAAGTCCTGGCGCTGGACGTTCTCGATGATCGCCAGCTCGAGGACTTCGCGGTCGGTGAGCTCGCGGATGATCACTGGGATGGTATGCATCCCGGCTTTTTGCGCCGCGCGCCACCGGCGTTCACCGGCGACGATCTCGTAGCCGCCCGACATTCCGTTCGGCCGAACGACGATCGGCTGGACGAGACCCTTGGTGCGGATCGATTCCGCGAGTTCCGCGAGTTCATCGTCGCGGAAATCCTTGCGCGGATTGAGCGGGCTCGACTTGACCTCGGCAATCGAGACCATGCGCTGCTCGCCCTCGGGCGGAAGGCGATGTCCGAGAGGTGCCGGTTCTCCGATGAGAGAGGCAAGGCCACGGCCCAGGCGGCTCTTCGGCACCATCGAGTTCATCTGCTTATCAGTCCCCTGCTTGTCGGTTTGTCGTTTTGATCCGGCGGTTTTCTAGCTGTTTAGGCGGCTTTGTATCGCCGCTCGCGCTCCATGATTTCGGTCGCAAGCCGGATATAGGCTTGGCTGCCGGGGCAATCGTAATCGTAGAGAAGAATGGGCTTGCCGTGCGACGGCGCCTCGGCGATGCGGGTGTTGCGCGGGATGACCGTGTCGTAGACCTTGTTGCCGAAGAAGGCGCGGACGTTGTCGGCGACTTCGCGCGACAGAGACGTGCGCGCGTCATGCATCGTGAGCACGACACCTTGGATCTCGAGGCGCGGATTGAGCGTCGCCCGGATCTGCTCGATGGAATCCTTCAGCTGCGAAATACCTTCGAGCGCGAAGAACTCGCACTGGACTGGGACCAACACCGCGTGTGCTGCCGACATGGCATTTAGGGTCAGCAGATTGAGCGACGGCGGGCAGTCGATCAGCACATACGTGAATTGCTGATCCGCATCGCGGGCGCGCAGATGTCCGATCATTGCCGTAATCGCGTCGCGGAGCTTGAACGCCTTGTTCTGGTCCGTCGCGAGGGCCGCATCAATGCCGACGAGATCGCTGTTCGCCGGCACGATGAAGAGATTCGGGACCGCCGTTTTCAAGACGGTATCGAGGATCGCGACGTTTCCGGTCAAAATGTCGAATGTCGTCTTGAAGCGCTGCTCGATGTCGACGCCGAGACCGGTCGAAGCGTTGCCCTGCGAATCGAGGTCGAGAATAAGAACCCGCTCACCGACGGCCGCCAGCGCGGTGCCGAGATTGATCGCGGTCGTCGTCTTGCCGACGCCGCCTTTCTGATTGGAGACAGCAACGACACGCGGTCCCGCGTTCGCACCGCCCGTGCCTGAAACGTAGCCGGCCACGGGTTTATCCCTCCGTCCTTGGGTTCAACGCTTTGAGCAACACAACGCGGCCGGCCTCTTCCGTAACGCTTGGAATCAGCTCAAAGGCAAACTGCCAGTCTCGAGCTGCGTTCTCGAGTTCGGCCGAAACGTCACGGCCCTTCAAGAACATGCCAAGCGTAGAAGACGCAAAATAAGGTGCCGCGATCTCGACCAGTCGCGAGAGTGGTGCAAGAGCGCGCGCAGTAACGCAGTCGGCCTTGCCTATCTTAGCCTGAGTCTCGGGATTTTCGATCCTCATGCCCAGAATGTCCACAGCAACGCGGGTTTCGCGGGCGACTTCGCGCATGAATGCGGCCTTTCGGCTGTCGCTCTCGACCAGTATGTGGCGCGTGCCGCCGGTTTCGGAAGCCATGATCGCCAGGACGAGCCCGGGGAAACCGGCGCCGGAGCCAAGATCGAGCCAAGTCTGGGTATTTTCCTCGTTATCTTCCTGGGCCTTTTCCGGGCGGTAGCGCCAGATCTGGGCGCTATCGGCAAAGTGGCGGTGCCAGACCTCGTCCAGCGTACTCGGTGCGACGAGGTTGATGGTTTTCTGCCATCGCTTCAGGAGCGCCGCGTAGGTCTCCAGCTTTTCACGGATTTCATCGGAAACTTCGAAGCGGCGCTGGAACTCTTCCGGCGTGTCGATGCGGGCCGGCGCCATTAAGCGCTCTTGCGGTCGCGTTTGCCGCTCTTGGCCGCCTTGAGCCGGGCCAGAAGGGTCAGAAGCGCGGCTGGCGTCATGCCTTCGATGCGGCCGGCCTGGGCAATCGTCGATGGGCGGTGCCGCGCCAGTTTCTGCCGGATCTCGGCCGAAAGGCTCGGAATGGCGGCGTAGTCGAAGTCATCGGGGATGCGGACGGCCTCGTCCCGCTTCAGCTGGTCGACATCCTCGTCCTGGCGGCGGAGATAGGCGGCGTAGCGGGCGTCGACCTCCAGCTGGTCTGCGATCCGGGGCGCGATGTTGCCGATTTCGGGCCAGACCGACTTCAGGCGGTCGAGCGAAATTTCGGGAAAAGCCAACAGATCAAAGGCTGTACGCCGCCGGCCATCACGATTGACAGTGAGGCCGTGGCGAGCCGCCTCGGTCGGGGTCAGCGAGAGCTGGTTCAGGAGATCCAGGCCCTCGGCGAGGGCCTTGGCCTTGGCCTCGAACTTCCGGCGGCGTTCGGGGCCGATGCAGCCGAGGGCGATGCCTTCGGGCGTCAGACGCTGGTCGGCGTTATCGGCGCGAAGCTTCAGCCGGAATTCCGCCCGCGATGTGAACATACGATACGGCTCGGAAACGCCCCGGGTGATGAGGTCATCGACCATCACGCCCAGGTAGCCGGCGGTGCGCGAAATGGCGTACGTTTCACGTGAATCCTCGGAAATTCCCGCTTCTGTTTCACGTGAATCCGTTTCACGTGAATCACTGGAGGTTGAATCGTGCGTCGTTCGACTGGCGGCCACGGCGGCATTAATGCCGGCGAGAAGCCCTTGGGCTCCGGCTTCCTCGTATCCGGTGGTGCCGTTGATCTGGCCGGCCAGGAAGAGACCCGGCAGCCGTTTGACTTCGAGGCCCGGGGTCAACTCGCGCGGATCGACATAGTCGTATTCGATGGCGTAGCCGGGCCGCTTGATCACGACCTTCGCCAGCCCTGGCATGGTTTTCAGAAAGGCTTCCTGAACTTCGACCGGCAGCGAGGTCGAGACGCCGTTCGGATAGATCGTGTCGTCGTCGAGGCCTTCGGGCTCGAGGAAAATCTGGTGCGCGGCTCGGTCGGCGAATCGCACGACCTTGTCCTCTATCGACGGGCAATAGCGCGGCCCGACGCTTTCGATTTGGCCCGAATACATAGGAGAACGCGCGAGATTGGCGCGAATGATCTCGTGCGTCGCTTCGTTCGTGTAGGTGATCCCGCAGGCGATTTGCGGGGTCGTGACGGCTTCGGTCAGAAACGAGAATGGCACCGGGTCGTCGTCCGCCTTTTGCATTTCGAGGCCCGACCAATCGATCGATTTGCCGTCGAGGCGCGCTGGCGTGCCCGTCTTCAGGCGGCCGAGTTTCAGGCCCAGGCCGTAAAGGCGTTCGGACAGGCGGAGGGCGGGGGCTTCGCCAGCCCGGCCGGCGGGAATCTTCTGCTCACCCATATGGATGAGGCCGTTGAGGAAGGTGCCGGTCGTCAGCACCACGGCGCCGGCGTGCAACTCGCGGCCATTGGCGGTGATGGCGCCCTGGACCCGGCCATCGATGACGATCAGATCTTCAACCCCGCCTTCGATGACGTCGAGGTTTGGAATCGCGGCGATTTCCGCCTGCATGGCCTGGCGGTAGAGCTTGCGGTCGGCCTGGGTGCGGGGCCCGTGGACGGCGGGGCCCTTCGAGCGGTTCAGAAGTCGGAACTGGATGCCGGCGGCGTCCGCGACTCGGCCCATCAGGCCGTCAAGGGCGTCGATCTCGCGGACCAGATGGCCCTTTCCGAGGCCGCCGATGGCAGGATTACACGACATTTCGCCAATCGTTGCGAAGGCATGGGTGACGAGCGCCGTCCGCGCGCCCATGCGCGCTGCAGCCGCGGCTGCTTCGGTTCCGGCGTGGCCGCCGCCCACAACGATGACGTCATACGTGCTGTTCATGGCGTGGATCATGACCTGGGACCTAGCGCATCCGGGGGGCGCGCAAAAGGCGGTATGTCGCCGGACATTGCCCACAGGAGTCTAAAAATGAGGGCTTGCGAATCCGGGAATCATTTCACGTGAAACCTTTTGGACTCACTTGCCGATGCAGAATCGACTGAAAATTTGGTCAAGGACGTCCTCGACGTCGACCCGGCCGGTGATCCGGCCCAGCGCCTGAGCGGCGCGCCGGATGTCTTCCGCACGAAGTTCGATTGGCCCCGGGGGGCCGTTAAGGAAGACGGCGATATCATTCAGGGCATTTTCCAGAGCTTCACGGTGGCGGGCCCGTGTCAGCGCCGGTTCGGTCGCCGAGCCGACGGCTTCACTGGCACGCTTTGCGATCTCCGCAATGAGCTGGTCGATGCCGGCGCCGGTCTTGGCCGAGACCGCGAGACCATCGAACTCAGAATCAAGCGCAAGATCCTGTTTGGAACGGATTGCAAGACTTGTTTCACGTGAAAAATTAAGTGGCGGAATCGATTCAGGTTTTTCCGCGAGCCAGAGCACCAGGTCGGCGTCGCGGGCGGCAGCGAGGCTGCGCCGGATGCCTTCGCGTTCGACATCGCTCGAAGCTTCGCGAATGCCCGCGGTGTCGGAGACGATGACGGCGAGACCGGCGAGGTCGAGGCGAACCTCGATGACGTCGCGCGTGGTTCCGGCTTCCGCCGAAACGATAGCAGCGTCCCGACGCGCGAGGGCATTCAACAGGCTGGACTTCCCGGCATTCGGCGGCCCTAGAAGCGCGACGCGGAATCCCTCGCGCAAGATCTCACCGCGATGGCCATCGTCGAGATGCGCGGTGATTTCTTTTTGCAATATTTCCGCGCGTTTTCGCGCTTCATTGAAGGCGGATGCCGAGACGTCACCTTCGTCGGAAAAGTCGATTGCCGCTTCGACCAGCGCGGCGATCTCGATTAGCCGGGTCCGCCAGCCATCGTAGAGCTTCGAGAGGGAGCCGGAGGTCTGGGCGAGCGCCTGCCGGCGCTGGGCTTCGGTTTCCGCTTCAATGAGGTCGGCGAGGCCTTCGATTTCCGCGAGGTCGAGCTTGCCGTTCTCGAACGCGCGACGGGCGAATTCGCCCGGCTCGGCGAGACGGCATCCGGCGATCTCACCCAGCGCGGATAGCAAGGCGGCAATGACGGCACGGCTGCCGTGAACCTGGAACTCGACGATATCCTCGCCTGTTTCGGTTTTCGGCGCCGCGAACCAGATAACAACGGCCCGGTCGAGCACGTCGCCGGTCTTGGGATGCTTAATGGTGCGGAAGGCGGCGAAGCGTGGCTCCGGCAATGGTCCAGTCATCATTTCGAGCGTCGTCCGAGCGGCGGGGCCCGATACGCGAATGACGGCGACGCCTGCACGTCCCGGAGCGCTCGAAAGCGCAAAGATCGTTGAAGCCTCTTTCATTGGGTTCGCGTACTCGTAGACGGCGACGACCGCAACTCGATCACGAAATCCCTCCTAACGCCGACAGGTGCTCATTGACCGAAAACCGCCTGAAGTATGAGACCAGCCCTTATCTTCTACAGCACCAGGACAACCCGGTGCATTGGTGGGCTTGGGGTCCGGAAGCGCTTGCGGAAGCCAAGCGGACGGGACAACCGATCCTGCTCTCCGTCGGATATGCGGCATGCCACTGGTGCCATGTGATGGCGCACGAAAGTTTCGAAGATCCGGCGACGGCGGAGGTGATGAACAACCTCTTCATCAACATCAAGGTCGATCGCGAGGAACGTCCCGATATCGATGCGATCTACATGGGCGCGCTGCACCGTCTCGGCGAACAGGGTGGCTGGCCGCTGACCATGTTTCTCGACAGCGATGCGAAACCGTTTTGGGGCGGAACCTACTTTCCACGTGAATCACGATACGGGCGTCCGGCATTCGTGACGGTGCTTCTGCGCATCTCGGAGGCCTATCAAAATCAGCCCGACAATGTCCGGAAGAACACTGAAGCGCTCATCGCGTCGTTGAAGGACGATCGTATTGCGAGTGAGGGCACAAACGTGCCGAGACCCGATGTTCGCGATCTCGTTCAGCGCATCGCGCGTGCTGTCGATCGCGAGCATGGAGGACTCTCCGGCGCACCGAAGTTTCCGCAATGGAGTATCTTCTGGCTGTTGTGGCGCGGTGCCATTCGTTTCGACGAGCAGCGCGCGAAAGACGCTGTCATCACGACGCTTCGCCATATCGCGCAAGGCGGCATCTACGATCATCTCGGCGGAGGTTTCGCGCGCTATTCCGTCGATGAGCTTTGGCTCGTCCCGCACTTCGAGAAGATGCTCTACGACAATGCGCTGCTGATCGATCTCATGACGGAGGTTTGGCGCGAGACGCAGGAGCCTCTCTTCAAGATCCGCATCGCCGAGACCGTCGCCTGGCTCGAGCGCGAGATGATCGGTGAAGCCGGAGGGTTCGCGGCGTCTCTCGATGCCGACAGTGAAGGCGAAGAAGGAAAGTTCTACGTCTGGAGCGCGGATGAAATCGCGGAGGTTCTCGGCGCGGATGATGCCGCGTTCTTCTCACGCGTCTACGGCGTAACGCGCGATGGCAATTTCGAAGGACATACGATCCTCAATCGGCTCGACTCGCTGGCGCTTCTTTCAGAAGACGAGGAAGTGCGTCTCGCCGGAATGCGCGCGAAGCTTCTTGCTCGCCGAGCGTCGCGCGTGCGACCGGGATGGGACGATAAGATCCTCGCCGATTGGAACGGTCTGATGATCGCCGCACTTTCGCGCGCCGCGGTGGTGTTTCAAAAACCGGAATGGCTGACGCTCGCGGAACGCGCCTTCACGTGCATCACGACGAAGCTCTCCGCCGGTGGCGATCGTCTCTTTCATTCCTATCGTGCGGGTCTTGCGAAAGCGCCGGCCACTGCATCCGATTATGCGAACATGACTTGGGCTGCGCTTCGTCTGTTCGGCGCGACGCAATCGGAAAGCTACCTCGCTCAAGCCCAGCGCTGGGCCGATGTCCTCGATCAGCACTACTGGGATGGCGAGAGCGGCGGATATTTCACTGCGGCCGACGATACGACGGATGTTGTCGTCCGCCTCAAGGCAGCAACGGATGATGCCGTCCCGAGTGCGAACGCCATCCAGCTTTCAAACCTGATCGCGCTCGCGGCCCTCACCGGCGACAGCCGTTACGACAATCGGGCGCGGCAGTTGGTTAGCGCATTTGCAGGCGCGGTGGTGCGCGCTCCGACCGGCCACTGCGGGCTTCTTGCAGCGGAACTTGATCTGGATCGTCTGGTTCAAGTTGCTGTGATTGGCGGCGACAATAATCTCGGAACGGAGCTTTATCGGGTTTCGTTACCGGGAGCCCTGGAGTTCATCTCGACGACGGCGCCTGATCTATCCAGCCAGTCTCCGCTTGCGGGCAAAGCCAGCATCGGCGGCAAATCAACGGCTTACGTGTGCGTCGGGCCAACATGCAGCACGCCGTTGCAGGAGCCTGACGAATTTCTCGGGCGACTGCGTGCGGCAAGATCGGCGACTGAAACTTTCTGATGACTCTTTACCGCGTTGAAACGTCCCAGAGTTCAAACGCTTGGCTGAAACAGCCTCAGAACGATATAGAGGTCGGGTAGAAAGGCCGCGCCGCATGAAATATCTCCGGGAAGTCGTCCGCTACGGCTACGCCCCTTTTATGATGTTCGGGTTGACCTTCGCCGCCTATTGGGTTGTGAGCGAACTGGTCGTCGCCCAAGGAAATCACTGGGCATACCTCTGGCTGCTGCCCTTGCTGGCTACGGCCTATGCAACTTCGTTCGCGGCCGAGAAGATCGCGCCGTTTTTCGATGAGTGGAACGATCACGGCGCGCATGGCGACATGGGCGCGAACACCGCGCACATCGCCGCCTACGAAATATCGGCGATGAATGGCGTTTTCCTGATCCCGGTGATCTGCTGGCTGTTCCCGTTCCAAGGCATTTGGCCGACGCACTGGCCGATGTGGACGCAGGTGCTGATCGCGTTCGTCGTTGCCGACTTCGCTTTCATGATGATGCATTACCTCAGCCACCGGTATGCGCCGCTCTGGAGGCTGCATGCGGTCCATCACGGTGTCGGCCGGCTCTACGGCTACAACGGCGTCATTCGCCACCCCATCCATCAGGTCATCGATATGGTCGTCGGCAACATGCCGCTCGTGATCATCGGCATGCCAGTGCCCGTCGCGGTGGTGCTCGGCTTCGTGATTTCGGTGACGCTGATCGTGCAGCATTCGAACGTCGATGCGCGGCTCGGTCCGCTGCAGAAACATCTGTCGATCGGCCGCCTGCATCACATGCATCACGTCAATTGGGGCACTGAGGGCGATTGCAACTTTGGCCTGCTTCTGACGATCTGGGACAGGATGCTCGGCACGTTCAGCGATAAGCCGGCGCGTGAGATCACGTCCAAGGACATGGGCGTCGATGAGCTGCCGAATTTTCCGAAGGGCTATGTCGAGCAGCTGCTGCTGCCGTTCTACTACGAGCCCGGCAAGGGCGAGCCCGAGCGCTACAAGAAGCTCGCTGCCAAGACGCCGGCGCAGGAAGCGCGCGATCAGATCATTCACGCGGCGGAGTAGGCTTTCAGTCCGGCTCCGATTGGGTCAACACCCTCAACAACGAAATACCCTCAGCGCGGCCATGGCCTGCTGTCGGTAGTGTGCCGACGGGCGCAGCCTATGAGGCGGCCCACAACAAGCTTCGATGGCTCGATCCTCGTCGCAAGGAACTACGACTGATGGTCCGCGAAGGAGACGTCGATCAGAATGCCTGGTCCTCCTGGCATCCCCAAGACCTCGCACAACGATTGCGTGGGATCTCTTCACCGTGGTGTGTTGTCGGCGGGTGGGCTCTTGATCTCTGGCATGGCCGTCAGACCCGCGAGCATGACGACCTCGAGTTTACGATCCTGCCTGACGATCTTCCTCGCTTTCGGCAGGCACTAAACGGTCTTGAGCTTTTCTCAGCATCCGACGGCGTCGTCGAACGGTTCTCCGACGATGCTGATCTTCCGCCGACCGTATGGCAGCTTTGGTGCTGGGATCGCGGCGAACGATGCTGGCGCGCCGACATGATGATCGAACGCGGAACGCCGACGACATGGGTCTATAAGCGAGACCCTGCGATTATCTGCGCTCGAACCGAGATCACGCGAACAACCGAAACCTCTATCCCCTATCTTAGCCCGGCGGCGGTCCTCCTATTCAAAGCAAAGTACCGCCGGCAAAAGGACGACTTCGATTTCGACGCCGCGTTGCCGAAACTGACGGCGGCTGAACGCATTCAACTGAAATCGTGGCTTGAGCGTCAGCATCCCGGCCACGCCTGGATTGGCGTTCTCTAAAAGCTGACGAGAACCAATATCACTGACAACAAAAAAGGCCGCCCAATCGAGCGGCCTTTTTCACGTGAATCAGTTGTAGGTGCTTTACGTATTCATCGACTGGAAGAACTCGCCGTTGGTCTTGGTCGAGCGGAGCTTGTCGATGAGGAACTCGATGCCGTCCATCGTGCCCATCGGATTGAGGATGCGGCGGAGGACATAGACCTTCTTGAGCTGGTCCTTCGGAACCAGCAGATCTTCCTTACGCGTGCCCGAGCGCGAGACATCGATCGCCGGGAAGACGCGCTTGTCGGAGACCTTGCGGTCGAGAATGATTTCCGAGTTGCCGGTACCCTTGAACTCTTCGAAGATCACTTCGTCCATGCGCGAGCCGGTATCGATGAGGGCCGTCGCGATGATCGTCAGCGAGCCGCCTTCTTCGATGTTGCGGGCCGCACCGAAGAAGCGCTTCGGGCGCTGCAGGGCGTTCGAGTCGACGCCGCCGGTCAGAACCTTGCCGGAAGACGGAACGACAGTGTTGTAGGCACGACCCAGGCGCGTGATCGAGTCGAGAAGGATGACGACGTCGCGCTTATGCTCAACGAGACGTTTAGCCTTCTCGATGACCATTTCCGACACTTGGACGTGCCGTGATGGTGGCTCGTCGAATGTCGAGGAGATGACCTCGCCTTTGACGTTCCTCTGCATGTCGGTGACTTCTTCCGGCCGCTCGTCGATCAGCAGGACGATCAGATAGCATTCCGGATGATTGGCCGTGATCGAGTGGGCGATGTTCTGGAGAAGAACCGTCTTGCCGGTGCGCGGCGGGGCGACGATCAGGGCGCGCTGGCCTTTGCCGAGCGGCGAGACGATGTCGATCACGCGGGACGACAGGTCCTTGATGGTCGGGTCTTCGATTTCGAGTTTCAGCCACTGCGTCGGGTAGAGCGGCGTCAGGTTGTCGAAGTGGCTCTTGTGCTTGGCCTTCTCGGGGTCTTCGAAGTTGATGTTCGAGACCTTGAGGAGGGCGAAATAGCGTTCGCCGTCTTTCGGCGAGCGGATCTGGCCTTCAACGGTATCGCCGGTGCGGAGGGCAAAGCGGCGGATCTGCGAGGGCGAGACATAGATGTCATCGGGGCCGGGCAGATAGTTGGCGTCTGGCGACCTTAAAAAGCCGAAGCCGTCCTGCAGGACTTCAACGACACCGGTCGCGGTAATTTCGGTTTCTTGGGTCGCGAGCTGCTTCAGCGTTGCGAACATCAATTCCTGCTTACGCAGGGTCGAGGCGTTCTCGACACCGGCCTCTTCGGCAAAGGTGACGAGCTCGGCGGGGGATTTCCGCTTCAAATCCTCGAGCTTCATTTGCTTCATTGAAAAAGAACTCCACGGAGCGCCGCATCTGAGCGGCATCGGGTGGTGAGGTGGGATGAATGAGCCTGGCATGACGGCGACAAGGCGGGCGCCTCGTCATGAACCGGCGGGCGTTGACGCATCAAAACGTCGAAACGTGCCGTCTGCCAAAATCCTATGAGGACTGTTTTTCCATAGCAGATCGGCGTGGATCTGGAAAGTCTCAAAATGGCTTTACAATCACAAGGATGACAATGCCGATCATCAGCACTGCCGGGACCTCATTGATAATCCGCCAGTGCCGCGCGGGTTTCGTGTTGCGGTCTTCACGAAAGGCCCGGGCCGATGCCGAAAGGTAGCCATGCAACCCGGAAAGCAGGAGGACGAGCGTAATTTTGGCGTGGAACCAGGGCGCGGACCAGTAGTGGGCGCTGGTCGCGAGCCAGAGGCCCAGCGCCCAGGCGATGATCATCGACGGTGTCGCGATGATGTTCAGAAGCCGGCTTTCCATCAGCTTGAAGGTTTCGGCCTGGGCGGAGCCGACTGGCGCTTCGGCGTGATAGACGAATAGCCGCGGCAGATAGAGCATGGTGGCCATCCAGGCGATGACCGCGATGACGTGGAACGCTTTGAGCCAGAGATAGGCGTCGCCAGGAACGATGAAGACGAACGCCGCAGCCAGGATAACCGTCACCGCCAGCGCGAGGGCGGCGCGGCGGCCGGGGGAGGCGGCAAGAGACGAGGCAGAAGGCGCGTCTGACATTCTCTAGTTTCCCGTTTCGCGGATCCTATGGACAAGCCGGGCAACGTTCTCGGGCGGCGTTTCGGGCACGATGCCATGGCCGAGGTTGAAGACGAACGGCAAGCCCGTCATTGCCCGGCAGATTACGCCGGCGCGGGCATCAAGCGCCTCGCCACCGGTGACGAGGAGGAGCGGGTCGAGATTGCCCTGTACGACTTTGCCGGTCTTCGCGATCGCCTGCATGACGCTCAGCGGGCAGGATGTGTCGCAGCTCACACCGTCGACGTTCGTGCCATCGATGTATTTCTGCAGAAGGGCGGCGGCGCCGCGCGGAAAGCCTATGATCGGGACTTGCGGATGACGTCGCCGGATTTCGGTGACGATGCGGGCCGTTGGCGCGATGACCCAGCGCTCGAATTCGTCTTCGGCGAGACTACCCGCCCAGCTGTCGAAAATCTGCAACGCGTTGGCGCCGGCATCGACCTGGCTCGAAAGGTAGACGATCGAGGCTTCGGTCAGCAGGGCGATGAGTTGTGCAAAGCCCTCGCGGTCGCGATAAGCCCAGCTGCGGGCTGCGGCCTGATCGCTCGATCCCCGGCCTTCGGCCATGTACGTCGCAACGGTCCAAGGTGCCCCACAAAATCCAATCAAAGCCGTTTCGCGCGGCAGCTCTTTGCTGAGCAGCGCGACCGTTTCGCAAACTTTCGCGAACTTGTAGTGGGTGTTCGATAGGTCGAGTCGGCGGAGGTCGGCAACCGTTTTAACGGGATCGAGACGCGGGCCTTCGCCTTCTGCGAAACGGACGCTTTGGCCGAGCGCGTCGGGAACGACGAGGATGTCGGAAAACAGGATTGCGGCGTCGAAGCCGTAGCGGCGGATCGGCTGCAGGGTCACTTCAGCGGCGAGCTTCGGCGAATAGCAGAGGTCGAGGAAGCTCCCGGCATCCGACCGAACTTTGCGGTATTCCGGCAGGTAGCGGCCAGCTTGGCGCATGAGCCAGACGGGTGGCGGCTGAACCGCATTGCCCGAAAACGGTGCCAGGAAGGGCTTAGCGGGCTGTTTGGCGTTCAGGTCACGCAACGGAGTTCTTTCCTTCACTTCAAATCAGATAAGTTTTCTTGAAGCTTATTTTTTTGACTCTTAGGGCAGCGAGGAGTGGGGATCGCTGGATCGTCTACAGTCCGTCCACAAGGTTTCAGTTAGTCCGGCCGTGTAGCACGAGCGATAGTGTCTGTTGAGCCTTGCGCGCAATAGGGGTTCAAGTCGTCTATTAATCAATGGCTTGCTAACGATCTGCACCAACAACCTGGAGGGACTCCTTGTTGAAAACCGCCGGACAGAGGTTGGAGGGGACGGTTGTTCCTTGGGACGGCCGTTTGTCGAACAACATCTTTCCCTTTTGCCCGGATGTGGGTATCGCCGTGGGTGAGCCGATAGTTGTTCTCTCAACCCGAAACGGGTCCACCGGGTTCGGGGATAAGGCTGGGGTTTTGAACAGGCTGCCGCCCGTCAGTCGCAAGAGATCGATGTCATGACGCTGCCAAGCCTGTTCCACATGCACCTCGTCTCGGATTCAACGGGTGAGACGTTGGTGGCGATCGCGAAAGCGGCGACGGTTCAATATCAGAATATCCGAGCGATCGACCATATGCATCCGCTCGTGCGCACGCAGCGTCAGCTGAAGCGCGTGCTGGCTGACATTGAGGCGGAGCCGGGCATCGTGCTTTATACCGTCGTCAACCAGGCGCTTGCGGACGAGCTCGAGCAACATTGCCAGCGGCTCAAGATTCCATGTCTCGCGGTGTTGCGTCCTATCATGCAGGTGTTCGAGAGCTATCTCGGCGCGCCGCAAACACCGACGGTCGCCGGACAGCACGTGCTCGACGCCGATTACTTCCGGCGCATCGACGCGATGAATTTCACGATGGCGCACGACGACGGCCGGTTGCCGGACAATCTCAGCGACGCGGATATCGTGCTGCTCGGAATTTCGCGCACCTCGAAAACGCCGACGTCGCTCTATCTTGCGCAGCGCGGGTACAAGACGACCAATCTGCCGCTCGTGCCCCAGGTGCCGCTGCCGGAACAATTGTTTCGACAGCACTCCGCATTTGTCGTGTGTTTGATTGCAAATGTCGATCGAATCGCGGACGTGCGGCGCAATCGCGCGATCCTGATGGCCGATCGGGATCTCGAAACCTATGTCGATCGTGATACGATCTCGGCGGAAATCGCCTACACACGGAAGATCGCCGCACAGAACGGGTGGCCGATCATCGACGTGACGCGGCGATCCATCGAAGAATCTGCCACGATGATTTTGAAGCTGCTGCACGACCGCAAGGCGGGGTCAAAACCGGAGACGGACCCAGCCAATGTCTGAAGCAAGCCGGTTGATTCTCGCCTCGGGCAGTGCGGCGCGCCGTGAGTTGCTCAATGCCGCGGGCCTCGTGTTCGACGTTATTCCCGCAGATATCGACGAAATCGCGATACGCGATGCCATCCTCGAAAAGACATCCGGCGCGGAAGCCGGTGACGTTGCGAGCGTGCTCGCTTCGGAAAAGGCGCGCGTTGTTTCCGTCGCGAATCCCGATGCTCTCGTCATCGGCGCCGATCAGGTGCTGGCGCTGGGCGGCAAAATCTTTGCAAAAGCGGCAAGTCTTGCTGAAGCCCACGAACATCTCGCCATGCTGCGCGGGCGGACACACGATCTCGTGTCCGCGGTGGCGCTGGCGCAGGGCGGAAACGTCCGTTGGCAGACGACGGCGACTGCGGGGATGACGATGCGCGATTATTCCGACGAATTCATCGGCGCCTATCTCGAACGCACCGGAGATCGCATTCTTGGAAGCGTCGGATGCTATGAACTCGAAGCTCTCGGCGTGCAGCTCTTCGAGCGGATCGAGGGTGACTATTTCACGATCCTCGGCATTCCGCTGTTGCCTCTTCTCGCGCAGCTTCGCGTCGAACAGATGATCACAGCATGAAGCGTGCCTGTGTCATCGGCTGGCCGATTGCGCATTCGCGCTCGCCGCTCATCCATCAATTCTGGCTGCGCACGTATGGGATCGAGGGATCGTATACGAAAGAGGCGGTTCGGCCTGAGGATTTGAAAGCGTTCATCGGATCGTTGAAGGAGCGCGGCTTCGCGGGCTGCAACGTCACCGTGCCTCACAAGGAAGCGGTGTTTTTGCTCGCGGAGATGAAGTCGTCTTCCGCGATTGCGGTCGGGGCTGCGAACACGCTTTGGTTCGAAGGCGATGTGCTGGCCTGCACTAACACCGATTCCTACGGCTTCATGGCCAATCTCGATCAGTCGGCGCCGCATTGGCGGACGTCGCGGGGACCCATCATGATCCTCGGTGCTGGCGGGTCGGCCCGGGCGGTGATCCATGGATTTTTGGAAGCCGGCCGCGACGACATCCGCGTCTTCAACCGGTCCATCGAGCGGGCTCAGGAGACTGCGCGTCACTTCGGCGCGCGCGTCACGGCCTGGGCGTGGGATATCCGTAATGATCACACTGCGGATGTTTCGGTGGTCGTCAATACAACGACGCTTGGGATGAACGGGGTGGGCGATCCGGAAATTGATTTTTCAAGGGCCGGCCGAGACTTAGTTGTCGCAGACATCGTTTACGTCCCGTTGGAAACTCCGTTGTTAAGTTCGGCGCGCCGATATGGGCTCACGGGCGTGGACGGTCTCGGAATGCTGCTGCACCAAGCGGTGCCCGGTTTCGAGACGTGGTTTGGGGTTCGGCCTGAAGTCACGCGTGAACTCTACGATCTGATTGCAGAGAATATTCGAGAGGCATGATGCTTGTCGTTGGTTTGACCGGGTCGATCGGTATGGGAAAATCGACCGCGGCGGCGCGGTTTCGTGCGCGCGGTATCGCCGTCTTCGATGCGGACGCGGAGGTTCACCGGCTTTATGCAGGGCCGCTGAACGAGGAGATCGAACGGGCATTTCCGGGATCGATCACGGGTCAAGCGGTCGATCGCAGCAAGCTCGCAGAGCAGCTTGTTGCCGATCCCAAGCGCTTCAAGGATCTCGAAGCCATCGTCCATCCTCACGTTCATGAGGCGGAGCGCCGCTTCCTGCAAGAGGAGAAGACGCACGGCGCCGCGATGGCGGTTCTTGAAATTCCGCTGTTCTTCGAGGGTGGGCGCGACGAGCATGTCGATGCCATCGTCGTCGTCACGGCGTCGCCCGAGCTGCAGCGCGAGCGGGTGCTGGCGCGCGCCGGGATGACGGACGCCAGGTTCGAGGCCGTGGTTGCGCGGCAGCTTCCGGAGGACGAAAAGCAATCGCGTGCCGATTTCGTTGTGGACACCAACGGAACGGTCGAAAACTGTAACAGCCAAATCGACCGTATCATCACTAAGCTCCTGCCACTCAGCGCCACGGCTTACGATAAGTTCTGGCGCTAAGCCTTTCTGCGGGGGACTAATCTCAATGCGTGAAATCGTACTCGATACCGAAACGACGGGTCTCGATCCGAAGAAGGGTCATCGCCTGATCGAAATCGGCGGCATCGAAATGATCAACCGCATTCCGACGGGAAAAGAGTTTCACCGTTTCATCAATCCGCAGCGCGACGTTCCCCGCGAAGCGCAAGAAATTCACGGCATCTCGACGGAGTTCCTTTTCGGCAAGCCGCTGTTTCGCGATGTCGTGAGGGATTTTCTGACGTTCGTCGGCGAAGATGTCCTGGTCATTCACAATGCCCAGTTCGACATCATGTTTTTGAATTTCGAGTTGGGTCTCGTCGGCGAGAAGGCTCTGAGCTTCGATCGCGTGGTTGATACGCTCGCGATTGCGCGGCGCCGGCATCCGGCCGGTCCCAACACGCTCGATGCGCTTTGCAAGCGCTATTCGATCGATAATTCCCAGCGCACGAAGCACGGCGCGCTCGTCGACAGTCTGCTTCTCGCGGAAGTTTATGTCGAGCTGCTCGGCGAGCGGCAAGCAACGTTTGGCCTGCAATCGTCGAGCGCCAATGCGTCGGCCGGCCAACGTGGTGGCGCGCGGCGCGGTGCTGCGATGGTTCGGCCCGCGGCGCTACCGTCGCGGATCGGTGAAGCGGACATCGCCGCTCACCGCTCGTTCGTCGAGAAAATGAAGACGTCGGCGCTGTGGCTGAATTTTTGGGGCAATACGCCGGCGGGCTGAATAGCGCCGGCGTAATGACTTCTGCCGAAATGAAGCGTCGGGCTCAGGCGAGGGCTTTGCCCGATCCCTGGCTTTGCTGCTGCTGACGGCGAACGTAAAGCGCACCGAAATCGATCGGATCGAGGAAGAGCGGCGGGAATCCGCCTTCGCGCGTGATGTCGGCGACGAGACGGCGGAGGAACGGGAAGATCATCGCCGGGCCGGAAATCAGCAGGAATGGCTCGAGTGCGCCTTCCGGCATTTTTTCAACCTTCAACAGGCCGGCGTAGACCGTTTCGAGTACATAGATCGTGCCGATGTTGTTCGTGGCGGTTGCCTTGAACTCGATCGCGGACTCGTAAAGGTCGTTGTCGAGCTTCTGAGCGCCGACGTTGACCTCGACCTTGAGGGTCGGCTGGTCGCCCGCGCCCGTGATCAGCTTATGGACGTTCGGATTCTCGAACGACAGGTCCTTGATGTACTGGTTGACGATCTTGGCCTGAATGGGGTTCTGGCCGAGCTGGGCTTCCGCTGCGGCAGCGCCGTTTCCATTCTTTCCCTGGTCGGCCATCGCGCCCTCTTTAAGCTGTGCATTTGGTTGAGAAATCCGAGCGGGTCGCTAGCACGGCGAACTCGCACGCGCAATGGAGAGACGCGGCTCGTTGGCGCCCAAACTTAACGTCAGGAGCGATAACGTCTTGGCTGCACCGCTTTGGCCTGATGCAAGGGCTTTTCGCTGACGCGTTCGTACTCGCCTTCGATCACTATACCCTCACCCTCGGTCGGGGTTTCCGTGGAGGTTGCGCGGAAGGTCTCGCGGCTCACCTCGGCCTGATAGTGAAACAACGTGACGAGTTTCAAAAGTCCGGTTCGAATGACGAGGTGGCGGATTTGGGGGACAAGCAGGAACAGGCCGAGCAGATCCGAGATCACACCGGGAAAAATAAGCAGCAGGCCGGCGAGAACCTGCAAAAATCCATCGAAGAGCGGCGGGAAGCCCTCGCGTTCTGTTCCCAGCCGCGATAGCGCGCGCTCGAAAACGGAGAGGCCGACCTGACGAATAACGTAAGTTCCGAGGACGGCGGTGCCAATGATGATGACAGCGAGCCACCAGATGCCGATCACCTGTCCAAGGCGGATCAGCAGTCCGATTTCCAGCAGCGGTAGGGCCGCGAACGCCAGGATCACGGCGAATTTGAACGGTTGAGACATAAGCGCTCGCAAAACTATTGCGGCACCTTAGCGCGGATGGTCGCTGGCGGCCAACGACCATCGGGAAGCAGCCCCAGGCGATCAACGATATTCACATTACCCGCCCTAAAAATTTGCCAATTTGGGCAGCGGCGACAGGCGGCAGACGCAGAAGGCTTTAGGTGTTATAGAGGTTTCATCTTCAAATAGCCCGTCCGCGCCCTTAGATAGGTGCTACGGTGGCGGGCAATCACGCACAAGCCTTACTGGCATTCTGTTCCACCCGGAGGCGCTGACCTTAAGAATGAACGGTCAATTCGATCTTATTACCTTGATTGCCATCATCGTGGCGGTTGCGGCGATCATCAAGCTCCGGAGCGTACTTGGTCATCGTACCGATGACGACGAACAACGTGTCGAGCGTCTGAAAACGCGTGAGCGGGAAGCGGGACAGCGCCCTGCCGCAGAAACGGCTTCGGCCGACGTCATCACAATGCCGCGGCGGGACCGGGAACAGCTGGCGCCCGCGCCTGCACCTGAAACCGCGCCAGCGAATGTCGAGGCGCGGATCCGGGCCTATCCCGTTTCAGATCCGTCCGTCACCACGGGTTTTCTCGACATTGCGAACGTCGATCCGAGCTTCGATCCCGACGCCTTCCTGGCCGGCGCCGGCAGGGCCTACGAGATGATCGTTTCCGCGTTTGCGGAAGGCAACCGCAAGGCGTTGAAGGATCTCTTGAGCCGCGAGGTCTACGACGGATTCACCACCGCCATTGCGGAGCGCGAAGCGCGCGGAGAGACGATTGAACAGCAGTTCGTCGGCATCCGGAAAGCCGATATCGTCGAAGCCGAGCTCAAGAATGGTGTCGCGTCGGTGACGGTGCGCTTTCTCAGCGAACTCATCTCGGCAACTCGCGACAAGGCGGGTGAGGTTATCGCAGGCGACGCGCAGAAGATAAAAGACGTGACGGATATCTGGACGTTCAGCCGCGATATCTCCAGCGCCAAGGCGCGTAGCAATTTGAACTGGCGATTGGTTGCAACTCAGGCACCAAATTAACAAAAGATTAAAAGAGGCGATGTGACCGTGGAGTTGCGAATGCCGCAACACACGGATGATCGTAATGCGTGGGCCAAGTGTCTTACGGGCTCTTGGCCCAACTTCTGTCAAAACGGGCCCACTCGAAGCGCTGGTATTCTGTCTCGCAGCGATGCAGATTAGCAACGCTCCTGCATTCGCCGTTACGTCGTCCAACAGTTCTCAGAGCAAAGCTTCGCCTGCAATGACCCCGAGCTCGATTTCCTTCGAGCCAATTTCGTTCGACGATCTTCCCGGTTGGCGGGATGACAATCATCTTGCGGCCTGGAATGCATTTCTTGTTTCGTGCGGACCGGTATTGAAGGCCGGGCCCAAGGACGCGAAGCCCGGCAGCGCAGGTTCGCCGCAAGAGCTTCTCGATATTTGCGCGCGGGCGATGGCGATTGCAAAGTCGAAGGTGCCGCAAACGCTCGAGGGTGCACGGACGTTTTTCGAGGCGCATTTTCGGCCCAACCGCGTGACGGGAAGCGATCACCCAGGGTTGCTGACGGGATATTATGAGCCGGTGATCAAGGGATCGCGAACGCCGGACGAGGTCTTCAAGGTGCCGATCTACCGGCGGCCGCCCGATCTTGTGAATATGGTTCCGGAAAGCGAGCGCGGCGCCAAGTCGTCCGCCCTTACGCATAAGCGCAAAACCAGCCGGGGTCTCGAGCCCTACTTCACGCGCTCCGAGATCGAGGAGGGCGGACTTTCCGGCCTCGGCCTTGAGCTCATGTATCTCAAGGATGCGGTCGATGCCTTCTTCATGCAAGTGCAGGGATCGGGCCGCATCGAACTTCCGAACGGCGACAAAGTCCGGATTACGTATGACGGAAAAAACGGCTATCCCTATACGTCAATCGGGCGCGTTCTGATCGATGACGGCCATCTGACGGCGGACGAAATGTCGTTGAAGACTTTGAAGAAGTGGCTGAAGGCCGACAAAGCCCGGGCGATACCGGTGATGCGGAAAAATCATTCCTATGTCTTCTTCAAAGAGCTGACGGGCGAAGAGGCCAAGGCGCCGATCGGCGTCAACAACATACCGCTGCAGCCTCTGAGAAGCCTCGCAGTCGATACGTCCTATTATGCGATCGGCACGCCGATCTATGTCGATGCCCCGCAACTGAAGCACGCGACCCCGCCGGGGCAATTTCACCGGCTGATGATCGCGCACGACGTCGGCTCTGCGATCAAGGGATCGGAGCGCGGCGACATCTTCTTTGGCTCCGGAGACAAGGCGGGACGGCTCGCGGGCATTACGAAGCACCCGGGCCATCTTTACGCGCTGCTGCCTATCGATCGTTCTCACGCGCATAAATCCGCGAGCGGGGGACCGTGAAGAAGCAACCCGGCCAGGGGGGTGGCAAGGGCCGCGGCCCGCGCGAAGACGGCGATCCCGATCAAGACATCTGGCGGCATACCGCGGCGACCATCGAGCCCTTGAAACGGGGCAAGCCGCGTTTTCATCCGGCGAGCGATGCTATCAAGGCGGGGGGTCCGAGGCCGAAGCCTGGCCCTGAACCGGAGAGGCCGCCGGTCAAGTCTCGTGCCGCGCACGTGCAGCCTTCTGGCGTTTCGCCAGCGAAGCCTTCGGTCGTGAAAACGCCGGAGCTTCAGCTCTTTGATCGCAACAGTGTCAGGAAATTGCGCGGCGGCCGCGCCGACATCGAGGCACGCGTCGATCTGCACGGCATGCGCCAGGACGAGGCCCACGCGGAGCTTCGCCGTTTTCTGTTCAGCTGCCAGAGACGAGGGTTGCGGTTCGTCCTCGTCATCACCGGCAAGGGGAAGTCGAACGGCGGCTCACATTCGGAAGAGATCTACAGCGAGCGGGAGCGCGGCGTTCTCAAGCGCAACGTTCCACGCTGGCTCGACGAACCTGAATTGCGGGCCATCGTCGTCAGCTTCACGGCCGCCGCCATTCAGCATGGAGGCGAAGGCGCTATCTACGTGCATCTTCGATCGAAGAACCGGCTCTAGCTCGTCAAAAGCAGGTTTCCTGCAGCTTCTGCAGCGCCTGTCCGATGCCGTTGAGCGAATAGGTGTCAACGACGTTGACGCCGCGATCGGAGGCGATCGCGATCGACAACGAATTGCCTTTCCGCATGGCTTCGACGAGCTTCAGCTCCTGCGTGGAATCGCTGACGTACGCGCGGTCGCTGGCGCCAAAAAGCTTGAAGCCGGATGGGCTCACCGTAGCGCTGCCCTGCGTATTCTTTTTGATGCGAAAGCCCATAAGAAAGCTGACTTCGGCGCGAATGCCATCCTTGGGCCACGCGGAAATATAGGCGTGCGGCGCTTCGCGGGGTGCGTCAGACGGCTCGCTCGTTTTCGGCTGGCTCGTTACGAAGCAGAACAGGTGCGGGTCGTTGGCATCGGTCAAAAGCGACCAGTCGCCGTAGGTATTCACGAGCGTCATCGGCTCGGCGCCGAGCGCTGGGCCCCGTCCGGCGAGAACGAGAAAGAAAGCCCCAAACAAAATGTTCCGCACATTCTGCTTCGCCATCAAGGTCCCCCTTCGCCGATCGGGCGATCGGCGAACCGTGCCAGGCTCTTGATGCGATCGTACATCACGATTGCGCCGGCCATTGCAACATTGACGCAAAAGGACGTCGGGATCTTGACCACGTAGTCGCAGCGCTCGATCAGCGGCTCGGAGAGAGACCCAAGCTCGGGTCCGAGCACATAGGCCGCGCGCAACGGATGGCGAAAGCTCGGCAGGTCGATCGCGTCGTCGAGCAGCTCGATGCCAACCAGCTTGCAGCCGCCGGGAAGCGCCATATCGTCAAGCGTAGACCAATTGTAGTGGGGCAAGTGCAACTGGCTTTTCGAGGTATCGGCGTGAGCCTCCATGGCCTTATAGGTGGCGCCGACGGTGAACGTGAAGCTGGCGCCGAAGGCGTGCGCCGAACGCATCAGGTTGCCGAGGTTGAGCGACTTGGACATCCGCTCTGCGCCGATAGCGAAATAGCCCTTCGGGTGCGGCGGCCATGTGGTCGCTTTTCTTGACATTGGGTTCGGCTCGTGTGTGTCAGAGGGTTATGCAGCGAGTGGGACGTCACACATGAAGGCAGCTCTTTGCAAGAGCCTTGACGGAGCAAATGGTCTCGTCGTCGAAACGGTACCGGAGCCGACTTGCGGTCCGGGGCAGGTGCTCGTCCGGGTGGCGGCCGTTGGGCTCAATTTTGCCGATACGCTGATCACGCGCGGCAAGTATCAATTCAAGCCGGACTTGCCCTTTTCGCCGGGTGCGGAGATTGCGGGGGTCATCGAAAGCGTTGGCGCGGGCGTGGTCGATATCACGCTGGGCGAAGCCGTCATGGCGTATGTGAACTGGGGCGGTGCGGCCGAGAAGATCGCTGTCGATGCCGATAAGCTGATCCCCATTCCCGGCGACGTACCGTTGACGATCGCGGCCGGGCTTTCCGTGACCTATGGCACGGCCATGCATGGGCTTGCCGATCGCGGACGCTTGAAGCCCGGTGAGACGGTCGTCGTCACGGGTGCTGCGGGGGGCGCTGGACAAGCTGCCGTCGAGATCGCGAAACTGATCGGCGCCCGGGTCATCGCGGTCGTGTCTTCGGAAGAGAAGGGCGCGATCGCCAACGCGGCAGGCGCCGATGAGCTGATTTTGTTCCCGGGTTCCGATCTCAAGGCCGAAGTCCGAGCATTGACCAACGGCGATGGCGCCGACGTCGTTTACGACTGCATCGGCGGGGAGGCGGCGGAGCCTCTGGTGCGGGCGTTGAATTGGCAGGGACGCTTTTTGGTGGTCGGATTTGCGGCGGGCGAAATTCCGAAAATTCCGCTCAATCTGCTTTTGCTCAGGGGCGCTGAGATGGCGGGCGTTTTCTGGGGTGAAGCCGTGAGGCGTGATCCCGCTGCGCATCGCCGCAATATGCTGCAGGTCGTGAACTGGGTTCGCGAAGGACGTCTCAAGCCGCGCACCCACGCGATCTATCCGCTCGAGCGCATCCCTGAAGCCTTGGGCGTTCTGGAGCGACGTGAGGCGACCGGTAAGGTCGTATTGACGATAGGTTCATAAGCCGTCCTCGCGCCCGACCATTCCGTACTTCTATCGCGAAGATTTTTTTCGGCCGGCGTTCGCATCGTGTGGCGATATTCGCTCACGGGGGGGTGCCGCGCGCTGCATATTGAGTGCTCGCGATGCTCATTTTCCCGTTTGTGCGGCGAGGCATTTCGATCATCGCCGTTCTCTTCGTCGTCGATTGCAGCGCGTCGTCGCAAACAGTTGCCCATCGTCCGGTGGTGGATCCGTTCCGCGGTCAAACGACGGTGCCGGTCGATGCATCGGAATTGAACAAGGGCGCTCCCTACACGACGATGTGCGTCCGAAGCTGCGACGGCTTCTACTTTCCGCTGCACCAGAACGAGCGTCCGCTGAACTTTCAGCGGGATGCGCGTGCATGTGCTTCAGCGTGCGGGCCGGAGGCGCGGCTTTTCTATTTTCCGTCCTTTGCGGGCAATCCCGGGACGATGATCGATCTTGCCGGGCACAAGTATGCCGACGAGCCGCACGCCTTCGAATTCAAGCGCGCGCTGGTGCAGGGATGCGCTTGCAAACCGGCCCCGTGGTCACGTGAGGCGGCGGCGCGTCACCAGAAATATTCAGTCGAGGCGGCTCAGCGATCGCGTCTCGAAGCGGCTGGGGCGAGAAAAGCGCGCACTGCGAATTCGGCCCCTAGGTTGAGGAACTATTTTGCATCCGAAGCGCGATCGCAGAAGGCCGTTCGCTAGGTCGCCGTCACCAACTTGCTTCGTTGTCGTCGGCGAGAAATCCGAGCCCACGCATCGGAAAGCGATCTTCGATCCCATATGGGCCGCCGCCGACGCTCGGGCGCGAGGACATCAATAGCGTGCGCGTGACGAAGAATGGTTCGGACCGATAGCCACTGTACCGCGAAAGGAAGTCAGCGACGACGCCGGCATTCGAGTGCTTCAACCGCGCGAGCGTGACGTGCGGCTTGAATGCGCGCGTATCGGGCGGCAGACCAGCATTTCGTGCGGCTTTCTCGTGGGCGCGCGCCAATTCTTCGAGTTTCGGACACGGCACGACAGCGGCGTAGATGGAGCGGGGATCATCGCCGCCGAAAGCGCCGAGCCCCGAAAGGCGGAGCTCAAATCCATCGGGTTCGATACGGTCGAGGTTGGCAACAAGTTCGCGCACTTCGGCGTTGCCGATATCGCCGAAGAACCTCAGCGTGATGTGATAGCTCTCGGGCAACATCCAGCGCGCACCGGGCAAGGGGATGCGGAGCTGGTAAAGCTCCTCGCGAATATCGTCGGGCAGCTCGATGGCGGTGAACAGGCGGGGCATCGGAGTGTCCTTGCATGCAGACGAGGTCGAAGGCCTAGAGCGCTTCCGGTCCTGATAGAATCAGGACCCGACGCGCTCTTTCTTTGTTTCATCGCATTTTCTTCACGCGAACCGGTGTCCACTTCGCTTGAAAATGCTCCGGGTTACTTTCCCAACGCTTCCTTGTGCTCAACGTTTTGCACGAGCGTTTCGACGGCGGGCAGAATACGTTTGACGATCTCAGCCACTCCGGCTGCCGTCGGATGCAGTCCATCGGGCTGCGTGAACGAGCGATCGAGCGCTACGCCGTCCAGGAAAAACGGGTAGAGCGGAACACTGTATTTCGAAGCAAGATCCGGATAGATCGCATCGAAGTCCTTGGCATAGTCCGCCCCCCAATTGTTCGGCGCTTTCATGCCAGTGAGGAGCACGGGAAGGCTCTTGGCTTTCAATGAGGCGAGCATGCTGTCGAGATTTGCGCGCGGCACTTTCGGGTCAATGCCGCGGAGCGCGTCGTTGGCTCCCAGCTCCAGGATCACGGCATCCGGTTTGGGGTCGAGCGCCCAGTCGAGCCGCGCCAGGCCGTCGGATGTCGTATCACCGGAAACACCGGCATTGACGACATTGACCTTGTGTCCCCTCCCTTCAAGCGCCATCTGAAGCTGAGCGGGGAACGATTCATTGGTTTTGAGGCCATAGCCGGCGGTAAGACTGTCCCCGAAAGCTACAATGGTTGTCGGTCGCGTTTGACCAACGGCCGGGACGGTGATGCCGGGAGAGGCCATGCAGGAAAAAATCATTGTGAGGCAGAGTGCCGCTTTCGCAGTCAGACCGGGAGTGAGGGAAAATCTCAAATTCATTTTTCGGCCCCACACATCTCACATTTCATAAGTTGACGTAGAGGCTTCGTGCGATCGGTACAAGCCCGCCACGACAATGCAAGGCATCTTAGCTTGAGCGAACCCATCATCAAACTCGACAATGTGCATCTCTCTCTGACGAGCCGCGCAGGCTCGGTCCATATTCTGCGCGGGGTGTCTCTTGCCATCCCGCGAGGACAGTCGGCGGCGATCGTCGGACCGTCGGGATCCGGCAAGACGTCGCTGCTCATGACAATGGCGGGCCTCGAACGCGCGACGAGTGGCGAGATTATTGTCTCGGGGCGGAACATTGGGCCTCTGTCGGAGGATGAGCTGGCGATACTGCGTGGCGCAGAGATGGGCATCGTGTTCCAATCATTCCACCTTGTCCCGACGATGACAGCGATCGAGAACGTCGCTTTGCCGATGGAACTCGCAGGCGACAGCAAGGCCTTCGATACGGCACGCGGTCTTCTGGCCGAGGTCGGGCTGTCGGCGCGTGTCGATCACTTTCCGGCTGAACTTTCGGGTGGCGAGCAGCAGCGCGTTGCGATCGCCCGGGCGCTCAGCCGTTCGCCGGAAATCATTTTCGCCGACGAGCCGACCGGAAATCTCGACGGCCGCACGGGCCGGCAAATCATCGATCTCCTGTTCGGGCTTCGCGAACGGCGCAAGGCGACGCTCGTGATCGTGACGCACGACAACAAGCTGGCGGCGATGGCCGATCGTGTCATTCGCATGGCGGATGGGTCCGTCGTTTCCGATGAGAGTACGAATACGGCGATGCATGCGGTGTCGTCGTGACGGTGGCGGCAGTGGAAAGCGCTGGTCCGCAGCGGCGCGCGGGATTGCGGACGATCCTGCGTCTCGGCATGCGCGAGTTGCGCAACGGTTTCGATGGCTTCCGGATATTCATCGCCTGCCTGGCGCTCGGCGTCATGGTGATCGCGGCGGTCGGTGCGCTGGCGGATGCGCTGCGCGCTGGGCTCGTGACGCAGGGCGAGGTGATCCTCGGCGGTGACGTGATGTTTGCGCGCGCGCACGTTCGCGCAACCCCAGCGGAGCGCGAGGTTTTCGATAGTCTCGGCCGCGTGAGCGAGACGGCAACGATGCGGACGATGGCACGCCGTATCGACGGATCGGATCAGGCGCTGGCCGAACTCAAAGGTGTCGACGACGGCTATCCGCTTGCGGGCAACGTCACGCTCAAGAGCAGCGGTTCATTCGCGCATGCGATTGCCGGCGAGGGTGCCGTCGCCGACGCGATGCTGCTCGAGCGGCTCGGTCTCAAGATCGGCGACAAGATGCGGATCGGCGAGGCCGAGGTGACGGTTGGCGGCGTACTCGGCTCCGAACCCGATGCGGTTGCGGACCGGATGACGTATGGACCACGCATTTTCGTTTCTCTTGCAACGCTCGAGAAGACAGGTCTCGTCAAGCCAGGGACGCTGATCCGCTGGCGCTATGCGATCGAGCTTCCGGAGACGGTGGCGGCCGACAAGCAAGCCCTCGCCGATTTGCGAACGAAGGTGACGCAAAAGCTTGCCGATGGCGGCTTTTCAAGCGGCGATCGTTTCGATCCATCGCCGCAAATCACCCGGGTTCTCGAAAGGCTGCGGCAGTTTCTGATTCTGATCGGGCTCGCGTCGCTTCTCGTCGGCGGCGTCGGAATCGCGAATGCGGTCTCCACATTTGTCGACAAGCGCATGAAGGTGATCGCAACGCTGCGGAGCGTCGGCGCATCCGGTGCGCAGATCATTGGGATTTTCCTCGTTCAGCTCGGGCTGATGACCGCAATCGGCATCGCCATCGGCTTGGCGCTCGGCGTTGCTGTTCCATCGCTCATCGATGCGTTCTATGGCGATCTTCTGCCTGTCCGCATCGACATTCAGGTGTCCCCGCGGAGCTTGGGTATTGCCGCGCTCTACGGCACGCTCATCGCGTTGCTGTTCGCACTTTGGCCGCTCGGGCGGGCCGAGAACGTCAAAGCGAGCGTGCTCTTTCGCGATTGCGTCAATTCGCCCGGCGGCAGGCCGCGTTCGGGGCTCATCGCGATCATCGGTGTGCTTGCCGCGCTTCTCGTCGGCGTTGCCGTCGCGACGTCCGATCCGCGTTCGATTGCGCTCTACGTGATCGCGGGCCTCGTCGTGATGCTCGCGGTCTTCGGGTGGCTCGGCGGTTATCTCTCGCGCCTCGCTGGAAAGCTGCCGCGGTCCCGGCGGCCGGAACTGGCCCTCGCCTTGAGAAATATCGCGTCGCCCGATGGCCTGACGCGGTCGGTCCTTCTGTCGCTCGGCACGGGGCTGTCGCTGCTGGTTGCCGTGGGGCTCGCCAACGCGGCACTCGTCGCCGATCTCCAGGAGCGGCTGCCGGCGGAGGCGCCGGATTATTTCCTGCTCGACATCGCCCCTGCGGACTTCGATGGGCTTAAGGATCGTATTTCACGGCACATCCCCGGCGCGACGCTCGTCGAAGCGCCGATGCTCAGGGGACGGATTGTCGCGCTCAAGGGTAAGCCCGTCGAGGAGCTGACGTTCCCGGCGGACACGCAGTGGGTTTTGAACAGCGATCGCGGCCTCAGCTACTCGGAAACCGTACCGGAAGGCTCGAGCGTTTCAGGCGGGACCTGGTGGGGCAAGGATTACAGCGGTCCGCCACTCGTCTCGTTCGAGGGCGAGATTGCGAAGAAGCTCGGGATCGGTCTGGGCGACAGCGTTACCGTCAACGTGCTCGGTCGCAACATCGAGGCGAAGGTTGCGAGCACCCGGGACGTCAAATGGGAAAGCATCGCGCTGAACTTCATCATGGTGTTTTCGCCGAATACCCTTAGGGCTGCTCCGCATAACTTGCTGGCGACCGTGCGATTACCGCCGGGAGGCGCGCCGGGCGCGGAATCCGATATGGTGCGCGATCTCGGCCGGGCCTATCCGGGGGTCAGCGCGATCCGGGTCCGCGATGCGATCGATCAGTTCAGCAAGATCTTTGCGAAGATCATGGTCGCGGTGCAGGTGGCGGGAAGCGTCACTTTGACCGCGGGTGCGCTGGTGCTGGCAGGGGCTTTGGTGACGGCGCAGCGCCGCCGCGTCCTCGAAGCCGTTATCCTGAAGACCATCGGGGCCCGGCGGCGGCAGATTCTCGAAGTTCATGGCTGGGAATACGCGTTGCTCGCGCTGATTGCAGCGCTCGTGGCCATTCTGCTCGGAAGCGCAGTGGCCTGGGTGGCGGTCACCCGGGTCATGGAGCTCGAATATGTCTTTTCCCTCGGTTCCGTCGGGTTTAGCCTTGGAATCGCGGCGGGGATGATTGCCGTGTTCGGAGGTATCGGCACCTGGGCTATTCTGCGGGCTCCGCCAGCGCCTTATCTCCGATCAGAATAAAACAATAAGTCTTTTGTTTACGGGGTCTTGAAAGACTTGCACCCGAATAACATATGGTCACACGGGACCGGCATTTGCCGGGCAACACGAGGAAACGACGACAATGGCTGAAGTTTTTACGCGCCCTAATAGCCCGTACGGCGGCGCACGGACATCTGGCGCGATCGACCAGGGGTTGCGCTCGTTCATGCTCGGTACCTACAACTACATGGCGCTCGGCGTGGCCGGGACCGCGGTTGTGGTCATGCTTCTCATGGCAAATCCGCAGGTTATGGCGGCGATTGCTCTCGGCCCGATGAAGTGGGTCGTGTTTGCTGCCGTTCTCGGCCTCGGCTGGTTCGCACCCCGTCTTTTCTTTGGCGGCAGTGAAGTCCTCGCGCAGGGTGCCTACTGGCTCTATTGCGCGCTCTGGGGCGCGCTGATCGCTCCGATGGTTTCGCTTTACGTCGGCATGGGCATGGCTGGCCTCGTTGGCCAAGCATTCTTCATCGCTGCCGCGACGTTCGGCGTGACGAGCCTCATTGGCTACACGACGAAAAAGGACATGACCGGCTGGAGCGGCTTCCTGTCGATGGCCTCGATCGGTCTGATCATCGTCATGCTGGGTAGCTATTTCTTCATCAACGATCCCGGCACCAGCAAGATGATGAGCATGGGCATCTCGGCCGTCGTCGTGCTGCTCTTCTCGGTCATCACCGCCTTCGAAACGCAGGCGATCAAGTCGATGTACATCGAGCAGGCGTCTTACGGCAATGAAGCCCAGCTGAAGCGTTCGTCGATTTTCGGCGCCTTCATGCTCTACGGCTCGTTCGTTACGCTGTTCATCCACATCCTGAACCTCTTGGGTATGGCGAACCGTTCGTAAGAACCGCCCTCAAGTGTGAGAATTGAGAAAGGCCCCGGTTTCCGGGGCCTTTTTTGTTGGGTTCGAGGGGCGCGCGATTTAGATGCCGATTACGCCGGGGCGATCTTCAAGCACGCTCAGCACGCGCCTCAAATCCTGGCCGCGCTTCATGATCAGGCCGCCAGCCGCAATGACGCTGTAAGCGCCCTGCTTGCGCGCCAACCGCAAATCCTTCTCGATGCGGTAGAGCGGATATTCGCTGGATTTCCGATAAACGGAGAAGACGGCCTTATCGCGCAGAAGATCGATAGCGTAATCGCGCCAAGCCCCGGACGCGACCTTGCGGCCATAGAGATCCAGGATCGCGGTTAGCTCATATCGATCAAAAGTGGTGTGCCGGCTTGGCTCCGTGGCGTTGTCGGAGGCCCCTGGCATGCCCGCCGGACGCGGGCGAAAAACTATCGGGTCGGTTGTTTCGCTCAAATGGTCCGTCCATCGCTAGTCGACGAAGGATCGCGCCAACGCTCCTGGAATGCAAGAGCGTATGGTTGATTATCTTATGACTGAAAGTTCATCCGGTGAGCACGGAAAGACCGTGAGGCTGACAAAATCACGACTCCGGCGGAGCCACAAACAGCCGTAATAAAAGGCAATAAAGATAACCGTTGCCTTTGGGTCAAGTTTCAAAGGACCGGCTCTGGACTTATAGCCCCCCAGCCCCCCGGGGCCATAGTTTCGAAGCGCGATCCACAGGCAACGCTTTCCCTCCTGCAGCTTGGCTCCCCCGTCCAAGCTAACTCTCCGACTGTCAGAAAACTTCCGGAGAACCAGTCCGAAAGACTGGTTCCCGGCTTTTTTGCATTGCAACTGTTTCATTAGCGGCCGGGCAGCTTTGTGCGTATATAAAGTTACATATACGGGGGCAATTTAGAGACCGATCTCAGGATGACAGCAAAGCGCAAGGCGGCCCCGAAGCCGCGATCCAAACCCAGTGTCAACCCGCTTCTCGCAAAGTGGAACGGCGAGTTTGCGATGCCGCCGTTCGGGAAGATCGAAGCGCGCCACTTCAAGCCTGCGCTCGACGCGGCTTTTCGCGAGCACAAGGCCGAGATCGAGCTGATCGCCAAAAATCCGGCGAAGCCGACATTCGCGAACACGATCGTGGCTCTCGAGAAGAGCGGCTGGCAGCTTTCGCGCGTGGCGTCCGTATTCTGGAATCTCGAGGGGTCCGATTCGACTCCGGAATTCCAGGAAATTGCGCGCGAGATGGCGCCCCGATTCGCGGCGCATGAAACGCAGATCCTTCTCGACAAGCGTCTCTTCAAACGCATTGATGATCTTTACGAGCGGCGGAATGCTTTAAAGCTCAGCGAAGAAGATCTGCGCGTTCTCGAGCGGCATCATCTCGAATTCGTTCGTGCGGGCGCCAGGCTTTCACCGGCAGACAAATCTCGCGTCAAAGAAATCAATGCGCGGCTGGCGACCCTCGTCACGCAGTTCATGCAGAACGTGCTGAAGGATGAGCAGTCGTGGCGGCTCATTCTCGAAGGCGAAAACGATCTTGCCGGGCTGCCTGAAACGCTCAAGGAAAGCGCGGAACGCGCTGCCGCCGATGCGGGGCTCCAGGGAAAAGCGATGATCACGCTCGCGCGTTCGAGCGTTGAAGGGTTTCTCACGTATTCGAGCCGGCGCGACTTGCGTGAGCAGGCTTTCAATGCGTGGACGAGGCGCGGCGCGCACGAGGGCGAGACGGATAACCGGCAGATCGTCGCCGAGGCCGTGGCGCTTCGCGGTGAATACGCGCGGCTGATGGGCTTTCCGTCGTTCGCGGAATTCAGCCTGCAGGACACGATGGCGAAAACGCCGGGGTCGGTCGACGAGCTTCTGCGCGCGGTCTGGGAAAAAGCGGTCGTACGCGCCAGGGAAGAACGCGATGCGCTTGCAGCCGAGGCGCAGAATTCCGGCGACAACGCCGAGATCATGCCGTGGGACTGGCGGTATTATTCGGAGAGGGTGCGCAAGGCGAAATACGATTTCGACGAGTCGAAGCTTCAGCCCTATCTCGAACTCGACCACATGATCAAAGCGGCGTTCGACACGGCGACGCGCTTGTTCGGATTGAAGTTCCAGGAACGCAAGGATTTGCCAGGCTATCACCCGGAAGTTCGGGTCTGGGAGGTTCTCGACAAGAAGGGCGCGCACGTCGGCATTTTCATGGGCGATTATTTCGCGCGGCCGACGAAGCGCTCGGGCGCCTGGATGTCGGCATTCCGCTCACAGCACAAGCTCGGGAAGGGGCAAAGCCCGATCATTGTCAACGTGCTGAACTTCACGAAGGGCGCTGCGGGTGAGCCGGCGCTTTTGTCCTTCGATGATGCGCGGACGCTGTTTCACGAGTTCGGTCACGGGCTGCACGGATTGCTTTCCAACGTGACCTACCCGTCGATTTCCGGGACGTCGGTATCGCGCGACTTCGTGGAGTTGCCGTCGCAGCTTTATGAGCATTGGCTCTCGACGCCCGATGTGCTCGAAAAGCATGCCCTTCATTACAAGACCGGCAAGCCGATGCCGAAGGTTTTGCGGCAGCGACTCGCGGCGGCGCGCAATTTCAATCAGGGCTTCGCCACGGTCGAATACACGTCGTCGGCGCTCGTCGACATGGCGCTTTATTCCGCCAAGACGGGATCGGTCGGCGACATCGAAGGTTTCGAGCGAGTGACGCTTGACGAAATCGACATGCCGAAAGAGATCGTCATGCGGCATCGCCTGCCCCACTTCATGCACATCATGTCGGGTTATGCGGCGGGGTATTACAGCTATCTCTGGTCGGAAGTGATGGACGCCGATGCATTCGCCGCCTTCGAGGAAACCGGCAACGTGTTTCATCCGGCCACGGCAAAAAAGCTTCACGAGTTCATCTATTCCGCCGGAAACCGGCGCGATCCGCATGCTGCCTATGTCGCGTTTCGCGGCCGGCCGCCGAAAATCGATGGACTGTTGAAGAAACGCGGCCTCGCCGCGTGAACCCGTCTTAACGGCGGGCGGGTCTTCGGTTACCAGAGGCCCGCCATCGTCGCGCCGATGATCGGGCCGCTGCGGCCTTCCTGAACGAGCACGACGATTTTTTGCACGTCGGCCTGCATCATCGCGGCTCGCGGCAACTGCACTTTGAGCGGCGTGCCCTTCCAGATGCCGATCGGCGTCAGCTCGCGGACGATATTGGTGTAGGTGAGCGTTTTGCCGGCGTTCTCGCCCTCCTTGATCGGCACCGATCCGGTCATTTGGACGACGCCAAGCCAGACCGTCGCTTCACGCGCGTTGTGTCCAGGTGGATCACCGGCCACCGCGAAATTCAAGGTATTGCGTTCCTGCCAAAAGCGGACCGGCACCTGATTAGGTCCGCCGGTTTTCGAGGTGTCGTTGATGGCCTGTTCGATCGCTGGTTTCGATGCGCCGTTGACGTGCGCGACGCCATTGACGATCGCCTGCGGAGTGAAAATCGCGCCGTCGCCGCGGTTGCGGGCATAATTGCGCTGACGTTCGCTATTGCGGGGCGAGCCGAACGTGTCCTTCCAGCCGAGATAGTTCCAGTAATCGACGGGAAGCGAGAGCGCGATGATCGATGGATCGTCGGCCAGAGTCTTGAGAAGGGCATCGGCTGGCGGACACGACGCGCATCCCTGGCTGGTGAAGAGTTCCACGACTCCCTTCAGCGGCGTCTCCGCCGGAGGTTCAATGGAAACTTCTTGCGCGGATGCCGGAAGCGACAAAGCTGCGGCGCAGGCCGTCAAAACCACCAATGTGATGTCGCGGAGACGCATAGCGAGGTCAGCCTTCGAGTCACGAGTGGCAGCCGCCACGGTTCCTAATCTAGCTTGCGGACCCGGATTGAAAAAGTGAAAGGCGTGAAAGCCTTGTCACGAACGGGTGAGCAATTGCAGGTTCGCTGCCGGAAGGCTGATCGTTACCGGCGGTATTGGGACTATGCAACTCCCACCGCAGAGGCAGCGGGTGCGAAGCGCAAAGGGCCCGGCTTCGCGAAGCTTCAGCCGGGCCGCGAAAGGTTCTAGGCCGCCAGGTTTCTCAACACGTAGTGCAAGATGCCGCCGTTTCTGAAGTACTCGAGCTCGTCGAGGGTATCGATCCGGCAGAGAACGGGCACGGGAACCGAGGTGCCGTTGGCACGGGTAATCGTCAGCGTTACGACTTCGCGCGGCTTTACCGTCGCGAGGCCGGGGATGGTTACGCGTTCGTCGCCTTTGAGATCGAGGGACTGCCACGAGGCACCTTCGGTGAAGACGAACGGTGCGATACCCATGCCGACGAGGTTCGAGCGGTGAATGCGCTCGAACGACTGGGCGATCACGGCGCGCACGCCGAGAAGGTTCGTGCCTTTCGCCGCCCAGTCGCGCGATGAGCCGTTGCCGTATTCGATGCCAGCGAAGACAACGAGCGGCACGCCTTCCGCTTCGTACTGCATCGCGGCGTCATAGATCGGCATTTCCTTGCCCGACGGATAGTGTATCGTCAGTCCACCTTCCTTCACGTTGCCGTTCGCATCTTTCACCATGTGGTTCTTGATGCGGATGTTGGCGAACGTTCCGCGCATCATCACCTCGTGATTGCCGCGCCGGGTGCCGTACTGGTTGAAGTCAGCAGGCTGGACGCCGTGGTCGAGGAGATACTTGCCTGCGGGGCTCGCCGCTTTGATCGAGCCCGCGGGCGAGATGTGGTCGGTCGTGATCTTGTCGCCGAACAGGCCAAGTATGCGGGCGTTGACGACATCACCGATCGGCTTCGCGTCGCGCGAGATGGTCTGGAAGTAGGGCGGGTTCTGAACGTAGGTCGAAGCTCCGTTCCAGCCGTAGGTCAGGCCGCCGCTGGTCGCGATGCCCTGCCAGTTATTGTCGCCCTTGAAGACGTCGGCATAGCGGGATTTGAACATCTCGCGCGTGACGTTCTCGATGATGAACTTCTGGATTTCCTGCGTCGTCGGCCAGATCTCCTTCAGGAAGACGGGTTTGCCGCTGCTGTCCTGTCCAAGCGGTTCGGTGGTGAGATCCTTCTGCACGGAGCCTGCGAGCGCATAGGCGACGACGAGCGGGGGCGAAGCCAGGTAGTTCGCCTGGACGTCCGGGCTGACGCGCCCCTCGAAGTTGCGGTTGCCGGAGAGCACGGCGGCGGCGACGATGCCGTTGCCGTTGATCGCCTTTGAAATCTCCGGTGCGAGAGGTCCCGAGTTTCCGATGCAGGTGGTGCAGCCGAAGCCGACGAGGTTGAAGCCGATTTCGTCGAGATAGGGCTGGAGGCCCGATTTCTCGAGGTAGGCGGCAACGACCTGCGATCCGGGCGCCAGCGACGTCTTCACCCACGGCTTGCTCTTCAGGCCGCGCTTCGCGGCATTGCGCGCGAGAAGGCCAGCGGCAATGAGGACGCTCGGGTTCGATGTGTTGGTGCAGCTCGTGATCGCGGCGATGACGACGTCGCCGTGGCCGATATCGAACTTTTCGCCTTCGACTGGCACGCGCTTTCCGAGTTCGTCCGGCTTCTTGTATTCGCCGGCGAGAGCCGTTGCGAAGCCGGTCTTGATGTCGGTCAGAGCGATACGGCCTTCGGGGCGTTTCGGACCCGCCATCGACGGGACGACGTCGCCCAATTCGAGCGAGAGCGTATCGGTGAAGACCGGATCGGCGGAGCCGGTGTCGCGATAGAGGCCCTGGGCCTTGCAGTAGGCTTCAACGAGCGCGATGCGGTGCGAGTCGCGTCCTGACATCGTCAGGTAGTTGACCGTTTCCTTGTCGACGGGAAAAAACCCGCACGTTGCGCCGTATTCGGGCGCCATGTTGGCGATCGTCGCGCGATCGGCGAGGGACATCGAGTCGAGGCCCGGCCCAAAGAATTCGACGAACTTGTTAACGACGCCCTTCTTGCGCAGCATCTGCGTGACGGTCAGCACGAGGTCGGTCGCGGTCACGCCTTCCTTGAGCTTGCCGGTCAGGCGGAAGCCGATGACTTCCGGTATCAGCATCGATTGCGGCTGGCCGAGCATCGCAGCCTCGGCTTCGATGCCGCCGACGCCCCAACCGAGCACGGCGAGGCCATTGACCATCGTCGTGTGGCTGTCGGTGCCAACGAGCGTATCGGGGTAGGCGACGGTTTTGCCGTCGGCCATCTCGTTGGTCCATACCGTCTGCGCGAGATATTCCAGATTGACCTGGTGGCAGATGCCGGTGCCGGGCGGCACGACGCGGAAATTCTGGAAGGCGCCCTGGCCCCATTTCAGGAAGTTGTAGCGCTCGCCGTTGCGGGCATATTCAAGCGCGACGTTGTCGGTCAGGGCCTTCGGCGTGCCGAACTCATCGACGATGACGGAATGGTCGATGACGAGATCGACGGGAACGAGCGGGTTGATTTTCGTTGGGTCGCCGCCGAGCTTCGTCATGCCGTCGCGCATCGCTGCGAGATCGACGACGGCGGGAACGCCGGTGAAATCCTGCATCAGGACGCGGGCCGGGCGGAAGCCGATTTCCTGTTCGGTCTTGCCCTTGTTTTCGAGCCATGCGGCCATGGCGACGATGTCGGCCTTATTGACCGACCGGCCGTCTTCGTGGCGCAAAAGGTTTTCGAGAAGCACCTTCATCGAATAGGGAAGGCGGGAGATGCCAGTAAGCCCATTCGCTTCCGCATCGGGGAGCGAATAGTAAACGTAGTCCTTGCCCTCGACGGTGAGGGTCTTGCGGCATTTGAAACTGTCGTCGGAAACGGGTGTATGGGCGCTCAAGGTCAGGCCTCCGAAAGATTAAGACGAAGGGCTGCGCCGCCGGAGTGCCGGCGGATCGAGGATGTCCCGCGGCACGAGCTTATCGGTCCGCGCGACCCCTCGCTTTTGCGCTAGCGAAGGATACAACGTGCCTTTTATATAATCGTTATAAAAAGAAAACATCAATCGCGAGATGGGCAAATTAGCGCGCAAATGCCACCGTCTTGCTCAACCCGACGTCACGGAATTTCATCGCTGTGCAGCTGATTGCCGAAGACTTAGCCATAGATCGGGGGGCGCGCCGGGTCATCGACGGGTTGTCGTTTGCCGTCAAGGCCGGGGAGGCCCTTCTGCTGACGGGCGCCAACGGCGCCGGGAAGACGACCCTGCTGCGCACGCTCGCCGGCTTCATCCGCCCGTTTCGCGGTCTCGTTCGCCTCGAGGGCGGCGACGATGAGCTAACGGTCGCCGAGCAGGCGCACGTTGTCGGGCACACCAACGCGGTCAAGTTGAGCCTGTCGGTCGCCGAAAACGCCGGCTTTTGGAATGCGTATCTCGATGGTGGCGAGGATGCCGAATTGCGCGTCGGCGCGGCGCTCCGGCATTTTGGGCTTGAAGATCTCAGCGAATTTCCGGCTGCGTATTTGTCGGCCGGGCAAAAGCGGCGGCTGGGCCTCGCCCGGCTTCTCGTGGCGCGGCGTCCGGTTTGGCTGCTCGACGAGCCGACCGCGTCGCTCGATACCGCGTCGTCCGAGCGGCTCGCTGCGGCCGTGAACGAGCATACGAACAGCGGCGGGCTTGCTGTCATCGCCACCCATCTGCCATTGGCGCTCGAACGCGCGCGGACGCTCAACCTCGCAGCGCAAAAGGTGCCGGCTTGAAGAGCTTCTGGGCTCTCCTTCATCGGGACGTGACGCTTGCTTTCCGCGAAGGCGGCGCGATCGGAACGGCACTCGGATTTTTCCTCGTGGTCGTCTCGTTGATGCCGCTCGGGCTTGGCCCGGATCTCAATCTGCTGTCGCGGATCGCGGCGGGGATCCTGTGGATTGCGCTGCTGCTTGCGGCACTTCTGTCGCTCAACCGGATTTTCGAAGCGGACCATGAGGATGGGACGCTCGATGTGCTCGCGACGGGTCCTTTGCCGCTGGAATTGGTTACCGCCGCGAAATCCCTGGCGCATTGGGTTACGACCGGAATCCCGCTGGCGATCATGGCGCCGGTGCTCGGCATTCTTCTGAACCTCGATCTCGCGGCCTATCCGATCCTGGTTGCGACGACTCTGGTCGGTACGCCTGCCGTCAGTTTTCTCGGCGCCATCGGGGCGGCGTTGACGATGAAAACGCGTCGCGGCGGCCTGCTGCTGGCGCTCATCGTGCTGCCACTTTATGTGCCAACTCTGATCTTCGGCATTTCGGCGGTGAGCGCCGGTGCCGGGCCAACGGGGCTCGCGGCGTCGTTTCTCATTCTGGCGGCGATTTCCCTTGTCACGATCGTGCTGGGACCGCTCGCCGCGGCAGCGGCACTCAAGGTTCACCTTCAATAAATGTAATCTCGGCCTTCATTGCGCCTTTCCTCTGAAAGCCTTAGATCCCCGACATGCAGACGCTGACGCAACGCCTCGCCAACCCGACCCGCTTCATGGAGCTTTCCGCGCGCCTCTTGCCGTGGATTTCGGCAGCCGCCGCGGTTCTGCTGGCTTATGGGCTGTATCTCGCTTTCTTCGCCTCGCCCGCCGACTACCAGCAGGGCGAAACGGTGCGGATCATGTACATCCACGTGCCGTGCGCGTGGCTCGCGATGATGGTCTATGCACTGATCGCGCTTTCGAGCTTCGGGCTCCTCGTTTTCCGGCACCCGCTGGCGGATGTGTCAGCCAAGGCTGCGGCGCCGCTCGGTGCTGCCTTCACGTTCCTGGCGCTGCTGACGGGCTCGCTCTGGGGCAAACCGATGTGGGGCACCTATTGGGTCTGGGATGCGCGGCTGACGTCAGTGCTGATCCTGTTCTTTCTCTATCTCGGATTGATTGCTCTGCGTTCGGCGCTGGAAGACGAGAGCGCCGCCTCGAAGCTGACGGCTATCCTGGCGCTCGTCGGCGTCACCATTCTCCCGATCATCAAGTTTTCGGTCGACTGGTGGAATACGCTGCATCAGCCTTCGACCGATTTCACCTCGACCGTCGATCCGAGCATGCGGCTGCCGCTTCTCGTCATGGCGGTTGCATTCACGCTGCTGTTCTTCGCCATGCATCTCAAAGCCATGCGGAATGAAATTCTGCGGCGGCGAGTCAAGGCTCTCAGAACCCAGGCCGTCGCGGGGCGCGACAGGTTAGCTGCGCAAGGGGCGGAGTAAGCAAGCATGGATCTCGGACCGCACGCCGCCTTCATCTGGATTTCTTATGCCGCCGTGACAGTGACCGTCACCGGGCTCATTCTTTGGCTGATCGCCGACGGCCGGAAGCAGGCCGCCGATCTCGAAGCTCTCGAGCGGCAGGGCGTGAAGCGCCGTTCGGCGGCTGGAGTACGTTGAAGTGGCTAACGGCAAGTTCCCTTTGTTCCGCCTCATGCCGGTTGTCGTTTTCGCGGTCGTCGCCGGATTTTTTGCGGTGGCCCTGCGGTCCGGTGACCCGTCGCGGCTGCCGTCGATGCTGGTCGGAAAGCCTGTTCCGCAATCCGTCTTTCCCGCGCTCGAGGGGCTTCAATCGGATGGCAAGCCCGAACCGGGGTTCAGCTCCGCCGATCTCGCCAAGGGCAAGGTGTCCGTCGTCAACTACTGGGCGTCGTGGTGCCAGCCGTGCGTCGAGGAACATCCGTTTCTCGAGCAGCTCAAAGAGCAGGCGGCGGTCGATATCTACGGCGTGAACTACAAGGATCAGACGGATGCGGCGCGCCGTTACATCGGCCGGTACGGCAATCCGTATTCGGCCGTCGGAACGGACGCGAGCGGGCGGGCGGCAATCGACTGGGGCGTCTACGGCACGCCCGAGACCTTCGTCGTCAATGGCAAGGGTGAGGTCGTCTATAAGCACGTCGGCCCGATCTCGGCAGAGTCTTTGAAGACCAAGCTTCTGCCGATCATCGAGAAGGCGAAAGCCGGCGCCGCGTCTTAACGGCCGCCGGCATCCCGTCAGAACCTAGAGCGGATAGAACATCCCGCGCGAGTGGTTGAGCACCGTCAACGTTCCTGTTCTGATGTCGAAGTGGGCGCCGTGGAGCGCGAGCCGGCCGCGTTCTTCCTGATCGCGGACGAACGGGAAGGTTCGCAGGTTTTTGATGGCCTGCTTGATGCCTTCCTTTTCGAGCGCTTCCTGCCGGACGGCCTGCGGGCTGTTTTGATGAGCCGCCAAGACGGACAGGCGTGCGTCGTCGAGCATCGACATCCAACGTGAGATGAACTGCGCTTCCGTCTGGATGGCCGCGCTTTGATCGAGAGCCGCCTTGATGCCTCCGCAGCCGGAGTGGCCCATGATGATCAGATTCTTGATGCGCAGGTTCATCACCGCAAATTCGACGGCCGTGCTGACGCCGTGATATTTGCCGCCTGTTTCATAGGGCGGTACGAGGTTCGCCACGTTGCGGACGATGAACAGTTCGCCCGGCATCGCGCTGAAGATCGTCTCGGGATCGACGCGGCTATCCGAGCAGGAGATCACCATCGTCTCCGGGCTTTGCCCGTAGGTTGCCAGCTCTTCATAATGGTCGGCGTTAAGAACGAAGTGGCGGTGCCTGAAGCGACGGTAGCGGTCGGTGAGGGACTCGGGGAAACTGCTCATTAATGCTCTCTGCTCCTGAATTCTCGATCCGACGCGCTTCTCATAAGAACGATGTAGCCGGCAATCGCCGACATTAGGGAACCCGCCAGGACGCCCAGACGGACTTCCGCGCTCGAGTCGGGTTCGGGAAATGCCAGCATGCCGATGAATAGGCTCATCGTAAAACCGATGCCGCCCAAAATGGCTGTGCCGAAAAGCTGCATCTGGGATACTCCAAGAGGCATTTTTCCGAGACCCGTCGCGACTGCGGTTCTGACGGCGCCGTATATTCCGAGAGGCTTGCCGACGAAAAGGCCCAACGCGATGCCGATGGGGATTTGCGACAGGATGTCATTCGCGGAAAGATCGGTCAGCTTCAGCCCGGCGTTGGCAAAGGCGAAAATCGGCAGGATCAGGAAGCTGACCCAGGGGCTCAGCGCCTCTTCGAGGCCGAGCAGGGGGCCGCTCGAACCCTTTTTCACTCCTGAGAGTGGAACGGCGAGGGCCGTTGCGACGCCAGCCAATGTGGCGTGAACGCCGGATTTCAAGACGCAAAGCCAGATGAAGGCGCCGACCAGCAAATATGGCCACGCACGCATCACACCCGATCGATTGAGGAGGACCAGGACTGCAATACCGGCCGCTGCAAGCGCCAGCGCCAGGATCGAGAGTTCGGCCGTATAGAAGAAGGCGATGATCAGAATGGCGCCAAGGTCATCGATAATGGCGAGGGCGAGCAAGAATACCTTGAGCGCCGGCGGCACACGGCTGCCCAGCAAGGCCATGACGCCAACGGCGAAGGCGATGTCCGTCGCAGCGGGAATGGCCCAGCCGCGGAGCGCGATGGCATTATCCCAGTTGAGGCTGGCGTAGATCAGAGCCGGAACAACCATGCCGCCCACGGCGCCGATGACCGGAAGCATTGCTGCCCGGGCGTTCGAAAGTGCGCCGACGATCGCTTCCCGTTTGATCTCCAACCCGACGACGAAGAAGAAAACGGCCATCAGACCGTCGTTGATCCAGTGAATCACTTCCTTCGTCAGTGCGAAGGGCGCGATCCCAATCCGCACAGGCATCGAGAGCACGTGCTGATACAATTCGCTAAGGGGCGAGTTGGCGACAATCAGCGCCAGCACCGCGGCGGCAAGCAACGTCAATCCTGCGGTCGCTTCGCGGTTCGTGCCGGTCGCGCTTGTCTCTGGTTTCATGCTGGCGGGACCCTTCGAGACAATTCGTTTCGGGCAGGTATGCAATCCGTAGGCGGTTGCAGCAAGCGTTACGAGAAGCTTCGTGCGGACTTGGCGAGCGGAAGCGTCTCTATTCCGACGGGCGATATGCCCTTTTTCCAGTCCACAAGATGCGGCAGCAGGCGGTCGTGGCCGCGGCTGACTTCGAGGGCGCGCCGGACGCCTGCGATCGCGTATGCCAGGGCCTGTTCAGCCGAATCCCCGAGCATCAGCTTCGCTGTCAGGCAGCCCGCGAAGACGTCGCCGGTGCCATGGGGAACGTCGTTCCATTTCTCGACGGTGCCTATGAAAGCCTGGTTGTCAGCGACGAGCACGGTCGCCAGCCGCGATGGTCCGTCGGGTATCGAGGTGCCGGCGACGAGGGGTCGTCCCAGCCTGCCAATTGCCTCGACGGCGTCCGTCGGCGACCTGACGTCGAGGCCCGAAAGCCACGAGAGCTCGAACCGGTTCGGCGTCAGCACGTCAGCGAGTGGAACCAGGAGATCGCGGGTTGCGGAGGCCGCCTGTTCGTCGATGTAGTGACCCTTCGGATCGTCGCCGAAAATGGGGTCGCAAACGTAGGTGATCGACGGATTGAGCTCGCGCAGGCGCTTCACGGCGGCGGCGACGATTTCGACATGCTGAGCGGACGGCAGATAGCCGGAGAAAACAGCGTTGAACGATCCGAGCCAGCCGTTCTTATCAAGGGCGCCGATCATACTTTCGAGAAGGGCGGGATCGAGCCTCATGCCGGCGAGGTGCGGGCGTATTGGGTGGTTGGAGAGCACAACCGTCGGCAGGCCCACCACCTCGATGCCCGCTTGCTCGAGCGGCGGGATGGCGGCGGCCAATCCCACGGGATCGCGGGCGACGTAGGATGAAATCATCAGGATTTGACGCATAAGCCTGATTTAGCAGGAGTGATGAGAAACGCGTAATAGGGTGGCCATAGGGTGTGGCGCGCGTCACCAGTGACTTATTCGCACGTTTGGTCAGCGGCGATGTTGCAAAGACGGATGGTGCAATGCACAATCAACTCAACCAAATCTCGGAGTCTATGCGATGGTCATGAGACCGAGACGCAGCGTCCTTTATCTTCCGGGTGACAACGAGCGCGCGCTGGAAAAAGCGCGGACGCTGCCGGCAGACGCCATCATCATCGATCTTGAAGATTCAGTTGCACCGGCAAACAAGGAAAAGGCACGCAAGCAGGCGACGGCCGCCATCCATGAGGCGGGCTTCGGATCGCGAGAGGTTGTCCTGCGCGTCAACCCCATCGAAACGCCATGGGGAATGGCCGATCTGCACGCGGCTATCGCGGCGGTGCCCGACGCGATCCTCATCCCGAAGGTTTCGACGCCGGGCGACGTGACGGGCACGGCGAAGGTCGTGAAAGCGGCGGAGGCCGATCCGCGGATCAGGCTCTGGGCGATGATCGAAACGCCGATGGGCATCATCAATGCGCGCGAGATCGCGGCATGCGGCCCCGATCCCGACAACCGGCTCGCCTGCTTCGTGCTTGGCACGAACGACCTTTTGAAGGAGAGCAGGGCGCTCGCCAGCAGCAACCGGTTCGCCGTCGTTCCGTGGCTTGCGATGACGCTTGTCGCGGCGCGGGCTTACGGGCTCGACGTTATCGATGGCGTCTACAACGATTTTAAGGATGATCTCGGATTCCGGGCGGAATGCGAGCATGGCCGAACGCTCGGGATGGACGGCAAAACGCTGATCCATCCGTCGCAGGTGGTGCCGTGCAACGAAGTCTTTTCGCCGACCGTCGACGAGATTGCGTGGGCGCGAAAGATCATCAAGGCTTTCGAAGAGCCCGAGAATGCGCGCAAGGGCGTCATCACGGTCGAAGGGCGCATGGTCGAACGGCTGCACCTCGTGATGGCGAAGCGGGTGGCGGCGATTGCCGAGGCGATCAACGCCCGCTCGAAGGTCGAAGAGCCCTGGTTCTGAGCGCTGGGGGCCGGTCCTTCTGCGGCCCTAAAGCGCGTCTTCAGGCAGCGAAAAAAGTTGCGGTTCGGGGTGGACATCCCGAAAAAGACTGGCCGAAAAAGGCTGGAACAGCCGAAGCCCAGCTTTTTGGGCTTCCCGAAAAATTCAAGGCGGGGACGATGGCCGGAACAAAGACTAACGCAGGCAATTTCTTCGAAGATTTCAAATTCGGCCAAGTCATCCATCACGCGACGCCGCGCACGGTCACCGATGGCGATGTCGCGCTCTATACGGCGCTTTACGGCTCGCGTTTCGCCGTTCAATCGGCCGACACCTTCGCAAAGGCAATCGGGTATCCGAAGGCGCCCCTCGACGACATGCTGACGTTTCACGTCGTCTTCGGAAAGACGACGCCCGATATCTCGCTCAACGCCATCGCCAACCTCGGCTATGCCGATTGCCGGTTTCTGAAGGCGGTCTATCCTGGTGATACACTGACTTCGACGTCGGAAGTGATCGGCCTCAAGGAGAATTCCAACGGCGAGACGGGCACCGTTTATGTGCGCTCGACAGGGCGTAACCAAGACGGGGAAACGGTGCTCGAGTATTGCCGCTGGGTGATGGTGCGCAAGCGCTCGAAGGGCTCGCCGGCACCGGAAGCCGTGGTTCCCAAGCTCCCCGAGCGTGTCGATCCCAATGATCTCGCCGGTGCCGTGCCCGCGCTCGACGTCAGCAAATACGATCTCGCTCTTTCCGGGTCGCCGCATTGCTGGGAAGACTACGAGCCCGGCGAGAAGATCGACCACGTCGACGGCATGACGCTTGAAGAAGCCGAGCATCAGACGGCGACGCGCCTCTATCAGAACACCGCCAAGGTGCACTTCAATCAGCATACGGAATCGAAGGGGCGGTTCGGCAAGCGGATCGTCTATGGCGGCGTCGTGATCTCGCTCGTCCGGGCGCTTTCGTACAACGGTCTCGGCAACGCGTTTCATCTGGCCGCGATCAACGGCGGCCGCCATGTGGCTCCGACCTTCGCCGGGGATACGATCTATGCCTGGTCCGAGGTGCTTGAAAAAGCCGAGATACCCGGCCGGAAGGACGTCGGCGCCCTCCGGGTGCGGCTCGTCGGGGTCAAAAATCAGGATTGTGCGTCACTGCCACTTAAAACCCCGACGGGCGAGTATGCCGAGGGGGTTGTCCTCGATCTCGATACGTGGCTTGTGCTGCCTCGCCGGGGTTGAGCGAACCGGCTACCGTGTAGCCGGACCGGGGGGCAAGGCCGTCCGGCGGTGCGTAAGGGAGCACTCGCATGAAAATCAAAACGACGACAGCCGTTGCGGTAGCGATCCTTCTCTTTGCGGCATCTCACAAGGCGGAAGCCATGGGGGAGACGGCGGTGGCCGAAATCAAGCTCGCCAACGGCACCAGCGCCGGCACGATCACGCTGACGGAAATCGCCGCGGGCGTGCTTCTGAAGTTCGATCTCAAAGGACTGACACCCGGCGCGCATGGCCTTCACCTGCATGAGACCGGGAAATGCGAAGGCGACTTCTCGTCGGCGGGGGCAATCTACAATCCACTCGGGGCCAAGCATGGGTTCCTCAATGAGGAAGGTCCGATGGCCGGGGATTTGCCGAACGTCGTCGCAGGCACCGACGGTTCGGCTCTGGCTGAGGTTCTGAGCCCCTATCTGCACCTCAACAAAGACACCGAAGATACGCTTTTCGATGCCGACGGGTCATCGCTCGTATTGTTCGAAAAAGCCGACGATTACCAGACCGACCCGGAGGGGGATGCCGGTTCGAGAGTTGCATGCGGCGTTCTCAAATCGAAGTAGGTGGTTCTCTGGTCGCGGCGCCCTTGGCGTTCGCTGCTGCGGTGTGTCAGTCGAGCCTGACTTCGAAAGCGGTGCGCGGCTGGGACGGGCAACCGTCAATTCGCTGGCCTCGCCCTAGTCTCTGTGGCATTTGGCGAATTGCCGCGCTCGCTTCGAGCCGCTACACGTTTGCTTCACACGCATCAGAAGGACGTCCGATGGAAGCCACATCAGGCCGCGGCGTGCGACCCGAGCGGCCGCTTTCGCCTCACCTTCAAATCTATTCTCCGCTCATCAACATGATGATGTCGATCGTGCATCGCATCACGGGGGCGGCACTGTACTTCGGTTCGCTGCTGGTCGCCTGGTGGCTGATCGCGGCTGCCACGGGGCCCGACTATTACAACTACGTCTCGAGCTGGTTCGCCACCTGGGCCGGGAAGGTCGTGCTGCTCGGGTATACCTGGGTCCTGATGCATCACATGGTGGGAGGGCTCCGCCATTTCATCTGGGACACCGGCCACGGCTACGATCTCAGGACGATTGACATTCTTTCGTGGGGAACGCTCGCCGCATCCTTGACGCTGACCGCCATCATCTGGGCGTTCGTCGCTCTTGGGGGTGCCTGATGAAAACGATGCGGACCCCGCTCAAGAAAGTTCGCTATCTCGGATCGGCGAAAGAAGGCACCGATCACTTCTGGAAGCAGCGCGTCACGGCTGTCGCCAATGTGTTTCTCGGGATCTTCCTGGTCTGGCTCATCGCGTCGTTGCTCGGCGCCGATTACGTGACCGTGCGCCAGAAGCTCGCGCATCCGCTGATCGCGCTGGCGTTGCTGGCGCTGATCCTGTCGGCCACGATCCACATGCGGCTCGGCATGCAAACAATTATCGAAGACTACGTGCACGCGGAGGGGCCGAAGCTTGTCGCGCTTATGCTGAACACGTTCTTTGCGATCTTCGTTGCGCTCTCGAGCGTGTTCGCCGTTTTGAAACTGAGTTTTGGAGCCTGAGCCCGATGCCGGCAGCGAATGGCAAAGCCAATGGTGCGATTGCCGCGCCTTCCCAAACCGGTAAGGCTTATCCCGTCCAGGATCATGTCTATGACGTCGTCGTCGTCGGCGCCGGTGGCGCGGGGCTTCGCGCGACGCTCGGCTGCGCGGAGGCCGGCCTCAAGACAGCGTGCGTGACGAAGGTTTTTCCGACACGTTCGCACACAGTCGCGGCGCAGGGTGGCGTGGCTGCCGCGCTCGGAAACATGGGCCGCGACGACTGGCGCTGGCACATGTACGACACCGTCAAGGGCTCCGACTGGCTCGGCGATCAGGACGCGATCGAATATCTCTGCCGTAACGCTCCGGCCGCGGTTTACGAGCTCGAACACTACGGCGTTCCGTTCTCGCGCACCGAAGACGGGAAAATCTATCAGCGGCCGTTCGGCGGCATGACGACCGATTACGGCGAGGGACCGCCCGCGCAGCGCACGTGCGCGGCTGCCGACCGTACCGGCCATGCGATGCTGCACACGCTTTACGGGCAGTCGCTGCGTCAGTCGGCGGAGTTCTTCATCGAGTATTTCGCGCTTGATCTGATCATGGACCGCGACGGCGCCTGCCGGGGCATCATCGCACTCAATCTCGACGATGGCACGCTGCATCGTTTCCGCGCGAAGAAGACCATTCTTGCGACGGGTGGATATGGGCGCACGTATTTCTCGTGTACGTCGGCGCACACCTGCACTGGCGACGGCAACGCGATGGTGCTGCGCGCCGGGTTGCCGCTTCAGGACATGGAGTTCGTGCAGTTCCACCCGACCGGCATTTATGGCGCGGGCGTGTTGATCACCGAGGGCGCGCGCGGCGAAGGCGGGTATCTAACGAATTCGAAGGGCGAACGCTTCATGGAGCGTTATGCGCCGCACGCCAAGGATCTGGCGTCGCGCGATGTCGTCTCGCGCTCGATGACGATCGAGATCCGCGAGGGCCGCGGCGTCGGCCCCGAAGCCGATCACATCTATCTGCATCTCGACCATCTCGATCCGAAAATTCTGGCCGAGCGTTTGCCGGGCATCACGGAGAACGCGAAGGTTTTCGCTGGCGTCGATTTGCGGCGGCAGGCAATCCCGGTGCTGCCCACCGTCCATTACAACATGGGCGGCATACCGACGAATTATCACGGCGAGGTTCTGACCAAAAAGAACGGCGATCCCGATCACGTGGTGCCGGGCTTGATGGCGATCGGCGAAGCGGCCTGCGTTTCGGTGCATGGCGCCAATCGTCTCGGTTCGAATTCGCTCATCGATCTCGTCGTTTTCGGCCGCGCCGCCGGGCTTCGCTGCGCGGAGACGATCGAATCGGGCGCGGCGCAGCCGGATCTGCCGAAGGATGCGAACGAGCCGGCGCTCGCGCGTCTCGACCGGTTCCGCTACGCCAAGGGCTCGACGCCGACGGCTGCGCTCAGGCTGCGCATGCAGAAAATCATGCAGGCGAACTGCGCGGTCTTCCGCGACGGGCCGGTGCTGAAGGAAGGTGTCGAGAAGATCCACGCCGTGTGGCGCGACGCCGAGGACATTCAGGTCACCGATCGCTCGCTCGTCTGGAATTCGGATCTCGTCGAGACGCTCGAATTCGACAACCTGATCGCGCAGGCCGCGGTGACGGTCGTCGGGGCAGAGAATCGCAAGGAAAGCCGCGGCGCGCATGCACGCGAAGATTTTCCGAAGCGCGATGACGTCAACTGGATGAAGCACACGCTCACCTGGGCCGATTATGCGGCGAAGACTGTCACGATCGACGACAGGCCGGTGCACACGCGGACGATGACTAACGAGGTCAAGTACATCGAGCCCAAGGCGCGCGTTTATTGAGCGCTTCTGGCATTTTGTTTGGTCGCGCTTCTTATCCGAAAACCGGTGCCCACTTTTCCGGAAGCGCTCTGGGCGAGTGGAAATAGCGCCGTCACAGGAAGTCGCTTATGGTGCGGCGCTAATCAAAGGGCGCACCAGATTTGAGCAAAAGTCCTAGGGAAGATCTCGACGAAACCGACACCCGGATGTCGCCCGATCCTTTCGCGGCGGTGCTTCCGGCGTTGGCGGCGCTCGGCGCCATCGCGTCGATTGCCTCCATCAACTGGTCGGGGGAGGGAAAGCTCGCGACGCGGACGCGGACGAAGCGCAAAACCGGCGCCGCGCTCAAGGACCTCGAAACGTGCTGTATCGGGCTCGCCGAGATTTTTCGCCGCTTCCAGCGGCATCCCCGCGTGTTTGCGGGGGAGGGCGGCCAGGCCTCGGCGCCGCTCAAATTCGGGGTGCACGGCCAGCGTATCCGGGCCGACGCCCAACGGCTCTATCTGCAACTGATGAACGATATCGCGTCGATGCTGGTTCTGGCCGCACAGAATGCCTTCGACGTGATGACGGCCATCGAGGATGGCGACATCGACGCGCCCGAGGAGATCTTTTTCGGTTTCGGCGAGCAGCAGGAGCGGCTCAACGAAATCATTCAGTCGCGGGTGCCGCTCAGGGTTGCCGTCGATACGGGGGCCGAGATCGCCGATCAGCTGATCGCGCTCGTCCGGGAGCTCAAAAAGCACCAGAAACCCAGTTGAGCGAAAGAACCGCACGCGGCGGTCCCGCATGTTGACACCGGAGGCTTGTTCAAGCTTCTGTCATCTGACAGCTCATTTCTCCGCAGACGGGACCCCGAAGTCTCATGGTTCAGCTCACGCTTCCAAAAAACTCGAAGATTTCTGAGGGCAAGACCTGGAACAGGCCGGACCACGACGGCGACTGGAAGGAGTTCCGCATCTATCGCTGGAACCCGGACGACGCCCGGAACCCGCGCATCGACACGTACCATATCGATCAGAAGCAGTGCGGGCCGATGGTGCTCGACGCGCTGATCAAGATCAAAAACGAGATCGACCCGACGTTGACGTTTCGCCGTTCGTGCCGCGAGGGTATCTGCGGCTCGTGCTCGATGAACATCGACGGTACGAACACGCTCGCCTGCCTGAAGAGCATCGAGGAGGTCAAGGGCGCGGTAAAGATCTATCCTTTGCCGCACATGCAGGTCGTGAAGGACCTCGTGCCCGATCTCACGAACTTCTACGCGCAGCATGCCTCTATCGAGCCGTGGCTGAAGACGGATACGCCGACGCCGCCGAAGGAGTGGCGGCAGTCGCGCGGCGATCGCGAGAAGCTCGACGGTCTTTACGAGTGCATTCTTTGCGCCTGCTGCTCGGCGTCGTGCCCGAGCTATTGGTGGAACTCCGACCGGTATCTCGGTCCCGCGATCCTGTTGCAGGCCTATCGCTGGGTGATCGACAGCCGCGACGAAGCGACGGGTGAACGGCTCGACAATCTGGAAGATCCGTTCCGCCTCTACCGCTGCCATACGATCATGAATTGCGCGAAGGCCTGCCCGAAGGGGCTATCGCCCGCGAAGGCCATTGCGGAATTGAAGAAGCTGATGGTGGAACGCCGCGTTTAAGCCATTCGCGCCGTCGATCAGATCAGCCAGTCGATAGGAGCACCGCGTGCTGGATATTCTCGATCACATCGGCTTTCCGATTACCGACTACAAGCGGTCGCTGAATTTTTACCGACAAGCGCTGGCGCCGCTCGGCATCGTTCTTCTTAAGGAAGTGAAGTTCTCGGAAGAGGACGAGGACGGCTACGCCGGGTTTGGCCGGCAGCGTCCGCAGTTCTGGATCGGCACCGGCACGCCCTTGAAGGGCCGTCTGCACGTGGCATTTTCCGCGCAAAACCGGGCAGAAGTGCAAGCCTTCTACGATGCGGCGATTGCCGCCGGCGGTAAGGACAACGGGCCGCCCGGGCTTCGGCCGCATTATCATGCCAATTACTACGGCGGCTTCATTATCGATCCCGACGGGCACAACATCGAAGCGGTGACGCATCTGCCGGAGTGATCGTCCGCGTGCGTCACAGGTTGAGCTGGTAGCTGTGTGCCAGCCAGCGGTAGCTGCCGGGCGCGATCGTCTCCACATATCCAAGCGACGGGAACGGCATGTGATAGCCGATGACCGGCAAACGATCCGTCGACGCCATATCGAAGATGCGCCGGCGCGTCGCGGCGCTCTGTTCCTTGTCGGTATCGAAGACGCAGCGCCACTCGGGATGCGCCAGCGACGCGACATGATGATGGGCGCAATCTCCCCAGAACAATATCGATTTGCCACCGCTCTCGATCATGTAGGCGAGATGCCCCGGCGTGTGGCCGTGGGCTTCGATGGCGCGGATGCCGCTCACCACATCGTCACCGGGCTTGATGAACGTGTACTTGCTGACGATCGGTTTTGAGTTGGCCCGATAGACACCGGCGAACTTTTCCAAGTCGCCTGAGAATTTGCCGTCCGAGACCCAGAAGTCGTGCTCGATGGCTCCGATCACATAGCGCGCGTTCGGGAAAAGTGGTTTGCCGTTCTCGATGACGCCACCGATGTGATCGGGGTGCCCGTGGCTCAACAGGACGATGTCGATATCTTCCGGCTTAAAGCCCGCCGGGCCGAGCTGGGCCGCAAGCCAACCGCCATTTGGGCGCGGAACAAAGCCATTCGAGCCGTTTCCGGTATCGATCAGGACGATTTCCTTCCCCGTGTTGATCAGTGTCGGCGAAAAGCCTGGCTGATATTTTTGTTCGGGCAGGAGATTGTCGCGCATGAGTTTGCGGACGATGGCTTCATCGGTTTCGCCGCCGATGAGCGGGAATGGGCCGTCGATGAAGGCTTCCGAATCCGAGATTGTCGTGATTTCGAAGTCGCCGAGCTTGAACCGGTAAAACTTGGGCTGCCAGCCACCGAGAGGTGCGGCCGAAGCTTCCGCGCGCGGCGTTGTCGCCAGTGTCAACGCGGGCATCGCTGCGAGACCGAGGCTCGCCGCAAGAAGGCAGCGGCGGTCGAAGTTCATAGCGGCGGGCAAGTTGCCCGAGATTTCGTTTGCAATCGTCTTCGACATTTCAGCGCCCTGCGGAGGTGTTAAAGTTTGGGGCAGGCTAGACCGAGAGAGAGGACGTGCGCTTGTACGAACATGCTGCGGGCGGGACTGAAAGCCTCAAGCCGTTGTGGCATGTCGGCGACGGGCGGATGCTCTTCGCCGGTTGCCTGCAACGGAATGCACTACATAGCCACAGCGCGCCTGTGCTTCTTGCTGGGCTCTACGATGATTTTTGTTTGAAGCTACGGGGCGGGGCGTGGTTCTCCTGTCGCGCAGCGGTCATCCGTGCCGGAGATGCGTATGAATTCGATGCCGGTGGGCGGCCGTTGGCGGTCGTCTACGTCGAGCCGACCGAGACGCTGGCCGAAGGTCTCGCCGCACTGCTCCGGGAGACGCGTGAAGAACATGGCGCGCTGATCGGCAAGCAATCTGATCTCGCTCTTCTGCGCGCGCTCTATGAGGATGCTGCGAGTCTTCGTTGGGCGGATGAGGCGATGGCCGATCTCATTGGCTTCTCAAAAGCCAAGGTTCGGCAAACGATCGACCGGCGGGTGGCATCCGCTATCGCGGCGATTGCCGAAAACAGGGCCCCGGAAAGCGATCTGGCGCGATCGCCGAGTGTTGCCAGCGCCGCACGCGCTGCCGGGCTCTCGACGTCGCGCTTTCAGCACCTCTTCAAGGAGGCGACCGGCGTGCCGTATCGCCGGTATGCGGCGTGGGCCAGGATGCGGGCGGCCGTGGCGGAGATCGTCAAAGGCAACAACTTCACGAAGGCCGCTCATGCGGCCGGCTTTTACGACCAGCCGCACTTTGCGCACGAGTTCCGTAGGATTTTCGGAGCCCCCGCATCGAGGAGCCTCGCCGGCGTACGGACTTGAGGGTTCGGGTGCTTCCCTCCGGGCCCGTTGCGTGCGATAGCGGCTAAGACGCAGCATCAACCGTTCCAGATGACTCACCCGCTTTCTTCTCTCACCTCAGGCGCGATTTCTTCCCCGTTCACGCAGCTTCGGAAGCTTCTTGCCGGTATTCCGTCCGGTCATGCGAAGCCGATCGAGCTGACGATCGGCGAGCCGCGCGAGGCGATGCCGAATTTCATCGCGGCGAAGCTCGACGAGGCGACGGCGCTTTACGGAAAGTATCCGCCGATCCGCGGGAGCGAGAATGCGCGGCTTGCCATCTCCGAGTGGCTGTCGAAGCGTTACGCCTTGCCGTCGGCCGTCGATCCCGAGCGGGAAGTGCTGATGCTCAGCGGCTCGCGGGAAGGGTTGTTCTTCGCGTGCCTTCCGGCCGTCGGACGCAAAGAGATCAAAGGGCGTCCCGCGATCCCGATGTGCAATCCGTATTATTCGGCTTACGTCGCGGGCGCCTTGGCGGTCGGGGCAGAGCCCGTGTATCTCAATGCGACGAAGGCGACGGGCTTTCTCCCCGACCTTGACGAGATCGCGCGCGACAAGAGCCTACTGCAGCGGACGGCGGCGCTCTTCATCAATTCGCCGGCCAATCCGCAAGGCGCTGTCGCGGATCGCCGATACATCCTGAAGGCGCTCGAACTCGCCCGCGCGCACGACTTCATGCTGTTTCTCGACGAGTGCTATTCGGAGATCTACACGGAGGCGGCGCCGACGGGCGGACTCGAGGTCGCGATCCAGACTCCCGAGCGCTTTCGCAATCTCGTCGTCTTCAATTCATTGTCGAAGCGTTCGAACCTGCCCGGCCTTCGATCCGGCTTTTGTGCTGGCGATGAGACTTTCCTCGAGGCTTACGGCGAGGTCCGGAACATGTGCGCTCCGACCGTGCCGCTGCCGGTACAACATGCATCTGCCGCCATTTGGCGTGACGAGGCTCATGTTGAGGCTTCTCGAAACGCGTATCGCGAGAAATTTCTTATTGCCGACAATGTGTTAGGTGACCGTTACGGTTACAAGCGACCTGCAGGCGGCTTTTGCCTCTGGCTTGATTTGAGCCAATTCGGCGGCGGCGCTCAGGCGGCGGTAACCTTATGGCAACGTGCAGGCGTCAAAGTCATTCCCGGCAGCTTTCTGGCTCAGACGGGAAGGGACGGCACCAACCCCGGCGCGGACTATGTTCGTGTCGCCATGGTCCAAGACTCCACGACGATCCGGGAAGCGCTCGAACGCACGATTTCCGTGCTGCGTTAAAGAGTACGTTCGTCGTCATGTCGCTTGATACGCGTGGATTGGATCCTCAGCGTCTGCTTCCGCAGTCTCTGGAGGACCGGCTGTTAGGCTGGGTCGGCCGCTTTGGCGGAGCAATTTTGCTCGGCTCGACGGCGCTCATCTGGACCAGTCTTGTGTCGTGGTCGGTGCTCGATCCGAGCCTGACCCACACGACGACCGCCGCCGCGCGCAATTTCGCAGGCCCCGTCGGCGCGATCATTTCCGATCTTCTTTTCCAGATGCTGGGCTTCGGCGCAGTTCTCGCGCTCATCGCGCCCGTCGTCTGGGGAATCGAGATGCTGAAATCCGAGCGCATCACCGACGGCCGCGTGCGGCTCGGATTTTATCCGCTTTCCATTCTGGCGCTTGCCGGGGCGATCTCCGCACTGCCGATGCTGAGCGGCTGGCCGCTGCGTCATGGGTATGGCGGGCTGCTGGGCGATGGCGTCTATCATCTCATCCTCAAAATCTTCGCGTCGCTGAACGAAGAGCGGGCGCCGCTCGCAGCGGGTTGCGTCCTCATCGCGGCTGCGGTTCAGACATCGGGGAAAGCGATCGGGTTCGAGGCGGAAGCCGTTTTCAAGTCGGTTCTCCGTTCGCTGAGTTCTGGTTTGCGCTTCGCGACGAGCAAGCGCCGTTGGGAAGAGGCGGCCGCTGTCGGTCCCGCACTTGCCGCCGGCGCCGACCGCATGCGGCGCGGCTGGCTCAAGAAATCTTCCGCTGCGGCCACCACCGAACCTGGGGTAGCGTATTCCTCTCTCGACGCGTTCTCGGGCGAGACGACGCCGACGCTCGATCTCAATCCGGAGCGCACCGCGCGCTCTCGTCGGGATTTGGGCCGGGATGTGGACCGAGATGCAGCGGAGCATTCCAATCTGCCGCTCGATGTTTCCTCTCATGAGGACGAGCGCGGCGTACACCATGTCGAACAGGGCGAGCTCGATCTTCCGCCGGCCGACGGAGCGACCGAACATCCTTCTCGCGGACATTCTGCTGACGATCTTCTCGGCCACGATTTCGAGTTCGACGACTCAATCGATAATTCCAGCCGCCAGATCGCTGCGCGCTTCGCGCCCGCGTCGGCGCTTGCGCGAGATGCAGAGAGGCGCGACTTCGCGCGAAGAGGCTCGGAGAGGCCGCAGGCTGTCATGCCACCGCCGATCCCGTCAGCGCCGGCCGCGCAGGCTCCTACTGTCGCGCAGAGCGTCACGCCGCAGGTTAAGGCCGGGGCGAGCAACGGCATTCTCGCGGGTATCGCCCGCACACGCACTCAGCCGCAATGGAAGCGTCCGTCTCTCAACATGCTGAAGCGTCCGGGGGCCCAAAAGCCACGTCCGGAGCTGTCGCAGACCGTCATGCGCGGCAATGCGCGACTGCTCGAAGACGTGCTCGGGGACTTCGGCATCAAAGGCGAGATCAAGGATATCCGTCCGGGTCCGGTCGTGACGCTGTACGAACTCGAGCCGTCGCGCGGCACGAAATCCTCGCGCGTCATTGGGCTCGCGGAAGATATTGCACGCTCGATGAGCGTGGCGAGCGTTCGCGCCGCCGTCGTGCCCGGTCGCAATGCCATCGGTCTCGAATTGCCCAATTCGCGGCGTGAAACCGTGCTCCTCCGTGAGATTCTCGAAGCCGATGCGTTCAAGGCTGAGAGCGCTGGCCTGCCGCTTGGTCTCGGCAAATCGATCAGCGGCGATCCGGTCGTTGCCGATCTCGCGCGCATGCCGCATCTCCTCGTTGCCGGCACCACAGGGTCGGGCAAGTCCGTCGGCATCAACTCGATGGTGCTGTCGCTTCTCTATCGTCACTCGCCGGACGATTGCCGCGTGCTGATGATCGATCCGAAGATGCTCGAGCTTTCGGTCTACAACGGCATTCCGCATCTCTTGACGCCCGTCATCACCGATCCGCACAAGGCCGTCGCCGCGCTCAACTGGGCGGTGCGCGAGATGGAAGAGCGCTACAAGCGCATGGCCGGGCTTTCCGTGCGCAACATCGATGTTTTCAATAACCGCGTGCGCAACGCGAAGAAGCGCGGGGAGTTGCTGTCGCGCACGGTTCAAACGGGATTCGACAAATCCGGCCAGGCGCGGTTCGAAACGCAGAAGATGGATCTCGAGCCGTTGCCGCGCATCGTGATCATCGTCGACGAATTCGCGGACCTGATGATCGTCGCGGGACGTGAGGTCGAAGCTTCGGTGCAGCGTCTTGCGCAGATGGCGCGCGCCGCGGGCATTCATCTCATCATGGCGACGCAGCGGCCGTCGGTCGATATCATCACGGGTACGATCAAGGCCAACTTCCCGACGCGCATCTCGTTCAAGGTGACGTCAAAAATCGATAGCCGCACCATTCTCAACGAGCAGGGCGCCGAGCAACTTCTCGGTCAGGGCGACATGCTCTATTCAACGGGAGCCGGACAATTCGTGCGCGTGCACGGCGCGTTCGTCTCCGACGAGGAAGTCGTGGCATTTGCCGACGCGCTTCGGCAGGAAGGCTCGCCGAAGTACGTCGAAGGCATCACGGACACTCCGCCGCAGTCCGAGGTTGCGGGTGGTGTCAGGGAAGCGAGCGACGACGATCTCTATGACCGCGCCGTCGCAATCGTTCTCAGGGACGGCAAGGCTTCGACGAGTTACGTTCAGCGCCGGCTTTCGATCGGCTATAATCGCGCTGCCGATTTGATCGAGCGCATGGAGCGAGAGGGGCTCATTTCGGCTGCAAATTCGGTCGGAAAGCGCGAAATTCTCGTTCCGCGTGGTGGCGGTACCGACGCTGCAGCCTAAAAACTCAACAGGCAGTTGAGGATAATCGCTGCGTCAATTCTCCTGCGGCTTGTCTGTGACATGTCATTGGCCGTACGCAACAAATGCAATAGCGTTTCCGCCTAGTTCTGGACGCAATCTTTGCCGAAACCGTAATCTGCTTTCAGAGCCCCGCTGACGGGGCTTTCGGGGCTGTGGGGGGCCACGATGGGACGAAGCATGAGCGATATTTTGCGCGTAGGCGCCATGGCGGTGGGTTTTGCCCTCGCATCTATTGGAGCTGCCACGGCACAGGACCCGGACGGTCCAACGAATACGATTGTCAACCCGTCGGCCAACGCGAACAAGACGGCCGTCAAGGGTTGGACGGGAGAGGTTTCACCGGCAAACAGCCCCGACGGCATCACGCTCGATGCGCATCAAACCGAGCTGGTTCATAAGGTCAGCGCGTATTTCGAATCGCTGGACAGCCTGAAGGGGTCGTTCGTACAGACCGATGCCGGCAATAAGCGGATGAAGGGCAAGTTCTTCGTCAAACGGCCGGGGCGTTTCCGCTTCGATTATGCGCTGCCCTCGAAACAAGTGATCGTTTCCGACGGTGAGAACCTCGCCATTCAGGATCTCGATCTCAATAACGAGGATCGCGTTTCTCTCGATCAGACGCCGTTCCGGCTCTTGCTGCGCAAGGACGTCGATCTCATCCGCGATGCGCACATCATCGAGGTGCAACAGGCCGACGATCTCATCGTCCTCACGATCGAAGACAAAGACCCGAATTCTCCGGGCAAGATAAAGCTCTTCCTGGCGACGAAGCCGGCGTTGGAATTGAAGGAATGGGTGACAACGGACGCCCAGGGCCAGGACACGCGAATCGAATTATCGCAGCTTGTCAAAAGCAACGACATCGACGGAAATTTATTTAAAATTCAACCGCTTGGCCCCAAAAAGGCGATGCCGCAGTAGGTTTGTCGAGGGAAATCAGGCTGTTGTATTCTGAACCCCATGCAATACCCAACCTGTGGATAAACCTGGCTGACCGATCACAATTTCGTGATGTGCCCGCGCAGGCACTATTGAATTCTTTCTGCTTGCGCTTAAGTCCAATCATGCAGGTGGCGTCACCCTGTATTCGGTAGTGCCCCCCGTCTAGCCGAAGACGCTACCTCTGGTACCGGCTTCCCTCCCGGTGCCGAGCGCGACAAGCGCATAGCGCCCAGTTCCTCCCCCCGGGACTGGGCGCACTCTTTTCCAGCCCCGTTTTAAACCCGGTTTTTCAAAACTCGCATTTCCGAGCCTGGTTGTGTCGTGGCATGCCAGCCGGCATCAGGCCGGATGCGCCTCGACGGGGACATTAGCCCGCGTTGTAGGTGATGGTGGGGCAATCGTGGCCGCACCCATCAGCGTATCAACAGCTTTCACGTCCTTGGCCAAGAGTTTCAGCCGCGTGACGATGCATGAGGAGAAGTGCCGCGCCAGGTCGGCATCGGCTTCCATCATCTCGTACATTTTCTGGCGCGTGAGCCGAAGCGCCTTGACCTGGCCTTGGGCTATTACCGTCGTCGTGTGAACAATTTCGATGAACATCGCCAATTCAGCGATCATGACGCCTTCGGGGAGCACTTCGCCGCCCGATTTTTGCGGAGCGTCGCCGTTGTCGTTGATGCGAATGCTGTTCCCCGAAACGATGATGATCGCGGCGTCGCTTGTCTCATCTTCCGCGATGATGACATCGCCGGGTCTATAAATGATGCGCTCCGCGCGCCGAACGATCTCGGTCAATTGCAGCGGAGTAAGGCCTTGAAAGAGCGGTAAGGCCAAAAGCGGTTTGACGAGGGCGTCGATAGCCATCGTGTGAGAGACTCCAGTCCGACAGGACAAAATGGAACGCACCGGCGGCGAAGTGATGCCGCATGCGAAAGCAGTTTAATACATGAGTCCGAGCAGCCTGAAACAACCGCGGCGCCAGACAGCGAAGGCGGCTGTGGACGCATCCATTCTGCGACGGATCAGCAACGGATATGCTGCTCGCAACACGTCATGAACTGCAGTGGAGTAGAGCTAAGGCGCGAGCTTGTACCCACCACTCTCGGTAATCAGCAGCTCGGCGTTCGAAGGATCTTTCTCGATCTTCTGGCGCAACCGATAGATGTGCGTTTCGAGCGTGTGGGTGGTGACGCCGGCGTTATAGCCCCAGACCTCGTGCAAGAGGACATCGCGCGAAACGACCTTATCGCCGGAACGATAAAGGTACTTCAGAATCGAAGTCTCTTTTTCCGTCAGGCGAATCTTGCTCCCCGTCTGGTCGATCAGAAGCTTCGATGCTGGCTTGAAGGTGTAACTGCCGATCGCGAAGACGGCATCTTCGCTTTGCTCGTGCTGGCGGAGTTGAGCGCGAATGCGCGCGAGAAGAACTGCGAATTTGAACGGTTTCAGGACGTAATCGTTGGCGCCGGCATCAAGGCCTAAGATCTGGTCGGCGTCCGACGTATTGCCGGTCAGCATCACGATCGGCGTTTTGAATCCCGATTTGCGAAGCAGTTTCACCGCCTCGCGGCCGTCCATATCCGGCAGGCCGACGTCGAAAACAACGAGATCGAAACGGCCTGTTTTCGCCGCTTCTATTCCTTTGCTCGCGGTCGCTGCTTCCGAAACCTCGAATTCATCGTGTAGGACGAGTTGATCTTTCAACGACGTGCGCAGATCTTCATCGTCGTCGACGAGGAGGACCTTTCGGGCCGTGCTCATGGACGGGGCTCCAGTTTCTTGGCTGCTTTTAGCGTGGGACACTAGCATCGCGCGCGGCGGCAACATAGGCTCTGGGAGCAAACAGGCAAGGGGAATGGGTAGTTCCTTGAATGACGGCGTGGAAGTCCCGAGGATCGAAGCCGGCGGCGAAGCTGATCGTCAGGGCATTATCCCAGGGCGCACGGCAGGGCCGTTTGGAATTTGGCGGCTTCAGCGTGCCCTGCGCATTGGGCCGCTCAGGCATTAAAGCATTAAAACGCGAGGGTGACGGTGCGACGCCGCGAGGCCGGTTTGCCGTGCGCTATGCATTTTATCGACCGGGAACGCGGCGGCCGCGCACGGCGCTTGCGCTTCATGCCATTCATCGCGATGACGGTTGGTGCGACAGTCCTCTCGACCGGAACTACAATCGTCCGGTGAAGCTTCCCTATCCGACGAGCGCCGAACATCTCTGGCGCGCCGATGAGCTCTACGATGTCGTCGTGGTGCTCGGCTATAACGACGTGCCGCGCGTTCGCAATCGCGGGAGCGCTGTCTTCATGCATATCGCGCGAGGCGATCTGAAGCCGACGGAAGGATGCGTCGCGCTCAGGGCGAAGGATCTCCGGCGGCTCTTGTCGATGCTGCCGCGCGACTGCGAAGTCGTCGTTTCAATCTGAAGACATGAAAAAGGGCCCGACGGCTCGAAACGCCGGGCCCAAGTTTGAGCACGTCTAGGTGGAGACGCGTGCTCGGGAGGAGAGATCCGCGGCCGTTTCCGGCCGCGGGAAATGCGTGCCTTAGTAGTGGTATGCGCTTTCGCCGTGATCGACCAGATCGAGACCCTCGCGCTCTTTCTCTTCCGACGGGCGAAGACCGATGACGATATCGACCAGCTTGAAGAGGATGGCGGAGCCGATGCCACTCCAGAGGAGAGTCAAGCCGACCATCTTCGCTTGGGTGATCACCTGAGCGGCCATGTCGTAGGTGCCTGCAGTCATCTCGCCGGGCTTCGTGATGTAGTCGGCGATGCCGGCCCCACCCCAATCCGGATTGACGAGAAGGCCTGTGCCGATGGCGCCGACGATGCCGCCGATGCAGTGGACGCCGAAGACATCCAAGCTGTCGTCGTAACCGAGCGCGCTCTTCACTGCCGAGCAGAAGAAGAAGCAGATCGGGCTGACGACGAGGCCGAGAATGATCGAGCCCATGACGCCGGAGAAGCCGCAAGCCGGTGTGATCGCCACGAGACCAGCGACGACGCCCGACGCCATGCCGAGTGCCGACGGCTTGCCCTTGGCGATCCACTCAACGAGCGTCCAGGAGAGACCTGCAGCGCAGGTCGCGATGAACGTGTTGATGAAGGGAACGCCCGCGAACTGGTTGACTTCGAGGTTCGAACCGACGTTGAAGCCGAACCAGCCGACCCACAGAAGAGCGGCGCCGATCATCGTCATCACCAGCGAGTGCGGGGGCATGGCTTCCTTGCCGTAGCCGACGCGTCTGCCGAGGATCAGACAGCCGACGAAGGCCGCGATACCGGAGTTGATGTGAACGACGGTGCCGCCGGCGAAGTCGAGTGCGCCCCACTGGAAGCCGATGCCTGCATCCTTCAGCACGGCATCGAGTGCCGCCTGTGCATGCACCTTAGCGTCGCCCGATGCGGTCGCGACTGCCTTGGCAGCGTTACCGAACGCATCCGGACCGCCCCAGTACCAGACCATATGCGCAATCGGGAAGTAGATGAACGTGACCCAGAGGGCCATGAAGACGAGCATCGCCGAGAACTTCAAGCGCTCGGCAACGGCACCCAGGATGAGGCATGGCGTGATGCACGCGAACGTCATCTGGAAGATGATGTAGGTGTATTCAGGAATGTAGACGCCATTCGAGAAGGTCGCGGCGAGCGAGTTTGAATCGACGCCCTTCAAGAAGGCCTTCGAGAAGCCACCGACGAAATCGTTGAGATTGCCGCCATTGGTGAAGGCCATTGAGTAGCCGTAGAGCACCCAAAGGATGGCAACGAGGCAAAGTGTTGCGAAGACCTGCATCATCATCGACAGCATGTTCTTCGAGCGGACGAGGCCGCCGTAGAACAGTGCAAGGCCGGGTACCGTCATGAGAAGTACGAGAACCGAGGCGATGTACATAAAGGCCGAGTCGCCCTTATTCGGTACCGGTGGTGCGGCCGCGGCAGGAGCCGCAGGGGCAGCAGCAGTCGCTGCTTCCTGGGCCAACGCCGGATCGATAATGAGCGCGATGGTAGCAAGGGCCCCCAAGACCCCTGCACACCGCGCCATGGTACGAAACTCCATGTTGTGTGCTCCCTGATTGACGTTCGAAAAGTGAAGTCCTCGGCTTAGAGCGCGTCGTCGTCCGATTCACCGGTGCGGATGCGAACCGTGTGCTCGATCGGCGAAACGAAAATCTTGCCGTCGCCGATCTGGCCGGTTTTCGCGGCGCGCTGGATCGCAGCGAGCGCCTTGTCTACCTGTGCGCCGGGCACAACGACTTCGATCTTGATCTTGGGAAGAAAGCTCACGGCGTACTCGGCGCCGCGGTAGATTTCCGTGTGGCCCTTCTGGCGGCCGTAACCTTTGACCTCGGTGACGGTCATGCCCTGCAGACCGAGGTCGGTCAGCGCGGAGCGAACCTCCTCGAGCTTGAATGGCTTGATTACCGCGGTAATGAGCTTCATAGGGCCCCCTTTTCTCTTTGAACCGGCCGTAACCGGGTGCTCGACGAATAGCCTTCCATCCCCACGCCGGGACGCAGACTTCGCCTACAGGGAGTCAAGACGCGTGCCAGTTGGACGGCGTTTGCTCAACGTCTTGATTAGACAACGGAAAGTTTACGGACGTGCGGGAGGACCGCCTGCTCCGCACACAAAGTAAGCACAAATTTTGTGCATCTTTGGCTGATTGAACGCTATTTGGGCAGAAATGCGGTCTCTCTGGGGCGCATCAGTCCTTCCTGGACTGCAGATGCCACCAATCGCCCCTCGCGGTCGAAGATGGCCCCTCGGCAATAGGCACGGGCACCGGAGGCGCTGGGGCTGTCCTGAACGTAGAGCAGCCAGTCGTCGGCGCGGAACGGCCGGTGGAACCACATGGCGTGGTCGAGGCTCGCAAGCTGCACGTCGGTATCGAACAGGAGCTTGCCGTGGGCGACCAGGGCGGTGTCGAGCAACGTGAAGTCCGACGCGTAGGCGAGAACGGCCTGATGAATGTAGGCGTTGCTGGTCAAGGGCCCGTTGGACCTCAGCCAGATCGACTGCTCCGGCGGCCGCGCTTCGCGGCTCGCATAGCGGGACGGGTCGACAATGCGCACGTCGATGGGCCGGTCGCGGCTCAGGTATGCGCGCATGCTCTCGGGCAGATCGGCATTGCCGGCGCTCAGCAGCTCCTGAGTGCTCGGTAAGGCTTCCGGCGGCGGAACGGCGGGCATCTTCGACTGGTGCTCGAACCCCCCTTCCGGCTTGTGAAACGAGGCGCTCATCGAGAAAATGGCGCGGCCATGCTGGATGGCGCGAACACGCCGGGTCGTGAAACTGCCGCCGTCCCGGATTCGTTCAACGTCGTAGACGATCTCGCGCTCGGGATCGCCAGCGAGCAGAAAGTAACCATGCAAGGAGTGAATCGGGCGTTTTTCGTCGACCGTCGATGCGGCTGCAACCAGGGCCTGGCCGAGCACGAGGCCGCCGTAAACACGTTGCCAGCCTTCGCTCGCCTTCGGCCCGCGAAATAGATTGTCTTCGAGCGGTTCGAGGGTCAGCGTCTGGATGAGCTTATCCAGGGCTCTGTGCGGCGAAGACAAAGCTGTCATGGTGGACTTTCGTAGAGAAGTTGTAGTGAGATGAACCCAAGAAGACGGCGGGTAGATACTTAGGCTGTCATGGGCGGCACGAAAAGCAAGTTGCGGTAGAGCAGACAGCAATCGGTGGTGCGTAAATTGAAGTTCGATGTGGCGATTGCGGGCGGTAGTTTCGCAGGTATGGCGGTAGCGCGGGGCCTGACCCAGGCGCTTGGCCCCGATATCCGGCTGGCCATCATCGACCGTACCGATCCCGAGACGGCGAAGGCCGCTCCGGACAGCCGGGCATTCGCCATTTGGGCCGGGACGAAGACGATCCTCGAAGGGCTCGGCGCCTGGGAGTCGATAAGCGCTGACGCCCAGGTTGTCACTTCGATCGAGATTTCGGATTCCAACATCGACGACGCCTTCCGGCCCGCGAAGGTGACGTACGATGCGCATACGAAGGATGGCTCGCCCGCCGCCTACATCGTGCCGGCGGCATCGCTTACGGCGGCACTCTACAAGACGATTGCGAACGATCCGGCCATTACGTGGTTGGCTCCGGCGGAAGTCGATGGGCTGCTGCTCGGTGAATATTCGAGCGAACTCACGCTCCGCGATGGACGAACGATCAGCGCCGCGCTCACCATCGCCGCCGACGGCAAGAATTCCAAGCTCAGGGACGACGCCGGCATCAAGACGATCGGCTGGGCCTATCCGCAAACCGGCATCGTGGCGCGTGTGAAATTCGAAGAGCCGCATGGCGGGGTTGCGATCCAGCATTTTCTGCCGGGCGGCCCCTTCGCAATCCTGCCGCTGCCGCACAATCGCGCGTGCATTACGTGGAGCGCCGAGAAGGACGAAGCGGCGCGCGTGACGGCGCTCGATGACGAAGCCTTTCTCGCCGAACTCGACCGGCGCATCGGCGGCCGTTTCGGCGCGATCATGCTCGACGGACCGCGGCAATCCTGGCCGCTCGACGTGCGCATCGCGCGGCGGCTTATCGCGCCAAGGTTCGCGCTGGTCGGCGATGCGGCGCATGGCGTGCATCCGGTGGCGGGACAGGGCGTCAATCTCGCACTACGCGATGCGGCAGCGCTGATCGAGGTTTTGGCGGACGCGGGCCGCCTCGGGATCGATTTCGGAAATGGCACGCATCTCGAGCGTTACCAGCGCTGGCGCCGCTTCGATTCTGCGATGTCGGCATCGCTCTACGATGGGATCAATCGGGCCTTTGCGATCGACAGCGTCGTGCTTCGGGCTGGCCGTGGCGCTGCGCTGGGCGTTCTGGACAAGCTTCCGACGCTCAAGGATTACATTATCGCCGAGGCCGCCGGCGTTACCGGAGATTTACCGAAGCTCGCGCGCGGATGCCCCGTTTAGGCCCGATCGTTTTCTTCGGTATCTTCTTCTCCGTCCATTTCGCTGGCATCGTGATCGTCGCCGGTCAATTCTGGACGCTTGATAACGATGGTGTGCGACGGCAGATCGATCTTGGGCACATATCGATCCTCGAAGGGAATGAACTCGGTCGCCGAGCCGTCGGCCGGTTTCAGCTCGAGTAAATCGCCAGCGCCGAAATTCTGCACGGAGACGATTTTGCCGAGCGCGCTGTCGTCCTCAGACACTGCGTTAAGCCCGATGAGGTCGGCGTAATAGTACTCCCCGCCTTCCGGCTCCGGTAATCGGTCGCGGCTGACGTAGAGCTTGATTCCCCGCAATGGCTCCGCGGCATTGCGATCCTCAATTCCATTGATCCGCGCGACGATGCCTTTGCTCGTCACGCGCACGACGCGAAGTGAAAAACTTCGCTTTCCGGATTCGTCGGTCAACGGCCCGTAGGATGCGATGGCGTCCGGCGTTTCGGTATACGCGCGAACCAGAACGTCGCCACGGATGCCGTGAGCACCGGAAATTTCGCCAATGAGAATTCGTTCAGTATTTTTGCTGTTCGGCAATGGAGGTCTACCGCGGGTCTCAGGTTGGAAAGTGATGTCGTGTTTCGAATTGCGGGAAATCGCAAGTTTCAATTTTGGCTCGGCAGCTGTCAAAGAGGCAGCCGGCGCCTAGACTATATGGCAATGGCGAAATTCAAATCAATTTGCGCGAAGCGTATGGTTTCTCGGCCGCCGCGTAGCAAACGATCAACTGGTATCAATGTTTTGGTAATGGACCGAGATACCTGATCTCAATGTTGATCGCTTTGCTGCCGACGCGAACGGTTGCGTTCTGAAAGAGCGCGAATGGATCAATCTCGCCGCTAATCGGAACTGCGAAACTTGGTTTGACCGGCGGGGGCCGCGGCGATTTCTGACGCAGCGGGATTCGGTAAATTCCACGCAGAGATGTTCGGCGTGGGGCTTTTTTTGGCGGCGCCTTCAGTTCACCCATATAGACCCGGCCGCGCGGATCGGCGCCGAAGAGCCGGCCTTTGCGGCATATCAAAATGAATCGATTAGATGCATGTGCCGGTTCTGCATGGTGCGCTCTAACGACCTCAAATAGGCCATCAACCGCCATTTGGTCTTTCATCGTCTCTTCTCCCACTCACCCGGGGGACGTGCTCCAAAATTCGGGCCAGTGAGAGCTGCAACAAAAAACCTCCCGAGTGCAACTCAGGAGGTTTTTTGAAACGCAGAAATCTCGTGCGCCTTAGGCCGTTTCGCCCTGTGCGGCTTCGGCAGCCTTGGCGGCCTTCTCGGCAGCGGCAGCAGCGCGTTCCTGAGCCTTCTTCTTCGGCTTCGCCTTCTCCGGATTGTTGGACGGGGTGCGCTTGGCAAGACCGTTGACGTCGAGCAGGCGGAGAACGCGATCGGTCGGCTGTGCGCCAACGCTCAGCCAGTGCTTCACCCGGTCTTCAATGAGCTTGATGCGGTTCGGATCGTCCTTCTTCAGCATCGGATCGAAGGTGCCGATCTGCTCGATATAGCGGCCATCGCGCGGGCTCGAGTGGTGGGCAACAACCACGTAGTAATACGGACGCTTCTTGGCGCCACCGCGCGACAAGCGAATTTTCACCGACATCGTTCTGTTCTCCTGTTCAAATCGAATGTGTTCTTGAGTTGGTTTGAAACGTCATCTTTTCTTTCCGGGAAGCCCGGGAAACTTCGGCATTCCGCCACCGAGGCCTGGCAGGCCTTTCGGTAGTCCGCCGCCCAGGCCGGGAAGGCCGCCGCGGCCGAAACCCGGCGGCAGGCCCGGCATTCCGCCGCCTCCGCCGGTCAGACCTTTGGTGACCTGTTCCTTGAGTTCCTCGGGAAGCTGTTCGAGCGCCTTGGGGTCGAGTTTTGCGAGTTCGGCCTGCATCGACTGCAGCTCGGCTTCGGATGGTCCGCCACCGGTGCGTCCGAGGAATTTGTTCAGCATGCCGCCGTTGCGGCCCATGGTTTTCATCATGTCCGCCATCTGGCGGTGCATCTTCAGAAGCTTGTTGATCTCTTCGACCTTGGTGCCTGAGCCGGAGGCGATGCGGCGCTTGCGCTTGGCGTCGAGGAGCTTGGGATTGCGGCGTTCCTTCGGCGTCATCGACGAAATGATCGCGCGCTGATGTACGAGGCTCTTGTCGAGACCGGCTTCGTTGATCTGACCTTTGATCTTGGCGACGCCGGGCAACATGCCGAGCACGCCGCCCATGCCGCCGAGCTTCTGCATCTGCTGCAATTGATCGGAAAGGTCTTCGAGGTCGAACGACCCCTTCTTCATCTTCTCGGCGATCTTCGTCGCCTTCTCGACGTCGATCGTTTGCGCAGCTTTTTCGACGAGCGAGACGACGTCGCCCTTGCCGAGAATGCGCGAGGCGATGCGGCCCGGGTGGAAATCTTCGAGCGCGTCCCACTTCTCGCCGACGCCGATCAGCTTGATGGGCTTGCCGGTGACTGCGCGCATCGAGAGCGCAGCGCCGCCGCGGCCGTCGCCGTCGGCGCGGGTCAGGACGATGCCCGTGACGCCGATATGGCCGTCGAAGGCCTTGGCCGTATTGACCGCGTCCTGGCCTGTAAGCGAGTCGGCGACAAGAAGAACTTCGTGCGGATGGATCGCGGCTTTGACGTCGCGAACCTCATCCATCAACTCTTCGTCGACGGTGACGCGGCCGGCCGTATCGTAGATGATGACGTCGAAGCCGCCGAGCTTGGCTGCGTCTTCGGCGCGGCGGGCGATCTGCAGCGGTGTCTGGCCGGCGACGATCGGAAGCGTCGCGACGCTGGTCTGCTCGCCGAGGACGCGCAGCTGTTCCTGCGCTGCCGGCCGCCGCGTATCGAGCGAGGCCATCAGCACTTTCTTGCGATCGCGGTTCGTCAGGCGGTAGGCGATCTTGGCGGTCGTCGTCGTCTTGCCCGAGCCCTGGAGGCCGACCATCAGGATGCCGACGGGGGGCGCCGCGTGGAGATCGATCGGCTGCGCGTCGGAGCCCAGCATCGCCACGAGCTCGTCGTTGACGATCTTGACGACCATCTGGCCGGGTGTGACGGAGCGCAGGACTTCGGCGCCGACGGCTTTGGCTTTGACCTTCTCGGTGAAATCCTTGACGACATCGAGCGCGACGTCGGCTTCGAGGAGCGCGCGGCGAACTTCGCGCATCGCCTCGACGACGTCGCTTTCGGTCAGCGCGCCGCGTCGTGTCAGCTTATCGAGGACGCCCGAGAGGCGCTCTGTCAGCGATTGAAACATCTAGCCTTGCGAACCCGTGCTGCCTAACTCGTTTCGGTTGTCATCCCCCGCGGAGGCGGGGATCCGCCCAAGCCTTGAGCCTGGATGGATCCCGGCCTTCGCCGGGATGACGTTGGATGTGGGAACGCCTGCGCAAAGCACAAACGCACCCGGGAGCGCCACGCGCCGCCGGATGTTAACCCCCCTGCCTCCCGGGCTCGTTTTTCAACGAGTTGACCATGTGCAGGGCGGCGGCTCTGAGGTCAGGGCCGTCGGAATGGCGTGGGTATGGGGGAAAGGGCCCTAAAAGTCAACTTCCGGCTCCCCGATGAGCCTTAAAACGGGCCCTAGCGGCCTATCCGTGAAGGCAAGAGGGACGGCATACGGAATTCGCTGCGGCGGAGCGGTGCGTCATCTTGACGAAGGCGCTGCCGTTTTTGGCGGCAGGCGCTTCGATCCGATGCGGTGGCAAGCGACGCTAGTCGATTACTTCAGTCTTAAGATGCTTTGCGAGCGTTCGGCCGGGGCCGTACTCTTTACTCGACCGTTCGAGCCATGCTGCAATTTCCGATATGCGCGGGGGTGAAATTTCCTCATCGTTTGCAGCGATGCGCGCAACGAAAAAGCCGTCACCGTCGCGCATGGCAAGCCACCGCGACCCATCCGTTGCCATGAAGCGGACAACAGAAGAAGGTCTTGCAGATCCGTCTGCGCCGACGGCGAATTTCGCTTGATCGGCGTCCCAGCGTGCCGTCGAGCACTTGCCGTCCCATCCTACAAACTCAAAAGACTCCCGTTCCTTGCCGAGCACTTTTCCTCCCGTCGACAGCTGGAAATCGTCACCCAGCCATCGAACACTTACCTGCGCACCGTCGCAGCCTTTGAAATTCAGTTTGTTGTCTTCGAACGCTGGGGTCGTCGCAAATGCTGCAGTGGTTACAAGGATCGTCAGAGCCCCGGCGACTGCCCAAGAAGCGATGCGCATCGTTTTCTTTTCTCCCAATTGCTCGCGTTGTCTTCAGTCGGCGATGTCGGGGGGTAGCTTTTAGCAATCAAGTCGATTGGCGCGAATTGCGCACCAGATGACGCTAACGTGATGTTTTTAGGGATTTTTTCACGGGCCAGGCGGGAAGGGCTTGCAATCAAGCCAGCGCTCAATTGGCTTGGCCGGTCTCTGAAGACGTTTGCTTAGAACCGGTAGCCGTAGCGGAGGCCGATGCGGTCCATGCCTTCGTTGTATTTCTGGGTGTAGGCGTTCGACATGTGCTCGAAATAGACCGAGACGTCGGAATGCTCGTCGAGATGGTAACCAACTTCCATCGGGATGTGGAACAGCACGCGCGAGCCCAGCCATTTCTTGTCGGGATCCGATCCCGGTCCGCCGATTTCGCCGTCATGGATGGCGGCGCCGAGGCCGAGGCCAAAGAACAGGCCGGACGGGCAGTCGCCCTGCCAGCGGGCGTCGATATAGCCGTCGCTGGTATCTCCGCGCGTATTGATGGAACCGCCGATGACCGGGCGAATGGCGCCCCAGGGTAATGCCCAGGCGGCCGCAAACTGCGCTTCGATGTTGATGTCGGCTGCGTTGTGCTCCACCTGGAAGCCGCTCCAGAGGTCGGGCACGTCGTGGGCGAGAACACCGATTTTCAGGGCGTAGAGGAGGCCGTCCGCCGATGCGCCGTCTGCTGCCCCAGCCGCCATGAGGGTGGCGAGACCGGCCGCCGCGGCGATGCGCGCAAAAACCCTCATTCCGAAATGCCCCGTCTGCATCGACTTAAGGTGGTACTTGTGCGGGATTTCGGTATTTGCGGCAAGGCGCGGAACGCACAAACTCGCTAGGGCTTGCGCCCTTGTCACACTGTCCAGCCGGCCTAGTTGCTAACGATACTAGGTGCAGGCATCCGCCTGATCCGCCTGCCCCAGGCGTTTGCCAGCCGGAAGACGCGACGTTCATAGGCGCGTTCGTCAGGGGTGAGGCAAATACAACCGTAGCAATAGCAGGGGCGAGCGCGGGCTAGAGCGATCTTGAAGAGAAGCGGTCTGGAATACTGCGCCATTTAAAATCTCATCGGATCTGAACGACGCACGCTGCAATTTGAAACAAAACAAGCATTTGCGTCGATTAACGAGGCAAGCCCGTGCTTTGTTCCGCCGGGAGGACAAGTTCGGCTCTCCGGCGATTCAATTATAGCAAAGCTTCGCACAGGGACGCTACTCGCCGGCGCCATCGCGTTCCGATTGTTATTTTTGGCGCTTCTCGCCATATAGGCTCGCATGAATACGGCATCGACCATACCTTTCCTCAAAATGAACGGGCTCGGCAACGAGATCGTCGTTGTCGATTTGCGGAACAGCAGCCGCACGTTCACGCCGGAAGAGGCTGCGGCGGTGGCCGCCGACCGCCTTTCGCGGTTCGACCAGATGATGGTTCTGCACGCGCCGAAGACCGCGGGCACGCAATCGTATGTGCGCATTTACAATGCCGACGGATCGGAAGCCGGAGCGTGCGGCAACGGCATGCGTTGCGTCGGGTGGTTTCTGGCGCAGGGCGGAGCGGGCGAGCGCTTTCTGGTCGAAACGCGTGCCGGCGTTCTCGATACGGTCGTCAAAAACCAGGCGTCGATAACGGTCGATATGGGCGAGCCCAAATTCGACTGGCAGGATATTCCGCTGTCGGAAGAGTTTCGCGATACGCGCGCCATCGAATTGCAGGTTGGGCCGATCGACGATCCGGTGCTGCATTCGCCATCGGTCGTCAACGTCGGTAATCCGCATGCGATCTTCTGGGTCGAGGATCTCGATCTTTACGATCTTGGACGGTTCGGGCCGTTGCTCGAGAACCACCCGATTTTTCCGGAGCGCGCGAACATCTCGTTGGCGCAGGTGACGTCGGCTCAATCCATTCTGCTCAGAACCTGGGAGCGTGGGGCGGGCTTGACGCTGGCATGCGGATCGGCCGCGTGCGCTGCGGCGGTTTCGGCCGCCCGGAAGAAGCTGACAGGCCGCAGCGTCGAAGTGACGTTGCCCGGTGGCGATCTCCGCATCGAGTGGGCGGCCAATAATCACATCCTGATGACGGGCCCCGTCGAATTCGAGTACGAGGGCGCGATCGATTTTTCAAAATTGGCAAAGGTGTCGGTTTAGTCCGGCATCCCAATCGGACCTCGAGCCCTTGCTCTTCGCGGGCGCCTCGCAAAAGGAACGACGACAGAGCCCATGTCCGAACCCGAAGTGATAACGCTCGGCTGCCGGCTGAATGTTTACGAATCCGAGGTGATGCGGCGTCACGCACGCGAGGCGGGGCTTGATAACGCCGTCATCGTCAATACGTGTGCCGTGACGGGCGAAGCCGTGCGGCAGGCGGCGCAAACCGTCCGCAAGCTCAGACGTTCGCGGCCGGACGCGCGCATCATCGTTACCGGGTGTGCGGCACAGGTCGAGCCGGAACGCTTCGCCGATATGACGGAAGTCGATCACGTCATCGGCAACGCCGAGAAGATGAAGGCCGAGACCTTCGCCGGATTGTCGACCGTGACAAGCGAGCGGGTTCTGGTCAACGACATTATGAGCGTGCGCGAGTCGGCGCCGCATTTGATCGACGGTTTCCATTCGCACACGCGGGCCTACCTGCAGATTCAGAATGGATGCGATCATCGTTGCACGTTTTGCATTATTCCGTTCGGGCGCGGGCCGTCACGTTCGGTGCCGGCGGGCGAGGTCGTCAGCCAAGTGCGTGCACTCGTCGAACGTGGATACTTCGAAGTCGTCTTGACGGGCGTCGACATCACGTCTTACGGCCGCGATCTGCCGGGAGCTGCCACGCTCGGTCAGCTCGTTCGCCAAGTGTTGAAGCATGTGCCGGAGCTCAAGCGCCTCAGACTGTCGTCGATCGATCAAGTCGAAGCCGATCCCGATCTGATGATCGCGCTCGGCGAAGAGGAGCGGTTGATGCCGCATTTGCATTTGTCGTTGCAGGCTGGCGACGATCTCACTTTGAAGCGGATGAAGCGGCGGCATTTGCGCGCCGATGCGATTGCCTTTTGCGAAAGAGCGCGAGAACTCCGGCCCGATGTCGTGTTCGGTGCCGATCTCATCGCGGGATTTCCAACCGAAACGGATGATATGTTCGAAAATTCTCTGAACATCGTGGATGAATGCAGACTGACGTATCTGCACGTCTTTCCATTTTCTCCGCGCCAGGGGACGCCGGCGGCGCGTATGCCGCAAGTCCCCGGAAACATCGTCAAGGAGCGCGCCGCGAGATTGCGCGTCAAGGGCGGCGCGGTGCTCAGCTCGTATCTCGAAAGCCAGCGAGGCCAGGTGGCCGAGGTGCTGATCGAACGCGACGGCAACGGGCGCACACCACAATATGCCGAGGTTTTCATGCAAGGCGAACGCGCGCACAGCGCCGGAACAATCGTTCGAACACACATCAAGGGCGCCGATGCGCAGCGGCTCGTCGGCGAGGCAGTCTCGTGAGCGAATCCAAGGAAAAAGGCAAAGGGATCTTCGGCCGCTTTTTCAAGGGCGCGGCGGAGCCGGTTCAGGCACCCGAAGCGAAGCCTGCTGCTGAACAGGATGTAACCGCTACAGCGCCTGAACTCGCTGCCGCCGATGCGGCTGCGCCGGTTCAGGCCAAAGACGCCACCGTCAAAGCCGAGCCCGTAAAGCAGAGCTGGTTTCAGCGGCTGAAATCGGGGCTCGGCAAAACGTCGTCGAAGCTGACGTCCGGCATCACGGATCTCTTTTCGAAGCGAAAGCTTGATGCCAATACGATCGACGATCTCGAGGACCTGTTGATCCAGTCGGATCTCGGCCTCGAAACGACGGGCCGCATCACGAACGCGATCGGCAAGGGACGCTTTGAAAAGGGCATTTCGGCCGACGAGGTCAGAACCATTCTGGCGTCTGAGGTCGAGCGGGTGCTGACGCCTGTCGCAAAACCTCTTGTCATCGAAACATCACATAAGCCGCACGTGATCATGATGGTCGGCGTCAACGGTACGGGCAAGACGACGACGATCGGCAAGCTTGCCAACAAATTCAAAGCAGAAGGCAAATCGGTTGTGCTCGCTGCGGGTGATACTTTTCGCGCCGCAGCCATCGACCAGTTGAAGGTCTGGGGCGAGCGTGCGGGTGTGCCTGTTGTCGCGCGCGATGTCGGCGGCGATTCGTCGGGGCTCGCCTACGATGCCTTGAAGCAGGCGCAAGCCACTGGCGCGGATGTGCTTTTGCTGGACACGGCTGGGCGTCTGCAAAACAAGCAGGTGCTGATGGAAGAACTCGAAAAAGTCACACGCGTTTTAAAGAAGGTGGACGCAAGCGCGCCGCATGACGTTGTACTTGTGCTCGATGCGACGACGGGTCAGAACGCCTTGAGCCAAGTTGAAGTCTTTCGGGAACGCGCCGGAGTGACTGGTTTGATTATGACGAAGCTCGACGGGACCGCTCGCGGGGGCATTCTTGTCGCGATTGCAGCCAAGTTCGGCCTGCCTGTGCATGCCATCGGTGTCGGAGAAGGGGCGGACGATCTGCAAGCCTTTTCCGCCGCGGATTTCGCGCAAGCCATTGCAGGTAACTGACCTCTCGGGGGAATGGGACGCCACATGACGCAAGACGTAAATGCCGGGAATGCTCCACTCATGAAGTCACGGAAGCGCTGGTTTCCATTCAACGCAGAGCAGTCGATCAACATTCTCAGCGAATTCGGGCCATTGGTGACGATGTTCGTCGTCAATGCCTTCTTCGGCATCAATACGGGTACTTGGGCATTGATCGGCACGACGTTCCTGGCCATCGCCGTGATGCTCTACATGTTTCACCGGCCGCCGATTTTTCCGCTCATCGCATCGAGCGTCACTATCGTTTTCGCCGGGCTGACGATCATCACGCACGACCCGATGTGGGTTCAGATCAAAGTTACGATTTTTAACGCGCTGTTCGGCGTGTTCCTGATCTCGGGACTTTGGCTCAATCAGAATTTCTTCAAATATGTTTTCGAAAAGACGTTCCACTATACCGATGAAGGCTGGCACAAGTTCACGTGGAGCTTCGCCCTATTCTTCTTTTTGACGGCAGCCGCGAACGAATATGTTCGCCAGACCTTTCAAGAAAACCGTATGTACGAGATCCTGGGTCATGAGATGGATGGCGTAAACGTATGGATCCTGTTCAAGGTCGCCGTTGTCTTGCCGGTATCCGGACTCTATGCGTGGGTGCTGACAAGATTTATGCAAAAATATCGCCTCCCAGATCCGTCTCACGCTGAAGGCTGAAGAGATGCCGGATCAGAACAAGGTGCCGGACGCGAGCGAAGAGCCGCAGTTCGACCGCAAGCAGCTGATCAAGCTTGTCGTCGAGCTCGGTCCGCTCATTGTGTTTTTCATCGTGAACAGCCGCTTCGGCATCTTCGCGGGCACGGGCGCGTTCATGGTCGCGACGGTGATTGCGCTTGGGGCTTCGCGGGCACTTCTCGGACGCATCGCAACGATGCCGCTCGTCACCGGCGTTTTCGTCCTGGTGTTCGGCGGCTTGACGCTGTGGCTGCAGGACGATCACTTCATCAAGATCAAACCGACCATCGTGAATGGGCTGTTCGCCGCCATCCTGATCGCGGGCCTCGTCTCGGGTCGCCTGTTCCTCAAGATCGTGTTCGGCGACGTCATGCGCCTCTCGGAAGAGGGTTGGCGCATCCTGACGCTTCGCTGGGCGCTTTTCTTCGTGTTCCTCGCGATTCTCAACGAGGTGATTTGGAGATTCTTCTCAACCGACACCTGGGTCGCGTTCAAAGTGTTCGGCATCATGCCGATCACCTTCGTATTCGCGCTCGCGCAGATCGGACTGCTGAAGAAATATGAGCCGGCTCCGAGCGACGGGCCGAACGCCTCTTAAGACGCGCACCGCTTTTCCCGGCCCAGTTTAGAATTCTCATAATTTTGAACACCGTTTGTCTTTTTGCTGGACGGAGCACACGAGCTCGTGTTTCCTTCCAGGAACTACTGACTAAACCGTGGGTTTTATCATTTCGTCTTATCGGCAGTCCGGGACTATCACCGGGCACGCTGTTCTATCCGGGGAGGAGAGAGGCGGAATGCACTGGGGCATGGAATGGCACGCGAAACCGCAATCAACCGCCTCGAGCGGTCGCCTTTGCATCTTCTACACAGAGCCGGACAGGGTGCGGCTGAACTTTTTCAAACCGAACTTGGCGACGACGATCTAACACCTCGTCAGTATGCCATCTTGCTGACGGTGGCCCAAAACGAGGGCGTCAGCCAGACGCAGCTCGTGGAGCTGACCGGCATCGACCGTTCGACGCTGGCCGACGTCGTTCGCCGTATGCTCAAGAAGGGCTTGCTGCAACGGCGGCGGACGCGTGACGATGCGCGCGCCTACGCCGTCAAGGTGACGGACGAGGGCGCAAAGGTGCTCAAAGCCCGTGAGCCGCTTGCGCGCAAGGTGGATGAGCGCATTCTGGCGGGCTTGCCCGCGCAGCACAGAGATCGCTTTCTTCAGGATCTCGGCACGATCATTCAGGCTCTCAATCGCCTGAGCGACAAAGAGGGCACCGGCAAATCTGCGGGCACCCTCTCACCAGCCCAGCGGCGCGGGAATTAAGCGGCCTTCGGTACGAGGTGCTGGTTGACGATCGTCTCGGCGATCTGGACGGCGTTGAGTGCAGCGCCTTTCAGAAGGTTGTCGGAGACGATCCACATCGCAAGTCCGTTCTCGACAGTTGCGTCCTCGCGAATGCGCGAGACGAACGTCGGGAACTCGCCTGCGGCCTCGACGGGCGTGATGTAGCCGCCCGGCTCGCGCTTATCGATGACGACAACGCCGGGGGAGGCGCGCAGAATCTCGCGGGCTTCCTCGGGGCTGATCGGCTTTTCGAACTCGATGTTGACGGCTTCGGAGTGCCCGACGAAGACCGGCACGCGCACGCAGGTCGCCGACAGCTTGATCTTGGGATCCAAGATCTTCTTGGTTTCGGCGAGCATCTTCCATTCCTCTTTCGTGTATCCGTCTTCCATGAAGACGTCGATGTGAGGAATGCAGTTGAACGCGATCTGCTTCGGAAACTTCTTCGGATCGACTTCCTGGCCGGGCACGTACTTGCCTTTGGTCTGCTGCCAGAGTTCGTCCATGGCATCCTTGCCGGCGCCGGAGACGGACTGGTAGGTCGAGACGACAACGCGCTTGATGGTTGCTGCATCGTGCAGCGGCTTCAGCGCGACGACGAGCTGCGCGGTCGAGCAGTTCGGATTGGCGATGATGTTCTTCTTCGCGAAGCCGCGCACGGCGCCGGCATTCACTTCCGGCACCACGAGCGGCACGTCCTGGTCGTAACGCCAGCACGACGAGTTATCGATGACGATCGCTCCCTGAGCGCCGATGCGCGGTGACCATTCCTTCGAAACGGTCGAGCCTGCCGACATCAGGCAGAAGTCGATGCCCGAGAAGTCGAACGTCTCCAGGTCCTGGCATTTGATGACGCGATCGCCGAAGGAGACTTCCGTGCCCAGCGAGCGGCGCGAAGCCAATGCATGAAGCTCGCTGACGGGAAATTTCCGTTCCGCGAGCACCTTCAACATCTCGCGGCCTACGTTGCCCGTGGCGCCGACGATGGCGACCTTATAGCCCATGACGTTATGTCCTTGAAAATTCAGGTTTTGTCGACGAGTTCTGCCCGCGCGACGCATCACTTCAGGGGCTTCACATACGCGGCTCACCCATGATTTTCAAGGATTGTCGAGGTTTATGACGATATGGGCGCCGCCGGCGCCGGTGCACGCGTTTTTAATGAGACTTCGAATGGGACGAACGACATGCTGCGCGAACGGTTCGCCGCCGCGAAGCAAACAATTTATACCGTTAGTAGCGGCCGGAACTCGCAATTTGAGACCGACGACAAGGGGGCCCTTTGTATCCGCAGAAAACGCTGATGATGTTGACCATCGGAGCGCTCGCGCTGTGCTCTCCGGCGCTCGCGCCTTCGACATCGGCGATGACGGCCTGGCTGAACGACGCAGAGCTGCAACGCTTCAGCGATGCGACGCTCGATGGGCGCTACGTGAGCGGGAAGGCTTTTACCGAACACTACGGCGCTGATGGCCGGCTCAAGTACGTCGAGCGCGACATGACGCTCACGGGCCATTGGTCGGTCACGCAAGGCACGCTCTGCACGATCTATGATTACGATGAGACGGGCGGATGCTATCGCGTCGCCCAAGTCGATACGAACTGCTATGAATTCTATTTCGTGTCACGAACCGAGCAGGCGGCGCCGGGGGACGGCAAGCCGCGCTGGACGGCGCGCGGGGCCATTCAAGGCCAGCCGAGCGCGTGCAAGGACGAACCAAGCGTTTAGGCTTTGACCGTCATCCTCGGCCGAGCGCGGCAAATGCCGCGCCGAAGGCCGGGGATCCAACGTAAGAATCGCCGAAGGTGCAAAAACAAACAAGGCGCCCCTTGCGAGGCGCCTTGTAGGAATTCGGTCGTCTGCGACGAGTCTCACGCTGGATCCCCGAACACGTTCGCGGTGCTCGCGTGTTCGAGGATGACGAAAGCTTGCTTATGCAGTGAGTGCCTTCAGCTCGGTTTCGATTGCCTTGCCCATCTCGCTCGTGCCGACCTTGGTCATGCCCGGCTGCATGATGTCGCCGGTGCGGAGGCCCTTGTCGAGAACGCGGGCGATCGCCTGATCGACGAGATCGGCTTCGTTGCCGAGATCGAACGAGTAGCGTAGCGCCATCGCGAATGAAGCGATCGTTGCGATCGGGTTGGCGAGACCCTTGCCGGCGATATCCGGCGCGGAACCATGCACGGGCTCATAGAGCGCCTTGCGGCGGCCGGTCTTCGGATCCGGTGCGCCGAGCGACGCCGACGGCAACATGCCGAGCGACCCCGTCATCATCGCCGCTTCATCGGAGAGGACATCACCGAAGAGGTTGTCGGTGACGATGACGTCGAACTGCTTCGGATTCCGAATCAGCTGCATCGCGCAGTTATCGGCCAGGATATGCTCGAGCGTCACATCGGGCGCATACGATTTGTGGACTTCGGTCGTGACCTTCTTCCAGAGCACGCCCGTACGCATGACGTTATGCTTTTCCGCCGAGTGGACGAGGTTCCGGCGCTTGCGGGCGAGATCGAAAGCGACTTTCGTAATGCGTTCGATCTCGTGCGTGGAATAGACCTGCGTATCGACGGCGCGCTGCTCGCCGTTCTCGAGCGTCACGATTTCTTTCGGTTCGCCGAAATAGACGCCGCCGGTCAGCTCGCGCACGATCATGATGTCGAGGCCTTCGATCAGCTCGCGCTTCAAGCTCGACGCATCGGCGAGTGCCGGATAGCAGATTGCCGGGCGAAGATTGGCGAAGAGCTCAAGATCTTTTCTGAGGCGAAGGAGACCGGCTTCCGGACGGTGCTGATAGGGAACATTTGCCCATTTCGGTCCGCCGACGGCGCCGAAAATCACAGCATCGGCCTTTTGAGCCTTGGCCATCGCTTCGTCGGTGACCGCAACTCCGTGCGCGTCGTAAGCAGCGCCGCCGACGAGATCGCGGTCGACTTCAAAGCGGACCGTATTGCTCTTGTTGTTGAAGAACGTGATGAGGCGCTCGACCTCTGCGATCGTTTCGACGCCGATACCGTCGCCAGGGAGCAAAAGGAGGTTGTGCGTCGTCATCCGTTAACAATCCTTGGTCAACTGAAGAGGGGAAATCTGTCGGGGGGAGTGCTACCTTTTGGTTCGGCGCGCGGCAAGCTCCTGGCCGCAAAAAACAGCACTTTGGCGCAGAGGGTCCCATGCAGCTCCAACGATGGCGGTCCGCTTCACTGGCGTTAGGGCTTTTGTTGCCGTGTCTCTTGGTGCACGAGGCGGTGGCCGATGACCGGCCCCTCCTGTCGCTTCCGCTCGTCTGCCAGCCCCACAAGACCTGCTTCATCCAGAATTACGTCGATATCGATCCTGGCCGCCCGGCGACGGACTACATGTGCGGCCGTGCGACCTACGACAAGCACAGCGGCGTCGACTTCCGCCTGCTCTCCGCGGCCGCCACGACGCCGCCGGTTCCTGTCCTCGCGTCGGCCGACGGCACGGTGAAGGCCGTGAGGGACGGGGTTCAGGACGTCTTTTTCAAGAAGGCCAAACCGCAGGACGTTGCCGGACGCGAATGCGGTAACGGCGTTATCCTGGATCATGGCAGCGGCTGGGAAACCCAGTACTGCCACATGCATCAGGGGAGCCTGCGCGTCGCCAAGGGACAGACCGTCAAACGTGGAGATGTCTTAGGCGACGCCGGATTTTCCGGACTGGCGGACTTCGCGCAAGTGCACATCAGCGTTCGTCGCGACGGGAAGACCATCGATCCATTTCTTCCCGATGCAGCGGACGGAAAATGCGATTCCAATGCGCGCGGTCCGGGGCTTTGGGAGCCGCAGGCTGCGGCGGCGTTTCCCTACAAAAACGGCGAGATGATTGCTGCGGAATTCGCCGGCGCACCGCCGACGGTCGAGGCGCTCGAAGTCGATCATCGCAATGTCGTGCCGCTGACAATGGCGTCGCCCGCGCTCATCCTCTACGGCCGCTTCATCAATCTGTTGAAGGGCGACCGGGTGCATTTCACCGCTTCTGGGCCAGGGAGTGAGATTTTGGACGAGAGCGCGGCGCCGCTCGAACGCGACAAGGCGACTTACGTCGCGTTTGCGGGCAAGCGGCGTCCCGGCGATGCCTGGCCGGTGGGCCGCTACAGCGGCCGCGTCGAGCTTATTCGCGACAAAGGCGTGATTGCGACGAACATCGTCACCTTCGACCTCAACGAGGCGTCACGATAAAAAGCCCGGCAGCGGAAACGCCAGCGTGAAGCCGCCAATCGTCAGAACTGTTCCGAGGCCACCGAGCAGGAAGCTTCCGAAAAGAAGGAAGTTGCCGCCCGAGATGAGCGCGACGGATGCAAGCACGATTGCGATCTGGAGCAGAGCTTGGCTGTAATCGAAATAGGGGTTGCGCTTCAGGGCTTCGTCGCGTGACGCTTCGAGGGTTTTGGCCTTCTGGAAGAGTTCGTCGAGGCCTTCACCGCGTTCGGGATCGCTGGTGAGCTGCTTGTCTTGGAGCTTATAGTCGGCGAGCTTCTCTTCGATCTTCTTGCGCACGTCGTCGGGCATCGCGGGCGTTGCCAGCAGCATCACTTCGAATTCATCCGCGTGGAGTCTCAGCGCCTGACGGCGGGCGTTCTTGGCCTGGAAGAATGACCAGATGTTCGATGCGGCAATATTCTGGTGGGTCGCGTCCTGCTGAGAGTTGCTGTCGCCGAGACTGCAGATTGCCAGAATGACCGCGAGAATGCCGACGTAGACGCCGATAAGCTTTTCGCGGCTTCGGGTTCCCTCGGTGCCCGCGCCTCCGGCGGCCTTCTCGCCGCCGAGTTCTTCCAACGCCACCATCTTACCCCCCGGTCGACTAGCTTCCTCTAGACGATACGATCTTCAGGCGGCGCTGCAAGCGAGCGTGCTGGAAGCAGGTCTTTGCGGTCGATTGCCTTGCCGTCTGCGCCCAGTCTGTAAAGGATGGGAGCGCCGGTCGCGAGTTCACGTTCCAGAATTTCGTCCTTCGACAGATTTTCAAGGATCATCACGAGGGCGCGCAGGGAATTGCCGTGTGCGGCTATGATGACGTTCTTGCTGGCGGTGATCTGCGGCCAGATCGCCTTGTCGTAATAGGGACGAACGCGGGCGAGCGTGTCCTTCAGGCTTTCGCCATCAGGCGGGGCAATGTCGTAGGAGCGGCGCCAGAGCTGAACCTGCGATTCACCCCACTTCTTGCGCGCTTCGTCCTTGTTGAGTCCCGATAGCGCGCCGTAGTCGCGTTCGTTCAGCGCGGCGTCGCGGATGATCGGCACATCGGTCTGGTTGAGTTCCGATAGGATGATATCGAGCGTGCGTTGCGCGCGCTTCAAGGCACTGGTGAAGGCGATATCGAACTTCACGCGATGATCGCGGATCATCCGGCCCGCGACGCGCGCCTCGATCACGCCTTTCTCCGTCAGGTCCGGATTGCGCCAGCCGGTGAAAAGATTGAGCTTATTCCACTCGCTCTCGCCGTGGCGCACAAGCACAAGAATGTTATCTGTCAGAGCGTCCGTCATATCCTCTTCCCGGCGTCTCCAGCAGCGTTCGGCTATGGATTTTGATTAGATACCCAGCACGTCGGTCATAGCGTAGAGACCCGGTGCGCGGCCTTTTGCCCAAAGCGCCGCTTTTACCGCGCCGCGGGCGAAAATTCCGCGGTCTCCGGCGCGGTGGGTGAGTTCGATAAGCTCGCCGTCGCCGGCAAAAATCACCGAGTGCTCGCCGACGACGCTGCCGCCGCGCAAGGTGGCAAACCCGATGTCGCCCTGGCGGCGCGGGCCCGTGTGCCCATCGCGGACGCGAACGGAACGATCGGCAAGGGCAATTTCGCGGCCCGCTGCGGCGGCTTCTCCAAGCATCAATGCGGTTCCCGACGGGGCGTCGACCTTCATCCGGTGATGCATCTCAACAATTTCGATATCGTAGTCGTTCCCGAGCGCGGCGGCCGCTTGGCGCGTCAGCGCTTGCAGCAGGTTGAGGCCGAGGCTCATGTTTCCAGCCTTGACGATCGGCGTCAACTTCGCAGCCTCGGCGATCGCCGCGTTGCTTTCTGCATCGAAGCCGGTCGTGCCGATGATGTCGGCAGTTCCCGAACTTGCGGCGAGGCGCGCGAATTCGACGCTCGCTTTCGGCACGGTGAAATCGACGATGGCGTCGGCGGCTGCGATAACGGCAGCGGCGTCGCTCGTGACTGCGATGCCGAGAGGCTCGAGGCCCGCGAGTTCCCCGATGTCCTTTCCGAGGACGGATGAGCCCGGCGTTTCAAGCGCGCCGCTGACACTGCAGCCCGGTTCAGCGGTGATCGCGCGGATCAGTTCGCGGCCCATTCGGCCGGCCGCGCCCATTACGGCGATCTTCATGACGTCTCCGGTAGCTTCTCTCGTCACTGCCATCTAGCCGGGCCGATATAGCAATGCGGTTGCTCAACCGTAAAGGGTAAGTCCGGCGAAATCGCCGGATCGATGCCCTCAACGGCGAGCAGTCGCCGTCAATGTAGCGTTAAGCGTGGGTCTTGGCGCGCTCAAGAGCCTGCACAATCAGGGATCTGGCTTCGTCGACGTGGCCCCAATGATCGATCTTCACCCATTTCCCCGGTTCGAGGTCCTTGTAATGGGCGAAGAAGTGCTCGATCTGTTCGATGGAGATCTTCGGCAGGTCGGTATAGCTCTTCACCGACTCGTAGCGCTTCGTGAGTTTGCTCGAAGGGACTGCGATGATCTTTTCGTCGCCGCCGCCGTCATCTTCCATGACAAGAACGCCAACGGGGCGGCAGTTGATGACCGCACCCGGTACGATCGCCCGCGTATTGCAGACGAGAACGTCGATCGGATCGCCGTCGCTTCCCAATGTATGGGGAACAAAGCCGTAATTGCCGGGGTAGCGCATCGGCGTGTAGAGGAAGCGATCGACGATGAGCGCTCCGGACGCCTTGTCCATCTCGTACTTGATCGGCTCGCCGCCGACCGGCACTTCGATTACGACATTGATATCGTCCGGCGGCGTGTTGCCGGGTTTGATGGCGTCGAGACGCATGGGTGGTCCTCAAATTATAGCATTCTGGTTTGGGGCCACGCTTACCTGGAAGAGCGGCCACACCACGACCGCTTAGGTCACACTTTATAAGCGTCCTATGCGGCAAAAGGAGCGTGCGGTTATCGACCGGAGCTGCCTCACAAGGTGTCCTTACCACTCGAAGGCGATCCGGGTGCTCAGAGCTTTGCCGAGGCGAACGCATGACCGGCGCGTCGGACGGCCGCCGCAGCGGATATAGAAAGCGCGGGCCCTGTCATTGCCTTCGAGCGCCCATACGATCAACCGCTCGAGGTCGAGACCGTCGAGCGTAGCGCGGCAGGCTTCGAACATGTGTTCGCCGATGCCGAGACCTTGGTAAACGGGCGCCAGGTAAAGCTCGTAGATCTCGCCGGTGTTACGGCCGCCGCCGCGGGCACGTCCGCATGTCGCGTAGCCGGCGATCCGTTCGCCATGAAGAGCTATGAGCAGATTTCGTTCGGTGGAGATAGCGCGACGCCACCAGGTGGCATCACGGCGCATGATTTCGCGATCGAGATAGGGGGTCGGCAGAATGCCGGTGTACGCAAGCCGCCAGGAATCGCGGAAAATTTGAGCGATCTCACCGGCGTCGCTCGGACGGGCGTTGCGGACAGAAACCTCGAGGCTCTGGTTCAGCATGGACCTAGTCTAACGCCAAGCCGCATGGAACGCATCAACGCTTCGAGGAAAGACGCAAATAAAAAAGACGCGGAACATGTGTTCCGCGCCTGCTTAGACGTAGTGCCCCACTGGACAGACCTTAAACCCGGCCGCCGAACGCCGGCTCTTAGCCGACGTTCTTGAACTGCTCGAACGACTTCGTCGTCGCGGCGCCAACAGTTTCGAGAGCCTGCTTCGTAACCTTGTTCGACAGCTCGAAAAGCTCTTTCGACTGCGAACCCGCAACGGCGAACTGCTGCTGCCAGTAGTTTGCCTGGAGGCGTGCGATTTCCGGGAAGGTGCGCGCGCGGGCGATAGCCTGGGCAGCTTCGAAAGCTGCTTCCGTATTAGCGAGCGTGTTTGCAACGATCTTCTCGCCGATCGACTTGGCGCCAGCCTGGGTCGTCAGCAGGACTTCCTCGGCGACCTTGGCGTTGTCTTTCGCGAGCGATGTGAACTTGTGATAGGCGTCGCGCGATTTAGCGATGGCATCTTCGGCGAACGCGGAGATGTTCTCCGGAACCTTGGCGTCTTTGCCAGCGGTGAACATCTCTTGAGCCTGCTTGGTGAAGTCTTGAACTTGGCGGGTGAAAGCGTCGGTCATGGGGTGACTCCTAATTTTTCAATAAATTGAAGCGTGCCTTGCAAAGAGGTCTGGCGCCCGACGGCGAAACCATGTCCGCTATATATGCGATGCCATTGTGCAATGCAACAAGTCTTTGCTTCGCACTTGGAGAAATGCGATTTTGAGGCTCGAAAACGCGTCCATATGCCTCAAATATGTTTATATCCTGACCCGGGTGGGCAGTTATCCCCTATCCTCTTGTTCGCAGGTGCGAAGGGGAACATGTTCAATTCGGACTTGTCAAAGTTTTGAAAAAACATCGCGATAGCCGACGGCGCTCGGATCGAACATAACGTCGCGGCGCGTGAGCGGACGGGCCAAGGCAAGTCCTTCGAGCGTCCGGCAACGGGATAGCGCGACGTAGGTTTGGCCGTGCGCGAACGTCCCGCCGCCAAGATCGACATAGACTTTGTCGAGTGTCAGCCCCTGGGCTTTATGAATGGTTAAGGCCCAAGCGAGACGCAACGGGAACTGCTTGAAGGTTCCGGCGATCGTCTCGACGATCTTCTCAGCGGATTGATCGAAGGCATAGCGCCGGTGCTCCCAGGCGACCTGCTCGACCTCGTATTCCTTATCTCCGACTTCGACGAATATCTGTTTCTCCGTCAGGCGCGAGACGCGGGCGATCGTGCCGTTGACCCACCGCCTGTCGGGATCGTTCCTCAGCATCATCACCTTGGCGCCGGGCTTCAGTTCGAGGGCGACATCGGCGGGCTGCACGTTCGCGGCGAAGTCGCCGGTGACATTGGCGTCGAACCTTACCGGCGGCCCTTTGATCGCATCGAGATACGCCGTGTTGATGCGTTTCGCGGCAGCGTTCGTCGGCGTCAGAATTACGTAGGGCTCGCCTTCAGCCAAAGTGCGGATGGGGCTGACTCGCTTGTTGATGAAGGCCAGATCGTCATCGCTGACGTTACCGTCGCGTACGGCGTTGAGCACATGAATCAGAGAGTCGTCGGTTTGACGGAAGATCTGATCGAGCTCGAGGAGCGCCGTGCCGTTTCCTTCGCGCAGCGCCGGAATTGAGAAGAAAAAAGGGCTTCCGTGCGTGTCGATGAGGTGGGCCAGGACTTCGCGTTCCTGGATAACCGGCGGCAACTGATGAAGATCGGCGAAGAGCAATATGCGCGCGCCGCCGAACGGCTCGCGCGGGCGGCCGCGATTGACGCGAAGGGCGCGGTCGATCGCCCACATCATGTCGGAGCGCACCATCGACGCTTCGTCGATGACGACGAAGTCGAGTGCGCGCATGACTCGGCCGTTGCGGCTGCGCCGGATGTCGGTTTCCTGAATGAGACGCGGCGGAAAGCCGAAGAAGGAATGAATCGTCTGGCCGCCGATGTTGATCGCCGCAAGTCCCGTCGGCGCGAGCACGACCATGCGATCCTCGTAGGCGTCGCGTAGCGCTCGGAGCAACGTGGATTTGCCGGTTCCGGCGCGGCCAGTGACGAAGAGGTTGCCGGCCTCTTCTTCGATGAAGGCAGCGGCGCGCTCGAAGCCCGGGGTCGGCGTTACGCCTTTGGGCCACGCGATCACTGCGGCCAACGGCGCGCCCGGGCCGCCTCAAACGATCTGTCGGTGGAAGGAGGCATTGTCAGCTGGTTTGGCCCATCGCCAGTTTGTGCGGAATTGGCACTGGGCAGTCAAACCAAAGGTCGGTTCACAAGTCAAATCGGCGCCGCCGGGTTTGGCTTCGCGCCGCTTTAACTCGCCGCATACAACAATGTCCGCGGCTTACGCGGCGCCGCTTGCGCGTTCGGCTTCGCTCTTACGGCTCTGGCGCTTGCGCTCGTTCGGGTCGAGCCAGCGCTTACGTAGGCGGATCGACTTCGGCGTCACTTCGACGAGTTCTTCGTCGGTGATGTAGCTCATTGCCTTTTCGAGCGTCAGGCGCATCGGAGGCGTCAAAAGCACGGCGTCGTCCTTGCCCGAGGCGCGGACGTTCGTCAGCTTCTTGCCCTTGACGACGTTGACTTCGAGGTCGTTCTCGCGCGAGTGCTCGCCGACGATCATGCCCTCGTAGACGCGGTCCTGCGGGTTGACCATGAAGGGCCCGCGGTCCTGCAGGTTGAAGATCGCGTAGGCGACGGCTTCGCCGGGGCTGTTGGAAATCAGCACGCCGGTGCGGCGTCCGGCGATTTCCCCCCGGTACGGCTTATAGGCGTGGAAGAGCTTATTCATGATACCGGTGCCGCGCGTGTCGGACAGAAGCTCCGACTGATAGCCAAGGAGGCCGCGCGTCGGCACGTGGAACACCATGCGCGTGCGCCCGCCGCCCGACGGCCGCATCTCGAGAAGATCGCCTTTGCGCTCGGAGAGCTTTTGCACGACGACGCCCGTGTAGTTGTCGTCGACGTCGATGATGACTTCCTCGATCGGTTCCGTGCGCTGGCCGGTTTCGGCGTCGGTTTCGAACACGACCTTCGGCCGCGAAACGGTCAGCTCGAAGCCTTCGCGACGCATGTTCTCGATCAGAATCGCAAGCTGAAGCTCGCCGCGGCCCGAGACGATGAAGCTGTCGTTATCTTCGCTTTCGTCAATGCGAATGGCGATGTTGCGCTCAGCTTCCTTGAACAGGCGATCGCGGATGACGCGGCTCTGAACCTTGTCGCCTTCCTGTCCGGCAAACGGCCCGTCGTTGATGCGGAATGTCATCGAGAGGGTCGGCGGATCGACCGGCTGTGCGGGAAGCGGTTCGTTGACGGACGGATCGCAGAGCGTGTCGGCCACGTTCGCGAGGCTCATGCCCGCAAGCGCGATGATGTCGCCGGCGCCGGCCGATTCAACGGGCGTGCGCTCGAGGCCATGGAAGGCCAGAACCTTTTGAACGCGGAAAGACTCCAGAACCTTGCCCTCGCGATCGAGCGCCTTGAGCTGCTGGTTCGGCTTGACCGTGCCGGAGGTGACGCGGCCCGTGAGAATTCGGCCGAGGAACGGATCGGCGTCGAGCGTCGTCGCGAGCATACGGAAGGGGCCGTCATCGACGGGCGGCGGCGGCACGTGCTCAAGGATGAGATCGAACATCGGCGCCAGATTTTCCGACGGGCCCGAAGGATCGCGCGCCATCCAGCCGTTGCGGCCGGACCCGTAGAGAACCGGGAAGTCGAGCTGCTCATCGGTAGCGTCGAGGTTCGCGAAGAGGTCGAAGACTTCGTTCAGGACGTCGAGGTGGCGTTCGTCCGGGCGGTCGATCTTGTTGATCGCGACGATCGGGCGGAGGCCGCGCTTCAGGGCCTTCGAGACGACGAACTTCGTCTGCGGCAGCGGGCCTTCCGACGCGTCGACGAGCACGATGACGCCATCGACCATATTGAGGATACGTTCGACCTCGCCGCCGAAATCGGCGTGGCCTGGCGTGTCCACGATGTTGATGTGGGTGCCTTTCCACTCGACGCTGGTGCACTTGGCAAGAATGGTGATGCCGCGCTCGCGTTCGAGGTCGTTGGAATCCATCGCGCGCTCCGCGACCTTCTGGTTTTCCCGGAAGGAGCCGGACTGCTTCAGAAGCTCGTCGACGAGTGTCGTTTTGCCATGGTCGACGTGCGCGATGATCGCGATGTTGCGAAGGGCCATTTTAAACCTGAAGTTATGGAGGTGCGCCGCGGGCCGTGCCACTGCAACGCAATATTGGCTCGCACCTAGCACGGCGACACGGCGCTGGGCTAGGCGGCATGGGAAAATCTAGGGTGCGGCTTATCAGTATTAAAGTGCAACACGGCGCAATCTGGCACGGAATTTGTTCGGTATTGCCGCATCTCCGAGCGGCGAGCCGGGATCGGGCGCATATTCAACCCAGTCGCTCAATTGTTCCGGGTCGGTGAGGCTAGCGGACCATGGTCTCGTCCGCTTTGCTCAGATTTTCTTCCTCGGCCCTGAGCGTTGTCAGAAAACCGTCAATATCGGGTCTGGCGGACGGCTCGCGCTTGAGGCGCCGGCGCTGATTTTCCTCGACGACCATCGCCGAGACGGCGGCGCCGGGGGTTTTCAGGCGGCGGCTTCCCGGGATCAACAATGGATGCTGCGGCTCCTCGAGGTCGAGTTCCTCAAGGAAGGTTTCGCGCAGCGCGTTGAACGCTTGCAGGATGGCGTCGCGAACGAGCGCCTTTTTCTCGTTCGGCACCTCGGGGTTGAGGCGTGGATCGAGTGTCTGCAAGGCGCGGCGCATGTCGTGCAGCGGCGCGTAAGGGTAGAGGCCGATCAGGCCATCGGTTTCGCCGGCATTGCGGTAGACGATGCGCATCGTGTCGATCGTTTCGCTGATCCGGTAGTACGCCGTCAGGTAATCGTCGGTTGCAAGATATGGCTTCTCGCACGTCGACAGGAGGACGGATTTCGTGCGCACGATATTGCGCCATTCTTCTTCGAGGCTTTCGACGAATTTCGAGCGTTTCTGGAAGACGTTCGACAGATAGGCGACGCCACCCGTCGCGATGAGCAGCGACATGTCGCGCATGAATTCGTAGACGTTGTTGGCGGCGGCGATAACGAAGGGCGGGAGGCCCGGCATATCGTCAGCGAACTTCGACGCGAGTAGCAATGCCAGGACGACGGCGAGCAGCCAGTAGAGCCGCGTCAGCGTGCGGTTGACGGAGACGCGGGTCATGACAATTCAAACTCCGGCACGAGCGCTAAGCCCGAGAGATATGCCCGGAGAAGCCGGACATTTGCAAATGTCGTGTGCTAATTATTTTCCGCGTCTTGTGGCGCTTTCAGGATCGACCAGTTGATGATCGCGATCTGAGCGCCAATCAAGAGCATCACGAGGTTGATGCGAAAGCCGATATAGGCGCTCCACAACCCGACGATGACGCCGAGGAGCGCGATCGTTCGAGCGGCGGCCGTATCGGGCAGCACCGCGCCGAGCATGTCGCGATAGATCCGGCCGCCGTCGAGCGGGAAGGCCGGAAGCAGGTTGAAGATCAGCATTGCGAGGTTGATGCTGGCGAGCGTCCAGACTGCTTGTATTTTCCACGGACTGCCTTCGAGCCAGGGCGCGGGGTCAATCGGCCCGAAGCGGCCGTTGAGGTCGACTTCGGGCTGGCCAAGAGCATTCCAACACAGAAGAAAAATGAGGCCGTTGGTCAGCGGGCCGGCAAACAGGATGATGACGTTCGCGAGTTTGGACGGCGGCGGCTTCAGCATGCGCGTGTAGCCGTAGAAGCCGCCAACAAGAATTTCGCCGACCGGCACGGCAAAGAGCCGGGCAATGATCGCGTGTCCGAACTCGTGCAGCAGCACCGAAAGAAATACGCCCGCCACGAGAACCGAAAAGACGAGCGGAGATTGCTGCACGATGCCGAGCAGGAATAGCGGCACCAGCGCGAACGTTATGTCGACCTTAATTGGAATTCCGGCGAGGCGGAAGATTTCCAATCTCGGCGTGTCGGCAACATAATTCATGTCAGCCTGCCAAACCGCCGAGTGGAAAAATTCTTCAGATTTTTATCGCCCGGCCTCTACTCGGCTTGCCGGATGGAGAACTTGATCGAGTCCTTCTTAAGGTTGCTGAACTGGACGGTAAACGGGGTGGCATCCAAATTAAAGCGGAGTGTCTTTCTGACGCCATCGCAATCGGATTTGCCGCTGTGTGCTGTCGGCTTCAGGGGCTTGCCGTCCTGCACCACGTCAATCCAGCCGGGGGATTGGAGCGTGATCTGATACAAGCCAGGTGCGCTGCTCGGACTCTGGAAATCGACGATACCGCCGTAAACGTCGCCTTCCGGCTTCATCCTGCCGGTTGGCGCAACGGGAAAGGCCACGGCGCTCATCGGTTCGAGCGAAAGCGTCATGGCTTTTGCAGGAGGTTCGGCAAGTTTCGCGCCGGACTTCAAGGCTTCGCTGTCCGAAGCCTTCATCCATTGGAGTTCGGTCTTGATCGGCCAGGGAAAGCTATCGCAGCCCCCGGTTTCGGCAGCAAAACCCGTCGTTGTCGCTGCCAACACCAGGGTGCAGACTGCGACAGGCAGCAACGCGTATTTTCTCATAATCAGCCCACCATCACCATTACGTCGGTCGCTTTAATCACGGCAGACGCCGTCATGCCTTTAACGAGACCGAGATCGTCGACCGCCTCGTTGGTGATCGACGCCGTTACGATGGTGCCGTTGCCGACATCAATTCGAACGTGGGACGTTGTCGCGCCCTTGTGGACGTCGACGATCGTTCCTTTGATGACGTTTCTCGCGCTGATTTTCATGAGAGCTCCTCTGCATCAGAAACGAGCTCGCACGTTAGCGAACAACTGGCGCCCTGGCTCGGGGAAACCATCTGCTAGTGAATAATTTTCATCCAGCAGGTTCATGGCGCCAATCGCAATGGTGGTGCCCTCCGTGAACGCATACTCGGCCTGGAAGTTAACCAGGGCATAGGCGCCGATATCCATGTAGTTCGGCTTGCCGGTGTAGCCGCTGGTTTTGCCACAGTTGCCGGTCGCGTTGGTCTGACCCGTCGTGTTGACGAGCGTTGATGAGCAGCTGGTGACGAGCACCGTGCGGTCGGTCGCGAGTTCGACGCTTGGCGTCAGGGTCAGCCTGTCGGTTGCCTTCCAGGCAAGATAGATAAGACCTTTGTGCCGTGGCGTCCCTTCGATCTGGGATGCGGCGACCGCATTGCGTTGGGCCTGGGTTGTGCCGCTGGCAAGATCAAGAGCGGCAGAACCGAAGTCGAGATGGCGTTCGAGGTACGTATAGTTGCCGCCGAGGCGGAGGCCGGGCATCACGTCCCAGTCGGCCGACAGTTCGAAGCCGTAGTTGTAACCGTCGGCGTTGAAGCCGACGATCGAGGCATTGCCGTTGGCGGCGGAAAACGCATTCTGGATGCTGTCGTCAATGTTGGCATAGAAAATCGCCGACGAGACGTGGACATTGCGGAACACGTTATCGCTGATGCCGATTTCGTAGTTGGTCGCACGTTCGGGCGCGATATCGGGGTTGGCCAACTTGGAGCCAAAGCGCGTGCTGTAACGCTCAAATAGCGTGGGGAAGCGCGTGCGGCTCGAGACGTCAGCGTGCACCTTGCCGGTGTCGCTATAGCTGTAGATAGCGGCGGCCTGCCAGTTCCAGGCATCGATGTCGGGCTTATCGGTGCCGCCGTTGGCGTAGAGAACCTGGTTGGTGTCGTAGCTGGCGCCGGTCACGATATCGAGCGAGCGCGTTGCGTGGAACGTGTTCTCGAGAGCGAACGACCAAGTCTCCTCCGACTGCCGCTTCGCGGGATCAAGCGTAACCGAATAGCTCGGCACGTATTTGTAGTTGATGCTCTGCTCGTTGTGGAAGTCGCGGCGGAAGTGAATCGCGCCCTTCAAGGTGTTCATCGGAATGAGGTCCGTGCCCATCTCGACGAAGCCACCGTAAGAGTAGTCATCATAAGGGCTGTCGGTGGACTGGTTCGTATAGGTCGCGTTCGGATAGAACGAGATCGAGTTCTGGAAGGTATTATAGAAGGCGTTGGTCTTGATGTAGGACGCATCGCCAAGCTTCGTCTTCGACAGCCACGACAGCGATGATGTATCCCATTGCGGCCAGTCCCAATAGCGAACCGTGTTGCCATTGAAGTAGCCCTGCACGATCTGCCGATTGACGCTGAGCGGCGCGCCCTTCTCGCCCTGCTGATTGGTGTAGTTGATGCTGTATTCATCCGTCGCGTTCGGCGTGAGGCCGACCTTGGCGTTGATGCGCCAATCGCGGAAATCAGAATTATCGCGCTCGCCTTTCTGCTGATATGGGAAGCCTGCCGCGACGCCCTGGTTATAGCCAAGAGTCGAGGAATTGGCGGGCGTGAAGTCGTGCGAAAGATTGAAGTGGTCCTGGTCGACGATGTTGCCGCTGACTTGGGCGTAATAGCCCTTCTGACGCGTGCCCGCGTACGCATAGGCATTCCAGGAATTGAGGCTGCTGAGGTCGCCGTCAGTGACGAGACCCGTGCGGCCTTCAAGTTCGATTTCCTTCGTCGGCTTGCGGCTGACGAGGTTGATGGCGCCGCCTTCGCCGCCAGGTCCGTTCAAGACCGAGACGTAGCCTTTCGCGACCTGGACTTCCGCAAGGTCCGGCGTCAGGAAGCGGCTGAAATCCAGCCGGTTATCGGCGGGCAGATAGACGCGCACGCCGTCAATCGACAAAGGTACCTGGTAGCGATTGAAGCCGCGCACGAAGATGTCTTTTTCGTTGCGGCTGCCGCCGGAGTTCGTCGACGATACGCCGGGCAAGAGGTTGACGGCCTGATCGAGTGAGTTCTTGTTGAACGTCCACATCGCCTCGTTGGTGACGGTGCTGCCGCCGATCATGTCGATCTGGCCGAGCGTGAAGACGCCGATCGCTGGGCCACCTGATCCCGAAGTCGAGCCTGTAGGACTTCCGCCTGCTGCGGAACCTTCGCTCGCATCGGCGGTGTTTTCTTTGGCCTTCCCGGACGTGGAGGCTTTCACGACTTGTGGGGCAGACTTTGGCTGGGCGCGCCGGCCGAGTGGTTCGGTGGGCGACTGCACGACAACCGGTGGCAGAACCGAGGCTTCGTCGGCAGTTACATCACCGCCAGGTGTCGGTGCCTGTTGAGCTTCAGCTTGATGCGGTTCGAACGCAACAACGCACACGACCGCTACGGCGGCCAAAGCAATCCGCGACATCTTCCCCCCGATTGTTTTTATACACGGTGCCCCCGCACCGGCCGTCCGTTATAGTCCAAAAGCTATATAGCCATAAGGCTATAACGGAGTGCAAGCGTAAATCGTCGCACCGATTATCGCAGTGCGACGACGCTCATTGCAGCGCGTGGAGTTATTCGTTGCCCGCTATCGCGATGCGACGGCGCAAACGTATCCGCTCAGATGATGCTCTTGGCGTAGAGATCGGTGCGGCGATCGCGGAAGAATCCCCATTCGGCACGATACGTTTCGACGAGGTCGAGATCGAAGGTATGGACGAGGACGCCTTCGTCTTCGGCACCGAACTTCTCGACGAGTTCGCCGCGGTGATCGCTGATGAAGGAATGGCCGTAGTACTTCTGCTTCACGCCGTCGTTGTCTTCCTCGCCGATGCGATTGGCTGCAACGATTGGCACGGAGTTCGAGACGGCATGGCCTTGCATCGCGCGCTGCCATTGCAGGTGCGTGTCGAGCGAGGGATCATAGGGCTCCGATCCGATTGCCGTCGGATAGAACAATATCTCGGCGCCCTGGAGAACCATGGCGCGCGCGGTTTCAGGATACCATTGATCCCAGCAGATGCCGACGCCGATCTTGCCGTGCTTCGTGCTCCAGGTTCTGAAGCCCGTGTCGCCGGGGCGGAAATAATACTTTTCCTGATAGCCGGGGCCGTCGGGGATATGGCTCTTGCGATAGACGCCGAGGATTTCGCCGTCGGCATCCGCAATCGCGATGCTGTTGTAATAGCGCGGACCGTCCTTCTCGAAGAACGATATCGGGATGACGACCTTCAGCGACTTCGCGAGGTCGCGGAGCGCGAGCACGGCCGGGTGCTCGGTTACCGGATGCGCAGTTTGAAACCACTTCGGCTCCTGGCGCGTGCAGAAGTAGATGCCTTCGAAGAGTTCGGATGGCAAAATCACTTCCGCACCGCGTCCGGCGGCCTCGCGAACGAACGCCTCGGTCTTGGCAATGTTCTCTTTGATATTGTGGCCGTAGGACGTTTGAATGCTGGCCACCGTGAGCGAGCGTCGCGCCATCTACAGGGGCTCCTGTTGTGTGATGCAATGAAACGATCCGCCGCCGGCCGTTCCGCAGCCAAGCAAGCCACGGGACGAAACGCCGACAACCGCGCGAGTGGGAAAAACAGCCTGCAAGGCCTGAAGCGCATCAGCCTCGGTCGCAGTTCCATATATCGGCACAACGACAACATCGTTGGCGATGATGAAATTCATATGGGATGCGGGCGAGATTTCGCCAAGGGCGTTGCGGTAGAGGCCGACACCCGGGATGCGCACGACTTCAAGTTTGCGCCCCATTGCATCCGTCGCGTTTTCGAGACTTGCCGCAATGGCGTCGAGCGTCTCCGCGTTGGGATCGTCGGGGCCTGCGGGCGCTTGGCAGACCACGCGGCCCGGCGCGATGAAACGCGCGATGTTGTCGACGTGGCCGTCGGTGTGGTCGTTCTTCAGGCCTTCATCGATCCAGATGACTTTCTTCGTGCCGAAGGCCTCGCCGAGCGCCTGCTCGGCGGCTTCCTTCGTCCAGCCATTGCGGTTGGGATTGAGCAGCGTCTGCTGCGTGGCGAGGATTGTGCCTTCCCCGTCGTGGTCGACGGCGCCGCCTTCGAGCACGAAATCGAAACGGCGGATGTCCGTTTTCGCGAGTCCGGCGACGTCGTCGCCGACCGTTGCGTCATCGGGAAGATCGTATTTGCCGCCCCAGCTGTTCGTCTTAAAGCGCAAGGCGAGCGCGTCCTTGCCGGCGCGCGCGAAGATCGGACCTGTGTCGCGCAGCCAGATGTCGCCGTACTTCGCCGGAATGACTTCAGCAGCGTCGCCAACTGCGGCAAGGGCCGAGACCTTGGCTTCTTCGCCGTTGACGAGAAGGCGGACCTTGTTGCCGGCAATGCTGAGCGCGCGAATGAGCGCCGCCACGTCGCGGCGGGGCGTCTCGAGGTCGCCGCGCCACTCGTCGGGATCGGCCGGCCATGCGGTCCAAATCGCCTTCTGAGGCGCCCACTCGGCGGGCGTCACCACCGGCGTTCCGTCCGCCGCACTCTTCATTCTTTAATCCTCGCCATTTGCGTTTCGAAACGCATTCATTATCCGAGCACGCGATGTCGGGGATCGGGACCCGGTCGTCAAGGCCGGAGATGGATCAGGGCGAAAATTGCGCAAGCCGGGCGGCCATGCAAACGATCATGACACTGGTGCGACTGGCGAAATCGGGATTAAGGGCCGGTGGCGCGGGGCGGCAAAAGTAAATGCGGCCGGGACAGGTGCCGCGGGCGGGGCGTCGCCGCCGGGATCGGAGCCGGAACGAAAGGCGGGAACGCGCGCCGCGCGGAAAAGACGGAGATTTAAACGCGTTTCCCGAAGAGCGTCGCAAACAGTCCGACGACAATCGCCGCCGGTATGAGGATGAGGGCGATCGCTCCAATCGTCACGGCGAGACCGAAGACCAGAAAAGCCATGACGGCGAACAACAGGACTGCCGCCAGGAATAGAATGATCTTGACGACCCATTCGCGCCAGCCGGTGAGTACTGTCGTCTCGCCGTTTCTCGTGATGACGATCATGATCTCATTCCCTGTTTCACACCTGCTTCGGTATGTAATGCCGTCACGGAACGCGCGTGACCATCGCGTCGGCGATTTCCTGGGATCCTTGGATGACGATATTCGCGCCACAAGCTTTCAGGTGTGTCACCTCGGCGTCGGAATGACCTCGCGCGATGATCGGCAGCTCCGCATTCGATGCTCGTGCCTGCGCCACGATCTGTCCGGCTTCGAAGCTGTCTGGAATGGCGACGAGCAGGCACCTCGCTTGTTGCAGATTGGCAAATTTGAGTAGCGCGACGCCGTTGCCCGCGACCGCTTCGATCTTTTTTTCCTTGAGCTTGTTCACGATGTCATCGTTCTCATCGATCACGTACATCGACAATCCCCGTCGTTGCAGCATTCCGCCGATGGGAAATCCGACGCGGCCGTAGCCGATCAATATGGCGTGGTCCTGCAACTTTGTCTTTTCGATTTTGACGGGCGGTGCGGGTGCGGGCGTCGCATTTGCCTGCTCTCGCTTTTCGAGTTTCTCCTGATAGCGGTCGAGCGCGAAGAAGAGCAGCGGGTTCAGCATGATCGAGCCAATGGCTCCCGCCAGGACGAGTTCTCGGCCGAGGTCGGGCAAAACGCCGAGTGTCACGCCCAAGCCAGCGAGAATGAAAGAGAACTCGCCGATCTGCGCCAGGCTGACGGAAATCGTGAGTGCGGTCGTGGCGGGATATCCGAAGGCACGAACGATCGCGTAGGCCGCCACCGATTTGCCGACGATGACGATCGTCAGTGTCGTCACGACGGCAAGCGGATCACGCAGGAGAATGGCCGGATCGAACAACATGCCGACTGAAATAAAGAACAGCACGGCGAAGGCATCGCGCAGCGGTAGCGTTTCGGACGCCGCCTGCTGGCTGAGCGTCGATTCGCTCAGGATCATTCCGGCGAAGAAAGCGCCGAGTGCGAACGACACGCCAAACAGTTTTGCTGCTCCGAAGGCCGTTCCGAGCGCAATCGCGAGTACGGCCAGGCGGAACAGTTCTCGGGACCCGGTGTGGGCGGCGTAGTGCAAAATCCATGGAATGACGCGGCGGCCCGCGACAAGCATCAAAGCGACGAAGGCGGCGATCTGGAGTACGGTTACCGCAAATGTCTTCAGAAGATCGAAGCTCTCAGCATTGTTCGCCGAGACGTCCGTTGTGGCGACGCCGAAAAGTGGAAGCAGCGCCGGCAGCAGCACCAGCGTCAGCACCATCACGATATCTTCGACGATGAGCCATCCGACCGCGATGCGGCCACGCTCGGTATTGAGAAGCCGTCTTGCTTGCATCGCTCGCAATAAGACGACGGTGCTCGCGACGGAGAGCGCGAGGCCCATGACGATGCCGGCTCCGAGCTGCCAACCGAGGTAATGCGAAAGTCCTACGCCCAGCAGCGTCGCGACGAAGATTTGCACGACGGCGCCCGGGATCGCGATTTTCCGAACGGACCAGAGATCTTTCAGCGAGAAATGGAGGCCGACCCCAAACATCAGCAAGATGATGCCAACCTCCGCGAGTTCGGAGGCGATGGTCTGGTTTGCGACAAACCCCGGCGTTCTGGGGCCTATTGCGACGCCTGCAAGAAGATATCCGACAAGAGGCGAGGCGCGCAGGCGTTGCGCTATCGCGCCAAACAGGAAGGCCAAACTCAGGCCGACGACGATCGTGGCAATCAGAGGTGTATCGTGGTGCATCAATCCTGCTTCCGCCGGAGGGAGGCAGTATTTTTCACCACGATCGTCGTAATATCAACCTTCGGACCATCTCGACGGCTTCGCGCGCGTCGCAGATGGTCCCATCGAGGGAACTAAGTCTTACGACTTGTTTCGCCGTCCAAGGGTGCGCAAGCGCAGCGCGTTCAGCTTGATGAAGCCTTCCGCGTCCTTCTGGTCGTAGGCGCCCTTGTCGTCTTCGAACGTCACGAGCGTCGGCGAATAGAGCGACTTCGGGCTTTCGCGGCCGACGACGATGACGTTGCCCTTGTAAAGCTCGAGGGTCACTTCGCCTTCGACGTTCTCCTGGCTCTTGTCGATCAGCGCCTGCAACATCTCGCGCTCGGGCGAGAACCAGAAGCCATTGTAGATCAGCTCGGCGTAGCGCGGCATGATCTCGTCTTTGAGGTGGGCTGCGCCGCGATCGAGCGTCAGGCTTTCGATGGCGCGGTGAGCCGCAAGCAGGATCGTGCCGCCGGGCGTTTCGTAGACGCCGCGCGATTTCATGCCGACGAAACGGTTCTCGACGAGGTCGAGACGGCCGATGCCGTTGTCGCGGCCGAGATCGTTTAGCGCTTTCAAAAGTGTCGCCGGCGAAAGCTTCTTGCCGTCGATCGAGACGGGGTCGCCTTTGACGAAGCCGATCTTGATCGTCGTCACCTTGTCAGGCGCGCTCATCGGCGAGATGGTGCGCTGGTAGACGACCTCGGGCGGCTTCTTTGCCGGATCTTCGAGAACTTTGCCTTCGGACGACGAGTGCAGAAGGTTGGCGTCGACTGAGAATGGGCTCTCGCCTTCCTTGTCCTTGGCGACGGGAATCTGGTTCCTGCGGGCGAAGTCCAGAAGGTCTTCGCGGCCCTTGAATGTCCACTCGCGCCACGGGGCGATGATCTTGATGCCGGGCTCCAAGGCATAATAGCCGAGCTCGAACCTCACCTGGTCGTTGCCCTTGCCGGTGGCGCCATGGCAGACCGCGTCGGCGCCGACTTTGCGGGCGATTTCGATCTGCTTCTTCGCGATGAGGGGACGGGCGATCGACGTGCCGAGCAGGTAAACGCCTTCGTAGACGGTGTTGGCGCGGAACATCGGGAAGACGAAATCGCGGACGAATTCTTCGCGCAGGTCTTCGATGAAGATGTTTTCTTCCTTGATGCCGAGCATCAGGGCTTTCTTGCGGGCGGGCTCCAGCTCTTCGCCCTGGCCGAGATCGGCGGTGAACGTCACGACTTCGGCGCCGTAGGTCTCCTGCAGCCACTTGAGGATGATCGAAGTGTCCAATCCGCCCGAATAGGCGAGAACGACCTTTTTCACGGATTTAGGCGCGGCGCTCATGGGAGATCTGGCTTTCGAATTTTGAATGGGTGGAAATCGCGCGGCACTATAGGGTCGGCGGCGCTGCCTGCAAGTACGGTTGATGCCATATCACGACATGTCGCAATTGGCCTTAACTCTTGTGACGGCGGGCATGACAGCGAGGAAGCGCAATGAAGCCGACTGTCGTTTTCTGGTACGAGTTCGCATCGACCTACTCCTACTTGAGTGCGATGCGCATCGAGGCGACGGCCGCCCAGGCGGATGTGGCCATCGATTGGAAGCCGTTTCTGCTCGGGCCGATTTTCAAATCGCAGGGTTGGGATACCTCGCCCTTCAACATTTACCCGGCGAAGGGCCGTTATATGGTGCGCGACATCGAACGAACGGCGTCGGCACGCGGACTTCCGTTTCGGATGCCGTCGTCGTTTCCTGCCAATGGTTTGAAAGCCGCGCGCCTTGCGATCGCGGCGCGAAGCCAGGGCGCGGACGCAGCCTTCAGCCGTGCGGTTTTCGCGGCGGAGTTCGGCAAAGGCCTAGACATTTCCGATGACGCCGTGTTGACGGATTGCCTGACGACGGCCGGTCTCGACGCGGATGACGTTCGCCGCCTCAGCACGGACCTCGCCGTGAAGTCAGAGTTGCGCGCAAATACGGAGGAGGCGCAGGCGCTCGGGGTCTTCGGTGCGCCGAGCTTCAGTACGCAGGACGGCGAGCTGTTCTGGGGCGACGATCGGCTGGAGCAGGCTTTGGCGTGGGCGCGGAAGAGAGCGCCCGCTTGAAGGTGGCTGTATTTTCAAACGCTTCGAAGGCGATCCGCACCCTGATCAGCCTACACTCTTTTCCGGCATTTGTGGCCCAAATGCCGCGTATTAACCGTGTTAACCGTTTCCGTGCCGCACCAAACTCATGAACATAAAAAAGGCGTCGCAAAAGTGTTTGCGGTATTTCGGACCCGCATCAGTTGATACAAGCATGGGAACTTATCTCATCGGGGGAGAGCGGCCGTGATCAGGTCGATTCGCATCGTCGGAAATCTCGTGTGGTTCGGTTTGCTTGCCGGGGCGCTGGCGCTACCGCTAGCGGCTGAAGAAGTCACGGTCACGATCCCGCCAGACGATCCGCCCGCGCAGGCCGAACCGGCTGCCCAGCCGGCGCAGCCCGCTCCTCAACCGGCCGCTTCGGCGCCGCTTCCCGCATTCACGCCGAAAGCGCAACTACAGAAGTCGGCGGACAGCAGCACTGATGCGGCTGCGCCGACGGCGCCGGCCGCTCCGGTCAAACACAAGAAGAAAGCAGCGGCCGCTGCAACCGCCGCCGACGCTTCGGCTGCTCCGGCCGCAACGACTCCGGCGGCTGCCGATGGGGCGGCAAAGCCTGCCGAGAAGCCGAAGACCGCGAAGGCCGCTTCGCCGTGCCTTAATCTCGATGAGAACGCCTGCGGCGGAAACAGTCTTTGCGTCTGGGTCGCGGCCGGAACCAACGACGCAGGCAAGCCGACGAAGGCCCGGTGCCGTTCGCTCGCCATGCTGAAGAAGGAAGAAGCGAAGGGCAAAGCCAAGGCGGCGGCCAAGAGCACGACGCCGGAAGTTCTGCCTTGGGCGGCCAATGGCGCGGCAGCGGCTCCGCCTGCTGACGGTGCGGCTGCGGCAGCACCGGCCGCCGATGCAACCAAGCCCGGCAAGAAAACGAAGACCGCAGCGGTCAAAAAGACGCCGAAACCGAAGCCGGAGACCGTTGAGGCGGCCGCGCCGCCAGCTGCGCAGGATGCAGCGCCCGCTTCCCCCTCTGGATCGGCTGCGGAGCCGGATCCGCAATAAGCGAGTCGTGAACGGGCTAGCCGAGGCGCCTTCCGGCTGGAAGGCGACTGGCTCGATTGCACTCGTGCGGTAATCTCAGTGCAGATAGGTCGACCACGGCGGCCGCGGCGCGAAATGACGATCCAAGGCGCGGCGGCCTTCGGCGTCTCCAAATACCAGCCGCCACTGTGTGCATGCTGCGTCGGCCGCATCCATCGCTGAGGTGCTCGCGCGTGCCGTCGGCGCGGCGACCGCGTAGGGAACGCCGTAGGATAGCATCATCGCCATCATGGGTCCCTGATAGAGGGCCCACGGCGCGGTGCCCCAGAACGCCGGAGCCGACGCCGGCCAAAACGCCTCGCCGCCAGGAAAGACGCGGGACGCGGCAACGGATTGCTGCGCTCCCGGCCAATAGGCGAGCGAAGCGCTCGCCATGGCAAGCCAGGCCTGCATGATTTCCGTTTGAACGGGCGTGGGTGTCCGGGCCACGGGTGTCCAGTCGCCGAACCAGGCCGGCCACGCCGGCGGTTCGGGGGCTTCCGGTTCGACAGGCGCCATTTCGTCAAGCAAGCGCTTCTGGCAAGCCAATGCGGCCGCGACAGACGCTTGTCCCATCTCGAACATGGCTTCCGTCGCTTTCTGCAGAAAGCGGAAATGCAGGGCGCAATCGAACAATTGACCTATCCCTCAAGCTCGCCGGAACCGTAGCAGGGATGCTGCATCGCAGCAACGCAGAAGCACTTCTGCCGCAGGTTTGGTTAATCAAAACTTCGCGAGGTCGGAAGTTGCGCGCGGAGATTTCGAGGGATTGCTGAGATTTTGCCTTAGGCGTTCCGAGAGGTGTCGTCTGGCGTGCCGGTTGGCTCGCGGGTCACCGTGTCAGCGGCCGGATCTTGGGTGGCACTTGGCCTTGAGAACTTCAGGCGCTGCAGGAAAGGCTTACGAATTCGCGCCTGCTCAATCTGTATCGGTGGCCTCGTGATGACGACTTCGGCGTCGCTCTCCGCCTCGCGCGCCGGTGGCTGAGCCTCGGCTGGCACCGGCCCCGCCGCCGCCTCTCGCCAACCATATGGCCGGCCTGCGAACTGGCCGGCGGCAAGCCAATAGAAGAAGCCGCCGAAAAAGCCGATCGTGAGGAATGCCTTGATGGCGTAATTGTTCAAGATCGTCGGCTGACCGGCGACCTCGCTCTGAAATTGGGCGGTGAAGCCCAGCATCGCGATGGCAATGCCCGCGAAGAGGTAGAACGTCAGCGAGCGAACCGAGAAGACCTCGCTCAACAGGGCGACGATGATCACGAAAACGGATGCAAAAATTCCGAGATGGGTCGCGGCGAGCAAGGCGAGATCGAAGGTTTCGCTGGCGGTTTTCGGCAGGCGCTCGAAGGGCTCGTTCAAGACCTCGACCGGCGTCGTGACGAAGAGAACGGTGACAAGGCCCGCGGCTAGGCTCGCGAGCACGAAGCCGAACAACACTCGCGCAAGTGTGCTGAGAAACCTTCGCACAACGATCCCCGTCCCCAACGTCCCATCCCGCGCGCAATGTATATAAGCGAGGGTCAGCCGCTCAAGCAGGAATAATGGCAGGACAAAGCGTCAGCGGCGGTTTATCCGCCTTGCGAAAGGGCGTTTCGCGCACTCGCGGAGAGCTTCAGGCTTTCGGACCTAAGTTGCCCGCAGGCCGCAAGAATATCGCGGCCACGGGGCGTGCGGACGGGGCTCGCGTAGCCGGCGCGATTTACGACATCCGCAAATCGCTCGATCGTCTCCCAATCGGAACACTCGTAGCGGGTGTTCGGCCAGGGATTGAACGGGATTAAGTTGATTTTGGCCGGAATTCCGGAGAGCAGCCGCACGAGCGCCCGGGCCTCGGCGAGGCTGTCGTTGACGCCTTTCAGCATGACGTATTCGAACGTGATGCGGCGCGCGTTCGAAAGCCCCGGATAGTTGCGGCAGGCTTCCATCAGCTCGGCGATTGGATATTTCCGATTCAACGGTACGAGCTCGTCGCGCAGCGCATCGTTCGTCGCGTGCAGCGAGATGGCCAGCATGGTGTCGGCCTCTTCGCCCCAACGCGGGATTTCGGGTACCACGCCGGAGGTCGAGAGCGTGATGCGGCGCTTCGAGAGCGACAGGCCGTCGCCGTCGGAGGCAATCTCCATTGCGGCTTTGACGTTGTCGAAATTGTAGAGCGGCTCGCCCATGCCCATCAGCACGACGTTCGTGATCTTGCGCTCGCTTTGGGGAAGGAGGCGGCCGTCGTCCGGGCCCTTCGCGCCGGGCCAATCGCCGATGCGGTCGCGCGCCAGCATGATCTGGCCGACGATCTCTTCCGTTTCGAGATTGCGCACGAGCTTCTGAGTGCCGGTGTGGCAGAACGAGCAATTCAGCGTGCAGCCGACCTGGCTCGAGATGCAGAGCGTGCCGCGGTCGCTTTCGGGGATGTAGACGGTTTCGATTTCGGGGGCGCGGGCTTCGTGGCCGCGTTTGGGAAGCCGGAGGAGCCATTTGCGCGTGCCGTCGACGGAAATCTGCTCGGAGACGATCTCGGGACGGTCCAACGTGTACAGCTCTTCGAGCTGGCGGCGCAGGTCCTTCGACACGTCCGTCATATCTTCGAAGCGGGTGACGCCGCGTACGTAGATCCAGCTCCAGAGCTGGCCGACGCGCATGCGAAGCTGCTTTTCGGGGACGCCGGCCGCCGCGAGCGCGACTTTCAAGCGGTCACGCGTCAGGCCCGCGAGCGAGAGCTTCGCGGCGGGCTGGTCGGTGTCGATCTTGAGCAAAGGCGCGGCGGTCATAGCGAAAAACACAAGCTTTCAGTTCGGAAAGGGCTCTTTTACAGGCGTTCGGCCTGGGTGAACAGGTCCCGGATGCCGCGCTGCTCTTCTCCCTCTCCCCGCGCGCGGGGAGAGGGTCGGGGTGAGGGGCCGCAACAGGCATCAGTGTTAATGGCCGCCCCTCACCCTAACCCTCTCCCCATGCGAGAAAGTGCATAGGGAGAGGGAATTTGGATTACAAAATAAACCGGCTCAGATCGGCGTTTTTCGACAGCGAGCCGACGCGCTCGCTGACATAGGGGCCGTCGATCAGCACGGTTTGTACGCCGCGGTCAGAGGCTTCGAACGACACGTCGTCGAGCACGCGTTCGAGCACCGTCTGCAGGCGGCGCGCGCCGATGTTCTCGACGGTCGAATTCACTTCGACGGCGGCGTCGGCGATGGCGTCGATGGCGTCCGGCTTGAATTCGAGCGTCACACCTTCGGTCTGGAGCAGAGCGACCGATTGCCGGATGAGGCTGACCTGCGGCTCGGTCAAGATGCGTTTCATGTCCTCTCGCGTCAAAGCGTTGAGCTCGACGCGGATCGGCAAGCGCCCCTGCAGCTCCGGTAAGAGATCGGACGGCTTCGAGACGTGGAACGCGCCCGAGGCGATGAACAGAATATGGTCGGTCTTCACCGGCCCGTACTTCGTTGCGACGGTGGTGCCTTCGATCAACGGGAGAAGATCGCGCTGCACGCCTTCGCGCGAGACGTCGGCGCCGCCGCGCACACCGTCGCCGCGAGATGAAATCTTGTCGATCTCATCGAGAAAGACGATGCCGTTGTTCTCGACCGCGGCAATCGCTTCGCCGGTGATCTGATCGCTATCGATCAGCTTGTCGCTTTCTTCGGCGATCAGGATATCGAAGCTGTCCTGGACGGTGACGCGCCGGGGCTTCGTTCGCTGTCCGAGCGCCTTGCCCAACATCTCGCCGATGTTAATCGTCGCCATCGTGCCGCCCGGCATGTCGAACGAGGGAATGGGCGAAGACGTATCGGCGACGAGGATATCGATCTCTTTGTCGTTCAATTCGTTATTGCGGAGGCGCTTCCGAAAGCTGTCGCGGGTTGCGGGGGACGCGCCGGAGCCGACGAGCGCATCGAGTACGCGCTCTTCCGCGGCTTTCTCGGCTTTTGCCCGCACGCCATGGCGCTTCGCTTCCTTGACGAGGGCGATGCCGACTTCGACGAGATCGCGCACGATGCTGTCGACGTCACGGCCGACGTAACCGACCTCGGTGAACTTCGTCGCTTCGACCTTCAGGAACGGCGCGCCTGCTAGCTTTGCCAAGCGGCGCGAGATTTCGGTTTTGCCAACGCCGGTCGGGCCGATCATCAAAATGTTCTTCGGCAAGACTTCTTCGCGAAGCTCGCCGGTCAGCTGCTGACGGCGCCAGCGATTGCGAAGGGCGATGGCGACGGCGCGCTTGGCGTCGCTTTGTCCGACGATGTAGCGGTCGAGTTCGGATACGATTTCGCGCGGTGAAAAGTTCGTCATTGTCTCGGTTCAGGAAGATAGGGAGCTAAAGAAGTTTTTTGCAGGCTTGGCAGCATGCGATTTCTGATCGGATGCCAGAAGACGCCCAGAAACAGCACAAATGCGCCGACGACGCCGAGCGTCAGCACGAACGAGGACGAGCTGCCTTCGCCGCCCGTTAGAGGACCGCCGCCGTTCAGCAAATCGTAGACCGCAACGGTGAAATAGACGAGCGAGGAAACGAGCAGCGCGCGCCGGTCGATGGCGAGTGCGAAAAGGGCGAGGAAGAACACCGTCACCAGGATGGCCGCGGAGGTTGCCGCGCCGATCGTCGTGCCTTTGATCAAAAGGATGACCGGTGAGACGATCAGCGGCGCTGCCACGAGCTGCAGCCAGAAGGCGCAATCGGAAAGGCGCGTCTGGCGCTTCGGGTCGCGGGCATCGTAGGCGAGTGCGACCGCGAGGACGGCAAGACCGTAACCCAAAGCGACGAAGGACGGGCCGATCTCCGCAATCTGGAAGAGACCCTTGCTGACGACGGCGTAGCCGAAGAAGGCGATCAAGGCGAGCGCGAAGGGGAGGCGGAAGCGCACGTAGTAGACGATTGCGGCGATGAGGGCTGGCGTTCCGAATCTCAGCGAGGGATTTCGCCAGAACGCGAATTCGGAATCGACGCTCCAGTTCGACGAGCTGAAGCTCGTCCAGTGCAATTGAACGACGACGGCCGCAGCCGCGAAGGCGACGAAAAGCACCGAGAGAACCATTCCGGGGAGCACGGCGCGGAGGCGCGCGACCAGAATTTCGCTCAAGACCCAGAAGGTAACGGCTGCAAGCGCGAGCGTGCCAAACCAGCTCATGCCAAATGTGCTCGCCGTCGAGCTGGCGATCAGGAATGCGCCGGCGACGAGCAGCACGCCGATCGTCAGAAAGACGTCGTTGAAGCCGTTGAGGAAGCGGAAACGCTCTTCATCGGCGATGGCCGGTTCGCCGTCGGGTCCGATGCCTGCAGCGCCGCGGCGCATGGCGCGAAGCTTTTCCGCCTGCGCGGCGTCGATGACGCCAGCTTCGACCGCAGCCTTCAGGTCTTCAGGTGATAATGCGCTTGGCATCTGTCAGTCATCCGGCTGTTGGTTTTTCGCTCGGCAAAGAGCCTAGATTTTCCGTATCTGTCGTTAGCTCGCCGTATCGAGTGCTTCGACGACGATGTTCTTGTTCGTATAGACGCAGATTTCGGCGGCAATGCTCATCGCCTTTCGGGCGATCGCTTCGGCGTCGAGCGGCTGGTCGATCAGCGCGCGGGCGGCGGCGAGGGCATAATTGCCGCCGGAGCCGATGCCGGCAATGGCGTTCTCCGGCTCCAGAACGTCGCCCGTTCCGGTCAGGACGAGGGTGGTCGACGCGTCCGCGACGATCATCATGGCCTCGAGACGGCGGAGAAAGCGGTCCGTGCGCCAGTCCTTGGCAAGCTCGACGGCCGCGCGCGTCAGCTGGCCGGGGTACATTTCGAGCTTGGCCTCGAGGCGCTCGAAAAGCGTGAAGGCGTCGGCCGTCGCACCGGCAAAGCCGCCGATCACATCGCCCTTGCCGAGGCGGCGGACCTTCTTGGCGTTGGCCTTGATGATCGTCTGGCCGAGGCTAACCTGGCCGTCGCCGGCAACTACAACCCGGCCGCCCTTGCGGACGGTGAGTATTGTGGTGGCGTGCCACGACGAATCGCCGGCATTTGGGCTCTGTTGGGTCATTTATACCGCGTCAGTTAAGCTTTTGCAGGCAGGATGCAAGGGAAGGCGGCTGCCTGCGGCCACGGGGCCGGTAAGCCACCCTTGGCCCGGCGGGCTACAAGCTGATAAACGCTCTCGCATGCGTCCGGCAAGCAGGCGGAAAAGTCCTTGTTGACCCCGGCGACTCTCCTCCGGAGAGCCGGCCGCCGGGGTAAAGTGGGAAGATATGGCTGGCGTCGGAGAGATTCACGTGAAGCAACGGCAGGCCTCGATCACACGCAAGACCAAGGAGACCGAGATCTCCGCGACCGTCGATCTCGACGGGACGGGCGCTTACGACATTTCGACGGGCATCGGCTTTCTCGATCATATGCTGGAGCAACTCGCCCGGCATTCGCTGATTGACATAACGCTCCGGGCCAAGGGCGATCTTCATATCGACTTCCACCACACGGCCGAAGACACCGGCATTGTCATCGGGCAGGCGATCGCGAAGGCGCTCGGCGACAAGGCCGGTATCGTTCGCTACGCCGACGTGCATCTGCCGATGGACGAAACGCTGACGCGCGTCGCGCTCGACGTTTCCGGGCGGCCGTTTCTGATCTGGAAGGCGGAGTTCTCGCGGCCGAAGGTCGGCGAAATGGACACCGAGCTGTTTCGCGAGTGGTTTCAAGCCTTTGCGCAGAACGCCGGCATCACGCTGCACGTCGAAAACCTTTATGGCGAGAACAATCACCATATCGCCGAGACCTGCTATAAAGGTTTGGCGCGGGCGCTCAGGGCCGCTATTGCTCTCGACCCGCGGCAGGCGGGGCGCATCCCGTCGACGAAGGGCATGCTGCAGGGCTGATTTCGCGGTTTTCGCGTTTCAAGCCGTCGTTTGAAGGAGCAAGGAGTGTTGAGTTCCGTGGCGACCTACACTGTGCACGAGCCCCCTGTTTCCGACTCCGATCGCGTTGACCGCGCCGTGGAGCTTGCGTTCGTGAAGGACGGTTTTTCCTGGCTGACGGCGATTTTCCCGCCGCTGGGGTTCATCGCCAACGGGCTCTGGCTGATGGCCGTCGCGTATCTCGCGGGCGTCGGTCTTCTCGGTTACGCGCTGACAGCGATGAAAGTCGATCCGAGCTGGATCAGCCTGATCGTTTTCATCATCAATCTCTATCTCGGTTTCGAGATTTCGACGTTGCGGCGCTGGATGCTCGATCAAAAGGGCTGGCAAATGCTCGGCGTCGTCAACGGACGCTCGATCGCCGAGTGCGAACGGCGCTTCTTCGAGAGCTGGCTGCCGGGGCAACCGGTCATTCAGAGCGATACGCCGGGCGGCACGGGCAGGCCCGCGGCTCGCTCGGGCGGCCGCTTCTGGCCTTTTGGCGCGGGGGCTTGAGGCTCTAAGCCCTGATGCAGAACGTCGTCATTATCGATTATGGGTCGGGAAATCTCCATTCGGCCGCGAAAGCCTTCGAGAGTGCAGCTCGCGATGGCTCCAATCCGTCAAAAATCATCGTCAGCCCGCGCCCGGAGGACGTGCTCGCGGCCGATCGCATCGTGCTGCCGGGCGTCGGCGCGTACGGCGATTGCAAGGCCGGTCTCGAACGCGTTCCGGGGCTGATCCCGGCGCTCGAGGAAGCCGTCCGGCAAAAGGGCCGGCCGTTTCTCGGCATTTGCGTTGGCATGCAGCTATTGAGCGAGCGCGGCCTCGAGTTCGTCGAGACGCCGGGGCTCGGCTGGATCAAGGGCGAGGTGCGGGCGATCGAGCCCAAGGATCCGGCGCTCAAAATCCCGCACATGGGCTGGAATACGCTCAATGTCGTGACGCCGCACGCGCTGCTCGATGGAATTCGAACGGGGCCTGACGGCTGGCACGCCTACTTCGTGCATTCCTTCGCGATGGTGCCCGAACAACGCCGCGTCGTTGTCGCCGAGACGGACTACGGCGGCGCGATTACGGCGCTCGTGGCGGACGGCAACATCGCCGGTACGCAATTTCACCCTGAGAAAAGCCAGAAGCTTGGCCTCAAGCTGATTGCGAATTTTCTCGGCTGGAAGCCATAGCTACCTCCATCATGCCGACGAAGGTCGGCACCCAGTCAACGCGCAACCTTTCGTAGGTCAAGGCATGGCTGGACCCCGGGCTGGATCCCGGCCTTCGCCGGGATGACGATCGGGAGTGGTGCGAGCATGCGCCCTCAGTCAGCGGGCGATTGTGCCGACGGCGGACTGGAGCACATTCCAGACGCTGCGCGGCATGTGCCAGGATCCGTCCGGTTCGTCGTCTTCGAGGCGGCCCTGCAGCCAGTTCAGCCGGTCTGTCGCGGCGCGGTCGGCGCGGCCGAGTTCATGGACGCCAAGCTCGTCTGGATGATCGAACAGGATCGCGAGGCGCCGCTTGATCTGATCAGCTCCGAGCCAGGTCCGGACGTACCAGACGCCATTGCCGGCGGGGGCATATTCGGTTGCGATGTAGGGGAGCGAGAACGTCACCGTCCAGGTGTCCTGGTCGGCGGATGTCGGTGCGTGATGGAGCAGGAAGGTTTTCATGGCGGAGCATTCCGGTGCGGGGGGCTGGCGGAAACGCAGGAACGCAACTTGATTACAGATCGTGAGACGTGCAGGGCAGTTAGAGCAGTTAGATAAGGGAGCCGGGGATCATGACCTGCGAGGGGGCATGGGGCACGATCCCCGGGCTTCCAGCGTCGGCCCTTGGACGGGACGAGCCCCGTTTGGGAACGGCGAGGGGGGAGAAGGCCCGCCCCGCCCAAAGACCGGAATTCGTTCGTTCGCCTCTGGATCAACCTGCCTTGGCGAACGGCAGCTCGGGCTCCATCGGCTCGGCAGCGGCGATCGCCGGCAACGGGAAGGCGATGATGTTGCCGTCGGGTGCGAGGTCGAGGCCCGGACGGCGCTGACGGAACCAGCGAAGGGACGTGTTGGTCATCACCGCCTCACGCTTCGTCGCCTGGATCAGAAGACCGTCCTCTTCAGAGAGAAGTTCGCGGAGCTCGGTCTCGAGTTCAAACTCTTCGCGTTCCGACGTTACGTACCAAGTGTTGGAGAGCGGGCGCGCCCACTTGTCGCCAAGGCCCATAATCACCTGCGCAAGGACGTGCTGGTTGCGATTCGGTTGGGCGAGATCATAAGAGATGAGGTAGGTGCGCATGGGGGCTCTCCTGGTGCTGTGGGGAGGGTCTAACACGCTACTCTGACCCGGGGAGGCGCCTCTTTTAGGGCGCCCGTGAACATAGACAGAACATGCCACGACTCACGGGCTTTGTCCAGCGTTTGTTCCAAAAATGTTCTTGCGAAGTACTTAACATGGTTGCTAGTGCAACAGGCTAATTTTGGCTGAAAATCGGCCGGATTTTGTCGTTGAACCGAGTTGCTCTGCGCTGGCGCAGACATGTCTTCGGCGGTTCATGTCGCCGGGTTAACCGGGTTAAGGAGCCGATCATGGCCGCCCAGAGGTGACTCATGGATGACGAACTTCCTGATCTTGAGCAATTGCAGAGCGCGTACAAAGCTGCCGTCGAGGAATGGATTGCTGCAATCAGGCGCGAAGAAGCGCTCGTGTCGGTCAATCAGACGCTTGCCGACGTCGACAAATGGGAAGAAGCGCACTTCGCGGAAGACGATATTCGCAGCAAGGTGAAAGCCGCCAAGAAGGATTACGAAGACGCGCTTCGCCGCAAGTTCTTCGATTTTTGATCTGGTTACTGCAGCCGTTACGCCTCGGAGAAGAGGCTTAATTGGCTGGGATGAGGCGCGGTTGTCATTCGCCGGTGGGGGCCGGGGTCGATGCGGGCTTCGAGGCCCGGAAAGCGGCTCTGGAACTCCTCAAGCGCGCGCTTGCGGCTGCCGGGAAAACGCGTCTCTTCCCAAATCTCGTAAAGGCGGCGTGGATCACAGGCATAGCGCCGCTTGAGGTCCACAGGGCGGATCCGAAGCCAACGCGCGATCCAGATGTCGACGGCATCGTCCTCGGTCAGAGGACGGCGTGCGACGGATGGCGGGGGCTCATTAAGGAACGCAATGGCCATGAAAATGCTACGCTTTTAAAACTCGGGCGCGCGACCAGCTTGACGCCGGGCGCGATCCGCGATTGATCGCACGGGAAAATTAGAAACCCAAGATAGCAATCTTATGGCCGTGCGCGCTTAATCTGCGTCGCGGAGGCAAGCGAGACCCGTTGATCCTATTCCCTGCAATCGACCTCAAGGACGGCCAGTGCGTCCGGCTGAAGCTCGGCGAGATGGACGCTGCGACAGTGTTCAACGACGATCCGGCGGCACAGGCGGCCAGTTTTGAACGCCAAGGCTTCAAGTACCTGCATATCGTCGATCTCAATGGCGCGTTCGCGGGCAAGCCCGTGAACGGCGCGGCGGTCGAAGCGATCTTGAAGGCGATCTCGATCCCGGCGCAGCTCGGCGGCGGCATCCGCGATCTGGCGACGATCGAGGCTTGGCTTGAAAAGGGCATCCGCCGCGTCATTCTCGGCACCGTTGCGGTTCGCGATCCGGCGCTCGTTCGCGAGGCGGCGAAGCGCTTTCCAGGACAGGTTGCTGTCGGGATCGACGCGAAGGGCGGCAAAGTCGCCGTCGAGGGCTGGGCGGAAACCTCCGAGCTGACGGCTGCCGATCTCGCGCGGCGGTTCGAGGATGCGGGCGTCGCCGCAATCATCTATACCGACATCGAGCGCGACGGGGTCCTGAAAGGCCTCAATCTGCCGGCGACGGCGGCGCTCGCAAAGGCGACGCGTATTCCGGTGATCGCGTCCGGCGGCCTCGCCTCGATCGCGGACGTCAGAGAACTCATAAAGCCCGAATATCGCCTACTCGAAGGCGCGATCACGGGACGCGCGCTATATGATGGCCGTCTCGATCCCAAAGAGGCGCTCGAACTTCTGGAGACGGCATGAAGATAGGTGACAAGGTCCGCGTTATCAGAACGCCGGCTGACCTGCCGAAGGACAACAAGCAGCTCACGACGCTTTTCCGCGGCTGCGTCGGCAAGACCTTTCCGATCGTCAAGTTCGACGACGGCTTGGTGGAGCTGCACGTCGGTGAGGCTTTCGGAAAGCCCGCCGAATATCACCAGATCTGGCTCGAACCGAGCCACGTTTCGCTGGTCGAAGGCTGAGATCCTTGAACTTGATGGACCCATCCTCGCTCGCCGGAGCCGAGCTGCCGCCCGAGATTGCGCGGCGGCGCACGTTCGCGATCATCTCGCATCCTGACGCCGGTAAGACGACGCTGACGGAAAAGCTTCTTCTGTTCGGGGGAGCGATCCAGATGGCGGGCGCCGTCAAGGCGCGCGGCGAGCGCCGCCGCACACGCTCCGACTGGATGCAGATCGAGCAGCAGCGCGGCATCTCCGTCACGTCGTCGGTCATGACGTTCGAGCGGAACGGCATCGTCTACAATCTGCTCGATACGCCGGGCCACTCCGACTTCAGCGAAGATACCTACCGGACGCTTTCGGCCGTCGACGCCGCCGTCATGGTGATGGACGCGGCCAAGGGCATCGAAAGCCAGACGCGGAAGCTTTTCGAAGTTTGCCGGCTGCGCGACATTCCGATCATCACGTTCATCAACAAGATCGACCGCGAAGCCGAAGATCCGCTGACGCTGCTCGATCAGATCGCGTCCGACCTCGCGCTCGATCTCGTGCCGATGGGTTGGCCGGTCGGCATGGGTTCGGATTTCCGCGGTGTTCTCGATCTCGTCGGCAACAAGATTCTGCTGCCGGAGAGTTCGGAACGCGGGGCGCAGTACGGGCAATCGCAGGCGCTCGACACGTTCGAGGGATTGCGCCGGATCGAAGGTATCGACGAGCGCATCGCGGACCGGACCATCGAAGGCGTGGAACTCGCGCAGGGTGCGCTTCCCCATTTCGATCTCGCGGCTTTCCGCGAGGGGCATCTGTCGCCCGTTTTTTTTGGCAGTGCGCTGAAGAATTTCGGCGTCGAACAGTTGCTCGATGCGCTGGGTCAATGGGCGCCGGGGCCTCTGCCGCGGGCGGCGACGCAGCGGACGGTGGCGCCCGGCGAAGATCAGGTGACAGGCTTCGTCTTCAAGGTGCAGGCGAACATGGACCCGAACCATCGGGATCGCATGGCGTTCGTCAGGCTTTGCTCAGGGCGTTTCAAGCGCGGGATGAAGCTCATTCACGTGCGTGAAAACAAAGCGATGACGGTGTCGTCGCCGACGTTCTTCTTCGGACAGGGCCGCGAGACGGCGGACGAAGCGTGGGCCGGCGACATCATCGGCGTGCCGAACCATGGAACGCTTCGCGTCGGCGATACGCTGTCGGAGAAGGAAAGCCTGAAGTTCACGGGCATCCCGAATTTCGCGCCGGAGCTTTTGCGCCGCGTCGTCATTCAGGATGCGATGAAGGCGAAGCAGCTCAATCGTGCGCTCGACGATTTGGCGGAAGAGGGCATCGTGCAGGTGTTCACGCCGATTGCCGGCGGCAGGCAGATCCTGGGCGTCGTCGGGCAGCTGCAGTTCGAGGTGCTACAGTCGCGCGTGGCTGCCGAATACGGCGTGCCGGTAACGCTCGAACAGCCGCCTTACGAATTGGCGCGCTGGATTTCGGCGGACGATCCGCAGAAGCTTCAGAAGTTCGTCGATGGACACAGGGGTGAGATCGCGACGGATCGCGACGGGGCGCTGGTGTTCCTCGCCGAAAGCCCGTGGATGCTGAAGTACAAGAGCGAGAAGTTTCCCGACGTGAAATTCGCCGCGCTCAGGGAGCGCGGCGCATAGGAGTCTAGAAGCGTCTTTCGCCGCTCACATGGAGATATTCGGCTCGCGGCGCTTCGGATCGGCGAAGCGCGTTTCGACGGTTGAAAGCCAGTCAGTCAGGGCTTTTTCCAGGGCATCGGTCTGCGCCGTTGCCTTGCTGTGCTGAATTTCGGTCACCGTACCTTCGGTGTCGAGCGAGCCCCTGATCGCGTCGTGCTGATCGATGAAGTTCGTCAGGGCGTCGGTTTGGTCGCCGATGATGCCATGGGTCTCCAGCTGGGTCCGGGCCTGGGCAATGCGATCCTGCACCGCGTCGAGCCGGGCGCGAAGGTTCTTGGGGGCGAATTCGTCGACCATTAATGTCAGTTCCTTGAAAACTTGCGCATAAGAGCGCGTGACAGATTAACTGCCGAGGTCACTCTGAAGTTCCGTCCGGTTCGGTTAAAATTCTCGACGTCATCTTGGGCTCCGTGATACTTGCCGGGCCTGACATCAGAAAGCTGACTTTGCAAACATGCTGAAAATCCGCATCATTCCCTGCCTCGACGTCAAGGATGGACGGGTCGTCAAGGGCGTCAATTTCGTCGATCTCGTCGATGCCGGTGACCCGGTCGAGGTTGCGGCTGCCTATGATGCCGCGGGCGCGGACGAGCTTTGCTTTCTCGACATCACGGCGAGCCACGAGAATCGCGACACCATCTTCGACGTCGTCGAGCGTACAGCCAACCGGTGCTTCATGCCGCTGACGGTCGGCGGGGGTGTGCGGACGGTTGAAGACATTCGCAAGCTTCTCGAAGCGGGCGCCGACAAGGTTTCGATCAACACGGCCGCCGTCACCAATCGCGCCTTCGTCAAGGAAGCGAGCGAGAAATTCGGTGCGCAGTGCATCGTCGTTGCGATCGATGCGAAGAAGGTTTCCGGCGACGGTGAGCCGCCGCGCTGGGAGATCTTCACGCACGGCGGGCGGAAGCCGACGGGGCTCGATGCCATCGCCTATGCGCGGGAAGTCGCCGAATTGGGCGCGGGCGAAATTCTTCTCACGTCCATGGATCGCGACGGCACGAAGGCCGGTTTCGACGTGGCTTTGACGCGGGCCATTTCCGACGCCGTGACCATTCCCGTCATCGCGTCGGGCGGGGTCGGCACGCTGCAGCATCTGGTCGACGGCGTTCAGAACGGACATGCCAGCGCCGTGCTTGCCGCGTCGATCTTTCACTTCGGCACGTATTCGATCCCCGAAGCGAAGGACTACATGGCAAAGGCCGGCCTCGCGATGCGGCTGGATCCGTAGCTCACGCTCGGCCATTTCACTCCGTCATGCCGACGAAGGTCGGCACCCAGACAAGCATCAGAATTACGTCTGTTGAGACTTACCTGGATCCCGGCCTTCGCCGGGATGACGTTGTGGGGCACGTTTCTACGCTTAAGGTGCTGGCGTCTTGTCCGGGTAGAGGCAGAGGTCGTTGACGATGCAGCGCCAGCATTCGGGCTTGCGCGCTTTGCACACGTAGCGGCCGTGCAGGATCAGCCAATGGTGCGCGTGCATCATATATTCCGCCGGGACGACGCGCAGCAGATCCTCTTCGACGGCGAGCGGCGTCGTACCGTGGGAAAGCCCGATGCGATTGGCGACACGAAAAACGTGCGTATCGACGGCCATCGTCGGCTGGTGAAACGCGATGTTCATAACGACGTTGGCGGTCTTTCGGCCGACGCCCGGCAACGATTCGAGCGCGTCGCGGTCGGGCGGAACATGTCCGCTGAAATCATCGACAAGGCGCTGCGATAATCCGATGACGTTTTTCGCCTTGGCCCGATATAGCCCGATCGTCTTTATGTAATCGCGGAGCTTTTCTTCGCCGAGTTCGAGCATCTTCTCCGGTGTGTCGGCAACCTTGAACAGGGCTCGCGTCGCCTTGTTGACGCCGGCGTCGGTCGCCTGCGCGGACAGGACGACGGCAACGAGGAGCGTAAACGCATTAATGTGCTCGAGTTCGCCCTTAGGCTCCGGGTTCGCCGCCTGAAAGCGCCGGAAAACTTCGTGGATTTGCGCCTTGTCGAGCAGCTTCGGCTTCCCCCTCGGTTTCTGGGCCTTGCCTGCGGCAGCGGCACGTGGTTTTCCGGCCTTGCCTTTTGCGACGGAACTTCGGATCTTCGGCGGGACTATCTTCAAGGACGCTTTGGCCATCAGGGCTCCCGTTCGTTGACGCGCAGCGGACTTGGATAGGGCCTTACGCGAGTGTCCCGCGACAGGGGCCCCTCGACTGGGGCGACGAGAAATGATCGGCAATTGGACCGAAAAGCAAGTCTCGAACGCGGCGCAGTTTGTGCTTCATCCGCACAGATCGCTGCCGCCGACCGGCTTCGTGATCATGATGTCGCTGATCAGTCTCGTCAGCTTCGTCATCGGCATGGTCTTCTTCCTGATGGGAGCCTGGCCGGTTTTCGGATTTTTCGGCCTCGACGTGGCGCTGATCTACTGGGCGTTCAAGCTCAACTATCGTTCGGGCAGGATTTACGAAACCGTGTCGCTGTCGCCGGAGCTTCTGAAGCTGACGCGCGTGCATCCATCGGGCAAGCGGGAAGAGTTCGATTTCAACCCCTATTGGACGAGGGTTCGCTGCACGGTCGATCAGCCGGATGGGCGGACGTCATTGCGTCTTGCTGCGCAAGGCAAGGAAGTTCTGTTCGGACAATTCCTGACGGACGATGAGCGCCGCGATTTTGCCGATGCGTTGACGGGCGCCCTCGTCACCACGCGTGGATCGCGGTTCTAGAATTCCCGTTACGTGAAGATCATTCTGATGCCGGCCGTCAGAAGAAGGCCGGCGAGAATGTAGCGCAACGCCTTGGGCGACAGAAATTGGATGCCGAGGCCGGACCCGAGCAGTCCGCCTATTCCGACCGCCAGTATCCACCAGGGCAGCGGTTCGGGCATTGCGGGTATTACCGTCCAGATTGCGGCCAAGGCAGCTGCTGAATTCAAGAGATTGAAGACGGCGGAAACGGCGGCTGCCTGTCGCGTTCCGACCCAGCCGAAAGCGAGCACGAGGGGGCTGAGAAATATGCCGCCGCCGACACCCGTCAGGCCCGAGACGTATCCGACAACCGCTCCCACCAGAAGCGACGGCCCGAATGGCGGCGTGGCGGAGGCTGTACGATCAATCTCGGCCGCGCGCGCTGCCGAACGGAGCATTAAAGCGCTTGCGGCAATCAGCAATATTCCAACGACTGGCTGATAGAGGCGGTGCGGCAAGTCGCTGATGCCGCCGAGGACCGAGAACGGCGCGCCGAGGATCGCGAAGGGATAGAAGCTTCGCCACGTCAGCAGGCCTGCGCGTGCAAATCTCGCGCATCCGATGGCGGCGACGATAACATTCAGCGCGAGGGCGGTTGGCTTGATGGCCTCGGGGCCGTAGCCCGCGAGGCCCATGATCGCGATGTAACCGGTGCCGCCCGCCTGTCCCACGGATGCATAGAGGGCGGCGACAATCGCGAAGACTATGGGTAGCAGCGCATGCTCGAAGGAGAGGGCCATGCGCTTTGGTGGCCGCTAGTCGTTCAGCATCGTCAAAGCGGCGCGGCGGTCGCCGGGCTTCAACCGCAGGAATTGCGTGCGTGCGGCCTTGATGTCTTTTTCGGCGCCCGTCTCGGAGGCGGCCTTCAGGGCTTTCGTTGCGGCGTGGTCGGCGCCGACGACGAAAGACAGCGCGCCTGCCAGGCGCCCCATCATGGCCGCATCGAATTTGAAGTCGTCATCGGCCATGGTCGTATGTCCTGCCGTTATTGAAACCGGCCGCCGCGCTGCAGGACTTCGATCTTGTAGCCGTCGGGATCGTCGATGAAGAAGAACTTGCCGAACGGTTTGCCGTCGTAGGTCATGGTCTTGATGTCTTTGGGCTGATAGCCCGCCTCGGCGATCTTGGCGCGTGCCGCCTCCAGGTCGTCGACGACGAAGGCGACGTGACCGTAGCCGTTGCCGAGCTCATAGGGCTCGGTGCGGCCCTTGTTGACGGTCAACTCCACCTCGAAGTCGTTTTCGGGGTTCTTCATGTAGGTCAGCGAGAAGTCCGGCCATTCCTTGCGGTCGGAGACCTTGAGGCCGAAACAGGCCTCATAGAATTTCACCGAGCGGGCTTCATCGAGCACGCGGATCATCATGTGGATCGCTTTGGCCATCTCGGTTTTTTCCTCAGCTCAGAGCCAGGGGCGCGACGAAGCGGTGGACGATTCGAACGAAGAGATCTGGTTACCCTTCTCGAGCGTCAGGCCGATGTTGTCGAGGCCGTTGAGCAAGCAATGCTTGCGGAACGGATCGATCTCGAACTTGATGACGCCGCCATCGGGACCACGAATTTCTTGGGCTTCGAGATCGACGGTGATCGTCGCGTTGGCGCCGCGGCTCGCGTCGTCCATCAGCTTGTCGACTTCGCTCTGCGGCAGCTTGATCGGCAGAATGCCGTTCTGGAAGCAGTTGTTATAGAAAATGTCGGCGAAGTCCGTGGCGATGACGCAGCGGATGCCAAAATCCAAGAGTGCCCACGGCGCGTGTTCGCGCGATGAACCGCAGCCGAAGTTGTCGCCCGCGACGAGGATCGTCGCTCCGCGGTACTGCGGCTTGTTCAAGACGAAATCCGCAATCTCTTTGCCCGTCGCCGGATCGTAGCGCATTTCGTAGAACAGCGACTTGCCGAGGCCCGTGCGCTTGATCGTTTTCAGAAACTGCTTCGGGATGATCATGTCGGTATCGACATTGCGGATCGGCAGCGGGGCTGCGACGCCGTTCAGTACCGTGAATTTGTCCATGCTCAGCTCTCCTGATCAGGCGCGCAACGTGTCCGCAAGCGCCCGGAAATAGCCTTCGGCCGAGGCGAGGCGCCGGGCGTGGCGGAAGGCGCCGAACTCCCGGATCGCGGCCTCGAGATCGAAGGGCTGCAAATGTTCCAGGCGTCGTTTAACGCCAGCCCGCTTGCGCCCGTCAAGATGATCTTCGAGCGTCGCGACAATCGTTTCGACATATCCCGAAATGCGGCCGAGTTCACGGGTGGCGGAGAGGAGGGCCAGGCGGTCTTTTGGGCAGTTCTCCAATGTCGCGAGATTTGCGGCGGCCCGGGCGAGCGTCGCGGCCACCTCTTCGGCATAGAGCGCGACTTTCTCGCGTCTCAGGACGTCGAGCCGGGCCGCCAGGGACAGCCAACGGTTAACGATCTTGGCGAGCTCGGAAAGACGCTCCGTATAGTCGGCAAACCGCATTCGAGATCCTCAACGCCGTCGGATCTCCGATTTTAGGCGCGTGCAAGAGCGCGGGGATAAGTTTATTCGACTGAGGTCGATGCCCGACCACTAACGTCATCCCGGCGAAGGCCGGGATCCAGCCAAACCTCGACATACGAGATGGTGAAGCTTGTCTGGGTGCCGACCTCCGTCGGCATGACGGCGTTTGGTGGGCTCGCTTACGATCGCAACCTAAGCCGTCAGCGGATGTTCGGGTCTTCGTAGCACTTGCGCATGTATTCGCAGCGGTAGGAGCCGGAGAAATGCATGCTGTCGCCCTTCGCGGGGCTGATGAACGTGCAGATTTCTTCGAGACCTTCGGGCTTTAGCCAGCCCTGGCGGCGGCCGCGCTGAACGGCGAAGCAATCGGCGGTTTCTTCGTCCGGTCCGCGGAACTGGTGACCGCACTCGTGAGCGTAGATCCATTGCTTCACCGGCGTCGAAACGCGGTCGAGCAATTTGGGATTCATGATCAGAAAGCCCGGATAAGCTGCGCCATAATCATCGAGCTTGTTGTCGATGACGGTCGGCCGCTGGCCGCAGTATTGCTGGCGGCCGTCGAGCTTGAACTCGCCGGGCGCCACGAGGTGGCTGTCTCCGCCGACGGTCGAAATATATTGCTCGGGGGTCGGGATGCCGTCGCGAATGGGAGTGGTCGTGTCCTGTGCATCCGCAACCGGCGTCAACGCCAGTGACGAGCCCACGATAAGGCCCAAGACGAATCTCTTAGTGAATCGTCGAACTCTCATTCGCCCATGCTTTCAGTAATGCCCCGCATGCCCGCTCGGCCTGCCCCTACAACATGGCCTGAAATTCCGCGAGGCTCAAGTTAAGCTGTCTTGTGACATAATGGAGTTAAGTTGATATGAGTAGCGGTGTGACTTCCGGCCACGTTTCAACCGGAGGTCTGCTGCTCGATGTGCTCCATGTCCTCGTCCGAAAAGCCGAAATGGTGGCCGATTTCGTGGATCAGCACGTGGGCCACGAGGTGACCGAGTTCCTCGTCGCTCGCGGCCCATTCGTCGAGAATGGCGCGCCGATAAAGAAAGACCATGTCCGGCTCGCGTGTCTCAGCAGTCGCGCCCTGCCGGTCGAGGCTTACGCCCGAGTAAAGGCCGGTCAACTCGAACGGATCTTCGATATCGAGATCGTCGAGGACATCATCCGGCGCCAAGTCTTCGATGCGAATGACGACGTCGCCGGCCATCGTGCGAAATTCGGATGGCAGCGTCTCCCAAGCGGCCTGGGCCATGGCTTCGAAATCGGCAAGCGTCGGTGGCGTTGCGTGGGTCCAATCGGTCGGCATGCGCTCACTCCGGAAAGTTGAGTGCAGGAGATAGGTCGGGTCGCGGCAAATAGGAAGGCTCTTCGGCTCAATCTGTTTTTTCCGCGACGAGCAGCAGTTCCTGGAGTGTGAAATGGAGCGCGCCTTGCGCATCGACGCGGGGCTTCAGGAACGCTCTCAGGGCTGTGTTGCCTCCGCCTAAAATTTCTCTCAACTCGGCAATGACCTCGGGCGCGCAGCGCATGCGGGCGACCCATGGATCGAACGCGAGTTCTTTCTCGATCTGTTCCTCAGCCACAATCGCCAATCCGGCATTGCGCAGCAGATCGAGCCAATATTCCGGCGGCGGCGCGAAACCGTGACTCGGGTCGCGCAATTTCTCGAAAGCATTGTAGGCGGAGATCGCGTCATCGATGTCGTCGCCCGTGGCGCTTGGCAGCCTTTCCTGATCGGGCGCCACGTTGTCGACGAGGGCGAAGCGTCCGCCTTTCTTCAGAACGCGGTGAACCTCGGTGACGAAGTTTTCGAGGCTCGGAAAATGATGGGCCGCGAGGCGGCAGCAGACGAGGTCGAAGCTTGCATCCGGAAACGGCAATGCGCTGGCCGATGCGGTCGCCGTCGACATGTTGGCGAGGCCGCGCGATGCTGCGAGCTTCGCAGCTTCCTTCAGCATTTCATCGGTGATGTCGCTCGCGATGATGCTTGCGACGTGGGGCGCGAAGACGGCGGCGGTATGCCCGGCGCCCGTCGCCACATCGAGCGCTACCCAAGTCTTTTGCGGTGCCACAAGCTCGACGATGCGGGCCAGGCTCTCGCCTTTCGCATGCACCTCAGACGAGGCGTAGTCGGCCGCTGCAGGACCGAATTTCGAGCGGATGACCGCGTTCAAATCCTCAGTCACGGTGGCACCTTTGCATCACTGTTGAAAAAACGTTTTGCGTCCGAAGGGTAACTAAGCAATGTTAATGCAACAAAAGAACATTTGCCGCATCGGACCCGTGGTAAAGCACTCCTATCTCTCCGCCACCTTACGTTCGCCCGCCTCCACACCGAAGTCATTCCGAGAATTCCTGCATGTCGATACCGTTGTCGTTTCGTCCCCGGCAAGAGTCGTTGCCGCCTGAGGAAGGATCTTGGCATGGCGATGCGCAGACGTTCGAGCTCAGGGTTCTGACGAAGGAAAGCGATACCGGCGAGGCGACTGCGCTTCGGCTGCGCGCCTATCAGGCGATCGGCTATGACGTCTCAAGCGACAACGGCAAATACACCGATAAGTTCGATACGCTCGCGACGACGGTTCTCCTCGGTGCCTACGATCAGGGCCGTCTCGTCGGTAGCGTCCGTCTCTGCTTCAATCATCCATGGCAGACGGTGTCCTCGCTTCCATGCGGGCCGTACTATCCTGCGCTCAAGCAATTGAAGAGCAAAGTCGATGGCGCGCTCGTCGAAGTCTCGCGCCTTTCCATCGAGCCCGGCATCAACAACACATCGTACCGGACGACGCTCTACGCGTTCCTCGTGCGCGCGGCGCTGACGGCGGCGCAGGCGGCGGAGGTTTCGATGCTGCTGATCGCGACGCGGCCCGAGTGGGTGAAGTTCTACAAATACATGCTCGGCTTCCAGCCGATCGGGGAACCGGCCTTCTATCCGCCGGGCGATTTCAAGATCACGTTGCTGGGTGGCAGCCTGAAGCTGGCTGAGACGCGGCAGAAGCTGCAGAACCGCTTCTTCAAGATCACGCCGGACGAGGTTGCCAGCATGCGTCTTGCCATCGCGCCTGCGCTGGCCGCATCGGCCGTTCCTGGCGGCGACAGCAAGGTTGCCGCGCAGGCGTAATTCGCTGGGCGTAATCGACCGCGGCGCGAACGGTCCGCGGTCGTGAAGACAGGCCGTTAGGCCTGCCAGCTTCTCACATCGACAAAGTGGCCTTCGAGCGCCGCCGCGGCCGCCATGATCGGCGAGACCAAGTGCGTGCGGCCCTTGTAGCCCTGGCGGCCTTCGAAGTTTCGGTTCGAGGTCGAAGCGCAACGCTGACCCGGCTTCAACTGGTCCGGGTTCATGCCGAGGCACATCGAGCAGCCCGGCTCGCGCCATTCGAATCCGGCTTCCTTGAAGATCTTGTCGAGGCCTTCGGCTTCAGCCTGCTCTTTGACGAGGCCCGATCCCGGAACGATCATCGCATACGCGAGGCGTGACGAAATCTTCTTGCCGTCGACGACCTTGGCAACGGCGCGCAAGTCTTCGATGCGGCCGTTCGTGCAGCTTCCGATCCAGACGACGTCGAGCGCGATGTCGGTGATCTTCGTGCCGGGCGTCAGGCCCATGTAGTCGAGCGCGCGCTGCATCGATGCGCGCTTGTTCTCGTCGTGCACGTCGGCGGGATTGGGAACGGCGCTCGCGACGGACGTCACGTCCTCGGGGCTCGTGCCCCAGGAGACGATCGGCGGCAGCTTTGCGGCATCGAGGCGAACCTCGCGATCGAAGCGGGCGCCGTCATCCGTGTGCAGCGTTTCCCAGTATTTCATCGCCAGGTCCCAGGCTGCGCCTTTCGGCGCCTTGGGGCGATCCTTGAGGAACGCGAAGGTCTTCTCGTCGGGCGCGATCATGCCGGCGCGGGCGCCGCCTTCGATCGACATGTTGCAGACCGTCATGCGGCCTTCCATCGACAGCGCGCGGATCGCTTCGCCGGCATATTCGATGACGGAGCCGGTGCCGCCTGCCGTGCCGATCTCGCCGATGATCGCCAAGGTGATGTCCTTGGCGCCGACGCCGTGCGGCGCGACGCCGTCGACCGTCACCAGCATGTTCTTGGCTTTTTTCTGGATCAGCGTTTGCGTCGCCAGAACGTGCTCGACCTCGGACGTGCCGATGCCGTGGGCCAGCGCGCCGAATGCGCCGTGCGTCGAGGTGTGGCTGTCGCCGCAGACGATCGTCGTGCCCGGGAGGGTGAAGCCCTGCTCGGGGCCGACGACGTGGACGATGCCCTGGCGTTTGTCGAGTTCGTTGAAGTACTCGATCCCGAAGTCGCGGGCATTCGTCGCCAGCGTTTCGACCTGGACGCGGCTTTCCTCGTCGGCAATGCCTTTCGAGCGGTCGCTGGTCGGGACGTTATGATCGACAACGGCGAGGGTTTTCTCTGGGGCGCGGACCTTGCGGCCAGCCATGCGCAGTCCTTCGAAAGCCTGCGGGCTTGTGACCTCATGGACGAGGTGGCGGTCGATATAGAGGAGGCTCGTTCCGTCCGGCGACTGTTCAACTACGTGGTCGTCGAAGATTTTATCGTACAGCGTTTTTGCCATGACTTCGTTGAGCCTTTGGAGGACGGCGGATGCGGATGAGCTTTGTTGGAGCATGATCTTATCGGAAAACCGGTATCCACTTTTCCGGATCATGCTCTAGATAGCGTCTCGTTCCCGTTTGCGCAAATCAGCGCTGGTCGCAGCCGCCATAAGCGGAAAACGGGCGTTTTGGAGCTGGCCGCCGGGTTTCGACGGCTTCGCGAGGTTCGTTTCAAGTATTCCGATTTTTCGAGATTTTCGAGATCAGGAAGTCGCGGAGCAGCTGCACCTTTTTCGAGGATTTCAGCTCTTCGGGGTAGGCGAAGACCATATTCAGCGACGGCTGCTCGATATCCGTCAGCACGGGAACGAGATCGGTCTGCTCTTCGGTCAGATAGTCCGGGATCATGCCGACGCCGATGCCGGCGCGGATGGCATATTTGATTGCCACGACGCTGTTGACCCGGAGGGCGGCTTCCCGCGTCCCCGCGCCGTTGCGGCCGGCGGTCTCGATCCACGACATAGCGTCGAGATGCTGCGCGGACGGCCCCGTGTAGCCGATGATGCGGTGCTGATCGAGGTCGGCCAGGCTTTTCGGCGCGCCGTACTTGCGGACGTATTGCGCAGATGCGAAGGCGCGAACATGACTTTCGAAGAGTGGGCGGCGGATAAGGTCCGCCTGTTCCGGTTCGCGCGTCCAGATCGCGGCATCGGCGGCGCGCATGCCGATATCGACCTGATCGTCGTTGAGGATCAGCTCGACGCGGATTTCAGGATAGAGTTCGCCGAACTCGCGGAGCCGGGGTGTCAGCCAGATGGTGCCAAAGCCGATCGGTGCCGTGATCCTGAGATCGCCCGACGGTTTGGTCGTTGAATCGGACAGCAGCGTCTCCGCCGTCTGCAGCTTGGCAAAGACTTCCGCGACGGTCCGGTTCAGAAGCTCGCCCTGCTCGGTCAGCACGAGACCGCGGGCATGGCGATGGAACAGCGTGACACGAAGATTGGCTTCCAGCGCCGAGATTTGGCGGCTGACGGCCGATTGGCTCATGTGAAGCTGCTCACCGGCATGCGTGAAGCTGCCAGCCTCGGCGGCCGCATGGAAGATGCGAAGCTTATCCCAATCCATTCTCGGAGACCTGCGCGTGCAGTTGCTCGGTCATTGCATTTAGCTATGCGCTGGACGCAATGCAATGCCAGCATGGCAGATTCGCGGCACGGGCTGTTGCCAAGCGCGATCTTGTCGCGCCAAGGCGCAAATTAAACCGCCGTTACAGTCTATTCGGCAGCATCGGCCTGGTTTTCGACCTGTGCCAAATAGCGTTCAGCTTCGAGCGCAGCCATGCATCCCATACCGGCGGCGGTTACCGCCTGGCGGAAGACCTCGTCCTTGACGTCACCGGCGGCGAATACGCCGGGGATCGCCGTCGCGGTCGAATCGGGCGCCGTGATCAGGTAGCCGGACGGCTTCATCTCGAGCTGGCCTTTGAAAAGCTCGGTCGCCGGCGCATGGCCGATGGCAACGAAAACGCCGTCGGCCTGCAGCTCGGAGGTCATGCCGGTTTTCAAGTTTTTCAGGACGACGCCGGTCACCGACTTCGGCGCGTGCGTACCGATAATTTCTTCGACGACGCTATCCCAGATGACGTCGACTTTCGGATTCTTGAAAAGGCGTTCCTGCAGAATTTTTTCCGCGCGCAGGAAGTCGCGGCGATGGATGAGCGTCACCTTGCTCGCGAAGTTCGTGAGAAAGATCGCTTCTTCCACGGCCGTGTTGCCGCCGCCGACGACGACGACTTCCTTGCCCTTGTAGAAAAAGCCGTCGCAGGTGGCGCACGCCGATACGCCGTGGCCCTGGAAGTGTTCTTCCGATTTCAGTCCAAGCCAGCGCGCCTGTGCTCCCGTCGCGATGATCAGCGCGTCGCACGTGTAGGTGTCGCCGCTATCGCCTTCGAGGCGAATCGGACGGCTGCGAAGTTCGACCTTGTTGATGTGGTCCATCACGATGTGCGTGCCGACGTGTTCGGCCTGTGCCTGCATCTGCTCCATCAGCCAGGGACCCTGAATGGGATCCGCAAAGCCCGGATAATTCTCGACATCGGTCGTGATGGTCAGCTGGCCGCCGGGTTGCGTGCCCTGAATGAGCGTCGGCGCGAGCATGGCGCGGGCGGCATAGATCGCGGCCGTATAGCCGGCCGGGCCTGAACCCAGAACGATTACCTTCGCGTGATGCGGTTTTTTCGTCATGCTCTCAATCTCCGGCCCGCTCGCAGCGCGATCAGGGGTCCTAATTAGGGGGCCCGTTCGCGAATCGTCAATGTCGGCGGGACAGACGTCCCCGTTACGAGCAGATGTGCGGCACTCCGGCGCGGCACATGCTAGATACCTCCCCAAAAAACGGGAGGGAACGCGCACGTGCAAGAGGTAAAGGCCCCAGCGGCGCTCAGTCTGCCACAGCGGATAAAAGCCATTCTGATCGGATCTTCCGGCAATCTCGTGGAGTGGTACGACTTCTACGTCTACGCGGCCTTTTCGCTCTATTTCGCCAAAGCGTTCTTTCCGGAAGGCAACCAGACCGCGCAGCTTTTGAACACGGCGGCGATTTTTGCCGTCGGGTTTCTGATGCGCCCGATCGGGGCGTGGTTCTTCGGCAGGATGGCGGATCGCCACGGACGGCGCGTGGCGCTGACGACGTCGGTGCTCTTGATGTGTTGCGGATCGGCGCTCATCGCGGTGACGCCCGTCTATGCAACGATCGGGGTGGCCGCGCCGATCATCCTCCTCATTGCGCGCATGATCCAGGGTCTCAGCCTCGGCGGCGAGTACGGCACGAGCGCTACGTATCTCTCGGAAATGGCGACCTCGGAGCGCCGCGGATTCTATTCGAGCTTTCAGTACGTGACGCTGATCGGCGGGCAGCTGACGGCGATGCTGGTGCTGATCGTGCTGCAGAAGCTCGTGCTGACGCCGGCGGAGCTCGAAGCCTGGGGCTGGCGCATTCCGTTTGCTGTCGGCGCGTGCCTCGCCGTCATCGCCTTCGTGATGCGCCGCGATCTCGTGGAGACGGAGCAGTTCAAGCGCGCGAAGCAACACGAGGGCTCGATCGCGGCGCTGCTGCGCCATCCGCGTGAAGTGGCGATCGTCGTCGGGCTGACGCTCGGCGGAACGCTGGCGTTCTATACGTACACGACGTACATGCAGAAATTCCTCGTCAACACGTCGGGCTTTTCCAAGGATACGGCGACGCTCATTTCCGCATCGGCGCTGTTCATTTACATGCTGCTGCAGCCGGTGGTCGGCGCGCTGTCGGATGTCGTCGGACGGCGTCCCGTGCTGATTGCCTTTGGTGTGCTTGGATCGCTTTGCACCGTGCCGATCCTCACGACGCTGCAATCGGTCAACGATCCGTTGCAGGCGTTTCTTCTGGTGATGACGGGGCTCGCCATCGTCTCGTGCTATACGGCGATCAATGCGGTCGTTAAGGCGGAACTCTTTCCAACATCGGTTCGGGCATTGGGTGTCGGCTTGCCCTATGCGCTGACGGTCGCGCTGTTCGGCGGTACCGCGGAATGGATCGCGCTTTGGCTGAAGCAGATGGGAAATGAGACCTATTTTTATTGGTACGTCTCAGGCTGCATCGCCGTCTCGCTTTGCGTCTATGCGACGATGCGGGATACGCGGACCGATAGCGCCATCGACCGGCCGGGCCGGTCTTAGCCGAGGGATCTAGATCAACCTCAGCGCTTTGAGACTCGCGTGGCCGTTGCGGCCGACGATGATGTGGTCGTGGACGGAGACGCCGAGCGGGCGTGAGGCATCGATGATCTGCTTGGTCATGTCGATGTCGGCGCGCGACGGCGTCGGATCGCCCGAGGGATGATTGTGCACGAGGATGATGGCGCTTGCGGAGAGTTCGAGCGCGCGTTTCACGACCTCGCGGACGTAGACGGGCGTGTGATCGACGGTGCCGCGTCCCTGCACCTCGTCGGCGATAAGCTGGTTCTTCTTGTCGAGAAACAGGATACGGAATTGCTCACGCGTTTCGAAGCCTTGCACGAGGCGCAAATAATCGAGCACGCCGTTCCATGACGACAGCGCGGGCCGGGAGACGATCTGACCTTTGGTCAACCGTTCCGCCGCGGCCTTGATCAGCTTCAGTTCTTCGACGGCGCGGTCGCCGATGCCTTCGACTTCCTTCAGGCGCTCGGCCGGAGCCGACACGACGTCCGCGAACGAGCCGAATTTCGCGAGCAAGCGCTTCGCGATCGGTTTCGTGTCGATCCGCCGGAAGGCGCGGAAGAGGATCATTTCGAGAAGTTCGTAATCGGGTACGGCATCGGCGCCGCCGTTCTGAAAGCGGTCGCGCAGACGCCGACGATGGCCCGCCTTATCGTCGGGCGCGTTTTTTTCTTCGCCTTTGGTGTTGGGCTTCGCATCGGGCGTCAGAGCGAAGAATGTCGATTGCTCGGCAGCGCTTGTCTTGTCGCGAAATCCATCGGAACGCGACATCGACATTCACTCCATCAAGCGGCGGCGCGGACGCCGTTCGGCGGGAAATGGTATCCGGCGGGGCTTTCGGTGAAAATCTCGCAGCCGGTTTCGGTAACGCCGACAGTGTGCTCGAACTGCGCAGAGAGCTCGCGGTCGCGCGTCACGGCTGTCCAACCGTCGGCCAGAATTTTCACGTGCGGCTTGCCGAGGTTGATCATCGGTTCGATCGTGAACAGCATTCCCGGTTCAAGCACGGTGCCTTCGCCCGGCTCGCCGTAATGCAGGATGTTCGGCCGGTCGTGGAAGACGCGGCCGAGGCCATGGCCGCAGAAGTCGCGGACGACGCTGCAGCGCTCGCCTTCGGCATAACGCTGAATCGCAGCGCCGATGTCGCCCGTGGTGTTGCCGGGTTTCACGACCGCGATGCCGCGCATCAGGGATTCGTAAGTTACGTACATCAGGCGCTCGGCGCGGCGCGAAACATCGCCGACCGAGTACATGCGGCTGGTGTCGCCATGCCAGCCATCGACGATGAGCGTGACGTCGATGTTGACGATGTCGCCCGGCTTCAGCGGCTTGTCGTTCGGCATGCCGTGGCAGACGACATGGTTGATCGACGTGCAGGTGGCATAGCGATAGCCGCGGTAGTTGAGCGTCGCGGGAATGGCGCCGTGGTCGAGCGCGAACGAGAGGACCAGCTCGTCGATCTCCGCCGTCGTAACGCCGGGCTGGACGATCGGAACGAGCATGTCGAGCGCTTCGGCGGCGAGCCGGCCAGCCTTGCGCATGGCGGCGAACGCCTCGGGACCGTGCAGCGGAATCTTGCCGTCGCGACTGGCCGTTTTGGATACTTCGATGTTCGACATACTACTCCACGCCACGTCGGACGGTGCTGACGCTTTTAATCTAGTGCGAAACGATCGCCGGCAAAATACCTTGCGTCTCTGTGCGTCACCACAGGCGCAAAAAAAGCGCCGGAGAAATTCCCCGGCGCTTGAAAACATCAGCCTCTGTCAGCCGTAATCCGGCTCAGGCTTTGGCTTCTTCAGCCGGAACTTCGCCAGCGGTCAGCTCGGCGAGAAGGCGCTGTGCCTGTCCGACCCAGTCCTGCTTCTCGATGGCGCCCTTCAGAGCCAGGGTTTCGTCGAGGTTGGCGATATCTTCGTCCGAGAGGTTCGCAATCTGCTCGATCTTGTAGGCGTTGAGCTGCTTCAGGCGGTTCTGCAGATCGATATCGATGCCCTTGATCTGGGTCAGATCCTCGGCCTCGCCCTTCGGCTTCTTGAAGCCCTTCCAGGCGGCGTTGAGGCGGCGGGCGCGTGCGTCCGTACGTTCGAAAATACGAGCGGCCTTACCGCGGCGTCCGCGGAGATAGTAAAGCTTGGCGCGGCGGACCTTGCCGCGGCGGACGACTTCGATCTCGGCGATGTAAGGCGAATAGACCGGGAAGACGCGCTCGACGCCTTCGCCATAGGAAATCTTGCGAACGGTGAAGTTCTCGTTGAGGCCGGCGCCCGAACGGGCGATCACGACGCCTTCATAAGCCTGGAAGCGGACGGTCGCCTCTTTGACGGCGGCCTTCTTCTTCTTGTCCTTCGGGTCGGCTTCGGCGGCCTCGATGACCTTGACCATCACCTTAACGGTGTCGCCGGGACCAAATTCGGGAACGCCGCGCTTCGCGAGGACGGCGTCCATCTGCTCGCGCTCGAGCTGCTGGATAATGTTCATCTTGTTGATTCCATTTCGTTTTTTGATGACGCAGAGGATCGGCTTGGCGTCCATCAGGACCCGAACCGGTCATGCAACCCTTAAGGGCAACCCGTTTGAGGGAATTGTTGTTGGGCGGGTGATAGCGGAAGAGGCTGGTTTTGTCGAGTGGGCCCAAGCCCCTATCGCGGCCATGCGCCCTTCTGCCCTCTGATCCGGGATGGCACGGCTGGCGGTTCCGCGACGGGTCTCAGTAGCTGAGGCCGAAGGCGTTGCCGATTATGTCGCCGACCGTCGCGCTCTTGCGCTTGGACGACGGGGCGTAATCGCCGTCGATGTTCTGACTGCGTGCAGCGACCGCGGATGGGTTGAACGACGGCTCAACTGGCGCCAGGTGATCGCGGCCCTTGTTAATCTTTTCCCATTGGCCATCGAGCGCCAGCGTCACGCGCTTCTCGTGCCCGTAGACGTCGCGGAACGTTTTCAACTTGCCGTCCTCGCCGACCCACGCCGTGAAATAGACGAGGTGGATCGGGATTTCCTTGTTGATCGGGATCTCGTTGTTCAGCGGACCCGAACGATCGAGCTCGGCGATCTTTTCAGGGTCCCAGCCTTTGTCTTCCTTGAGGATAAGCTCGGCCAACTGCATCGGCTTCCAGACGCGCAGGCAGCCATGGCTCAGCGTGCGCTGGGCTGGCTTGAACATCCATTTGTCCGGCGTGTCGTGCATGTAGATCGTGTGCTGGCTCGGGAACGAAAACTTGACGTGGCCGAGTACGCTCTTCGGTCCCGGCGGCTGGACGACGTCGTAATTGCGGATGTCGCTCGTCGCCCAATCGATGCTGCGATAGTCGACGGCGCGCTGGCCGTTTTTGGTGACGATCTGCAAGCCGTACTGGCGCATCATGCCGCCGCCACGGATGAGGTTCGGCCACAGCTCGTTGACCATGATGCTTTCGGGAACGCGCCACGCGGGGCGCAGCACGACGTATTTCAGGGGCCGTGAAAATATCGTCGTCTGCTTGTCGAGGAGACCGACGACGATCTTCTCCGAGCGGATGATCTGGCCGTCCTTGTAAACGTACTGCATGTACTCGGGGATGTTGTTCAGCACATAGAAGTCGCCCATGTTGGGCCACATCCAGCGCCACATCTCCATGTTGGCGCGAATGCGTTTGGCGGCGGGGCTGAGCTTTCCTGATTTCCCGTCCTTCGGCAGCATCGTGAGATAGATCTGGCGGAGCTTTTCGAACTGCGGTTGCTGCGGCTGAAGGCTGCGCAGGTAGGCGTCCGGCTCGTGCGTCGCGGCCAGCGCTTCGATGATGACCTTAGGTTCGATCCATTGCGGACGCCGGTCGAGGTTCGTCGTCAGCATTTCCGCCGGATCGGGAATGCGGCCGCCGCGCGCATCGCGGGCGTAGAGCAAGGCGGCCCTCGAGTATTGGATTTCGGTCGCGGCAAGAGAGTCCGTGTCGGTCGCCGTCAGGGCGCCGCCGGCGAGGCTCGGGAGTTTGAACCGCGCTGCATCCAGGCCGTATGCGTCCGCGTTTTCGATCTCGGTGGCGAGCGTCTTTGCTTCCGGCTTCAGACCCGATGCCGTGACCCACAGTGCTTCGCCGTGACGGTCCTTGTAGAAGTCGGCGAGGGCGGTTTGATCCTTGCGGTCGCGTTCCTCGTCCGCTGCGGGTTCGGCGGCGAGCTTCGTTCGCACGGCCATCAGGACAGCGTCGTCTTGAACGGCGGGCGTTGCGATGGCAGCTGCGGGCGCGGGGGAAGCTTCGGCCGGTGCGGCCCCAGGTTCGACTGCGGATACGTTCGGCGGGGCCGGGTCATCGGCGAGCGCTGGGGATACCATCAGCAACCCGCCGGTTAGGACTGCGGTAAACGAACCCAGCAGAAGATCCTTGAAGCCCTTCATCGTATCTCTCGATTGGCAACGCGCACGTGCCGAGAGACCTATTCGCGGAGGCTTTGCGGCCTCACTGCGAATCTTTCCCCCGGGGTATTTGCGCAAGAAATCCTGGCCATGCAAAGGCGAAGCGCCTTGCAGCGTCACTTTGGGGTTCGGGTGGGACGCAGGAGATCCGGGCGGCGGCCTGCGGTCAGCTGTTCGGACTGATGCCGTCTCCACTCTGCAACCTTTTTATGGTCGCCTGAGAGCAGAATTTCCGGGATCGAGCGGCCCTCCCAATCGCGCGGCTTGGTGTACTGCGGGTATTCGAGAAGTCCGGTCTCGAAGCTTTCGCTGGTGAGGCTCTCGGCGGCGCCGAGGACGCCCGGCAGAAGCCTGACGCAGGCTTCGATCAAAACCATTGCGGCGAGTTCGCCTCCGGCGAGGACATAATCGCCGATCGAAACTTCCTTCAGGCCCTTCTCATCGATCACACGCTGGTCGATGCCTTCGAAGCGGCCCGCGAGCAATGTCACGCCCGGCCCTTCGGACAGGTCGCGTGCGAGGCTCTGCGTCAGCGGCGTGCCGCGCGGCGAGAGGTAGATCAGCGGAGCGTCGGGCGAAAGTGTTTGTGCGTGATCGAGCGCGGGGCCAAGCACGTCGGCGCGGAGGACCATGCCGGCGCCACCGCCCGCGGGCGTGTCGTCCACTTGCCGGTGGCGGCCGAGGCCGAAGTCGCGGATCTGCAGGGTGTCAAGCGACCAGATGTTGGCAGCGCGGGCCTGGCCGAGCAGCGATATGTCGAGCGGTCCCGGAAACATTTCCGGGAACAGCGTCAGGACCAGTGCGCGCCATGCCGGCCGTCCATCATTGGCGGGGAAGTGAGGCATGGCCGTCTCTCAAAAAATTCTCATCCTCAGCTGAAACAGAGGATGACGCAGGGGGAAGTCCCATTCTCCGTCATGCCGACGAAGGTCGGCACCCAGTCAATTTTCCACTAGCTGAAAGTTGCCTGGATCCCGGCCTGCGCCGGGATGACGGTATGTGTTCAGACGCCTTCGACGATCGTGATGTCGATCGATCCAGCGCCCTGGCGGAGCGCTTTCGCTTCGGCGTATTCCGGTGACGTCGCGTAGCCGCGGGCATGCTCATAGCTCGGAAACTCGAGCACGACATTGCGCGTCGTGCCGTTGCCTTCCATCACCTGGCTTTGGCCGCCACGAACGATGGGTTTGCCCTCATACTTGTCGAGCGCGATCTTCGACTTCGCCACGTACTCAGCCCACTTCTCGGGGTTCGTGACGGTGGCGTGGGCGATGACGTATCCCTTCGGCATTGCAATCTCTTCCTTTTGAACTCGGGCCTTATGGCGCGAGCATCATTGTCCGGTGAGGAGCCATAGCCGGACCGGCCCTGTCTCGGCAACCGGGGTATTAGCGCGGGCCGACGTCAGCGGCTCAAGATGGGCTGCACGGCGCCAAGGGACGCGTCGCCAGTGTTCTGGTGCGGTTTGCTACGGGGGCTCGCGCTGGCGGGGTCGGAGCCCCAGGCGAACATCGTGCCGGAGGTGAACGAATTCCAGCCGGTGTTGGCTTCCGCCGATTTCAGCTTCGGGCCATCGGCCTGGAGTTTCGGATCGGCCTTAACGAGGCGCTTGGCGGAGCGCGGTGAAAGCGGGGCCATGCGTTTGCCGATCAGCGGCGGGCAGGCGGCATTCGGATCGTTGCCCACGGGCGTCAACGAATTGACGATGTAACGCTTGCCGCACATCCCGATCTTCGGCGGTTCGCGGGTTCGCGTGAAGTCGTCGTAGGCTTCTTTGAGCGGCTTCCAGGTGTCGCGTGCAGGGTTGTCGGTGTGGCGCTTCATGTTCTCGGCCGACATGCGGAACGGGAAGACGTGGACCGGAACGTGCGTCTCGCCTGCGCTCAGCGCATCGCGAACGAATGCGTAGATTTCTTCGATGTATTTGTCGGACATGGCGAAGCAGCCGACGCTGCGGCAGTCTCCGTGCACCATGATGAAACCGCCAGTGCGGCCGAGCGCTCGGTCGAGGGCGTTCGGGTAGCCGATATTGAAGGCGAGGTGATATTTGCTGTCGGGCTTCAGCGCATCCTCAGTGACGCCGTAGAAGCCTTCGGGCGACATCAGATCGCCGGTCGTCCGTTTGGGTCCAAGCGTTCCGCCCCAATTGCAAACGGGGAATGTCTTGACCAGCGCGTAGCGGCCGTTCGGGCGCGCCTTCCAGACTTCGAGCTCCGACTCTTCCTTGAAGACGCGGATATAGACCGGCGCCTCGGGCACGATCTCTTTCATGATGAGTGCGGCTTCGACGACGGAGGGAAGCGGCTTTTCGGCGGCGACTTCGTCGGATTGGGCGTGGGTCGTCAGCAGGGCCGATCCGGCTACAACGACCATTGCCGCAAGCAGTTGGGTTTGCCTGGTCAAACGCCACAACCAACGCATCACGCTCGTGAAACCCCCGACTGCTCTTACCCCGCAACCGCCTCGGAGCTAATCCTTTGGACGGTTAAGGCTCGGTAAATACGAAGTGTGGGCCGGGCGTGGTGAGAGATGGGCGATGCTGTGGCAACGTCATGATCGGCCATGGGAATCGGGCGAGGATTCTTGACGCGGCCTCAACCCCTGGCGATGTGCGCCAGGAACGTTTCGGCGGCGGCCTTCGGGTCGGCCGCGGCGTTTATGGGACGGCCGACGACGATGTGGTTGGCGCCGAAGCGCAGCGCGTCTTCCGGCGTGGTGATGCGGGTCTGATCGCCGGTCTCGGCTCCCGGAAGACGGATGCCGGGCGTTACGATCAGGAACTGCGGATCGGTTTCGGCGCGAACGGCGGCGGCTTCCTGGCCCGACGCGATCACGCCATCGAAGCCCGCTTTCTCGGCCATGCGGGCGCGGCCGATGACCAGCCCGGACGGCGTCGCGGCGATGCCTTGCTCATCGAGATCGGCCTGATCGAGGTTCGTCAGAACGGTGACGGCGAGCAGCTTCAGGCTTGTGTCGCCGCGTCCCCGCAGGGCGGCTGTCAGTGTCTTCGTGTCATGACCGTGGACGGTGATGAAATCGACGCCCAGTCTCGCGGCCGCCCGGACGGCATGCTCGACCGTGTTGCCGATGTCGAGAAATTTCAGATCGAGAAAGACGCGCTTGCCTTCTTGCTTCAGTTCCTGAGCCAACGACAGGCCGTCGGAAAAGAGAAGCTCGAGCCCGATCTTGTAGAAGCTGACGGTATCGCCGAGGCGATCGACGAGTGCGCGCGCCTGGTCGTAGGACGGCAGGTCGAGAGCGACGATCAGTTTGTCCCGTGTCGCGCGATCGATCATGGTTCCGCTCAACCGTGAAGCACGCGGGCGGCGCGTGCGAGTTTCTGGATGACGGCCTTCAATTGCTCCGTCTGATCCTTATTTTTCAAGTGGCCGTTGTCGTCGAAGGCGTCGCGCATGCGGGGCAGGGCGAACTGCTCAGGGAGCACGAGCGCTCCGGTGCCGAGTTCGAGAACGGCGCGGAGCTGCATCAGACCGCGAAGGCCGCCGAGACCGCCTCCCGAAGCCGAGGCAAGCGCAAAGACGCGGGTCCTGAAGACTTCGAGCGGCGCTTCTCCGTCATCGCGGATGTGACTGATCCAGTCGATGGTGTTCTTGAGCAGCGGCGAGAACGAGGCGTTGTACTCAGGGCTGACGATGAAGATGCCGGTATGGGCCCTCATCAAGTTCTTCAGCTTGCGGGCATTGTCGGGCGGGCCCTCTTCCTCTTCGAGGTCGCCATGATAGATCGGCATCGGATAGTCGGCGAGGTCGACGAACGTCGAGGGGATGCTGTTGGCGTCGGCGATCATGGCGCCAAGTTTCGCCAGGCGCTTATTGAACGAGTTCAGACGGGCACTGCCCGCAAAGAAGAGCAGACGCGGGTCGGATGTGGTAGCGGCTGACATGGAATTCGGGTGTCGTGGCTGGAGATAGGTTTCTGAGGCCGGACCCTAACGGCTTTCAGACCTTTGGCAAGGATCGACTGGCGCGAATGTTAGGACGGCCGGTCAGCCGCTCTTGCCTTCGAAAAATTCCTTAACCCGCGAGAAAAAACCGGCGCTTTCCGGGCTCGTCTCTTTGTGGCTCGCGCGCTCGAACTCCTCGAGGAGTTCGCGCTGTTTGCGCGTCAGGTTTTTCGGCGTCTCGACCTCGACCTCGATGTACATGTCGCCGGAGACTTTGGCGCGGAGCACGGGCATGCCCTTGCCGCGCAGACGGAACTGCTTGCGGCTTTCGGTGCCTTCCGGGATCTTGACGCGGGTGGTCGTGCCTTCGAGCGTCGGGACGTCGATCTGACCGCCGAGGGCGGCGGTCGTCATGGATATCGGGACCTTGCAGAAAACGTCGGCGCCATCGCGTTGGAAGAACTCGTGCGGCTTGATCGACAGGAAGATGTAAAGGTCGCCCGGTGCACCGCCTCGGAGGCCTGCTTCGCCTTCACCGGCGAGCCGAATCCGGGTGCCGTCCTCGACGCCCGCCGGAATGTTCACCGACAGCGTGCGCTCTTTCTGGACACGGCCGGAGCCCGAGCAGTCGGTGCACGGGTCGTCGATCATCTCGCCGCGGCCCTGGCAGTGCGGGCAGGTGCGCTCGATCGTGAAGAAGCCTTGGCTGGCACGGACTTTACCGATGCCGCCGCAGGTCGTGCAGGTTTTCGCCTTCGTTCCGGGCTTGGCGCCCGAGCCCGAGCAGGTTTCGCACTTGACGCTGGCCGGTACGCGGATTTGCGCGGTCTTGCCGGCATAGGCTTCGGCGAGCGTGATTTCGAGATTGTAGCGAAGATCGGCGCCCGCTTCGCGGCCGGTTCGTGAGCGGCCGCCACCTTGGCCCCGCCGTCCGCCCATGAATTCGCCGAACAGATCGTCGAAGATGTCCGACATCGAGGATGCGAAGTCGGGGCCAAAGCCCGGACCGCCGCGGCCACCCATGCCGCCTTCGAACGCGGCGTGGCCGAACTGATCGTAAGCGGCGCGCTTCTGCGGATCCTTCAGGGCCTCGTAGGCCTCGTTGACCTCCTTGAACCGGCGCTCCGCCTCTTTGTCTCCCGCATTACGGTCGGGATGGCATTCTTTGGCGAGGGTTCGATAGGAGGACTTGATCTCAATATCGGTGGCGCTCCGCTTGACGCCGAGGATCTCGTAATAATCGCGCTTAGCCATGATGCGCTGTTCTATGACCCGTTGGGTGAATGGTTGCTGGTCGGCGAATGGTCGCAACGATGACGAGCGTTTTATCTCAATTTTTCGCCCTCAGGCCAGCCCGACGCTCCATTTTCTGGGGCGGCCAGGTGGTCCGAGGGCGATTTTGGGCTCAATTCTTAAGCCGATCTCTTCTTGTCGTCCTTGACTTCTTCAAAATCGGCATCGACGACGTCGTCGCCGCTCTCCGACTTCTTCTCGGCCGACGGCTCTCCGCCGCCGACGCCTTCCGCTCCGCCCTTCGCGGTGTAGACGGCCTCGCCGATCTTCATCGCGACCTGGGTTAGGTTGGTCGATGCCGTGCGGATCGCCTCGGCATCTTCACCGCCGATCGCCGTCTTGGCGGCTGCGATCGCCGATTCGACATCGCCCTTGATCGCGGCGACGGCCGGGATCGATGAATTCTCAGCCAACGACTTCTCGGTGCCGTGGATGAGCGCTTCCGTCTGGTTGCGAAGTTCGACGAGCTCGCGGCGCTGCTTGTCTTCGGCGGCGTGAGCCTCGGCGTCCTTGACCATCTTGTCGATGTCGGCATCGGACAGGCCGCCCGAGGCCTGGATGCGGATCGACTGTTCCTTGCCGGTCGCCTTGTCCTTCGCCGACACATGGACGATGCCATTGGCGTCGATATCGAAGGTGACTTCGATCTGCGGCACGCCGCGGGGTGCCGGCGGGATGCCGACGAGATCGAACTGACCGAGCAGCTTGTTGTCGGCCGCCATCTCGCGTTCGCCCTGGAACACGCGAATGGTCACGGCGCCCTGGCTGTCTTCGGCCGTCGAGAAGGTCTGGCTCTTCTTGGTCGGAATCGTCGTGTTGCGATCGATCAGACGGGTGAAGACGCCGCCCAAGGTTTCGATGCCGAGCGACAGCGGGGTGACGTCGAGGAGCAGAACGTCCTTGACCTCGCCCTGCAGAACGCCGCCCTGGATCGCAGCGCCGATGGCCACGACTTCGTCCGGGTTGACGCCCTTATGGGGTTCCTTGCCAAAGAGCTGCTTCACGACTTCCTGGACCTTCGGCATGCGCGTCATGCCGCCGACGAGAACGACTTCATCGATCTCGGCAGCTTTCAGGCCAGCGTCCTTCAGCGCCTTTTCGCAAGGCGCCTTGGTGCGGTTGATGAGACCATCGACCAAGCTTTCGAGCTTGGCGCGCGTCAGCTTGATCGTCAGATGCTTCGGACCCGAGGCATCGGCCGTGATGAAGGGAAGGTTGATTTCGGTCTGCGGGGCGCTCGAAAGCTCGATCTTGGCTTTTTCTGCGGCTTCCTTCAGACGCTGAAGGGCGAGCTTGTCGGCGCGCAGATCGATGCCCTGTTCCTTCTTGAACTCGTCGGCAAGGTAAGCAACGAGCAGCATGTCGAAGTCTTCGCCGCCGAGGTGCGTGTCGCCGTTCGTCGACTTCACTTCGAAGACGCCGTCGCCGATTTCGAGAATGGAGACGTCGAAGGTGCCGCCGCCGAGGTCGTAGACCGCGATCGTCTTGGCTTCCTTCTTCTTGTCGAGGCCGTAGGCGAGCGCGGCTGCCGTCGGCTCGTTGATGATGCGGAGAACTTCAAGGCCCGCGATGCGGCCGGCGTCTTTCGTCGCCTGGCGCTGGGCGTCGTTGAAGTAGGCCGGAACGGTGATGACCGCCTGCGTAACCTTCTCGCCGAGCTTGGCTTCGGCGGTTTCCTTCATCTTCTGGAGGATGAAAGCAGAGATCTGCTGCGGCGAATATTGCTTGCCGTGACTTTCGACCCAGGCGTCGCCGTTCGGTCCCTTTACGATGTGAAAGGGAACGAGCTTCAGGTCCTTCTGGGCTTCGGGGTCGTCGAAGCGGCGGCCGATAAGGCGCTTGATTGCGAAAAAGGTGTTCGTCGGGTTGGTCACTGCCTGGCGCTTGGCGGGCAGGCCGACGAGGCGTTCGTCATCGGCTGTAAATGCAACAATGGAAGGCGTGGTGTTTGCGCCTTCGGAGTTCTCAAGGACCTTCGGCTTGCCGCCTTCCATGACGGCGACGCACGAGTTGGTCGTGCCGAGGTCGATACCGATTACTTTAGCCATTCGTGTCAATCCTTCTCAGTTGCGGCAGACCGGGTGGACCCTGTTTGGCATCCGACGTGCGCCCCAACGAGAGGTTAGAGGCACCGGTCCCCAGGATTTCAATAGTGTAACCGAGGGTTATATAGGGGCCTGTTTTGGGGGTGCAACGCTTCTTCCACCCGCGACAGATCACTTTCTAGCCTCTTCGATTACACCGCTTCGGTCGGCACTCGTCTTGTAAAACTCATCTATTTTCAGGGCTTTCGACGGGTATCGAAAGCGATTGGCGAATACGAGCACCCCCGTTATGCGAAGCTCGTATTTTAAAATTCCTAAGGTTTGTCTCCAAACCGGAGGAAGCAAAACGTCCGCTACCTATGCATCAGACGCATTGGTTGGCGGGCTGGCCTGTGGGCCTTCCGGCGCGGCTGCATCTCCATTTTTTCCCGCTTTCGGGCCGCCGCGCGACACGACGGCCATCGCGGGACGCAGGCAGCGATCATCGAGCAGATAGCCGACCTGATAGACCTGCAACACCGTGCCGGCGGGGACACTCGTATCTTCCTTCTCCATCACCGCCTGATGGTGGTGGGGGTTGAAGGGCTGGCCGGTCGGGTCGATGGCGCGGACGCCATAGCGCTCAAGAACGGACTTATAGTCGCGTTCTGCAAGAACGACCCCGTCGAGCAAGGTCTTCAGCGCCGGATCGGTCTCAACGGCGTCTTTGGGAACTGCGGCTATAACGCGCTGGAAATTGTCACCCACGGACAGGATGTCTTTCGCGAACTTGGTGATCGCGTACTTGGCCGTCTCTTCCTTTTCCTTTTCGAGGCGGCGCCGGACGTTTTCGGTCTCGGCAACGGCGCGCAGGTATTGATCCTGCTTGCCAGACAGATCTTCCAATCTCTTGTCGAGATCGGTCTGAAGGGCGCCGATCATGGCCTTGAGCTGTTCGACGCCGACATCGTCCGGCGTGGCTGCCGAGGTGGGCGCTTGAACGGGTTCGTCGACCGGCTTCTGTTCGTCGCTCATTTTTCTCTTCGCTGAAAGTGCCAATGGTGAATTCCGAAGGGTCCCGCGATATCGGCCGCGGCAGGGGAAAAATCAAGGCGGTTCAAAATACGCAACGCCCGGCGGCGCAAGTGGCTGCCTTGAAATCTCAGCCGATGAGGCGGCTTACGAGCTTCGCCGTATAATCCACCATCGGAATAATACGCGCGTAGTTGAGCCGCGTCGGGCCGATGACGCCGAGAACACCGACGACGTGGCGCGTCTGGTCCCGGAACGGCGCGACAATCAGAGATGAGCCCGAAAGGGAGAACAATTTGTTTTCCGAGCCGATAAAAATGCGCACGCCTTCGGCCGTTTCGGACGCGCCGAGCAGCTCCACAATGTCCTGCTTCGATTCGAATGCGTCGAAGAGCTGGCGGATGCGCTCGAGATCTTCGGCTGCCGTAACATCCTTCAAAAGATTGCTCTGGCCGCGCACGATGAGGCTCTTGCGGTCATCGGAGACGCCCGACCATTCGGCGAGGCCCGCCTTGATGACTTTCTGGGTCAGTTGGTCAAGTTCGGCCTTGGCCGCGCTCAACGACTTTTCGATTTCGGCCTTGGCCTCCGCCAGTGTCATGCCGCGGAGATGGGTGTTGAGATAATTCGACGCTTCCTGCAGCGCCGAGGGCGGCAGGCCTTCGGGCAAGTTGATGATGCGGTTCTCGACGTTCTGATCCTCGTCAACAAGGATCACCAATCCGCGCGCCGGTTCCAAAGGCACGAATTCGATGTGCCGCAGCCGTGCAACCTGCTTTTCGGCAAGCACGACGCCAGCACAGTGGGAGAGGCCTGAGATGAGTTCGCCAGCTTCGCTCAAGAGCTGATCGACGGATTTGTCGCGGCGGTAGGCGATCTGCGTCTCGATCTGGCGGCGCTCGTCCATCGATACGTCGCCGACTTCGAGCAGGCCGTCGACGAAGAGCCGCAGGCCGAGCTGCGTCGGCAGGCGTCCGGCGGATGTGTGGGGGGAGATGATGAGGCCGAGCTGCTCCAGATCGGACATAACGTTGCGGATTGAGGCCGGCGACAGGGCGATCGGCAGGGCGCGGGACAGGTTGCGCGAGCCGACCGGCTCGCCCGTCGCGAGGTAACTTTCGACAATTCTTCGAAGAATAGTCCGTGAACGCTCGTCCAGCTTCTGGAGCTGGGTTTTGCCGCTGAGCAGCGTCGCACTCGCCATAGGGTCCTCAATTCTCACGCTTTTCGAATCTATGAACCGCGGGGCCCGGCGTCAAATGCCACGCGGGCCTAGAGGTAATGTTAGCCCTGTTTCCGGTTGATGGACCCCGGTGCCTTCTTTAGGGTCGCGGCCGCAACGTTAACAATTCAGGGAAAACATGCGACCTTCTAAACGCAAGCCGGACGAGCTGCGCCGGGTGTCGATCGAGCGCGCCGTTTCAAAACACGCCGAGGGCTCTTGCCTCATCAAGTTCGGCGATACGCACGTTCTATGTACGGCCAGCTTGGAAGAGCGTCTGCCGCAGTGGCTCAAGGGGCAAGGCCGCGGCTGGGTTACCGCCGAATATGCGATGTTGCCGCGATCGACGCACGAGCGCACACGGCGTGAGGTGACGAGCGGCCATCCTTCGGGCCGAACGCAGGAAATTCAGCGGCTTGTCGGCCGGGCGCTCCGAGCCGTCGTCGATCTCAACAAGCTTGGCGAACGCCAGATCACGGTCGATTGCGATGTCATCCAGGCCGACGGCGGGACGCGCACGGCGTCAATCACCGGCGCCTGGGTTGCTCTTCACGATTGCATCCAATGGATGAAAATGCGTGACATGGTGAAGGAAAACGTCTTGCGTGACCATGTGGCGGCGGTTTCCTGCGGGCTTTACAAGGGCGAGCCGGTGCTCGACCTCGACTACGCCGAAGACAGCAACGCGGATGCCGATTCCAATTTCGTGATGACCGGCACGGGCGGCATCGTCGAAATCCAGGGAACGGCGGAGACGACGCCCTTCAGCGAGGAGCGCTTCACCGAACTCATGCATCTCGCGAAGAAGGGCATCGGAGAATTGGTGCAGCTGCAGAAGCTGACGGTCGCGTAAGACCGTTTCAAAAGGTGGCAGGGCATGTTTGGAGAATTCGCCCTTGTCGTCGCCGCGCTCTTCACGGGCGCGGCCATCTACATCAACTGGGCGGAGCAGCCGGCCCGGCTCGGCCTCGATGATCATGCTATGCTTGCGGAATGGAAGCCGAGCTACGCGCGCGGGTTCCAGATGCAGGCGTCCCTCGCGGTCATCGGTTTCATCCTCGGCACGCTCGAGGCCATGGTCACCGGACGATGGATCTGGTTCGCGGGCGCGCTGGCTCTCATTGCGAATTGGCCGTTTACACTTTTTGTAATCATGCCGGTCAACAAAGAGCTTGAAGCAACCCCGCTCGATCAGGCCGGGCCCAAGACGCGGGCGCTCGTCGAGCGATGGGGGATGCTGCACGGCGTTCGAAGCGCACTCGGAGCGCTCAGCCTTGGATCATTCTTATGGGCGTCGATCTGAACTCTCGTCCTCAACCCCTCAGAATCCTTGAAACGGTTCTTTATGCCCCTAACTTGGCGCGGATCGAGGATTTCTATCGCCGTGCCCTTGGGCTGGAGCCGTTCGCGGCCGTTCCGGGCCGCCACATCTTCTATCGTTTCGGAGACCAGATGCTGCTGATTTTCAATCCCGACGTGACGCAATTTTCCGCTACCGAAAATTCATTGCCGGTGCCGCCTCATGGGGCGGAGGGTGAAGGGCACATCTGCTTCGGCGCGTCCGGCGAGGACATCGCACTCTGGCGGACGAAGCTCGAGAGCCTTGGCGTGACGATCGAGGCCGACTTCGAATGGCCGGGCGGCGGACGTTCCATTTACTTCCGCGATCCCGCTGGCAACTGCCTCGAAATCGCCGAGCCGCGTATCTGGGGTGTGGCGTAATGCGGCTTTCGAAAGGGACGCGCGTCGTCGTCGCCAGTCACAATCCGGGCAAGGTCTGGGAAATCAATCAGCTCATTCATCCGTATGGTCTCGATGCCGTATCGGCGGGCGAGCTTGGCCTTGCGGAGCCGGAGGAAACCGAGACGACGTTCGAAGGCAACGCGCGGCTCAAGGCCCTTGCTGCGGCTGAAGGGTCGGGGCTGCCGGCGCTCGCCGACGATTCCGGTCTCGAGGTCGATTGTCTCGAAGGTCAACCGGGCATCTATTCGGCGCGCTGGGCTGGTCCCGGTAAAGACTTCGGCTTGGCGATGAAGAAGGTCGCGGACGAGATCGCGCGCCGGGACGGCTGGAACGGCGCCGGTCCGCGCGCCAATTTCATTTCGGTCCTCTGCCTTGCGTGGCCCAATGGCGACGTCAAAACATTCGAGGGCAAGGTCTTCGGAAATCTCGTCTGGCCACCACGCGGCGGCAACGGCTTCGGCTACGATCCGATGTTCGTGCCGAAAGGCGATGTGCGGACATTTGGCGAGATGGAGCCGCACGAGAAATATGCAATCTCACACCGGACGCGCGCGTTTGCGGCTTTCAAAGCGGCGATGCTCGATGAAATATCGCCGGGCGCCGGGCAAGCGGAACCCGAAGGGCGAGACATTGTTGCCTTCTCTGCAGCCGCAGCCAGTCTTTCGACGCGCGTCGAGGCGGCGGCGTTCATCGGCCGTCTGAAGGACGATCTCGAGGCGCATCGCGACCAGTGGAAGAACGTCACGCTCGAATCGTATCTCGATGCGTTGGAGCGGCAGCTCGGCACGATGACGGACAGCAATGAGCCGGCATGGCGGCAGTTGGCGAAGGCCATGCTGGCGGCGAGCAACGATGGCTGACCGCGACACGACATTCGGCGTTTACGTCCACTGGCCATTCTGCGCCCAGAAATGCCCGTATTGCGACTTCAACAGCCATGTGCGTTTCAAGGGCTGGGACGAGGCACGCTTTCTCGCATCCTATAAACGCGAGATCGATTGGGTCGCCGAGCAGACGGGTCAGCGCACGGTCACGAGTATCTTCTTCGGCGGGGGAACGCCGTCGCTGATGCAAGCCGGTACCGTGGCGGCAATCATCGAACACATCGAGAAGCGTTGGGGTATCGCGCGGCAAGCCGAGATTACGCTCGAAGCCAATCCGGGAAGCGTCGAAGCCGCACGTTTTCGCGGCTTTCGCGACGCGGGCATCAATCGCATGTCGATCGGCGTGCAGTCGCTTCGGGACCCCGAGCTTCGCAAGCTCGGCCGCATTCACAGTGTCGACGAAGCGAAGGCCGCTCTCGCCATCGCTCGCGGCACGTTCGAGCGGTTTTCGTTCGATCTCATCTATGCGCGGCCCGGGCAGACTATCGAAGATTGGCGCGTGGAGCTCGGCGAAGCGCTCGATCTCGCGGGCGATCATCTCTCGCTCTATCAGCTGACGATTGAGCCCGACACGCCCTATGCTGCGCTCCACGCTCAAGGCAAGCTTGTCATTCCGGACGATCACGATGCGAGCGTGCTCTACGAGATCACGGAAGAGATGACGGGCAAGCGCGGCCTCGCGGCTTACGAAGTTTCGAACTACGCCCGGCCGGGCTCGGAAAGCCGGCACAACCTTCTCTATTGGCGCTATGGAGAGTACGCGGGAGTGGGGCCGGGTGCGCATGGCCGTATCCGGATCGCCGATGGCCGTACCGCGACGGTCGCCGAGCGCAATCCGGAAGGCTGGGCCGCCCTTGTCGAGGACGCCGGTCATGGGTTCACGGAAATGACGAAGCTTTCCCGCGCCGAGCAAGCCGACGAAATGCTTCTGATGGGGCTACGGCTCAGCGAGGGTATCGATCTTGATCAACTCGCCGAGCTTGGCGGCGCCCGGCCTTCGGCCGGTGCCATTTCGGAACTCGAGAGCCTAGGGCTGCTGCAGTCGGCGCGTCGGCCGTCCGCCTCGACGGGTGACTGGCGGAAAAATGAGCTGAACGACATCGTGCTCTGTGCCGGTCCCGGATTGGCACCGGAGAAAATTGTGCTCAGTCCGAATAGAATTCGCGTGACGCCCGCGGGCCGCCTCGTGCTTAACGCCGTTGTCGCAAAGCTTTCAAAAAGCTTTGAGCTAGCGGAACGCATGGACAACTTCCGTACCGCCGTATAATCAGCGCAGATGCTTCGGGGAATCTACGATTGGACGATGCGAACGGCGGCCAGTGAAAAGGCCCCGCAGGCGCTTGCCGCGGTTTCGTTCGCGGAGAGCTCGTTCTTCCCCATTCCTCCCGACATCATGCTGATACCGATGGTGCTGAGCCAGCCGCGTAAGGCGTGGTGGTATGCAACCATCGCAACGGTCTCTTCCGTCCTCGGAGGATTACTCGGCTACGCAATTGGGTATTACCTCTACGATGCCGTCGGCGCGCCCATCCTGAAGTTCTATGGGCGCGAGCATGCTCTCGACGCGTTCACGGCCTTTGTTCAGCAGTACGGGGTTGCCGCCGTCATCATCAAAGGCATGACGCCGATCCCCTACAAGGTCGTGACCATCGCGGCGGGCGTCGGCAAGATGGATATTCTGGCGTTCATCGGCGCCAGCATCGTGGCGCGCGCCATGCGCTTCTATCTGGTCGCCGGTCTCTTATATTTCTTCGGCGAGCCTATTCGGTCCTTCATCGAAGGCCGGCTCGCGCTCGTCACCACGGCGTTTGTCGTTTTGCTCGTCGGCGGGTTTGTGGCGGTACGGTACATTTTCTAGCTCGGGTCCCGATCATGCAATTTGGTGAGGGCGTTCAGCGCGGGACGGACTACCAGCTCGGGGCGCTGGCGCTGTTCCTGTCGATCCTGACGATCCTGACGGCACTCGGGTTTCAATACATCGGCGGCTACGTGCCGTGCATGCTCTGTCTCTGGGAGCGGTACGCCTACTACGCGGCGATCCCGTTGCTGTTCATCGCCTTGGTGCTGACGTCCGGCGGTCATCGCGGCCCAGCTACGGCAATATTTTTCGTGGTCGGGCTCGCCTTTCTGGCGAACACCGTGCTCGGCATCTATCACGCAGGGGCCGAGTGGAAGTTCTGGCCGGGTCCGGCGACGTGCGGCGGCGGCCAAGCTCTGACGACGACGGCCGGCAATCTCCTGAATGACCTTCAGAACATCCACGTCATCAAGTGCGATGAGGCGACAATGCGCTTCCTCGGCATTTCGTTCGCCGGGTGGAATGCGGTGGCGTCGTTTTTCCTGATGATCATCGCTTTCGGAGCCGCTTTGGCTGGACGCGAGCAGAGGCCGGACACCGCAGCTCAAAATTTCTGAGCTTGTCCACAATTGTCGTTTTGCGAAAAAACGTTGATTTTGTTGCTTGATCGATACTGTCAAGCATTGCCGACTTCGAATTTCATCTCAGAGACAGAATAGCGCCTTCCCGTTGCCCGAATGTGACGGCTATTCTTGCTTCGTTCGCGGGACACGGGCGTTATCGGAATGTGTGGTTATCGTTCAAGCGTAGGGAGCCTTCCCAGTGGCGTATGCGTTGCGTTCTTCGAGAGCAAAGCTCGGAGCAGATACCACCGGTTCGACGGATGCCGTTTCCGCCCCGTCTTTGAGTAAGCGTAGCGTTGTTGCGTTTTGTAAGCGTCCGTTGCGTAGCGTTGAGTCCGAGTGCGGCCAGACCCCGAAAGAGGTTCTGTCCGGTGCGTTCACAAATCTCAGGCGAGCCGCCTCGACAAATTTGTCGACGCGTATGTCCCGGCGGTTCGCCCGCACTGACCACAACGATCGGGAAGCCGATTCGTTGACCGGTGTGAAGGCAGAGGATTGGGCTTGGCGTCCGATTGGAGATGTTGCGCTGACCGTCATGCGGAGCGCCGCTCTTTCAGCCGCCGTCGCGAAGTTGCGATAGCCCCAGTAGCGTTGACCGTTGCGTTCGCGTGCGTGTCGAATTGTAAGGCGTTGGACAAAAGGATTTCGGAAAGCAGCCGGCTTTCCAACGAGCTGGCAGACGCACGGAGCGTGATCGAGTTAGCCCTCCATCGAGACATCATGTGACAAGGTCTCGCGTAGTGATGTCAAGGCGCTCTGTGTGTCTGCCGCCATCGTCTGGAACAGCCAAGCTTCGGAAATCGTTCCACGAAGAATCATTTTATTTGCGGAGTTCGCCCAGATGACCCCGTCGGTTCCAGATTATCTCAGCCCCATTCAGTGGCATCAAGCCGTGGCTGTCAGCCGCGAGCAATGCGCGCGAATTTTCCGGGATGGAGGAACGCCGGCCGATGCACTGCTCGCGTTCGGGCTCAATGCCGAGGCGGGCGCGAATTGGGAGCGCGTCGTCGATATCGTTGCCGCAGAGATTTGCGCGCATCCGATCAAGCGCGCCGCTTGAGGCATTACGGTTCGAGTTCGGTATCCCAGTAAAGATAATCGAGCCAGCTTTCGTGCAGATAGTTTGGCGGGAATAGCCGGCCGTTGCGGTGCAGCTCGAATACGGTCGGACGATAGGGCTCGTGGGCAGGAAACATGCCCGCGGCCCTCGGCATCAAGCCACCCTTTTTCAGATTGCACGGCGCGCACGCGGTGACGACGTTGTCCCATCGCGTCTGTCCGCCGCGCGAGCGCGGGATCAGGTGATCAAACGTCAAATCGCTCTTTTCGCCGCAATACTGGCAGCTGAAACGGTCGCGCAGGAAGACGTTGAACCTCGTGAATGCCGGGTAGAGCGCGGGCTTCACATACGTCTTCAGCGATACGACGCTCGGCAGCTTCAGCTCGAATGACGGGCTTCTGACATAGCGCTCGTATTCGGAGACGATGTTCACGCGATCGAGGAAGACCGCTTTCACCGTATCCTGCCAGCTCCAGAGCGACAGCGGGTAGTAGCTGAGCGGACGGAAGTCGGCGTTCAGCACGAGAGCCGGACAATTATCCGGTATTGTCACGTGAGCATTCACAGTCGCGCAAACCTCGCGGTTTTGATCCGCCGAATCGCGTTTTGGCCCCCACTTGAACGCCGGGATACTAGCCGCGCATATCAATTCTGTGAAGCATTGGAACCGATGTGTCGCGGAGGCCGGTTTCGATCTCTATTTCAATGTCTTGTATGTTTTTGTGACGATCGGCTTTGCTGCTTTCCCCTGGAGAGCACGACGCCGGAAGGCGTAATCGGCCCAGAGGAGGCGGGCGGCGACGGCGCGCGCGGGTCGCCAGCGTTCGGCGATTTCTTCCAGCTCGTCCGCTGTCGGCCGGCGCTCGAGCTTGAAGTGGTGCTGAACGGCGAGCTGAAGGGCGAGGTCGCCGGGGGCGAAGGCATCACGGCGCGCGAGCGCAAAGAGAATATAGATATCGGCCGTCCAGGGACCGATGCCGTGGATGGCGGTGAGTTGCTCGACGATCATATGCTCGGCCGAAACATTCAGCGTTCGGAAGTTCAGTTCTTCCTTGAGCACGGCGTGCGACAGCGCTTTGAGCGTTCGAATTTTGCCGTTCGAAAGACCGAGGCCTTTCAGCGCAACGTCACTTTGCGCCAGCATCGTTTCGGGCGTCACCGGCAGCAATGCCGCTTCAACACGCGACCAGATTGCCGCCGCACTTTGAGCCGAGAGCTGCTGGCCGACGACGATTTTCGCAAGTCCTGAAAAATCGGGAGGGAAGTTTCGCATCGGGGGCGCGCCCGTGCGTTTGAATATTAGCGACATGACTTTGCACTGTTCGCCAAGCTTTGCAGCTGCTGCTTTGAGCTGGCGCTCGGTCGTCACCGTCGGATATCGTTGCTCGGCCAAACTTTTGCTCAAACTTTTGCTCCGAGGCGAAGTTACAAAGAGCAAATATTATTCTGTTGTCTCGCGCGTGGTGGGAGAGCGTGGAAAATGACAAGGATAGCCGGAATTTCAATCGCTGCAATTTTTTGTGCATGCACTATTTCGCAAGCTGATGCGCGCTCGTGGCAGGATAGTTGGGCGACCGTCATCAATGAGCGTCACGGTTTTGCCATTGCCTACCCCGACAACATTTTCACGCAGAAGAGCGCGCAACCGAAGACGGATGAGGGTGGGGTCTATCTGTCGAAAGACGGCAAGGCAAAATTGCTTGTCGGCGCATTCGAAAACGCGGATCATCAATCTTTAGAGGACTATCGCAAATTTTTGATCTCCGACCAGTATGCGAACGCAAAGATCGACTACGCGCCGATAAAGGCGCGCTGGTTCGTGCTATCGGGCGATCGCGACGGAGAGACATTCTATCAACGCGTCAGCTTTACGTGCGGCGGTAAACTCATAAATAGTTGGGCCATGCTTTATCCGACCAGTGAACGAAAGACCTATGACCGCGTCGTCGAGGCGATTGCGCGGACCTACACGCCCGGTGCGGGCAAAACGGGTGCCTGCGACTGATGACCTCCGTCACGCGTTTTGCGCCATCGCCCAACGGGCTCTTGCACGTTGGCCATGCGCTCTCAGCCATCATCGCTCATGATGTCGCTCGCAAGAACGGCGGCCGCTTTCTGTTGCGCATCGAGGATATCGATATCGCGCGGCGGCGTCCGGAATACGTGTCGGCGATTTTCGAAGATCTGAATTGGCTCGGGCTTTCATGGGAAGAGCCGGTGCTCGTCCAATCGGAGCATTTTTCAGAATATCTGGCGGCGGCCGACCGGCTCATTCAAATGGGGCTTCTCTATCCCTGCTTTGCGTCGCGCAGCGAAATTGCGGCCGCGGCCGATGCGGAAAAAACAGATCCGGACGGCGCGCCGATCTATCCCGGACTTTGGCGCGGTGCATCAGCAGAGAATGTCGGTCAGCGCATGGCCGCCGGGGAATCGCCGGCGCTGCGTCTCAATATGGATGGGGCGCTACAGGCGCTCAAGGCGAAGCGCGGAGACAAGCCGCTGACGTTCGTCGAGGTCGCCGAAGACGGCCGCCAAGAAACGCGAACGGCGGAGCCGCACCGTTGGGGCGATGCCATCATCGTGCGAAAAGAGGTGCCTGCGAGCTATCATCTTTCCGTCGTCGTCGACGATGCACGCCAAGGCGTGACGCACGTGACGCGCGGGCAGGATCTTTTGCCGGCGACCGATCTGCAGCGCCTGCTGCAGGAGCTTCTGGATTTGCCCGAGCCCGTCTATTCGCATCACCGGCTCATCAAATGGTCGAACGGGCTGAAGCTCTCGAAGTCAAACCAGGACATGGGGCTTCGGGCGCTGCGTGCGGAAGGGGCGACGGCGGACGATATTCGCCGCGTTATATTCAGTTGAATAGTCTGATGACGCTGGACCTAGCGCTTTTGTCCGGCGGAATTGGTGAATAGGGGATGGGGCGTTTAAGGCGGCCTATTCAACTTTTCGGCCGTGCCGCGCAGTAATTGAAGCGGCAATTCGCCATTTATTCTCCCAGGCATAAAAATAAATACATATTTAACGAGACTAATTCTTGTAACTTTCCCCAAATCAGACCAGTTTTAATTATTCTCTAATCAATTGTCTGGATTCTGTGTCTATGGCAGATACATCGAAAATTCCGGTCGCCAGCGCCTTTGATGGCATTTACGCTGCTATTTCTCGTGCTTCGGCTTCGGTTTTCGAATTTCTCCGGTCGCAGATGGTCAATTCTTCCGCAAAAGAGATGCCTCGCCAAAGCGAGCCGCGGCGGCTTTCGCTTGCGGAGCAATGGAGCCAGATCTCCGGCATCGTCATGGGCGCGGCCACTCGAGCCGAGGAAGCGACGCGTTGCCATGCTTCAGCAACTTTGCAGCTCGACCTTGCGCAATACGCCTTGACGTCGCTGGTCGATGAGCTGTCGGCGGTTATGGACGTCGGTGGCCGCCGCCGTAGAGCGACCGTCCATGTTCTCGGCGTTGCGCCGCGCCGGCCGACGATGGGCGACGCTATCGCCGCGTAGGGCTTCGGGTTCATTCGTTCAGGACAATGCTCCGGCTGCCCATTAGGCTCGCGAGCCAACGCGAGCGTTATAATTTCATTTGCCGGCGGCCGAGCTTTTGACGGTCGCTGCATATTGGTATTGATAGATCTCCGGTCTCGCCCTGAAATTGGCCGGGAAATAGGACCATCTTTGTGTCTGACGAACCGCAGTCCTCGCCGTCTGAAATTGCAGCCGTTCCCGCGTCGCGTCCGGGCGCCCGGGCGCAGGAAGCGATAGCCCGGCTTTTATCCGAGCCGTTGGAGGCGGGGCTCTATCTCGTCTCGACGCCGATCGGCAATCTTGGCGATATCACGCTCCGGGCGCTTGGGGTGCTGGCGCGGGCCGACACCATTTATTGCGAGGATACGCGGCATTCCGCGAAGCTTCTGCAACATTATTCGATCACGGCCCGGACGCGACCGTTTCACGACCATAACGAAGATCGCGAAATCGAACGGGCGATTGGCGACCTCGAGTCGGGCAAGCGCATTGCGATCATTTCGGATGCTGGAACGCCATTGCTGTCGGACCCCGGGTTCAAGCTCGTTCGCGCTGCGGCGGTGGCTGGCGTTCCCGTCATTCCCGTTCCCGGCGCTTCGGCGCTGTTGGCGGCTTTGACAGCTAGCGGTCTGCCGACGGATGCCTTCTTCTTCGCGGGGTTTTTGCCACCGAAGCGGGCCTCGCGTCGGGCGCGGTTGGCAGAACTATCGCCGATACCGGGCAGCCTCGTGTTCTATGAAGCGCCCCACCGGGTGGCGGAAACGCTCAACGATATGGCCGGGCTGCTCGGCGAGCGGCAGGCGGTCGTTGCGCGTGAGTTGACGAAATTGCACGAGGAGATTGCGCGGGGAAGCCTCGCGGAGCTTGCCGAGACGGCGGCGGAGGATATGAAGGGCGAGGTCGTGATCGTCGTCGGCCCTCTTCAGGCGCAGACCATCAGCGACGAGACGCTCGGCAGTCGTCTCGCCGCCGCGCTCGAAGTCATGAGTCTGAAGGATGCGGCGCGCGCGCTCGCAGACGAGTTCGGAGTTCCCAAAGCGCGGGTTTATGGGCTCGGCATCAAGTCGAAGGGCGAACAGGGATGAGTTCGAACGTCAACGACGAATTCCGGCAGAGGTGGGAGCGCCGGCGGCGGCATCACAGCGGGCTCAGGGCGGAGACGTTCGTTGCGGCGGTCTATCTGGCGACTGGGCATCGCATCCTTGGCCGGCGATTCAAGACGCCCGTGGGGGAAATCGACCTGATTGCAATCCGAAAAAACCGGGTGGCGTTCATCGAGGTCAAACGGCGGCCAACCACGGAAGACGCGGAAGATGCGATTACGCTGACGATGCGCCGGAGGGTCAGGCGGGCGGCCGATCTTTGGCTCGCACGCAATCCGCAGTATCAGACGTACGACGTTGGTTTCGATCTGGTTTTCGTCGTGCCCTGGCGCTTCCCGATCATCATGAGAGACGCGCTCTAAAAAATGAGCCCGCCGGAGCGGGCTCAGAGGTGTCGGGACGTAAGGCTAGGGATAGAAACTTGCAAAGCGAGCCGCTTTCGCAGGCGTCATGCCACCTTCCCTATCCGGTCCAGTCTGAACGCCGTTTGAACGGCTCAAAAAATTCCGCTTGGTCCCGGCGAGAGTCGCGGGCGACGGCGCCCCCAAACGCCCGGATTTTGGCCGTGCACAGCCCTGTAATGCGGCAACGCGCCCTCTTGGCTCACGGTTGAAGCGTTTGGGAGTGCATGTTAAGGACAGCCCGGCTTTGAAGGGGGGCGGCTGGTGGGTTCCGGCCCCGTGCGCTCTTTTTTGTCAAAAGCCTTTCCTTGGAGCGGGCGGAATTCCGGGCTTTTCGTGCCCTGCCCTCTATGCGCTTAAGGCGCGACGGTGAGAGCGACGTGGCGACGAACGACACAATCGTTGAAGGGGTGGCCGGGCGCTACGCGTCGGCCCTGTTCGATCTTGCGAACGAAAGCTCCAAAACCTCAGAAATCGAGAGCGACCTCGTAAAGTTCCAGGGGCTGTTGGACGAAAGTCCCGATCTCGTGCGCCTGGTGCGCAGCCCGGTCGTCGCCGCTGACGACCAGAGCCGGGCCATCGGCGCCATCCTCGACAGGGCCGGTATCGGCGGCCTCACCGCCAACTTCATCAAGCTCGTGACGGCCAACCGCCGTCTTTTCGTCATTCAAGACATCATCAAGGCTTACCGCGCACTCGCGGCGAAGGCTCGTGGCGAGATCAGCGCTGAAGTGACGAGCGCGTTCGCTCTCAACGATGGCCAGGTCGCCTCGCTCAAGGAAACGCTGAAGGCTTCGGTCGGCAAGGACGTGACGCTGCATACGCGCGTCGATCCGAGCATCCTCGGTGGCCTGATCGTCAAGGTCGGCAGCCGCATGATCGATTCGTCGCTCAAAACCAAGCTTCAGAACCTGAAGCTGGCATTGAGCGGAGCCTGACCCCAGCGAGCGCCGAACGGCGCAAGCGGGCGACCGCGTATTAAGAAATTTGGAACAAGGGGCCGGTCCAGGCTCCGTCAATGGAAACGACCAGGGAAGAGGTCTCAATGGAAATCCGGGCCGCAGAAATTTCTTCGATCCTCAAGGATCAGATCAAAAACTTCGGCAAGGACGCCGAGGTCTCCGAAATCGGCACCGTGCTGTCGGTCGGTGACGGCATCGCGCGCGTCTACGGCCTCGACAACGTCCAGGCCGGTGAAATGGTCGAGTTCCCCGGCGGCATTCGCGGCATGGCGCTGAACCTCGAAGCCGACAACGTCGGCGTCGTTATTTTCGGTGACGACCGCACGATCAAGGAAGGCGACACGGTCAAGCGTACCGGCGCCATCGTCGAAGTTCCGGTTGGCAAGGGTCTTCTCGGCCGCGTTGTCGACGGTCTCGGCAACCCGATCGACGGCAAGGGCCCGATCAAGTCTGACAAGTTCATGCGCGTCGACGTCAAGGCGCCGGGCATTCTTCCCCGTAAATCGGTTCACGAACCGATGGCGACGGGCCTCAAGGCCATCGACTCGCTGATCCCGATCGGCCGCGGCCAGCGCGAGCTCGTCATCGGCGACCGCCAGACCGGCAAGACCGCCGTCATTCTCGACACCTTCCTCAACCAGAAGCCGCTCAACCAGGGCAACGACGAGAGCGCGAAGCTCTATTGCGTCTATGTCGCCGTCGGCCAGAAGCGCTCGACCGTCGCTCAGTTCGTCAAGGTTCTCGAAGAGCGCGGCGCTCTCGAATATTCGATCGTCGTCGCTGCGACCGCATCTGACCCGGCGCCGATGCAGTACCTCGCGCCGTTCACCGGCTGCACGATGGGCGAATACTTCCGCGACAACGGCATGCACGCGGTTATAGCGTATGACGATCTTTCGAAGCAGGCCGTCGCCTATCGTCAGATGTCGCTTCTGCTTCGCCGTCCGCCGGGCCGCGAAGCCTATCCGGGCGACGTTTTCTATCTCCACTCTCGTCTTCTCGAGCGCGCCGCCAAGCTCGGCGACAAGGCCGGCAACGGCTCGCTGACGGCTCTGCCGGTTATCGAAACGCAGGCGAACGACGTGTCGGCCTACATTCCGACGAACGTCATCTCGATCACCGACGGACAGATCTTCCTTGAGTCGGATCTCTTCTATCAGGGCATCCGTCCGGCCGTGAACGTCGGCCTCTCGGTGTCGCGCGTCGGATCGTCGGCGCAGACGAAGGCGATGAAGCAGGTCGCCGGCAAGATCAAGGGCGAGCTGGCGCAGTACCGCGAAATGGCGGCCTTCGCGCAGTTCGGTTCGGATCTCGATGCCGCCACGCAGCGCCTGCTCGCACGCGGCGCCCGCCTGACCGAGCTTCTGAAGCAGCCGCAGTTCTCTCCGCTCAAGATGGAAGAGCAGGTTGCGGTGATCTTCGCCGGTACGCGCGGCTACCTCGACAGCATTCCGGTCTCGGCCGTCGGCAAGTTCGAGCAGGGCGTCCTCGCCGGCCTCCGGTCGGAAAAGACGATCCTCGAGACGGTCGCCAAGGAGAAGGCGCTGTCGGCTGACACCGAGAAGAAACTGGTCGAGTTCCTCGACAAGTTTGCCAAGGGTTTTGCAGCTTAATCGGGTTCCTTGAGGAGAACGCCCGATGGCGAGCTTAAAAGACATGCGCAACCGCATCGCCTCGGTGAAGGCGACGCGGAAAATCACGAAGGCGATGCAGATGGTCGCCGCGGCGAAGCTGCGCCGCGCGCAAGAAGCCGCAACGGCAGCGCGCCCCTATGCCGAGCGGATGGCATCGGTGCTCGGAAGCCTCGCTTCGAAGGTCGCCGACAAGAACGGGGCTTCGCCTCTGCTCGTCGGCACCGGCAAAGACCAGGTTCACCTGCTGATCGTCATGACAGCCGAACGCGGTCTCTGCGGCGGCTTCAACTCGAACATCGCGAAGCTTGCGCGTGCGGATGCCAATCGCCTGATCGCCGCCGGTAAGACGGTGAAGATCCTGACGGTCGGCCGCAAGGGCGCCGATAACCTCAAGCGCGATCTCGGCCGGAACATCGTCGAGCGGAAAGACTTCCAGGGCGTGAGGCAGCTGACGTTTGCGCACGCGGAAGGGCTTGCCAATCGTGTCCTCGAGATGTTCGAGGCTGGCGAATTCGACATCGCGACGCTCTATTTCTCGGAATTCAAATCGGTCATCGCGCAGAAGCCGACGGGGCTGCAGCTCATTCCGGCAACGGTTGCCGAAGCGGCAGGTGAGAGCAAGGGCGCGGGAGCGGTTCACGAATACGAGCCGAGCGAGGAAGAGGTTCTCGGCTTCCTGCTTTCGCGCAATATCTCGACGCAGATTTTCCGCGGCCTCCTCGAGAATTCGGCTTCGTTCTACGGCTCGCAGATGACGGCGATGGACAACGCCACGCGCAACGCCGGTGACATGATCAACAAGCTGACGATCAAGTACAACCGTCAGCGTCAGGCGAACATCACGAAGGAACTGATCGAGATCATTTCGGGCGCGGAAGCGCTCTGATCCGGAGGTTGGCGCATGGCTTACGTAACGCGTGCAACGACGAAGGGTGGCCGGGACGGCCGGGCTGTTCTCGAAGAGGGCAAGCTCGCCCTCGCTATGGCGCTGCCGAAGGACCTCGGCGGTTCCGGAGAGGGGCATAACCCCGAGCAGTTGTTCGCGCTCGGCTGGTCGTCGTGCTTTGGTCAGGCCGTGCTGCTTCTCGCCAAGAAGCATGGTCTCGACGGGCAGGCCGCGAAGGTCACGTGCGAAGTGGAACTCGACAAGGATGCGACGAGCTTCGCTCTCAAAGCGCATCTCACGCTTTCACTACCCGGCGCCGACAAGGACAAGCTCAAGGCGCTGATCGAAGAAGCCCATCAAATCTGTCCCTATTCCAAGGCGACGCGCAACAACATCCCGGTGACGCTGTCGGTCGCCTGATCAATTCCGTTGGAGAAGAAAAATGGCTAAAAACGTAGGGAAGATCCACCAGGTGACGGGTGCCGTCGTTGACGTGCATTTCGCAGATAAGCTGCCGGAAATTCTGAGCGCGCTCGAGACGACGAACAACGGCCAGCGCCTCGTTCTGGAAGTCGCGCAGCATCTCGGCGAGAACACGGTGCGCACGATCGCCATGGACTCGACCGAAGGCCTGGTCCGCGGACAGGAAGTCATCGATACCGGCGCGCCGATCTCGGTTCCGGTCGGCGACGAGACACTCGGGCGCATCATGAACGTCATCGGCGAGCCGGTCGACGAAGCTGGCCCGATCAAGTCCAATTCCGTGCGCGCCATTCACCAGCCGGCACCAACGTTCGACGATCAGGCGACGGAAGCGCAGATCCTCGTCACGGGCATCAAGGTCGTCGATCTCCTCGCGCCTTATGCGAAGGGCGGCAAGATCGGTCTCTTCGGCGGCGCAGGCGTCGGCAAGACGGTTTTGATCATGGAATTGATCAACAACGTCGCGAAGGCACACGGCGGCTACTCGGTGTTCGCGGGCGTCGGTGAGCGTACGCGCGAAGGCAACGACCTCTATCACGAAATGATCGAGTCGAACGTCAACAAGGACCCGAAGAAGAACAACGGGTCGGCTGAAGGTTCGAAGTGCGCGCTCGTTTACGGCCAGATGAACGAGCCGCCGGGCGCCCGCGCTCGCGTCGCTCTCTCGGGTCTGACGGTTGCCGAGCATTTCCGCGACCAGGGCCAGGACGTGCTGTTCTTCGTCGACAACATCTTCCGCTTCACGCAGGCGGGTTCGGAAGTGTCGGCGCTCTTGGGCCGTATTCCTTCGGCCGTCGGATACCAGCCGACGCTCGCAACTGACATGGGCGCCCTGCAGGAACGCATCACCACGACGCAGAAGGGTTCGATCACCTCGGTTCAGGCCATTTACGTTCCGGCCGACGACTTGACCGACCCGGCGCCTGCGGCCTCGTTCGCTCACCTTGACGCGACGACCGTTCTTTCGCGTTCGATCGCCGAAAAGGGCATCTACCCGGCTGTCGATCCGCTCGACTCGACCTCGCGCATGCTTGACCCGCGCATCGTCGGCGAAGAGCACTATCAGGTTGCTCGCCGCGTGCAGGCGATCCTGCAGAAGTACAAGTCGCTGCAGGACATCATCGCCATTCTCGGCATGGACGAACTGAGCGAAGAAGATAAGCTGACCGTTGCCCGCGCTCGTAAGATCGAGCGTTTCATGTCGCAGCCGTTCCACGTCGCGGAAGTGTTCACCGGCTCGCCCGGCAAGCTCGTTTCGCTCGCGGATACAATCAAGGCGTTCAAGGGTCTTTGCGACGGCGAGTACGATCATCTGCCGGAGCCGGCATTCTACATGGTCGGATCGATCGACGAAGCGATTGCCAAGGCCGAGAAGCTCGCGGAAGCGGCGTAACAGAGGCCAAGCGGTTTTGCGCGGGTCTCACCGCGCGAACGCGCCGCCAGGAGAGAGAAGTTCATGGCGGAAGCCGGAAAAGCATTTGGAAGTTGCTGCGAAGAGCTGAAAGAGGCTCTCGAAGGCGGCGACTTCGATCCCCTGATCACGGTCGGTCCGGACGAGGTCATCTACATGACCGTTGGTCTCGTCGACCTCGAGGAAGACGAGCCGGGCCTCGTCGACCATCCGTTGTTCTTCTGCCCGTTCTGCGGCACCAAGCTGCAGACGCCGGAGGAAGTCAGGGCCAAGGCCGGCGCCGATGGCGACGGTGAAGATCAACCGCCTCAGGTCTGAGAAGCGCGAAAGCGTTCGAAGGGTGACGAACTAAAATGGCAGGCACATTCAGATTTGAACTCGTCTCGCCCGAGCGGGTGTTGCTTTCGGTCGATGCCGATCAGGTTGTCGTTCCGGGCGCAGAGGGTGATTTCGCGGTTCTCGCGGGACACGCGCCGGTCATCTCGACCCTCCGTCCGGGGGTGCTCGATGTGACGGCTGGAAGCGTACGCAAGCGTTTGTTCGTCAAGTCGGGCTTCGCGGAAGTCGATCCGTCCCGGCTGACGATCCTCGCCGAGCGGGCTTATGACGTCGAGGAGCTTACGGCGGCATCGCTTGCGGAAGAGCTCAAGACGGCGGAAGCGGAACTCGCCGCTGCCAAGGACGATGCGGCCCGGCGGATGGCCGACACGCTCGTCGGCGAACTCAAGCGGTTGTCGGCCCGGGCGGCCTAACGGAGGCTCGGTCCTCCGCTCGCGACAGTCGACCTTTCATTTTGGCGCGCCCGGCATCCAAGGCCGGGCGCGCTTTTGCATTTCGGGCCGTTCTGAACGTCGGGTTTTCCGGGTGGTAGCAGGCTCGCCGGGACGGCGCGGCTGTACATGCGCTGTTCTCCGCGGCACCCTGAGATGCGTTTCTGACATGCAACCCTGACCGGTCCTCTACGGTTGATTTGGGTTAGAGGAGTATCCTCCCATGTCAGAAATCGACAACAAGCTGGCCAATTCCGAAAAGCACATCGCCGAGATGGAGCGTCAGGCGAACGCTTTGAGAGATTCGGCTAAATTTCGTCCATCGGCTGTGAGCGACGAAGACGTCGCGCTCGCCGAACGGTTGCTTGCGGCCTGGAAGACGTTGCGTTCGTCGGTCGCGAAGCATCCCGATTTTACCGAGCGGGCCCGCGAAGCCGCCTTGCGAAGAGGTACAGGCCGCACGGGCAGCTAGTCATCGAGAAACTTCTTAAGGACGCTGCAGCTGTTTCCTGCTCAGTGCTCTGATTACACGCATTCGCGCCTTTTGCTTCAAAGCAGATTTCCAGTCAGCCCGAGAACGAGACAGCTGCCACCTGCCGGGCAAGGCGCGGTTTTGGGTCAAGTGTTCGGCGCGGCTAAAATCTGAACAAAGCGGGCATAATTTTCTCTTCGAATTTGGGTTTTTGACCGCGCTTATCGCTGCGGCCAGTTGGCGTTGGGCAAATTGTCCAATGTCGCTCGATGCTCAGCGCGTTTTACGGAGTGACCGAGGAAGCTCTGTCGATGGGACGCGGATCGCCTTGAAGCCATATCGAATTTTCGCCTTGTTGCCGCTCCTCGCTTTGTTGGGCGGCTGCAACGCTATTGTGTTGAACCCCGCCGGCGACGTCGCCATGCAGCAGCGCGATCTGGTCATCATCTCGACCGTGCTGATGCTGCTGATCATCATCCCGGTCATGGCACTGACGGTCTTTTTCGCGTGGCGATATCGCCACTCGAACACGTCGGCGCCTTACGATCCCGATTGGGCTCACTCGACTCATCTTGAGCTCGTTATTTGGGCAGCTCCCCTCCTCATCATCATTTGCCTTGGCGCCATCACATGGATGGCGACGCACTTGCTCGATCCCTTCCGCCCGATCGAGCGTACCGCTCCAGGCCAGACTGTGGCGCGCGAGACGAAGCCACTGAAGGTTGACGTTGTCGCGCTCGATTGGAAGTGGCTCTTCATTTATCCCGATTACGGGATCGCGACTGTGAACCAGATGGCGGCGCCCGTCGGCCAACCGATCCATTTCCGCATTTCCGCATCGTCAGTGATGAACGCTTTCTACGTTCCGGCGCTCGCGGGCATGATCTACGCGATGCCGGGAATGCAGACGCAGCTTCACGCCGTGATCAACAAGCCGGGTGACTTCAAGGGATTCTCCGCAAACTACAGCGGCGAGGGCTTCTCGAAGATGCGCTTCGACTTCCTTGCCAAGAACGACGCCGATTTCGGAAAGTGGGTTTCGGACATCAAGGCGGCCGGCGGCAATCTCGGACGCGCCGAATACCTCGAACTCGAACGGCCGAGCGAAGGCGTTCCCGTCAAAAAGTTTGCGAACGTCGATCCGAACCTCTTCCACCTGATCGTGAACCTTTGCGTTCAGCCCGGCAAGATGTGCACGCATGAAATGGCGGCTATCGATGCCAAGGGCGGTCTGGGCCTTGCCGGTGCAGATCTCGTTCAGCGCATCGAATACGACAAATCCGCCCGCCGCGGTTCGGCGCCGGTCCTCGCCAAAGCCTATGTCGCGAGCGTTTGCACGACAAGCGCGCCGATGGGCATGGAGATAACCGAGGTCCAGCAGCCGACGCCGGTAAGCTCAACGCCCCTCCAGGGTGCGGGCCTGCCCCGTCCCGGCACGACGTTCCAATCCTTTGCACCGCGGCCGTCCAACTCCTGACCGGGACGAATTTAAAGATGTTTGATAACCCTGAACTCATGAAGGCCATCTTCGGACGGCTGACGCTCGAAGCGCTGCCGCTTCATGAGCCGATCCTCGTTGCAACATTCGCCGCTGTCGCGATCGGTGGCGTAGCCCTGGTCGGCGCCATTACCTATTTCAAGCTGTGGGGCTATCTCTGGCACGAGTGGTTCACGAGCGTCGATCACAAGCGCATCGGCGTCATGTACATCATTCTCGCACTCGTGATGCTGCTTCGCGGCTTTGCAGACGCGGTCATGATGCGCGCGCAGCAGGCCATCGCCTTCAACGGCTCGGAAGGCTATCTGCCGGCCCACCATTTCGATCAGATCTTCACCGCGCACGGCGCGATCATGATCTTCTTCGTGGCGATGCCGCTCGTCACGGGATTGATGAACTTCGTCGTGCCGCTGCAGATCGGCGCGCGCGACGTCGCGTTCCCATTCCTCAACAACTTCAGCTTCTGGATGACCGTGATGGGCGCGGTCCTGGTGATGGCGTCGCTGTTTGTCGGCGAGTTCGCCCGCACCGGCTGGCTTGCCTATCCGCCGCTCTCGAACCTTGCCTATAGTCCGGATGTCGGTGTCGACTATTACATATGGTCGTTGCAGGTCGCCGGCGTCGGAACACTGTTATCCGGCGTGAACCTGATCGCGACAATCGTGAAGATGCGCGCGCCGGGCATGACGCTGATGAAGATGCCTGTCTTCACCTGGACGGCGCTCTGCACCAACATCCTCATCGTCGCCGCATTCCCGGTTCTGACGGGCGTGCTCGCGCTTCTCTCGCTCGACCGCTATGCGGGCACGAACTTCTTCACGAACGACTTCGGCGGCAACGCCATGATGTACGTGAACCTGATCTGGATCTGGGGCCACCCGGAAGTCTACATCCTCATTCTGCCGGCTTTCGGCGTGTTCTCGGAGGTGGTTTCGACGTTCAGCGGCAAGCGGCTCTTCGGCTATACGTCGATGGTTTACGCCACGGTCGTCATCACCATCCTCTCGTATCTCGTCTGGCTGCACCACTTCTTCACGATGGGTTCGGGCGCGAGCGTCAACTCGTTCTTCGGCATCACGACGATGATCATCTCGATCCCGACGGGCGCGAAGATATTCAACTGGCTGTTCACGATGTATCGTGGGCGGATCCGCTTCGAGGTTCCGATGTTGTGGACGGTCGCGTTCATGCTGACGTTCGTCGTCGGCGGCATGACGGGCGTGCTTCTCGCAGTGCCACCGGCCGACTTCGTTCTTCACAACAGCCTGTTCCTTATTGCACACTTCCATAACGTCATCATCGGCGGTGTGGTGTTCGGCATGTTCGCCGGCATCACCTACTGGTTCCCGAAGGCGTTCGGCTTCAAGCTTGATCCGTTCTGGGGCAAGATGTCGTTCTGGTTCTGGGCCATCGGCTTCTGGTTCGCCTTCGTCCCGCTTTACGTTCTCGGCTTGATGGGCGTTACCCGCAGGCTGCGCGTGTTCGACGATCCGTCGCTGCAGATCTGGTTCGTCATCGCGGCTTTTGGCGCCGTCTTGATCGCGATCGGTATCGGCTGCTTCCTGGTGCAGATCGTCGTCAGCATCAAGAACCGCGACAAGCTTCGCGACGTGACAGGCGATCCGTGGAACGGCCGCACGCTCGAGTGGTCGACGTCGTCGCCGCCGCCTGCCTACAACTTCGCTTTTACGCCGGTGGTCCACGACAACGATGCGTGGTGGGACATGAAGAAGCGCGGGTATCAGCGTCCGCTCGAAGGCTACAAGCCTATTCACATGCCGAGCAACACGGGCGCGGGCATCATTCTCGCGGGCCTCAGCGCCATCGTAGCCTTCGCCTTGATCTGGCACATCTGGTGGCTGGTTATCGTTGGGTTCGTCGCGCTTATCGGGACCGCGATCGGTCACACGTTCAACTACCATCGCAGCTTCCATATTCCGCGAGAGCAAGTCGTTGAAACCGAGCGTGAACGCACGCAGCTCCTTCAGACCGTACGGGCATAATCGATGACGACGACAACAGCAGCGAGCGCAAGTCTTGCCGAGGCGAAAGAGACTCCGGTCTTCTACGTCGCCGACGAGCACGACCATCCCGAAGGCTCGAGCACCATGCTCGGCTTTTGGCTCTACCTGATGAGCGACTGTCTCATCTTCGCAGTCCTTTTCGCGACGTATGGCGTTCTCGGCGGCAGCTTTGCGGCCGGGCCTTCGCCGAAAGAGCTTTTCGATCTGCCGCTCGTCGCGGTGAACACGTCGATGCTGCTGCTTTCGTCGATCACCTACGGTTTCGCGGTGCTCGAGATGCAGAAGAAGAACGTCAATGCGATGCTGTTGTGGCTCGTGGTGACCGGTCTTTTCGGCGCCGCGTTCCTCGGCATCGAGCTTTACGAGTTCGCGCATATGATTCACGAGGGAGCGACGCCGCAACGTAGCGCGTTCCTGTCGTCGTTCTTCACGCTTGTCGGGACGCACGGCCTGCACGTCACCTTCGGCATCATCTGGATGATCACGCTCATCACCCAGGTGTGGAGGTTCGGGCTGATCGAAGCGAACAAGCGGCGGCTTCTGTGCCTCAGCATGTTCTGGCACTTCCTCGACGTCGTCTGGATCGGCGTCTTCACCTTCGTCTATTTGATGGGAGTGCTCCGATGAGCACGGCTAAGCGCGGCGCGCACGAACACGGTCACGGGTCTCACGATGCGCACGGTCATCACGAGAGCGGGCATCCCGAGTCGACCCTTCGCGGCTATCTGATCGGCTTTGGCTTGTCGGTCGTGCTGACGGCCATTCCCTTTTGGCTCGTCATGACGGGCAAGCTCGGCAACAACGAACTGACGACCGTCGCTATCCTGGCGCTGGCCGCGGTGCAGATTGTCGTGCACATGGTCTACTTCCTGCACATGTCGCCGAGCTCGGAAGGCGGCTGGACGATGCTGGCACTGATCTTCACCGTCGTCATGGTGGTGATCACGCTCGCAGGCTCTCTGTGGGTCATGTACCACATGAATACGAACATGATGCCGGGCATGGATCCGAGCCAGCTGCCGTGACATCCGACGCCCAGGGGCTCGGGGGATTGAACAACCGGAAGGCGGACGATGGACGCACGAAGCGACCGCGTTCCGCCTTTTCTCTCGTCGTTCTGGCCTGTTTGGGACTTGCAGGCTTCATAAGTCTTCTATCGCTCAGCGTTTGGCAGATCGAGCGGCGCGCGTGGAAACTCGATCTCATCGAGCGGGTCGAGGAACGCGTTCATGCGGCTCCTCAAGCGGCGCCCGGTCCAGCCGGCTGGCCGTCCGTCACCGCCAAGAGCGACGAATACCGGCGCGTCACGGCGGCCGGACATTTCCGCAACGATCGCGAAACACTCGTCACCGCCGTGACGAACGAAGGCAGCGGCTACTGGGTCGTGACGCCGCTCGAGACGACGGATGGATTCACGGTTCTCGTCAATCGCGGCTTCGTACCACCGAACAAGCGGGATCCGGCGTCGCGCGCCGCGGGTCAGACCGATGGCGAGGTGTCCGTGACGGGGCTTCTCCGCCTTACGGAGCCAAAGGGGGCATTTCTCAGGAGCAACGATCCCGTTGCAGGCCGCTGGTTTTCCCGCGACGTGCAGGCGATTGCGAAGGCACGCAATCTTACGAACGCCGCGCCCTATTTTATAGATGCCGATGCAACGCCGAACCCGGGCGGGTTGCCCATCGGCGGACTGACGGTGGTCGCCTTTCATAACAACCATCTTGTCTATGCGTTGACTTGGTTCACGCTGGCGTTGATGCTCGCCGTGGCCGCGATCCGGGTTGGGCGCGAGGAAGTTCGGCTTCGCCGGGCATCGAAGGCGTCCGGCAGAACCGCGCTTCACTGACCGATGGGTCTTGGCTGCCGCCGGAGCGACATAGGACCTCGTCCGTCATGCTGAGCCGCACTGAGACAGTCGCAGACCTCCAAAAGGCGGACAATCTGGACGTTCCCGGTGTTCAGCTCACCGGTGATCCCGCCGGCACCAAGAACTTGTTGCTTCTGATCCAGCTCCGCTGGATCGCCGTCGCCGGCCAGATCGCGACCATCGTAATCGTCGAGTTCGTTCTCGGCGTCCGCCTGCCGCTTTTGCCGATGGCCGTCGTCATCGCGGCCCTGGTCGCGCTCAATCTCGGCAGCCTCGCATGGCTCAAGGCGGGACGCGAGGTGCGCGACGTGGTTCTCCTCGGCGCCTTGCTGTTCGATGTCGCGGCATTGACGGCGCAGCTCTATCTCAGCGGCGGCGCGACGAACCCCTTCGCGTTTCTCTATCTCCTGCAGGTGACGCTGGCCGCCGTGCTGCTCGACAGGCGTGCGACGGGGGCCGTCGTCGCGGCGACGTGCCTCTGCTTCGCGGCCCTCACGTTGGATTACCGGCCGCTCGATTTGCCCGAAGCCTTCGGCGATCTCTTCAAGCTGCACATCATCGGCATGCTCGTCTGCTTCGCGCTCGTTGCGATATTGCTGTTCGTGTTCGTGACGCGCATCACGCGCAACCTTCGCGAACGCGACGCGCGTCTCGCGGCATTGAAGCAGCGCGCGGCCGAGGAAGATCACATCGTCCGCATGGGTCTTCTCGCATCGGGCGCGGCGCACGAGCTTGGAACGCCGCTTGCTTCGCTCTCCGTTATTCTCGGCGACTGGAAGCGCGTGCCGGCGATCGCTTCCAATCCGGAACTGCTGGAAGAGGTCGAAGAAATGCAGGCTGCGGTGAAGCGCTGCAAATCGATCCTCACCGGTGTCCTGTTGTCGGCGGGCGACCCGCGCGGAGAAGAGCCGCGGGTGACGACAGTCAATACGTTCGTCAACGAGCTCGTCGAGGAATGGCGCGTGGCGCGATCGCCCTCGTCGCTCGAATTCACAAATACGTTCGGCACGGATCTTCCGATCGTCTCGGATTCGACGTTGAAGCAGGTCGTTTTCAACGTGCTCGACAACGCCTACGATTCGTCGCCCGCATGGGTCGGCGTCTACGTTGCGCGCGAGGGCGATACGATGATCATCCGCGTTTCGGATCGAGGACCGGGCTTCCGCCCGCAGATGCTGGAGCAGTTCGGCAAGCCTTATCAATCGAGCAAGGGGAAGCCGGGCGGTGGGCTTGGGCTTTTCCTCGTCGTGAATGTCGTACGAAAGCTTGGGGGCAGCGTCTCGGCCGCCAATCAATCTCTGGGCGGCGCATCCGTGACGCTGAAGCTGCCGCTTGCTGCCTTGGCATTGGGAGCACGTTCGCATGGACACTAAACGCACGCTCGTGATCGTCGAAGACGATGCCGCCTTCGCGACAACGCTGAAGCGCTCATTCGAGCGGCGCGATTACGTTGTCGACGTTGCGCCGGGGCGCGAGGCCTTGAGTGCCATCCTGCAGGCGCGGACGCCGGGCTACGCGGTCGTCGATCTGAAGCTCAACGGCGAATCCGGGCTCGCGTGCGTCGAAGCTTTGCACGCGCATGATCCGTCCACGGTGATCGTCGTGTTGACGGGCTTTGCGAGCATCGCGACGGCGGTGGAAGCGATCAAGCTCGGCGCGCGGCATTACCTCGTCAAGCCGTCGAGTTCGGACGACATCGAAGAGGCGTTCGGCAAGGCCGAGGGCGACAGCGGCATCGCGCTCACCGAGCGGCCGACGTCGATCAAGACGCTCGAATGGGAGCATATCCACCAGACGCTCGTGGACACCGATTTCAACATCTCGAAGGCCGCGCGGCGGCTCGGGATGCACCGGCGGACGCTGGCGCGGAAGCTGGAAAAGCGGCAGGTGAAGTAGAAATGGGAAGATTGAATTAACCAGCACCGTACGGAAATCTGGAGTGGTTGTTGTATTTCTCGCGCATTCGGGAATGCTGAATTCCAAATATTCTGGATTTCCAGGTGTCCCATGAATGTTCAATCAAAGGGATTGATTGCCCGGGTTGCCGCTATTGTCGCCGGGGCTCTCGTCTACCTCATTCTGATCTACCGATACGGCGTCGTCTGGTATTGGGCCTTCGTACTCGGAGCCTTAGTTCTGGTTGTGCTGCAGATTCTGCTGCTCCGTCTGGCCGCGAGTTCGGATGGACGGTAGCTCCGTCTCGTAACTGTTTTCAGTTTTGGGAGACGTGGGCGCCGGAGGTTTGAGCGATAGTCGTCGCCGCGGCTATCGAGGACGCAGGTCGCTGGATCTAGCCGAACTGCAGCGACAGTAATCACGCTGTTCGAATTGCTGGGACTTGGCTCTTCAGTGCCGGGACAAAACTGCTGGAAAATATGCTTCGGGTTCGTTGTTTATCTTGGTTCTTTCATTCGCAATAGCTGACCATGCGGGGCTTTTTGCAAAGTAGGATCCAAGCCAACGAGAGCCGCCATAGGTTAGGTGATCGCCGTCACGGTACATCACAAGACCGTCTCGCTCTGCGAGGCAAATTCTCTCGTCACATAATGCAGGCAGAGGATCCCACACGTAGACTCCCGCCAATCCGTCCGTAGCCCTTTTTATTGCATTAAGAGCTAGGGTTCGGTGGTCTTCTGCTACAGATCGCTCCACACTACAAAATGCAACTGAGCGCCGCGCCAGACAGGCAGGTACGCGAAAGCGCTGTTCGGGCATGGGGGCGATGACGAGAACCGTGATACCTTTGGCGGTAAGCTTGCGAATAGTGGAGCCAAGGCCCTCAGCGATTGCGTCTGCCGCAGCTTCATTCCGCGACCACTGTCCATTTCGCCATAAAGCTACACCCTCTCCTCCGGCGAGCTTCGGCCGATCCAAGTAAAGTGCCCAATGCGCACTTAAAACGACGGCGGCTAAACGGCCCTGCTCCTGCAATTGGCTAATTTCGCCTAGAACATCACGGTTGAACCGAGCACACAATTCGAAAGGACGTTTGTCTTTTCCAGGTACCATGTCCGCTAAAGGTGGACACAGTCCCTGGGGACGTGAAAGCAAAGCGAAGTCATGCATTTTGTCTGCGGCCTCGAACATCCCGATCAGATGATCGGCGTGAGAATCTCCCCAGACGAGCAAAACCTTCCGCGTTGATTTGGTTGAGTCCATGCATTCGGTTTGAGCAATTAGCCCGCCATAGGGCGTGTCACTGTTGCGATAGCATCGTTTACCGCTCCAACCCTTATCCTCCTGAGCCTGCTGCAGCCGCGTAAAACCCTCCCTGCGCGCTGCCCGGTCAGAGTGCCGTCCTAATGCTTGCGCTGCGAGGATCAAAGCAAGCGAACATAATGCTCCCGCGCCGATTGTACTTAGGTTGCTCCAACCCGCCGCAACGTTACGTCGCCGAATTGGATTCTCGATAAAAATATAAGTGAGGCCGGCCAATCCGAGAGCTGCGATTGCTATCGCTCCGTCCCGCCACCGGTCTTCAGTTCCTAGTGCGTGAGACCGGGCAATAGCCAGCAAGGGCCAATGCCACAAATACCATGAATATGAGACGAGGCCGATTGCGACGAGTGGCCGGGAAGCGAGTAACTGGCTTACCGTTCCCCGTGGGCTAAGGAAGCCACCAGCAATGACTGCCGCCGCACCGAGTGTGGGCAGTAGCGCTGTTGCACTGGGAAATCCGGAGCCTTCGCTGAACCCTACGGTTGCCGCGATAATCGCGGCGAGGCCAGCGGCCGTCAGATAGGCTCCAGGTCGCCCCTTTGAACTTTCAAGTAACGGCAGCGCAAGCGCCAGGGAGGCTCCGACTCCAAGCTCCCAGGCGCGCGAAGGCAGCGCAAAGAAAGCCAACCTTGCCGTCTGGTCGTCGCCACCTGAGGCCAGCCAACTGTAAGACGACGAAGCAAAAAGCACCAAAACTAACATTGCTGCAATGAGCCATCTGAGGCTGAGGCCCCACCGGGCTGCGACGCCTGCCGCACCTAAGAGCATCAAGGGCCATATCAGATAGAATTGCTCCTCCACCGCCAGAGACCACGTATGCAGCATCGGATAGAGACTGGACGGTGCATCGAAATATCCGCTGCCGACCCTCGCAAAATGCCAATTTGATACGTAGAGCGCAGCAGCTACGACGGAATCTGCGAAACGCTTTTGTTCGTTGTCGGCAGGAACGAGAAGGAAGCGCGCGAGCAGAAGAGCGGTCGCAACAACGAGAAAAAAAGCCGGTAAGAGACGACGTGCGCGGCGCGCGAAAAACGCAACTAGGTCAATAGTCCCTCTTTGCCGCAATTCGTCAACGAGCAGGCTCGTAATGAGAAAACCCGAGATGACGAAGAAAACATCGACGCCGATGAAGCCGCCGGGAAATCCTGTCAGCCCAACATGAAAGCCAACGACGCTAATGATCGCGACGGCCCGGAGACCATCAATATCGGCCCGGTAATAAGCTTTCGTTGCCCCCACGAGATAGACGCCGTTGAAAACGAGCCAACCAGATTCGTCTGTCGCAACTGAGTATCGACCGATAGCCTTGGGTTGAATCTATCAGCATGCGTCCCAAGATACAAACTCGAGAGGGACGAACCGTGGCGCCATCCAACCTACGATCCACAGTGGCTGCGGCTATACGGTGGTCGCCAAGCCGACGAAACTTATTGAAGTTGTGGAGTTGATGAAATGGTACCGCCTCCCAGAGTTGAACCGGGGACCTCTAGATCCACAATCTAGCGCTCTAACCAACTGAGCTAAGGCGGCACGCCAAAAAGGCTTGGGATGATTTTAGTGCGATCAGGCGGGGCGTTGCACGTGCAAATCACCGCGTCGTCGCGCTTTGAATTAATCCCGATTGCCGGGCGATCCTCGGGGAGCGCACGCGACGCGTGGTTCCAACACAGCGGGAGCCAAGGGTCAAGAGCGACGTATGGCTCCCGCCTTGAGTTTACCCGTTTTTGGGCGTCCTTCACATCGTACACGCAACGCAGGGAACCCTTGCGGTGCGGTGGAGTTCACTGGCCTAGCGGGAGGCCCACCAACCTGTTTCCGGGGGGATACAGACATCCATGACGCTATGCCCATATAGCTCGGACGAGCTTAAAGACCTGCACCGGCTGCTGAAGAGCATCATCGACGAGGCCCATGCACGGGCCCTCAATATTGCCGACGACGATATCATCGAGAAGCTGTTCGATCTGGCGGATCACGGCGAGCGCGATCCCGAAAAACTGCGCGCGGCCGTTCTCAGCAAGGCCGCCTAGGCGTGGTTTAGCTTCGGCACCACCCGAGATTGTAACCGGGATACCGCCCCGGCGTAGTGCTCAAACTGGGCTCGGCGCCGCTGCCGAAGACAGTGGAAAATCACGCGTTTCCCGTTCTGAGGGCCCGCAAATCACGTACATGGTCGTGATGCGCTGCGAATAAGCCTTTGGAACGGGCGCTCTTGACCATGGCGGTCCCCGCTAAACCCGCAATGCCGAGCCGTCGCGACGATCTAGCGGCGCGGGATGCTGCGCCGGGTAAAGCGCAGGCCGTCGTCACCATTGATCCGGAAGCGGCTGAAATTGTCGCGGCGACCCAGTCCGGCGCTGCTGCACTTGGGCTATTTCCATACGCGTCATTTCCGATCGCCATCGATCCCAAAACACCGGCGCTGGCGCGGCTGCGGCAGATCGCGGCCGAGGGCGATTTCCGCAAAGGCGGGCTCGAGACACTGGCGTTCTGGAGCAATGGCCTCTTGAAGCGTTTGCAGTGCCGCGTCGCGAAGCAGGGCAAGAAGGGCTCGAAGGTTCTGCTGCTCTATGTCGACGAGGGTGATGGACCATCCGCGACGGCGCCATCCGACGCTGGTGATCTCAATCCCGTCTATGCCGCCATAGGCGCCGAGATCGAAGCATTGGAAGCGGCGGAGGTTTCGGCTGCGAATGCCGTCGCACCTAAGCCGATCCTGGTTCTGGATGCCGATCATCTCGCGAAGCTCGCACATGAACTCAAGACGCCGCTGACGGCCATCGCCGCTGCCGCCGAGATCATGCGCGACGAGCGATTGGGCGAAATGAAAAACGAACGGTATCGGAACTACGCGGCCGACATTCACGAAAGCGCAACGCATGCGCTTGACGTCATCACGGCGCTGCTTTCGGACGGCGCGCGGACGACGAGTGTTCCGGTCGCGCGGCTCATCGCGCTCGATCTCAATGCGATCGTCGAACGCACGGTGTCGAGCGTGCAGGCGCTGGCGCAATCGTGCGGATTGAACCTTACGTTCGAGAGCAACGGGGCACGTCCGCATGTCGTCGCCAATCCGACGGCGCTCAGGCAAATCCTGCTGAACCTCCTGACGAATGCGATCAAGTTCACGCCGCGGGGCGGTGACGTTCGCGTCGCGACGGGGCATGTCGGTGATGGCCGCGTCTTCCTCGTCGTCAGCGACACGGGCTGCGGCATGAAGGGTACGCGATCAGCGTCCTACAAAGCGTCCGCCGCAGAGTTGCAGCCTCCTTGGGCTCACAGCACCGGCATCGGCCTGCCACTCGTCGAACGGCTGGTTCGTGATATGGGCGCGGAGTTCGAGATCGAAAGCGCGGCCGAAGGCGGAACCTCGGCGCTGATCATTTTCGGTGACTTCACGCGCCGGTTCGAATGACCGCGCGGCCCTCCGATGACGGCGGGTAGCTAGTTGAAAATTATAAAAATTCTAATGTGAGCGCCGCTGCTTACAAACGGTTGACCGGGCGGCCGTCCTCGCGCTAGCTCAAGTCAGGCCGTCATCGCGACGGCCGCGCCATTCGCTTGGCGCCAACCGATACCGGGGCCTTGAACCCTGATTATTGGAGTCGAAATGATTCTTCCTGTAAGCGCGCTCGTCAGCGCCAATCTCTCCTTCGCCCATAGGCTGTTCAGCTCATACGCCGCAAGCGCGTGCGTCCCGGCGGAGGTTTGCAGCCATGGCTAATTCGGCATCGAACACCGTTGGACAAGTCGCCCGCTCGGCCAAGGTCGTGCCGCTTCCGGCGCGCGCGCCGGAGCGATTGGTCGGCGTCGGCTTCCGGTGCTGGCTTGCGGGCTTATCGACCGGCGACATCAAGTGCTGGGAAGATGCCTGGAACACGTTTTCAGGCATGCTCGGTCCTGAGAAGGCCAAGACGCTGCTGCTCGATCTCTCGAAGTTCGTTCGTGCGGTGAAAGCGAACGCGCAGCGTGATATCGAAATCTCACCGGCTGGCTGCCGCAGCTTCTGCCGCGACGAGTGTCTGGCGATCTCGATCATCGCCGCGTGCCAGCATGGCGAACGGCAAGCGCTGAAGGCGTCGGTCTCGGCATTGATCGGCTCGGAAGATATCGGCGACACTCTGAATGGTGCGCTCGCGCTCGCGGCGGCTCTTCGCAGCACCAATCAGATGCTGTGCGCGGATTCGGTTTGCCCGGCGACATGTGCGCTTCGCGCTTCGCGCCGGCGAATGATGTAAGGGCGTTCTGCGCCCTTGTCAGGATTTGTCGAGACAGGCTTCAATTCGATCGGCGGCGCGCGCGCTGTCGTCCGGTGAGAGATGCAGGCCTGCCTTGGTCCGCCGCCAGAGAACGTCGGCTGCCGTTTCCGCCCATTCTTCCGATTTGAGATAGGCGACTTCGCGCGCGGTCAGTCCGCCGCCGAAGTTTTCGCCGAGATCCTTCTCCGAGCTTGCACCGTCAATGATCTTCGATGATCGCGTGCCGTGGCGGCGGGCGAGGTGGCGGAGAAAAGCCGGTTCGAACTGCCCGTTATCGCGTGCGAAGTCTTCGAACCACGCGTCGAATGTCCGGCCATCGAGGTCACCGCCCGGCAGAGGCATCGTTCGGGTGCGTCCTTCCAGCATTTGCGGAAAATGCGGTTTCAACATTTTCAACGCCGCTTCCGCGAGCTTGCGGTAGGTCGTGATCTTTCCACCGATGACGTGGAGTAGCGGCGGCGAGGCGGTCGCGTCGCATTCGAGGCGGTAATCGCGGCTCACGGCCGAGGCTGTTTCGCTGCCGTCTTCATCGAGCGGACGGACACCGGCGAAACTCCAGACGATGTCCCGATGCGTCAGGGGGCTTCGAAAAAAGCGATTGGCGACCTCGAGCAGGTACGCCTCTTCTTCGCGCGAGGGACTGGCGCTCCGCGGATCGCCAGCGAACGCTTCTTCTGTCGTTCCGATCAGCGTGAACGTTTCTTCGAACGGCAATGCGAAGACGATGCGGCCGTCGCGATTTTGAAACGTGTACGCGTCATCGGCGCCCGCAATGCGCGGCACCGTGATGTGACTGCCTTTGACGAGCCTCACGGTTGGAGGCCGGGCGGGCCCTGAGCCGTTCGCGAGCGCGGCCACCTTTGCGACCCACGGTCCCGCAGCGTTGACGACGGCGCGGGCGGCGACGCGGCGACCCTCGTTTCCAAGTGTTGCGGTCCAGAGGCCGTCTTCGATCTTCAATGCGGTGACGGGAGTTTGGGTTTCGATGCGGGCACCCGCTTCGCGCGCGGCGATCGCGTTCAGAACGACGAGTCGGGAATCGTCGACGGCGCAGTCCCAATACGTGAAGCCGCGCGCCAAGTCAGAGATCAGAGGTGCGCCGGCCGGATCACGCTGCAAATCGATCGTGTGCGAGGCGCCCAGAGATTTCCGGGACGCGAGATGATCATAGAGAAATAGTCCCGCGCGCATCATCAGCCCGCTACGCATTCCGGCGGCCTCTGGAAGGACGAAGCGCAGCGGACGGATGATGTGCGGGGCTTTCGCGAGAAGGACTTCGCGCTCGGCGAGGGCTTCGCGAACGAGGCGGAATTCATAATGTTCGAGGTATCTCAGTCCGCCGTGGATCAGCTTGGAGCTTGCCGAAGATGTCGCGCCGGCGAGGTCGTCCGCCTCGGCAAGGAAAACGGTCAGTCCACGCATCGCCGCATCGGCAGCGATGCCGGCGCCGTTGATGCCGCCGCCGATTACGAGGAGATCGTAAATCACGTCCGCCATGGGTTGGTGCCGCCATGCGTTGCTGCAGCTCTTGGGACGTCAGCCCACGTGCAACTCTAGGCGACTCGCTTCCGCGCGCGAAGGTTTCAGGCGGGCGCCTGTTCTTTCTTTTTTCCCGGCCGGAGCAGCAGGCTGATCAAGAGCCCGGCGACGAAGCTCGCGGGCACCGCCACGAGCGTAATGGCGGCGGGCTTCAGCCCACCCCAGTTCGCGATGGTCGTGACGTGCTTGACGAGCGCGGCACGGGCGAGCGCTTGAGCTTCGGGTGTCGTTGCGGCGGCGAGCGCGGCTTGGAGCTCAGCGAAGCGCTTTGCAGCCATTGGCGGGGCATCCGACAGGCCGCCTGTGATGCTGAACAGTTCGACCGGCCAGAGGTGCACACCGAGCAGATAAAGTGCGGTGATCAGCGTTCCGACGAGCATCGCGGCGATGGCGCCTGCGGCGTTCATGTGGCGCCAGTGCAGGCCAAGCACGAGTGAGGGGAAAATGCCTGCGGCCAGCAGCGCGAAGCCTTCCGCCGCGAGAAGTCCGGTTCCTATTGCCGAAGAGAGCGCCAGAACGGCCCCAGCGACGAGCAGAAAGCCAGCGATCGCGACGGAACGGAAATCAAGCCCCGGGCCGCGTACATCGCGTTTCGTTCGGATCTCGCTGTCGGCGACGACGATGCTGGACATGAGCGCATTGCCAACAAGCACCGATGCCAGGATGACGCCGAACAAGAGCGGATATTCGAGCTTCCGATTGAGGCCCGAGATCATCGGCGCCGCGACGACGAAGCCGTCTGTGGTGAAGGCGAGATCCTGGAGCCGCAGGAAGCCGCGCTGTCCGGAGGCTTTGGTGCAGGCGGCGGCGAGATCGGCGGTCGCTGGCGAGGTCTGATCGCAAACCTTTACCCAGCCGAGCGCGCTCGCTTCGGCGAAGGATTGCGGAATGGCCGCGATTTCTATGCCTTTCGACATCGTTTCTTCGAAACCGATGCGACTGTAGAGGGCGAGCGGCGGAAGGCTGGCGATGAGGATCGCCACGCCGACGAGCGCCAAGGCCGTGCGCTTCACCGCGCCGCCCGGTGCGACCGCCGATTGCGAGACGTGCCGTCCGAGAAGATGCGGAGCCGCGACGACGCCGAGCGCGACGGCAAGCAAGAGACCGGCAAAATTCCGCATCGACAGCTGCAGGAAGGGCGACGTCATCGGCGTCAACGATTTCACGTCCGACAATCGATTGACCACAAGCGCCTGATTGAGATTGGCGTGGCTTTCGAGTGCCGAGCCTAGCGAGAGGTGCGGTATCGGTGAACCGTTCGAAAACAGAGCAAGCGCGATCAAGGTCGCGAGCAATCCGGTGAAGACAACGATAAAGCCGAGGCCGCCGCTCATTTTTGCGGGGGCGAGAAATGTTCCGGCGAGCCACGTTGCAGCGATGGCGAGCGCGAGACTGAGAATCGCCTGGTGGAGGGGAATGCCAGCGAGGCTCTGCAGGCCAAGCGAACCGGCTCTCAGATCGGCCGCGAGGAGCAGAATTGTCGCCGACAAAGCGATGAGGAATGCGAAGCGTCGCGTCAGGCTTCCGCCGTAACGGATCGCGAAAAATCCGCTGATCGATTGCACGGGATAGAGAACGAAGCGCGGCGCTACGAGGATGGCGAGCAGGGCGACACCGGCAACGAGGCCGAGCGGCAACGCCAGTCCGTCATAGCCCATCGCCGCGATATAGCCGGTGAAGCCGAGGAGCGCGACGGCGCCCACGATCTCGCCAGCGAAGATGAGGGCAGGGCGAATGCCTTCGCGCACCGGCGCGCCGCCGGCTCTCCAGGCGTAGACGGCGACCAACGCAACGAGGCCGATGATTGCGCCTTGCGCGGCGATCCAGAAACCGAGCGGGAAACCGCCGAAGCGGATAACATTGAGCGTCAGAGCCGACAGCGGCAGCGCAATCGACAGGATCAGCCAAATCAGCAAACTCGCCAGCAGCAGGCGACCTGAAGGCCGGCTGGCGCCGGCAATATCCCCCAAACCCATCTTCACCCTCTCTGCGTCCCCGACACAGGATCCAAAGCGCGCTATTGGCGTCAGAAAGGCGTTCCGATCAAGGCAAGCGCGCGAATACCGCCGAGGTGCGGTTCCACGGCCGTCAAATGGGGCTCGCCGATTGTCATTCGGGTGAAATCTTGGAGGGGTGGACGCGTTCTAGTCCGGAGCGTTGCAGTGACGCTCAAAACTGCAATGGGGTGGCTCGCATGACCGAACCACCCCAGTAGTATCGTCCCTAGACTTGGACCTTATTCGTTTTTTTATCTCGCGACCGGTCCCGGCCATCGCAAGTGGCGGCACCATGTACCAAACAATCTTCTGCGTCAAGTCACCGCGCGACATAAATAATTTTCGTTTTCTGTATGCCTGAAAGATGATCATCCGCGGGCGTCAGCGGAGCTGCATCGTGGCGTCATTTTCAGTCGTGTGACATGTCGTGGTGCATTTCGCCCATCGAATCATCAACCGGCTGCTTGTCGAACCCGTGCGGCCCTTTGGCGCCAGGCGGCTCGACAGTTCCTTCGACCTCGATGGGTCCGGCCTTGGCGAAGGTCAGCGTGAGCTTCACCAGGTCACCCTCCTTCAGTGGTTGCTTCAAGTCGAACAGCATCACGTGACTGGCCATCGGCTTCAGGACGACGGATTCTCCGGGCTTCAGGTCGATGCCGTCGAGGCGGCGCATCTTCATGACATCGCCCTCCATCGCCATCGAGTGAATTTCGGCGCGTCCGGCGACCGGGGACGAGATGCTGACCAGCCGGTCGGAGGTATCCTTGTCCGTCTTGATCTCGGCGAAGGCCGACCCGACCTTGGCGCCTTCCGGCGTTGCGCGCACCCAGGCATGTGCAACCGTGACGCCTTTGACAGTCACCTCGTGGGCTTCCGTCAGGACGGGCGCAAGGGCAGCCAGCACGGCGAGTGCCCGAATTTTAAGACGCATGGAAAATTCCTTCAGCGAGACATTGCAAGGGCGCATATAGGCCAAATCCCGGGAAATGGCATGGGGCGAAGGGCCGAAATTTGCCGTCTCGGCCTTGGCTTAACCTCAGGCTTCCGGGAATGTGCTAAAAAGCGCGGGCGTCAATCGAGCGAAACGGGACTTAACGATTTGTCATCGCCCAAGCGTATCCTTCTCATCATCGGCGGCGGCATTGCGGCCTATAAGTGCCTGGAGCTGATCCGGCGGCTCAAGGAGCGCGGGCACAGCGTCCGAGCAGTTATGACCAAGGCGGCCCACCATTTCGTGACGCCGCTTTCCGTCGGCGCGCTGACCAGCGAACGGGTGCTGACGAACCTCTTCGATCTTGATGACGAGCGCGAGATCGGACACATCAGGCTGGCGCGCGACAACGATCTAATCGTGGTGGCGCCCGCGACGGCCGATTTCATCGCGAAAATGGCGGGAGGGCACGCCGACGATCTTGCGACCGCCGTTCTTCTCGCGACCGACAAGCCCATCCTTCTCGCACCGGCGATGAACCCCGCGATGTGGCGGCATCCGGCGACGTGCCGGAACGTCGCGCAGCTCGAAGCCGACGGCGTCCGGATCATCGGGCCTGCGTCGGGCGAGATGGCGGAGCGCGGCGAAGCCGGGCTCGGGCGCCTCGTCGAGGTGCCGGATCTGGTCGCGGCCATCGAGGGCGTATTCGAGCGAGAGCCGCGGCACGACGGGGTTCTCCGAGGCCGGCATGTCCTTATTACGAGCGGGCCGACGCACGAACCCATCGATCCGATCCGCTATCTGGCGAACCGTTCGTCGGGCAAGCAGGGTTTCGAACTGGCGGCCGCGGCGGCCGATCTCGGCGCACGCGTGACGCTGATCACCGGCCCGGTTTCGCTTGCGGAGCCCCGCGACGTCGGCATCGTTCGCGTTAAGACGGCGGCCGAAATGCTGGAGGCGGTAAAGGCGGCTCTCCCGGCGGATATTGCCGTCTTCGCCGCGGCTGTCGCCGATTGGCGTGTCGAGACTATTCAGACCGAGAAGATCAAGAAGTCAGAGAAGACGCGGGCCCCGACGCTAAAGCTCACGGAAAATCCGGACATTCTGAAAGTCGTGGCGCGGCCAGGGCCCGAGCGGCCTCGTCTCGTGATCGGTTTCGCGGCTGAAACGCAGAATGTTATCGACTATGCCAAGTCGAAACTGAAATCCAAAAATGCCGATTGGATCGTCGCCAACGACGTTTCGCCCTCGACGGGCGTAATGGGTGGCGAGAACAATACCGTGCATCTCATCACCCAGAGCGGCGTGGAAAGCTGGCCTGAGATGAGCAAGGTGAAGGTCGCCAGGAAAATCATGGAGCGCGCTGCTGAGCAGCTCCACGCAAAGAGGACTGCCGCGGAATGAAGGCAAGGGAATGAAGGTCAAAGTCAGGCGCCTTGCGCATTCTGAGGGACTTCCGCTTCCAGACTATCAGACGGCAGACGCTGCTGGGTTCGATCTCGTGGCGGCTGTACCGGAAGCGGTTCCGGTCACGATCGCGGCGGGAGCGCGCGCTCTCATCCCGACAGGATTGATCTTCGAGCTGCCGCGCGGAATGGAAGCCCAGGTGCGTCCGCGATCCGGTCTCGCCGTGAAGCACGGCGTTACGGTTCTCAATAGCCCAGGCACGATCGATGCCGATTATCGCGGCGAGGTTTCCGTGATTTTGATTAATCTCGGGACGGATCTATTTACGGTTGCTCGCGGTGAGCGTATCGCCCAGATGATTGTGGCGCCGGTTGCGCGCGTAAAACTTCGTGAAAGCAAAAAGCTCAACGCAACGAAAAGGGGGGCAGGCGGTTTCGGCTCTACGGGTATTGGCGCGGCTAAATCCCATGGCCGGGCCGTTAAGCGGAAACCGGTTGCTAAAGGATCGGTCAGAGCGCAAACAAAATCCCGCACCTGAATTTTTCGAGAGGCGTTAAGCAAAAAAAATGTAATGCTTATGGGGCTCTATGCGCTTTCCTCACCTCTTGAGCGTCTCCCTCGAAACTGCGACAAACTACTCGCATGCGCGCTCGCCGAGCGCTTCATAATCGAGGTAGATCGAGACAGGTCATGGCAGAAACTATTGAGATCAAAACGCTGGAAGCCACAAAGAGCTGGGGGCGCGGCCGCGTCTACGATAGCATTACTGAAACGATCGGCCATACGCCTCTCGTGCGCCTCGCGAACATCAAGGCGGATGCGCACCTCAAAGCCGACATTTTGCTGAAACTCGAATTCTTCAATCCGCTATCGTCGGTCAAGGATCGTATCGGCGTCGCGATGATCGACGCGCTCGAAGCCGAAGGCCGCATCAAGCCCGGCAAGACGGTGCTGATCGAGCCGACGTCCGGCAATACGGGTATCGGTCTCGCTTTCGTCGCAGCGGCGCGCGGCTATCGGCTTATTCTTGTCATGCCGGAGACGATGTCGATCGAACGCAGAAAGATCCTGACGCACCTCGGCGCGGAACTCGAATTGACGCCGGGCCCCGGCGGAATGCCGGCAGCCGTCGCGCGAGCCGAAGAGCTTGCGAAGACACTTCCCGATGCCGTGATTCCCGGCCAGTTCGACAATCCGGCGAATCCGCTCGTCCACGAAAAGACGACGGCGGAAGAAATCTACAACGATACGAAGGGCAAGGTGGATGCGCTCGTGATCGGCGTCGGCACGGGCGGCACATTGACGGGCGTTGGCCGGATTCTCAAGAAGCGCATCCCGGGTCTCAAGGTGATTGCGGTTGAGCCGACGACCAGCGCGATCCTGTCCGGCCAGCCGCGCGGTCCGCACAAAATTCAGGGCATCGGCGCCGGATTCGTTCCGAGCATTCTCGACACCGGTCTGATCGACGAGGTCGTGACCGTTTCGAGCGATACCGCTTTCGAAGTTTCGCGTAAGGTCGCGAAGGTCGAGGGCATCCCTGGCGGCATTTCGACGGGCGCCAACGTCGCTGCGGCGATTGCCGTTGCGGAGAGGCCTGATTTTGCGGGTAAAACAATCGTCACGTTTGCGCCGTCGTCGGCGGAGCGTTATTTTTCGAGCGAGCTCTTCGTCGATCCGCAGCCGAAGGGCTGAGGTTTTCGGCGTCCAGTGCTTTTCGAGGTCTCATGGCAACGCTCACCACGGAAGAGGTTCAGCGCTACAAGCGCCACCTCGTGCTGCGTGACGTCGGGGCACCGGGACAGCAAAAGCTCAAGGCGGCACGCGTGCTCATCATCGGCGCCGGCGGACTTGGTTCGCCGGTCGTCACCTATCTGGCGGCTGCAGGCGTCGGCACGATCGGCATCATCGACGACGATCACGTTGCGATCGACAACTTGCAGCGCCAGATTGCGCATCGGACCGAGGATGCGGGGCGGCTGAAGGTCGAGAGCGCGCGGGATGCGATCCTCCGCATCAATCCGCACGTTACCGTCGAGACGTATGCTGAGCGCATCGATGCGACGAACGCGATCGAGATTATTTCGCGCTACGACATCGTTGCCGACGGCTCGGACAATTTCGCGACGCGCTATCTCGTCTCCGATGCCTGTTATTTCGCGAAGCGGCCGCTGGCCTATGCGGCGCTCGGATCGTTCGACGGCTATATTTCGCTCTTCAAGCCGCACGAGAAAGACGGGCAAGGAAATCCCTATCCGACGCTCCGCTGCGTGTTCCCGGAAGCGCCTCCCGCAGGGCTCGTCGCGAATTGCGAGGAGGTCGGCGTGTTAGGGCCTGTCACCGGCGTCGTCGGGACATTGCAGGCGACCGAAGTCGTGAAGGAAATTCTCGGTCTCGGCGAAAGCCTCGCGGGACGCCTGCTGATCTATGACGCGCTCGCGACACGCTTTGAGGTCGTCACGATCTCCTGGGATCCGGACAATCCGCTTTCGGGTCTAAATCCAACAATCAGCGATCTCACGACAGCGCAAGCCGGCAGTAATCCCGCGTGCGCCGCCGAATAGCTCGTAAGGCTTTTTTTTAGAGCATCGCAGGGTGAACGCGGTCGGGCGGAGCGTGCCCGTCGGCGAATGCCTTGATGTTGATGATCACCTTCTCGCCCATGTCGATGCGGCCCTCGATCGTCGCTGAGCTCATGTGGGGCAAGGCGACGACGCGTTCGGATGCAAGAAGGCGCGGATTGACGGCCGGCTCGTGCTCGAACACGTCGAGACCCGCACCTGCGATCGCGCCCGCTTCGAGGAGGCGAACCAGTTCGTTCTCGTCCACGACCTCGCCGCGCGCGGTGTTGACGATGTAAGCCGACGGCTTCAGCAACTTCAGCCGGCGTGCCGACAACAGGTGATAGGTTCCGGGCGTGTGCGGGCAGTTGATCGAAACGATGTCGACGCGCGTCAGCATCTGATCGAGGCTTTCCCAGAAGGTTGCCTCGAGCTCCTCCTCCACCTCTTCAGCGACGCGACGGCGGTTGTGGTAGTGGATCTGCAAGCCGAATGCCTTGGCGCGTTGCGCGACCGCTTGGCCGATACGGCCCATGCCGATGATGCCGAGCCGTTTGCCGTAGATGCGGTGGCCGAGCATCCATGTCGGCGACCAGCCAGACCACTTGGTCGCCGGATCGCGCATGTAAGCGGCGCCCTCGGCGAGGCGGCGCGGCACCGCGAGGATGAGCGCCATCGTCATGTCGGCGGTATCTTCGGTCAGCACGCCGGGGGTGTTTGTCACCAGAATGCCGCGGTTGCGAGCGGTATCGAGATCGACATTGTCGACGCCCGTTCCAAAGTTCGCGATGAGGCGAAGCTTGGGGCCGGCTTGGGTCAGCACGGCGCGATCGATGCGATCGGTCACCGTCGGCACGAGGACGTCGGCGGTTTTCACAGCGTCGATCAGCTGAGCCTGATTGAGAGGTTTGTCTTCAATATTGAGGCGCGTGTCGAAAAGCTCGCACATCCGAGTCTCGACGACATCGGGGAGTTTGCGGGTGACAACGACAACAGGTTTCTTATGAGGGGTGGGCATTCGCTTCCCGTTGCAAGAAAATCGCGGCCTTCGCATGTCCCTTGCGGGGCCGCTTGAGAAAGTGCGGCCCCGTGTCTATCAGATGGTCTTCGCGAAGACAAAGTCCTGAAATCAGTTGCGGACGCCCAAGACGAGGGCACGCTAACCTTTTTCGTTGCCGACCGCTGGGTTTGAGGCCGCTTCAAATGACCATATCGAGCCTAGAGTGTCGACGCGCCCGGCTGTGGGCGGAGGTGCGGCCGACGTTTTCGAGCGTCAGAGCCATGCTCGGAGCGGCGGCCATAGCACTGGTTCACGCGGCGGGCGCACCGGCATTCGCCGACGATGCGCCCGCGCTCACGGGCAGCGGCCTGCCGGTGCCGCGCTTCGTCAGCCTCAAGTCGGACAGGGTCAACCTCCGGAACGGGCCTGGGACCGATTATCCGACCTCCTGGGTCTATCGGCGTGCCGGACTGCCGGTCGAGGTCATCAAGGAATTTGAGGCCTGGCGGCAGGTTCGCGACGCAGAAGGCGCGACGGGCTGGGTTCTGCAATCGCTGCTGTCGGGCCGGAGGACGGGCCTCGTTCTTCCTTGGGAGCGAAAGACCGGAATGGCGCCGCCGCTGGTGCCGATCATGGCGAGCGACAGCCAGCATACGAACGTGGTGGCGAACGTCGAAGCCGGCGTGATTGCCGATCTGCACGTGTGCGACGGACGCTGGTGCCGCGTAACGGTGGACCAGTACAGCGGCTACATCGAGCAGAAAAAGCTCTGGGGCGTCTACGAAGGCGAGACGTTCAAGTAGGCTTATGCTTCAGCGCTGACGAACTCAGGCCCTTGTCTCAGGCTTTTTGGGGCTCAGGCTTTTTTCGCCAGGCGCACGACCACATCGACGTGCGTGATCTTCAGGCCGTCGGGCGGCTCGGGCAGGCCTGCGACGGTAATGACGTCGCCCGGAATGTCCATCAGCTCGCCGTTCGGCTCGAGCAAGAAATGATTGTGATTCGACGTATTGGTGTCGAAGTAGGCTTTCGAGCCTTCGATTGCGAGTTCGCGCAGAAGCCCGGCGCGCTTGAACTGATGAAGTGTATTGTAAACGGTCGCGAGCGAAACATGCTCGCCAAGCCCCGCGACTTCGGCGTGGAGCTGCTCAGCGGTCACGTGGCGGTCGCCGCCTTCGAATAGGAGCCGGCCAAGCGTCATGCGCTGACGAGTTGGCCGTAGACCCGACTTTCTCAGGATCTCGGACGTCGTCGGCCGCGCTTCTGTCGCCATATCTGGCAGAGATTTATCAGACATTTCCGTTTGCAGAACCGTGATTGCGTCCCCACGTTGAACCGACGAGATGCCTGCCCATGCGAAACGCGCCAATTAATGGAGTATAGCCACTTGCCTTAAAAGCCGCAACTTGCGGCGAGAATCGGTCTTTAAGACAGGTCAACGCCCTGTTACACGCAGCGGCCAGCACTGCTAGGCGCAGCGGCACGCGTGTGTTACGACCCCGTTATCTTACCCTTTTCGGAGCATAACGTGAACGAACACCGCATAGTCAGCCATGAAGCGAGGGGACCAGTGGCGGAACGACGTTCGAGCTTCGAGTTTGAGGATTTGCTGGCCTGCGGGCGCGGCGAGCTGTTCGGTCCTGGCAATGCGCAGTTGCCGCTGCCACCTATGTTAATGGTTGATCGCATCGGCGAGATCTCCGAGACGGGCGGTGCACACGGCAAGGGCCTGATCGTCGCTCAGTTGAAAGTCGCAGGCAATGAGCGCCTCGATTGGCTTTTTGCCTGCCATTTCAAGGGCGATCCAGTCATGCCCGGCTGCCTTGGCCTCGATGCGCTCTGGCAATTGACGGGATTTTATCTGGGCTGGCTCGGTCTTACGGGGCAGGGCCGGGCTTCCGGCGTCGGCGAGGTCAAATTCACGCGCGAAGTGACGCCGGACGTAAAACTGCTCGAATATGTCATAGACATTAAGCGGGTCATCGCCCGGAAACTGAAACTCGCAGAGGCCGACGGGGTCCTGAAAGCTGACGGCGAGGTGATATACACAGCCAAGGACCTAAGGGTCCTACTCAAGTCGAGCGAAGGTCCTTAAGCGTTTTGCGCAGAGGGCCCGGCTGTCAAAGCGGGCGGCAGCAGGAACCGCAGGAGTGAAGGAGCGCATGCGGCGCGTAGTTGTGACTGGCATGGGTGTGGTGTCCTCGATAGGGAACAACACCCAAGAGGTTCTCGCTTCCTTGAGAGAGGCGAAGTCCGGCATTTCTCGCGCGGAGAAGTACGCCGAGCTCGGTTTCAAATGCCAAGTCCATGGAGCCCCACAGATCGCGTGGGAGGCTATGGTTCCCCGGAAGCCGAAGCGCTTCATGGGCGCTGGCGTCGGCTGGAACTGGATCGCGATGGATCAGGCCATCCGCGACGCGGGCCTCGAGGCGACGGATGTCGTCAACGAGCGTACCGGCATCATCGTTGGTTCGGGCGGGCCTTCGACGCGCGCCATCGTTGAAGCGGCGGAAGTTACGCTCGAATCCGGCGGGCCTAAGAAAATCGGGCCGTTCGAGGTGCCGAAGGGCATGTGCTCAGGCCCATCCGCGGCGCTCGCCACCGCCTTCCAGATCAAGGGCGTCAACTATTCGATTTCATCGGCTTGCGCGACAAGCTCTCACTGCATCGGCAACGCGGCCGAGATGATCCAGTGGGGCAAGCAGGACGTGATGTTCGCGGGCGGTTGCGAAGAACTCGACTGGACCTTGTCGAACCTCTTCGATGCCATGGGCGCGATGTCCACCCACTTCAACGATACGCCCGCACGTGCGAGCCGCGCCTACGACAAGAACCGCGATGGCTTCGTTATCGCGGGCGGCGCCGGCGTCGTCGTGCTCGAAGAACTGGAACACGCGAAAGCCCGCGGCGCCAAGATTTACGGCGAACTCACGGGCTATGCCGCGACATCCGATGGATATGACATGGTCGCTCCTTCGGGTGAGGGCGCCGAGCGCTGCATGCGTCTGGCGCTTAAGGGTTTCGACGGCAAGGGATTGCCGAAAATCGACTATCTCAATCCGCATGGAACGGGCACGCCCGTCGGCGATGCCAAGGAGATCGAAGCCATTCGCGCGGTGTTCGGCGACAAATCGCCCGTGATCTCGGCGACGAAATCGTTAACGGGGCATTCGCTTGGCGCCATCGGCGTTCAAGAGGCGATTTTCTCGCTGCTGATGATGAACAACGGTTTCATCTGCGAAAGTGCGAACATTGACGAACTTGACCCTGCATTCGCCGATATGCCAATCGCTCTGAAGCGTATCGACAACGCGGACCTTAACTGTGTGATGTCGAACAGCTTCGGTTTTGGCGGGACAAATGCCACTCTCATTTTCTGCCGGCATGATGCCTGAGTAACGAAAGCTTTCCTGGCCGCCGCTAGGAATTGCAAGCGGCGGACGGTTGAGAGCGATGAGAGTATATAAGCGCGGTGCCGGCTGGTTTGACGTTCGCGGGCGTACCTTTGGTGACAAAACGAGGCTTCCAATGACCGACTTCGATATCGCAAAGCCAGGTCCTCTGATGGCGGGCAAGCGCGGTCTTGTAATGGGGGTCGCCAACGACCGATCGATCGCCTGGGGCATTGCACGTGCGCTTGCGGGCCAAGGCGCCGAACTCGCCTTCACGTATCAGGGTGGCGCATTCGGCCGCCGGGCGTTGCCTCTCGCGCAATCGCTCGGCTCGAAAATCATCGAAGAATGCAACGTGCTCGATCTGGCGAGCGTCGACAATGTCTTCGCGCGCATCAAGGAAGAGTGGGGCAGCATCGATTTCGTGGTGCACGCGCTCGCCTATTCCGATCCAAAAGAGCTTGCCGGGCGCTACGCCGATACGAGCCGCGAGAACTTCATCAACTCGATGGTCATCTCGTGCTTCTCGTTCACTGAAATTGCGAAGCGGGCTTCGGCGCTGATGCCGAACGGCGGCTCGCTGATCACGCTCTCCTACGGCGGCGCGACGCGCTGGGTGCCGTCCTACAACGTCATGGGCGTCGCGAAGGCGGCGCTTGAAGCGTCCGTTCGCTATCTGGCAGCCGACCTCGGGCCGCAGGGTGTCCGCGTCAACGCGCTCTCGGCTGGTCCGATGCGCACGCTTTCCGGCGCCGGTGTTTCGGACGCGCGCGTGATCTTCAATTTCCAGCGCGATAACTCGCCGCTGCAGCGGACGCCGACCCTCGACGAGGTTGCGGGCTCGGCGCTTTATCTGTTGTCGCCGATGTCCGGCGCCGTGACCGGTGAAGTTCATTTCGTCGACTGCGGCTATAATACCGTGTCGATGCCGTCGCTCGAAGGCCTCAAAGAACACGACACTGAGGGCAAGACGGCGAGCCGTTCGCCATCGGCGGCTGCGGAGTGACATTCTGAGGCCGTTGACGTTCACAATTGGGCGTCGCAAACACTCCGCTCATGATCGGGGTATTTGATTCAGGTCTCGGCGGGCTGACCGTCCTGCGTGAGCTCGTCGCGCGGTTCAAGGCCGTCGATTTCGTTTATCTCGCCGATCACGCGCACGTCCCTTACGGCGACAGGCCTTCGGAAGACATCGTCGATTTCACTCGAGACTGCGTCGAACAGCTGTTCGCGCGCGGGGCTAAGCTCGCTCTTCTCGGCTGCAATACGGCGACGGCCGTGGCGCTCAGGCGCCTGCAACAGCAGTGGCTGCCGGAGAGCAAGTGGGCGGGCGCGCATAACGTTCTCGGCATCGTCGCGCCGACGGTCGAGGCGGCGACGCAGACGCCGTGGGCGGTGACGTCGCCGCAATATCCGCAGAAGTACAACACCGACACCATCGGCGTCTTCGGGACGACACGTACGATTTCATCCGGGGTCTACGCGGAGGAGATCCGCAAGCGCTGTCCCAAGGTGACTGTTGTTCAGCAGATCTGTTCGGAGCTTGCGGGCGCCATCGAGAACAAGCGGCCCGAGGCCGAGCTCGATGCGCTTGTCCGACAGGGCGTCGAGGGCCTGCTCGCGCAGACCGGCAACCTGCCACCGCATCGTGCGATCCTCGGCTGCACGCATTTTCCACTCGTCGAGCCGCTGTTCAGGAAATATCTCCCGCCGTTCACGCGAATTCTTTCGCAGCCCGAGGTGGTCGCCGACAGCTTCGAAGACTATCTCGCGCGGCGCGCCAATTATGCGGTTGGCGGGGAGGGCGGCACGCTCACTTTGCTGACGACCGGTGATCCGGACGAGGTGAGCGAAAAAGCGCGCGTTTTCTGGCCTGAAGTCCCGCACTTCGCCAAAGCCTGACGCCGAGCTGCAACGCATGCGTACTTAAGGTTCAATGGCGCGGTTGATCCGATAGCGGGCCTTATCCTCAACTGCTAGCGTTCACTCCTCAAAAGACGTTGGCTGGAGGCTTTTGCCTCCATGGGAGAGGAGTAGCCAAATGACTCGGAAGCTTTCGCTTGTGGCCGCGACGATCGCGGCTGGTGTGCTGTGCGCGGCGTCGCAAGGCATGGCGACGACGGCGGGCCCCCTCGGCGCGCTGAAGGGCGTCGGAGCGGCTCAGTCCAGCATCGAACAAGCTCACTTCTGGCACAAGACCTGCCGTCGGGGCCTGCACGGCTGGCACAAGCATGTTCCGGGCATCGGCCGCGTGCAGTGCACGAACCATGTCTGCAAGCACGGCAAGTGCTGGTGGTATTAATCGGCGCTTGGCATTCAATTGCCGGAGCATAAAAAAAGCCGCCGGATCGTCGATCCGGCGGCTTTTTCAATTCTAGAAGGGCGATGCCTTAGTTGCGTTCGCGGCGCGGGCCGCGGTTGCGGTCGCCGCCGCGTCCGCCTTCACGGCGCGGTGGGCGGCTTTCGAAGACTTCTTCCGGCTCGCCTTCAGCGCGCGGAATTTCCTGGCCGGTTGCCTGATCGACGATCTTCATCGACAGGCGTGTCTTGCCGCGATCATCGAAGCCCAGGAGCTTGACGTAAACTTCCTGGCCTTCCTTCACGACTTCGCCGACCGTCTCGGGACGTCCCTGTGACAGCTGCGAGATGTGCACGAGGCCATCCTTCGAGCCGAAGAAGTTCACGAACGCGCCGAACTCCATGATCTTCACGACCTTGCCCTTGTAGATCTGGCCGACCTCGGGTTCGGACGTTATACCGCGGATGCGGCCGAGTGCCTTCTCGATCGACTCGCGATTCGCCGACGCGATCTTCACCGTGCCGTCGTCCTCGATGTCGATCTTGGCGCCGGATTCCGCAACGATCTCGCGGATGACCGAACCGCCGGAGCCGATGACTTCGCGGATCTTGTCGACCGGGATCTTGATCGTTTCGATGCGCGGCGCGTACTCGCCGAGCTCCGTGCGGGCGCCCGTCAACGCCTTCGACATTTCGCCGAGGATGTGGAGGCGGCCCTCGTGCGCCTGGCCGAGGGCGATGCGCATGATCTCTTCGGTGATGCCCGTGATCTTGATGTCCATCTGCAGCGACGTAACACCCTTGTCGGTGCCAGCCACCTTGAAGTCCATGTCGCCAAGGTGATCTTCATCGCCAAGGATGTCGGACAGGACGACGAACTCGTCGCCTTCCTTGATCAGACCCATCGCGATACCGGCGACCGGCGACTTCAGCGGCACGCCGGCGTCCATAAGGGCTAGAGACGAACCGCAGACCGTCGCCATCGACGAGGAGCCGTTCGACTCGGTGATCTCAGAGACGACACGGAGCGTGTAGGGGAACTCTTCCTGCGAAGGCAGCATCGGGTGGATGGCGCGCCAGGCGAGCTTACCGTGACCGATTTCGCGGCGGCCGGGCGAGCCCATGCGGCCAACTTCACCGACCGAGTAGGGCGGGAAGTTGTAATGGAGCAGGAAGCGCTCCTTCTTCGTGCCTTCGAGGCTGTCGACGAACTGCTCGTCTTCACCAGTGCCAAGCGTCGCGACGACGAGCGCCTGCGTTTCGCCACGCGTGAAGAGCGCGGAGCCGTGCGTGCGCGGCAGGACGTGAACTTCCGAGAGGATCGGGCGGACCGTCTTCAGGTCGCGTCCGTCGATGCGCCGCTTCGTCTTCAGGACGTCGCCACGCATGATGTCCATCTCGAGCGACTTGAATGCGTCGCTGAGCAGAACCTTCTCGTTCGGATCGTCGGCTGCGATCGCAATGCCTTCGCCGATGGCCTTCTTGGCTTCGGCGACGAGATCCTGACGCTTGCCCTTTTCCTTCGTCGAGAAAGCTTCCTTGAGGGTCTTCTCGGCGATTTTCTTGACGTCGGCAGCGTACTTCGCCTTGTCGGGGATCTTGATGTCCCACGGTTCCTTCGCGGCCTTCTCGGCGAGCTTGATGATGGCCTGGATGACCGGCTGCATGTGCTGGTGGCCGAACATAACGGCTTCGAGCATCTGCGACTCGGGCAGTTCCTTGGCTTCCGATTCGACCATCATCACGGCATCGTTCGTGCCGGCGACGACGAGATCGAGAGCGCTGTCCTTCATCTCATCGATCATCGGGTTCAGAACGAACTCGTTGTTGATGAGGCCGACGCGCGCGGCGCCGATGGGGCCGAGGAACGGCAGGCCCGAAAGCGTCAGCGCCGCGGAAGCCGCGACCATGCCGAGGATGTCGGGATCGTTCTCGAGGTCGTGCGAGAGGACGGTCACGACGACCTGCGTTTCGTTCTTGAAGCCTTCGACGAACAAGGGGCGGATCGGGCGGTCGATCAGACGAGACGTCAGCGTCTCTTTTTCGCTCGGACGGCCTTCGCGCTTGAAATAGCCGCCAGGAATCTTGCCGGCGGCGTAGGTGCGCTCCTGATAATTCACGGTCAGCGGGAAGAAATCGATGCCGGGCTTGGCAGAGCGGGCGCCGACAACGGTCGCGAGCACCGTGGTGTCGCCGTACTGCGCCATGACGGCAGCATCCGCTTGGCGGGCATAGTGGCCGGTCTCGAGTTTCAGCTTTCGGCCACCCCAGTCAATTTCGACGCGATGGATGTCAAACATGTTCAATCTTTCGTTTTCGCTTTTCTGTTCGGTCGGTCAGCCCGCCGGCCTCATGCCGGACGAGCGCTTTTCAACGCCGGCGCTAGGCAAGCGCCGGCGGCTTTTCTTGTTCATCGATTCGAGTGACAGGCCATTGGGCCGTCCTCACTGAGGCGCTGAAATGAGCGCGATTAACGGCGGATGCCGTTCTTCTCGATAATCTTCTGATAGCGAGCGTTGTCCTTGGCCTTCACGTAGTCGAGCAACTGCCGGCGCTGGCTGACCATCTTGAGAAGGCCGCGGCGCGAGTGGTTGTCCTTCTTGTGGGTCTTGAAGTGCTCGGTCAGCTCGTTGATGCGGTGCGTGAGCACGGCGATCTGAACTTCCGGCGAGCCGGTATCGTTGGCCTTGGTCGCGCTGTCCTTGATGACGGCCGTCTTCGCCACACGTCTGTGCGGTGCTACCTGCGACATCGAATGCTCCTTTCGAATTTGGAGTTTGAATGAAGCGGCCACGGCCGGGATGTCGTCCAGCGGGGTCGCAAACGAAAGCCGCGCGGAAAAGGGCCCGCGCGGATGGGCTACTTATACACGAATGCCCGGTAAAGGCGAGTTCAGATTCGATGAGAAATACGTCATAATTTTCAGAGCGTTAAGTCGAATTGCCGCTTCCTAGCCGAGATTGAAGACGCGCGTCGGGTGAAGCGCGCCCTTCGCGAGTTCGCCAAGTGCGATAAGCCGGCCCTTGGACGTCGCATAGGCGGGCCCTGACAAAACCGGGGCATCGCGGCCGCGGATCAGCACGGTTTGACCCCGAGCCAGGGTTGCGGCGTCGCTTTGCGAGACGAGCAGCTCCGGCAAATCGGCGAGCGCCGACTCAACGGGAAGAAGATACTTCGCCACCTGATCGGGATCGCCAGACTCGGCTGCCGCAAGCAGCGCCTCCAGCGGGACCGCGCGGGTTTCGTCGAAGGGGCCGACCTGCGTGCGGCGAAGCGCGATCACGTGGCCGTAGCAACCCAGGATGCGGCCCATATCGCGCGCGAGCGCGCGCACATACGTGCCCTTGCCGCAGCGGGCTTCGAAGACGCTCGTCGCTTCGTCGGGCATATCGACGAGCGTGAGGCTATCGATGAAAACGGGGCGCGGCTCGATGACGACTGTTTCGCCGTTGCGCGCGAGATCGTAGGCGCGTTCGCCGGCGATCTTGATCGCCGAATATGCGGGCGGCGTCTGCATGATCTCGCCGTGGAAGCGCGGCAACAGCGCTTCGATGTCTGCGCGTGCCGGACGGTTGTCACTGGTTTTCGTGATGCCGCCTTCGGTGTCGTCCGTCTCGGTCTCGGCGCCCCAGCGGACCGTGAAGCGGTAGGCTTTCTCGCCGTCGACCGCGAAGGAAACCGTTTTCGTTCCCTCGCCAAGTGCAATCGGAAGAATGCCGGTCGCGAGCGGATCGAGGGTGCCCGAATGTCCCGCCTTCTGCGCGTTGAACGCGCGGCGCACCGCGGCGACGGCTTGTGTCGATGTCATGTTGATCGGCTTGTCGAGGACGAGCCAGCCGTGAACGGCGTTGCCTTTTTTGCGTCGTGCCATGCTATTTCTTTTGGGTATCCTGTCGAACTCTGTCGCTATCGAGAAGACGATCGATGCGCGTCGCTTCTTCGAACGTTTCGTCTTCGCGGAAGCGGAGATCGGGCGCGTAACGAAGATTGAGCGTGTGCGCGACCTCGGCGCGGATATATTTTTTATTCCGCGTCAATGCTTCGATGACCGGTTTGACGTCGCTGCCGCCGAGCGGCATGACGTAAACGGTCGCGAGTTTCAAATCCGGCGTGAGACGAACTTCCGGAATGGTGATGACATGAGACGCCAGCACGTCATCGTGGATCTCACCACGCGACAACAACTCCGAAAGTTTGTGCCGGATCAGCTCACCAATACGCAGCATGCGTTGGGAAGGCGCTTTTGCGGAAGCTGATTTGCTTTTGGATCGCATCGCTAGTTTCCTCGCTCAGGCATCACCGTCGGCTCCGTGCGATAGCGCTTCTGATAAGTCGGCGAACGCGCGCATGTCAGCAGCCGAATGAAAGGCGCGTAGCGGCACGATGACCGCGTTTCGCGGTGTGAGGCACAAAAACACGTGCGCGGGCGCTTCAATGACGCGGGCAATGCTGCTCCATTCGAGCGTTCGCGGTGGCCGGCCGTCGCTGATCTTCAAATTGCGTTCGAACACTTCGATTTCCGTATCCTCGGGGGGATACTCAGCCTGGGCAATGCGCCAATACGAGAGCAGTGTCAGGGCGAGGCTGAAAGCTGCAAAGCCGATTGCACCGGCGACGACCGGAAAGATGATATTTCGATAGCCCGCGAGCGCCTCCGGTACGAAGCCACGGAGTTGTTCCTCGAAAACCGCGAGCGCCATGCCGCAAGCGAAGATCGTCGCAAAGAATGCGAGCGTGCCGGACCGCGTGAGTTCGCGCGGCAGACGCTCGAACGCCGCGATATCATTGCGCGTCAGGCGGAATGTCAGCCGCAGAGGCAGCTTATACGTCAGATCTGTCATGTTCCGACCGCCGCAGGATTGGACCGCGCGCGGCCTCTTTCATTCGAATTGAACAAACACTTCGGCTCAGTGAGCGAAGCAGACTTGGCTGCAAGAGGAGTATCGCCGCGCGGGAAGCTCCCGCGCGGTCGGCTTACATGGGCGATTAGAGCGATCTCGCGATCGTCTCGACCTGGAAGCACTCGATCTGGTCGCCTTCGCGAATGTCCTGGTAGTTCGCGAAGGACATACCGCATTCCTGGCCGGCGACGACGTCTTTGACGTCGTCCTTGAAGCGCTTCAGAATCGACAGCGTGCCTTCGTGGATGACGACGTTGTCGCGAAGCAGGCGAACCTTGGCGCCACGCTCGACCTTGCCTTCGGTGACGAGGCAGCCTGCGACCTTGCCAGACTTCGAGATGTTGAAGACCTGCTTGATCGTGGCGTAGCCGAGGAAGATTTCGCGCTTGGTCGGAGCGAGAAGTCCCGACATCGCCGCTTTCACCTCATCCACGAGATCGTAGATTATATTGTAATAGCGGATCTCGATGCCTTGCGCGTCGGCAGCTTGCTTCGCCTGCGCGTTGGCGCGGACGTTGAAGCCGATGACGACGGCCTTGGCCGCGGCTGCGAGCGCGATATCGGATTCGGTGATGCCACCGACGCCCGAATGCACGAGGCGCGCTTCGACTTCGTCGTTGCCGACTTTCTTCAGTGCGCCGACGATGGCTTCGAGCGAGCCCTGCACGTCGCCCTTGACGACCAGCGGGAATTCCTTCCGGCCAGCGTCCTTGAGCTGCTGCATCATCTGCTCGAGGGAGCTCTTCGTACCGGCCGAGCCCAAGGTCTCGCGGCGCTTCCTGACGCGATAATCGGTCAGCTCACGAGCGCGCGCCTCGTTCTCGACGACGGCGAACTGATCGCCGGCTTCAGGTGCGGAATCGAAGCCCAGCACTTCGACGGGCACCGACGGACCGGCCGACTGAATGTTCGCGCCGTGGTCATTCAGGAGGGCACGTACGCGTCCCCATGCCATGCCGGCCACGATGATGTCGCCGACGTGGAGCGTGCCGCGCTGAACGAGCACGGTGCCGACGGGGCCGCGGCCGCGCTCGAGCTTGGCTTCGATAACGACGCCTTCAGCCGTGCGCGCCGGGTTGGCGCGAAGATCGAGAATTTCAGCCTGCAGATGGATCGCTTCCAACAGCTTGTCGAGGTTGGTGCGCTTCAGGGCCGAGACCGGAATTTCGAGCGTTTCGCCGCCCATACTTTCGACGACGATCTCGTGCGAAAGCAGTTCGGTGCGGACGCGGTTCGGATCCGCCTGGGGCTTATCGATCTTGTTGATCGCGACGATGATCGGCACCTTCGCGGCCTTGGCGTGATTAATCGCTTCGATCGTTTGCGGCATGACGCCGTCATCGGCAGCGACGACGAGCACGACGATATCCGTCACCTTCGCGCCGCGTGCACGCATGGCCGTAAAGGCTTCGTGGCCCGGCGTGTCGATGAACGTGATCTTGTCGCCGTTCGGTGCCGTCACCTGATAGGCGCCGATGTGCTGGGTGATGCCACCGGCCTCACCCGACACGACGTTCGTCGAGCGGATCGCATCGAGCAGCGACGTCTTGCCGTGATCGACGTGACCCATGATCGTGACGACGGGCGCGCGATGCTCGAGCGCTGTGTCGTCGACGTCCTTGTCGCCGACGAAACCGATTTCAACGTCGGCTTCCGAAACGCGCTTCGGCGTATGGCCGAACTCCTGCACGATGAGTTCTGCCGTGTCCGCGTCCAAGACGTCGGTGATCTTATGCATCGCGCCTTGCTGCATCAGATACTTGATGAGATCGACGGCGCGCTCCGCCATTCGGTTCGACAGTTCCTGAATCGTGATGGCCTCAGGAATGATGACCTCGCGCGCGATCTTCTCGCGGGGCTGCTGAATGCCCATGGCCTTCAGCTTTTCCTTCTCGCGCTTGCGCTTCAGAGAGGCGAGCGAACGAACCTGAGCTTCGCGATCGAAGTTCGTGATTGTCAGCTTCTGGCGCTGGCGGCCGTCGTCCTGAACCTTGACGGCGGGGCGCGGAATCTTGACGCCGCCGGGGCCGCGCTTGACGCGATCGTCCTCCTCGGTTTGCTCGCGGGCCACCACCGGGGGGCGCGCGGGACGCGTCGGCTTTTCGATCGTCGTTGAATCTGCTGCGGGTGCGCCGCGGCGCGCGGGTCCCGGCAGCTCGATTTCGCGCGGACGGCCAGCTTCGCCACGGGGCATGAATTGGGTGTTCGTCGGACGGTTGGGCGTCCGTTGGAATGGCGGACGGCCGCCTTCGCCACGGTGGGCCGGTGCGGGGCCGGAATCGCGACGATGATGCTCACGCTGCGGAGCATTATGATCGCGATGGTCGCGGTTCTCACGCGCGACAGGCGCGGACGGCGCAGGCGAAGCTTGCGGCGCCGGTGCCGGTGCTGGCGCAGCGGGAGGCGCTGCGGCGGCCACGGGCTCGCTCGGCGCGGGCTGCGGTTGGGCTTCGACGCGCGGCTGCGGCTCGGGCGGACGGGGCACCGGCTCGAAGCGGACAGGCTCGACTTCCGCGGGGCGCTGCGCATCATCGGCGCGTGCAGCGGCAAGCGCGCGCTCGCGTGCGGCGCGTTCCTCGTTCGAGAGGACGCGGCCGGGCGAGCGTTCGCTCGGAGCTGGCTGAGGATGGCTCGGCTGCGGTGCGACGCGCACCGGAGCGGGCTTCTCGATCGTGACGGTCGCAGCCGGTGCGTTGGCAGGCTCGCCTTCGCCACCGAGTTTGCGTGTCTTCTTCTTCTCGACCACGACGGATTTGGAACGCCCGTGGCTGAAGTTCTGCCGCACATGGCCAGACTCGACCGTTCGCTGCAGCGACAGCGGCTTGCGCGCTCCGACCCGGATGGTCTTATCGGTCTGGTCGTTCGAATCCGTCATGCGTTATCCGTTCAGCCTTCAGCTAGATAGTTCAGAAAATTCGTCACCGGCCACCTGCGTGGCCTCAATCACAGAAGACCGGTAGCGCAGAAGCCGCTCCGCTTCCTCCAGAAACCGATCCGACAGTCCTCCGGGTGTGAGGGCAGCATGTACCACACTTCCGCGGCCAATGGCCAAGCTCATTTGCGCAATGGTCAGAACATCGACGATTGCCGCAGGAGCGCCCCGGCTGGCCTGAATGGCCTTGTATTTCCGATCAATTTTCGAGCGTCCGTCCAGGGCCGCATCCGAGCCATGGAGTACTGCTCTTACCGGCCCCTTCTCAAGGGCCGCGAAAATTTTCTCAAATCCAGCAATTACGAGGCCCGCCTTATTGGCGAGCGACAATGTTCCGGCTACGCGCTTAACGATAAGATCATCCACGCGTTCTGCAAGGTCTGCCGGGGCTTCGGCCTTAACTTTAAGGCTTTTTGCAAAGGCGTGTGTCGCCACCGCCTTTTCGACCAGACGCCGGTCGCAACCGACCCAGACGCCACGGCCGGGCAAGCGCCGGTCGAGATCGGGGACGATGATCCCGTCCGGCGACAAAGCGAAGCGGATCAGATTTTCCGGATCAAGCGTCTGCCGCGTGACGGCGCACAGCCGCTCGGATCCCGGAACGGAGCCTGGCTCCGTCCGATCCCGCGTAGGCCGATTTTGCCGTTTCACCATCACGCGCGTTTGTTGCCTTCCCGGTCATTCCCGTCAGCCTTCGGCGCCGGCGCTGCCGGTCTCGGCAGCTTCGGTTTCGTCGGCAGCGGGCTTTTCGATATCTTCAGCTTTGATCCAGCCGGCGTGAACGCGCGCGGCCATGATCATGTTTTCGACGTCCGTCCGCGACAGTTCGAAACCGTCGAGGAAACCCTTGTGACGCTGGGCGTCGCTGTCTTTTTCCTTGTCTTTCTTGCGTTCGGTCCAACCGATCAGCTCATCGGTCGCGCAGTCGGCGAAATCTTCAACGGTTTTGACGCCGTTTTCGCCGAGCGCGACCATCATTGCGGTCGTGATACCGGGGATCTCGGACAACTCGTCGGCAACGCCAAGCTCGCGCCGCTTGGCATCACGTTCGGCTTCCTGCTGCTCGAGATATTCGCGGGCGCGGCTCTGAATCTGCTCGGCCGTGTTCTCGTCGAAGCCTTCGATATGGGCGATTTCCGCGATATCGACGTATGCGACTTCCTCGATCGTCGCGAAGCCCTCGGTGACGAGAAGCTGGGCGATGACTTCGTCGACGTCGAGCGAATCCATGAGGAGCTGCGTCCGCTCGGAGAATTCCTTCTGGCGGCGTTCGCTTTCTTCCTGCTCCGTCAGAATGTCGATGTCCCAGCCCGTCAGCTGCGAGGCAAGGCGCACGTTCTGGCCGCGGCGGCCGATTGCGAGCGACAGCTGCGCCTCGGGAACGACGACCTCGATGCGGTTTGAATCTTCGTCGAGCACGACCTTGGTGACTTCAGCGGGCGCGAGCGCGTTGACGATGAAGCTTGCAGCATCCGGGTTCCACTGGATGATGTCGACCTTCTCGCCCTGCAGCTCGTTCACAACGGCTTGCACGCGCGCGCCGCGCATACCGACGCAGGCGCCGACCGGATCGATGGAGGAATCCTTCGAAATCACCGCAATTTTTGCGCGGCTTCCGGGATCGCGCGCCACCGACTTGATCTCGACGACGCCGTCGTAGATTTCGGGAACTTCAGCGCGGAACAGCATCGACATGAATTCGGGCCGGGCGCGCGTCAGGAAGATCTGCGGGCCGCGCTGTTCGCGGCGAACTTCGTAGATGTAGGCGCGGATGCGGTCGCCGAGGCGGACGTTTTCGCGCGGGATCATCTCATCGCGGCGGATGATGCCTTCGGCGCGGCCGAGATCGACGATGACGTTGCCGTATTCGACGCGCTTCACCGTGCCGTTGATGACGTCGCCGGTGCGATCCTTGAATTCGGAGAACTGGCGGTCACGTTCGGCTTCGCGAACCTTCTGGACGATGACTTGCTTGGCGTTCTGCGCCGCGACGCGACCGAATTCCAAGGGCGGAAGGGTTTCGGCGATCATGTCGCCAGCCTTGGCGTCGGGATTGCGCTTCTTGGCGTCTTCGACCGTGATCTGCGTCGCGTCGTTCTCGACTTCATCGACGACGGCGAGGACGCGCGTCAGCTTGGCTTCGCCCGTCTTCGGGTCGATCTCGCACCGGATGTCGTTCTCGGCTCCATAGCGCGACTTCGCAGCCTTCTGGATGGCGTCTTCCATCGCCTCGATGACAATCTTCTTGTCGATCGTCTTTTCGCGCGCGACGGCGTCTGCAATTTGCAGAAGCTCGAGCCGGTTGGCACTGATGCCTGCCATGGCCATAGGGTCAATCCTCCAGGTCGTCTTCGTCGAGTTCGGCACCGTCACCGGGCCGCGTGGAATGGCGCTCTTTGGCGCGTTGTAGTGCTTCGCGGATGAGTTCGTCGGTCAGCACGAGCTTGGCGTCGGCGATCAGATGGACCGGCAGGCCAAGGTGCTGCACGCCATGCTCGCCGGTATCGGCTTTGATGCGCACTTCGCCGTCCTCGAAGCCTTCGAGCACGCCTTTGAAACGCTTGCGGCCGTCGATCGGCTCGTTCAATTCGATCTTCGCTTCGTGTCCCGACCAATCCTCGAAATCGCTCGGGCGAACGAGCGGACGGTCGATACCGGGAGACGAAACTTCAAGGCGATAGGCGCCCGAGACCGGATCGGCGACATCGAGCACGGGCGAGACGGCTTTCGAAATCGTTTCGCAATCATCGACAGTGATCGAACCGTCAGGACGTTCCGCCATCAGCTGGACGATGCGATCGCGGCCGTCGCCTTGGATCTTCACGCGCACCAGCCGGAAACCCAGGTCTTCGAGCGTCGGCTCGACGACAGCTGCAACGTCGGCTGCAAGACCGGTCTCGCGCAAAAAGCGGCTCGTGCCGGAACCCTGTTCCGACGGCGAAGCCGTGTCGTTGGCGATGGTGTCCTGCAAGGGCGTTCCTGTGCTTAAAGTTCGTTCGGAGCGGGCCTTGCGGTCCACTCTCTATCGGATCGTCGTTTTATTGGAATGGACGCTAAATAGGCGAGATTTGCCTTTTGCGCAAGGCTCGGTCGCGGCTATTGCCGCAAAAACCGGAAATAATAGCGCCGGCGGCCCTCGCGGACGGCCTTCGCCTCGTAGCGCGTTTCCGGCCAGTCAAGCGGGCGCTCGCGCCAGTCGGCGGGGCTCGATGCCTGCCAGGAAAAAGCCGGTTCTCCGGCGAAAGCTTCAAGCATTGTCCGAGCATAATCGCCGATGTCCGTGCCGATGCGGAGTTCTGCGCCCGGCCGCATGACGTGCGCCAGGAGCTTCAGCAAGGAAGAATTAACCAGGCGGCGCTTTCGGTGCTTTCGCTTCGGCCATGGGTCGGGAAAGAGGACGAACGCGCGATCGATGGAGTTCGGCGCCATCGCTTTCAGAATTCCGCGTACGTCATCCATGTGAATGCGGACGTTCTGCAGCTTCTCTCCGGTCGCGGCAGTCAGCACCTTGATGACGCCGTCCTCGAACGGTTCGCAGCCGATCACGACAACATCAGGGTTCTGGCGCGCCTGCCACAGAAGATGCTCACCGCCTCCGAAGCCGATTTCGAGCCAGGTCTCCCTGAAGCCTTCCGGAGGATTTGCCGGATCGAAGGCGAGGCGCGGCAGGTCTTCGCGCAATAGCGCTGCCTGGCGCGTGCTCGGCTTTCGCCCGCGTCTCCGCCCGAATGATCTCAGATCGTGGTCGTCGCCGGGCATTCGTGCGCTACACTCAATCGCAAAAAAAGGGAAAGGCGGCCGTTTGCGCAGCCGCCTTTGTATCTCACAGGTTCGGCCCGTAATCGCTAGGCAACGGCCTTGGCGATCTTGGCGGCGAGGTCGGTTTTCTCCCAGGAGAAGCCGCCATCCTTTTCTGCCGGACGGCCGAAATGTCCGTAAGCGGAGGTCCGCGAGTAGATCGGCTTGTTGAGATCGAGGTGGCTGCGGATGCCGCGCGGCGTCAGATCCATGACTTCGCCCAAGGCCTTTTCGATCGCGGCCTCATCGACTTTGCTGGTGCCGTAGGTATCGACGTAGATCGACAAGGGCTTGGCGACGCCGATCGCATACGAAAGCTGGATCGTGCAGCGGTCAGCAAGGTTCGCAGCAACGACGTTCTTTGCGAGGTAGCGGGCGGCGTAGGCCGCGGAGCGATCGACCTTCGTCGGGTCCTTGCCGGAGAATGCGCCGCCGCCGTGGGGCGCCGCGCCGCCGTAGGTGTCGACGATGATCTTGCGGCCGGTCAGTCCGGTGTCGCCATCGGGACCGCCGATGAAGAACTTTCCGGTCGGGTTGATGTGCCAGGCGGTGTCTTTGCCGATCCAGCCTTCAGGCAGCGCAGCGCGGACAAAGGGTTCGACAATCTCGCGAACCTGGCGCGAGCTCAGATCTTCGACGATGTGCTGATGCGAGACGACGATCTGCGTGACGCCAACGGGCTTGCCGTTCTCGTAACGGACGGTCACCTGGCTCTTGGCATCGGGTCCGAGCTTGGCGGCTTCGCCCTGCTTGGCTTTGCGCGCGATGGCGAGGTCGCGCAGAATTTTATGGGCATAGTAGATCGGTGCCGGCATCAGTTCCGGCGTCTCGTTGCAGGCATAGCCGAACATGATGCCCTGGTCGCCAGCGCCTTCTTCCTGGTTCGTCGGCTGCTTGGCATCAACGCCTTGCGCAATGTCGGCAGACTGCGAGTGCAACAGAACTTCAATGTTGCAATTCGCCCAGTGGAAGCCTTCCTGCTCGTAGCCGATGTCCTTGATTGCAGCGCGCGTCAGGTCCTGGATCGTGGCGACGGTAACGCCCTTAGGCCCGCGCGATTCACCGGCGATGATGACGCGATTTGTCGTCGCCATCGTTTCGCATGCGGCGCGAATACCCCAGGGGTCGAGGCCTTCCTTGGCGCCTTCGCGATAGAACGCGTCGACGACTTCGTCCGAGATGCGATCGCAGACTTTGTCCGGGTGACCTTCAGAGACGGACTCACTCGTGAAAAGGAAGGACTTGCGCGCCACTGTGGCCCCCGTGTTGAGAAATTGGATCTCCGGGATCGTCGCCAACGGACTGTTGATGTCGGCGATCCCGGCCCGATTAAAAGCGCCGGTTTGTCGCAATGTTGGTGGATTCGGTCAAGCCGGAGCGTGCCGATCTTCGCGAAACGGGCCGCGACCTAGCGCCCCTTCTGCCAAACCAGAGGCAATTGCGAATATTGCGAAGCGCCCGGCGTCAGCCGTCTTCGCCCGCGAGTGCGCGCACAAGGTCGACGATCGAGCGGCGTACCTTCGGCTCGGTTATGCGAGCGAAGGCCTTATTCAACTCCAGCCCTTCGCGCGTGCCAAGGAAATCGACGACATAGCTTTCGTCGGGCTGCGTCTCGGCAAAGCCCGGCATCGCAACGCTTGCGGCCTGCGCTCCGGACGGCGCTTCGTCGTAGAAGAACTGCACAGGCACGCCAAGAACACGAGCGAGATCGAACAGCCGGCTCGCGCCGATGCGGTTAACGCCCTTCTCGTATTTTTGCACTTGCTGGAAAGTAAGACCGAGATGTTCGCCAAGCTTTTCCTGGCTCATTCCCAGAAGCATGCGCCGGAGCCGCACGCGCGAGCCGACATGGACATCCATGGGATTGGCGCGGCGAGAACCTTTCGGCGATTCTTCGCTTGTGTCGTCTTCGATCGATATTTCGTTCACCATCACGCGTACAGCCACTAGTTCCCATCGAGAAAGGGTATGCACTTCCTAGGTGCGCATGCGACGGGCGTCAATGTTTGACGGCTGCCGCGACAAGTTGACTTCAACACTTTGATTAACGGCTATTTTTGCGAAGGCGGACGGCAAACCCCGCGTAGACCGAGAGAATGATCGCCAAGATCCAGTCGCCAAGCCGCGCGTAGGGCGGCGGCGTGACCGCCTCGGGCAGGGCGCTGTCGATCACGCCTCGCACATTCAGTCCCAGCACCTGCAGCGCGCGGCCGTAGGGATCGACAACGGCGGAAATGCCGTTATTTGCGGCCCTTAGCAGGGGCGCGCCTTCTTCAACGGCGCGGATTCGCGCTTGATGGAAATGCTGGTAGGGCCCAGTCGATTCACCAAACCAGCCATCGTTCGTGACATTTATCAGGACCCCGGGCCGCGCGGTTCCCTGCACGATATTTCCGGGGAATAGGGCTTCGTAGCAGACGAGGCCGAGGGCAGGGGGCAGGCCCGGGATCGCCATCAGTGGTCGCGGCTCCTGTCCGACGCCGAACGCCCCTCGTCCATGCGTCAGCTTCTGGATGCCGATGGTGGCGAGCGTCGCTTCCCAGGGCACGTATTCGCCGAAGGGGACCAGATTGATCTTGTCATAGGTCGCGATCGGCTCGGCCCGCTCGTTCAAGACGAGGATGCTGTTGAGCGCGCGTGCATCGGCCGCGGGCGCCGTGCCAGCCGCGGGGGACGGGTCATGGCGCAAGGCGCCGGTGATCAGCGTCGTTCCCGGCGGCAGGACATTGGCGAGGATGTCGAGCGCCACGGGGGACTCGAGGGGGAAGAACGGCATGGCCGCTTCCGGCCAGATGAGGTGCGTGATGCCCGCGAGCGAATCCTTCTCGCCCGCTGGGTTCGCGAGCGAGAGCGCGACGTGATCGTCGAAGATGCGGCGCTGATATTCCGCCATCCACTTTTCGCGCTGGGGAACGCTCGGCTGGACGATCCTGAGCTTCACGTCCGGGACAAAGGTCTCCGGCGTTTGCAATCGCCATGCGCCGTAGACCAACAGAAGAGCGATCGGAACGGCGCCGAGAGCGATCGCGCCAACGATTTTTCTGATCGAGAGCGGGCCGCGATTGCCGCCGAGAACCACGAGAGGCGCGGGAAAGATGAAAAGCGCGATCGCGGTCAGGCCATAGGCGCCGAACAACGCAGCGCTCTGCATCAACGGCAGAGGATAGGTCAGAGCATAACCGACGAGGTTCCAGGGAAAGCCTGTCAGGATATGGCCGCGCAGCCACTCGGTGAGACAGAGCGCGATGGCAAAGACGAAAAGGCGGCCAATGCCTTCGCTCCAGAAAAGACGAGCAACGGCGGCGGCTATTCCCCAGAACAGCGCCAATCCCGCGGGGAGCAGCGTCACGGCAAAGGGGAGAAGCCAAGCGAACTTGTCGGCTTCGACGAGGAAGGCTTCGCCGATCCAGAAAAGATTGAAGAAGAAATAGCCGAAGCCGAAGAGCCAGCCGGCGCTGAAGGCACGGCGCCAATCGGCGCTGCCGTCGATCAGCCAGACGAAAACGGGCAGCGTCAGGAAGAATATCGGAAAGGCGAAGAACGGCGCGAACGCCAGCGCGGAAAGCCCGCCAGCGACTACCGCGACGAGCGCTCGCTTCCAGCCGCGAAGGCTCATAATCCAAGCGCGCGCGCTTGAAATTAGCGGCGGATGTTCGGTTCTCGCGTCCATCACGCCTTCGGCGTATCAGGCAGTGATTTCGTGTTGGTGACGGGCGGCCGCGGGGGGTGAATTTTGAGTTTCTTCACGCGCCGCGGATCGGCATCGAGAACCTCGAACTCGACGCCCGAGGGATGCCGGATAAGTTCGCCGCGCGCCGGTACGCGACCGAGCATCGAGAAGATCAAACCGCCGATGGTATCGACTTCGGTTTCTTCGTCCTCGGGCACGAGCTTCATGTTCAAATGCTTTTCGAGCTCTTCGATCGGGGTGCGGGCGACGGCGACGATGCCGAGCTTCGGATCGACGACGATATTGGTTTCCTCGTCATCGTCGTGCTCGTCCTCGATGTTGCCGACGACCTGCTCGATCAGATCCTCGATGGTGACGAGGCCGTCGGTGCCGCCGTATTCGTCGACGACCAGCGCCATATGAATGCGCGTCGACTGCATGCGGATCAAGAGATCGACGGCGGGCATCGACGGCGGCACGTACAGGATCTGGCGGCGGATTTTGACCGTCGTGATGGGGCGGCTCAAATCGACGCTTCTGAGATCGAACTGGTTGAGCGCGGGCTTTTCGGCTTCCGGATCGGTTTTCGCGTTTTTCAGCAGTTGGCCCGTCGCTTCCGCCATCAGCCAGCGCAGCACATCCTTGATGTGGATCATGCCGCGCGGATCATCGAGCGTTTCGCGGAAAAGCGGGATGCGGGAAACGCCGGCCTCGTTGAACGTCTCAAGAAGCTCGGAGATCGGCTCGTCTTCGTCGAGCGCGGTGATATCGGCGCGCGGGATCATCAGCGACGCGACACGGCTCGAGCCGAAGCGGAGCAGCCGCTCAAGCATTTTTCGTTCGGCGTCGGTGAAGTTCTCCGAGGTGCCCGTTTTCAGCGCGCCTTCCAGCGCGTCGCGGACGTTTTGCGGCACCACAAGGCCGAGCTTGGCGCGCAGCACCTGTAGCCAGCTGTTTGCGCCTAAAACCCGACTGTCGTCGTCTACGGTGTCAGACACGGTCTTTTGGTATGTGTTTTCGGTCATGGCCCATGGGTCGGAACCCGGTCAGTCCTTTGTACCGGTTTCCAGAGCGCCCGTGTAGGGATTTGCAACGCCCAAATTCGAAAGTACTTCAATTTCAATAGCTTCCATGCGTTCGGCATCGGCTGCCGTTTCGTGATCATAGCCTAAAAGATGCAACACGCCATGGACTACCAGGTGTTGCAGGTGATGCGCGAACGGAATGGCTTGCTCGGCCGCTTCGCGCTCCAGCGTTTCCAACGCCATGATGATATCGCCAAGCTGCCCGCTGGGCGCGCCGGCGCCAGCCGGAAAAGACAGCACATTCGTGGGCTTAGCCTTGCCGCGAAAGCGCTCGTTGAGGGCGGCGACGTTGGCGTCGGAGGACAGGGCGACGGTCACCATCGCTGTTTGACGGCCGTCGCCGGCGGCCGCGAAGGCGGCGCGCGCAGCGTCGTCGATGAGGCTGTCGAGGTTGCCGACGCGCGACCAATCGCCGTCGTCTTCGACGATCTCCACCTCGAAGACGCTTGCCCGGGCCTTTCCTGAAGCAGGCATGGCGTTATTTGGGCCGCTCGTAGGCATCGACGATCTTCGCGACGAGATCGCGGCGAACGATATCGCTCGCCTCGAACCTCACGATCGAAATGTCATCGACCGTGTCCAGTATGCTGACGGCTTCGACGAGGCCCGACTTCGTGCCCGGCGGCAGATCGATCTGTGACGGATCGCCCGTCACGACCATTTTCGAGCCTTCGCCGATACGCGTCAGGAACATCTTCATCTGCATACTCGTCGTGTTCTGCGCCTCGTCGAGGATGACGAAGGCATTGGCGAGCGTGCGGCCGCGCATGAAGGCCAGCGGCGCGACTTCGATGACGCCGGTTTCGATGTCTCGCTCGACTTTTTCGGGCGGCAGGACGTCATAAAGCGCGTCGTAAAGCGGCCGCAGATAGGGATCGACCTTGTCGCGCATGTCGCCCGGAAGAAAGCCGAGGCGTTCACCAGCTTCGACGGCAGGACGCGAAAGGATGATGCGCTCGACGAGGCCGCGTTCGAGGCAATGGGCTGCGAAGGCGACGGCAATATAGGTTTTACCGGTTCCCGCCGGGCCTAATCCGAACACGAGGTCCTTCTTTTCGATGGCGCGCATGTAGGTGCTTTGCGTCGGCGTGCGGGCCTTAACGACGCGGCGGCGCGTGGCGATCTGGGCTTGCCCGTCGGACGATGTTCCTTCGGCGCGTGCGTGACGAATGAGCCCGTCGATATCGCCGGGGCCGATCGTCTCACCTTTTGCAATTCGGGAATAGAGGCGCTCCAAGACGCTGCGAGCGCTGGCGCAGGCACTGGCGGCTCCGGTCAGAATGACGACGTTGCCGTGGGCATGGGCGTCGATGCCCAATCGATCTTCAATAAGAGCCAGGTGGCTGTCGTATTCCCCAAGCAGCTGCGTCAGCAGCCGGTTGTCTTCGAAGGGTACAACGACGCGAGCATCTTCGAGCTCCGGCTTATTGGGCCGCCTCGACGTTGACGCGGAGGACCCGCGGAATGCTGCCAATCCTGACACTCCCTTGCTGGTTGCTCTTCTTCCCGTATCTGTCAAATCGAATCGATGGCCCAGGTTAGCATGTGACACACACGTTCGGCAGGCGCAGGTGTAGTTAACGCACAGCCGTCGTCGATCAGTATAACTGGTTTATGCTGCGGAAATGACACCCGACAGGCTGACGCGCCGGGCATCCGTAACCCTGACATCCGCCGTCCGGCCGGTGAGATCGCCATCTCCCGCGGCATAGATGAGCTGTAGATAGGGTGTCCTGCCAACGAATTCACCCGGGTGACGGCCGCGGCGTTCAAACAGCACGGGGATGGTGCCTCCGAGCATCTCCGTGTTGAAGGCCATCTGTTGTTCTTCCAGCAGGGCCTGCAGCCGCTGCAGGCGCTCGGCCTTGACGTCCTCAGGGACCTGGACTTCGAGCGCGGCGGCGGGGGTTCCTGGGCGGGGGCTGTATTTGAACGAAAACGCCTGGGCGTAGCCGACTGCCTTCACCAGCGCGATCGTTTCTTCGGCGTCCTGATCGGTTTCTCCGGGGAAGCCGACGATGAAATCGCTCGAAAGCGCGATATCGGGGCGCTCTTGGCGGATACGCGCGATCAGATCGATGTATTCCGCGGCCCGATGCTTGCGGTTCATGGCGGCCAGCATCCGGTCGGAGCCCGACTGGATAGGCAGGTGCAGAAACGGCATCAGCTGCGGCACCTCGGCGTGCGCTGCGATCAGATCGTCGCTCATGTCGCGCGGATGGCTCGTCATGTAGCGGATGCGTTCGATGCCATCGATCCCGGCTAAGCGGCGGATCAATTCGCCCAGGCCGATCGTCCGGCCGGCCGGACCTTCGCCGTGATAGGCATTGACGTTCTGGCCGAGGAGAACGAGCTCCCTGGCGCCGGCAGCGGCGAGTTCCCGCGCTTCGGCTTCGAGCTTGGCGAGGGGGCGCGAGAACTCCGCGCCGCGCGTATAGGGCACGACGCAGAACGTGCAGAACTTATCGCAGCCTTCCTGAACGGTCAGAAATGCCGAGGGCGATGAGACCCGGCGCGGCGCTTTCATCGCGGCGAATTTTTCGTCGCCCGGAAACTCGGTTTCGACGATGCGCTCGTTGTTGGTTTCAGCGCGCGCGATGAACTCGGGTAAGCGATGGTAGCTCTGCGGTCCGATGACGAGATCGACGGCAGGTTGGCGTGCGGTGATCTCGGGGCCTTCGGCCTGCGCGATGCAGCCCGTGACCGCGATCACCGTCTCTTTGCCGTTCCGTTTGCGCGCGTCCTTGATGACGCGAATACGGCCGAGGTCGGAATAGACTTTCTCGGCGGCCTTCTCGCGGATGTGACAGGTGTTGAGGATCACCAGGTCGGCTTTGGCGACGTCGTCCGTTTCGCTGTACCCGTCGCGCGCCAAAGCCTCAGCCATGCGCTCGCTGTCGTAGACGTTCATCTGACAGCCGAACGTCTTCAGAAAATAGGATTTTGGGTTTGCGCGCTGCACGTGATTGGCCGGGCCGAAACTGGTCTTTTTGCTCATGGGCTTCAGTGCCCTAGCGCATAGCATAGAAAGCCGCGGTTATGTCCATTTCTCGCTGCGGACCTGCGGCAAAGCGAGCTTTCTGCGGCGGCTTTCCTCGGACGGCTCGACCGGGACGAGGCCGGGGTCGCCGGGTCGGCCGCGCAGGATGCCGATGACGGCCGAGCGGATCTCGCGCTCGGTTTTGAGCGCCAGATCCTTGCGGTCCTTGAAGTCGCGCAAGGGAACGGGCGGACCTACCTTGATCGTAACCGTAATCGGGCCGGATCCGAGGACGCCCCAGGCGTGCGACGTCATTTCCATGTCGCCATACCAGCCGATGCGCGGGCGATCGGCGCGGGACAATGGAATGCCGCGGACATGCGTGTAGACCACGGCGGCCGTCTGGACGACGACTTGCGGCTCCGTGGCGCCTTCGCCCGAGACGGCGCCGAACAGGGAGGTTTTGAAGGGCAGCACGCGATTGCCGTCGCTCGACGTTCCTTCGGCGAACAGCACGATCGTGTCGCCCTGCTTCAGCCTCGTCATGATTTCGGCTGCGGCATCGCCGGTTGCCTGCCGCCGCGTCCGATCGACGAACACCGATCGCTGAAGCTTCGCCAAGGCGGAGACGAAAGGCCAGCCGCCGACTTCGAGCTTGGCGACGAAGGAAACGGGCGCCAGAGCCGAGAGCACGGGAATGTCGAGCCAGGACGTGTGATTGCAAACGAGCAGCACAGGTGCGTTTGCGGCGACGGCGCCATCGATCTCGAGCGAAATTCCGAGGATGCGGCAAACCTGGCGATGGTACCAATTTGGGAAGCGCCGCGCGGCCCTGGGCGATGTTCTAAGCAGCAGGGCCTGCACGGGCATCAACGGCAGCGTGAAGCAGAGAAATACTGCGAGCACAGCCGAGGCGCGGAGTGAGCCGGTTGCCATGGGGTTCGTCAGCCTCTCCGGCTCGAAGACTTTTTCTTTGCCAGAGGGACGCCATAGAGTTCCAAGCGATGGCCGACAAGCTCGAAACCGAGTTCGTGCGCGATGCGCTCCTGCAAGGCCTCGATGTCGGAGTTCGAGAATTCGATGACGCGTCCGCTCTCGATGTCGACGAGGTGATCGTGATGCTCGCGCGGCGCCGCTTCATAGCGCCCGCGGCCGTGGCCGAAATCGTGCCGCTCCAGAATGCCCTTCCCGGCGAAAAGCTTGAGCGTACGGTAGACCGTCGAGAGCGAAATTCTCTGATCGATCGCGTGGGCGCGCCGATGTACTTCTTCGACGTCGGGATGATCGGTGGCGGAGGACAGCACCCGGGCGATGACGCGCCTTTGGCCCGTCATCCGCAGACCGCATTCCGCGCATCGCGATTCGATAGATGTCTCGGATTTCGCGGACTGCAGGGTCATGGCGGCGTTAGGCTTTTTGGCTTAGGGACAACTATTCTTCGTCCCCGGAGTATGGGCGCCTTATAGGCAGTGACAAGGCCGAACGTCCATATCAGGCAGGTTGTTCAGACTCTTCGAGCACCAGAACAAGCGTCAGAGCATCAACGCGGGTGCTGCCCGGGCGCTCATAATAGCGCTTTCGCCGGCCGGCTTCGACAAATCCGAGCTTGCGATAAAGCGCGAGGCCCGCTGCGTTGTCCTCTGCAACCTCAAGGAAGATGCGCCTGGCGCCGCCGCGCCGCGCCGCGCGGGACAGGCCTTCGAGAAGGCCGGTCGCAAGGCCCACGCGCTGCCAGTCGGGCGAGACGCCGATCGACAGGATCTCGGCTTCGTCGGCGGCGAGCTGGCCGATCACGAAGGCGATGACCGATTTCTTCTGTCCTCCCGCGACGGCGATCAAGGACGTGGCGGCGGGATGTTCGAGAAGGGATTTGATCGCGGCCGCATCCCACGGCGGGTTGAAGAGTTTGGTGTGGAGAGCCGCAATTTCTTCGGCTCGATCAGGCGCCGCCCACAGCATGCTTGCATGCCTTAAATTCCGGAACGGCGTGACATTCGTCATGCCCCGGCTCCAAGAAACGGGCTCGGCGCGGGCGGCTTCGCATCGGGCGCTCGCAGGTAAAGCGGTTTCACTGTCTCCGTCAGCGGCATTTCGCAGGCGGGAAACAGCATGTCGAGCGCGTCGGGCAGGAGATCGGGCAGGATCGCAGTCGCCTCGATGCCTTGGCGACTGGCTTCGGCGGCGAGTTGCTCCGCGCCCGAACCCGCGATGACGATCGGGCCGGGACCCAGCAATTTGGCGGCGGCAGGGATCGCCGCGCATTTGGCTTCGACGACCGTTTGCATCGTGTGCCGGTCGAAGACTTCGAAATAGACTTCGTTGCGCCGCGCGTCGGTTGCGATGGCGATGCGTTTCGTTGGAGCGGCGGGAATGCGCGCGCTCATCGCCATCAATCGGAGGCTTGAGAGAGCGACGAACTGTGCGCCGGTCGCGAGGGCAAGTGCGCGGGCCGCCGAGACGCAGATCCGCGTGCCGGTAAACGTCCCGGGTCCGTACGTCACCGCGATGCGGTCGAGCGCTTTGAAATCGAGGCCCGCTTCCGCCATAACCGTTTCGATCATTGGCAGCAGACGCTCAGCGTGCCCCGTTTGCATGGGCTCGAAGCTGAATGAAATGCCGGGTGTCAGGGAACGAAGCCCCCGGCCCGCCGCAGCCGAGCAGGCATCGAAACACGTGTCGAGCGATAGAATATTCATTCCGGGCGGAGCTTTTAAACGATCGTGGCGATTTCGTCGAAGTCAAATCGTGGTGAGCGGGGATAGACCCCCGCCGGATCCCCGTATCCCAGATTACAGAGGAAATTCGACTTAATTTCAGTTCCGGTAAAGAACTCGGCGTCTACTCCCGCATTTTGGAAGCCTGACATCGGGCCGCAGTCGAGCCCAAGCGCGCGGGCTGCCAGGATGAAATAGCCGCCCTGAAGCGACCCATTGCGAAAGGCGGTTGTATCAGCGTGCAGCTTTTTGCCGGCGAACCAGCTTCTCGCGTCAGCGGGCGGATAGAGCTTCGGCAAGGCTTCGTAGAAGTTCAAATCGTAGCCAATAATGGCCGTTACCGGTGCGGCCATCGTCTTATCCACATTTCCCGCGCTCAGATGCGGCTTTAGCCGCGCTTTGGCTTCCGTCGTTTTGACGAAGACGAAGCGTGCGGGCGAGCAGTTGGCGCTCGTCGGGGCCCACCGCATATGGTCGACGATCTGGCGTAGGAGCGCGTCTGGCACCTCGCGCGGCTGCCATTTGTTGTTGGTTCGAGCCTTATCGAACAATTGGTCGATTGCAGCACTATCGAGCGGCTCAGCCATTTTTTCTCGCGCGTTTTGGGGGCCAGATACGAAGAACCCCGCCGGGGCGGGGTTCTGGGGAACATTTGAGGCCTTAGACCGGCTGCACCGCCTGCACATCGGGGCAGAAGTGCTTCAGCAGGTTTTCGATGCCGTGCCGGAGGGTGGCGGTCGAACTCGGGCAGCCGGAGCAGGCGCCGCGCATGTGGAGATAGACGACGCCATCGCGGAAGCCGGAAAACGTTATGTCGCCGCCATCCTGGGCGACGGCGGGGCGAACGCGCGTTTCGAGCAATTCCTTGATCGTCGCGACAGTCGCTTCGTCCTCGGGAGCATAGCTTTCCGCAGCGTTGTCGTTGGCGTCTTCGCCTTCGGAGACGGGCGCGCCCGACATGTAGTGTTCCATGATGGCACCGAGCACCATCGGCTTCAGGTGCTGCCACTCGATGTCGCCCTTGGTGACCGAAATGAAGTCTGAGCCAAGAAACACGCCGTCAACGCCTTCGATCGCGAAGAGGCGGGTCGCGAGCGGGGAAGCAGCCGCATCGGTCTTCGTGCGGAAATCGGCGGTGCCGTCGGCGAGTACATCCCGTCCCGGGATGAACTTCAGCGTCGCCGGATTGGGCGTGGCTTCCGTCTGGATAAACATGGGTGCCTCATTTCGCGGTCGGGGTTCCACGCGCCATTCTGCGCGGGATTGGATTAGAAGACTTCAAATATAGGTAGGATGGCTGCTCGTGTCGAGATATCGGCCCCGGCACCTGGGTGGGGCAATTTAGGCCAAGGCCTTGATTTCCGCGAGCGAAAGTTGTCCCGGGACGACCGTTACCGGCACCGCGAAGCCGCCTGCGGCGCGTGCTGTCGCAAGGGAAGCGACGAGCGGCCCAGGGCCTTTGGCATCGATCGAGGCGCCGAGGACGAGGATCGCAATATCCTCATCTTCGGCAATGAGCTGGTTAATCTCTTCGGCGGTCGGGCCTTCGCGAATGACGTCTTCGGTCTCGACGTTCTCGAAACCCGCATGGGCGAGCTTGCGCCGGAAAAGCCGGAACAGCGCCTTTGCCTTGGTCGTCTCCTCGTCCAGCTGCACCTGGTGCACGCCAGCCCAGTGCTGCAGCTCGCTCGGCTCGATCACGTAGAGCATGACGAGCAGGCCCGAAGAGCGCTGCACGCGGCTTGCCGCGTAATAGAGCGCGCTTTCGACTTCCTGGCTCTCGTCAACGACGATCAGGAATTTGCGGCGATGGCCTTCTTCGAATGAGCGGCGCGGTTTCATGGACGCGATGCTGCCATTCATCGGCACCCGCTGCAACGGTCAGCGTGGGGGTCAGGTCAGCTTCGGATGAAGCCGACGATGTCCTTGACCTTACCCATGATCGGCGTTGCGATTTCGCGCGCCCGTGATGATCCGTCGGCAAGAATGCGATCGATCTCGGCGGGATCGCCGGTCAGTCGCTTTATTTCGTTGGCGATGGGCTCGATCTTGGCCACGAGCGCGTCGGCCAGGACCTTCTTGAACGCCGAGAATTGCTGGCCGCCGAATTCGGCAAGCACGGCATCGACCGGCTTGTCGACGATGGTTGCATAAATTCCGATCAGATTTTCCGCCTCGGGACGGCCAGCGAAACCGGCTTCGTCGCCCGGAAGCGGTTCGGGATCGGTTTTCGCTTTCTGGATCTTCTTTGCGATCGTGTCGGCATCGTCCGTCATGTTGATCCGCGAAAGATCGGACGGATCGGATTTCGACATTTTCTTCGAGCCGTCGCGCAGGCTCATGACCCGCGTCGAGGCGCCGGTGATGACCGGTTCGGGCTGCGGGAAGAAAATGCCGTCGGCAAAGCCTTCCGCGATGATCGAGGCGGCAAAGTCGTTGTTGAATTTCTGCGCAATGTCGCGGGCAAGCTCCAGATGCTGCTTCTGGTCTTCGCCGACGGGCACATGCGTCGCGCGGTAGGCGAGGATGTCGGCCGCCATCAGGTTCGGATAGGCGTAGAGCCCGACGGACGCCTGCTCGCGATCCTTGCCGGCCTTCTCCTTGAACTGCGTCATGCGGTTCAGCCAGCCGAGGCGGGCGACGCAATTGAAGACCCACGCCAGCTCAGCATGGGCGCTGACCTGCGATTGATTGAAGAGGATGCTTTTCTTCGGGTCGAGACCGGCGGCGATATAGGCGGCCGTCACCTGACGGATCGCGTTTCTCAGCTCGGCCGGGTCTTGCCACACGGTGATCGCGTGCAGATCGACGACGCAATAGATGCATTCGTGCGTCTCCTGCATCTTGATCCAATTGACCATCGCGCCGAGATAGTTGCCGAGATGCAAGCTGCCCGTCGGCTGCATGCCGGAGAAAACGCGCGGCGTGATTTTCATGGGTGTGCGTACCGTGTTGAATAGAAAGCCGGCGGCCTTATCGCGTGCGGGCGGCCGCAGCGCAAGTGGCGGCGGCTTTTGCTAACCCCCGCGGCGGGTCAGGCGGCCGAGCTGACCGATGGACATGACGCCCGTCGCTAAAATCAAAACTGCGAAGACGCCTAGTCCGACGCCGATTTCGACGGCCAGGAACGATGCCTTGACGAAGAATCCGCCGGTGTGATCGAGGTGTGGTGCGAGGACGTGGCTCGTGCCCAGCAGGGCGACGACCATGGCGACGCTCGAAAACACGATCAAGGGGATGTTCCGCTTGAGCCTGCCGTCGATGATGAAGTCGCCGCGGCGCCGCAAGGTCGACCACAGCAGATAGGCATTGAGCCAGCCGCCGAGCGCTGTCGCGATGGCGATGCCGAGCTGGGGCATCAGCCCCATGTGCCGCAGCAGGAAAAACAACGCGATCGAGCCGACGGTGTTTGCGGTCAGACTGATCGTTGCGTACCGCATCGGGGTCTTCGTGTCTTCGCGCGCATAATAGGCGGGCGAGAAGACCTTGATCATCACGAACGCGGGGAGGCCAAGAGCAAACACAGCCAGCACTGACGCCGTAACTTTGGTGTCTGCAGCGCTGAAGGCGCCACGCTCGAAGAGAACACGGGTGATATCGGTTGGAATCGCCGCGAGAGCCAGCGCCGCCGGTATTGTCAGCAAGAGTGCGAATTCGAGCGAACGATTTTGGCTATCCATGACGCCCGCCGTATTGCCGTTTCTCAGCTGGCGCGCGACATCGGGCAGGAGCACGATTCCGATCGCTATGCCGACGATTGCCAGCGGCAACTCGTAAACCCGGTCCGCGTAATAGAGATGGGAAACGGCGCCCGGCTGAAGCGAAGCGATGACGGTGCCGATGGCGATGTTCAGCTGTGTCACGCCGCCGGAGATGACCCCCGGAATGCCGAGCCGCACGAGTTTCCTAACATCCGGCGTCAGCTTTGGCCGGCGGATCGCAAGATTCATCCCGGCGCGGTTCATGCCCCACATCAGGAGCAAAAGCTGCAGAAATCCGGCTACGAAGACGCCCCATGCCTGGATGATGCCAGCTTCAGGCCCAGCCCGGTAGCCGAGCCATAGCGAGATCAGGGTCGCGATCATCATCGCGCCGTTGAGAACGATGGAAACGGAGGCGCTTTCGGCAAAGCGTCCGACGGAGTTCAGCGCACCCGACATCAAGGCGACGAGCGACATGCATAGCAGATAGGGCATCGTAATCCGTGTCAGCAGCACGGAGAGATCGAACTTCTCCGGCGTGACGTCGAAGCCCGGCGCCAGTCCGTACATCAAAACCGGCATCGCGAGTTCGGAGACGACGGTGACGATCAGCAGTACGAACAGGAGACCCGCCATCGCGTCTTCGGCGAACCTGCGGGCGGCCTCCTTACCGTCGCCTTCGAGTTTCTTGGCGAAGATCGGCACGAAGGCGGAGTTGAATGCGCCCTCGCCAAAGAGACGGCGGAAGAGGTTCGGGAAGCGAAAGGCGACGACGAAGGCGTCGGCCACCCATCCCGATCCGAGCGTTGCCGCGATCAGGATGTCGCGCATGAAGCCGAAGACTCGGCTGAGGAGGGTGAGGCCGCCGACGGTCGCGAACGATTTATAAAGTTTCATCGATTGGAAGCTTACTGTTCGCTTTTTGGCGCCAAGGCGGAAGATTCGCCCTCTTAAACCGGCTTACGGCCGGAAACATCCGGCAATTTGATGGCCTAATGCCTCTCGACTGTGGGCCGTGGCCGCCGGGTCACGGCCGTGTCTCGCCCGGTTTGTTGCATTTTCGGCTTTCCAGTTCGGCTTCCCGGGGGCATTCGCCGCATTCGTCAGGCGCCGGCAGGCTCAGACGTAGTCTTCACAGGTTCGGTTAGCGGATCGAGAACGGATTGCAATCGCGCTCGTAGGGCAGCTTGGCGGGTTTCGTTGACGATCTGCTTGCCGACCAGATCGGTCACATAAAAGACGTCGACGGCCTTTTCGCCGAATGTCGTGACGTGTGCCGAGGCGATGTCGAGTGACAGATCCGAAAGGACCGACGTCAACTCGTATAGGAGCCCGGGGCGGTCGCGGCCAGAAACTTCCAGCACCGTCAGGCGATCGGAGAGCGCGTTGTTGATGACGATCTCGGGTTCGACAGTAAAGGCCTCGACGCCTCGCGATCCGATGCGCCGCTTCTGAAGCAGAACGGGAAGCTGTTCCTTGCCGGTCAGCAGACGCTCGATGGTATCGATGATGCGACGAGCGCGGCGAAGTTCGTCTTCGTCGTCGCGGAATTCGCGATTGAGCAGGAAGGTATCGAGCGCGTAACCGTCGCGCGTGGTCGTGATGTGCGCGCCGGCGATGTTGGCGCCCGCCGCGGCACAGGCACCAGCGAAGAGCGAGAGAAGCCGCGCGTGGTTCGGCGCGAAGACCGTAAGCTCGGTTATGGCCGTAAAGGCATCGGTCTTGATGGCGGTCGCGAATTTCGTATGCGAGCGCATGGCGTCGCGCACCACGTTCGCATGCTCGACTTGCGTTGAGAGTTCGGTACGGAGCCAATAGTTCTGATAATGCCGGGCAATAAAGCTGTCGACGCTGTCAGCTGGCCAATCGGAGAGCGCGTTGCGCAATGCGGCTTGCGCCTGCTCGATCCGTTCGGCGCGCGGAGCCTGCGTGTGGCCGCCTGCGACGAGCGGTTCGGTTTCATGATAAAGCGTGCGGAGAAGCTGACCTTTCCAGCCGTTCCAGACGCCGGGGCCGACGGCCATGATATCGGCGCTCGTCAACAGCAGGAGCAGCTTTAGGCGCTCAGGGCTTTGCACGATGTTGGCGAAAGCGCGGATCGTGTCGGGGTCGGAGATATCGCGCGAATGCGCGAAGTTACTCATCGTCAGGTGCTCCTGGATGAGCCAGGCGACGAGTTCCGTTTCGGCAGCCGTCATGCCGAGCCTCGGACAGACCTTGCGCGCGATGCGGGCGCCGACGGTCGAGTGACTTTCCTTCCGGCCCTTGCCGATATCATGAAGGAATGCCGCAACGAGCAGGGCGCGGCGGTTCTGAATCGAGGAAAAGATGGCCGTCGAAAGCGGCAGATCCGCAGCAAGCTCGCCGCGCTCGATGGCGACGACATTGCCGAGCGTGCGTAACAGGTGCTCATCGACCGTGTAGTGATGATACATGTTGAACTGCATCATCGCGACGATGCGGCCGAACTCGGGCAGGAAGCGGCCGAGCACGCCGGCTTCGTTCATATGGCGGAGGGATGCCTCCGGGTTTCCGTGTGCCGTCAACAGCGAAAGAAAAATGCTGTTGGCTTCGGGGTCGTGCCGGAGCTTGTCGTCGATGAGGCGAAGTGAGCCACGAAGCAGGCGGATCGCGTCGGGATGGAGATAGGCGCCGGTATTCGCGGCCTGTGCGAAGAAGCGGATCAGATTGACCGGGTCGCGAACAAAGACATCAGCGTCGGCGATGTTCAGGCGGTCATTATCGATGCGGAAATCGGTTTTCTGGCGGACCTCGCGCCGGAGCTTCCAGCTCAGCGGATTGAGAAGCCGCTTGAAGCCGGGCGACGTCTTCAGCTGCTGCATCTCGAGCGCGCCACAGAGGATCGTCGTCAGGTCGCCGACGTCTTTCGCGATGAGGAAGTAGTGCTTCATGAAGCGCTCGACGGCGCGCAGACCGTCGCGCGAGGTGTAGCCGAGGCTTTGCGCCATTGCGGGTTGCACTTCGAACGACAGGACTTCTTCGGCGCGTCCGGTCAGAAAGTGCAGGAAGCAGCGCACGCGCCAAAGGAAATCTTCGCAGCGTCGAAAAGTTTGCACCTCTTCCGGCGTAAAGATTCCGGCTTCGACTGCGGCGGCGCCGACCTCCTGATTGAAGATGTATTTCGATAGCCACTGCAACGTATGCAGGTCGCGCAGGCCGCCCTTGCCGTCCTTGATGTTCGGCTCGACCTTGTAGCGACTCTCGCCGGCGCGGCGCGTTCGCTCGTCACGCTCGGCCATCTTGGCGTCGATGAATTGGCGCGCGGTGCCGGCGACGACTTCCGAACGGAAGCGATCCTCGAATTCGGCGAAGAGCTGCTTGTCGCCAAGGATGAGCCGGGAATCGAGAAGGGCGGTGCGTATCGTGATGTCGGCGAGGCCAAGCTTCAGACATTGCTCGACCGTGCGCGTCGCGTGGCCGACCTTGAAGCCCAAGTCCCAGAGCAGATAGAGCATGTATTCGGCGACGCTCTCGCCCCAGGGCGTCTGCTTGTAGGGAAGCAGAAACAGGAGATCGATGTCAGAGCCCGGCGCGAGGAGGCCGCGCCCGTAGCCGCCGGTCGCCACAATCGCCATGCGCTCGGCGTCGGACGGATTGGTGGCGCGATAGACGTGGACGACCGTGTAATCGTAGATCAGCCTGATCATCTCGTCTTGGAACTGGCTGAGGCCGGCGGCACAGCGTCTGCCGTTGCCGTCGGCTTCGAGCGCGATGCGCGCCGATTCCCGCGCGTTCCTCAGTATGGTCTTCAGGCTGTCGAGAACCTTGGGGCGCGCATCGGCCGGGGAGGTACTGGCATTGAAATGCCCGGTCAGCTCGCGGCGCGCAGCAAGCTTGTCGAAGTAAGGTGGCGGGACGAGCTCATTCAAGGTTTCATTGGTCAAGGCTTCGTCTTCTTCTGGGCTTCGGCAAGAGCCTTGAGTTCATACATCTTTTCGAGTGCCGCCTTCGGCGACAGCTCATCAGGATGCATGGCGTCGAGCAGCTTTTCAACGGCTGAAGGCTCCTTGCTGGCGGCTGCGCCCGTCGGCCGCGCCACCGAGAACAGTGGCAGATCGTCGATACCTTCGTTGCCGACGCGTGGACGGCGATCCGCCTTCTCCAAGCGCTCCAGGACCTGACGCGCCCGGGAGACGACCGTATCGGGCAGGCCCGCGAGCTTCGCGACTTGAATACCATACGAGCGGTCGGCGGCGCCGGGCTTAACCTTATGCAGGAAAACGATGTTATCGTGCCATTCGGTAACGTCCATCGTCACGTTTGCGATCCCGTCGAGGCGTCGTGCCAGAGCGGTCAGCTCGTGATAGTGGGTCGCGAAGAGCGCTCGCGCCTTCGTCACCCCGTGCAAATATTCGACCGTTGCCCAGGCTATCGACAGGCCGTCGAACGTCGCGGTGCCGCGGCCGATCTCGTCCAGAATAACGAGGGAACGCTCCGTTGCCTGATTAAGGATCGCGGCGGTTTCGACCATTTCAACCATGAACGTCGAGCGCCCGCGCGCCAGATCGTCGGAGGCGCCGACGCGCGAAAACAACCGATCGACGATGCCGATGTGGGCGGAGCGCGCGGGCACGTATGAGCCCATCTGAGCCATAACCGTGATGAGGGCGTTCTGGCGGAGGAACGTCGATTTGCCGGCCATGTTCGGTCCGGTCACAAGCCAGATACGCGCATCGGGAAGTTCGTCGAAGCCTGGCGGCGCATCGGCTCCGCCTTTTCCAAGAACGCAGTCGTTTTCGATGAACGCCGCGCCGTTGCTCTTCGCCAGAGCCTGCTGGACGACGGGGTGACGGCCGCCACGGATTTCGAATGCGGGGCTGTGATCGGTGACCGGCCGCACATATCCTTGCTCGAGTGCCAGCGTCGCGAGTGCTGCATAGACGTCGAGTTCGGCGAGGGCGCCTGCCGCTGCGCCGAGCGTCTCGCTCGCGGCTCCGATGTCTTGCGCGAGGTTCGCGAAGATTTCCTGTTCCAGGTTCAGCGCGCGCTCGCTGGCAGACGCGATCTGGCCTTCGGTTTCGAGGAGTTCCGCGGTCGAAAATCTGACAGCGTTCGCCATCGTCTGCCGGTGCTTGAAACGTTCCGACAGCGGCGGCGAGAGCAGAGGTTTGGCGTTGAGCTGCGTCGCTTCGATATAAAAGCCGAGAATATTATTGTGACGTACGCGAAGGGCTTTGATGCCCGTCTCTTCGATGTAGCGCGTCTCGAGTTCCGCCATGACGCGGCGGCTATCGTTCCTCAGTTCGCGCGCGGTATCGAGATCGCGGTTGTAACCGTCCTTGACGAAGCCGCCGTCGCGTTTCAAGAGCGGCGGATCATCGACCAGTGCGCTCTGAAGCGCGACGTTGAGCGACGCTGGAACCGCAGTCAGACGCGTGCGGATCGATTGGAGTTCAGGCGCCAGGGGCAGCGGAGCTGTCGCGTCGGACAGCATTTTTGCGCATTCCGAGGCCGCTTCGATGGCATCGCGCACGGCTGCGAGATCGCGCGGCCCGCCACGTCCGAAGCTCAGTCGCGGCAGTGCGCGCGCCAGATCGGGCGTTCCTCGCAAGCGAAAGCGGATGTCATCCAACAACAGGCGGTTGGCAAGCAGGCAACCGACGGCGTCGAGGCGCGCGTCGATGGCGGCAGGATCGGTCAGCGGGCTCGAAATGCGTGCCAACAATTCGCGGGCGCCTGCGCCTGTTATCGTGCGGTCGATCGCGCCGAGCAGGGACGACGATTTATCGCCCGAGGACGACTTCGCGAGTTCGAGGCTCGTGCGGCTGGCGGCATCGATGAAGAGCGAGGCGCTGCCGGCCCGGCGCGGGGCGCGGATCAAGGGTTTCCGGCCCATCTGTGTCAGGTCGACATATTTCAAAACGGCGCCGATGGCTGCGAGCTCATGGCGCGAAAACGTACCGAAGCCCGCGAGGTCCGTGACGCCCAGGCAGGCTTTGAGATCGCGTGCGCCGGCCGCGCTGTCGAAATATGCGGATGGGACCGGCGTTGTCTTGCCGCCTGAAAATTCGATAGCTCTCGTGAAGGCTTGATCGGAGATGAGTTCGTCGCCGGCAAGGACTTCGCTCGGCGCCAAGCGTATCAGCTCGCCCGCGAGATCGAGCGCGGAGAGTTCGGCAACCTCGAACTCACCTGTCGAGATATCGAGTGAAGCCAGCGCGATGCGCGAATCCGCGTTCTCCGCTCCTCGGGCGGACGGCTTCGCACCGAAAACGGCGGTAAGATAATTGCTGGCTTTGGCGTCAAGCAGCGCCTCTTCCGTCAATGTGCCGGGCGTGACGAGACGGACGACATCGCGTTTGACGACGGCTTTGGCGCCGCGTTTTCTGGCCTCGGCCGGGTCTTCAAGCTGCTCGCAAACGGCGACGCGATAGCCCTTCTTGATCAGACGCTGCAGATATTCGTCGGCCCGGTGCACCGGGACGCCGCACATCGGGATGTCCTGGCCGCGATGTTTGCCGCGCTTCGTCAGCACAATCGACAGCGCTTCGGAGGCGGTAACCGCATCTTCAAAAAATAATTCGTAGAAGTCGCCCATGCGATACCAGAGCAGGCTGTCTGGATTCGCGGCCTTGATTTCGAGATACTGCGCCATCGACGGCGTCGCCTCGTTAGAGACGGCCGCTTCGCCATCGTTGTGCGACACTTCGGCTGCCACAGATGGCACTGATTCGGTTGGGCTGCTCTTGCGCTGCGCGCCGGTTCTGGACATCAAGTGACTACGTTTCAATTTGCCTCATTGGCCTTGATCGATGACGCAGCATGAAGCGCTCCACCGCCCCGATCCAAGCGTCGGATATGCATAGGTTGCCGTATCGTCTGCTGCAACCTATCGTGCCGGCTCTTTTCCCCTGAAGTGTGCCTCGGAAGCCCCGAGTGCACAAAATTCACGAACGGTCCAACAGCATGGCCTCCCCTCATCGTGCAGCCCAAGTCACGGCTCAGGAAGCGCTCGCATTCCACGCGGGCGACAAACCCGGAAAACTCGAGATAACCCCGACGAAGCCGCTGGCGACGCAGCGTGATCTTTCGCTGGCTTACTCGCCGGGTGTTGCCATTCCGGTGCTGGCGATCGCGGAAAACCCGCGAGACGCCTATGCCTACACGAGCAAGGGAAATTTCGTCGCCGTGGTGTCGAACGGTACGGCTATTCTCGGGTTGGGCAATCTCGGAGCATTGGCCTCAAAACCGGTGATGGAGGGCAAGGCTGCGCTCTTCAAGCGCTTTGCCGATCTCGATGCGATCGACCTGCTCGTCGATACGCCAGATCCGGACGCCTTCATCAACTCTGTGCGCTATCTCGGCCCCTCGTTCGGGGGCATCAATCTTGAAGATATCAAGTCGCCGGACTGTTTCGTCATCGAAGAGAAGCTGAAGGAGCTTCTCGACATTCCCGTTTTTCACGACGATCAGCATGGGACTGCGATCGTCGTAGCTGCTGGCATTCTGAATGGGCTCCGCGTCGTCGAGAAAGACATCGGCGACGTGAAGCTCGTCTGCGCGGGTGCAGGCGCGGCGGCGCTCGCCTGTCTCAATCTGCTCGTGATGATCGGCGTCAAGCGTGAGAACATCACCGTCTGCGACATCAAAGGTGTCGTCTATGAGGGCCGCAAGGAACTGATGGACGTCTACAAGGCGCCGTTTGCGCAGAAAACGAATGCGCGCGTGCTGGGGGACGTCATTCAAGGCGCCGACATCTTTCTCGGGCTTTCGGCGGCCGGCGTGCTGTCGCAAGAGATGGTGGCGCAGATGGGTCCGAAGCCTATCATCTTCGCGATGGCAAATCCCGATCCGGAGATCACTCCGGAAGAGGTGAAGGCCGTCCGCTCCGATGCGGTGATGGCGACTGGCCGTTCGGACTACCCCAATCAGGTCAACAACGTTCTCTGCTTCCCCTTCATCTTTCGCGGCGCGCTCGACGTCCATGCGACAACGATCAACGACGCGATGAAGATTGCCGCGGCCGAGGCGATCGCGGCGCTGGCACGCGCTGAAGTTCCGGACAAGGTCGCGGCGGCATTTCTCGGCGAGCGCCCGACGTTCGGGCCCGGCTACATCATTCCAGCACCTTTCGATCCCAGGCTATTGCCGCACGTTTCGGCCGCTGTTGCGAAGGCGGCGATGGATTCCGGCGTCGCGCGCAATCCAATCGTCGACATGGAAGGCTATGTGGCGCGGCTGAAGGCGCGCCTCGATCCAGTTGCCGGCTGGCTGCAATCGACATTCGATGCGGTCCGCAACGATCCGAAACGCGTTGTGTTCGCCGAGGGCGAAGATCATGCCGTTATCCGCGCCGCGAATACGTTTCTGCAGCAGGGTTTCGGGCAGCCGATCTTGATCGGATCGAAGAAAGTCGTGACCGAGCGGTTTCGTGAACTTGGCATTCCTCTCAGAAGCGAATTCCTGCTGGTCGATACGACGGCTTCGCCGTTCATTCCGGAATTCACGGAATTGCTCTATTCGCGTCTTCAGCGCCGCGGGTATTTGAAACGAGATTGCGAACGCCTCGTCACCAACGAGCGCAATGTATTCGGCGCACTGATGGTCGCGCACGGCCATGCGGACGCGATGGTTTCCGGTGTCACGCGGAACTGGACGAGCGTTTATTCCGACGTTCACCGCGTGATGGATCCGAAGCCTGGGCGGCATGTGATCGGCGTGTCGCTGGCGCTGAGCCGGGGCCGTGCCGTTCTCGTTGCCGACACCAGCATCCATGACTTGCCGACAGGGGAGCAGCTCGCCAATATCGCCATCGAAGCCGCGCGAACTGCGCGCGCCTTCGGTATCGAGCCGCGTGTCGCGCTGCTCGCTTATTCAACTTTTGGACAGCCGAAGGGCGAACGCTCCGAGCAGGTCCGGCAAGCGGTGCGTATTCTCGACGAGCGGATGGTCGATTTCGAGTACGACGGCGACATGGCGGCCGACGTCGCGCTCAATCGCAATCTGATGGGGCACTATCCGTTCTGCCGTCTGTCGGACACGGCGAACGTGCTTGTCATGCCGGCATTTCACGCCGCGTCGATTTCGACGAAGATGCTGAAGGAGCTTGGCGGGGCGACGATCATCGGGCCGATCGTCGTCGGACTTTCGCATCCGGTGCAGATCTGCACGTTTGGCTCGACCGACGCCGATATCGTCAATATGGCGGCGCTTGCGGCCTACGGGGCGGGACGAGAGTAGGCGTCCTCCGCCCCCTCATCCGGCCTTCGGCCACCTTCTCCCCGGGGGAGAAGGAAGTTCTAGGCGTCGACCGCGATCCGGCTCTTCGTTTCCTCGGGCGCGCCGTAGTGCTCGAAATAGCGCGGATCGATGTTCGCCACCGGCATGATGACGAGAACGTCGGTCGTACCGAATTGCTTGTCGAGAACGGCGCCGTCACCGAAATAAGCGCCGAGCCGCAGGTAAGCCTTGATCAGCGGCGGCATCGCCTTCAGCGCGGCCTTCTGGTTGATGTCGGCGAGCGGCATGCGGTCCATCGGGACATAGAGCCGATCGTGTGCCCGGCAGCGCCACTCTTCGGGCGCCATTGCCCGATGATGCAGATAGCTCAGCGCCATTTCATGTTCTTGAAGATCGATACCTTCGAAGCTCGCACAGCCGATCATGACGTCGATGCGATTTTCGCGGACGTAGGTCCAAAGGCCGTGCCATAGAAGCTCGACCGACCGCTTGCTGCGATAAGGTGCGAGAACGCAGGAGCGGCCAAGCTCCATGAACCGGTGCGTCGAGGCCTTGCGGCGGAGAAGGGACGCAATGTCGTATTCGCCTGCCGTGTAGAACCCGGGGCCGCGCTCGGCGACGTCCTGGCGAAGGATGCGATAGGTGCCGACGACTTTTGGCTTCTCGGGTCTGCCGGCGCGTCCCGGCTTTGTCTGATCGATATCGACGACGAGAAGATGATCGCAGAGGGCGTCGTAGGCGTCCTCATCACGGCGGCGAAACTGCGCGAGGCGCGTCGGGACAGCCGACATTTCCTCGTAGAAAACCTGGTAGCGCAGGCGCTGCGCCAGCTTGATCTCAGCCCATGTGCGGGCTAAGCGGACCTCGAGATTGCCGACGCGGCCGTAAATTTTGGGCTCGATGTCGCGGGGCAAACCGCTGAAGCGGCGCGCGGGTGCCTTCAGGGCGTTCAGTGCGGCAAGTCCCGCAGGTATCTTTCCCGGTAAACCCGGCCGCCATCTGCCCCGGTCTGCGATCGACTGCCACATAGAGGGAGCTTCCCTGCTCAGTTGCCTCAGATGCCGCTAGCACGATTCCGTGACAGTTTTTAGATTCGACCTTGCGCGTCATTGCGCATCAGGCGGCCGGCGTCGCTTCGCCGAGGCTCGGCCCCGTCCACCTGAGCAGCAGATCATGGAGATCGCGCGCGTCGAAAGGCTTCGCGAGGTAGTCGTCCATTCCAGCCAAACGGCAGCGTTCCCGGTCTTCCGGGAAGGCATTTGCGGTTAACGCGATGATCGGCGGACACGGCGGGCCGAGCGGCTTTCGCTCCGAATAGAGGGCCTTGATGGATTTCGTGGCCGTCAGCCCATCGATGCCGGGCATTTGCAGATCCATCAAAACGACATCGAACGCCGGCCTTTTGCCTTCGATCGTTTCCCACATCGCTTTTATAGCGGAGCGCCCATCTTCGACGACCGTCGCTCGCCCACCCGCGCGCTCGATGACCTTGCAGGCGAGGAGGGCGTTGATCCGGTTATCTTCCGCGACCAGAACGCCGAAAGGACGGCGACGGACGGAGCCGGAGATGGTGCAGGTGTCTTCGATTACCGCATCGCCCGGAGCTTCGGCGCGTTGAAGTTCGAGAACGGCTGTAAAGGCGGCTCCGTTCGCACGGTCTTTGCCTGCGACGATGGCGCCGGACATGGCCTGTGCGAGGCGTTTCGAAATTGCCAATCCGAGGCCGGTGTCCCCTGGATGACTTGCCGTGGATTCGTCTTGCTCGAACTCGTCGAAAGGCCGGGCGGTTGCACCCGGAGCGAAGCCGGCGCCGGAATCGGCAACTTCGATGGCGATACGTACGGCATTCGGGAAGCTCGGCTTTTGCAAATCAAGATCGGTCCGCACGGTGACGCCGCCGGCCTTGGTGCGCTTCACCGTATTCGAAAGCAGATTGAGAATGATCTGGCGGACCCGCATTTCGTCGCCGCGCACCCACTCGGGCACGGCGCTGGACATCGTGGATGTGAGCGCGAGTCGCTTGGCGGCGGCGTCGGCCATCATGAGCTGCAGGGTTTGGGCGATACAATTCTGCAGCGAAAAGACGTCCGTCGTCAGATCGAGTTTTCCGGCTTCGATTTTCGAGAAGTCGAGGATGTCGTCGAGCAGGACCAGCAACGCCTGCGCGGACTCTTCGACTGCGCGAGCGTGTATTGCCTGCTCGCCGTCGAGGCTCGTATCGCGCATGAGACTGATCATGCCGAGGATACCGTTCATCGGCGTTCTGATTTCGTGGCTCATCGCCGCGAGGAAGCGCGATTTCTCCTGGCTCGTGGCTTCGGCGCGGTCGCGGGCGGCTTTGAGATTCTGCTCGATTTCGCGCTCGGCAGTTACGTCGTGACCGACGCTCTGAATTTCGATTTCGCCCGTCTCGCCGATGACTTCACTTGCGATCCACGCAATCCATCGCTTGCCGTTGCGGGTCTTCACGAACTCGAGTGTGCGCCTTCCCGACGGCGATGATCCGGCGGCCGCCTCCGTTCTGATGACGGGATGACGATAAATCGAGCCGAGGACATCTTCGCCGCGGACATCGAAAGCGCTGAGGAAGGCGCGATTGGCGAACCGCAGGCGGCCATCGAGCGAGTGACGAACGACAAAATCGTGCTGGGCATCTAGAAATTGGCGGTAGCGAACAGCGTTGTCCGACAACCGCCAATGCGCATCCTTCATTTCTTCGTGTTTGCGCATTTCATCGCGTCGACGTAACCGGACAGCGCGAGCGATGCTCCATGTCCATTCGTGCGACATGAGAATACTGGCTACGGCGCCGCCAGCGAGCAATGCGGTTCCCAAGATTGCGACCGCGAGACCGGCGTCGTACTTCGCGCCGCCGGCAGCGAGGCCACCGGCGAGCATCAACAGGCCGGCGAAAAACGCGATCGCCGCACACATGCGCGATGCTCTGACAGCCTGCCGCCTAGGGCGGGATGACGGTTCAGCGCCTTTGCCCACCTTGGCGGGCCGCGTGTACATCGGTTTTTGTAACAACGCTTTTGCCCCTGGATGCGGGGCGGACAGTCAGCTCTCTGTATTTTACAGAATCTAAAGAGACGTGGTTAAACCAGCGCAGCGGCAACTAAAAAATTTTCGCGCGATTCGACGCTGTTTCGCGTCTCGCCTTAAAGTCGCCGAAAATCGTCATCGTTCAATTTGCGCGCGGCGTCTTCGATCATGAGCGGAACGCCATTGCGGATCGGAAAAGCCAATCCTGCAGCCTTGCTGATCAGCTCACGCGCCTTCGCGTCGTAGACAAGACGCGTCTTCGTGAAGGGGCAGACGAGCAGCTCCAGGAGTTTCGGATCGACGGCATTCGCGGAATCATCCGCCGTCTCATCAGTTTCACTCATCGACTGCTTCCCGATTTACTGCAGGGTTGTGCCACTGCTGCCGTTCGAGGCCAAATCGATTTCGGCGAGAGCGACGAGCACTTCGGCTCGCGATCGCAGATCCTTCGCTTCGAGAAGGGCCTGCTTCTCTTCTGGGCCATATGGGCACATGACCGAGAGGGCGTTGATCAGGAATTCGTTTGATGCGCGCTGGATCGTCGCCCAATCGGTCTTCAGGCGGTTGGCTTCGAGATAGGTTTTCAAGACACGCAAGAGATTTTGGCGATCGACGAGCTCTTCGCCGAGGCCTTCCGTCAAGTCGCTCGCGAACCGGTCGTAGCTGACGCTCATGATGCGATAGGGCTTCTCGGTTTCGGCCTCGCCGATGCTCTGGAAGCGCGTTATGCCGGTGAGCGTGATGATGAGACGGCCGTCGTCGAGCTCTTGATAGGAGGTCACGCGGCCGGCGCATCCGACGGAGCGCAACCCGGCAGTCTTTTCGATTGGACTTTCCTGATCGTCCTCGCCCGATACGACCGGCTGGACGATGCCGATGATCCGCGCGCCCGACATCACGTTGTCGATCATCTCGAGATAGCGCGGTTCGAAAATGTTCAGCGGCAGTGTCGCGCGCGGCAGCAAAATCGCCCCACGAAGCGGAAAGACCGCAATCCTCGGGGGCAGGTCGGCTGGACGCCGGTAGCGTTCCGTGAGCGTCACGTTCGCGTGTCTCCGCTTTGCGCTGAAAACCTAACTGAACAGGATCGATGCCAGTTTCCGCCGGCCTTCGGCGACCAACGGATCCTTCGGGCCCCAGGCGTCGAAAAACTGCAGGAGTTGCTTGCGGGCGGCTTCATCATTCCAATTCCTGTCCATCCTGACGAGATCGAGGAGAAGTGCAAGGGCCTCTTCCCGGTCTCCTCTGGCGGCCAGCGCAACCGCCAAATCGAGGCGGGCTTGATGGTCGGCCGGGTTTTTCCGCACGCGCGCCGTCAAAGCGGAAAGGTCAGTTTGGTCCGCCCCCTTTTCGGCAAGCAGAATCGCAGCTTCGATGCCTTTGACGACGGGCAACTCCCGCTTGTCCGGCGGAACGAGCGTCAGCGTTTGCTTGGCGCGTGCGACGTCGCCGCTTTTCATGTAGCAGCTGGCGAGGCCGGCGAGCGCCTCGGCATTGGTGTGGTCTTCCTGGAGGACGGAGGCGAAGGCTTCGGCGGCGCCCTGCAGGTCCCCCTGCTCGAGCAGTTCTTCGCCCGCCTTCAGCACCTCGGTAATGCCGAGCTCGGCATCGTCGGCGACAAGCCGGTCGATGAAGGTCTTGATCGCGCTCTCCGGTTGCGCGCCGACGAATCCGTCGACCGGCTGGCCGTCGCGAAAGGCGTAGATCGTCGGCAATGACTGAACCCGAAGCTGCGCCGCGATTGCTTGGTTTTCGTCGACGTTGACCTTCACGAGACGGACCTTGCCGCGATAGCTGCGGACGACTTTCTCGATCAGTGGCGTCAACTGCTTGCAGGGGCCGCACCACGACGCCCAGAAGTCGACGATGACCGGAATCGTTTTCGACGCGTCGAGAACGTCAGCTTTGAAAGTCGCGGTTGTCGCGTCCTTGATGATGTCCGCTGCGCCTGGCGCGCCAGCGAAATCCTTATCACCGAAATCCATTGACCCAATCTCCTCGCCGCCGCTCAGATCATCAAGATGCGGTCAATACCATGACATGCGGTTCATGGCCGGTTGCACAAATGAACCGCAAAAGATCTTCGCGTGCAATGTTCGTGGTCGCGGTGTTTTCAAGCGGATGACAGTTGATGCTCTCTTCCGTCATCAACGCTTGATCGAACACGACCTTCACGCGCTTTGCGGTGTCGTTAATTGCCGCAAATGCGGTCACGGCGCCAGGGGTCACGCCGAGAACTTCGAGCAGCAACTCCGGCTTGCCGAAGGAAAAGCGTCCGGCGGGAAGCCTCTTCGAGAGCGCCTTCAAGTCCACCCGCGTCTCGCTATTGGCGATGACGAGGAAAAGCGCGCCTTTGTCATCCTTGAGGAAAAGATTCTTGGTGTGGGCCCCGGGGAGGGCGATCTCGATCGAATTGGTGTCGGCGACGGTAAAGGCCGGGGGGTGCTCGACGGTTTTCGTCGGAATTCCGAGTTCGTCCAGAACTGAGAACAGTTGCGCGCGTGTATGGGGCATGGAGGGGGCTCGTGCTGTGGGCTCAGACATTATCATTCCGATGGACACAGAGTCGTGGCCCCGGGGGCTTACATTTTGTCTCAATGGGCGGCCCGGATATCGCTGTGAAGGGGCCTTGCATTGGATTGTCACTTGCGCCATAAGGCGGGTCTTCCATCGCCGCAAGGCGCTGATGCTGCTGGACATGCGGGTGTAGCTCAGGGGTAGAGCACGACCTTGCCAAGGTCGGGGTCGAGGGTTCGAATCCCTTCGCCCGCTCCAGTATCTTCAAGATTTCAGAATACCTCCTGGAATCCGCACGGATTGTGCAACGCCGTATGCGCGAATCATCTTGGCGTGTCTAAGCAACACTCCGATTCGATATAAGACCGCCATTGCCCGCTTTACGAAAGCGTATGGAGGGTGATCCCGACCCCGTCGCTATAGGTAGCTCCTCACTTGGCGTCAAAACGACGCTCGCAACCAAGGAGAGAAGCCACATGAAGACTACGTTGGGTGTCGCCTTCGCGGCGGCCGCGATGGTTCTTGGAGCCGGATTTGCCAGCGCTGCTACGGTCAGCAGCGATGTGCAGACGCTCAAGCAGATTTCCGGGCAATCGTCGGTGAGCCAAGAAGTCTATTGGCGTCGCCACCGTCATTGCTGGTGGAGACACGGACACCGTCATTGCCGTTGGTGGTAAAGGTTTAAATACGGCGCCCCCGGGGCGCCGTATTTCTATCGCGGCAGCGCCGCTTCTGAGACTCGCTCGGGCCATACAGCCGGAGGAAAATGCATCCGCCTTGATAGGAAAGGGTGCAAATGTGTTGAAACGCTCTGTGCAGTTTCTTCAAGCGGCTTTGGCCTGCGGAATTATGGTCATTCTCATTTTCAGTGCTCCGCTATTGGTCGCCGCAACTCCCATACACTTCGATATCTCATTCGTGCGGCCCGGGCATTTTTAGCCGCCGATAGCTTCCCCCTGAAGCGACACAATACGAAACCGGCCCCAATCGGGGCCGGTCACCGAGTTTACCGGTAATAATAGCGGCGATGATATCGGCGATAATAGTAATAATCGTCGTATGGATAATCATCGTAATAGTTGTCGTAATAGGGGCCATAGAATCCGATAGCCGGACCCCAACCAAAGCCGCCGCCGCCCCATCCACGGCGTCCGTGCCAATGGCCACCATAGCCGCCATGTGCGAATTGACCGTGTCCGCCGTGGCCGTGTCCGCCATGTCCGCCTCTTGCTTCGGCGCCGGCCGCGAAGCCTGCTACCGCAAGCGCAGCCACCGCACCGCCAAGAGCTTTTTTCCAACCGTCCATATCGAGCTCCGTTAAATCCGAAAAGCGATCCACTGACCGCCCTCGCAATAAACGGATAAAATCGACTGCAGTTCTCATGCATTTATAGCAATGCAGCTTAGCTCTCATTGGAATTCAGCTGATTTTTTGCGTGCTATTTCTGCCCATTGCGGTGTTATTTGCGCAACGGCGAATTAAACTCGAGGTTCCTTTTCGGCAACGCCACGTATTGTCATTCGCCGTTCAATCCGCTTCCGGCCGCGATCGTGAATTGACCCAAACGTCTCGCCCTTCGCGCAGGAGGACGCGTTCGCGCTCAACGGCGACGACCGGTGGATGATTGACGACTTCGGCGGTTGCCGGACGAACGACGATCGACCTGTTGATCAGTCCGTGAACGGGCGCTTCGTAGACGCGCGTCGCGGTGGCGGGCTTGATGAGAACGGCACGCTGGGCGACGCCATAGACGGCAGGGGACACGTAAATAATGCGGCGTGCGGGACCTACGACGACGTCGCGCGTAATCGTTTTGGTCACTGGCGGCGTTCGGACCTTGCAAAGTCTTTCGCGTCCGGAGGGCCCGCGGGTGCGTACCCAGGCGGTGCCTCCACTCGAGACGACGACGGTCTGCTCGACGCGGCGGGTCTCCGCTGGAATGAACTCGACGCGCCTGGTTTCCGCTCTGACGAGCACGCGCCGGAATTTCGTGGCGTAGACGGGCGGCGCGGTTACCGTTCGCCATCTGCCTGGACGCATGACGACGGGAACGGCAACATGTTTGACGACGGGCGGCGCTGTCACAACTTCGCGCCAGCCCGGACGAACGATGACCTGACGGGTTTTGGTGGCGTAAACGTCAGGCGTTCTCACCTTGTCGTAGCAGGCGATGGCTTTGCAGCGATCGTTGGCGGAAAAAGCCGGAGCTGCCCAGAGCGCAATCACCGAAGCGGTGAGCGAAGCCCGGATCACAAAATTTCGCATTTCATGCCCTCACCAACCTATCAAGGCGCCGCGAAATCCGATTAAATTTCGAGTGTTCAGTGAAACATCAGATTTTCGGCTGATAATCGAAGTATTCAGGCGGCGGTTGCAGGTTACCGGAAAGGCTATCGGCGAAGTCGTTTTGCAGAGAACTTGGTAAAGCTGTGGCGGCTGTATGGTCGCCAAGTATTTCGGCCCGGGCGCTTGCAAGCCGTTAGGGAAGCCCATACCAACCGGTTAACATCCGGCTTGCAAATTTCGTCCCACCACGTCCATTAGCGGCAGCCGAACGAGATTCGGTTCAACGATGGGGTCCGTCAAATCATGATCGCTGTGACAAGAACTTTCATTGCTCGTCCGATCGCGTTCTTGGCGATCATCATGGCGGGCCTCTCTATGGCGGGATGCGGCATCAACACCATCCCGACGCAAGAGCAACAGGCCAAGGCGGCCTGGAGCGAAGTGCAGAACCAATACAAGCGCCGCTCCGATCTCATTCCCAATCTCGTCTCCTCGGTGAAGGGCTTTGCCGATCAGGAGAAGAGCGTTCTGACGGAGGTCACGAAGGCACGCGAGCAGACGACGAATATTCAGTTGCCTCCCGACATTCTGACGAATCCGGAAGCGATGAAGAAATTCCAGGATGCGCAGGCGACGCTGAGCGGCGCGCTCGGGCGGCTCATGGCGGTCGTCGAACGCTATCCCGATATCAAGTCGGGGCAGAACTTCCTTGCGCTCCAAAGCGAACTCGCCGGCACGGAAAACCGCATTGCCATCGCACGCCGCGATTACATCGATGCCGTGAGACGGTATAATACCGAGATCACGACCTTCCCCGGACGGCTGTGGAAGATGGCGCTTTATCCGCAGGCGAAGGAAATGGCCACGTTCGAGGTCTCACCGGAAGAGCAGAAGGTTCCGAAGGTCGATTTCAGCAAGCCATAGCGTTCTAGAGCGTCGGTCCTGATAGGATCAGGGCCGACGCTCTATATCTTTTTGTTTCATCGCATTTTCTTTACGCAAACCGGTGCCCACTTTGCTTGAAAATGCTCTAAGCCCGCAACTTTGCTAGGAACGCGTCCGATGGCTGGCGCTCCGAACGCCGCTCGGTCTACTACGTTGCATAACGAGCATCGCGCGTTGGCTCGCGCGGTGCTGCTGCTTTTATTTGTGGTTCTTCCCGCGTTTCTCGCACCGGCATTCGCCGAGCCCGTCTATCCGCAACTCTCGGGGCGCGTGACGGACGAAGCGGGATTGCTGACGCCTCAAGACAAGGCCGAGATCGAAAAGGATCTCGCGGATCTCGAACAGACGTCGACCGATCAGCTTGCCGTCGTGACAGTCAAGTCGCTGCAGGGCTACCCAATCGAGGATTACGGCGTCGGGCTCGGGCGCAAGTGGGGCATCGGTCAGAAGGGCAAGGACAACGGCGTCCTGCTCATCGTCGCGCCGAACGATCGCAAGGTTCGCATCGAAGTCGGGCGACGGCTCGAACCGTTCATGACCGACACGATGTCGTCCCTGATTATCCAGAATGCCATTCTGCCGAAGTTTCGGCGGGGCGATTTCGCCGGCGGCATCAAGGACGGCATCCGCGATATCAAATCGGTCCTGCTCGGCGACGCGGAAGAAGTGAAACGGCGCGCGGCCGGCGGGCGCACGGCGCAAGACGATCCGTCGGACATGATGAACCTCTTCATCTTCCTGCTGATCGTCGCTTTCATCATCTGGGTCAATTACCGGCAGTCGCAGGTGGTACAATCGGGCGTACCTGGCTCGCGGCGCCGTGGAGGCGGCATCGTCGTCATTCCGGGCGGTTCGGGTAGCTGGGGCGGCGGCTGGTCCAGTGGCGGCGACAGCGGCGGTGGCGGCTGGTCGGGCGGCGGCGGAGACTTCGGCGGCGGCGGTGCTTCGGGAAGCTGGTAGCAATGATCGAGTCGATACAAAGAGGCGGTCGCGCACGATGAGCTTAATCAGCGCCAAGGACGAAGAGCGCATTTCGTCGGCCATCACGGAGGCCGAGCGCAATACGTCGGGAGAGATCGTTGCCGTTCTCGCCGAGCAGAGCAGCCGGTATCAGCATATCCCGTTCATGTGGGCTGGGCTTCTGGCTCTCATCATTCCGTGGCCGCTGATCTACTACACCTGGATGCCGGTGCAGTGGATCTTTCTCATCCAGCTTCTGGTCTTTCTGGCGCTTCTCGCGCTTGCCTGGCATCCACGCGTGCGCACGTCGCTCGTGCCGAAGGCGATTTTGAACGCGAACACGCGGCGCCGTGCGAGCGAGCAGTTTCTCGCCCAGAACCTGCACACGACAGAGGGACGAACCGGCGTCCTCATTTTCGTGTCTCTCGCAGAGAAGCGTGTGGAGATTATTGCCGATAGCGGTATCGATGCGCTGGTGCCGCAAGGCACCTGGCAGAAAATCGTCGACGAATTGACGGCCGATATCGGTGCGGGACGTGCGGTCGACGGGTTCGAGCGCGCGATCAAGAGCATCGGCGAACTGCTTGCCGCACACTTCCCGCCGGGAGACGCAGATCCGAACGTGCTTCCCGATCATTTGATCGTCTTACGAAGCTGATAGACGTCAGCGACGGGTGATTTGGCGTCTGGACGAGCAAAGAGGGGAAGAGCATGGCAACGTTCGATCTCGGCGGCTCGGATGAGCGGGTCTCGTCTTCCGCAGCCAGCGATCCCGCTCGCGCGCCGCTTCGGGCCCGCGTCTCGTGGATGCTGTACGACTGGGCGGTGCAGCCGCATTACACGCTTGTTCAAACATTTCTCTTCGGCCCCTACTTTGCGAACGCTATCGTTCAGAATTCCGTTTGCGGTTCGTGGATGGCGGAAGGCAGCGCCAACGCGGCTTGTGGTCAGGCGCTGTGGGGATATGGGGCATCCGTCGCGGGGCTGCTGATCGCGATCCTCAGTCCGCTGCTTGGCGCCGCTGCCGATGGGCGCGGTTCGCGCAAGCCATGGATGGCCGGGCTTTCGCTCATCTTCCTCGCGGGGCTCAGCGTTCTGTGGCTCGGCGTGCCCGACGCAAATATGACGACGATTCTGATCGTGCTCGCGGGCTTCGTCATCGCGACCCTCGCGGCCGAACTCATGAGCGTCTTTTCAAATGCCATCATGACGGGCCTAGTGCCGCGCAGTGAGCTTGGCCGGCTCTCCGGCACCGGCTGGGCGGTCGGCTATTTCGGCGGGCTCGTCAGTCTGGCGATCGTCGCCGGTTTGCTGGTGCCGGTCCCCGGCGCAGAAAAAACGTTGCTTGGACTCGAGCCGCTGTTGACGCTCGATGGCGCAACGCACGAGAGCGACCGCATTACGGGGCCGTTCGCTGCGATCTGGTTCGCGATCTTCATCATTCCGTTCTTTCTGTTCGTGCCGGACCGGCGGCGAGCCGCGAGCGCGCATCCGGAGCGGACGGCGATGGCCGAGCTTTGGGACACGATCAAGTCGCTGCCCGCAAGTCCGAGCCTTCTGATCTTCCTCGTCGCGCGCATGCTCTATACCGACGGGCTGACCGCCATCTTTGCTTTTGGCGGCATCTACGGTGCGTCGGTATTCGGGTGGGGAGCGCTCGAGCTTGGAATTTTCGGCATCATCCTGACGCTTGTCGGGGCGTTCGGCGCGCTTTTCGGCGGCTGGCTTGACGATGCCATCGGGCCGAAGACCGTCATCATTATCGCGCTGTTGGCGTTGATCGCGGGCGCGGCCGGCATTCTGTCGGTCGATAAGAACCACATCTTTTTCACAGTCGAGGTCGCCGAGAAGGTTGCCGGGTCGAAGCCATTCTCGTCGGCGGGCGAGCACGTATTTCTCGCGTTCGCTATTCTCGTCGGCATCGTCTCGGCGCCGGTGCAGGCGGCGAGCCGCTCGCTGCTCGCGCGCATCGCGCCGCCCGATAAGATCACGCAATTCTTCGGACTTTTCGCGTTCTCCGGAAAGGTCACGGCGTTTCTCGCGCCATTCGTCGTCGCACTCGTGACCGTCGAGACGGGAAGCCAGCGCATCGGCATGGCGGGCGTGCTGGCGTTCCTCGCAACCGGCGTTCTGCTGATGCTGTTCGTCCGCGTGCGGCCGGCGGCCTCGGCGCGCTAATGCCGGAAGTGGCGGATGCCGGTGAAGACCATCGCGAGGCCGCGTTCGTCGGCGGCCTTGATCACTTCGTCGTCGCGCATTGAGCCGCCCGGCTGAATGATAGCCGTCACGCCAGCCTCAGCCGCCGTGATCAGTCCATCGGCGAACGGAAAGAACGCATCCGAGGCGACGACCGATCCGATCGTCAGCGGGGCGTCCAAGCCTTCGGCTTTTGCGGCCTCGGCAGCTTTCCAGGCGGCGATGCGAGCAGAGTCGACGCGGCTCATCTGACCGGCGCCGATGCCGACCGTCGCGCCATTTTTCGCATACACGATGGCGTTCGACTTCACGTGCTTCGCAACTTTGAATGCGAACCGCAGGTCTTGCAGTTCGGCTTCGGTCGGGGCGCGCTTCGTCACGACTTTCAATTCGAGATCGTCGGCGTTGCTGGCGTCCCGCGATTGAACGAGGAAGCCGCCCGCGACGGATTTGAAGTTCAGGCCTGCGGCGCGCGAGTCGGCGAGGCCGCCCGTCAGCAGCAGGCGGAGGTTTTTCTTGGCCGCGAAAATCGCTTTCGCCTCATCGGTCGCGCCCGGGGCGATGACGACCTCGGTGAAGATCTTCGTTATTTCGCTGGCGGCTTCGGCATCGATCGCCTGATTGAGCGCAATAATGCCGCCGAAGGCGCTCGTCGGATCGCAGGCGAGCGCTTTGCGATAGGCGTCAGCGAGGGACGCCGCCGTCGCGACGCCGCACGGGTTAGCATGCTTGATGATGGCGACGGCTGGAATCCTGGAAGCGAATTCCGACACGAGTTCGAACGCCGCGTCGGTATCGTTGATGTTGTTGTAGGAGAGTTCCTTGCCCTGGAGCTGCTCGGCCGTTGCGACGCCGACGCGATGTTCCGCCGAGAGATAAAGCGCAGCCGATTGATGGGCATTCTCGCCATAGCGCAGCGCCTGGCCGAGCTTGCCGCCGAAGGCGCGGTAGTCGGGCGTCGCCGTGCCGATTTCGCGCGCGAACCAGTTGCTGATCGCGGCATCATAGGCGGCCGTTCGCGCGAAGGCTTTGGCGGCAAGCGCTTTGCGGAGCGCCAGCGTCGTCGCGCCGTTGTTGGCCGCGATTTCCGCGAGCACGCGATCGTAGTCGGCCGGTTCGACGATGACGGTGACACTCTCGTGATTTTTCGCGGCGCCGCGGATCATCGCCGGGCCGCCGACATCGATGTTCTCGACGCAGTCGTCGTAAGCTGCATTCTTGGCGACCGTGGCCTCGAAGGGATAGAGGTTCACGACGAGCAGATCGATCGGCAAAATTCCGTGCTCGCGCGCGGCTTCATCGTGGACGGCGTTGCCGCGAATGGCGAGAAGGCCGCCGTGAACTTTGGGATGCAAAGTCTTGACGCGCCCGTCCATCATTTCGGGGAAGCCCGTCAGCTCAGCGACGTCTTGAACCGGAAGGCCCGCAGCCTTGAGGGCGGCGGCGGTGCCGCCGGTTGAAACAAGCTCGATGCCGCGGTTTTTCAGAGCGGCGGCGAAAGAAAGGAGCCCGGTCTTGTCGGAGACTGACAGGAGGGCCCGGCGTATCTGTTGATCGGCCATGTGCATCCCAGTGTGTTCTGAGTGGCGGTTAGCACGGCGCGTTTGGCAAGGCTATCCCGCGCGTGGATCTGACGCGCGAATGCGGGTCGTTCTCAGCCGGGCGATCAGGCCAGGTGATCAGGTCTGGCGGGCGTTCGGCCGTTCCGCGTGTACGGACCAGCCGACTTCCGTCTGGCCGAAGGTCGTCCCACGGAGGACGATCTGCAGGCTCTGCCGCGGGCCGGCGCTGTCAACGAAAAAGAAGCTTTCTTCGATCGACAATTGAGCGGTGTCACCGGTAACGGTGAATAGCCAGGTTTCGCCGTCGCGGAGTGTAATCCGGCAGGCGCCTTTTCCGGCCAAGCGGCAAAGGCAATCCGGGTGAAGATGGAAGTGAATGGCGTAAGGGAGATCCTGCTTCAGGCGGAGCGTTCCCTTGGGCGGCTCGAGGCTGTCGACGCCGTCCAATCTGTCGCCGTTTGCCGACAAGACGAGGCGGCGTGCGTGGATCAAGCCGAAGCGCTTGAGATAACCGTCGTGATTTGCCGTTAACTGCGCGACTTCCGGGCCGTTGTTGAATTCGAAGGCGACCGCATCCGGTCCGCGGATCGGCAGGCCGTCGACCATGGTTTCAAGCTGGTCATGCCGGATGAGCCGAGACGACGACGTTTCGGCGAGGCACAGCGTGTTGTGGCTGGCGGTCGCGCGCGCGACCGAATCCCAGTCGTGGTCGGCGGGTCCCGGAAATCCGCCGTTGGAGAAAATCAAATGATGCCGCGCCGTCATTTCGAAGGATAGCGCTCCGGCCTGCGCTTGCGTCGAAAGTTCAAGCGGGGGAGGGGAGCCGACGTCGGCGACGATGATCGTTGAACCGCGTTCCAGGCGGGCATAGCCCGACGAATGCGCGACCGGCATGAGGTCGAGTTCGCCGCTCGAATAACCCAGAACTGTCGCGAGCGCCGCGGGCGAACCCGTGCTGACGCCGTTGAAACGCGCGAGCATGCCGTCACCGAGCCGCATGAAGCGCAAAAACTTCAGGGACTTTTTGATCGCCGTGTTGATCTCGTCGGGCGGCGGCAAAGCGCGCGAGCTGAAGCACTGGCCGAGTGGCAAGAGGTCGAGGACGAGATCGGATAGAACGCTGGCGCTGCGGCTGACGTGTCCGCCGTCGTCGAGAATCTGCCGCTTCAGCTCGGTCACGAGCGCGGCTTCCGCTTCCTTCAATTGCCGGTCGTGCCCGGAAACGGAAAGTCCCGTCAGGACGAGCGCGATCAGGCAGATCATGCGGGGCACGCCGTCGGGGGCATTGCGCCATGTCGTTCGGAGCGCAACGATCTGTTGGCCCATGCTCGACATGATCTGCGTGTAAGAGCGTGCGTCGAGTCCCTCGAGCAGCATGTTGGCTTGCGATATCCACGATATCAGCCGCCGGGCGATGACCTCGGGTTCGTAAGCGATGCCCTGCGAAAGGCGCTTCAACGCGATCCATTCGAGGACCAGTTCTCGCGCCGCCGTGGCCGCTTCTTCTTCCTCGGTCGCCGCCAGATGCCGCAACCAGCCGAAGCCGTGAAGCTCGCGCTCCCATGCGAGGCTCGGCGGCCTGACGCGAAAGGCCGATGCGCCCTTCAGGTCTGCGATTTCGGACGCGAGGCCAAAGTGGCCGTGCGCAACCTCCGTCCAGAAGCTCGGATCGGCTGCGCGCAGCTCTTGCGGTACGATCAGGATCTGATCGGCGCCATTGCCCGCGTAGCGCCAACGCATCAGCGGTGACGATAGCGTGAACGTCACGGCGCGGCGACGGAGACGCTCAACCGAAAGGGAGCGAATCTTCAGCCGTTCCGTGACATTGAGGCTCAAGGGGAATCGCTCCTGCGACGCGCGAAAATTGGCCCGATCGGAAGATTGGAGTAGCCCCTGACCCGCGCCAAAACAAGGCGTCGGGGCGCACAGACTGTGAGCTTAGGACGACTTCACCAGGGTTGCTGCGAAAAAGCCGTCGAGGCCGCGCAAGCCTTCGGGCAAATCGGCGAAGTGGGAAGGCAGTGTCCGGAGATCGCCGTCCGGGGTTCGCCACGCCAGCGGGATCGTCGCTTCGTCGAGCATGATGGGGCGGCGTGCAAAGTCCTTATGGCGCTCCAGGAAGGCATCGACTTGGCCTTCGCCTTCCTCGTGTTCGAGCGAACAGGTGCAATAGACGAGAGTGCCGCCGGGTTTCAAAAGATCGGCGGCGCGATCGAGCAATTTGGACTGCAAACTCGCGAGGGCAGCGACGTCTTCCGGCCGTTTCAGATACAAGATATCGGGATGGCGGCGGATCGTTCCGGTCGACGTGCACGGGCTATCGAGAAGAATGGCGTCGAACTGCGTTTCCGATGTGAATGTCAGCGCGTCGGAGACGACGGTATTCGCGGTAAGTCCGAGGCGAGTGAGATTGTCTCTCAAGCGTGACAATCGTCCGGCCGACTTGTCGACCGCCGTCACCTCGGCGCCGCCGGCTGCAAGCTGTGCCGTCTTACCTCCAGGGGCGGCGCAAAGGTCGAGCACCGAGAGGCCTGCCACATCGCCCAAGAGCTTCACCGGGAGAGCGGCGGCGGCGTCCTGCACCCACCACGCGCCAGCGCTGAAGCCTGGCAATTCCTCGATGCGTCCGGCTTGGGCGCAGCGGATGGAGCCAGTCGGCAGCACGACGGCGCCAATGCGCTCGGCCCAGAGTTCGGGATCGGATTTGACGGTCAAATCGAGGGCGGGTTCCACCAACGATGCGCGCGCGATTTGCCGAGCCTCGGCCGGGCCGTATGTTTCGCTCCAACGCTTGAGGAGCCAATCGGGGAACGTCAGCGTGACATTATCCAGCGATGTGAGGCGGCCCTGGCCGGTTTCGCTCAGGCGCCGGAGGACGGCGTTGACGAGATTTGCAAAGCGCTTGCCGTTGGTGTCCGCGTGACATTGATCGACGGCAAGAGAGATCGCGGCATGTGGTGGCGTTTGCAGCAGAAGAAGCTGCGCCGCGGCCGCGAGAAGGATTTCGTCCAAGCGGCCGATGTGCTCTGGCAGCGGCTTGGCGATGTAGGTTTTCAGCACGGCTTGCAGCGCGCCGCGATTGCGGAGAGCCGTGGTTGCGATGAGGCGGGCAAAGGCGCGGTCGCGCGGGGCGAGATCACGTGCTGCAGACACGGTTGCGAACGCGTCGTCGAACGGGCGATGCTCAATCAACACGGAGAAGAGTGCCGAAACCGCGACATCGCGCGTCTTTAGACCGTCGCCCGCGGGTGATGGAGGGCGGGCGGCTTTGGCCTTGGGTTTGTGATCGCGCTTGAAGCGCGCGCCCGTTGCCGCCGGCCGCGGACCGTTTCTTTTTATAGTGTCTTTCACGTCAGCCCCAGGGGTTCGGCGGTTTGGTGTAGTTCTGACCACCGATCCAGACTTCGCCGGAGCTGCCAGCGCGACCGCCGGGTCCCGCGCCGGTGGCGCCCATATCGCGCGCCAGGGCTTCGAGCGCGGCGATGCGATTTTCGACATTGGGGTGGGTCGAGAAAAGATTGTCGACGCCGTGGCCGTTCAGCGGATTGATGATGAACATGTGCGCAGCCGCCGGGATGGCTTCGGCTTCCTCGTTCGGAATCCGGCGCGCTGCGACATCGATTTTTCGCAGGGCCGAGGCGAGCCAAAGCGGTCGGCCGCAAATCATCGCGCCGAGACGATCGGCCTGATATTCGCGGGACCGGCTGATCGCCATCTGCACGAGGCCGGCGGCCATCGGGGCGAGAATGATGGCGGCAAGCGTGCCGAACACGCCAAGGCCGCCACGATCGCCACTGCGGCCACCGCCGAACAACATGCCGAACTGCATATATTGAGCGACCATGGAAACCGCCCCGCCGATCGTCGCGGCGACGGCCATCGTCAAGGTGTCCCGGTTCTTGATGTGTGCCAGCTCGTGCGCGAGCACGCCGGCGATCTCGTCGCGGTCGAGGGCTTCAAGCAGACCGGTCGATGCACAGACGGCGGCGTGCGAGGGGCTGCGGCCTGTCGCGAACGCGTTGGGCTGCGGATTGTTCATGATGTAGACGCGCGGCATCGGAAGGCCGGCATTCTGCGCCAGATCGCGGACGATGCGATAGAGCTCAGGCGCCGTCGCTTCGCTGACCTCCTGGGCGTTGAACATGCGCAGGACGATCGAATCCGATTTCCAGAGGCTGACGACGTTCATCACCAGCGCGATAAGGAACGCGATGACGAGACCCGCCTGGCCGCCGATGGCTGCGCCCAATGCGACGAAGATCGCCGTCAGTGCTGCCAGAAGCAGCGCGGTCTTGGCATAGTTCATAGGCATTTGAGCATACTCGCGACACGTGGTCCCTAAGCTAGTCTACAACCTTACAGCCGCGTATATATGGTGCCGGACGAAATCCATAAAGGCGACGCGCCGAAAAAGGCAGCGAAACCGATTAAAAGGACGTTTGCTCTATATGACAACCGAAGACCGGACAGGCGATGACGGGGCCAGCAGCGGTCGGCCGGACGAGGCGCAAGCGACTTCGCCCGATACGCGTGTGCTGACGCCCGAAGCACGCCGCGCGCTCGCTGAGGCGGAAGAGCGGCGTCAAAAACTGGCTGGCGAATCCAAGGCGCCGCGTGAAATCGGTGGCAGAGACGGGCCCGATCCCACGCGTTTCGGCGACTGGGAGAAGGGCGGCATCACATCTGATTTCTGATGCCGCCGCCCGAGGCGTTGGCGCTAGATGACGCGCCGGTTCTGACGATTTGTAATCAGATCATCGACGACGGTCGGATCGGACAGCGTCGAGGTATCGCCCAAGCTGCCGAAATCATCCTCCGCGATCTTTCGCAGGATGCGGCGCATAATCTTGCCGGACCGCGTCTTCGGCAGACCCGGCGAGAACTGGATGAGATCCGGAGAGGCGATCGGGCCGATCTCTTTGCGGACATGGGCGACGAGATCGCGCTTCAGCGCGTCATCGCCGCTCTCGCCGATGTTGAGCGTCACGTAACAATAGATGCCCTGCCCCTTGAGATCGTGGGGATAGCCGACGACGGCGGCTTCGGCGACCTTCGGATGGGAGACGAGCGCGCTTTCGACTTCGGCCGTGCCCATGCGGTGGCCGGAGACGTTGATGACGTCGTCGACGCGTCCGGTGATCCAATAATAGCCGTCGGCATCGCGCCGGCAGCCGTCGCCTGAGAAGTACATTCCCGGATAGGCGGAGAAGTACGTTTGCACGAACCGGTCATGGTCGCCGTAGATCGTGCGCGACTGTCCCGGCCAGCTATCGAGTATGACGAGATTGCCTTGCGCCGCGCCGCCGAGGAATTGGCCTTTTTCGTCAACGAGGGCCGGACGAATGCCAAAGAAGGGCTTCGTTGCCGAACCTGGCTTCAAATCCGTCGCGCCGGGAAGCGGCGTGATGAGAATGCCGCCCGTTTCGGTCTGCCACCACGTATCGACGATCGGGCATCGACCTTCGCCGACGACCTGATGATACCATTCCCAGGCTTCGGGATTGATGGGCTCGCCGACCGAGCCGAGAAGGCGCAACGAGGAGCGGTCCGTGGACTTTACGAGCGCATCGCCCGCACCCATCAGGGAGCGAATGGCTGTCGGCGCGGTATAGAAGATCGTGACCTTCCACTTATCGACGACGTTCCAGAACCGCGATGACGTCGGATAGGTCGGCACGCCTTCGAACATCAGCGTCGTTGCGCCGTTCGCAAGCGGTCCGTAAACGATGTAGCTGTGCCCGGTGACCCAGCCGACGTCCGCCGTGCACCAATAGATATCGTTTTCTTGGTAGTCGAAAACGTATTGGTGGGTCATCGATGCGTAGACGAGATATCCGCCCGTCGTGTGGACGACGCCTTTCGGCTTCCCGGTCGAGCCCGACGTGTAGAGAATGAACAGCGGGTCTTCGGCACGCATCTCCACCGGGCTGCACTCGGCGGGAACGGTCGCAAGCTCTTCATGCAGCCAGAAATCGCGGCCGTCCGTCCAGGGGACGGGGTTTCCGGTGCGGCGAACGACGAGCAATTTTTCGTCGCCCTTGCATTTTGCGAGCGCCGCGTCGGCGTTCTTCTTCAGGGGCACACTTTTGCCGGCGCGAAGAGCTTCGTCCGCAGTGATGATGAGCTTTGAATCCGCGTCTTCGATGCGGTTCTGAAGGCTGTCCGGTGAAAATCCGCCGAAGACAATAGAATGAACGGCGCCTATCCGCGTGCAGGCGAGCATCGCGTAGGCTGCTTCGGGAATCATCGGCAGATAGATCGTCACGCGGTCGCCTCTTTTGACGCCGTGCTTCTTCAGCACGTTGGCGAAGCGCTGAACGCGGTCGTGAAGCTGACGATAGGTGATCTGTTCGCTTTCGTTCGGATTGTCGCCTTCCCAGATGATCGCAACCTTATCGCCGCGCTTCTCGAGGTGACGATCGATGCAGTTTGCCGAGACGTTGAGCGTCCCGTCTTCGTACCAGCGGATGTCGACGTTGCCGGGCGCGAAGCTCGTATTTTTCGCGCGCGTATAAGGCTTGATCCAATCGATGCGCTTGCCGGCGTTCGCCCAGAATTTCTCAGGGTTGGCGACGGACTGCTCATACATCGTGTTATAAGAATCAGCGTTAATATAAGCCCGCTCCGCCCATAGAGATGGCACGGCGTAAACTTTGTCCGACATGAGAAGCGCTCCTCCGATTGGCCGTCTGAGACGCGGCCATTTCCCCTATTATGCTGCGGCGCGCGCCGGTTCACAACATGATCGATTTTCGACCTGCCGCCGTCCGGGCCTAAAATGTTTGCAGTTCATTATCGCACTGCCGCAACGCCTGCTACCCGCCCCAGACGGTCGTCCGCTTGATGTCGTAATCCTCAAGTTCGCGCGTTACCGGGACCTGATATTCCGCGAGCGGTGTGAATCGGTTTTCCGGGAAATAGCTTCGCCGGGGATCGCCGATGTAAACCATGCAGCCCCGTTCTCTGGCCCGGTCGATGTACTGGGTCACGCGGGTGGCCAGCTGGCGCTCGTAAAAGAGATCTCCCAGGATGACGACGCTACCCTGCGGCGGCTCGGCGTCGAGCAAATCGGCTAACGTCGTTTCGATGGCGACGCCGTTCGCTCCGGCGTTCACGGCGCAGGCGGCGACCGCCAATCCGTCGATATCCGCGGCCAGGACGCGAGCGGCGCCGGTCTTGGCGGCTGCGATCGCGGAAATTCCGGAGCCCGCGCCAATATCGAGAACGGTCCGGCCACGGCAAATTTCGGGGTGATCGAGCAGGTAGCGGCTGACGGCCTGACCTCCGGCCCAGGCAAAAGCCCAGTAGGGCGGCGGCACGTTTAGCGCGTCGAGCTCGTCCTCGGTCTTTTGCCAAATCGGCAGCGACTCTTCCGCAAGGCGCAGCGTGATTTCGGGCACCAAAGGCGGAGCGATGGGCTTCGTGTTTTCGAGTATGAACTGTTCGGCGCTTTGAGGATCAGCGGGATCGAGCCGGGCGGTCATCGGTCCTTGAGCGTCTTCAGATCGACACCGCCCATCTTGCAGATTTCCTTCCATTCATCGGCGGACACGGGCTGGACCGACAGACGCGAATTGTTGACGAGCACCATGGTCGAAAGCTTCGGGTTGGTCTTGACGGCGTCGAGGCCCACCGGCTTGGGAACGGGAACGACGGCGGCGACGTCGACGCATTCCCACTTGCCGGTCTCATCCTTCGCCTCGGGATGAGCTGGTGCAATGACGCGGAGAATTCCGACGACCTCTTTGCCTTCATTCGAGTGATAGAAAAATCCGAGGTCGCCGACTTTCATCGCCCGCATGTTGTTGCGGGCCTGATAATTGCGGACGCCATCCCACGACTCCCCCCGTGCTCCACGGGAGACGAGATCGTTCCAAGAGAACGCGTCGGGTTCGGATTTCAGCAGCCAGAAGGCGGTCATGCTCAGCCTTTATGTAAGTGGCTGGTGCTAGCGCGAAACGGCGGATTGCTCAAGGCCGCGCCGAAAGATGCAAAAACCCCATGCTCGCAAAAGCATGGGGTTTTAGACGCGACACGAAACTTTTTGTGGTCAATGAACCTTGGGGCCCGAGACCTGTTTGTCCGTTATCCCAGCAATGCCTTGATATTCGGTAAAGGCGTCATGCTTGCCCATCTTTGCGATCAGCAAAATGGTCACCATCAAACGCGTGAGGAAGCTGATTTATCGGCGACGATTGGGGAAATCAACGAAGCTCAGGATGAATGGTCGCAGCCGACGTGCGACGCCGTCAGTCTTCGGCTTTCAGCGGCCGTTGCATGAGTGCCGTGATGGCTTCATCGACCTCAAGCCGGCCTTCGATGATCCCGTGCACGGCTTCGGCGATCGGCATTTCGACGCCTTTCTCGCGTGCGAGGCGGACGAGTGCGGCGCAGGTGTAGACGCCTTCGGCGACGGTTACGCGCGTGCCGAGGAATTCGCTGAGGCTACGGCCTTCGCCCAAGGCACGACCAAGAGACATGTTGCGCGACTGTGGGCTGCCGCACGTCAAGATGAGATCGCCGAGACCCGAGAGGCCGAGGAGCGTTTCCGGCCGTGCGCCCATTGCCTCACCGAAGCGGCGAAGTTCTGCAAATCCACGGGTGACGATGGCGGCGTGCGCACTCGCGCCGAGGCCGCGGCCTTCGACGATGCCGGCCGCGATCGCCAGGACATTCTTCACTGCGCCGCCGAGTTCAGCGCCGAGCACATCGCTCGACCAATAGAGGCGCATCTGGCGCGATGAAAGTGCAGCTGTTAGCGCGCGGCCGGCCGTTTCGTTGCGGCAGGCAAGCGTCAGCGCCGATGGCAGGCCGCGTGCAACGTCGGCTGCGAAACTCGGTCCCGAAAGAACGGCGCGCAACGCCTGAGGCGCGGCTTCCTCGAGGACGTCGCCCATGAAGCGGCCCGTCGTTTCCTCGATGCCCTTCGCGCAGATGATGACGGGCGTATCCGGCGCGAGCTGCTTTGCGAGCCGGCCTATCACGTTGCGCAAATGCTGCGCCGGAACGACGGCCAGGATTGCATCCGAAGCTGCCGCCGCCAAAAGATCGGGTGTGGCGCGGATCGCGGGATTGAGGCTGACGCCGGGCAGGAACGTCCGGTTGACGTGGCGCTTGTTGATGTCGTCGACGACCTCGGTTTCACGCGCCCATAGCGTGACCGCTGTCTGGTTGTGCGCCAACGTCTGAGCGAGCGCAGTACCCCACGCGCCCCCGCCGATAATGCTCACCGACTTAATTTGCAAGCGTGCCCCCAGATCGAATTCGTCTTAGTTTAGCACGGCATTTCGGATGGCGCTGCCTCTAGGCTTTGACGCCCGCACCCGCCGCTTTGGCTGCGGCTGGATCGAGCGGCCAGCGCGGCTTTACGGGCGCGTCGAGGCCATCGACGAGGCCCGCTGCCAAGCGTTCCGCACCGGCCCAGGCAATCATGGCACCGTTGTCCGTACAGAGTTCAAGGGGCGGCGCACGGAAAGCGAAGCCGAACTCTCCGGCAATTCCGATAAGCGTCGTTCGCAAGGTTTTGTTGGCCGCGACGCCGCCCGCGGCGACGAAGTTTCGAGGCACGCCCTCGGGCAATTGCGGAAGGATGCTGCGTATCGCCAAACGCACCCGGTCGGCGACGCTGTCGGCAACGGCTGCCTGAAACGATGCGCAGAGGTCGGCGATGTCCTGTTCCGAGAGCGGCGAGACCTTTGCAGCGGCGTGGCGGACCGCGGTCTTGAGGCCGGCAAACGAGAAATGGGGGTCTTCGCGGCCCATCATCGGCCGGGGCAGGTTGAACCGGCGCGGATTGCCGTTCAGGGCGGCGCGTTCGACGGCGGGGCCGCCGGGCATGGGGAGGCCCAGCAACTTTGCGGTCTTGTCGAAGGCTTCGCCGAGCGCATCGTCGATCGTTGTCGCAAGGCGGCGGTATCGGCCGGTGCCTTCGACCCAGAGCAATTGGGTATGTCCTCCCGATACCAGAAGCATCAGGTAGGGGGGGCGAATGCCGTCCGTCAGCCCAGCCGTCAGGGCGTGGGCCTCGAGATGATTGATGGCGAGGAAGGGAATGCCCGTCGCGAGCGCCAGGGCTTTGCCACTGGTCGCGCCGACGATCAGGCCGCCGATGAGGCCCGGTCCCGTCGACGCCGCAACGGCGGAAAGATCGCCGAGGGCAATGCCCGCCTCATCGAGAGCTTTCCGAATGAGGACGTCGAGGCATTCGGTATGGGCGCGGGCGGCGATTTCGGGGACGACACCGCCATAGAGGGCGTGGCTGTCGAATTGGGACAGTACGACGTTAGATAAAATGCGCCCCGTGCCTGCGGCATCGCGCGCCACGACGGCGGCGGCCGTCTCGTCGCAGCTCGTTTCTATGCCGAGAACCAGCACGGGATCGGGCGCAAAATCGGTAAGCTCAGCCATATGTTCAGGAACTTGCCGGCGCGAGGTTGGAATTCGCGCGCCTTTGGAGCATTAGTACAGCCCGAATAACGGCACTCTTTACCGGAACACGGACACGAGCGCCCGCCTAGCATCCGGAGAGCACTTTTTGCAAGTGACGCGCATACGTATCGGCACTCGAGGTTCGCCTTTGGCGCTTGCCCAGGCACACGAAGTAAGGGCGCGCCTGATGGCCGCGCATGGTCTGTCCGAGAGTGCCATAAGCATCAACATCATCAAGACAACGGGCGATCGCGTGCTCGACCGGCCGCTGGCCGATGTCGGCGGCAAAGGTCTCTTTACCAAGGAAATCGAAGACGCGCTGCTGGCGAATGAGGTCGATGTCGGCGTTCATTCGATGAAGGACATGCAGACGGTTCTTCCCGGTGGGCTCGCCGTTGGCGCCGTCCTGCCGCGCGAGGATCCGCGCGATGCCTTCATTTCATTGCGGCATGCGGATTTCAATGCGCTTCCACTGAATGCGGTTGTCGGCACGTCGTCGTTGCGGCGGAAGTCGCAGGTTCTCAATGCGCGGCCGGATCTTCGGGTTGTCGAGTTTCGCGGCAACGTGCAGACGCGGCTGCGCAAGCTCGAGGAAGGTGTCGCCGAGGCGACGTTTCTGGCCGTTGCGGGTTTGAAGAGGCTCGGGATGGAGGATCGCATTACGGCGCCCGTTCCAACCGATCGCATGCTGCCGGCAGTGGCGCAGGGCGTGATCGCGCTTGAAATTCGCGAGGGCGACGAGGCGACGGCGGCTTTGATCGCACCGTTGAACGATCCGGAAACGGCGGTGGCTGCTACGGCTGAGCGTACGTTCCTTGCCCGGATGGAGGGCTCGTGCCGCACACCCATCGCCGGTTACGCTGTGATCAACGCGGGCGAGTTGCTCTTTCGCGGGCAAATCCTGTCGGTTGATGGCAGCAGAAGTTACGACGTTTCGCGAAGCGGGCCGCCGGAGAATGCTGCCGAACTCGGCCTTGCCGCCGCAGACGAGATTCTAAGCAAGGCAGATCCAGCCATTCTTCTTCGATCGAACGCCTGATGCATGTCGTCGTCACGCGGCCTCTCGGCGATGCCGAGCCGCTCAAGTCGCGCATTGAAGCGCTGGGCTGGCGTGTCATGCTCTCGCCGCTCATCGAGATCGTGCCCGATACTATTCCCGGGGACATTCTTCGTGACGCGACGTCGCTGATCGCGACGAGCCGCAATGCGCTAACGTCCGAGTTGAAGACGGTCATCGATCTCCCGCTTTTTGCGGTCGGCCCCGGTACGGGCGCCGTGGCCCGGGAAATCGGATTCACAAAAGTCATCGAAGGTCCGGGAACGGGCTCGGACCTCGTGCCTATTCTCGCTTCGCGGCCGGCGGAGCTCGGCGAACGTCCGGTTTACCTTCGGGGCGATGTCATTGCCTTCGACATCGAAGGGGCGCTGGCGAGGGCCGGGATCCAGGTCAGGGCGGTGAAGGCTTACCGGTCGATCGCGGCTGAACGTTTAAATCCAGAGGTCATCAAGGCGCTGCAAAATGGCAGTATCGACGCGGTCACACTGATGTCGCCACGCACCGCCGAGACCTGGGCGCGCCTCATCGGAGATTTGTCGCTGCCGGTACAACTTTCCGGCGTAACCCATCTTTGTCTTTCGCCGCGGGTGGCTGAGGCCTTGGGGCAACCGGAAAAAGGCTATAACGTCCTAGTCGCTTCACATCCTAATCTTGAAGCAATGATTGCGCTTGTAAAACGTCTCGCGGCAAATTCGAAAGCGGAGTAATAAGGCGCGTACCGGCCGGTTAGATGCCCCGGCTTCAGAGCTTTCTCAACAGACAAAAATTTTGGCTGAATGCCCGGTTACCGTCCGGGTTCAGATGGCATACGCGAGTTTCGTGTGGAGGCAAAAGCTTCGATGGCAGACGACAAATCGAGTGCAGGATCAAGCGCCGGAAAACGGCCCTATGCGACGCTCGACCTCAAGGCGACAGAGATTGAAAATGCCCCCGCGAGGGGTGCGGCCTCGCCGGAGACGGCAAAGGCTCTCGGCGCCGATGTGCCTTTGCCCGCAGCGGCGCGGTCCTATGCGGAGACGTCTGCCGACAGCGAAGCCAAGGCCGACACTTCGACACCCAAATTCTTGAAGAGCGATAGCGCGAAATCATCTGCATCTGCCGGTGCATCGACAGTGGGTGCCGGTTCAGCGCGCGACGACGATGACGAGGAGGATATCGTTATTCGGAAGCGCGGCGGATTTTTCAGTCATCTCGTGGCGGGCATAGCCGGTGGCGCACTCGCCCTCCTCGCCTACCAATGGGGGCTTCCGCAGCTCGGGTTCAGAGGTTCGGACGATGTGGTCGCCGCGCTCTCGCAGCGCCTCGCGGCGATCGAGAAAGCGCAGAGCGCGCCTCTACCCGCGCCCGACTTGAGCAGCATCGAATTCCGCCTCTCCGACCTCGAGACGCAAACGAAGAAAATTCCGGCCATCACGGAAAGCCAGAATCGCCTCATCGCGGAAACGAAGGCTGCGCTTGCGTCGGCGGCCTCGGATGCCGGATCGCCGCAGCTCATCGAGCGCGTCGGCAAGGTCGAAGACAAGTTCAAGGCGCTTGCCGATGCGGGCGTCAACGATCCCAATGCCAATCGCATCGAGCAACTCGCGGCGCTGACCGGCAAGGTTTCCGATCTCGAAACGAGCCTTTCGACACAGCTCACCGCATTGCGCGTCAGCGTCGCCAAGGATGTCGAGGGCCGCGTACAAGCGGCGACCGAAGCCAGCGAGGCCGCTCGCGCCGGAACGCAACGCATCGATAAGGATGTCGCCGGGTTGAAGACCGACAACGTTCGCATCGAGACGGAAATCGCGGCCGTGAAGACGGCGGCCGATCATATCGCAGCCGACCTGAAGGTCGCTCAGGACGAAACGCAGGGCCTCAAGACCGCGCTTGATGGTGTGAAAACGGCTGCGGCCAAACCAGCGGACATTACGGCTGCTGTTCAGCCTCTCACCGATCGCACGGCCGCTCTCGAGAAGAGCGTTCAGGGTGTCGTGCAAGGTGACGCTGCGCGGCAGGAAAGTGCAGGGCGCGTCGTGCTCGCGCTCGAATTGCAGAATTTGCGCCGTGTGCTCGATAGCGGACAGAACTTTTCGAGCCAGCTTGCGGACGTGAAGAAAGTCGCAGGCAATACCGTCGATCTATCGGCTCTCGAGAGCTTGAAGGATACCGGCGTGCCGTCCCTCGCAGATCTCACCAAGGATTTCAGATCCGCCGCCGATAACGCCATCGACGCCGATGCCGAACCCGATAATGCGACGGTCGTCGATCGCCTGTGGGCTGGCGCGAAATCGGTGGTTCGCGTCCGGCGCGTCGATCTCAAGCCTGAAGACAAGAGCACGGAAGCCATCGTCGGGCGCATGCAGGTCGCGCTGAACGACGGACGGCTGCCCGATGTCCTCGAGGCGGCGAAAGAGCTTTCGCCGAAGGCACAGGATGCAGCGCGGCCTTTCCTCGATAAGGTTGCGGCGCGGGTCAGTGTCGATAAGGCGTTGGCCGACCTCGAATCCCAACTCAAGTCGTCGATTGCGACCGGCTCTCAGCAGACGGCGAAGCCGTCGCCTTAACACTTCAAAGGGTTTGCGTCATGGTGCGCCTCGTCGTCTATCTGCTCACGATCGCCCTTATCGCGTCCGGCCTTGCGTGGCTCGCGGATCGTCCCGGAACCCTGCAGATCGCCTGGCAGGGTTACGATATCGAGACATCGGTCTTTCGCGCGGTCGTCATTCTGGCGGCGCTGGTCGCGACGCTGGTGTTTCTGTGGTCGGTCTTCCGAGCGCTCTGGAACAGTCCGGCTGCCATCGGCCATCGTCTGTTGCGGCAACGGGAGAAGAAGGGGCTCGATGCTCTTTCCGGCGGCCTGATTGCGATCGGCGCCGGCGACAGCGCGCTTGCTTCGCGTTACGCCCTGCAGGCGCGAAAGACACTGCCGCATGAGCCGCTGACGCATCTCTTGCGGGCGCAGTCGGCCGAGCTTGCCGGCGATCGCGCGGCTGCACGGCGCATCTATGAAGCCATGCTGGCCTCTCCGGAAACCGAGCAGCTCGGGCTTCGCGGCCTGTTCCTTGAAGCCCAACGCGAGGGCGCGGGCGAAGCGGCCCGGCAATTCGCGGCGCGCGCGCTCAAGGCCAATCCGAAGCTTGGATGGTCGTCTACGGCGCTCTTCGAGCAGCAGTGCAAGCAGAAGGATTGGCGGGCCGCGCTGGCGACGCTCGATCACGCCAAAAAGAGCGGCCACATCGCGAAGGCTGCTGCCGACCGCAAGCGTGCCGTCCTGCTGACGGCGAGAGCCGTCGAGGCTGAAGACGACGCTCCGGACAAGGCGCTCGGCTGGGCGCTCGAGGCGCACGCGCTCGCCCCGGATCTCGTTCCGGCGGCGGTGGTTGCGGGGCGCATTCTCGCGTCGCGCGGCAATACATCCAAGGCCGCGAAGGTTCTGCAGAAGACGTGGTCGAAATCTCCGCATCCCGATCTTGCTTCGACCTATGCCCATGCCCGTGTCGGCGACAGCACGCGCGACAGGCTCGACCGCGTGCGGCAGCTTGCGGCTCTCAATCCGCATTCGATCGAAAGCCCCATCGCCGTTGCTTCGACGGCGACCGAGGCGCGGATGTACGACGAGGCGCGGCGCGCTCTCGAGCCGCTTCTGACCGACCGTCTCACGCAGCGCGTCGCCATGCTGATGGCGCGCATCGAGGCGGGCGAAAACGGCGAGAAGGGCCGTGTGCGCGAATGGCTGGCGCGGGCGATGAACGCGGCTCGCGATCCCGTGTGGTTGGCCGACGGTGTCATTTCCGATCATTGGGAGCCGACATCGCCGGTCGATGGCCGTCTCGATGCCTTCCAGTGGCGTGTGCCCGTGGAAACGACGGACGGGAAGGGCAGCGAAATTCTTGCGAACAAGATCGATGAGCTGATCGCCATCGCTCCGGTTGCAAGAACGCCGGATACCGGCCCATCCGAGCCCGTGAAAGCGAGCAGCCCCGACGACATCGAAAGCAAGCTTGCGCACTCCGACAGCGACGTCGTGGAGGCCGAGCCCGTCACCGTTGCGGTGAAGCCCAACGGGGCTTTCCCCGAAGCGACTGTCAACGGTGCTACGGGTCCTCTGCCTGTTGCGGACGATGCCGCTACGGTCGGCAAGCGGCCGTCTCCGGATCGGGCGCCTGCTCCGAGGCCTGATGCGAAAGTCTTCGTCGCGCCTCGAGCGCCGGATGATCCCGGGACCGATCCCGCCGAGCCGGAGCTTGAACAGCCCGTGGCTCGGCGAAATTTTCGGACGGTCAACTGAGCCAATCTCGTTGAGCTACGTTATTTCAGCGGAGGCTCTGGTTCCCACTCGCTGCCGCCGCCGAATTTGTAGCTGACGGAGACGCGAAGCGTGTCGATCGGACCGAGCTTCGTCGCGACATCCGATCCGCCATTGAGCTCAGGGGCATTGGCGATGAAGACGTTCTTGTCGAAGTCGTAGTGCAGATATTCGGCGGTCAAGACGAGGTTGTACGCGAAGAGCAACTCGAAGCCGCCGCCATAGACCGCTCCCATATCGCTGGAGTGAAATCTGGCGGTCCCGGAGATTTCGTCGGCGTCTCTGAAGCCAAATTCGGCGTTGCCCCAGCCAATGCCGGCGGTGCCAAATACCATCGCGTTATCGAAGACCGCGTAGCCTAAGCGTCCGCGGACGGTACCGAGACTGTCAAGCCTGGCACTGGCGCTGTCGATGCCAGGGCCGCCGTCGTCGAGAATTGCGGTTTCGCTTTTGCCTGTTCCCCACGACCAATCGCCTTCGATGCCAACGACATATCTGTCGAATTGGAAATTGTAGCCGCCCTTCACGCCGTATGTGGGGCGATCTCGGGTGCCGGAGTGAAGCGGAGGATCTCCGCCGACGTGGTCATCGAAGAGCGTTGCGGTCGGACTGTCGAAGACCGCACTTGCGATACCACCAACGTAGAAGCCGTTGAATTCGCCGGGGTCAGCAACTGCCGTTCCGGCGCTGAAAATAACTGCGACTGCTGCAATTCCTAAGACTCTCACCATGACTAGACATCCCTCACGCCAATATCTACTTGCGCTAGGGGTGCCTCGCGATTGGTCAGTACACAACTTAAACCGGAATGCGTTCGCGACATTTCTGTGCATCGTTGGAGCTGCAACGAGAGAGGCATTTGAAAATGCGCCGTTGACCGGGTGAGGCGCGTGCAAATGGCAACAATCGCGTTGAGCACTTTGCGCTCAGATGTTCGCTGAACGGCCGGGGCACTGAGCGCATCTGCCGTTGTCAATTTCGTAGCGCCGCTTGGACCCGGGGCCGTTCACGGAAGCGGGCCGATTGACCTGGCGGTTCGTCGTGCGGCTTTTTTGCCTGAAACGGCGCAACAACAGGCTTTCGGAACAGTGGATTAGCGGCTTGGAGCGCCGCGGGGCCCGGCGATACCGTTTGCATCTTGCGATGTCGGGATGGGTGCGCTAGGACGCTCGGACTCGAAGCGCGATGCGCCGCCTTCCAAGGTTTGCCGGCCCCACGGGAGCAGCGAACCAGGACCACGGCGCATTCTGTGCTTGGAGCGTGCCTGAAACATTTTCGCGCACGACGATCGGCAAGCAGCAACCGGCTTTGTCGATTTATGCCGCTTTAGCTCAGCCGGTAGAGCACGTCATTCGTAATGACGGGGTCGCGTGTTCGAGTCACGCAAGCGGCACCACTCCATAAATCCTAAAAAAATCAAGATATTAAGTCGCTTTCTCGCGAGCGAGATAGCTGTGCCTTCTTGCATTATATTCGCTCCGCTAGCACATACCTAGCACATAAAGCTTTGCAAACCCCCTCGTTTGATCCGGACCGGCCGTTGTCGAAAACGCGCAAATCACCGACCCTTCGAACATGGTCGACTGGGGAAAACTGCGCATAGCGAAGGTGCGGGAGAAGCTGGTTCCGCCTCACGAAGAAGCGCGTCTCGTGCGCCAATACGGCGAAGCGATCCAACCGGTGCTCGATAAACTGTTGGATGAGAAAGCTGCCAAGCTGGCTGAGAGCTATGAGCGCTCGTGGGCGAAGCTCGGTGATCGTCTCGCTGCAGAGACTGCTGATCAAACGGCGCCGCAACTTCTCTCGCATGCCGAAGCTGCCAAGATGCTGGGATGCTCGGTATCGACGGTGAAGCGCATGGTAGCCGAGGGACGGTTACCTCAACCTGTGAAGCTGAGCGAACATCGGATCGGACATCGGTTCGCGGATATCAAACGTCTGATCAGTTAGCGCGATTACTAATGCGCCGCTCGCCACGTCTCGATCATCTCTTTCGTGACATCACTCGGATAACATTGGACAACGAAGCCCCCCGGCTTGTCACGAGCACTGCGGCGTCCGCATCTGTGTCCGGCTCGGTCGGTGTCGTCCGGACAAGCGCAGGGGCCCTTCGCGTTGGCGCGGTAGAATGCGATGGAGGCCGCGATGATTGCCGCCACTACCGCAGCGTCCGTCAGGATTTCCTTGGTTTTGCTTTCAGTCGTGGGGGCGGGGATAGGCGCTTCCGCGCGGGCTGTTGCATAAAGCGGGCTACTAAGCGCCAGCCAAGCTGCTGCCAACAGTCGAAATCTCACGCAACACCCCCCGAGCGAGCATTCGCCTCATCTTCGGAACAAGCGCTAAATCTGCTCAGAAGATCGGCTGTTGTCGAGTCTCGCGCGAACGCCCGCTTCGTATATGGGGGTCAACGTACCTAGCGAACACGACGGGCGCGAGTGAGCTTTGACGTAAAAGGAGGCGGGGGGTGTTCGATGGCGGGTACCCAAAAAAACGCAGATGGGACCGCCGCGAATTTTTAGGAAGTCGCGACCGGCTTTCATTTTTTTGTCAGTTCAATTTCTCAGGTCTGACTCCTCTCTACAACTCCCATCCGAGCACCAAAAGAAAAGCGGAGCCATCGCGAACGATGACCCCGCTCCAAATATCAGCCTTGCTTACTGCAAAGTTCGTTCTGCGCTCGCCATTCGTCAAGCGACCTCGTGTAAGGATTCGTGGTCGGCCACTCGTCCTTATTTTTAGTCGCGGCGTACGCAATGTTTCTGCCGTCGCACCAAACCTTCAACTGCTGAGCTGGTGTTTCCCTTTGTGCCGTGCCGTCGACACGCTGCTTATTCACGGACGGCCTTGGCTTTTCGCTTATCAACGATGCGCTGGCCGGGGCCTTACTCGCGCATCCAGCCAAAAGACTAAACAAGGGTACGCAAACACAGAGGCAATAAGTTTTTGTAGTCATAGTGTTTCTCGTTTTAACAAGCACGCGCACAGCCCTTCCCCCGCACAAATGCGGTTGAAGAAACGGGTTCCTTTCAATGTGGCTGGCTATCTAGTGATAAAATGATTTGGGAGTGTTCGTCACGCTTCTTTATGATCAGCGTTGGCGGGCGAGTCCCAGTTTGACGGTTCGGAACTTCGTGTAACTGAAAATCTCGCCCTCCCGATGCCTACCCTTTGCTGACGGCAGTCGGCGTTACTCCGCTCGGGTCGGCAACAACCTTCTTCGCAGTCGATACCGCGAACACGCCCACGAGCGCGACTACGATTCCTCCCAGGACTTGCTCAGTGACAGGAAGACTAGGAGCTGATCCCATCAAAACAGCAGAACCGATCAGCGCCAGTGCAGTCAGCCATTTCAACCAACCCACAACCCGCTGGAACAGACTCACCAAGAGCACTCCAGCAGCAACTACGCTTATGAGCAGCATCCCTGTATAGAATGGAGCATCAGCCCCTCGGAACGCGCCCACAAACGTCGATAACCTGTTTAGACCTTCGGCCGCGAACAACGCACCGATGAGTCCAATGAAGCCGAGAAATTTGCGCATACAAATTCCCCCCTATTGATGGCTGACGTTGGTTGCGCGAATGCCGGGGTTAAATAGGACCAAGTCTTCAACGATATCCCCCTCGACAACGAGCCTGCATCCTTGCCCGCAGTTCGATACGATCCACTTTCGGGCATCGCGGGGCAGAGCGTCGATTTTGACGAAGATAGGGCTCGTATCGAATGGTTGCTCTGGATCGCCCAGCATCAGCATCTCGCCGAAGTAGCTTCCCTTTCCGCGAACGCGCACTTTCTTGCCGGACATTTCCTTTATATCGACCTTTAGGTCAGCCATTTTTATCTCGGAGAAGTCTCCGGATGCGCCTTCCTTCTTAGCCTCCCCTACGAACTCATAAGTTCCGTCGTCCTTTAGAAGAACTTTTCGGCCGTCATTAAGCGTGGCCGTTTCTTCCGCAAAAGCAGGACCGAAACTTAGTGCGGCGCAAAAAATCGCTAAGCTGAAAGTCCGAAGCATTCCCATCCCCCAATTAGATGAATACGCGATTCATCTGTCATCAATGCGCGAACGGGACAAGGCTCGCGATTGTTTTTTTATTGGATATGCGTCCACGTCGAACTAAATCCGGTCTCTTCCTAACCTTCGCCGCCCTGGTCTCCCGATCGGCCTGCTCTTTCTTCGCAAGCTCTCGCCGCGCCGCTGCTTCCTTTATGGACTTCTTGTCCCGGCACTCCGCAATCGCGGCAAAGTATTTCTTCCGCACTGCAGCCGTCGGACCATCAGCAGCAGCTTCCTCGATGGTTTGGCCCGTTCTAGCAGCGATAGAGCGAAGAAAATTATAGACTCGGACATTCTCAAACCTACGTTTTGCTAATCGTTCCGCATCCTTCTTAGTGAAGTATTTTCGCTTCTTATTTTTTGTTTTTTGAACGTCGATCGCGGCGTCACCCCATTTGCGTTTCCTGCAAGCAGCATTCTTTTTCTTCTGCCACTTCTCGACTTCGTCCATCGCCTGATCGACAGCGAGCCATGACGCTTCTGGTTGAGCTATGCCCTTCTTCTCGTTCTCTCGGACAAAATTTGTAAAGAGAACGTGGGTGCGATGACCGGTTAAATGCACTGTTCGCAAAGGGTTTGGATCATTGAAAGTCACATCTCCCATGACGCGCCGCCAGCCCTCGTACTGTTTGAGATACTTCTTGTGCGTCGCCCAATGGATATTTGAGATAATCAGGGCATCCCGAACCGCTCGAACTTTACCTGCTTGCTTGGCGTCTTCGATGAGAGCGATACGACCTTCGATGGCTCTATCACCCCGTGCGCCGTTCCAGCCTGTGATGTGTTCGGTAAGGCGCGCCAGCTCGGGGTCACGTTTGACGGCCAGGCGAAGTGTTTCTCTATGGACACCGAGGGCTTTAGCGAGTTGGCGAAGGCTATAAACCTCGCTACGAGCGATCGTGGCGCGGACCAGTTTTGATGTGAGAATTGATTATCTCCGGCTTCTTTGAAAAAGACTTTCCATTTTAATCGCCGCGGTGTGGCAGGTAGATCTGTGTGCACCTTGTCACTGCCAACTGAATAAGCCAATTTGCGCCCCACACTTCTGGGTGCGCAAGCGGAGCGCTTTGTTACAGGCACAGTGAGAGTGGGATGTCAGACAACGACGAAAGCTATTTGATAGCGCTGGACCAGGAATGGGAGCTGGGCGATTTGTATGAGTTTCCCCACGCCCTAAATCAAGCCTACGCATTTTACTACTGGCTGAACTCTGAGGAAGTTATCGTGACAAAGCGTATTGATGCTGCGTTGCAGGCTTATCCTTGGCAGGGTGGATACTCGATAGTTAACTTCTACTCTCTGTTGCAAAGGGAGCTTCCCGATGAAGATCGTCCCCTAATTGTATCTATTCGCTACGAGTCACCCGGATGGCTTGAGCTGCTAATCAATCAAGAGACTATGGCGAGTGTAGCTCAGAGCGTCGATGCGATTTTGCGTAATGCCTTCTTTCAAGCGGTCGCGGGAATTCCAGCCGCTGCAAAAAGCATTGAGCTGACAGTGAGGTCTGCGGAACGGATCACCAGCTCGTACGCAAAAATTCAGGACACATTGGGCCAAATTAAGCGGCAGAAGGCCAAGGACCACACAGCGCAATTAGTCGCTCAAAAGCACTTGATTCATTCGCTTTACGAATTGGCACAGGAATTTTCAAAATTGCTCGGCTTCAAGAACTTCGAGCAATTGGTGCAGCGCGCAGGCAGCGTCGAAGTTGCAGCAAAGCTGGTCAGTGCTCAGTATCTGAGGTTGAATACTATGGCAGCGTATGTAGAAGCGGGAAAAGTTCATCTATCCGGAAAGAAGCCAATCTCGAAATCGAAGGCTACAACCAAGTCGAGGTTGAAGAGGGACCCGAAGCCTAAATAACGAAGGGCGGAGGATTTCGAGAATTGTTTGGCGCCCAGATGGCGGTACTGTTTGCTTACCTAATCGAATTTCCAATCCGCGTTTATCGGACAGCTGTGGACGATCACGTTGCGAGTCTTGCCTGTTCAGTTTGGCTTTGACATTTCTTGGGCATGAGCAATTCACGCCAGTCCCAAGTGGTTTCAAGCGAAATCAGACAGAAGAATCGGGTTCGCGGCTTAATGGGAGCTGTTCGCGCTCGAAAGTTCGCAGCTAACGATGAGCGAAAGGCGATTGAGTATCGTCTTCGGCTAAGGGAGACGCTTCTAGCTGCGCGCACGGAGATTGCCCCCGCCAAATATGATGAGCATCTTGCTTGGCTAAAAGGACAAACCGAAGACCGACTCCCGCTTCATATTGTCCGCAAAGCGGTTGGCTATCACTATTTGAATGGCATACAAAAGGCGCCGCCGCTCCCGCTGGCAACGGAACTCCAATGGGTAGCATCGCGTCTCGCTGCGGACGCGAACCATATATCTCGCTTCAGAAAACTAGCGGATGCTCTCGAAGAGGCGTTTTGGGCAGGTGACAAAAGGCGGGTGCGCGCCGTAGCACTCGTCATCGGGCGCATTTACGGGCAATCGCTTTGGCTCATCGAAAATAAGATAGCCACCATTCAGCATTTTGAAGGTCTAGAGGCCCAGAAGCGATATGCCGAACTTGTTAAGAGCAAATGGCATCGCAGCATTCTTTCCTATATGGTTCACTTTCTCAGCGCAAAGAATGAACCAAGCGCAACGCCGCTGCGATTTGCAGAAACCCTTGGTGCGAGAATTGATCGTTCTCGCTATAGTAAATTTATCAAGATATATCTAAAGTATCGACTGGTCGGTCATCGACCGTCCTCTTCTCCCGATCTCGCAAGCATATTGCGCGCAGTGCAAAGTCACGGCGTCTGCGACCTGTACGAAACGTTTATCGCACTTGCTCAGCATCTTGCGGCGTCGCGTGTCGACGGTAGGGTTTTGCCTGAGCTTCGATCGGCAGTGGCAAAGTTAAGTGCAATAGAAGATTGGCGGTTAGACAAGCTTGCCGCGGTTTTAGGTGTACCAAGAGGTCTGGGTGCGATTCAGGCGGGTGAGTTTGAGGCACAAGATTCTCTGCTACGCGGAGATATGAAAAGCGCTTATAGAGCTGCACGACGTTGTCTGAAGCGCCGTCCAGCAGATGTTTCGCAGGCCGCTATTGCTGCCTACGCAATTGCATCCGTTCGCAGATCTAAATCGCCAATCCCAAGTTCGTCGCCCTGGTCGTTTGTGATAGATCGACTTGCAACTCTTTTTGCAAAGGGCGATGGCTTTGAAAAGGCAGTTACAGATCTTCTTAAGTTCTCACGCAATTTTGGCAGTCTGTCCGTAGCGCGTGGGTTGATAGGAGTCTGCCTTAGAGAAGGATTGCCTCGCTCGTCGTCGAGCGAAGATGCCGATCGAATAGAATCGATGAGTCGCCGCTATCTAGATCCCATAGACTTTCTTGCGTTTCACGATGATCGGGCTCAAAGCGTGATTGACGGCCTTGGTCAATCTGACGCTATCACCATAAAGTTTGCGGAGGCGACACGGTTCGGCTCAGCGGTCCCTCAGGGCGTGGGGGTCCAGTTTTCTCGGGTCGCAGAAGCGAGTTATAAGGCCCGCATCGGGGATCTTACATCGGCCTATACTGCAATCGCTCCAAATCTGAATGGTCCTACGGACTATCTCTGGCTGTTGTCGTCCAAGTTGGCAGCGGAGTACCTGATAACGTCCAACGATTACGCCGGGGCCTTAGGAGTGATTGCAAACGTCTGCGCGACGAACGAACGAGCATCGAATTGCTTGCCCATTCCGGAAATCGTCGAAGGCGCTCAATGGCACGAGCTGGAACCGTTCAGCGGTGATCTGAGCTTGTCTATAGCCATTGATCAATTTTGGAAGCACACCAATGACGACGAAGCAGCGACATTTAGAAAGTTTTCATACGAAGAGTTTTTGGCAAGGGCCGGAGTGGAGCGCCCGACGCAGCTATCAACTATCTCAGATAAATTCGACTCTCGGCAGCTAGTCTATTTTTTCCGAAACGTTTGCGTTCAAACGGTTATGGAAATGAGTGTGGATATAGCTAGTTCTCGAGGCCTTGACGAGGAGCGTAGAGATATCTGCAGTCTTCTGTGTGATCTAGACCCGGAAAATACCGGCGATTACCAACGGGAAATTTTCGAAATAAACAACAAGCTCTTGATCCAGGACGGCCTGAAAGTAGTTGATAGCAGCAGAATCTATGTTGACCCTGACGGCATTTATAGGCGCGCTGATAAGGAGCTTCATGAGAGCTTTGCCCGTTACCGGGACCTTGTTGAAGCGGGAATAGGTGTTGCTGACGATTTCGAAACAGTAATCAGAAGCCTTATCAGGCAAGATAGCTCTTCTAAAAACTATTTCGTCGTTCCTTCAAACGAAGCCGATGACCTTTTGGTTAGTATGATCTTCGCATTGAAAGAAGCGTTTTTATTCGATGCGGCGCACGGTTTAGATAGCTACCTCAGCAAGAGAGTTCGCCACGGTTCGATACCGAACTACCTTCGAAGCCCAGTGGAAAACGCAAAGCTGATCACGCAGCGTGCTACGGGAGCGGATACCTACAGAACGAATGAATACTGGTTGAAAAAGCTCGGACCGATGCCAGAGGCCGATGTTGAGTCAGTCCAATCGTGCTTCGTCGCGTTTGCGAAGTCGTTCGACGCAATGATCATCGAGTTGAAGGATGAGCTGCTCCAGCTGAACACCGCAGATCATCCTCGGGGGTTGTTTGAGATTCCGCTCACTACCCCAGCAATCCACTTTATAAGGAGCGCTATTCAATCGGAGCTTTCTTTCGCCAACTTTGTTCGGAGCTGTTTCGACATATTTTGGACGTTCCTGGAGCCATCGCTAGCCGCGACGCGAAGTCATCTAAAGGAGGTGACAAAAGCCCAGGTTGCTCAGGCTTTCGACAAGCTTCGCGCAGACCTCCTGGTTGCCACGGAATCCGACGCGGAGTTGAGTATGGCAATCGGTGAAGCTTCAACTGATGTTCAACGTCGGGCAGAGTCGATTGCGGAGTGGTTTAACCGACCTGACGGAAGGCAATCGTCTCAGACCTACACACTAGAGCAAGTAATAGACATCGCAGTGGAGTCGGCTCTCAACTCGTTGCGCGCTTTCAAGCCACGTATCACCAAATCGATAAAGTCTGAATATCGAATTCCTGTGAACGGCCTGGTGATGGTCAATGAGATTATCTGGGTCGCACTTGAGAATGTTCATCTTCGGTCTGGCGTCGAGGGGAACCCTTGGGTGAGAATCGAGGCAGCCGTTCTGCCGGACGAAGAAGTGCTTTCAGTTAAGGTTTTCAGCGAAGTCAGCCCGGGCATTCGATGCGCTGAAACAGAACAGAAGCTCGCAGCCATGCGCGACAGCATCAGTAACGGTTCATTCAGAGATCTAGTGAGGAAAGAGGGCAACTCAGGCTTCTTTAAAATTGCTAGCCAAGTGAGTGAGTCGCCGCGTGGCAGGATAAAATTCGGCTTCGACGATCATGAGACTTTCTGCATTGAGGTGGACCTTGGCTCCATAGTCTATAACGGACCAGGGGGCATAGCGTCGGAGGGCAGGGCCGATGCAGATATTGTTGGTTGAGGACGAAGACCCAAAAAGAGATCACATCAAAGCGTTTCTCGAAAGCCGACTTCCACTTGCGAACATAGAGACGGCGCGATCTGTCCGCTCTGCTATTTTTCGCCTTAAATCCTCAGCGCCAGCCTTGCTCCTGCTGGACATGTCCCTGCCGACGTTTGACGTTGCAGCAGATGAGCCAGGAGGCAGACCCCAAGGTTTTGGTGGCATGGAGGTGCTGCGATATATGGATCGTTACAGGTTGAGCGTCCCCACAATCGTAATAACTGCATACGAGGCGTTTTTCTCTCAAGAGAGGAAGGGAATTGATTTACGTTCTCTGTCGGACGAGTTGAAGGAAAAGCATCCGAGAACTTATTGCGGCTTAATCTATTACAACTCAATCTTTGGGGGATGGCAGGAGCATTTATCTGAGCTTCTTGATAAGCACTTGCCCGAGGGAAAAGCACAATGAAGGTAATGATTGTCGACGACAATCAGGGGAAGATTAAGCGGTTGGTGTCCCACTTAACGAGCAAATGCGGGCTGGATAGGGAAACCGAGATCCTAATTGCTCAAACGGGAATAGACGCGCGGAGTATCTTAAAAACCGATTCCGTCGATCTAATGATCCTCGACATATTGCTTCCTTTGAGGGCTGAGGATGAGGCGTCCAGCAAGACGTCCATCGAGCTAATTCGTGATTTAACGGATAGGACCGTGTTGAAGCGGCCAAAGCATATCGTCGGTTTAACCGCATTCGACAACGCTCGCGCAGATGTCGAAGAATATTTCAAGAGTAAGACGTGGAATGTCATTCATTATGACGAGATGTCAGACGAATGGCTGACGGCTCTCGCGAATTGCATCGATTATATGCGGGGCTCGACGAGCCAAGCTAACCAACCGGTCTATGGTTTGGACCTCTGCATTATTACTGCGCTGCCTGAATTGGAGGGAGCCGCTATCCAAGCTCTTCCCTGGCACTGGGAAGCCATTCAGCCCCTCGACGATGTAACTTTCTTTCAAAGAGGACGTTTCGCAAGTAAGGGAAATCAGTTCACTGTTGCCCATGCTTCTCCGTCTCGCATGGGAATGGTTGCAACGGCGCTGCTTGCCGCCAGATTAATCGAGAGGCTTAGGCCGAGATTTCTCGCCATGTCGGGAATCTGCGCGGGGATAAAAGACAAGACGGGCGTAGGTGATGTGCTGCTCGTAGACCCGTGCTGGGACTATCAGAGCGGAAAGAGGAGTCGAGATACAGAGGGGCCTCTCTTTGCCGTAGATCCGCACCAATTGCCGGTCTCAACTTTCGTTAGGGCAAGCTTGGAGCAATTACGCTCTGAGCACGCGATTTGGAATGAAATACGAATGGGATTTCCTAATCGACCCTCGAATGAGCTGCGGCTGTTAATCGGACCTGTGGCCACGGGATCGGCCGTTCTATCCGATGTTGATGTAGTGACCCAAATCAAAGAGCAGCAACGGAAACTCGTCGGTATCGAAATGGAAGTTTACGGACTTTATGCTGCGGCCAGTGGAGCTAGCTTTCCACGGCCGACCGCGTTTGCTCTCAAATCAGTGAGTGATTTCGCAGATGATGGGAAGGACGATACCTATCAAACCTATGCAGCATATACGAGCGCGCAAGCCCTTCGTCACTTTGTCGAGCGCAATATGTCCGACTTGGTCGCACTTGCTGGAACATAACGCTTAGGGTCGGCTAGATCGTCTAGCGGAGTCCGCAGGCGGCCGTTCCAATGAAATTGTCGAAGGCAAATGACAGTTTCTGCTCTTGTTATAAAGGTGAGGGAATGAAGTGTTCGTCAGTCTCGATCGCTTCGCAACATTCGTTGAACGCTCTTAAGTCCGGATCCTGATTGTCAGGCGACACTGGAGCAGTAAGAGCTGGGACTGATGCAAGCGGTGCATCCTTTCGCCAAAAGCTCCGAGGCTTCACGCCGTAGCGAATATTTGCTCTGGCAGCCTCTTCCATAGGTCGTTGCCAGCAGCGTCCGTTACGATGAGCAAGCCGTGTGTCGTAGTCATCATTGAGAACGGCAAGCCGCGCGTTTTCAAATAATTGATTGTTGCCACATAGATCCTGCTAATTGACGCGAAAAGTTCGATAGCGTTTCAGTCATCTTTGTCGCGAAGATAAATGAAGGTTCCTACAGAGCCCCCGTTTCGAACAAATGCGTGGCACTCTATCTTAGCCTTCGGTGTCAGCTGGTCAGCCATTTCTGTTTCATCAGCGAGAGCCTTCTTCGTGCAGGACTTCTCGGCTGTGATAAGTGCTGTTTGATTTTCTCCTGTTAGCACCTCTCCTGCCTTGGCCAAGAATTCGTAGTAAGCAGCGGACGGGAATGCGCCCTTCCAATAGAGGCTAATCCCTGGTCCGCTAATGGCCGACAACGGGCCGCAATCGACAGCCAGGGTGTTCGTGCTAGTCAGCGGCGGTTGGAAGAAGATCACGGTATGAGACATGCGTTGGAACTCGGAACCAGTCTCTTGACCTATCTCCATAGCCTTAGCGACACACTCTTTGGGCATGTCAACGCCTGGCTGATCGTCTTCGGATTGCGCGAGGGAGGAACAAGACAACAGCAATGCCAACGCCAATAGCTTTTTCATGTTGCCTTCCCCCAGGATCGCAAGGTCAATATGAAATTGTGCTTAGATCGTCGGGAGGAGGTATTCAACAACGTTATCCGATGTGCTGCGGTCATTAGCCAAACACCAATTCGCGCTAGCTCGGAGCACCAATAGGAATGTTTTTCAAATCGTAGTGGCGAGTCCTAATGCGGGAACTATCGTCGTCCCGTTTCTCGAACTCCGGACGCGGACCGCTCCCTCCTTCTTCAAGCCGCGAACGATCTGGCCAATTCGCGTACCGCTGACGCCATACGTTTTACCGAGCCCTTCGTAGGTCGAACGCAGGCCGCCCTTTGCGCACTTCACATCAGATAGGAGTCTGTCTCTGACCGTCGCCAAGGGCTTCACAGTGGGTTGTTCCTGAACTTCCGGAAGACCCTTCAATGCCGTGTTGCCGGTTGGTCCTGGCGGTGACGGGGCAGCAGTTGGCGTTAAGGGCTCTTGTGCTTGTTGAGCCAAGGGTTCGGAAGCAGGCTTTTGAAACTCCGGCTCCGGAAGACTTAACGCCATCCCGACCGCCAAGCTGACCGAACCACCCAACTCGATAAGCAGCACCGACAGCAAGGCCAGCGCAGTGTTCACTTGGGAAATGGTCAGATTGTAGCCCAGGGCCTCAAGGAACGAGACAACGGACTGAGCGTCGCTATTTACAACTCGTGGCGGTGGCAGAACAGCAAGCTCACGACGGGCTTTGTCGAGTGCCGCTCGCCACTGCGCCCGGTCCTGCTCTGCCGCTTCAGCAGTAGCAAGCTCTTTGCGAAGGTCTGCGACGTGCGGGCACTTCTCTCTGGTGCGCGGGCCGTTCAGCTCTTTGCAGCCTTCGAGCCTCGGATCTATCAGGATACCGTCAATTTCAGCCGAGATTGCGCGGCTGGGCCGTCCTGATGGAAGTTGGGCTAGATGGGCCTCGGCGTCCTCAATCGCCTTCTGTGACTCTGCACGGCGGCTTACGGCGCTGTCTTCTGAAAGTGCTGCCGACATCCGCTGCCCTGTAGCAGAGCCGACTGCCGCCACGACGCTGTAGGTCGCGCAAAGAGCGAGGCCGAGCGCAATGAATAGGGCTTGTCCATAAGCCTTGGCTGCTAGTGCTTTGAAGAATGCGGCCGTCGCGAGCAAAAGGGTTGTGCCAACTGCAATGGCGAGCGCGGCCCAGATAATCTGTGAAGGGAGCGTATCGCCCTTTGACCAACCGTAGACGGCGTTTGTGCTGATTGAGGCGAGCGAAAAAAGTGCTGTGCAAGCGAACGCTGTTTTGGCTTGCCAGCTTAGTGTGGTTTGAGTACCCAAAGTCATGGGTTTCTCTCCTGCGAATGACAGGGGTGGAATCAAGAAGGGGGCGAGCCTGCCAGGGCGTCGCTCCCTTCGTCATTTGTGCGAGTTCTATTCAGCGGGGCTGCACTTGGTAGAGGCTGATTCGATTTGCGCCTCTTGGCAACTAGGTCGCTGGCCGATGGTTCAAATATTTATATCAAAGACTCACGCCATTGATTTGTGTGCGGATGGAATTGGATAGAAGCTTTGCAGAGAGTGTTGGCGACGGAATTACGTATTTCCGGCCGCCAACTATGATTTAGCCTATTCTTCAAAAACTGCTGCTTGTGAAAGCGGGGCAATTTTCAAACCTAAATGCCTCCCCGCCAACTCACGCAACTCTCCGAGTGGTGGGAATGTGTAGACGTATCCGCGCACACCGACCTGCGACGAACGCGATTTGCGAACGCCGACTTTTGCTAACGCGAGGCCAAGGCGGGTAGGAAGTTGGCGGGCTTCCCAATCGGTGCAGTGGGGTTTAGCTGCGGCTTGGACATCATTTGTTGAGACTGCCGTAGACTCTCCACTCTTCAGCTCCTGCCGTCCGCCGTGCTCCCGTGGCACAAAGCCGTCTTGGGCGATTTCCAACAGGAACCGATCAACGCCGGTAAGGCCCAATTCCCGCTGCAGGAGAAGTCCGGGGGTGACGGGAGGATTGAACAGATCCGAAGTGATTTTTCGATCAAGCAATTCGTGAGTCATAGCTTCAACGCCGCCGTTATCCAGCATCTGCCGAAAGATCGGATCGAAGTAGGCTTTGTCGCGAGCACGTTGGAACTCAAAATCCAAGCAGAAGTAGCGCCGCTCATCGGTTCCAACAGGTACACTCCACTGCTCGTTCGTATTGAACCAAAACCGCGTGTAGTTGGGCTGCATGATTGGATCGAGGCCCTTGCGTTCGAGCATGGTGGTCTGTCCCGTGATGCGCTCCTTGAGAACGTTACCGGCCGCGTGCGACCCGCCCCAGCTTGCTTCCTCCAAGAGCAGTAAAAGCGACTCTGAGATTGCTGCATTGAAACGGCCCGTGATCTGGTCTGGGCTGGTTATAATGCCCACGTGTCGGCCGAAGATCTTTTGCCAGAAGACACCGAACATCGACTTTCCAGTTCCCTTCTGGCTGGAACGTAAGACGAGGGCGGCACCGGGTTTTCTCTGCGGTTCCTGGATCAATTGAGCGTTCCAGTCCAGCCACCATTCGTAGTGCGCTTCGTTGCCTTGGCAGATGACGTCCCGCATATGCGTCTGGACGAGTGACCAATCACCTTTGCGTGGGGTTACTCGCAGGCCTCCAAATAGGTTGAGGTACGCCGGTGGAACTTTTGCAGGTCGCACAGTGCTTCCAGGGAAAAAGCCGACGCCTTCGTACTGTGTGTGGGTAGGTGATCTATTTAAAAGATCGAACGCTGTGACGGGGCGAAAGAGACTGCCGCCGACTGTAATAGCGGAGTACTTAGCGCGCATCGCATCGCCCGACATAAAGACGATGTTCTCGTTTTCGAAGGCGTCTATTTCGCGCTTCGTCCAGAGCACCTTGCCGCCGTAGTCAACCTTCGCGTGATCTTTTGCCATCCTCGTGAGAAGCTCGGCTTGCTCGTCTTTCGACCATCCATCGCCGGGACCTTTAGCTTTCGCCATGTCGGTGGCCCATGCGATGGCTGTTATTCCATCTTTGATTTCGGGGGGGGCCTTGGGAAGTGACTCGATGTTTCGAGATGGCGACACGTAGCCATGGTCGGCCGCGAGTTTGTAGAGCGTACCTATCGAGATTAGGTCGCCGTTGTAGTGCCCAGCCGCAAACGACTTCCACTTTGCGTCGGTGTCCTGTTCGTTGTATTTCGCAGACCGCTGTGACCATTCGTGGAAAATCTGTAAGGCTTCATCACTGCCATTAGTTTCGTGATGAAGCGCCATTCCGATTTTGATCCATATTTCCCGGTCGCCACTTGGGATAAAAGAGAGAGCGTTCCGTGCGCGGGTCGCATCAAACGCAACGCCGCCTATAATTGAGCCAAGGCGATCGAGCTTGGATGGCTTCGAGCTTCGTGATTTCGCTGCAGGAGCTGGAAATGCGTCAATGAGTGTTCGCGTCTGATATCGCGTTATCTCTTTGCCTGACAGTGGTGACGTAAGCCGTACAGGGAAGGGATCGGCTTTCGTGTGATCAAAGCCAGGAATTCGAAGCACCCGCGCAATGTCCTTCGCGTTTTTGTCGGCACCATAGGTTTCAACGAGACAGGACATGATGCCGTCGAACTGGCTAGGGGCCATATCGTCGTCAACAAGCCAATAGCACTGACACTTTCCCGGAGATGTTTGCACGATCATCGATGGCGTCAGAGGAAAGCGACCGGGTATACCGTCGTCAAAATCCGCGAATACCGTCCGGATGCGGACAACGTTGGATGCCTTGACGCCCTCTCCGTCAGTCTCATTGACGGTAACAAAGATGCCGTAGCCTTGCTCATTCGATCGTTGCAGAATGGAAGCAAGATTATCGGGGGTACCTCGAATATTGGCGACTAGTTGCTGGCCCTCCGGTGGCTTTCCTTTGTTGATCGGCCAAATTACGCGAAACTCGAACTCATCAGCTTTTGGGTCGAGATAATTGAAAAAACGCTGTGTGTCGTCTTCACGCGAATTGCTTGTACTAAAATTCGTGACTTCCGTTTCTTGTGTCCGCATTTCTAAGCCGTGGCTTCCTGATTTGAAATTACTTCTTCTGCTTTTGCCAGCGCATCGCACGCGACGAGCAACATCTGTCGAAGGCGTTGGGGAGTGACGCCGTGTGCGGTGATCGTCATGCCTGGACGGAACTGATATCCGAACAGCGTGTCCTCGTCCTCGAAGTTGAGAACGACGCCACCTCCGTCCTTCGCTGCAAGAGCGACTACCTGCGCCATTGCACGATCAACACGGCGCTTCACCTTCACAACCTGCGGAGGCGATACGTGCGCGGGTCGCCTATTGAGCAGTTCTTGAAGCACACGAGGAATTGTGAAGCCCGTTGAATAAACGGCCTCACTTACAGTTTCGGGGGAACGTTTATCGTTGGTAGCGTTGGTCAATGTCACTTTGTGAATCCTCAATGGGTGACAATGCAATTTGTCCGACGAACCGGAATGGCTTGTCGGGTGGGCTAGGTTCGATTTGTTAGATTCTTGGAGCGGTAAGGGAGCCGCTATTCTTTACGCAATGTTAGTGGTGCTGCGGGGTCGGCTTTTTCTCCAGCCATCAACTGTTGGCCGATGATAGAAGATGCGGCCTTCAACTTTTTGAGTGGCGCTCTCAGGGAAGCCGCGCAAATAACCGCCAGATGTTTACGGTGCCGATAGCGACGCCGTAGGCCGCTGCAAGTTGCTTTGTCGAAAGCCATTCGTCAGTGGGTAATCCGTATCGTGAATTCATTCATTCTCCTCTTTTCGCCGTTGCCAGCGGTCAAGGTTGTCACTGTAGTTTTTCCAGATCCTTGATCTTTGGTTCCGCTTCTCTAACCAAAGTTGTCTAGGGGTCTTCAATTCACGCGCTGTGTTGGATGGTGCCAAGTCATGAATGACCTGACCGCTGCGGTTTCCGAGCCATGCTTTCTGTGAAGCTCGCCTGCGCCACAGTCTAACGTGCTCGTCCGCCAAATGAGTTCTATTGAAGGTGTGCCAGTCCAAGACATGCGACTCGTGGCGGAGCGCCCTTGGCTTCTCGCGTTTGCGCGCGCGTAATGGGGTAGGCTTTGCATTCCACGGCAATGCAGACGCCGGAGCCAAATCCCGTTCAGGTCCGACGCGTATCAACTTCCCCGCTTGGTTTAGTGTGCACACCAGTTCGGTTTGACTTCTCAACATCCATCTATGATCGCGCCAAAAATTCTCAGCTTCGGCCTCTTCGTGAACCCAGAACGGAACCTCACCACTGGAGGTTAGGTCTCTTGAGGTTTTTGTGAGATTGTTATCGAGCGCCTGAAGTAATCCGAGCGCAGTTTCAGCCTCATCCCGAGACAACTCAAGTCTTTCGGCTTCCTCTTGTTGTTGGTCCAGGGGACGGTCGAGGTGATCCAGCTGCGACTGCGCAATCTGATCTTCTACCCTTCGCAATTCGATAGTGGCTGCGCGTAGATCGCGCGCTAATGTTGGGACATACTCGTATCTTCGGGCCGCTTCGTTTTCGCGAGCGCGACTGTCAACGACACGGTGCCCAGGAATGCGCAGCAGATTGGCTAGTGAAGTGACAGACGTGCTACCGAGTACGTTGCAACCCGCGACTGTTATCGCGTCTTCGGCTGAATATTTCTCTGGCGCTTCAAACCAATTTCCATTGCCCGGTTGTGCACGGAGCAGTTTCGTCGGCGGTAAAAGGTATCTTGCGGCAAGGTGAAGTGCTCTAGCCCCGGTGAGGAACGACTGAAGGTCTCCTTCGTTCTGCTCCAACGCCGCTGCTGAGCCAATACCTCTTAGAAATCTTTGCTGAGACTTCCGGAATTTCGCGTGCAATCGCGAATACTCGTCGTAAAGTTTGCGCGGCCAGTATCTTTTATCTGGCACATTCGGCAATGGCATATGAGCAGCGAAGTGCGCATATTCCGCTTTTTCGCTGTCGGGCATTGCCTCGATAATTTTTGTTTCGTGACTTGACATATCCCCGTGACTCGGATTGAAGTGACTGTATTGATCTGCACCCCTTATTAAGGGATGGGTGCGCGCGACTGCGATATTAATACAATCCTAATACATACCGTGCTTCGGCGCTTAAGTCTGGGACATTCATTATTTTGGGCTGAATTGGCGTGCGTGAAGTGATTCTCTCGCAACAATCCTGGAGAGTCTAATTCGGCCTAGGAGTAGTCGCTGGCGGCCGTTTTCATTTTTCAGGCAATCCGCAGTCTAAATCCCAAAAGAGTCTGTGGGATCGTTTTTGCGGGATATATGGACAATAGAATGAGCGGCGAACATATAGCCGCGCAATTCGGGCCCGGCATTATTGCACGCTCGGATTTAAAGGCTCTGTCCTACGTTGAGGCCGTTTTGCCCTACGTTGGCGCAAACGTAGGGCACAAAGAAACCCATAAAAAATGGGCATCCGTCCAACGTGTCCTACCTTCCCTACCTTTAAATAGATTTAGACCTTGTAATACCTATTCGCAGCGTGCGCCGGACGTCGTAGCTTGCGGGGGCAAGCGAATTGAAAAACGTAGGGAACGTAGGGCACGTAGGGCCGCGATCGCACAACCCTTTGAATTGAATCAGAAATCACTTGTCCTACGTTGTGCCCCACCTGCCCTACGTTTGGCAGCCAGTTCAAATATTCGCGCTCCGACCCGCATTTGTCCGATCACTGATCTTGCTTCGACAACCCAAGACGCGATAACGGTTGTGCTCGGGGAGTACACTGCTTGCGTAGTGTGTGGGGGCGTCGATGCTTAGTTTACTTGACGAGTGGAACACCTATTTCCGCAGCCTGCCGTGGGATGTAGTCAAATCCGTCTCAGAGATGGCGCTGTATTTTCTGGCGATTCTCGCTGTATTCGGTTGCCTTCTGAGACTTGGTACCATCCGGACAATCATCCGTGACTTCCTCGAAGCGCGCGGTCCAATTTGGGATTTGCGCAACATGGTCACGGATCTGAAAACTTTGGAGCCGGTCATCAAGCAGCTCAAAGATGATGTGCCACTGATTTTTGAGAAGATCGACGCCATCAGACAACAGGCTGCGGAGTATCAGCTTGAGACGATGAGCACGAGGATCGAGGCGGCGGAAGATGCACCTTCCGTCGTATCTGAACCAGCTCAGCAGGGCATAGCGGGAATTGCAGCAACCGATGACGAAAACTGGCTTCGGCTGAGGGAAATCTGGAAGCGGAATACGCAGCGATTAGAATACGTAATTGATCGGATTGAAGATGGAAGAAAGAGGGTCGTTTATGATCGAATGCCTCGGACGAACATGGATCGCATCGTCAATAAGCTGCAAGGACAAGGTCTGATTACTGCTGCGGCGGCGAATGCATCCCGCTCCCTGAACGAACAATTCAATAGCTACCGTCCCCGAAACCGGAAGGTACCTGATCAGGTTGTTGGCGGAATGCTTGTTCTCGACCAACTACTTGAGAGAGAGCTGGTACCTTACAAAAGAGTTGCTGACGCGGTGGACTCCACTGAAAAAGTGCCCCCTATCTACTCACCGAATGTTTCTCCGCCTCCGATCGCTTTAATCAATCAGCCCAACGGAACTCCGCCGCCGACTAATTTTCCTGGGCAAGCTCGAAACTGAAGCCTTGTCGGCCAAAGCCCAAATCAGATAGGCGCTGCTCATATGTCAAGGGGAGCAACGCCCATGAGCCGGAACTACGCAGAGCATGCGCGTGTAACTGCCATTTGCGTAAACATGGCACTTGATACCGTGGAAGCTGATATTCGATCAGAGTTGCTTTCGGCTGGGCCCGCTACGGCTGCGGTTCTCGAACGCTTGTTGAGGCAGCTGAGAGATCGGCGCATCAATCACACCGAAACCAACGTTGGTATTCCATCGGTCATGTGAAGGTGCCGTCAGGATACGAACAATCACCCGACTATGGTGGCCGACCACCGGTTGATCCGCGCGGGACGGCTCGGCTGGTAGCGCTAGTAGCTTGGGTCCTCGCGGTAGCGTTGGTCGCTTGTTGGATAAAGTTCGGCTAGTTCAACTGCTGCTCGTCTGCAAACGACAACCGCAGCAGCGCCTTATCAACTTCCCGTCTGTGTTCCTGGAGCGTGCGCTTAATCGAAAGCAAAAGCTCGCGATCCATTTCCTTCAGAGCTTCTGGCGACGTCTGTTCAATTTCGCGAATGATTGAGAGGATGCGGGCGGGGTCGATGGGCATGGCCAGATGCTCCGTTTGCTGAGGTTTTCGCGCATCATGCCTTGTCGGAATGGAGCGGGGATATGTTTTTTATAGGCACACTTGGGTTCGCTCTGATTATCCTTGAGGCGGAGCAGTCTCGGGTAGTGTCATGCGTTTGGTCTGGATTGCGTTGTCTGGCGCTATTGCGGGTTGTGCGTGCTTTCCATCGTCCCAGTCGCTTCCACTGACCTCCCCTGTAAAACCAATCGAATTTCGACCTGAAAAACCGCTGGTGAGGCGTCATCCCTGCGACTGCCCCGATGATAGGGCGAGTGACGGCTCAATGTGCGGAAGAAGAAGCGCCTACTGTAGACCGAATGGCCGTGCTCCCCAATGCCCCGGAGCGAGTCCGACGAAATGCACTTAAGTCAGCTACTCGAATAAGAAGGAGCGACAATGGATTTGATAGTTGCAAGTGGCTCGGCCGGTTTGGGATTTGTGATTGGTGCACTGATCGGATTTTACATTGATGAAGCCGATAAGTTGACTCTTCGAGTCATTAGCGGAGCGATCTCCGTAATCGCGGGTGCAGGGGTCATAGCGATATTCCGGCTTCTCTCTTCAGAGCATGGCATAACCAGAGAGAATTGGTTTTACGGGATAGGTCTTCCGGCGGGTTTCATTCTTGCCCTGATCTACAATCAGATTAGCTTTGGACCGTATAAGGACTCGAAGTAGCGTGTTCGTGGTTGGTGGAACCGTTGTCACCACACAGGCGGTATGGCTTTGGTGGCTCGATAAGAGGGAATCATCTTCCAAGGGTATTTTCGTCGGAAGCACAGTGGCTTTGCTCCACGCGCTCGCTCCGTCATTATTCAATTGTCGCCATCTTTAATGGTGCGAAGGTTCCACTTCGGCGCCTTCCCCTTTCCGATATCACCTTCATGCGTTACCATTTTGCACTGCGACTGATTTTGCAAGCGTATGGTAATAGATTATGCAGACGCCTCTGAAAATTCCTTCTCTCCGTAGATTTCTTCTTTCAGTCCACAAAGATTTGCTTTCCATTCACAGGGCTATCGGACTAACCGATACCTACTCCCGCCTGAGCGCACTCGAGTTGATGACGCTAGCGATGGAAGATCGGCGCTTTTTCGAACACCAAGGCTTTGACAGTTGGTCTTTCGGAAGAGAAATATTTCGGATGATAACGTTGCAAAGATTTGGCGGTGCAAGCACTATCGACATGCAATTTGTTCGCACGATTACCGGCTATCGACAGCGCACTGCTATGCGCAAGCTCTACGAAATTTTGCTAGCTGTCCTTATCCAATTTAGGTACGGAAAAATTGAAATTCTGAGAGCTTATCTAAGCAACGCATATTTTGGCTCTCACCTGATAGGTTCCGACGCCGCAAGTTTTGCTCTCTATCGGAAATCCGCATGGGAGTTAGATCAGCGGGAAGCCGCCGTCGTTGCATCAATGTTGGTATATCCGAAACCACTAGCTCCCACTGACGGATGGCGGGGGCGGGTGAAGAGGCGTGCAGAATACGCCTTGATCGTATGCCCGATTGTCAAAAAGCGCCTTGAAAAGCTGCCAATTCGTAAACTGCTCTAGAGTACTCTCCGTTAGCGGGACCACTTTTCCAGCATAGATCATTGCGTACTCGTCGTTCAGGCGAGAAAGAAAATGTACGTTGAATTCGATTAGCAACCCGTGGAGGGTGTTTAAGCGCTTTTTGACAATCGAAAGCTCTTTGTTTGTTGGTTTGGTGCCAGCTAATCTAGTCCGAGTTAGCTTCTCAATGAGTGTTCCTGCTTCGAAGAATTCGCGCTGCACTTCTCTCTCGAAGCGATTAGAGTCTGCCTGCCCTAAAAGCTCGGTTAGTCTCACAAACAAACCGCTCAACTTCTCATTCCATTCCTGCAAGGCCTTGTCGTAGTCGGCTAGACGTTCTTCGATCTTTTTTGCATCGTCAAACGTCAGCGCATCTGTCAGACGATGCATTCTGGCGAAACGACGCCCCGCAGTGTCGGAGATATCGGAAAATAATGCGGCCATGCTGGCGTGCTTCTTCTCATATCCGAGGACTCTCTGCTGATGCAGCCAGTTTCGCACCTGCCATGTTTGAATCAGATAGTTGACCAGCACCCCGCCTACGATGACGGGAATAATCGCGCTCAAGAGTCCCTGCACATTTGCACCCTGTTTCTAGCACTAGAAAATCGTGAGCATTCTCTGGGCTGGCAGTCTTGAAACAATGTTGGCACCGAATTCGAATAGGAGCATTAATTTCGCTCAATCACTATGTTCCGAAATTATTCGTGACGTTCTCCATGTTGGTTGGCCATTTTGATCAAAGAGACGCCAGTATGGAAATACACCAAGTCCTCTTTTGTAAAGCTGGACTGATTTTTTCATCTCATTAACATCCTCGTCTGTAACATCGAACGTGACGGTTTCAGTATTGTCCTTACCATTGACGCCATAGTGCAGTTCGAAGCGCCACGTTCCTGCTTTCCATCGAAATTTCTGCCGAAACTCATCGTTTAACTGCTCGACGGTCTTGTCATCGATCAGCTGCTTGTTTTCGAAGATTTTGGCACTATCCAACGACGTTTGCGCGCCCCACTCTCGATTCTTTTGATTCACAATCGATGACGCAATGCTTGAGTCGAAAAAAGAGAATCCTAGTTTAATTGTTCCGAAGGGGCCGACGGCCAAAGGCTGAGATACAAAGACCTGTTGCTGAGTGAAAGAATCGAATGCCGAATCTAGAAACATTTTTTGTGTAGTATTGTCGGGCGAAATCAGCGATGCGTTAAATCCGTAAAACGAGGCAGTATTCCATCGTGGGTTTTCGAATGTCAAATTGACATATACGTTAGATGCTCCAATATAATGATTGAAGCTTATGGGCGGCGACAGCGTTATTTTTGCAGAGGGTCGAAATACTATCGGAAATGATAGCCCGAAAATGACCGCGCCGAGAAGTATCCACTTTAGTGGCGTAGCGTTTAGGGTTGATAACCAGTATGGCGGAGCTTTTCTTGTCCTTTCCCACTCCGTTGGGACAATCTTTCCTGAAGCAAAGAAGGGGAGCCAGTGGTATCTTACAAAATCCTCCGAAAAGTAATCTCCGTGGCCAAACTTATTAAATCGATCGCGAATTCCAATCGTTCCGAAGCCGAACGTTCCAGTTGCGCCATATCCCCATGTGGCGATGTGCGCTAGAACTGGATAAATGTCGTGAGTGCCACAATCATTCAGTATCGGGTCTTCGCCCAATTGACCGCGGAATTGCGATGGCCGAAAGTTGTCGTCGATGACAGACCCACATGTTAGGACCCTAAATAAACCGACGTCTGGTTCTTTAAGGGAACGGGCAACTAAATAAGTTCCGAAGCTATGGGCAAGCGCAGAAATCTTTGCTCCGGGGTATCGAGAACGGAGATCACGGAATTCTCTTACCAAACGTTTGGTCGGCGCGGTGCGTGTCCAAAACGGACACAAGAATCGAAGCGTATCAAAAAAGCCATATCGGATGATGTGAACTTTGATGGAGTTATCTTCCTCCAACACCGCTGCCACCATTTCTGCCCAAGCGGCCTGGGTTCGTATTCCGTGAATCAAAACGACGTGCTGAGTATCCATGTTTGACCTACTCAACTTTCTTTGATGCAATAGACGTGCGGAATAGCTGCGAAAAAGATTTCGACAGAGAACTTAGCTTTGGTATCGAGTGGAGACAACGGAGGGGTTGTGTTTTAGCCGACTTTTTCAGTAACTCGCGGCTGATTGAGTGGGATGCTGACCGTCGTCTTCAGTGATGACGATGGTTTTTAGAACTTCCTTTTCTCATTTTCTCGTATTTATCGGCTATCGGCACACGGCAAGGCCGAACCTGCCCCATACGTGAATAAAGTTGACGGTTAAAGTATAGTTATCCTGTGAGCTTCCTGATCTCCGCACTTGGTTGCTTTGCGGTGACGTGGGTTGCCCACGCCTGCAACGCCTTTCGCACCGGCCCATCAAGAACCGCGAAGTCGTAATGAGAGCCGGTCACGCTGCCGCTGGCGTGATGAAGGATAAGGTCACTCACATCCTTCGAATGCCCATTCTCGCGTATCCATGTGGTTAGAGCCTTTCGGAAATCGTGGCCGTGGGCGTCGTTGATTTTCAATTCCTTCGTTAGTCGAGCCATCGCACGAGACACGCTTTCGCGGTTTATGTGCGGAGTCCGAGGTTTCTTGCGTTCAAGCTTGCCGCTCTTCCCCTCGATCAGCTTCGCCTTGTCCAAATCGGCCGGAAACAAATAGCCGTCTCTCGTCCCGAGTGTTTTCACTGCTTCAATCACTGCAACAGCTTCCGGAACGAGGGGCACGTACTGATCGCGCTCTTTGCGTTTCATGCGGCCAGCCGGAATGACCCAGCGAGGGTTTACCGTGCCGAGCTTGAACTCGCTCAACTGGGCTCCTGCGCACTCGGACTCTCGTTGTCCGGTGAGCAAGCAAAGCTTCAACAGCAGGGCCATACGCTCAGAAACTTCGATGCCCTCGCCCAAAGCTTTCCAGATTGCCCGAACTTCGCTGTCTTTCAGCACACGCTTGCGAGGCTTCGACACATGAATGAAACCTAGGCCCGCAGTCGGGTTGACCTTCACGAGACGCCGCTTCAGACCGAATCTGTATGTCGAACCCAAAGCAGACCGCGCCCGGTGCGCCAACGATTTGGAACGTTCCTCGATTGCGGTGAGCACGCCGACGATTTGTTCGGGTTTTATGTCAGCTGCGGGGATGTCCCCCAAAGTGGGAAATACATCTCGCTCAAGAATTTCCTCGTAGCCCTTCAGAGTGGAAGCGGCGCGACGGTCCTCCTTGGCTTTGCGTTCCTCGAACAACCCGCGAAGCGTGAAAGCCTTGGCCTTCAATTCGAGTTCGAGAACGACGTCTGTTCCCTTCTCGACTTCGCGGCGGTGTTCCTCGCAAGCCTTCCGCGCATCGTGCAGCGAGATTGCGTCCCGCCGCCCCAGCTTGATCGTGCGGAATTTACGCTTCGTCCCCTGGCTCACTTGATACCGGAAGAGGTATGTCGCCACGCCGCCTTCGGTGACAACAAGGATCAACCCTCGCACACCTTCGATCCGCCACTCGGTCTGTTTGCCGTCGCGCGTCCCCGCCTTCTCGACGGCCTGACTGTTGAACGGCAGTACGTGTCGTGATTTGCCCGCCATGTGCCCCGCGCCTCCTCGTAAGAGCACGTCATTTATAGCACATCAATTGCGTCGAAACAATTCCGCTAGCACATCCCTAGCACATAAATTCGAGCTTCCCTGTGCTTCTAGCGATTGGCGATAAGACTCTCTGTGTGAGAATGTCCGCATAATCAATTGAATCACTTAGAGTCGATCTATAAAAGCTAGTGTGTGAAAGCTCAGAAAAACCCAAGACCATGTAATTCGTAATGACGGGGTCGCGTGTTCGAGTCACGCAAGCGGCACCATTCCATTACTTCCAACTAAATCATTGCTTTGACGGGTTGCGAACAGCGTCGCTTGGGGTCGCCGGGCGTCGCAAAAATCGCTCCGCCAGTACACGCGTTCCCTATGAAACAGGTGGGCCGACCAACCGCCGCTATCTTCCGTAGCCGAGGCGGTTGTTTTGATCCTGCCAATGTGTTTTCGGGGAGACTTTTTCTATGGACCACCTGCAACAAGAGTTGGATCGGCTTCTGGGCGAACTCTCGGAGTTGGATCGATGCTCGGCACTAGGGGATGGCGCGAACCTCGTCCTGATGACGATAGCGCGGCGGGGAACGAAGCAGGCGATCTCAGAAGTGCGGCGACTTATTGCTGCTGAAGCCGTCGCCGTCCACTAGTCGATCCTTCGTTCGACAGCACAACAACGACACAACCTCTGAATGACCGAACAATCTCCACTCATAGCTCGCACGTTGGCGTCCTCATTGGAGGCAACGCGTGAAACCATGCAATGAAACGGTCAGACCGGATGGTAAGCAGATCAACTACAGTCCAAACACTCGGACGCGTGGGATCCCCACTATATTGTCACGACATAGCTATCAGATTAAATGGTACTGACAGTTTCGATTGGGGGAAGTGATGTCTACTGTTGTTCTTTCAATTCTCGCTATTTGCCTTTTTGTCATCTTTCTCAGTTTGAAGATCGTTCCTCAAACGGAAAACTGGCTCGTCGAACGCATGGGAAAGTATAGCCGGACCCTGAGCGCCGGCGTTCACATTGTAACGCCATTTTTCGACCGCATCGCGCACAAGGAAAACATTCTCGAACGTCAGTTGCCGGTAAAGTCGGTGCCGAGCATCACGAAAGATAACGTTCAAATCGAAGTCAAACTCGCTATTCTCTACCGCGTGACGGATGCCTCGAGAGCTTGGTACCGGATCAAAAATATTGATCAGGCAATCGAAACGATCATCACCGGCATCGTGCGAAGCACGATTGGTAATTCGGACCTCGACGACGTTCAGTCGAACCGTCGCGTTCTCTCAGACACCATCGAGGCTGAGATACAGCACGTCACCGAGGAATGGGGTATCGTTCTTACACGGGTCGAAATCGTCGACGTGGAAGTCGATGCCGAAACAAGAGCGGCAATGCAGCTGCAATTGAATTCCGAACGCACGCGTCGCGCTCTCGTTCGCGAAGCAGAGGGCAAGAAGCAAGCCGCCAATCTCGCCGCTGATGCGGAGCTGTACACGGCACAGCAACAGGCGCAGGCCCAACGCGTTCTTGCTGATGCTCAAGCCTATTCGGTCAAGACGATCGCCGAAGCCATTAACAATGGCGGGGAAGCGGCGATAAACTTTGATATCAAGAAAATCCAAGCTGAGGCTGTTAAAACGCTTGGGGCGCAGCCTGCCGCGAAGATCATTCTCCTTCCAGCAGATTTGCTCGAGACGCTATCGTCCGTATCGTCCGTCGCAAGCCGATTGGTTTCCAAATGATCATGAATCTCCAGCCTTACGAGGTGGCTCTCATCTTGGGCGTCGTGATCTTGGCGCTGGAGATGATGACTGGCGTGTTTATCTGCCTCAGTCTCGCAATTGGCTTGTTCAGCGTTGCGCTGACGGAATTTCTATCTGACAATTTCTACTTGGAACGAGATATCCTGATTTTTGCAGTTGTCGCGATGGCGGCCTTTATCGGGCTGCGTCTGACTTTTCGATCGAAAGGCGATGTGAAAATCGCGCGCGAGGACGTGAACGACTATTGACGTTCGAAAATGCGATCAGTTGCTCGCATTTCTCTTCAAGGCGGCGGACGACCAAGCTCATCCGCCTTCCTGGAATGATCGAGAAGCCGATCGCTTCTTGGACACCCGTGCAAACCGGCAATGTCCAAGAAGCGCCTCACGCGGCGCGCCAGTGGTTCAGCTCCATGCTTTCCAAGAGCGCCTCGGGTGCAACCCAGCCTCGCAGCACGGCTTGGCGTAACCGTTCCGGTTCGCGGACGCCCTTGTCGGCGGCTTCGAATAGCCGGTGGATCATGTCGTAGACTGTTATCTGCAATTCACGATCGGCAACTTCAGTCACCAAGCGATCGAGTACGCCATAAAACGACTGAAGCTCTTCCGATGTGTAGCCGTACATGCGCATTGAATTCCCTTACCGCGATGACCCGGATCAACCGCCGATCCGAATCATGCCCGTCCAATGCGACGGAATCAGAATCCGATTCCGGGCGCTGTACTCTTTTGGATTCTCCCACAAGGAACGCACGCTTTTTTAACAGATTTTCCTCGGAGCCCGGTCTGAGCCGCGCTCATGATTTGTCAAGATTTTCAAGCCATTGTCTTCAAGTTGTTTCGCGTCGCAAAAAAAGGCGGACATCTTTGGATGTCCGTCTTTTTGTTTTTTGCGCGGAGTTTGAGCGCGCGAGCCTCGCTTTGTGGCTCGCCGCTTTTCAGGCGATCACGGTCTGGCGCGGGCCACGTCGCATGGCCGGGCCCGCAAGCGGATCACCGATCCGGCGCTCAGATCGAGCCGCTGGCTTCTCTGCGCGGCCTAGTACTCGTCGTCTTCCTCGACGCGATAATTGTAGGGCATGTTCCCGCAGTATTCGGCGGCCGCCCTATGGGCGTCGTCCCAGCTCTCGAACGCGCTGCCGATCGTTTCCGAGCCGCCGCCGAAGCATCCTTCGACGTCGTTCCGGCAGTTCTCACACCAGACGATGACTTTGAATTTTCGCATGTTGGCTTCTCCCCGTTAGAAAAGCCCCAAGGCGCTGCTCCCGATTTGCGCGCAAGTCCTGCAGTTGAAAACGCGAGACATGATTATCGCCTGACGGCGTTTGGATCCCTATTTGCGCGCATTTTCCTCGCGTTGCCGTCCAACGACAGACTCGGATTGAGGCTAGCATTTGGCAGGGAGACAAAACGTGACCGGGTCGTAACACTTCGCACGAAAAGCGTATGAAACCCGTCGGTTGGCCGCAGTCTCAGCCAAGGGATAAGCGCATAAAGTCACATAGGAGGCGGCGCACTCAGCGCGCCACATTCTCTCTGTTACGGTTTGTTGCCGCGGCGGCTGCCGCGTGTCTTTGCTTCGGGGGAGCGATAGCCCATGATTTCGAGATTGACCGCCGTCTTAGCGCTCGGCCTTTTTCCGTCGCTTTGGAGCGGCGCGGTGGCCTGCACGCTCAATGAAATCCAGAAGACGGACATGCGGGTTGGCATTTGTAGGCAACAGATCGGCGTCGCGACAGGGTTTGCGTGCACGTCGCTTGTCATGCGGTCGCAGGTCGCCGATCAGTTCGAGCAGATCCAGCTGGCGCGGCGCTGCGGGCTCAACGCGGAAGCGGACAAACTCGATCGCTTCTACAAGGCGACGACCCCGTTCGTCGTCAAATTGTACGGGTGCGTCGACACCGCGATTGACCGCGCGGACGTCGAGAAGAAGGCCCAGGAAGAGGTCGACAAGACGTTGACGAAGCTGCCGGCCGGCTGTCCGGCCGATTTGAAAGAGAAGATGACGAAGCGCCTTCCTAAGCTCATCGAGACCGACCAGAAATCGCTTCACGACATCCAGGCTCTGGCGAACCAAATAGGGCTAACGGGCGATTAACGCGCCGGGGCGCCGCGAATTCCGGCCAGCAAATGCAAGTCTTCATTCACCCTAGTTTCGCTTGGGCCGTCGCCCAATAACGGCTTGTTCTATCTTCTTTCCCAATGTGCAGGTCGTGAGTGCATCTGGGAGACTCCTAATGTCCTTTGTGAAGTACGCAGCCGTCCTCGCGGCGGCTTCGAGTTTTGCGGTCGCGACGTCGGCTGAAGCGCGTCATCGGGGCTGCGTCTTCGATCCTTACGGCTATCACGCGCCGAGCCGCGACTGCCGCCGGGAGGGATGGGGCTTCTATCCGGCCTATGGCTTCTATCCCGCGGGCAGCTACTACGCGCTTCCGCGCTATCCGGTCTATGCCGTACCCGTTCCGGTGCCTGTTCCGGTTCGCGCGTATCCCGTGAGCTACTGCTACTACGACAACGGTTTCGATTTTCGGCCGCGCCGGGTTTGCGTTCCGGCTTGGTGATCTCAGGCATGATCTAGGGCCGGCCGGTGCCTGCACATCGGCCGCGCCGGTTCGCGTTTCCTTTTTCCCAGTCGAGGTGGCTTAGCGGAACCGCAGCCACTCGAGCGGGCGGGGTCCGCGGCAGAAATCTCGATGATGCAGGTAGTAGCAGCGGCGGCCATCGTAATAGTCGTCGCGCGCAAATGGGTCGCCGGCGTAGGTGTAGAAGCCGAAGCGCGGGCCGTAGGGCGGTCCGTATCTGTGGTAGCCGAGCTTGAAGCAGCAGTTGTTATGGTAACGCCCGTGATGGTGACGCCAGTGGTGGGCGTCGGCGGATGGCACGAGGGCGGCTAAGCCCAATACGAAGCTTGCGACGCTCAAGACTTTCAACATGCGCTGGGCCCCACTGGATTTTTGGCTTCCCATTCAGTCGCCGGTTTTCGGCGCGTGCGCAACGAAGACCGCCGAAATTGGCAAATTCCGCCGAACAATAACGGTCTTCATTTGATTAAATCGTAAGGCTCCGCCCGAGGCCTTGCTCACTGCAGTCCCGGCGTGGAGGGATCATGCGGCGGAGCTGTTCCTTCGGGGCCATTGCCCTGCTCGCCGGAGCTGCTACCTGATCCAGAATCGGCCGGCAAGCTGATCTCCGGAGGCGGCTGCTTTTCAACGGGAACGGCCGGCGATGTCGGAGAAATCTCCGCATTTTTTTCGCTGCCCGGGCCGACCTTGCCCGGTTCTATGCTATTGCCGCCGCCTCTAGCGTTTGCTCGAGTCTCGTTCGCCGAGGGCTCGGCGACGACAGGTGAATTGACAAGGATTGCAGCCGCCAGCGCGGCACCGGCAAGAATTCTTACCCGCATTGGGACCTGACCCTTCCGTTGTTCCATGCGCGGTAAACGCATGGCGCAACTTCCGTGTTCCCCGCTATCGGCATGCCCTATTAAACATCAGCCTTTGTTCGGCGGCGTGGGTCCATTCGACGACGAGGGCGCCGTCGAGGGGCTCGGGTGTTCCTTGACGTTCACGCGGTCGCCATCGACGATGCCGTCGGGGATGCTTTCGATGACCCTGTCCTCCGGGGCGAGACCGGAGGCGATCTCCAACGTCGCGCCGAGGTCGCGGCCAATCGCGATCTGCTTCAAAGTCACGCGATCATCCGAGCCGACCGTTGCAACGCGTAAGCCCGCCTTATCAAAGAGTACCGCGCTCGACGGAATGACGAGCACGTCGTGCTTGTTGCCGACCGTCAGATGAACGCTGGCGTAGGCGCCCGGCATGAGCTCACCGGCCGTATTGTCGACGACGAGCTGCATGCGTGTGGTGCCGGATGCGACATCGACGGCGCCAGAGGATGCCTCGACCTTGGCTTCGTACTTTTTGCCGGGGCGCTCGGGAACGGTCAGCACGCCCACGGTGCCATTCGGGATCATCGGCACGTATGTTTGGGGGACATTGACATAAAGCCGAAGCTTGTGGACGTCGGCGACGACGAACATCTCCGAGCCCGTCGAGCTGCCGGTGTTGATGAGGTTCCCGACGTCGGTGTTGCGCACGGTCACGATGCCGTCGAAGGGCGCGACGATGCTCTTGTAGGCAGTGAGCGCCTTCAGCCGGTCGACGTTGGCTTGCCCGGACTTTACCAATGCGTTCTTCGCTTCCAGGTCGGCCTTTTTTTCATCGGCGGCCTGGTGGGTGACGTAGTTGTTGGGCAGCAGCGCCTGATAGCGTTGGTTGGTGACATCGGCGAGCGCTGCATTTGCCTTGGCATTATTCAGATCCGACTGCGCCTGGGACAGCTGCTGATCGAGATCCGGCGCGTCGATGGTTGCGAGCACGTCGCCGGTTTTGACGCGCGTGCCGATATCGGCGTTCCGGCTCGATACGTAGCCGCTCACGCGCGCGAAGAGTGCCGCCTGATAGTAGGCATCCAAACGGCCGGGCAGATCGAGCTGGCCGATGCTCGGCTGGACGGCCGGGGTCGATACAAGGACCGTCGGGATGGCGCGCGCGGCAGATTTGTTCTTCAACTGGGCGACGGTCTGCTCGCGGCTCGTAATGCCCGTGAAAGCCAGAAAAGTCGCGCCGCCAATGAACAGGACGGCCACGGCCGGGATCTTCCAACGCGATCGCCGCGGCTTTTCGGCGGTCTTTTCAGGCAGCATGGAATTCTCCCGGAACTGCACCTTGCGGCGACGATGAACTAGCAGACTTCCGCCGGTGCATCAGGCTGAAAATGATTGGTACGATGAATAATGTCGCTGCTGTCGCGAATATGAGGCCGCCGATTACCGCGCGACCTAACGGAGCGTTCTGCTCACCGCCTTCGCCGAGGCCCAATGCCATCGGCGCCATGCCGATAACCATCGCGAGCGCGGTCATCAGAACGGGACGGATACGCACAAAGCCCGACTCGAGTGCGGCCAGGATCGGATCGCCGTGCTCGGCGAGGCGCTCGCGCGCGAAGCTGACGACCAGAACCGCGTTTGCAGTCGCGACGCCCATACACATGATGGCTCCGGTCAGGGCGGGCACTGACAGCGTGGTTCCCGTGACGAACAACATCCAGACAATACCGACGAGCGCCGCCGGAAGCGACATGATGATCACCAGCGGATCGCCCCAGGATTGGAAGTTCACGACAATCAGCAGGTATATAAGCACGATGGCGCCGAGCAGGCCGAACAACATTCCGGCATAGGCGCTATTCATCGTTTGGACCTGCCCGAGGAGAACGGCGGTCGCGCCCTTGGGAAGATCGGATTTGGTCTCATCGACAACCTTTTGAATGTCGGCCGCGACGGCGCCAAGATCGCGACCTTCCGTCGTCGTCAGGATCTGCACCATGGATTGAATGTCGTATTGCGAGACGACGGCGTTCGTCATCGTGCGATCGATGTTGGCGACCGCGCCGAGAATTTGCGGCGCCGGCGTTTGGCTGGAGGTAATCGGCAGGTTCTGCAGCGATCGCAAACTATCCAGCTTGTATTGCGGCGTCTGAATGACAATCGGATAGGAGACGCCGTTGCTCGGATTGAGCCAGTAGGTCGGATTGACCTGGCTCGTGCCGGCGAGACTCGTGCTCAAGCTTGCTGTCACGTCTTTTTCCGTGACGCCGACATATTGTGCGCGCGAACGATCGACGTTGACCTTGAAGCCCGGGTTCGCCCGCGATTGCTGGATGCGCGCGTCGGCCACGCCCGGAATGAGCTTGATCTGCCGCAAAATCTTTTCGGCATAATCGAAGGCCGGACCGAGCTTCGGTGATCTAATCTGAAGATCGATCGGGGTCGGCGCGCCGAAATTCAGGATCTGGCTGACGATATCGGCAGGTAGGAACGAGAAGGTCGCTCCAGGAAACCGCTTCGGAAGCTCGTCGCGCAGGGCTTTTACGTATTCCGGTGTCGGGCGATGGCCAGGATTGAGCGCCACTTGAATGTCCCCATCCTGCGGACCAATAACGCCCGTATTGTTGTACGTCAGGTTGATGCCGCTCACCGGTATACCGATGTTGTCGACCATGGCGCCCAGATCTTCCGGCGATATGACTTCGCGAATAACATCTTGGATCTGAGCGAATTGACGAGCGCTCTCTTCGACGCGCGTGCCGACGTCGAGCCGGACGTGCATCAAAATCTGGCCCGAGTCGACAGCAGGAAAGAAGTTGCGGCCGAGGTAGGGCGTCAGAAAGAACGACGCCGCAATGAATCCGAACGCGAATATCAGGACGATCGTCCGGTGTGCCAACGCGCTTTCGAGCAGGTTATGGTAGCCGACGCGCATCTTCTCGAAGTGATGTTCGAAGCCACGCTGGAACAGAACGAACGGATTACGCGTCGGCCTCGTCGTCGCGTGGTGGTCGTGCGGCTTCAGCAGGTATTTGGCCATTGTCGGCACGAGCGTACGCGACAGGATGAAGGACGCGACCATGGCGAACACAACGGCTTCGGCCATCGGGACGAAAAGAAAGCGCGCGACGCCTTCGAGGAAGAACATCGGCACGAAAACGATACAGATGCAGAGCATCGATACGAACGCGGGCGTCGCGATCTGATCGGCGCCGTCGAGAATGGCGGTCTCGACGTCTTTCCCCTGCTCGAGATGGTAGTTGATGTTCTCAATCGTCACCGTCGCTTCGTCCACGAGGATGCCGACCGCGAGCGCCAGACCGCCGAGCGTCATGACGTTCAGGGTTTCCCCGAGCGCGGAAAGCGTAGCGACGGACGCCAATACGGCGAGCGGAATGGACGTTGCGATAATGACCGTCGACCGCATGCTGCCCAAGAAAAGAAGGATCATCACGCTGGTCAAGGCCGCAGCGAGGACGCCTTCGTGAATGACGTTTTCGACTGCGGCGCGGACGAAGACGGACTGGTCGCCGAGCATCGAGATCGTTAGCGCGTCAGGCAGGCCGGGTTTGATTTCCTGGATTTTGTCTTTGACGCCCTGAATGATGGCAAGCGTGGACACCGCACCGTTCTTCAGCACCGACAACAACACCGAGCGATTGCCGTTGACGTGCACGATGTTCTGTTGCGGAGGATTTCCATCGCGGACGTGCGCCACATCGCGGATGTAGACCATCGCGCCGTTGACGGCCTTGATCGGCAGGTCACCCAATGCGTTGATGTCGGACGGGGCATTGTTCAGCTGCATCGTGTATTCGGTGCTGCCGATTTTCTGGGTGCCGACCGGATTGATCAGGTTCTGGGCGCCAAAGGCATTGGAAACGTCTTGCGCGGACAGGCCCTTGGCGTGGAGGGCCGTATCGTCGAGATCGATCTGGATCTGCCGCGTCTTGCCGCCGAATGGATAGGGGACAGCGGCGCCCGGAACCGTCACGAGCCGCGTCCGGATCATGTTCAGGCCGAGGTCGGATAAATTCTGTTCCGTCAAGCCGTCGCCGCCTAGCGCCAGCTGCACGATCGGCACGGTCGAGGCGCTGTAGTTGAGAATGAGGGGCGGCGTTGAACCTGGCGGCAACTGTTTCAGCAGTGTCTGAGATACTGCCGTCACCTGCGCATTGGCGGTGCGGATATCGGCTCCGGGCTGGAAGAAAATCTTGACGACGCCTATGCCGTTATACGAGTTCGCCTCGATATGCTGAATGTCGTTGACGGTCGTCGTCAGGACGCGCTCGAACGGCGTAACCATTCGGCCGGCCATCTCATCGGGCGGAAGGCCGGTGTAATTCCAAACGGTTGCGATGACGGGTATGCGAATATCGGGAAAAATGTCTATCGGCGTGCGAAAGGCAGCCAAACTGCCGGTGAGCAGAATGAGCAACGCCAACACGACGAAGGTGTACGGCGAACGCAGTGCTATTCGCACCAATGCAGCCATGCTTCAGAGATCTCCACTCCGCCGGCTAAAAATCAGAAACCGGCTCCCGCCCCATTCCGAAACTGACGAGACCTTGGGTTCCGTTTGTAGAAATGCGTCATCTATGAGCGACGAAAGCGCACGGTCACCATAATCGGGCGCCATCAGTTTCAAATCCCTTCAAGGAAAACTTGAGAAGGGGTTCGAACCGCCACAAATGGGGTTCCGCCGGTAATCTGTCCAATAGTATGTTGGGATGCTATTATTCTATTTTATCGATTAATCGGCGACCCATCATGGACCTCAAGCAACTCGAGCATTTCGTTGCGGCTGCAGAAGAGCAGCATTTCACCCGGGCGGCGAGGCGAATGAATATTGTTCAGTCCGGACTTTCGGCCTCCATTCGCGCTCTCGAGCAGGAAATGGGTGCTGCGCTCTTCGTTCGCACGACACGCCGCGTCGAACTGACTGTCGCAGGCCGCGTGCTGTACGAGAAGGCGCTTCAGATTATCGCGGGGGCGCAAGAGGCGCGTCGCGCCGTCGCGGCAATCAATGGGCTGGAGCGGGGGACATTGAGCATCGGAACCTGCGCGAGTCTCAATGCCTTTTTCGATCTGCCGCTGTTGCTCGGAGAATTCCGCGCGCTGCATCCGGACATCGAAATCCGACTTTGCCACAGCACGGCGGCCAACCTTATGGGAAAGGTGAAGGACGGCAACATCGATCTGGCCTTCCTGCCTCTTTATGAAAAGAGCCGCGAGGTCGTCTCGATGCCGATCGCATCGGACCGGCTGATCGTGGCCCATCCTCTCGATCATCCGCTCGCGGGACGCGAATGCGTTTCCCTGCACAGTCTCGCCGGTGAAACCTTCGTCGATTTTCAGCTCGACCAGGGTACGCGGCGCATCGTCGACCGTGCGTTCGCATCGATCAACGTTTCGCGCAAAACGGCGCTCGAGGTCGGCGACGTCCAGGTGCTTCTGGATCTCGTTGCGCGCGGTTTCGGCATCGCTCTCGTGCCTCGGACGTTCGTCATGGCGCGGTCCGCGATCTCGACAGCACCGAAGATTGGAACCACGGCGCTCAGGAAGCCTGCGATCCGGTGGGATCTGGTCGCGGTTTTCGGTGGACGCGCGGGCGCAGCGCAATCGCGCAATCCGGCGGTGGCGGCCTTCACCGAAGTCCTAAAAAAGGTTCGCGCCGAAAGCGTTTTTTCCTGAGCTTACGCTGGGCCCCGGGCTCTAAGCGATGCTTGCCAGATAGACGTAATAGGCCATCGCCGCGACCGCTGCCGGGACGGCGACGATGTGAAGAAAGACGAGGCCTCTCCTCAACCACCGGACGGGTTCGATCCTCTTGTTCTCGCGCGCGATCGTGATGGCGATGATCAGGCTCAGCATCAGATAGGTGAATAGGAACATCCGGTCCGAAAGCGTCTCGGTATTGGCGTCGAGCTTCGGAAGCGCGAGATACAACGCGACGGCAGACAGCAACGCCGTCACCTGTATCGTCACGATCGCCTCGAAGTGATGGGTCGAGATGAAAATCGACAGATACGCGATGATCAAGATGAAGCCCAATGGCACGACGACGCGAAGAAAGTAATCCGTCGTTTCGCGTTTCATCAGCCAGACGAAGCTCGCCTTATAAAAGGGAAAGACGCTCGGCTCCAGCGTTTGCGCATCGACCGTGCGCACGAAGTCCTCGTCGTATCCGACGTATTGATCCTTCGGGTCCCAGCCATCGACCGTCACCACATGGTCGCGCACCTTTAGCGGCGGGGGTTGCACGATGAACGGGGTGTTGCCGCTCTTCGGCCGGAGATCAATCGAAAAGCGCTGCGTATCGAACGGATAGTTTCTGAGATCCGGCGAATACACAAACTTGCCTGTCACCTGATAGATCTTCATGTGATCCGGGTAGGCGGCGCTTTGAGTGCCGTCGTGCAGGGCGCGCACGGTTATCTGACGATCGTTGGAGCCGGGCTCCAAATAGGCGTTTGCGAACTCGATCTGCTCGATCGATGCGCCGCCGCGGTCGTTCATCGAGAGATAGAAGTCGGCGAAGAACGTCTTGTCGGTGTCGTCTATGCGTTCGGCGCGAATGAGGTCGATATCGGCGTAAAGCGTATCAATCCGCTGCAGGCTCTGATCGCGCAAATGCAGGAATTGCAACGGAGCGAGCTGCGTCTGACCGCGGCCGTGCGGCAGCATGAGGATCATGGGTGTGCGGGCTGCGGCGCGAGATGCAGGCTGGAACGACCAGTTGTCGAACCGTCCCTTGAATATGCCGCGGCCGGGCGCATAAGCGGTTCCAAGCTGCTCGATGATCAGCTTACGAACGTCGGGTATTGCGGCCGTCACCTCGGCGGAGCGCGCCGCCTCTGCGATCAGGCCGACGATATCGGCGTATTGTGTGCCGACAGACAGCGCACGCATATTGTCGTTATCGAGGACGTTGCGCGGGATGTCCTCGTCCCGCGGTTTGCAGGTTCCGTCCTTCCAGCCGGGAGCGCTCGCATTCTTTTTGCCCTCGAAGATCCACTGGTCCGGGGACGCCGTGCTCCAGGTGAGTTCGCGCAATCTCTCGCTGTAGACGTCAGGCAACCCGTCCCAGGCGAGCTGATAGGCATCGTTTGGATAGGCGTCTTGCCCCTTGGCCGCCAGCGCATCGAGGCGGCCCGACACGAATAGTGGCGGCGTGAAGCCTGAGTCCTGAAACTGTTTTACGACGTCTTTCAAGCGATCGCCGCCGACGGCCAGGAAGACGATTCCGACGTTCTTGGATTTCAAATCGGCGACTGCAGCGGCGACTTCCGCCGGATCGAGCTTCTCGGCCACGAGTTGCAAACGATGGTCGCCGGTCAGGCCTCCGGCGAGGTACTTGTTCAGGCCATCGCCGAGATTGGTGCTGGCGAGTGCGGATTGGATGCCGATGAAAGCCGGCCGCTCGAAATGCGATTGTTTCACGAACTCGGCGATTACGGGCAATCGTTCCTCGTCCTCGGAGGCGCGCGTCGTGAAGACGTTCGGGTAGTCCTTTATGATGTCGTTCACGGAGATGTCTGACACGAACGGGATGCCGCTCGCTTTCAGCTCTTTGCCGTTTGCGTCGAAGGCTGCCTTGGCGCGTGTTGCATTCGAGAGGCCGATCATCGCAATCGTCTGGGGATCGGCGATTGCGGCTGCCAAGTTCTCAGTCGTTTTCTGCTGCGTGCGTTGATCGTCGAGAATGTTTACGAGAATTCTGCGGCCGGCGATGCCGCCATCGCGATTGATCCGGTGTTGAGCGAGCGTTGTGAGGCGCTTGATCGCCGTAAATTGTCCATTGTCGTAGCAGTCGTCGTTTTTCGTCGTGGCGAAGATCTGCATGACGAGGGGCGGACGTTGCGCCGCTTCCGCATCTTCGGCCGCCTGCGCGTTTACCGGTTTCATGATACCGGCGGCCGCTAGAGCAGCACCGAAAGCTGCAACGGCATATGTGACCCGCTTCAGACGACGCGTCTTCGCGAAAATTCCAGACAAGACCGCTTGCACGTTTCCCACCCGCCATTTCGAGGATCTGGCAATTGCCGCTCGAATTCCCCTGTCGTCGCGCCCTGATCGCGTTCGCCACCCCGGAGCGCTTATAAGGGTTTGCATGAGAGAGGGGGAGAATTTTGGTTTGTATTGGGCGTATTCGCGGTCGGCTGCCGTAATTGTCGATTGGTTCTTTGTGTCGGCTTGATGAAAGCGGTGGGGATCCGGCGCTGGTGATCGATGTTAACTGGCTTGCGGGCCGGAGGCGGGTTCCTTACGCTCGGTTGCCATATTGGAAAGTGTACAGGTGTCACTTTAGACATGCAGAACAGTTCGGCGTCATGGCGGTCGCTCTTTTGGCCGTGGTGGTCGCCTGCCGATCCCCAGGACGTCCAGGCAGCGCGTAAGGCCGTCGCGCATTTGAGGCCGGCGGTGGTCGTTACGGGCGGGGCGAGTGGCATCGGATTGGCCCTCGCGCGACGCTTTCTCGAAGCTGGCCGTGATACCGTTATCGTTGGACGTAACGCGGCAAAGCTCGACGCTGCCGTGCGGGACCTCAAGCCATCGAAGGGCTCAACCGTTACAGCGATCGCGTGCGACGTCAGCCAATCCGACGCGCTGGACGCGATCAATCGGGGTCTCAGCGACGCCGGGTTATATCTCGATGTGCTCGTCAACAACGCGGGAATGGGATTGGCCGGCCCCTTCCTCAGTCACGCGGAGGCCGATCTTTCGCGCCTAATCGGCATCAATGTCGAGACCGTGACACGCCTGATGCACGCGGTGCTGCCGGATATGCTGGCGCGCCAACGGGGCGGCGTGCTGAACGTTGCGTCGCTTGGCGCGGATGTGCCGGGGCCGAACCAGGCTGCTTACTATGCCAGCAAAGCCTACGTCGTCTCGCTGACGGAAGCGGTCGCGAGCGAATATTCCGGCTGCGGGGTCAGGATCTCGGCGCTTCTGCCAGGGCCCGTCGATACGGACTTTCACGCGGAAATGGGTGCCGAGCGTTCGCTTTATCGCCTGTTGTTGCCCTCGATGTCGGCCGACAGGGTGGCGCGCAGCGCTTATCGCGGCTTCATGTTCGGCAATCGGGTCATCGTGCCCGGAATTTTCAATATCTTCTTCTATCTGGCGCTCAAGCTGTTGCCGCACCCGCTGACCGTGCCGCTCGTCTATTGGCTTTTGCGGCGACCGGAAAATTAAGGCCGCATTAATTCCGGCAGCGCGGCCTGCAATAATTTGAAACGTTTGCATTATAGCAACCAATTTCGCGCTAAGTGTATATGGGCCCCGGAATGAGGTTTCGCGTATCTGGGGTTCCCGACGCGGCTGCGCTTCGCAGGTTTAAACGGGCTCTTTCGGCTCGATGGACCGGCGCGTAGCCGCGCTGCATTTTGACGTGGCGATAAGCGCAGCGTGCGAACGCATTTTGCTTCTGTCGCGTCAAGTTCTCGATCAGGCAGCCTGCATTGCTTCCGAGCCGCCCGCCAATGCGGTGCTGACGCTCGTTGCGATGCGCTCGACGAAAGAACGCGTCTTTTCGACAACCACATGACGCTGCTTGTCGAGCGTGACCATGTGATAGCTGTCGTCCAGCACAACGAGATCGGCGGGCGCCGCCAGGTTGGCCTGGACGTACACGGCATTGTTCAGGTTTGCGTAATCGTCCTCACGGGAATGGATGATGAGCGTGGGCTGAGCGATCTTGCCGAGGGCTTTTTTCGCCGCTGAGGCGAGGCGGCGATGCTCGAGAACCATGGCGCCGGGGGTTCCGACTGTGCCGAGGTCCGAGCCGTCGGAGGCTGCGAGCGCGGCGCGGACGAAGTCACGCACGCGTGGGCATTTGATGCCGAGCGAGGCCGCATCGGGAAACTGCATCAGGTTTGCGATCCAGCGCGAACGAACGAGCGAAAAGAGCTTGGTGTACCAGGGCATCGCCCAGCCGTTGATCCAGAGGGTCGGCGAGAAAAGCGCGACGCCCTGGACCTTGTCACGGTTGTTGGCTGCCAGGTGCAGGCCGATGAGGCTGCCGAGGCAGAGACCGCCGACGATCACCGTATCGCATTCCTTGCGGATTTCATCGAGGGCCGCTTCGGCGCTCCGGTACCAATCCTGCCACGTCGTTTTGACGATATCCTGGCGGGAGCCGCCGTGTCCGGCGAGGGTCGGGCAATGCACCGTGTAGCCAGCCCGGGCGAGGCCCATTGCGACGAAGCGCATTTCGGCAGGCGTGCCGCAGAGACCGTGGATCAGCAACACGCCAACCTTGCCGCCCGCGATGCGATACGTCGTGTCCTTTGCGGAGACCTCGGCCGAAGCTACCTGGGTGGCCGTGGCGGGCACTAACTTGGTGATCTCTGCGGACATGACGTCGTCTCCCTGTGTTCCTGGAGACGAGGATTAGGTTCGGGAGGGTGCTCAGGCTGTTCCGTGGGCGACAAGGCACTGGTCCAGCGGGAGAAACGCTGCGCGCTGAGTTCCCAAGGGAACACGGCGCCGTCAGCCGGCCTCCCGCCCGCATCGCAAAGGGCAAATCCGATGGCAGGGGAGCGCGGGCGGCGGTCCGCGGGGTCGTTTCTGCTTAATGGTTAACAGTCGGGATCGGCCGATAACGGCCTGTTTTCGGGCGCGGCGGCTTGCTAATGACATCGGCACGAAAGCAAAAAAGGGCTCCCGGAATGGGTGCCAAAACGAAACTGGAAACGCTCGTGCATCAGCCCGTTATCGCCGCGACCGGGATCTACGTCCCGCCCGAGAGCATTTCGAACGACGAGCTCGTTTCGACGTTCAATACCTATGTCCGAGAGTTCAACGCGGCCAACGCGGGAGCCATAACCGCTGGTGAAGCCGCCCCGCTGCTGCCTTCATCGGCGGAGTTCATCGAGAAGGCGTCGGGCATCCGATCGCGGCATGTGATCGACAAAGCCGGCGTCCTCGATCCGGCGGTGATGCATCCTCTCATTCCGGAACGGTCGAATGAGAAGATTTCGGTTCTTGCTGAAATCGCCGTTCTTGCGGCTCGCGATGCGCTCGCGAATTGGGGCGGCGACGTTCGCGACATCGGCGCCGTCATTTGTGCGGCGTCGAACATGCAGCGGCCGTATCCGGCGATGGCCATCGAAGTTCAGAATGCGCTTGGGATCGGAGGTTTTGCTTTCGACATGAATGTCGCCTGTTCGTCGGCGACGTTCGGCATCAAGACCGCGAGCGACTTCATTGCGAGCGGTTCGGTGAAGGCGGTTCTCGTGGTCAATCCCGAAATCTGCTCGGGTCATCTCAATTTCAGGGATCGCGACAGTCACTTCATTTTCGGCGACGTCGCTACCGCGATCATTCTGACCGATGCGGATCTCGCGACGGGGGGATGGAATATTCTCGGCACGCGTCTCAAGACGCAGTTTTCCAACAATATTCGGAACAATTTCGGATTCCTAAACCGGTGTGCGCCGGAAGGGATCGGCGCCCCGGACAAGCTCTTCGTGCAGGAAGGCCGCAAGGTCTATCGCGAGGTCGTGCCGATGGTCATCGAGATGATCATCGAGCATGCACGCGACATTGGGTTCGATCATAGGGCGATCAAGCGGATGTGGCTGCATCAGGCGAACATCAACATGAACGAGATGATCGGACGAAAGGTGTTGGAGCGCGAGCCGGCGCCTGGGGAGAACGTCATCATTCTCGACACCTTCGCGAATACGAGTTCGGCGGGGTCGATCATCGCCTTCCACACGGCGAGCGCGGATCTTGCTCCCGGTGACACGGGCCTCATCTGCTCGTTTGGCGCGGGCTATTCGGCGGGCACGGTGTTCGTCGAGAAGCGCTAGAACGCGGAGATTTGCCGTCGCGTACTTGCGCCTGTTCAAGAGGCGAGGCTGGCGGCGAGATTTATCGTGAGCGCGAGAACCATCGTGTTGAAGAAGAAGGACACGATGGCGTGGAGAACTGACAAACGCCGGATCTCTTTGCTGTTGATCGAGACATCGGAGGTTTGGGAGGCCGCGCCAAAGGACGATGCAAAATAGAAGAAATCCCAATAATCCGGCGACGGCTCATTGGGAAACGTCAGCGGATGGACGATTTTTTCGCTCATTTGGGAAAACATCCGTGGGGCGTAATACGCATGGGCGTAATGGAGCGTGAACGCCACTTGTGTCACGAGCCACGAGATGACGATCGTCGCGGCGGCAAGCCCGACGAAGAAAAGTTTGACCTCATTGGTGGCGCCCTTGGCGGCGGCAATCAAACCCAATATTGCCGCGAAGCTCGAAGCAATTGCGAGAAGCACAAGAACCAGAATCACGATGCCGCTATCGTCCTGGCGGGCGGCGCGGGTGCGGATCCTGTCGGAATGACATTCGCTCATCACTCTGAACGTCATCGTGAGGTATGCGATACCACTCAGGCACCATGCGATCGCCTCGCGAACGGACGGATGCAGCGACGACGGCAGCGCGATGAGAGCAAGCGTGCCGACGGCCGCTGCGATCAAGACGCGAGGCCGTAGTACGAGAGAGCGGCCGATGGATCGGGGGTTGTACCATTTGGCTCGCTTGCGAGCGGTAGCGATTGCATCGGTCATGCTGGGAATCAAACGTCCTGAAATTGGCGGTGCGGTGCGGGTTAGGCTGTCACGCGTACAAATATCATAGGTCTTCGCAGAGCAGTTCAACGTCCTCAAGTTCTTATGAAACTTGGTTGTAAAAGCGGTCGGACGCACGGGTTCGACCGCCTAGACCGACAAGCCTAGAGCCTCCCGCTGACTAGGCCCAAGAACGAAAAACGCCTCTGATCCCGTCGCAAGTCCGGCAAGAATAGGAGGCTCACTTGATGCCTACCACTACCCCAGCGAAGGCAACCGGATCTGCCTCGCTGGCGTCGACAGCGGTCCCCACGCGTCCGTTGATTGTGGTCATCGAAGACGACTATCGCTCGTCGATGGCGCTGACCATGCTGATCGATGACTGGGGATACTCCTGTATCGCAGGTCGGTCGTGCCAGGAAGCCGTTCAGACGCTCGGCAATCGGCTGAACCACGTTTCTGCAATTATTACGGACATCGAAATCGACGGCGAGATGCGGGGCATTCGCGATGCGCAAGCTCTTGTCGCATCAATCGGCCATGCGGTTCCGACCATTATCACCACGGGCCATGCCGACGTTGCTTGGGCTTCTTCGCCGTTTCCGGTTGTCGGGAAGCCATTCGATCCGGACATTCTGCATCGATGGCTTATTCACAATCTCGGACCGGCCTTGCCGTAGGCGCGGTCCGATACATCGTGTTGGGAGCTTAGCTCCGCGTCGCAAGTTCGGTGCGGTTGCGAGCGCCGAAATGGGAAAAGAGAGCTGCGAGATGGATTTTTACCGTGCCTTCGGCGATGTCCAGCTCCCGGGCGATCTCTTTGTTCGAAAGGCCCCGGCGGACACAGTCTAGGACATCGCGTTGGCGCGGTGAAATGGCTTTGTTGGTGGCTCCACCGCCGGGGTCCCCCTTTGCAGTGGGGGTTTCGGAGGTGGCTCGTACAGTCGGCGATGCGGCGTTGCCGGACGTCATGAATCGCGGCACGAATACGCGGCCATCCAAAATGTCCTTCAGCGCGCCGACGATTTCGTCGTCCGCGAGCGACTTCGGAACATAGCCATTCAGTCCCATCGCGACGGCTTTTACGACGTCGTTGCGTTCTTCCGATCCCGAAACGATGGCGACGCGAATGGCAGGATAGGTTTCCTTCACGACGCGCAAGCCCTCCGGGCCCGATATGCCCGGCATCGCGAGATCGAAAAGCGCGAGCTCGACATTCGGCGTCTCGGCGAGACGATCGAGGGCCGAATCGAAGGACGATGCTTCGATGACGGATCGAAAGCCCATTCGATCGCGCAGCAAAAATCCAAAGCCTGACCGGTAAAGCCCGTGATCGTCTGCGACCAAGACCGCGTCACGCTGAGGAGTGGGCATCATTTTCTCTAAATTCGTCTTTTCTAAATTAGCTGGCACTTGCGTTTGCTCCGTACTCAGCGGTGAAGCCCTTTAGCGAAGCCTTACGTGCGTTGAGAAGCGCGCTGAGCGTCGCAGCGATAAGTTCGGGGTCAGCCGGTTTCGTCAGCCACGGCCGGCCTGACCTTGCCAGAACAGCTAGCGTAGCAGAATCGGTGCCGCCGGAAAGAAGCACGGCCGGAATATCCGTATTCAGCCTAGCTGCCATGCGTTTGATGAATTCAAGGCCGGACTCCGGCCCTCGGAGATCGAAGTCGAGAACCGCAGCGTCGATCACCAAGCCTTTGTCAAGCGCCGCTTCTGCTTCGGCAGCCGATTGGAAGCCGAACGCGAGATTGCCGCGGTCTTCGAGGTCGCGCTTAAGTGCTGCGACAATGAGCGGGTCATCATCGAGGACGAGAATTCGGACACCGTAAATATGGGTTTCGGGTTTGGCCGCCGGCGCCGGACGGCGTGCCGCGTCGACCAGCAGACTTTGAGGCAGCACGATCGTAAAGCGGGACCCGAGACCGGCGCGGGATGCGACAAGGATTTTCATATCGAGAAGTTCGGCATAGCGGCGCGCAATTGAAAGACCCAGCCCGAGACCGTCGTTGACGCCGTAGGCGCGTTGATCGGCCCGCGAAAATTCTTCGAATATTCTTTCGCGATGTTCAATGGGAAGTCCAGGGCCGGTATCGAAGACATCAATTACGCGCATGCCGCCTCGTTCGCGGGCGGCGAGAGTGACGCCGCCATATTTTGTAAATTTCAAGGCATTCGAAACTAAATTTCGAATTATCGTTTCGAGCAATGCGGCATCGGTTTCGATAATCCAGTCGCGCGAGCGGCTTACGAACTTCAGTCCGTTCTGCTCGGCCTCGATCTTCGAGCCGACGGAAATCCGCTCGATGATTTCGGCGACCGAAACTGGGGTTTTTACGGGTTCGATCAGCTTGGCATCCAGGCGCGAGACGTTGAGAAGCGCATCGAACATGCCTTTCAACCCGCGCAGACCTTCTTCCATCTGAGCGACGAGCGTCGTCGCCTCGCCGCCGCTGACGCGGCGCGCGAGCGCGCGAGCAAATAATGTCAACGCGTGCAAGGGTTGGCGCAGGTCATGGCTCGCGGCCGCAAGAAAGCGGGACTTGGCTTCGGTCGCGAGTTCGGCTTCGGCTTTGGCGCGCTCGAGGCCGATATTTTGCTCGGCGAGGCGCTGCGTTCGTTCGCGAACCTGACTTTCGAGAGACTGGTTTGCGGTTGCCAGGGAGGTCCGCTGCGCATCGAGTTCCGTTACGAGCGATCGCAGAGACTTGGAGAGAATGCGCGCTTCTTCGTAGCCGCGGACGTGCGGAAATTCGAGTTTCTGGCCGCGCCGCAGGCCTTCGGCGGTGTCCGCGAGCTGCAGGAGCGGTTGCGAGAGTTTGCCCGCGAGTATCCACGCCAAGAGAGCCGCAAGCGCCGCGACGATGGCGCCGCAAATCAGGATATTCGTCTGCAAACTTCTGACCGGCGCGAATGCAAGTCTCTGATCCTCACGTACCAGGACAATCCAGCGTAGGCCGGGATAGGACCGGTAGCCGTCGCTTTTGGAAAATCCCGTTACGTATGACGTGTGGTCCGGCCACTGTTCTACGGCAAAGCTCGCATTTCCCGGACGCGCGGCGCGTATGCTCGGCAAATCCAATGTTTTTCCGGTAATATCATCCGGGCCGAAGAGAACCTGCCGTGCTTCGTTGAGGACAATGACGTCCGCCGGGATGGCATCCTTCATGCTGCCGAGAAGCGTGTCGCGAACTTCTTCCGCCCAGTCCGCGCTCAAGGTGGCGCCAAGGACGCCGACATTCGAATCCGCATCGGCGATCGGGACAGCGAGATCGATAAAGTCCGACGTCGAGTGTCCCTCGCGAGGCGGTCCAACCGGGAGCTTGACGTCTCCCACATAGGGCTCCTGAACCCCCTTCTTGAACCAAAGCTGATTGCTGACGTTCAGTCCTTCGTATTCGCCGTGCGTTGCACTCAGAATTTTTCCATTGTGATCGGCAAATCCGATCCAGGAATAGTCCGAATATGCACTCTGAAATCTTTCGAGGGAGGCGCGCAGGGCCTCGGGCGTGTCCGTCTTTTGAAGAATCTTGCCGATGGCTGCCATGTTGTCGAGAGATTGAAGCCGCTCGAACATGGCGCGATCAAGCTTGTCTTGCATTTCGTCAGCCAACAGCGCGAGGGACTGTCCGATCTCCAGCTCGAGCCGGCTGACGGCGTCGTGTCCGATGACATAGGATATGGCGATCGTAAGCAAAAGCGATACGACAGAGATCGCTGCTGCAATCAGAACCTTCAATGAAATACGACGCATCGGATCTCGATTGTTTCGGTTAAACGAAGATAGCCTCCAACTTAATCCGAACGGAGATCAAGCGGGTTTTCCGACGCTCCGCCGGAGGCGCGAGAGCGCACGCCCTCGCTGGAAACCTTTCTGGCTCGACAATAGGCCATCTGGCCTAGCGAATGGTCATTGACCTTAGACCGCCGGGCTGAGTGGTACCTATAATTCAACCGGAGCAAACATGTTTTGCCAAGCGGATCCATGGCCCTATCGTCATTGGTCTCTCACGTTAGGCGGATCCGCTTTGTCGTTAGCGAGCGCCGTCCCTCACCCACCCAACGCGCTGCTTGCGATAGCAGGGGCCCGGCTTACCCCCCAAGCCGGGCCCCGTTGCTTCTTACGGCTTGCCAAATCCGACAGCTTTAATTTTTGGTAAAGTGAATCTGCTTGCGGTTCGCTGTTCGCGGCGTGGCCGGGGAATAAAGGGCCTTAAGGACCAGCATCGACAAAGGGGGACAAGAATGCATCGGCGCACCGTGCTGCAAGGCGGATTAACGCTCGTCGCAACGGCAATTGCAGGCTCGAATGATTCTCATGCGCGTCCGGCGCCGGTGATGCCGGACGACGCGCGCTTCATGAAGCTCGCAATCGAGGAAGCGGCCAAAGCCGAGTTTCCGTTCGGCGCCGTCATTGTCAAAAATGGAGAGATTCTCGCGCGCGGCCATAATCGCACGCGCGCAGATCGTGACCCCACCGCTCACGGCGAGATGGTTGCGATCCGGACTTTTCTCTCAGCTCATGGCCCGGACATGCTCGAGGGTACCACGCTCTACACTTCGGGCGAGCCTTGCTGCATGTGCATGGGGGCGATTTTGTGGTGCGGTATCGGACGGCTCGTCTACGCCGCGCCGCTGGATCAGCTCTCGACGAAGGTTGGCCAGATCATGCTGTCGGCGGAAGACGTGGCGTCAAAGGCGTCGTTCGTGCCTATCGAGATTGCCGGTCCCGTGCTCCCGGAAGACGCCCTGCGATTGTTCAAGTAGCGCATCAACGGCAAGGCTTTTCAAATTTGCCGATGCGTCTTTAGACTTTGTTTCGCTCGTCTGGCGCCTCTTCCGCGATCGCCGCGCCGGCTTCGCTCGATAATGCTACGTTTCGCAGCGCTTGCGGAACGACAGCCATGCTGACATGCGCATATCGCGGAAGAGGTGGAACGTGGCCGGTATAACGACGATGAGCTTGCTGGTGGTTCTTATTGTTGGCACGGTCGTCGGAGCCCTGTTGGGCATGGTGTTCGGCAATGCGATGGAGCCCAACGCTCTTCTTGCTGTTCTCTCAGGCCTCTCTGGCACGGTCGCAGGAGCGGTGGCGCGAAATACGCTCGTCGAGCAGGGTATCGGAGTCGGTGAATACGAGGAGGCGTTGCCGACATCCGTTTTCATTTTCGCGGTGGTTTCATCTTTTGCCGGAAGTCTTGCCGGCTTTGTCGTGGCGACTCTGATTCACGAACCTTCACCGGCCTGGATCGGCGGTTTCGCCGGCTTGTTTTCCTCGGTCCTGACGAGCCTGCTCGTCATCGCTTATCACATGTCGCCGCGATAATTTGCGGCCTGCGACGCGTTGAAGGCAAAGCAGCCGCCCACATTTTCCAGCTGCGGCCAGGGCCGAGATTTAGACGCCGCGGCGTGTCATCAAACTGTCATTATAGCGCGAAAATACGTCGCTGTTTCAATGCGTTAGCGATTCAAAAACTCTTTTCGCATAATTCCCTTGCCGAACCCAACGGTACATTCATCCCATGAAATTGAGCGCTACGATCACCATCCCCACCGGCATTGCCGCGAAAGCTGCAGTCCTCATCCTCACCTTGGGGGCGCTATCGGCGCTGGCCAATTGGTATGTTTTGCGGGGCGCGCAGAATCTCGATCATGTCAATCGGACGATGGTTGAGAGAGTCGCTCCGGCTCGTCTCGCATTGGCCGAAGCCAAGACCGCTTTGAACAATATCGGTTTGGCGACCTACAAGGGCATGGCCGCATCCGACCCCGACGCGGCACACACCGCCGTCAACGAGATTGCCAATCAGATCGCAGCTGTGCGCCAGTGGCTGCACGCTGTTTCGATCTATTTCCCAACGCGTGCGCAAGATTGCGATGTTATTCGCGGCAAACTCCAGCATGTCGAAGCGACGGCGCATGAGATCCGAGACGCCGTTCTGTCCGGCGACAAACAGCGCCGCGTGGACGGTATGCTCGATCTTCGTTTTGACGCGGCGCTCGACGACACGCTTTCGCAATTGAACCGGCTGACGAACATTCTCGGCGGTGAATCTCACGATACGCTGGTTCAGGCACAGAACGAGCAAGCCTCCCAATTGAACATCATCATCATGGCGCTGGCGGCGGGTACGTTGCTTATCGTCATGCTTGCGCTTGCGCTCGCTCACTATTCCGTCGCCCGTCCGTTGCGGCAGCTCAGCGCCAATGCGTTGCGCATTCGCGAGGGTGGTGAGCTGGCCTACCCACAGGGAGATAGAACGCTATCGCGGACCGACGAGATCGGCACGCTCGCTCGCGCCTTCCAATCGATGATCGCGAAGCTCGCGGCGGCGCAGGAAAGCTTGGCTGTTCAATACGCGCGCGTCGATGCGGCAATCAACAACCTGCCGCAGGGCCTGTGCATGTTCGACGCCGATCAGAATCTGATCATCTGCAATCGCCGTTATGCCGAACTCTATGAATTGAAGCCCGAACATATCGTTGCGGGCACGCCGCTTCGAACGATCCTGCAGGCGCGCCGCGCCAATGGCCGCTTTCCGCAAGCCGAAAGCTATTCCATCGAGGACCGGATCGCTTCGGTCCGGGAGCGCAAGCCTATTTATACGGTCGATGAGCTTTCGGGCGGCCAGTTCATCGCCATCTCGCATCAACCGATGCTCGATGGCGGATCGGTTGCAATTCATGAGGACATCACGGAGCGGCGGGAGGTCGATGCCAAGATCGCCCATATGGCGCATCACGACGCGCTGACCGATCTCCCCAATCGATTGCGCTTCCGCGATGCGATGGAGGCGGCGCTGAAGGGAACTCAGCAGGGCCGGATCGTTTCGATCCTCTGCCTCGACCTCGATCACTTCAAAACCGTCAACGATACGCTCGGTCACCCCGTCGGCGATGCTTTACTGCAAGCGGTGGCCGGCAGGCTCCGCGGATGTGTCAGGAAGAACGATCTCGTCGCGCGGCTCGGCGGCGACGAATTCGCCGTCGTGCAGGCCGACTCGGAGCAGCCCGTCGGTGCCACGATGCTGGCCGAACGCATCATCGCCGCGTTGAGCGCTCCATTTGAAGTTCAGGGCCACCATGTCTCCATTGGCGTCAGCATCGGCATCGCGATGGCGCCGGGAGACGGCGACACTGCGGACCAGCTCATCAAAAACGCTGACATGGCCATGTACCAGGCCAAGGAGGCCGGTCGCGGAACCTATCATTTCTTCGAGGCGGGAATGGACGCCAAAATGCAGGAACGGCGTGCGCTCGAACTCGATCTTCGCAAGGCAATCGAAAACGACGAACTCGAGCTTTACTATCAGCCTTTGATCCGTCTCGAGACGGATGAGATCAGCGGCTGCGAAGCCCTCATCCGCTGGCAGCACCCAACGCGCGGACTCGTGCCGCCGGCCGACTTCATTCCGCTCGCCGAGGAGATCGGTCTCATTGGAGTTATCGGCAACTGGGTGTTGAACCGTGCCTGCGCCGACGCGATGACATGGCCGGCCCACATCAAGGTCGCGGTCAATCTATCGCCGTTGCAGTTCAAGAATAATGCTCTCGTGCTGCAGGTTATCGGCGCGTTGGGCAAGTCCGGGCTACCGGGCACGAGGCTCGAACTCGAAATCACCGAAACAGTCATGCTGCACGATACGGAATCGACGGTTGCGATGCTCAACGATTTGCGCGCGATCGGCGTTCGCATTTCGATGGACGACTTCGGTACCGGATACTCAAGTCTCGGCTACCTGCGCAAATTTCCCTTCGACAAGATCAAGATCGACCGATCATTCATACAGGATCTCGCTGGCAACCCGGATTCGATCGCGATCGTGCGCGCGGTTGCGAACATCGGTAATGCGCTTGGAATGGCAACCACGGCCGAAGGTGTCGAGACGGAAGCGGAACTCGCGCAGCTTCGTCATGAAGGCTGCACCGAGGTTCAAGGCTATCTGTTCAGCAAACCAAGGCCGGCAAAAGAGATTCGCTCCCTGCTGGCGATGCATGAATGCGCGTTAGAGCACGTGGCCGTTTGAAGCTCGATGCGCTCGCCATAGATATTTGCCGCGCGCAATTGTGATCAAAAATCCGCTACAGCGGAGGGGCGACTGGCGCCGTTTGAGCAGCATCGATTTGCTCCTTAAGAAGCCGGGATTTCTTAGCAGAAATCAGTCTAACGAAAGCCTCGATCAGCGCTTTACTGCCCATATACGCGCCTGCAAGGTTCCCTCCAAATCGCGCTGAGCCGCCGAAGCATCGACGGACGACCGCGACGGCATTTGAATTGGGGGACTATGATGCGTATCCAGCCGCTTCTCGCTACTTTTTTGATAACGGCGAGTTTCGCCGCCTCGGCTGCGCAGGCAGAGACGATCCGCGTTGCCATCGGCACGCAGGACGCGACGATCAATACCGCGACCGGCGGGCTGATCATCCGCGAGGAGAAGCTGCTCGAGAAATACCTGCCGCATGACGGCAAATACAAAGACGTGACGTATGATATTCAGTGGAAGAATTTCACGAGCGGCGCGCCGATCACCAATGAGCAGATCGCCGGCAAGCTGGACTTCGGCGTCATGGCGGACTTTCCGGGTGTGCTCAATGGCGTCGCTCACGAAAAGGCCGGCCGCAAGAGCATTTTCATCACCGTGCTTCAGGGTAGCGTGAAGGGCAGCGGCAACGGCGTTGTCGTTCCGGCGGATTCACCGATCCAGTCGTTTTCGGAGCTGAAGGGCAAGACCATCTCTGTGCCCTTCGCTTCGACCTCTCACGCGCTGCTGCTCAGGGCTGTCGCGGCGCAGGGCTGGGACCCCGAAAAGGACGTCACGATCATTACTCAAGCGCCCGAGGTCGCGGGGCCAGCGCTGCAAGCGAACAAGATCGATGCGCATGCCGATTTCGTGCCGTATGCCGAGCTCTTCCCGTGGCGCGGCTTCGCTCGCAAGATCCTTGACGGCTCTCAGGTAACAAGCCCAACCCTGCATGGAGCACTTGTCGATGCGGCTTATGCCGAAAAATATCCGGAGATCGTTGTCGCGTACCTGCGCGCGGCGATCGAAGCAGATCGCCGAATTGCCCAAGAACCCGAGAAATACAGCGAGTTGATCGCCAAGGTGACCGGCGTGGAAGCGGAAGTCGATTATCTCTTCCACGGCCCACTCGGCTTGCAGACGCGTGACCTCACTTGGAAGCCCGAGTTCCGTCAGGACGTTGCGGCTGCGATCGAGACGCTGAAGCTTTTGAAGAAGACGGATCAGGGGCTCGACATCAATACGTTCATCTCCGACCGCTACATCAAAGAAGCCTTCAAGGAGGCGGGTCTCGATTATGAGGCGCACCTCAAGAATTACGAGCAGCTGCCGCTGCAGGCCAAGGACGCGCTCACCGGCGAAGAGATCAAGGATCCGAAACGGGTGGCGCAGATCTGGATCAAGGATGAGCCTCTCGTCCATCACTATGCATCTGCGGAAAACGCATTCAAAGCGGCCAAGGCCTTCGAAGCCGAGGGGAAGACGATCCGGGTTTTCTACGCGCAAGATCGTGAGAGCGGCATCAAGCTGCTTGGCGCCAAGTCGTGGTTCGTCCGTACGGATAGTGGGGAAGTGACCGCCTTCCTGCTCAAAGAAAGTGCCGAGGCATGGGCCAAGAACCACAGCGGCAAGGTGCTCGACTACAATGGTGCGCGCGCCGCTGTGCTCGCGAGCAAATGAGGCCGATAGGTTGGCCCAGTCATCTGAAGTCGCATACGGTCATTGGATCGTAAGGGCAATTTCGGTCGCCGTCTGCCTCCTCGCGTGGCAGGCGGCTTCCCGCTTTCGCATCAATCTCGGGATCATCACGTTCGCCAATGTCCCGGCGCCGACTGACGTCTTTTTTGCGGCTATCGCGTTCGCAAAATCGCCGAAGGTCTTCGCCCACATCGGAACCAGTTTGGTTCGCGTGTTCGCCGGTTACGCGATTGCTGTCGTGGTCGGCATCGGATTGGGTCTGGCGATCGGAAAATCGAGGCGGGCGTCGGATCTCCTGTCGCCGCCGCTCGAATTGCTGCGGCCGATACCGGCGGTTGCCTGGATACCGCTCGCCGTCCTGATGTTTCCGTCGTCCGAGGTTTCGATGATCTTCATAACGTTCATAGGTGCGGTGTTTCCAATACTTCTCAATACGGTGCATGGCGTTGAAAACGTCGATCCGCGTCTCATTGCGTCCGCGCGCAGCCTCGGCGGAACGCGAAACGCCATCCTGTGGGAAGTGATTTTGCCCGGTGCGGCGCCGAGCATCGTCACGGGGCTGGCGGTCGGCATGGGCACATCGTGGTTTTGCCTCATCACCGCGGAGATGATCTCCGGTCAATTCGGCATCGGCTATTTCACCTGGGAGTCGTACACGCTGCAGAACTATGCCGATATCGTTCTCGGAATGGTGTTGATCGGAATGCTCGGCATGGGAAGCAGCTATCTTTTGCGTCGAATTGGAGCGGCGTTGACGCCGTGGCATACGCCCGAGGAATTACGCAGATGAGCCGTCGTGAACTCAGCGTGCGGCACAAGGGCGGCCGCATCGATGCCGAGCATGTCTCGATCACGCTTGGGAGCGGCGCGGATGCCTTTGAGGCTGTGCAGGACGTCAGCTTCGCCATCGAGCCGGGCGAATTCGTGTGCATCCTCGGCCCTTCGGGGTGCGGAAAGTCTACGCTTCTCGGCGCGCTGGCCGGGCACATCAAGATTGCGAAGGGCAGTCTTCATGTCGATTCCGAGAACGTCGGGGGGCCGCATCCCGATCGCGGCATCGTCTTCCAGCATCACACGCTCTTTCCGTGGAAATCGGCGCGGGACAACGTTGCGTTCGGGCCGAAGATGCGCGGCATCGGCAAGGCGGAACGACGGCGACTGGCGAGTGAAATGCTCGAACTCGTCGGCTTGAGTGACTTCGCGCATCGCTATCCGAAGCAGCTTTCTGGCGGTATGCAGCAGCGCGTCGAGATTGCGCGCGTTCTGGTGAACCGGCCGCGTCTTTTGCTAATGGACGAGCCGTTCGGCGCGCTCGATGCGTTGACGCGATTGATGATGCAGGAGCTGTTGCTCGCAATTTGGCAACGCGTGCCGACAACGATCGTCTTCGTCACGCACGATATCGACGAAGCGTTGTTTCTGGCGGACCGGATCATCGTGATGAGTCCACGTCCCGGCCGAATTCTCGAAGTAATCGAAGTGCCGTTCGCGCGTCCTCGCCCGACGGAAATCATGGCGTCGCAGGAATTCGGGAAATTGAAGGCGCACTGTCTCTCGCTGTTGCGCTCGACGCTGGATCGCAATGTTCTGCAGCGGCTCAGCCCACTGGGGATCGCAGCAGACGCGCGCAACTGACCGCAGCGCCTTATGAAGTAATCGCATATCGACTGCATTTTTTCTTGGTACGGCATCGCGCCGGGCCGCGCTTAGAAGTTTCAGGATTCATTCTGCATGCTTCAGCAGCGCGTCTGACGATGATCGCGGCGAAATTCATCAACGACGGGGATCTCATGAGCTTGGACAAGATCGTCGATGGACTCACTGAGGTTGAGTGCGACGTCCTTGTAATTGGTGGCGGAACGGCGGGGCCGATGGCGGCGCTGAAGGCCAAGATGAAAAATCCGAACGCCAAGGTGATTTTGCTCGAGAAAGCGAACGTCAAGCGTTCCGGTGCCATCAGCATGGGCATGGACGGTTTGAACAACGCCGTCATTCCAGGTCATGCGACGCCCGAGCAATATACAAGAGAGATCACCATCGCGAACGACGGCATCGTCAACCAGAAGGCCGTTCTGAAATACGCGGAGCAATGTTACTCCATCATCCAAGAGCTGGATAAATACGGCATTCGCTTTCAGAAGAACGAGAACGGCGACTTCGACGTCAAGAAGGTGCATCACCTCGGCACCTACGTGCTGCCTATGCCCAATGGCGATACGGTGAAGAAGGCGCTCTACCGCCAGCTTCGACGCGTGCAGCTTCTCATCTCGAACCGGTACATTGCGACGAGACTGCTTCAGGGAAAGGACGGCCGGGTGGCCGGTGCGATCGCGGTCAATACGCGAACGGCGGAGTTCCTTGTCATCAAGGCGAAGGCCGTCATTCTTTGCATGGGGGCTGCGGGACGCCTCGGCCTTCCGGCTTCGGGTTACCTTTTCGGTACCTATGAGAACGCAGCAAATTCGGGCGATGGCTACGCGATGGCCTACCACGCCGGCGCGAAACTCGCGAACCTCGAGTGCTTCCAGATCAATCCGCTGATCAAGGATTACAACGGGCCGGCTTGCGCGTATGTCGCCGGACCGTTCGGGGCATACACGGTCAATAACGAGGACGCGCGCTTCATCGAATGTGATTACTGGTCAGGACAGATGATGCTGGAGTTCTACAACGAGCTTCAGTCAGGTAAGGGACCCGTCTATCTGAAGCTCAATCATTTGCACGAGAACACGATCTCGGAAATCCAATCCATTCTGCACAAGGTCGAGCGGCCGTCGCGCGGGCAGTTTCACGCCAATCGAGGAACCGATTACCGCAGCAACAAGATCGAGATGCACGTTTCCGAAATCGGGTTCTGCTCGGGGCATAGTGCCTCCGGCGTCTTTGTCGATGAATTTGCGCGGACGACCGTGCCGGGTCTTTATGCTGCGGGCGACATGGCGAGCGTTCCGCACAGCTACATGCTCGGTGCCTTCACCAACGGGTCGATTGCAGGCCAACACGCGAGCGACTTTGCCAAAGACGTCGACTTTGCCGCTTACGATCCGGAGGATATCGCGCGCGAGCGCGAGCGCGTTCTGGCTCCAACGCGGCGCGAGGATGGCATTCCGCCCAACCAGATCGAATACAAGACACGCCGTTTCGTGAACGACTATCTGCAACCTCCGAAAGTGCCGCAAAAATACCGGCTGGCACAGTCCCGCTTTGCCGAGGTTCGTGAAGACATGGAAACGGGGATGATTGCGCGGAACGCGCATGAGCTTCTTCGGGCGCTGGAAGCGTCCTCGATTCTCGATTGTGCGGATATGGCTGCCTGCTCTTCGCTGTTTCGAACCGAGAGCCGTTGGGGGCTTTATCATTTGCGTACGGACTATCCTGTCCGGGATGATGAGAACTGGTTCTGTCATACGCTTCTCGGCAAGACCGATGGGCGGATGACTTGCGAAAAGCGGGCTGTTGATCCTTACGTCGTGCCGATCGAAGACGATGAAAAGGACATTTATTACCGCCAACGCATCGAAGCGCGGGCTTGATCCATTCAGCAGAGTTTCAGGGGAGTTCCATCATGCCGCTGGCAAATACGCCGACGAGCGTTCCCGTCGTCGTGGATAATGAGAAGTGCATTGCCGACAAGGGGTGCACCGTTTGTGTCGACGTCTGTCCGCTCGATGTGCTGCGGATCAGCGAGCTGACGAACAAAGCCTACATGGCTTACGACGAATGCTGGTACTGCCTGCCGTGCCAGTGCGACTGCCCGACGGCGGCGCTGACCGTGAACATTCCTTTTCTTCTCAAATAATCAGGAGCGCGCCAGGAGACGATGGCAGGCATATTCGAGGACACCGCCGATCTGGATGAACTGGCTGAGGCGCTTCGTTCCGCTGATGCGGGCGAACGCCGGGTTGCGATCCTTGCGCTCGCCGATTCCGGACTGCCAGATGCAGTTCCATTGCTCGCATCGGCGGCGCGAGATGTCGATTCCGGTATCCGCCTGCAGGCGGCAGTCGCGCTTGGGTCTTTCGATGGCGTCGAGGCCGCGGATGCTCTCACCAGGGCCTTGACGGATGCTGATCCGGCCGTCGCACGGGCTGCGGCCGAAAGCCTGGCGGAGCTCAAGGATCCGCGAAATGTGGACGTGATCCTGCCCTTCGTCGCGCATCCCTCGGCTTTCGTCAAAGAGGCGGCGTTGCGTGCACTCAAGGAGCTGAGGCGGCCGGAGGCATTGAAGCCAGCGCTTGGCTCGATGCGCGATCCGAATGCGGCGGTTCGTATTCAAGCCGTCGGCGTGATCGGATTTTTGAAGCTGGAGGAATCCGTGCCTGCGCTTCGGTCGGCTGCGAGCGATAGCGACGCGACTGTTCGGAGAGCAGCGATCAACGCACTTGCGTTCTCGCAGGCGCCATCCTCCTCCGAGGCTATCGCGCGTGCGCTTGGCGACTCCGAGTGGCCTGTGCGTGAGGGCGCCGCGGAGGCGCTTGGCCGAAGTCGTGGCGGGGCCTCTGCCAAAGAGGCGCTCATTGCGCGCCTCGACGATGAGTTCTGGCAAGTGCGGCTCAAGGCCATTCGCAGTTTGGCGGCGCTGAAAGTCCGAGCCGCCGCGCTTTCAATCGCCCAGAGTCTTACGCACCCCCAGCCCAACATGCGCAAGGAAGCTGCCGCTGCCCTCGGAGAGTTGAAGGCCAGCGAAGCTCGCGCGCATCTTGAAAGTGCTGCCGACGACATCGATGCCGATGTTCGAAAGAACGTGCGTTGGGCGCTCAGCCAACTCGGTTGAGCGGCGGCCTTCTCCCACGCGTCAGGCTAAGAGTGTCGCATTGCGATTCCAGTTGATCAGGCCAGTGGGCGAAAACGGGTGGCCTCGCTTCAGATGTTCGTCTCCGGTCAGTAACTCGGCGTCGCGAATATCGTTCTCAGTCAGATGCGGGGCGCAGAGTTCGATGAACCGATAGACAAAGCCCCTCTGCAGGCGCCCGCGACGGATGGCGATGCTGGTGGTGCTGGGCGCAATCTGCTCGGCGCAATCAAGTACGGTCAGTCCGGGATCGCGCGCCGCATCATAGGCCATGGGCGCTATGATCCCTATGCCCAATCCCGACGCGACATAGGCCTTGATGACATCGGCATCGAGGGCGGTCATCGAAATTTGCGGCACGACGTTGGCGTTATCGAAGGCTTCGTCGATGCGGGGGCGGCCGGTGATGCCGGTATCGTAGGTGATGATCGGATACTGCGAGAGCTCCTCGAGGGTAACGGCCTTGCGGTTCTCGAGTGGGTGCCCGACCGGCGCCACGATAATATGGCTCCACACGTAGAATGGAAGTGCAAGGATCTCTTCGACGTCGGCAAAGACATCGGTGCCAATGCCGATATCGGCCTCTCCGGCGAGTAGAAGCGCTGCGATATCCTTCGGATTGACCTGACGCAGGTCGAGCCGGACTGCCGGAAAGCTCTGCTTGAATTTCACGACGATATCGGGGAGTGCGTAACGCGCTTGGGTATGCGTCGTCGCAATCTGCAGGATACCCTGATCCTGGATCGCAAACTGCGCTGCCGCCTGTTTGATATTGTCGGCTTCGAAGAGGACGCGCTCGGCTATTCGGGCAACGTCGGAGCCGAGATCCGTCAGGCCGAGAAGGCGCTTGCCACGGCGAACGAAGAGCGGAGAGCCCAGTTCTTCCTCGAGTTCCCTGATCTGCTTGCTGACGCCTGACTGCGAAGCGAATATAGCATTCGCAACCTCCGTTATATTGAACTTGTACCGAATTGTTTCACGGAGAATTCGCAGCTGTTGGAAGTTCATCGCCCCTCTCTATTTTCGTCCGCCGCACTCAGTCAGGCGCCACTGGCAACAACGAATCCTGTCCATTAGTGCTTTTGGTCTACGTCACAAGTTATGACCTTCGTCGACCAAACCAATGAACTTCTTCTTCTTTTGATATTCGCGCGACGAAATTTGCAGCGGCGCAAGTTGCAAGCGTTTCGCGTCCGGCGCTTCGGACGCCTAAGTCGTTAAATCAGATTTTCTGGCGCTATTTTGGAATGCGGAATTTTGTGACGCCATTTGCGCGGGAAGGAATTTGCTTATCGCTGTATTTGTAATATGCATTGTTGAAAACGTAATAACGAAGGAGGCGTCTCATGAAGCGGAACTTTCTTCCTTTCACGGTGTCACTCGCGGTCTTATCGCTCGGTGCACTGCCGGCTGCTGCCGGGCAAAGAGCCCACGCATACAGCCCGGAGGGCTCGGTAACGGCTTGCAGCCGATATGGGCACGGCACCTGCTATACGGCCGGGCTGCTGGCAGGGCGAGACGGCAAGAAGCTCGTGCTTCATCGCGGCACAGCGATCGACTGCGGCAGGGATTGCGAAGGCACGCTCAGGGAAGCGACGGTCGATTTCTGGGATACGATGCGCGAGAATGGCGGCTGAATTTCAGCCACCTGCCATCCGCAAAATTCGAGGGCCGCGTCTTCTGCAAGACGCGGCCCTCGCTTTAAGTCGCTTTGGGATAATTACCTAGACGGGGTGAAGAGGCACTTCCCTACGGCGATCAAAACTTGATCTGTGCACCAGCCGTTATGAACTGAATGGAGTCGAGGTTTGCATCCCGCCTGTCTCCGGCCGTGTTCACTCCAGTGACGTCGAGCTGAACGTTTTTGTAATCGATGTAGAGGTCGACAACTTCGCTCAGGTTCTGATTAAGGCCGATGCTCCAACCGCGGATCTGTGAGCTGTCGACATACCACGTTCCTGTTGAGAACAATGAGGAGACGTTGAGCGGCGAGCTTATGCTGGTCGAGGAATTCGTCGTAAATCCAGCGCCACGATCGAGGTTGAAGTATTCACCGAAGATCGTGGTTTTGCCGATCGGAAGGAACTTGCGTTCAATACCGGCCTGAAGGGTCCAGAAGCTGGTATCTTCGTCGACATTGCGGTTAATGTTGGCATTAGTATAGAGCGTTTGGAGACCCGCATCGTGCAGCCGGCCCCATGCGCCAGATGCGTAAAGGCCGGTTTCAACGTGCAGGATCGATCCGCTAAGGCCGACTTCGCTCGTGTCACCCGCACCACGCGTAACCGCAGAGGCATGAGTGGGGGTCGTAAAGTCGTTCGATGCCGTGTATGCGATGCCGCCGGCCAGTTTGAAGCCGGAAAATTCTCCAGCGTAGCGAAGGCCAATGCTCCAGATATCATCTTCGCCCCATGAGGCAGACGCCGTGAAGCCAGCAATGGTCGGCGCGTCGTATTTGACGACGTTGAAGCGGTGGCCTTCACCTGGGGCCGACTGCTGAGCGCCCGGCGCAACGAACTGGCCGTAACGATTGCTGGTGCTCAGGACGCCGTCTTTCCGGCGTACGTAAAAGCCGGAGCCGCCGTCACCAAACGTATTGCCCCAGCTGTTCGTGAAGGCGAAGTGGTTGGTGTTTGCGAGGTTGATTTCGGTGATGCCGTCAGCTGCGTCTGACGTCTGACCGACCCAGACCTTACCGTAGTCCTTGCCGGCGATGTACCAGGCGCTGTGGCGAACGCTGACGCCATTATCGCTCGAGGCGCTGTTCTGGCTCGAACGATCTTCGCGGTTGCCACGGATGCCGAGCTCGAGCAGGTAGCCTGCCGTCCAGCCCTTGGTGATTTCTGCCTGACCGAGGAAGCGAACACGATCCTGCGCGGTTTCATTGGTTACGATGTAAGCATTGCGCTCGCGTCCGTCATCCCAGCCCAATATAGCTTCGTTGACGAAGCCCGAGACCGTGAGCGACACTTTGCGGTTGCCCTTACGAGCCGTCGTCGCCTCGAGTTCAGCGACGCGTTCTTCGAGGTCGGCGCAGCAATTCCCTCCGAGATCCGCTGCTGACGCAGGCGCTGTGCCTGCAAGCGCCAATCCCGCGGCAGCTATGCCAGCAGCGAAGCTTGCTGGTCTGTAAGTCCCCCCGAACATTCCGATACCTCCAAGGTAAAAAACAATCTTGTCGGCGCCGCGTGACGTTCACCTCGCACTTTCGAGGTGTTGTCAGCCGGGTTGAACGGCACATCCCCTGAGTGCCGGTCATCGCCGGATAGGCCCGATGGAGGCCGAATAAATCTGAGGGAGGCTTGAATATGAAATGAGATTAATTCCGACGTATAGGAACGAGTTGGTTCTTTTGATTGAACGAAAAGTGGAATGCAGGAGTAATCTCGAATTTGGAGATTTGCTTATCGCAGAAATGCACTTCGCGAATTGCGAAGCCGGTAATTTTCCGTCTTGATAGGTGACTAAAGAGGATATGTTGGAAAGTCGGTCTTGATATCGTTCTTTGGAAATCGCTTTTGGTCGCGACGCTTTCATTCGGCTCACGGAACGCCGAGCGCGCTGCGCCGCGTTTAGAAGAGCGTTGTTGCGGCATCGCCACAACAATTCTCGTCTCGAGAGATCGCCAAGTCTGTTTCGTTGGTGTGGAGCGTCGCGTTAAGCGGCCTTCATGCAGAATAAAATGCACGAGCGCTTAAGAACGTTGTGGCCGTTGAGCCGCGTGTGTGTCCTCGCGCGCTTGCTCTGCGCTCCTATCGGGCGGCGCGAGGCACCTGGACGACTGTACTTCTTAAAACGTCGCGGTGGTGAGGTGGCGGGGGCGCGCGCCGGTTCCGCTTTAGCGGAACTTCTGGCGCGCCAGTTTTGGATGAGTGCTCAGATTAGCGAGTGGTGCCGAGCTTGGCATAGGCTTCAATCTCAACCTTCTGCCAGGGCCGCAGCATCGAGGTGACTTGAACCAAGGTGCTAGCCGGGCGAACGGCATCGAACATTTCGAGATGCGCCTTCGCCACCGCTTCCGCGTCATTGATATCGCGCAAATAGACCACCGTGCGAACGACATCCGTGGCCGAAGCCCCAGCATCCTTCAGGGCTTTGTCGACGATCGCCAGGGCGGCGCAAGCTTGCGCGTAGGCATCGCTCTTTTCATGGGCAGGCGGGGCGCAGGTCCCCGAAACATGAACATCATCTCCACATCGAACGGCGCGGGAGTATCCAAAGACAGACTCGTAGGCTCCCCCCGACGAGATGTTCACGCGTTTGCTGCCGCCGCGACCTGACATGCTCTTCTCCATATGGCTAGAAGTTTGCGGCATCGCGAATCCGATACCACGTTTCGAAAAATGGGACGGCGAGCTTCGCGACCGGCTGCGCGGGGAATGCCGGGAATGCCAAATCGTCGAAAGAGGTCTTGCCGTCGGGATTGTCGAGCACCTTCAGAGCAATCTTGGTGCCGAAGTACGTCGCGCGCGAAACTCCCGTTCCGCAGTAGCCAAGGGCGTAATGGATGCCGGACTTCGTGCAGCCGATATGGGGAACTTCATCGTACGTGTAGCCGATCTGGCCATCCCAAGCGTGTGTGATCGCGACGTTTCCGAGGTCCGGGAAGACATGCAGCATGTCACGGGCGAGATGACGGAACGCGGCCGCCGACTTCTTGGGCGCGAGCCTGCCGATGCGGCCGCCCCAGATAATCCGTCGCGCATCCGGTGCTCCGCGAAAATAATAGAAGACCCGGTTCGTGTTGCCGTACACGCGATCGCTGGGAAGCAACCTATTAAAGAGAGCTTCCGGCAATTCAGCTGTCGCGATCAGAGCCGAGCCCACTGGGACGATGCGGCGGCCAAGCTCGGGGACAAGTCCATCGGTATAGCCGTTCGTCGCGATGATCACGTCTTTCGCGATCGTCACGCCGCGATTGGTCACCACCCGGAACTCCGATCCGACAGGGATGATATTTTGCACCGGCGTGTGATCCAGCACCTTGCCGCCCGATGCCTTGATCCGCTGCATAAGCCCCGCGTGGTAGAGCGCCGGATGCAATGAGGCATCGTTCGGGAGAAGCGAGCCGCCGAAGAAGCGCTCGGTGCCGATTTCCGAGTGTTGATCGGCGCGGGGCACCATGCTGCTTTCGACGCCGGCGATGTCTTTCAAATCGCGCATGTCTTGCGCCATCGCCTCATAGTGCTCGGGGCGAACAGCGGCGCGGAAACGTCCGCAGCGGCGAAAGTGACAGTCGATATTTTCTTCCGTAATCAGCGCGGCGATGTGGTCGAGCATTCTCGTCCCTTCGCGCAGCATCGCTTCGGCTTTCTTGCGACCGCGCAATGCGATCAGCTTCTTGACGCGAAATTTCTGATTGCCGCTGCCGATTTGGCCGCCGTTCCGCGTGCTTGCGCCGAAACCTGCGGGACCCCGCTCGAAAACAACCGCTTGCCGTCCGTTTCTGAGAAGCGTCAGCGCCGCGGACAGACCCGTAAATCCTGAGCCGACGATTGCGACGTCGCATCTGCGGGGCACCGACTCTTCAGATTCGATTTCCGCGTCTGAAAGAGCTTCCCACCAGTACGGCCGGAAAATCGGAGATTTCGCGCCGTACACATTGCCGGTGGCGAGCTGACTAGCAGTCAGCTGCGTAGACGGTTGCTCGTCGGTTGTTGGCATCCGCCTCTCCGAAGGTCTCATTCAAAATCTGTATTTCATACGCTACAAAAATATTGCATATGGTGCAAGTCGATTGTAGCGTCGTCCGCAGCAGGTTTTAGACGCAAAAAAATATTGGGCCAGGGGAGACGCGCGAAATGAAGGACGTGGCAGACCACTGGGCTTGGCGGCGTGCGCCGGGCCAATACGCAACGCCGAGCAACATCGACCTCGCAGGTGCGAAACAATTTCTCGCGCAGAACCACGTGCGCTACGTCCTCGCCCAGTTCGTCGACATTTACGGCGTTGCGAAAAGCAAGGCGGTTCCCGTCGATCATCTCGAAGATATTTTGACGGATGGCGTTGGGTTCGCGGGAGGCGGCGTCTTCGGCCTGCGTCTCGAGCCCCATGAGCCGGAATACATGGTGGTGGGTGATCTATCGACCCTTACTCTTGTTCCCTGGGCACCCGGTTATGCACGGATGATGGGCACGGGGACTGTCAACGGAAAGCCCCACGCTATTGATACGCGAAACATCCTCAAGAGCCAGATCGAGCGGCTGGGAAAACGCGGGTGGACTCTCCTCACTGGAATAGAGCCGGAATTCTCTCTTCTCGAACGGCGCAGCGACGGCACCGTCGTGCCGTTCGACTCGACCGACTGCCTGCAGAAGCCAGCATATGATTATCGCGGACTGTCACGGGCTCGAACGTTCCTGGAGCGCGTTACGGAATGCCTGCAATCGCTCGGCATCGACGTTTATCAGATCGACCATGAGGACGCGAACGGCCAGTACGAGATCAATTTCAAGTATGCGGACGCTCTGACTTCCGCCGACCAAATCATTCTCTTCAAGATGGCTGCGGCCGAGATCGCCCACGAACTCGGGGCCATCTGTTCTTTCATGCCGAAGCCGAAAAGCTCCATGACCGGCAACGGCATGCACATCCACTGCTCGATCGCGGATGCGAGCGGCAAAAATCTTTTCCACGACGCGTCGGACAAGTCCGGTATGGGCCTGTCGAAACTGGCTTACCATTTCATCGCGGGTATTCTGGCGCACGCTCGGCCGCTCACCGCGCTGCTCGCTCCTTCAGTCAATTCCTACAAAAGGCTCGTCGTCGGGCGTACCGCATCTGGGACGACCTGGGCGCCCGTATTCGTTGCGTATGGAGACAACAATCGTACCGCCATGGTGCGCATTCCATATGGGCGCATCGAGCTTCGGGTCGGCGATTCCGGGATGAATCCCTATCTCGCGCAGGCGGCGCTCATCGCTGCAGGGCTCGACGGCGTCGATCGCGAGTTGAATCCTGGGCCTCCGCAAAACATCAATTTCTACGCGCTGTCGCCGGCTGAAATCGCCGCCAAGAAGATAGAGATCCTCCCGCAGTCCTTGTGCGAGGCGATCGAGGCTCTCGACAAGAGCGCGCTGTTTCGCGAGGCGCTCGGCCGGGACTTCATCGATGAGTTCGTCGCGCTGAAGCGGAGCGAATGGATCGACTACCACCGCCACGTCTCCGACTGGGAGACGCAGCGCTATCTCAGCTTCTTCTAAAAATCCCCTTGTAACTGGAGAATTGTGATGTGCGGCATAGCCGGACTATTCATCAAGCAACGCTCACTTGAGCCACAGCTCGGAGAGCTGCTGACCAAAATGACTTCGACGCTTTGCGGCCGAGGGCCGGATTCGGCCGGCTTCGCAATCTATGGCGCGGGCGAGCAAAGCAAAACCAAACTGACCATAGCGGGACCCTCCGCTTCCTATGACATCGGAGCGGCAGCCGAGCGGCTGAAGCGCGATGTGGCACCGAAAGCCGCGGTATCCGTTCGCTATTCGCATGCGGTCATAACGCTCAATGACGCGGAGCTGCCGAAAGTCGAGGCTTGGCTCGAAGCCAACCTTCCCGAGGTGAATATCGTCAGCGCGGGGCGGCGGCTCGAGATTTTCAAGGAGGTGGGATACCCGGACGACGTCGCCAGGAATTTCGGCATTGCCGAAATGACCGGAACGCACGGGATTACCCACACCCGGATGGCGACGGAATCAGCCGTTACGACGGATGGCGCGCATCCGTTCTCGACGGGTACCGATCAATGTCTCGTGCATAACGGTTCATTGTCGAACCACGCCAGCCTACGCCGCACGCTCCGGCGCGATGGTATCAAGATCAAAACTGAAAACGATAGCGAGGTTGCCGCCGGTTATCTCACGAGGCAAATGCGCGACGGTCAGAGTCTCGGAGAAGCATTGAAATCTGGGCTCAACGATCTCGACGGCTTCTTCACGTTCGTGGTCGGTACCGAGTCAGGCTTCGGCGTCATCCGTGATCCGATTGCCTGCAAACCCGCAGTGATGGCGGAAACCGGCGACTACGTCGCCTTCGCATCCGAATACAAGAGTCTCACCGGGCTTCCAGGCATCGCTTCCGCAAAGGTTTGGGAACCGAAGCCTGCAACGCCCTACTTCTGGGAGCGCAACTAATGCCCAACATTGATCTTGCAAAAACGCCTGTCCGCGAACTCAACGCGGCACTGCATCGCCTCACGCCGGCGACCAATGAAACGCTCTGGACGGTGACGAACCCGGGCGGCGAACACTCCATTGCCGTGGGCGTGGATGCGGATGTCACCATAAATATCCAGGGGAACGCCGGTTACTTCTGCGGCGGCATGAACAAGAACGCGACCATCGTGGTCGATGGTAGCGCCGGTCAGGGCGTCGGCGAAAACATGATGTCCGGCCTCATCCATGTGAAGGGTGATGCAAGCCAAAGCGCGGGTGCGACCGGACGCGGTGGCCGCCTCATCGTCGAAGGAAACGCTTCGGCGCGGTGTGGCATCTCGATGAAGGGTATAGACATCGTCGTGAAGGGCGATATCGGCCACCTTTCTGCATTCATGGGTCAGAACGGTCGGCTCGTGGTTTTCGGTGAGGCCGGTGAAGCGCTCGGCGATTCGCTTTACGAGGCTCGTCTTTACGTTCGAGGTCCGGTTGCCAGTCTCGGCGCGGATTGCGTCGAGAAGGAAATGCGCGAGGAGCACAAAGCGGAGTTGATCGAGCTGCTCGCGTCGTGCGGCGAAGCCTTCAAAATCGATGTGTCCGAGTTCAAGCGCTACGGCTCGGCGCGCAAGCTTTACAATTTCAACATTGATAATGCGGGGGCTTACTGATGACCGAGCACGCAAGAACTTGGCCGACGACTGTGCCGCGCCCGTCAGCGACCTTCGATGATTACACTCTTTCCGAAATTCGCCGCGCAGCGACAACCGGAATCTATGATATTCGCGGCGGCGGCGCGAAGCGGAGGGTGCCGAACTTCGACGACTTACTGTTGCTCGGAGCGTCGATGTCGCGTTATCCGCTCGAGGGATACCGGGAGCGCTGCGGCACCGACGTCGTGCTCGGGACACGGTTTGCCAAGAAGCCGATCAAGCTTTCCATTCCGATCACCATCGCAGGCATGAGCTTCGGTTCGCTGTCAGCGAATGCGAAGGAGGCGTTGGGCCGTGGCGCGTCGCTCGCTGGTACGTCGACGACGACGGGTGACGGCGGCATGACTCCGGAAGAGCGCGGTCAGTCGAAATACCTCGTCTATCAATATCTGCCGTCGCGTTACGGAATGAATCCGGACGATCTTAGAAAGGCCGATGCCATAGAGATCGTTATCGGCCAGGGGGCGAAGCCCGGTGGCGGCGGCATGTTGCTCGGGCAAAAGATATCCGACCGGGTCGCCGCGATGCGCCAATTGCCGAAGGGCATCGATCAAAGGTCGGCTTGCCGGCATCCGGATTGGACGGGCGCCGACGATCTGGAACTCAAGATCCAGGAGCTTCGCGAAATTACCGACTGGGAAAAGCCGATCTATCTTAAGGTCGGCGCCAGCAGGCCCTATTTCGACGTTGCGCTCGCGGTCAAGTCGGGTGCGGACGTCGTGGTCCTGGACGGCATGCAAGGCGGAACGGCCGCGACGCAAGAGGTCTTCATCGAGCATGTCGGCATTCCTTTGCTGTCGGCGATCAGGCCCGCCGTGCAAGCGCTTCAGGATCTCGGCATGCACCGGAAGGTTCAGCTCATCGTTTCCGGCGGAATTCGCAACGGAGCGGACGTTGCGAAGGCGCTCGCGCTTGGCGCGGATGCCGTCGCGATCGGCACCGCGGCGCTCGTTGCACTCGGCGACAACGATCCGAAATGGGAGAAGGAATACGCGGCGCTCGGTACACGGGCCGGGTGTTACGACGATTGGCATGAGGGGAAAGACCCGTCCGGCATCACGACCCAAACGCCGGCGTTGATGAGCCGCCTCGATCCCGTCTCTGCGGGACGCCGGCTCGCAAACTATCTCAAAGTGCTGACGCTCGAAGCACAAACCCTCGCCCGCGCATGCGGTAAAAACCACCTGCACAATCTGGAGCCCGAGGATCTTGTTGCCTTGACCCTCGAGGCGGCCGCGATGGCAAAAGTTCCGCTTGCGGGAACGTCTTGGATTCCGGGTTCGGGGATCTGAGACATTGGGCGCGCTGGTGGGACGCTCACCGCCAGCGCGCCCCTTTTACTCAGGATGATAGAAGATAATCGCCAGGAACCTGATTTTTTCATCCAATAGCTTTTCAGGCCCGTGCACGACGTCCCCGGAGAAGGTGAAAGCGTCGCCCGGTTCGACAAGGTAGGTCTTGTCGCCGAACCTGTATTCCATCCGGCCTTGCAGCATATAAATGAATTCCGTGCCCGGATGGCTGAAGCGCGGATAGGTTTCGCTCTTCTTGTCCATCTGAATGAAGAACGGCTCAAATAGCTTGGTCGGGCCGCGATCATAGGCCAACAGGCGATACGTGTGCCCATACTTCGTGCCGACGCGCACCACTTCCATTTGTTCGTCGCGCTTTACGAGCTGCGCGCTCGCCTGTTTCGCTTCGGTTTCCTTGAAGAGATCGCCGAGACCGATACCCACCGCTGCCGCTAATCTTTCCAACGCATCGAGGCTGGCCGTCGCCATGCCGTTTTCGATGCGGCTCAGCATAGCGCTAGACAGATCAGCCCCCGCACTCAAGTCCGCGAGCGTCAGATTGGCTTCCAGGCGGCGGCGCTTCAGCACGATGCCGATGCGCTGCTCGAGGGAGAGGTTGGCGAAGTCCTTGTCATACAGTTGTTCTTCTTCCTCCGCCTGACCCTTCGGCTTTGTTGAGGGGGCGCGCGGAACTTTGGCCTTCGGCTTTTCTCTGACCATGCTGCTTTGCTTCAGGTTGATTTGGCCATGAGAGTAAACGGGAATTTCGGGCGGCGCAATTTTTGAGCAGCGGTACCCGCAAACCAGCTTCATACGACGGCACGGTGCTTCGCATTGCAGCAAATGCAACTGTTTTTAATGCACGCAATGCAAATTACTTGCTGTGTATGCAATTTTATGACTGAATGCCGCACACATAAATTCAAATCGCCAGGAGGAATGGCATGAATATAGTGGACGGGACGAGGGGCGCGTCTATTGCGCATGCTGCGAGCGAGCCTGGTGGGCTCCATCGCACGATCGACTGGAAAGGCGCATTTTGGATCGCGAGCGGTGTCCCCGCACTTGTGCTGATCTCGATCGGCGGCATGGGAGCAGCCGCAGGAAAGCTGGCCTTCCTTGTGTGGGCGATCTCGGTCTCGATGGGTTTCCTCCAATCCTTCAGTTATGCCGAGATCGCCGGACTTTTCGCAAACAAGTCGGGCGGCGCCGCCGTCTATGGGGCGGCCGCTTGGCTGCGATATAGCAAGCTCATCGCGCCGCTATCGGTCTGGTGCAATTGGTTTGCATGGACACCGGTTCTTTCGCTCGGCTGCGCGGTCGCAGCCGGATATATCTTGAACGCCGTGGCTCCGCTCCCCGTCTTCTCTCCAACGTCGCCCGAAGTCGTCGGCTGGCTGCAGGATGCGCACAACGCTGCCGCGATCGCCGGAAAATCGGCCGAAGAGGCGGCGAAGATCGCAATCACTGCGCTCACGGACGCGGGGACGCCTGAGCTACGATCATTCAAGCTGGTAAGCTTTTCATTTCTTGGCCTGGCCAATATCGAGGTCGGCGCGACCTTCTTCATCGGCGCGGCTCTGATGTTAATGTGCTTTGCCATTCAGCACCGGGGCGTTTTGGGAACCGCCCGCATCCAGATGTGGATCGGTTTGTTGGTTCTGGTCCCGATGGCGATCGTCGGCATCGTACCGTTTTTCAACGGCAGCATAAATTACGCGAATTACACTCCGCTCGTTCCGCCCAACGGCGCCTGGAACAACGGGGGATGGACGTATTTTCTAGGTGCGCTGTTTATCGCGGGCTGGTCGACCTACGCGTTCGAGACGGCCGTCTGTTACACGCGTGAATTCAAAAATCCGGCAAAGGACACGTTCAAGGCAATCCTGTGGGCCGGCGTGGTTTGCGTTATCTTGTATTCGCTGGTCGCGGCAACTTTCCAGGGCCATCTCGGCCTTGAAGGAATGGCGCAGCCCGGCATCGTCGACGGAACAGGCGTTGCGGCGGCTATGGGCGATATGGTCGGCGGAAACAGCCCCATTATCGTTCATCTCCTCGAGATGATGATGATTCTCGCCCTGATCCTCGCAATCATGATGGCGATGGCTGGGTCTTCCCGCACTCTTTATCAGGGCGGCGTTGATGGCTGGCTTCCGAAATATCTCGGTCACGTGAACGAACACGGCGCGCCGACGCGTGCGATGTGGACCGATCTGATCTTCAACTTGTTCCTGCTGACCTTCGCGGCTTCCGACGCGACTGCCTACTATCTGATCCTTGCGATTTCGAACGTCGGCTACATGATCTTCATTTTCTTGAACCTGCAGTCCACTTGGATTCATCGCATCGATAGCCCGAACATTCCGCGGCCGTATCGGGCTCCAAACTGGCTTGTTGCTGTCAACGCTCTGCTGGGTTTTGTGAACCTCGTCCTCATGGGCGCGGGTGCCAAGACCTGGGGCAACGCCAATGCACTCTGGTACGGATTGGCTTTCGCCGCCCTTATCATTCCGGTCTTTCTGTACAGACACTACATCCAGGACAAGGGCCGCTTTCCGAACCACATGCTCGAAGATCTGGATCTCAAAGGCCAGGATCTCGGGGAACGGCGCGCGGGATTTTTGCCGTATCTGACCTTGCTTCTCGCGGCGGCCGTGGTGCTTGCATCGAACTACTACTTCCAGCTTCCTCCTGCTTAAAAGACTGCGGGTTCAGCGTTCGAACACGTGGAACCCGTAGCCTCCACGCTTAGGCCGCGCCACAATCCCTTCTGGGGGTTGTGGCGATCGCAACTTCGAGGCCGCCGAATGTTCGATGACCCAGCGTTTCCGATCATTTTCTTTATGGTGAGCGTCTTTGTCTTCTGCGTCGTCCTGCTCTGGGCGCTGGCTCGGGCATGGGAAAAGGCGCTGGCCCCAAGGCAAATTCAAAGCGCGAAAGAGCGGACCCACGCAATCAGCCGCGCCCATCAAGATGTTGACCAGCCGGCTTGCTTCATCAATCGAGACAATCAGAGTACGCCACAAAAGTGAGGCAGGGTTCGTTGGCGCATGCCTGAAGCACGACCGCCCGAAGCGGCGGGAGACGACGGCCTGCCTCCGTCATTTTCTCTATCCGGCAAAGAGATCACCAGGCGAGAGACAGCGCGACCTCACCGGGCATGCCTCCAGGGAAACTTATGATTTCCGCGCGAAGCTTGTAGCCGAGCGGCCGCAGTTCATGGTCGTAGAACTCGTAGGCATCCTTCGCGAAGCCCGTCAGCGTTGTTGGCCATTCGGGATCTGCAATATTGATCCGCCGGCCTCCGTCGCTGCAGAAGCTCGATGGAAAGGTGACGACCTGAAGGTGATGTTGTCCATTCTTGGCCGCTATGCGAACTGCATTGTTTATGCGTTCGATAGCTTCCGGCGCAACCTTGCGCGCCATGAAGGCTTCTTGCAGCTCTTTGTGCTCCTGCTTCTTCTTTTGCTTGAGGGCTCGCTCGCGCTCTAGCTCCGCCATTTCCGCGTCGGAAGCGATCATCTGCAGGTCTTCGGGTCGCAACAGTCCAGGCATGGAAGTTCTCCTTTGCCAACCGTGGCGGACATGCGGCCATCAATGGCGCTTCGAACGGCTCCGAGCCGCTGACGCCGAGGGAGAGCGGCCATGTGCGGCCGTTTGCCGATGGTCAGTCTGCATATCAACCGCGGTCAGGATATGCCGACCTTGTCGAAACGCAAGGCGCGAGCGATCGTAGTGTGTCGGCGGCGGAGGAAATTACGGCGGCATTGCCGGGCCGTTCCCAGTAACTTTAGTGAATTCCAGCAAGCTTCGTTAATTGATTGGAACGCGCATTCGGTAGCGGCACGAACTGTTGCGGTCGAACGCGTGCGGTATAATTCTAGAACAGAGATTCCTGACAACGACCGTGCACAAATAGCCCTGCGGTCAAGGTCCAGAAATGAACCCCACGGCCATTGATCCCGCCGCTTCGGCGGCTCCGAAGCAAACGCAATTGCTACGTCCACGACAAACGAGCGATCGGCACAGCTTGTTGCGCTGGCTGCCGGGCCTGCAAATTTTGCAGCATTACAAACTGGATTGGCTGCGAAGCGACATCGTTGCCGGCCTCGTCCTCGCGACGATGCTTGTGCCGGTCGGCATTGCCTACGCCGTCGCTTCGGGTCTGCCGGGTATATATGGTTTATACGCCACCATTGTTCCTTTGCTCGTCTACGCGCTCGTCGGGCCGAGCCGCATCCTCGTGCTCGGTCCCGACTCGTCGCTTGCGGCCGTTATCCTTGCTGTCGTCTTGCCTCTGTCGGCGGGAGATCCAATGCGCGCGGTGGCGCTCGCAAGTGCCATGGCGGTCGTCTCCGGCATCGTCTGCGTTGGCGCCGGATTGGCAAAGCTCGGCTTCGTTACGGAGCTTCTCTCGAAGCCTATTCGCTATGGTTACATGAATGGGATCGCCCTAACGGTGCTGCTCAGCCAGGTGCCAAAGCTTCTTGGATTCTCGGTCGAGAGCCAGGGGCCATTGCGCGACCTTTGGGCGATCTTCAACGGTGTTGTGAATGCGCGCGTGAACTGGGTCGCTTTCGCAATCGGCGCGAGCACATTGGCGGCAATATTCCTCTTCAAGCGATTGAGGGTCGTGCCGGGCATATTGATCGCGGTCGCCGTAGCAACTGTTATCGTGGGCAGCTTCGGTCTCGCTAAGGGTGCAGGAATTTCCGTGCTCGGGCCGTTGCCGCAGGGACTGCCTGCATTTGAAATTCCTTGGATCAATAGGTCGGATTTGATGACGGTCATCTACGGCGGTCTCGCCGTTGCGCTGATTTCATTCGCCGATACGTGCGTCCTTTCTCGCGCTTATGCGGCGCGAACGCGAACCTATGTTGATCCCAACCAGGAGCTTGTCGGTCTCGGCGCGGCAAACCTGGGTGCCGGGTTCTTTCAGGGCTTTCCGATCAGCAGCAGCTCGTCGCGCACGCCTGTCGCGGAAGCGGCTGGCTCCAAGACGCAGATGACGGGCGTTGTCGGTGCGCTTGCGGTCGCCATTCTCATCATGGCGGCGCCGAACCTATTGCAGCACTTGCCGACAAGCGCACTCGCCGCGGTCGTTATCGCGTCGGCCATTGGACTGTTCGAGATCAAGGACCTTCTCCGCATCTATCGGATGCAGAAATGGGAATTCTGGCTTTCCATGCTTTGCTTTGCGGGTGTCGCGACGTTTGGTGCGATCCAGGGGATCGCGCTTGCCGTCGTTATCGCCATCATTGAATTCCTCTGGGATGCGTGGCGCCCTCACTTCGCTGTTCTTGGCCGCGCGGAGGGCGTGAGGGGGTTTCACGATATCAGCCGTTATCCCGACGCGCGCGTCATCCCCGGCCTTGTTCTCTTTCGCTGGGATGCGCCGCTATTTTTTGCCAATGCGGAGCTGTTTCAAGAAACGGTGATTTCTGCTGCCGAGAAATCACCGACGCCCGTGCGGTGGGTGGTCGTGGCGGCCGAACCGGTCACCAGCGTCGATGTCACGGCAGCGGACGTTGTGGCCGAACTGGACCGAACGCTACGAGAGGCCGGAATAAAGCTCGCGTTTGCGGAACTGAAAGACCCCGTCAAAGACAAACTGAAACGCTTCGGACTGTTCACGCAGTTTGGTGAACAGTCGTTCTTCCCGACGATTGGCGCGGCAGTCGACGCTTATCTCGCTGCCTCTCCTGTCGCTCAGGCGGATCGGGAAGACAAGCGTCCGTGACAATTGCCGACGGCGATGGCTGCGATGTGGAACTGGCTGCTTGGATTTGCTCCTGTCGCGATTGCGCTCGAACGCTTCGCGCCCACACATTTCACACTGATCTTTGTTACAGCGGCGTTGGCTATCCTTCCGCTGGCCGCTTGGCTCGGACGCGCTACGGAGCAACTCGCGGACCGCGCAGGTGAAGGTGTTGGCGGCCTGCTCAATGCGACGTTCGGCAATGCTGCCGAGCTCATCATCGCCCTCGCCGCCTTGCAGGCGGGGCTTCACGATGTGGTCAAGGCCACGATCGTCGGCTCGATTGTTGGAAATATCCTCCTCGTGCTCGGCGCAGCCATGCTGGCCGGCGGCCTACGCTATCGCGAGCAGCATTTCAATGTTGCCGGTGCTCGCGCGCAAGCGACGATGCTGACGCTTGCCATGATCGCGCTTGTCATTCCGGCCGCCTACAGTGCGCTGGTCGGAGGTCAATACGCCGGAGGCGAGCGCGCGCTGAGCATATCGATCTCGCTGGTGCTGCTGGTCGTTTACGTCCTTTTTCTTGTGTTCTCCTTGTGGACGCATCCGTCGTTTTTTCTTAGCTCCCAACCCGCCGATAAAGATGCCCACGGAGAGGTCTGGTCCGCGAGGAGAGCTGGTACGGTGCTGGCAATCTGTACGGGGGCGATCGCGTGGCTGAGCGAAATTCTTGTCGGCTCGATCGAGCCGACTGCGCATGCCTTCGGTCTCAGCGATGTTTTCGTCGGTGTCTTCGTCGTTGCAATTCTGGGGAACGCCGCCGAGCATGCCACAGCCGTTACAGCAGCACTCAAGGATCGCATGGACCTCAGCTTGTCCATCGCGATCGGTTCGAGTGTCCAGGTCGCATTGTTCGTTGCGCCTGTCCTGGTGCTCGCTAGCTTGTTCATCGGGCCGCAGCCGATGGATCTCTTGTTCGGCAAGGGTCTGTTGCTCGCGGTTTTCGTCGCTGTGATTATCACGGGCCAAATCGCGGGTGATGGGCGGTCCGATTGGCTGAAGGGCGTCCAGCTTCTTGCCGTCTACCTGATCCTCGGTCTTGCTTTCTTCCTGACCCCGCAAACCTAAGCGATCAGCGTGCCATGGATCATGGCCCTATTCCGCGATGCAAAACCGAATTTCAATCTTAAGGGCTTGCTGGATCTTTCTAATGGGCGACTTTTCAGCGAACATTGGAGAACTACGCATTCGGCTCAGACTGGGGCACTCAGTACGGCTGAGGCAGCAACATGGACGACCGCAAAAGCGCTAATGCGCATCAACAGCGCGAAGCATCGGAGGACACCCAGAAAGGCAAGCTCAAGCGGAAGGAGTATGAACGTCAGCTCAAGAAGCTTCACGTCGAGCTTGTCAAATTGCAGGAATGGGTCCGCCACGAAGGCCGGAAGATCTGTGTTCTATTCGAAGGGCGCGATGGGGCAGGCAAAGGCGGTGTGATAAAGGCCATAACGGCCAGAGTGAGCCCCCGCGCATTTCGCGTCGTTGCCCTTCCCGCGCCCACGGATCGCGAAAAATCGCAAATGTATATTCAGCGCTATCTTCCTCATCTCCCTGCGGGCGGGGAGATCGTGATCTTCGATCGGAGCTGGTACAATCGCGCGGGCGTCGAGCGCGTCATGGGCTTTTGCACGGAAGAGCAGGTCCAGCGGTTTCTAAAAGTGGTGCCCGAGGTTGAGAAGGCCATCATCGATTCCGGGGTCATTCTGATAAAATACTGGCTGGAAGTCAGCCTGGACGAGCAGACGCGACGGCTGGAAGCCCGTATCGACGACGGCAGGAAAATCTGGAAATTGTCGAAAATGGATCTCAAATCCTACACGCGGTGGGACGAGTATTCTGAGGCGCGCGATGAAATGTTCGCGGCAACAGATACGCCGTGGGCGCCGTGGTACGTTGCGCGATCTGACGATAAAAGACGCACACGGCTGAACATTATCGAGCACCTACTAAGTTGCGTGCCTTACGAGGAAATCAAGCGAGAGAAGGTCAAGCTTCCGAAGAGGCACGTCGACGAAGACGATGCGCGTCCCACCTATCCATTCAAATATATTCCTGAACCATTTTGAGCCCGTGACGACGGGCAGCGGTATGAAGCTTTCAGGATAAATAGTAACTATGCGCGATGACCTCTCTGCAGAGGACGTGACCGGGGTCTCTGTTGAGGATATTGTTGCTTCAATGCTTGGCCTACCAAACGACAATTTCGACTAACGATTTTTACGAAGATTGTTGCAGTCGTCAGTAAGAGGGAGGCCGGAAATGCGCCTCATCCCATACGTTCTCACGGCGCTCTTCCTCGTCCCACTTCAGACTCATGCGCAACAGGGCGAACCGCCGAAGGTCGCCGTTGGCGTCGTGCGGGTCGAGCGTAAACCCGTTTCGGTTGCGCGTGATTTTGTCGGGCGCGTGGAAGCCATCAATCGCGTCGAAATCAGGGCCCGCGTCACAGGGTTTTTGGAATCCGTTGATTTCAAGGAAGGCGATTTGGTGAAGGCGGGCGCGCCTCTCTACCGCATCGAGGAAGGGCTCTTCAAAGCCGCGGTAAGCGAGGCCCAAGGTGCGCTCGAGCGAAGCAAGGCTGCGAAGGTCCTCACCGAGGTTCAGCTTCAACGAGCGGAAGAGCTTTACGCGAAGAACGCCGGTACGGCCGTGGCGCGAGACCAGGCCCGTGCTGCCGACGAAGAGGCAAAGGGGACGATTCTCGTTAACGAGGCCAATCTCGAGACCGCTAAAATTAATCTTGGATACACGCTGATTTCGGCACCGGTTGCCGGAAAGATCGGGCGAACGAACGTCACCAAGGGAAATGTGGTCAGCCCGGAGACCGGTCCACTCACGATCATCGTCAGTCAGGATCCGATGTACGTCACATTTCCCGTCAGCCAGCGGGAATTCTTGCGCTTCCAGGAAACGGGGCGGGAACTCGACACGACGCGCTTGAAGGCGACGCTGCGCTTTGCCGATCTCCGGACTTACGATCAAGAAGGGTCGATCAATTTCGTCGACGTTACCGTCAATCGCTCGACGGATACGATCCTGGTGAGGGCGACTTTTCCCAATCCGGCCGGCGCGCTGATCGACGGGCAATTGGTGCGGGTCGCTGTGCAATCCAACAATCCTGAAGAAAAGGCTGTCGTTCCGCAGGCAGCGCTGATCGCGGATCAGCAAGGCGTTTATGTCTTCGTCGTCGAAGACGGCAAGGCCGTCGTTCGGCGAATAAAAACGGGTGGCGAAATTGGAAACGGTCTGATCGTCGATGACGGTCTGTCAGGTGGAGAGCAGGTGATCGTGGAGGGGCTGCAGTCGGTTCGTCCCGGATCATTGGTCCTTGCGTCGCCGTTGCCGGGAACATCCGATCGGAGCTGAAGCATGCTTTCCGCTCTCTTTGTCGATCGTCCTCGTCTTGCGATCGTCATCGCCATCGTTACCACTATCGCGGGCGCGCTCGCCCTTTATGCCATTCCGGTCGCGCAGTATCCCGATATCGTGCCGCCGCAGGTGCAAGTCACCACGACCTATCCCGGAGCCAATTCTGCCGTCGTCGACGCGACCGTCGCTCAGCCGATCGAGGCGCAGGTCGTCGGCGTCGACAAGATGATCTACATGAAGAGCGTGAGCGGTGACGATGGCAGTTACACGCTCATCTGCTCGTTCGAGCTTGGAACCAACCCCGACATCAACACGGTCAACGTCAATAACAGGGTTCAGGTCGCTCTCTCGAGTTTGCCGCCGGAGGTTCAGCGACAAGGTATTTCGGTCAAGAAGAAGTCCTCGGCGTTGCTCGGCGTCGTGGCGCTCTATTCGCCGGAACATACCTATGATCCGCTATTTCTCTCCAACTACGTCACGATCAATCTTCTCGACCAGATCAAGAGTACGCCCGGCGTGGGTGACGCCGTTCTCTGGGGACCGCAAGACTATGCCATGCGCGCCTGGGTTCGGACGGACCGGCTCACGGGGCTCAATCTCACGACAGGCGACATCATAAACGCGATCCAAGCGCAGAACATTCAGGCTGCGGTCGGACGCATCGGGGCGCGCCCCATCTCCAACGAGCAACAGCTGCAGCTCAACATTCAGACGAAGGGGCGTCTCAGTTCCGTCGCCGATTTCGAGAAGATTGTGCTCAGGACCAATCCCGACGGATCGGTCTTGCGATTGGGCGACGTGGCTCGCCTTGAGCTCGGCGCCGCCAATCTGGATCGCGAAACTCTATTTAACGGCGGTCCGGCGGCCGTCGTCGCGATCTATCAGGCTCCTGGCGCCAATGCCATCGCAACTCTGAAAGAGGTTCGCGGAAAGCTCGAAGCGGCCGAAAAGAGATTTCCAAAGGGCCTCGCATGGAAGATCACCTATGACCCGACGGAGTTCGTGACCGATACGATCCATGAGGTTCAGAAAACCCTCGTTGAAGCTTTCATACTTGTCGTCATCGTCGTCTATCTGTTTCTCGGCAGCGTCCGCGCGACTTTGATTCCGACTCTCGCCGTGCCGGTGAGTTTGATTGGATCGTTCATTGTTCTGCTCGCGATCGGTTATTCCGCGAATACCGTCTCATTACTGGCGGTGGTGCTGGCCATCGGCATTGTCGTTGACGATGCCATTGTCGTTGTCGAGAACGTTGAACGCGTCATGGAGGAGCGTCCAGAGCTTACTCCCGCCGAAGCGACGAAGCTGGCGATGGCGGAGATCACGGCGCCGATCATCGCGATCACGCTCGTGCTTCTCTCCGTGTTCGTTCCCGTCGCATTCATTCCCGGAATTTCCGGAGAGCTTTTCCGGCAATTTGCGGTGACGATCGCCGTGGCAATGTTCCTCTCGGCGATCAATGCACTTACGCTTTCGCCTGCTTTGTGCTCAATTTTTCTGAAGCCGCATCACGGGCCCCGGCGTGGGCTGATCGGCATGATCATGAGAGCCATCGATTATGTTCGCGATGCCTATGGCGCTGCCGTTGCACGCCTCCTTCGTGTCTCGCTGATTGGACTCGGTCTCGTTGCCGTTTCCGCGGCCGGAATACTTGCGCTTGCGAAGATCACGCCCACCGGCTTTCTGCCGGAAGATGACCAGGGCGCGCTATTCGTCGTCGCACAGCTTCCGGGCGGAGCATCCATCGTCCGCACCACCGACGTCTTGCGGCAAGCGGAAGCGATCTTGAAGGATGAGCCGGCAGTCGAGGACGTGACTTCGGTCATCGGTCTGAACTTCATCGACAACTATTCGCAATCCAATGCCGCTTTCATGGTGGTGACGCTGAAGCCTTTCGCCGAGCGGAAAGATCGCTCGCAAGGCGTAAACGCGCTTATCGCGCGGCTCGGACCCAAATTCCGAGAGCTTATCGGTGGCACTGTCGTGCCGTTAGCGCCGCCCCCCATTATTGGGCTCGGGAGCGGTGGTGGCTTTGCGTACGTGCTGAAAGACTTGCGCGGTGGGGATCCCAAGGCTTTGGCGCAGGTCTTGCGCGGCCTGATGGTTGCGGCCAATCAGGACCCGAAGCTATCGCGCATTTTCAGCACCTATTCGGCCACCAATCCCTCGATCTACCTCGATATCGACAGGGACAAAGTGCAGGTGCTCGGGGTGAAGCTGAGTGACGTATTCCAAGCGTTACAGGCCTCGCTTGGCGGCTACTTCGTCAACAACATGAATCTTTTTGGCCGGACATGGCAGGTTCAAGTTCAGGCCGATGCGGCGGACCGCTCAAGCGTCGACGACATTTACAGGATCCACGTGCGCAACGATAAAGGTGAAATGATCTCGATGCGAAGCCTTGTCGAGGTGCGCCCGGTCATCGGTCCTCCAGCGATCGTTCGTTACAACAACCTTCGCGCCGTTACTGTTCAAGGCACGCCCGCAGCTGGTGTATCGTCGGGCCAGGCTCTCGCCGCCATGGAGCAAGTGGCGGCGCGGACTTTGCCGGATGCGTATGCGGGCGAGTGGACAGATACCGCTTTTCAGGAAAAGCGAGCCGAGGGAAAAACGGCGATCATCCTCGGTTTCGCGTTGCTGTTCGCCTATCTGTTCCTCGTCGCTCTTTACGAAAGCTGGACCATTCCAGTCCCCGTCTTGCTATCGGTCAGCGTCGGTGTTTTCGGAGCCTACGCGGCAATCGTGCTCGGCGGTTTGACGCTCGACCTCTACGGGCAGATTGGCATGATCGTGCTGATCGGGCTTGCCGCCAAGAACGGCATTCTGATTGTCGAATTCGCCAAGGAGCAGCGTGAACGTGGTGTCGCCTTGAACGAGGCCGCCACCGAAGGCAGCCGTCTCAGGTTCAGGCCGGTGATGATGACGTCGTTTGCTTTCATCCTTGGCTTGCTGCCGTTGGTGGTGGCGACGGGCGCCTCGGAGCTCGCGCGCCGAAATGTCGGCACGCCGGTATTCGGGGGAATGATCCTCGCGTCCTGCATCGGCATTTTCGCGATACCGTCACTTTACGTCACGTTCCAGGCGCTGCGTGAACGCTTCCGGCCGGGCGCTCGTCCTCGCGCCGAGGGCAAAGCTGAGGGAATGGCGCAGCGCCAGAACAGCGTACCAACGAAGGGCTAGTGCCGGCAGACGATTCGAGCCTCTGGCCGACACGTTCAATCCATCCGCAGGATTTACGAAGATCCTGACGCGTCGCGATGGGCGTGAATTTGATAAATCTTTTCGATTTTGATCGGAGACCGCTTCGATAACGGCGCCGCCGCCTTTGCGGTTGCTCGCGATAGGCCTCAATGTTCTTGAAGCGGCGGGAACCGGCTCTTGAGGCAAAAGTTGGATTGCCGCGCCCGCGCAAGCAAGTTGCGTTCGGAACGAATGGCGAGGCCGGTGACTCTTCGGAGAGGCTTCCGAGTCGAGGGCGATGGACCTTGCCATGCGGACAAATCGAATTGATGCACCTGTGAGGTCTCCTATGATTGGCAATCGTATGAGCAGCGTCGCTTTATTGGCCGCCTCCGCAATGATCTGTTCGGCACTGCCTGCAGCTGCGGCCCGGTTCGATGGATACTGGAGCATGGTCGCCGAGACGACCCGGGGCCATTGCGGATACATTGAGCTTGGTCTTGCGATAAGCGGTGGCCGAATTTATTCGACGAGTGGATCGTTCGCATTTTACCCAATTCAATTGGGCGGCCGCGTTTCCGGCTCGGGGCAAGTCCGGATGAATGCCGTGGCTGGCCCGCGCATCGCCTATGGAATTGGTCGGTTCAATGAACTTCAAGGCAGCGGGACTTGGTCCGGGAGCGGGCCATCGGGTCTCTGCTCGGGAGTTTGGACTGCCGAGCGCTCCTGACGCACTGGCTGTCCGCCTTGCTAGGTGCGATGCCCGAAATCGGCGAGAACGCGTTCAATGGGTTCGCTATCAATGTGAACCGGACCTGTGAATGGGTAATTGATTGAGATGATCACAAGTAGGCCCATAAAAACGATAGCGGATAGGATGCCGGTCATCATGACTTGAGCGTGAAGATTCTGGGTTCCAAAGAAGAACGTAAATCCGACCGTTAGTATCGCACCCGTAACCAGAACGAGCCACAGAACGCCGGGCACGATACCCGTCGCAAGCTGGAGCCTCGTTCGTCGCGATTGGGTGAGAACGTCGAGCTGTCTGAAAATCTCGGCTAGAGCTGCTGATTGCACGCCACTCGTGCCGCTCATACGAGTTCCCGTCAGGTAAAGTTGATCTAGAGCCTTCCGCACGTCGTCGGTTGGAGCCTCGCCGGCCATTCGGGGCCAATCTTTTTCAATCACGAGTTCCAGGTAGTTGGTCAGCGCATTTTGCACCGCAGTCGCTTCGGGGCCAGATCCGTTGGTCAGACGATAAATCGTTGCCGAAGCCCCAGCTTCTTGGAGCACAGCGGTATCGGCATCGCTGAAGCGCTGCCAAACGACGATTACAGCAAACGCGAGGAGCACTGCGTAGATCACGCCGACCGTGGCGAACTTGAAGCCCGCAATCTCGTTGTTTGTCATCAGACGTTCTAGGCCAATCCTGCGCCGGATGATCACCGGCCCGGCCATGGCAAGTGCCGTGGGTATCCCGACTATGATCAGTGTCGCGATCCATAGAGGGAGTGACGACAAATAGTGCGACATGGATCTATTTCCCCGGGCGAGCGCGGCTCAACACGATAAGTGCCACGAACCGAAATGTACTTCTACTGCGCGGGTGTTGCGATGATTGATCCGTTTGCGGAATGGTTTCCGAGCTTGGCACATGGGGATGTCCTCGGCCTGTTACGAGGACCATCGGAAGCAGCTAGCTTATTGATTTTGTTGCGCGTTGTCTCAAGTCGGTGCCCAGTTGTTATAGAGGGGCGTTTTGCAGAGGTCGTATCGCTCAATATTGAGCGTCGACGGATTTCGCTGATCTTTGGCCTTGGGAGCCTTTGACAGAATTCGATTGTTCGCGAATCCAATCATACCACAGATCGAGACCCTCACCCGTACGCGCCGACAGACGGACGACAGTCGCTCGGGGATTGATGATCTTCACATTCCGAATTGTTTTTTCGAGATCGAAATCCAGATAAGGCAACAGATCGACCTTGTTCAGCAATACGAGATCAGACGCGCTGAACATATGAGGATATTTCAGCGGCTTGTCCTCGCCCTCCGTCACCGAAAAAACGGCAACTTTTGATCGCTCTCCAAGATCAAAGAGCGCCGGGCAAACAAGATTGCCGACGTTCTCGATCAAGACGATCGAACCAAACGTGGGCCTGAGTTCTTCGAGGCCGCGAGCGACCATATCGGCTTCGAGATGGCATCCTGTACCCGTATTGATTTGAACGCAGGGCGCGCCTACGGCGCGAATGCGCTCTCCATCTGCTGAGGTTGCCTGATCGCCCTCGAGAACGAAAAGGTCGTTCTTCGATTTTAGATCTCGGATAGTCCTTTCCAATAGCGTCGTCTTGCCAGCGCCTGGTGAGCTGACGACATTGAGCGCGAGAATCTCCCGACCCGCGAACCAGGCACGATTGACGGCTGCGAGTTTGTCATTTTTATCCAGCACCCGCGCTTCGAGTTCAGCGACCGAAACTGCCCCAATCCGAATTGGCTTGTGCTCGTGGCTATGGCCATGAAGGTGCTCATGGTCATGGTGATGATCATCGTGATCATGTGTATGGCTATGCCGCGTTCCGTCGGCGTGGACATGCTCGTGCTTGCCATGATGATCGTTACGCGCCTGATCGTCTTCCAGCAGCGTGCTTGTCTTTCCCGTCTCGAGATTAGTCAGCGTCGTCTTGGCTCCGCTGCTGCATCCGCAAGTCGTGCACATTACGCCGCCTCCTCTAGTTCCATCGATTTTATCGTGAGCTCATCGCCACCGATCAGATCTGTCTCCCGGCTGCCGCAAGGACAGGGTGAATAGAGCGCGGGCGCCGGAAACTCACAGCCGCACAAACGACAGCGGCCGCACCCGTCGATTCTGCGAATGTCGAGACGCGCACCCTCAACTGGCGTTTCGGCGGATACGACACCGAAACAGAAGGCAATCGCGTCGGCCATGACGCCCGAAAGCGCGCCAACTTCAAGCGTGACAGCTAGAACGCGGCGGCCTTCTGCGGCTTCGGACACGATCGCCACGATGTTTCGCGTGATGCTGAGTTCGTGCATCGCCACGCTACTCCTGTTTGGTAACGCAGCTGAAGAGACCCCAGCCGCGCCGCCCTTCACAAACTCAGGTCGCGAGCCAGCCGGCCAGAATGGATACGCCGGCGATCGCTCCAGCGGTGCCTGCGCATCTCTTTAGGATCGTTGCTGGCGTGTTGCCCAATCGGTCGAGGCTGAGGCCAAGAGCGATACCCGCAATATGGAGAAGGGCCGTCGCACCGACGAAGCCCGCAGCATACGGAAGGAAGCTGACGCCCAGACCCATACCCTCGGAGCCATGTGCGTGGCCGTGAAAAAGTGCAAACAGCCCGACCAGCGCCATCGCCGCAATCGTCGGCAATCTCACTCCGAAGGCGATGGCGAGGCCCGTGACAACAACCGAAGCGCCAATGGCTTCCTCAACCATCGGCAACGGCCAGCCATAATAGCCGAGAGCACCGCCGAAGATCATCGTGCCGACGAACGCCGACGGCACGAGCCAGATTGCGGCGCCGCCGAGATTGACCGCAAACAGGCCGACAGCAACCATAGCCAGAACGTGATCGATACCGCTCAGCGGATGCATGAAGCCGTGGCTGAATGTGTCGACTGGGCCCGCACCGACGTGAGCGAAAGCCGGTCCGGCGGTCAGTAAGAGGGCAGCGCCTACGAATAATGGCAATTTCCGCAACATGGCATTTTCTCCCGGTAGATGTTTCTTAAGACTTCAACAAATTCTTGGAAGTTGTTCGCCGACGAGCATGTCGACGATCCGCACACCGCCGAAAACCGTATGCATCGTGACGCGGCCGGATTCTCCGTCGCCCGCTTTGCCAATGATCTCAGCGTCGCGTCCCAAGGGATCGGCACGCAAAGCTTGAAGCGCGGCTTCGGCTTCATCAGGCGGAACCACGGCGACGAGCTTTCCTTCATTGGCAAGATAGAGCGGGTCGAGGCCCAGAATCTCGCAGAACCCTTTTACTTCCTGCCTTATCGGAGTGTGCTCTTCGTCAACGGAGATCGAGACGCCCGAGGCGTCGGCGATTTCGTTCAGAACGGTTGCGATGCCACCCCGCGTCGCGTCGCGGATGGCGCGGGTGTGCGGTGCGGCTTTAAGAAGGCGTGCGATCAGTTCGTGGAGTGCGGCGCAGTCACTGACGATCGGACTATCGAGCGCCATATCACCGCGCGCGCCAAGGATCGCCGCGCCATGATCGCCAAGGAGGCCGTTGACGAGAATGAGATCGCCGGGTCTCGCCTGATCGACGCCCAAATTGATGCCATCGGCGATAACGCCGATCCCCGTCGTCGTCAGGAAGACCTTATCGCAGGCTCCCTTGTGGACGACCTTGGTGTCGCCGGTGACTATTCTCACGCCGGCGGCCTGCGCCGTTTCGGCCATAGAGCGCGCAATTCTTCGCAAGAGATCGACCGGGACGCCCTCTTCGATGATGGCAGCGCAGGAAATATAGAGAGGCTTCGCGCCGCCGACCGCGAGATCGTTGATGGTGCCGCAGATCGCGAGCTTGCCGATATCGCCGCCCGGAAAGAACAACGGATCGACCACGAAGCTGTCGGTCGTGAAGGCGACGCGGTCTCCGAGCTTGGTCAAGCCAAGGAGATCTATGCGCGCCTGATCTTCGAGCGCATCCGGCCCCGTACCATTGAAGACGGATATGAATACGTCGTCGATGAGGTCCTTCATCGCCTTGCCGCCGCCGCCGTGTGCCAGCGTCACATTCGGCACCGAGACCGTGCCGAGCCTTCGGCCCGGCCGACTGATCGGAATGACGTTCATGACGCCACCGCCTGCTTTTTCACTCCTCCATACTGATAGTATGCGGCACAGGCGCCTTCGGAGGAGACCATCAGTGCGCCGAGCGGTGTTTCGGGCGTGCATGCGGTGCCGAAGACCTGGCATTGCCAGGGCTTGATGAGCCCCTTGAGGACGTCGCCGCATTGGCATGCCTCCGGATCGGCAATCTTGAGATGCGGCATCGCGAACTTCCGTTCGGCGTCGAAGCGGGCGTAGGCGTCACGGATGCGAACGCCGGATTGCTCGATTGAGCCGAGGCCGCGCCATTCGAAGAATTCGCGCAGCTCGTAGACCTTGAAGACGGCATCGAGGGCCATGCCGTTGCCCTCTTTGGGAACGATGCGCGTATACTGGTTCTCGATCTCGGCGCGTCCATCCTTGATCTGTTTCAGAACCATCCACAGCGATTGCAGGACGTCGAGCGGCTCGAAGCCGGCGACGACCATTGGCCGCTTGTAGTAGTGCGCAACGAATTCGTAAGGGTCGGTTCCTATCACCATGGATACGTGTCCCGGCCCAAGGAAGCCGTCGATCTGCATGTCGGGGTCGTCGAGGATTGCCTTGATCGTCGGTACGATGGTGATGTGGTTGCAGAACACCGAGAAGTTCGTAATGCCCTCGGCCTCCGCTTGCAGGATCGTCAAGGCCGTTGACGGCATCGTCGTCTCGAAGCCGATGCCAAAGAACACGACCTCTCGGTCCGGATTCTTGCGGGCAAGGACAAGCGCATCCATAGGCGAATAGACCATACGGATATCGGCGCCTTCGGCCTTGGCTTGCAGCAAGCTCTTGCGCGAGCCTGGCACACGCATGGCATCGCCAAAAGTCGTGCAGATCACGTCTGGCCGCTCGGCAACTGCAATGCAGTCGTCGATGCGCCCCATCGGCAGCACACAGACGGGGCATCCCGGTCCGTGAATCAGCTCGATTTGCTTGGGAAGCATGCCTTCTAGGCCATAGTGGAAAATCGAGTGCGTGTGGCCACCGCAGACTTCCATGATAGCAATTGGGCGGTCTCCGGCGATATCAATCTCGCCGACGAGTGTTTCGATTTCCTTCACCAGCGTTTTGGCTTTGTCACGATCGCGAAATTCGTCGACATACTTCATCACACATCTCCTGGCAGTGTGTTCGTTCTCGTCCTAGCGCAGTCCCGACGCGCGCATGGCTTCGATTTCGGCCTGCGCTTCTCCGAGTTCATGCAGAATTTTCAGCGTTTCGGCCGCTTCAGCCTCGTCGATGCGGCTCATTGCGAAACCGACGTGAATGAGGACCCAGCTGCCCGCGCAGGATTCCGGCGGGTTAGCATCATCGACGATGCACGCGATGTTCACTTGGCGCTTGATGCCGCCCACGTCGACGGTCGCCAATCTCTTTTCGGCATCATCGATCTTTACGATGCGCCCTGGAATACCGAGACACATGACGTGTTTCCTCCCGTCGTCTTGTTATTTTCTATGAGTTTCGCGGCCGCGATTGCGGCCTGACCGAGCGATAGCCCGCCGTCACCTGATGGCACCGTGGCTTGGGTAAGAACTTTGAAATCTGCCGCTTCGAGTTGGTCCGTGACCTGCTCGTGCAGAATGCGGTTGTGAAAGCAGCCACCCGTAAGAGCGACGGTGTCAAAGCGCGGGCCGGCTTGGCAGTCGCGAGCGGCGAGCTTCACGCACATAGCTGCGATGGCGCGCGCCAACCCGCGATGAAAACGCGCCGCCATGACGCCGACGGGTGTCTCGAGGACCAGATCGCCGAGGATGGCATTCCAAACCGCAAGCGGTTCGATGTAGGGAAGTCGCGTCTCCTTGAGGCTCGGGATCGTGAAGGGGTAGGCGAGCGCCTCGTCCTCGCTGCGAAGCGCGTCGTGATCGACGGCACTCTCCAGCATTGCTGCCGCTTCGCCCTCATAGCCCTGGCGTTCGAAGCAAAGGCCCATTGCCGCCGCAACAGCGTCGAACAACCGGCCGCAGGACGAAGATTTCGGTGAATTCAATCCCGAGCGGAGCATCGCATCCAAAGTGGTGCGCGGCTTGCGTTCAAGATGGCGAAAGACCTCGAGTGAACTGAAGTTCATTTGAAAGGACGGCCAGCCCAACTCGGCCTTCACGTGCGCATAGAGATTGCGCCAAGGCTCGCGCGAGGCGGCGTCGCCTCCGAGCATAGCAACGGGCTTGAATGTTCCAAGCCGCTCGAAGTTCGCATAGTCAGCGAGCAGAAATTCGCCACCCCATATCTCGCCGTTTTCGCCATAGCCGAGGCCGTCGAGCGCGATGCCGAGAACGCGATCACCATTCAGCGGCCAGCCGTTCTCCACGAGACAGCTCGCGACATGAGCGTGGTGATGCTGAACCTCGACGAGCGGCAGGCCGAGGTCACGGCTCATGTCTTCTGCGTGTTTCTTGCTCCTGTATCCCGGGTGGCGATCGCAGACGATGGCCTCAGGCCGGGCGTCGATCATCGCGCTATAAAGGCCGATGGTCGCTGTGTAATCGTTAAATGTTCGCGCATCGGCCAGGTCGCCGATGTGCTGAGCCAAGACGGCGGCACCCGATTTCACAAAGCAGAACGTGTTTTTCAGATCGCCACCCGCGGCGAGCAGTTGGGGAGCCTGCTCGAAGCCGTGCGGCAACCGGATCGCAGCGGGGGCGTAGCCGCGCGCACGTCGCACGATCCGCATCTTGCCTGCGGCGATCCGAACGACGGAATCGTCCACGCGGTTCAGGATGTCCCGGTCGTGGGTGAGGGCGTAGGTTGCGATGCCGGAGAGCTCCTCACGAGCGTCCGCATCGTCGGTCACCTGTGGCGCGTCGGAACGGTTTCCGGAGGTCATCACGACCGGGCGGTTCATGCGCCGGAGGAGAAGCGCATGCAGCGGTGTGGTCGGAAGCATGAAGCCGATCGTCCGCAGCCCGGGAGCGATGGCCTCCGGAAGCCGGTCGGGGCCGTAGGCCGCGAGAAGAACGATCGGCGCGGCGGCACTTTTTAGAATTTCTTCGTCTTCAGTTGTGACTGTCGCATAGCGCTTGATAACGTCGAGGTCGCGCGCCATGAGTGCGAAGGGCTTGCTGTCCCGATGCTTCAGTTTGCGGAGACGCTCAACTGCGTCGGCGCGTGTCGCGTCGCATGCGAGCTGATAGCCGCCCAGTCCCTTGATGGCGACGATCTCGCCTCTCTGAATGAGGCCCAACGCCGCGTCGACATCGTCGAGCATCGATGCCTGATCGAAGCTGAAGGGTTTTCCATCGAAGCGGAAGAGGCGGGCTTTCGGACCACAGACATGGCACGCCGTTGTTTCGGCGTGAAATCGCCGGTCACTCGGGTCTGCGTATTCGGCGGCACAATCGGGACAGAAATCAAAGGCGGCCATGCTCGTCGTCTGGCGATCGTAAGGAACGTTCCGGACGATCGAGAGGCGCGGACCACAATTGGTACAAGTCGTGAACGGATAGCGATAGCGGCGCGAGAACGGATCGAAGATGTCCCGAGCGCAATCCGTGCAGAGTGCGGCGTCGGGCGATATTTCGGTGTTGCTTTGGCCGGCCGAGCTTTCCGCAATTTCAAATGTCTTCGGTAACTCGCCTGAGAAGCGTTGATATTCGACGGACTGAACAGACGCGAGCGACGGCGCGTGCGCGCGAATTTCACCGAGAAGCGCTTCGATGTTCGTGAGCTCACCGCATACGCGAATGAGAACGCCATCGGCATCGTTGAGCACGTATCCAGATAGTCCAAAATCACGCGCATTGCGCCAGACGAATGGCCGGAATCCGACGCCTTGTACACGTCCGCGGACGCGAATCTCGACGCTGTCTACCACTGGTCCGGCGGGAATGCGCACAGCACGGCTCATGGTTCGACGTCCCAAAGGAGCACGCGGTTGTTGCCACTGTCTGCAACGACGATCGTCGATCCGCACGCGGCAATTCCGTATGGCCAGCATAGGCTGTCGCGTTGAGGTGAGCGCCAGCGATTGTCGCCTTTGTCGTGAAATCCCGCTTGCCCCGCGAGGTAACCAGCTCCTGCGAACATGCGAAGAGAAGAGATGTCATGCGCAACGATGCGGGAGTTCGCCGTATCTGCGATGGCGATGCGGCGACCAACGCGGGCGATGCTGTAGGGCATATTGAGCGTCGCGGACGTCGGATAGTAGGAACCGGTATTGTGATCGATACCGGAGAAGTTCTGCTGTCCGAGCACGAACGTGCACGGCGCGCCATTCGTTTCCGGCAGCTCGTTCCAGATCATAATGCGGTTGTTTCCGGCATCGGCGATGAGAAGACGCCCCTCAAGCACCGCAACCGAGTGCGGCCATGTCATGCCCACATCGGCAACGGCGCGGCCGGCATTGCTATCGCGCGTGACGAAGTCGGTTTCCCCGAGGACAAGATCGGCGGGCGCGCCGTTCTCGGCCGGAATCTGGTTCCATTTGAGGACACGGCGATTGCCAGTGTCGGCGACCCAAAGCGCGCCATCCGCAATTGTCACGCCATAGCACCAGTTGAGCGTGTCCGCAGCTGCTACCGCGCCGCGGTTCGCAAGAACACTTTCGAAATCGTGCTGGCCAAGCACGACATCCGCGGGCTGATTGGAACGTGTCGGCAGTCCATGCCAGATCAACACGCGATGGTTCCAGGCATCGGCGACGGCGAGCACTTCGCCGCTCACGGCAACGCCCGTGGGAACATTGAGCGTGGCCGGTCCGGGAGAGGTCTTGGCGTTGCGGCCTTCACTCTCGAAGTTCGGCTGACCGATCACCAGATCCGCCATTGCTCCATCGTGATGGGGCGTCCGTCTCCAAATGAGCAGTCGATGATGGCCCGTATCGGCAACAAAAAGCGGACCGTCTTCCGATGCGAGCGCCGCGCCGCGGGGGCCAAACAGCGTTGAAGGCGACGGCGTGATCGGATTGACGATGCCATTGGGGCTCGAAACGTCGCCAAGAATGACGCGCGCGCCTTCGGCTGCAAGCAGCGCTGGAGCTTCGCCGTCGAACGCCGATGGCCGCCTTACCGGCGCAAGGGATACGCGCATCGTCATTGGGCCAACCTCACCTCGACCCGAGATCCGATGACGCGAACGGCGTGCGGCTGAAGCTGAATTGCCGGCGCAGTCAGGCATTCGCCTGTCATGAGGTCATATTGGAATTGATGGAATGGACAGGTGATGATGCCGTCGGTGACCTCGCCATCGTCCAGCGTTAGACCGAGATGCGCGCAAGCGTTTTGAAAGCACGTCACGATCGACCCGCGACGCGAAAGAAGAATCTTTTCACCTTCGAGAATCTGCGCCTTGACGCCGCCGTCCGGAATGTCGGCAAGGCGGGCCGCGTAATGCCACTGTCCTCCCGCTCCGTTCGCAAACGGACTTATTAAGTGCAGGGTTGCTCCGTCGTGATGGCCGTTCGCGGAAGTCTTGACCTGCAGGATCTCGGTAATCTCCGGGCACGCCTCCTCGACGGCCTTCTTGACGCCGGCATGGAAGGTCAATGCGGACGCGGGGCATCCGTCGCAAGAGCCGACAAAGCGAACCTCGATGGAGGGGGGCGTGACAGCGACCAATTCGACATCGCCGCCGTGGGAGGCAAGCATAGGGCGGATACTTTCGAGCGCTGCTTCGATGCGCTCGGTAAGGCTCGGCTTGACGATGTTGTGGCGGCGCAAGACGCCGTAGACAACATCATCGGTCACAGCGGCCTTCATGGCCTTGAGCGCCGCCGGGTCTCGCTTCAGGGCACTGACGAGACGGCGCAGCGCTTCGCCATTTAACGCTTCGATCGCGCGACCGTACGCCATGGCGGCCCCGCGCGGTGTTTCATCCCAGCCTTCGAAAATCATTTCCAAGCGCTCGATATCACCGACGAAGTCGGCAATGGCGCATGGTTTGCTCTCGACGGCTTCGACTGCTGTCACGGCGGATCACCGATATCTGAGATCGCGAAAGAGACGTGGTTGCAACGCGCCGCCGAAGAAGCCTGCGACCGCAGCGGATGCCCAATACGGAAGCCCCGCGACCCGCGCCGCAAGAATGAAGCAGAGCGCAGCAAAAAGAATTCCGATTGCAAGCTGTGCGTAGGCCCGCGCAGGTTCAGCAAAGAGCTTGCCGCTAAAGAAGAGGCCAATGGAATTTCGAACCATCTCAAACATTCTGATCTCACCCGATGAAAGCAGAAACGATGATGCCGATGAGAACACCTGCCGTTCCCGCGACGACGCCGTAAAAAGAGCCCATGTAAGCCGCGAGCTCAGTTCCGAGGGCCTTGCCGCCCGTCAGCACTCCGCCGAAAGCGCCACCTGCGAGCGACGCAACGAAACCTGCGATTAGCGCGAGAATAGCCGCTCCAATCGGGATATTTCCAATCATCGACCCCACCTCCTTTATTGGCTTATTGGCATCTTCAATCAGCTTCGAGCATGTGTCCGTTCGAGATCCGCAGAGCAGCACCGGCGAGCAATTCGCGATCGATCTGATCGAGGGCTTCCGCAACGATGCGAGCTTTGCTCTGCTCCCCTGCAGCCGCAAAAATCTCCCGAGCTTCGAGGTAGAGATCTCGGGCCGCAGCAACATTCTTGCGATTGCCCGACGTCGGATCGCCGACGTCATCTGGCAGGTTCCAAAGACAGTTCGCTTTGTTGGAGATCGTGTTGGCGTATTCGCGCGGCGTCGTCTTGCGATCCCGAACCTTCAATGCCTCGTCGTAGGCTTGGATGGCGCGCAAGTTGTTTTCCAGAACGTGGCTCGAAGATGCATACTGGAGTGCATTGCCAAGATTGTTCTGAAGCATCGCATATTCGGATGGGTGGTCGATCAAGGTGACGACCTTCAGACCCTCCTCGAAGGCCTGCACGGCAAGTGCCTCACGCATTTTTGCGCGCTCGTCCGTAAAGGGGATCGATAGGAACGCCGTCGCAAGATTATTTTGAAGGATCGCGTATTCCTTCGGAAATGCCACCCGATCGAAGGTCCGGAGAGACCGCTGATAGGCGGAAATCGCGTCCGTGATCCGCGCCTTGCCCGCGCCCGCAAGGCTTTGCAAAGTGATGCCGAGATTCATTTCGGCTTCGGCAAGCTCTTCCGCTGCACCGAGATCACGAATGGGGGGAATAGCTGCCTGGAGTTCATCGCGCGCACATTCGAGCGACGTGGTGCCGTTTTCCGGTATCGCCTGAAGTGCCGTCGCCTTACGGGCTCCAATCCGCGCCTTCAACAGAGAATGCGTCGGCGGACAAAGCTCCTGAGCTTTACTATAGAGTTCGACAGCCGCAGCGAGATCGTCTCCGGATTGCGGCCTGATCTGAAGGCCGAGCGCGATCTCCATCAGCATCTCGGCGCGTTCTTCAGGCGAGGCGGCGTCAGCATCCGCTGCGGCCAACGCGGCCCGCACTTGGTCCTGCGCCCCGACTGTCACGCTCATTCCTCCCCGTCTCGCGGCTCTTGTGAGCTCTTGGTTGCGGCATTTGCCGCTTGGAGGATCACTATTCTGCTAGCGATCAGAGCTGTCTATTCACATTTCAGTTTGCATACTTAGTTGGCAGCTAAAACGCGTTCCTCGCAACGAGAGCAGCGCGGTCGTCATCCCAGATCGCGGGCAATGTCATTTCAACGGAATCCTCGATGCCGTTGTCGCGAAAGAAGTCGGCGGCAGCGACAGCGCGATCGCCGGCTCCGGTCCGGATCTTTATGACGTAGCCGCCTGCAGCGCGGTGATGGACCGGAAGCACGACGAGGTCGTTGCCGTTGCGGAGAAGGACGACGGCTTCGAGGGAATTGAAAAAGCGCTCGTAGGTCCCGCGGGTGAAGTGAAGTGCGCCGCGGCGGATCGCGAGGAATGCGTGTTCGTTCATGCGGCACCGGCTGCATTGGATAGTGCGAAGGCGCCGATGCGCGCGGCGATTTGGTCGGCGACGGTCCTTGCAGCGGCGTCGATTTCAGGAGAAAGACCGAGCCCAAGCTCCAAATCGCGGGCCTCAATCAGATACACGGTTACGTCGGACGGAAACTGCTCGCGGTAAAGCTGACGGCCGGCAAAAAGCGCGTGATCCCAGCGAAAATCATGGAGATTAAGTGACGGCACATGCGGTGCTTCGAGCTCTCGTCCCGGTACCTCGAACACGGTTCCCGGCTCGGATCCCGTGTGCGAGCTGTCGATGATGATCAGCGCATCACAGCCACGCGCGGCGTACATCACGCTCATGCCGTCCGTGCCTGCGTCGAGGAGACGAACGTCCTCGCGATCGCGGAGATCATTGCGGCTGCGGAGCAACCGGATGACTTCGATGCCCACAGCATCGTCTTTCCTGTTGGCGTTGCCGCAACCGATCACCGCAATCATGTCAAATCCGCCAAAGCCGGCACGACCATTCCGGCTCTACCGGACAATCGAGCTCCGGCAGTTCGCAATATCTGCGGTGGACGAGATAGTACATGCAGGTTTCACATGGCTGCTCGAGGCCACCGTGCTCGATCGTGTGGTCGGTGAAGCCCGCTACGACGAGCTTGGCCTTGAGGTCGCCGCCCACCTCCCGCAACCGGGCGATGATCGCTTGCACCTCTTCATGCGTGTCGGCGCGCGGAAAGACCTCGGTTTCAAGACCCGACGCGAGAAGCGATCGGATGTCTTCCCGCCGTTGATCGTCGCTTGTTGCTTCCAAGGTTACTGCCACGGCACCACCTCGACCGATTGTTATTGGGCTCGCTCAAATTCTCCATAAACGGCACCACCAGTCCGGCTCGACCGGAACCGAAAGCTCCGGCAAGTCGCACCATTTGCGATGCACGAGATAGTACATGCACTCGAGACATCGCTGCTGTTCCGGTCCGTAGGGGCGATTGACGAAGCCGCTAATCACCAGCTTCGATTTCAAATCCTCCGGCTCGAGATGGCGGAGTTCGGTGAGGATCGCACCGAACTCTTTCTCGGTTTCCGGAAACGGCTCCGTCTGTGTCTTGAGGCCCGCCGCCATCATGTCAGAGATGGTCTTCAGCACAGCCTCGTCTTTCCCGTTCGCGCTCATTCTTCCACCTTGATGCCAGACGCGCGCCGTTTCCGACGTGCCGGGCGAGCGGTTATTCTCTCGCACCGGTACCGCAGAAGAACGCCAGTCCCTATCAGGCTGTACGGAAGCGAGCGAGCTGCTCACCGGTTTTCGCATCATATGCATGCACCGTGCAAACGAGACAGCTATCGTACGATCTGCAGACATGCCCGACCTCGACCGGATCATGCGGATCGGTTATCGGCGTACCGATCAGCGCTTCTTCGATCGGGCCGCGGATGCCGTCTCCCGTTCGCGGGCCAACGTTCCACGTTGTCGGCGCGATGATTTGATAGTTCTTGATCTTGCCGCCCTGTACGTCGATCCAGTGACAGAGCGCCCCGCGTGCGGCTTCGGTTGCACCCCAGCCGCGGCCGTCCTTTTCAGTCGGCTTGATGTACCACTGATCCTTGAGTTTCAATTCGCGCAGGATGCGCTCGGCCTCGCGATAGAGCTTCACGGCCTCGTGCATGCGTGCGAAATGGCGGAGCAGGATGCTTGCACCGCCCATCTTCTGATACATATCGAGCACAAGCGGGTCGTAATGCTGCCAGCTCTCGCCATGCTTGCCTCCGGCGACGAGCTGGCGCGACAGCGGGCCGGCTTCGAGACGGCCATCTTGAACGTGCAAGACCGCCGAGGACCAGGAATACTTGCCGTTGTGATCGACGTCGTTCTTCTGGGCCGGCTTTGTGGTGCGGTCGAAGGGGTGGACCGGCTGCGGTTCGTCATACCAGGCGTGGCGCAGGTCTTCGCGCGTGAACTGCTGCTCCATCAACTTGTGCGTGCCGGTGGCGCCGTCGAACACGCCGCTCTTCATAATAAGGGCGGCGTTGCGGCCCTCGATCGTCGGCTTGTTGTAACGGTCTTCGTGCGGCAGGTATCCCCACGAGATGTACTTGTGATGACCGCGCCCGTATTTGTCGAGGCCGATGTCCATCGACATGCGCCAGAAGAGGCCGAGGTCTGAGTTTGCGTGGTCGGGACGTTCGTCGAGCCATGCCTGGAAATCGTCGTAGGAGCGGATCTGCTCATAGCGTTCGAGCGAGCAGCCGAGCCAGACCGGTTCGAGCCAGTTGCGGCGGAAGTGCTCGAGGATCGACCATGCGCGCGTGACGTCGGTTAATGTCGGAGCGCACATGACGCCGCCGGGCACCATGTAGCTCGAGTGCGGCCACTGGCCTCCGAGCAGCGCATAGATCTCGACAGGGCGGCCCGAGATGGTGACGCCGATTTCGTAGTTCTTGCCGGTAAACGGCGCCCACCGCTTCACGGCTTCCTCGAAGAACGGCGACTTGGCGTAGTTCTTGTTCGTGTAGTCGATCATGAACAGGCCGTAGTGATGGCGCGGCTGGCTCTGGATTGTTTCCACGATCTGCCCAAGGTTACGCGCCAGGATGGCGTTCCGCGGCACCTCGGTCTTCCATGCCGTATCGAGGGCCCAGGCCGCGCACGACAGATGCGAGGCGCCGCAGATGCCGCAAGCGCGCGGCGTAACGACGAGGCCCGCTTGGGGATCCTTGTCGCGCAGGATGACTTCAAAACCGCGGAAGAGCTCCGCGTTGGTCCAGGCGTTGACGACGACGCCGTCCTGAATATCGACGCGAACGTCGAGGTCGCCCTCGACGCGTCCGACGGGCGAAATATCCAGGGTCTGAACTGCTGCTGACATCGAAGGTCTAGCTCCCTACTTCGATTCTGATTGATTGCTGTTCGTTTGGCTCAAACGACGAAGATGTCTTCTTCAGCCCACTTGGGTGACGCGACCTTGGCGGCTGCCGTCAGTTTCACGTAGCCGGTCTTGTCGACGCCAAGCGGCATGTCTTTCGGTACGCCCATGACGGTTTGCGTCTTGAAGACCGTGCCAGGCGCAAGGTCGTAGAAGGGGAATTCGGGCTCGGTACAGCCCATGCACGGCATGCCAGCGCGCGTCTTGGAGGATTGGCGGTTCCAGAGAATTCGATTGCACGGCGAATGCGTCATCGGTCCGCGGCAACCGAGATCGTAGAACAGGCAGCCTTTGCGCTGACCGAACTCCGTCGCCGAAACCTTATAGGCGAAGTGCATGTTGCGCGTGCAGCCGGTCTGCGTGAAGCTTTGGAAGAACGTCTTCGGCCGCTGGAATTCATCGAGCGACAAGTCTCCGCCGCGGCCGGTCGCAACGGCAACGACAATCTGGGTGATCCAGTCGGGATGTGCGGGACAGCCTGGAATGTTGATGACTGGCAGGCCGGCTTTCGATTTGTAGTCTTTGCCAAGGAAACCGCCATGTCCGCGCTTCAGGAATTGGAGGCCGACGCTCTCGGAGGGGTTCGGCGCCGTGGCCGGAATGCCGCCCCAGGTGGCGCAGTCACCAACGGCGACCGTATAGGCCGCGACGTTTGCAAGTTCGCGCACCCAATCCATCATCGGGCGACCTGCGAAGCGGTTCCACTGGCCCGTTCCGTTCGGCGCCTTCACGACGGAGCCTTCGAAAACGAAGATGTCGAGAGGCATCTGCCCGCTGACGAGCGCGCGCATCAGCTTCTGAAGATTCTCACCGAGTTCCATGCCGAGCGAAGGATGCCAGAGAACGTTGATGCCGAAATCTGTGACGAGATCGCATGCACTCGGTTCCTCCGCGTTGAGGAACGACATCGTATTCCCAGAGCATGCACCGCCCTGGAGCCACAGAAGATTGGCCATTCGTTTTCTCCCCTGATCCCGGCGATTGCGTTCGCCTTGATAGTTAAAGGGAGCAAGAAGCAGGCCAGTTCGAAAATTTTCTCGAATGCTTCGCTATTTCAAAACGTTCCCGCGCTGCCGCAGAAAAAAGGTGTGCGTCGATAGCGTGAACGGCGCTGTAAAGTATCTAAGCAGTAGAAAACTTGCTTTGCAAAAAAGCGCGTGCGTCAGCCCCGCCGGCTACCGCACGTCGGACACGCGACTTCGAGGAGATATCCGAACCAGATTTTCCGGCAGTAGCTGCACCAGTGGCCCGTGGTTTGTTCGATTGGGAGGCCGATCTCGCGCGCGAGTGTGCCGTACGCCACAGATTCTACGTCGGCGGCGCGGTTCGGCTTGACGCGCGAATAGGGGAACGGAACGATTTCCGCGAAATCTTTCTCGTCGTCGTCAGACGGTCCAACCGTCATGATGCGTTTTCCTCATCGAGGCGATAGCGACGAATTTTGTTCGAAAGCCCGACCCGGGAAAGGCCGAGCTCTTCAGCTGCCTTGCTTTGGTTCCAACGATAGCGCTTGAGTGTCTGCTCAACGAGATGGCGTTCAAGACTTTCGACTTGATCTTTCAGCGTCTTGCCCTCGGGTACAAAGCCTCGATCCCGGTTCGAAGCTCCACGGCGGGGAGCGTCCTGAATGTTCGGCGAAAGATGCCGCGTCGTGAGGTATTCTCCGTCTCCAGTCAATGCAACCAAACGGCGGATCTCGTTCTCCAATTCTCGAACATTTCCGGGAAAGTCGTAATGCGAGAGCTTTTCGAGCAGGTTAGCCGAGAGACCGAGAATTTTGCGCCCCATGCTTTCGCTGTGCTTGGCGGCGAAAAATTCGGCGAGCGCTGAGACATCGGCGACCCGGTCGCGTAATGGCGGAACCTCGAATTCGATGCCTTTGAGGCGGTAATAGAGGTCGCGGCGGAATTCGCGCGTCGCCACGAGTTGCGACAGCGGCCGGTTGGAGGCCGCAATGATGCGCACGTTCGAGTGGATGGTCCGGTCCGAACCCAAAGGCTTCACTTCGCCTTCCTGCAGGAAGCGAAGGAGCGAAACCTGAAACGAAGGCGAGACTTCGGAGATTTCATCAAGAAATACCGTACCGCCGTCGGCCGCGCGAAAAAGGCCGAGCCGATCGGAGATGGCACCGGTGAAGGCGCCACGCTTGTGCCCGAAGAGTTCCGACTGCAACAGATCATCATTCATGCCGCCGCAGTTCTGCATGAGGAGCGGGCTCGACTTGCGCGACGAGTTATAGTGGATCGCCCGCGCGAGAAGCTCCTTGCCCGTTCCCGTCTCGCCTTGAATGAGGATCGGCAGGTCCGTTTTCGCCGACGTCTTCGCCATCTCGCAGATCGTCGCCATTTTCTCACTGGCGTAGACGAGTTTTTCGAACTGCTGGCCCTCGTGAATCAGCCGCAAATCGTGCGGCGGATGGTAGGCGATGCTCTCGTCGCTCATCTTGAACTCGCGCGAGATCAGGCGATGACGGCGCGCAAGTTCTCGGCTTTCAAGTCCGCGTTTGACGATGAGAGCGATTTGTTCGACCTCAAGAGGCTTGCGGACATACTGATAAACCGACGCTTCCTTTAAGGCTTTCGGCTGTCGGTTGCCGCCTTTGGCGAGAACCAGGACCCGAACGATATCCGGATGAGAGACCCGCAAATTGGAGAGAAACGCGCAGCCGTCGAAATCCTTGTTACCCTCATCCGCAACAACGAGGTCGATGTGAACATCTCTCGTCAACTGCTGAGCTTCGGTATCCGAGCTCGCGACGAGCACGCGATATCCGCTCCGATCCGCCATCACTTCGGAGAGCTCGGTCCAGGCGCCCTCGTCGCGGGCGACGATCAGAATAGTGTACTCCCGGTCCATGAAACGAGATTTCCAAAATGCTAGCTAACTTAGCAATAGCGCTCATGACGAGGGGACGCAATCCGGCGATCGGCAGCGGCGCGTCGGGGCGCACAATGACCGTAGGTGCCAAAGCACTCGGGCCGGGAAGTTACACGGTTGGCACGCCTTATCGATCGATAAGCACAAAAAGCAAGAAGCTACTCGTTCCACGTCGGGGAGTTTTTTCGTGGTGGGCATTTTCGCTTTTTGGATGCTGATATTTGTAGCGCAAAACGCCTTTGTGGATTTTCATGAGGAAGGCGCGTTCCGCTTATTACAACTCGTCATAAGCTTGTGATCGAGCGAAGCGATGTTGTCTCCAACGAGGGTGGTATGGTCCTGATCCGGCCCTTCTCCCATCAAAGCATCGTTTTTCCTCGGAGAAGCCGTGATGACAGAGGCCGTCGATCTCTCGCGCAGAAATACGCTCAAGATGATTGGCGGCTTGCCGCTTCTTCCTCTAGCCACCGGAACGATCGCATCGGTGTTTGGCTCCAGCTTGGCTGCAGCCGGCGAAGTCACCAGGGCCCGCTTTGTTGAGATGGACGCGCCGAGCCTCGACAACGCCGAGGAGATGGCGACGACCTTGGTGAAGTCTGCCATCGAGCTCACCTATGCGGACGGCTCGACGAAGACGTTCAAACTTGGATATCAGCCGCTCTTTATCACCGGCGAGTCCGTTCCGGACGGCAAGGGCGGGACGCTCATTGCCGGTGGCTACTACGACATCAACAACAAGCCGATCCTCGACGTTAGCGCGGAAGGGGAAGAGAAGCCGCAGTTGTTCTCTGATTGCCCCGACGGCAGCAGCCTGCTGACCGTCGGCGGTGCTGCTGTCGATGGGGTTAAAGGCAACCCCGTGTTTCATGTCGTTCAGTTCGAATATATGAGCAAGAACGCGGCTGGTGTGGAGACCTACAAGACACTTCCCTCTCCCATGGCGATCCTGACGCTCGACCAAGACCCCGAGACCGGTCGCCTGAAGCTCGTGAAGTACTTCCCGCTCGACAGCAGCCCGATCAATGGGCTCTGGACCACATGCGGCGCCAGCATCACGCCCTGGAACACGCATCTGTCGAGCGAAGAATACGAACCCGACGCGACGAAAGCCAAGAACGACAAGACGTTCCGGGCCTATAGCCAGAACCTTTATGGCGATCCGGAAAAGGCCAACCCCTATCATTATGGCCATATGCCGGAAGTGACCGTAAATCCAAACGGCACCGGCACGATCGTCAAGCACTACTGCATGGGCCGCATCTCGCACGAGCTGGTTCAGGTCATGCCCGATGAACGCACTGCGCTGATGGGCGACGACGCAACCAATGGCGGTCTCTTCATGTTCGTTGCCGACGAGCCGAGGAAGCTCGGCGCTGGCACGCTTTATGTCGCCAAATGGAAACAGAAGTCGGCCGAAAACGGCGGCAGCGCCGATCTCTCCTGGGTGAAGCTCGGCCATGCCACAAGCGGCGAGATCGAAGCGCTCGCCAATAAGCTCACCGCCGCCGACATCGTCGACGTCAAGCACGAAGACCCGAACGATGGCAGCTTCACGAAAATTCCAAATGGCGGCAAAACGGAATGGGTGAAATTTGTCTCCGGCCAAGAGCTCGCTGCCGCCTTTCTCGAAACTCACCGCTACGCGCCCTATAAAGGCGGCAGTATGGGCTTCACCAAGATGGAAGGCACCACGGTCAACGCCAAGGACAAGATCGCCTATTCGGCAATGAGCTATATCCAGGGAGCCATGAAAGACGGCTCAGGCGATGTGAAGGTCGAGGGTCCGTTAGCGGGGATTGTCTATTACCACAAGCTCTCGGGCGGCCAGACAGATGACACCGGCGCGCCGATCAACAGCGAATGGGTGCCGGTCTTCACCGAAGCAGCCCTTGTCGGCAAGGACCTCGACGCACAGGACGATCTGGGCAACTACGCTGATCCGAACCACATTGCCAACCCCGACAATATCAAGTTCAACGAGGATATGCGCACCCTCTTCATCGGCGAAGACAGCGGGATGCATGTGAACAATTTCCTCTGGGCCTACAATGTGGACACCAAGGAACTGAGGCGCATCCTCTCAACTCCGGCCGCCGCCGAATCGACCGGACTCCACGCCGTGGATAAAGTGAACGGCTTCACCTACATCATGAGCAACTTCCAGCATCCGGGTGATTGGGAGCTCAAAAAGGACGCTGCAGGCAACGTCACCGGAGGCCTTCACGCCAAGGTGTACCAAATCCTCGATGCGCCGATGAAGAAGAACTACGCCGACAAGCGCGGCAAACTCGGGGCCGCGGTGGGGTATCTCACAGGGATGCCCTCGGCATTCTAGCCTCCGCCGGTATTCGCCCGAGAGCGGAGCGGAAAGGATCGACCTTGACCCGGTTGCCTTTGATCCTCATCGGGTTCGTTTTTCTGCTCGCCGCTGGCCTTGGCTATCTCGATTACGCGTCTCAGGGATTTCCGGACGGTCATCGGACTGCATTCGAGTTGGAGACCCAGGATGTCCGCTTTGCCGTTGTCATGACGAATTTGTTCGCCGGCATCTTTGCTGTGGCGCTCGGCGTCTACCGGCGGAGGGCGTCTATTGCCGTCGGACTGATCGTTGTCGCGGTCTTCGTGCTGGTAACCGTGCCCGGCGCGCTGTTGCCGCGCTGTCCCGAAATGCGGTCCTGCAGCTCGATCTACGAAACCATCACGGGTCATTTGCCTGACCACGGAATTGGCGGATGATGATTGGTGTCCGGCGGCAAGGCGCGCCGCCTCATGACGATGCGGAATGGTCGCAGAGCGCGTTTGGCACTCAATGATCGTCCTTGGCTGCGTCGCGTGATTCCGAGGGGGTCATGTCGAAGCGGCGCAGGAGCTTTCGGTTGAAGAGATTTCTCGCATTATTTTACCCACGAATTTGTCCTTTGAATTCACTCAGTAACGCACTTTCAAATCCGTCAATACAGATTGCATCGAGCTTCGAAAGGCTTCCTTGCTGAAGAGAGAATAATATAATTTTGCGCTTGCTTCGCGAAAGCGCGCGGGGGTTTCCAACGCACTCACCGCAGCTTGTGCGAAATCAAAAGGTGTTTCGTAAATCTGTAGCCCTGCCGTCCGAACAGCTTCCATTGGTAGGCCCCTAAAGGCCAATGGCGTTCCAACTATCGGCCTACCTAGTGAGCATGCCTCAATAGTTTTTATGGAAACGCCCCGACCACTCACCATTGGTATCATAACGCAATGCGACGTGAGATAGTGCATCAATGGATCGTCTACGGCGCCGACAAAAAAATTGGAAAACTTTTTGTAGAGCTCTTTACTCCTATCTCTCACGAGTTGTTCTATCGTTCCAACTATTCGGATCGAGAAATTCTTTCGAAACAACGGAGTCACAGATTCGAAAAGCCAATTCACAGCATCAAGATTGCCGACATGATTGGAGCCCACGAATAAAAAATCAGAAAAACGGTCCGCAGGCATTGGATAAACGAGGTTCACTCGGTCAGGAGCGGTAGGGAACGCTACTCTTTGAGGCATATTGGGAAGATATTTTTTGAAGAATCTTTGATCAGCTTCAGATACGTGAACTAAGTAATCGGCTGTTCTTAGAGCTTGAAGTTCGGTATCCACGAGGGCTAACAACGGATCGGGTTGACGGCTGAAAGGATTTACGACTGAATTGTCCTGCAAAATGTGACTTTGAACATCGTGGGTCACGAGGACTAAAGGCGGTATATTGAACTGCCGAACCTTAGCCCGAAGGCGTTTCGCGAGCGAAAGCGTATAAATATGGTTCGCTAGCAGCAGCCGAACGTCGTGGGTCTTTAAAATGTCCGTCAGTGCGACTGGTATTGTCGCCTTCGTCCCTGGTTCCATAGCCCAGTGCATCGCATTTTTTTTAGTCCATCTTCGGTAGGCTTTTCCAACAGCTCCCCCCTTCGACAGATGACTAGGGAAAGTTGCAACGAAGACGTGGTCCGCCTTTAAGTCCGAGGACTGCTGCTCGAACTGATTCCAAACCGGATGGTTGTATCCTTGGCGCGAAGTATGGGGACAAGCGACGAATATTACCTTCCAACCTATCGATCTAAAAAACTCTACTTGAGCTTCCATGACCTTACCGGTGCCCGTTCTCAGCCAAGGTAGACCGGTAATTATTACAGCTGGCGGTTTAGGCGATTCCCGCATTGATGCAGCTGCTCGCGACCCTGCGATTTTGGGCCAGATCGCCACGCGGGTATTGGAGGTTCACCCACGCGGACTTTTGTCGGGCCCTAAAAGACGGGAAGGCCTATGCAGACGATCGCGTCGAGCGCGCCTTGTATCAGAAGGCCGTAGGTTTCGAGCACGACACCGTGAAAATCATGCAATACGAGGGCAACCCCGTCATTGTCCCGTATCGCGAAAAGGTGGCGCCAGACACGACGGCCTGCATCTTCTGGCTGAAGAACCGCCGTCGAAAGGAATGGCGCGATAAAGTCGAAGTCGAACATGACGCCGGCGAAAATTTCACAGATCTCTGGCGCTTTTTGACGGCTGGCAAAGTGCCGCCCGGAAAGAGCAATTAACGTTTTGGAGAAATAAGCGGATGGCTGACATTGTCACTTCCGGGTTGAACCGCAAGCTCCGCGCTGGAAGAGCGCCTGCGAGTATTTAGGCGATTTGCTTGTTGAGGATCTTCTGTTTCGCAGGCGCGCCGAGCGAGCCGAAGGCGCATCCGCCGAAGAGCTCGAGGAGCTCGAGGAAAAGCTCCGCCGAAATCCTGATGATCTCGTGATCGCTTTTGATCTGTCGACCCGCCGGCCCCGCGGCATCGTCTTGGCGACTGTAGAATTTGAAGACGCGGCCGCTTCGACCCTCGTCGTGCATGCCGCTGCGGGCTGGGGCGTCTGGAATCATCCAAATTCAACTACGAAAGCCGGTGAGTGGTGTCGACCGCTCTTGAACGAGCTTAAAGGCTTCGCGCGGCACGTGGGCTGCGCTTCGATCGTCTACCGGGGCCATCCACATTGGGCGAAGCATTTCCCCAGCTGTGGAATTTCCTTAGTAGAAGAAAGAACCGGTAAGTTTCACTAACATTCTGGCGAGAGTTTCGCGGTGCTTGAGACAAACGCCGCCGTCGCGGGTGCAACCATTATGCGCGCGACAGAAACGCGAGCAGGCGGCCGCCTTCACGACGACTCCATCACTGCTTCGCTGGTTAGTTTTTCCCTTCCCCGCTGCTGGCTCCCTCCGATGGGCTATTTTGAAGCGTTGCGTGGAGCTTTTCAAAATCGCCCGGTTTCCAGGTCCCATTGATCGCTGGCTCGGCAGGCAAATAGAGCCGCAAAATCGCAAAGAAGCCTTTGCCAGGAACCGTCGCGAGCCAGTTGCCTTCTTTGCCCTCCGGCGCGTTCGGACCGATGTACATGTCCGTACTGCCGTCAGCATTCTTCACCGGATTGTCCAGCTTGCCTTTCGATGGGAACGGCTGACCGTTGTCGAGGCCGGACCCGTTAGCTGCATCATAGAGCGTCACCGACCAAAAGAGTTCGGCGGGAATATCCTTCGGCAGATTCACTTTGTAGCTGCGATCGCCGACGAAAGGCTCGCCATCACCATCCTCGAATGCCAACATATAGAATGCACCCTTGCCCGGAGTCATCGAGACCATGCCAGGGCTGATCGAGTAATAATCTGTGAAGAACCAAGTCCGCGCATCCAAAGCGCGGTAGCCGGATTTGCGCTCGACGAAACTGAGGTCAGCAACAGAGTTGGGCCAACGCGCCTGCATGTTGTTGACGGGATTGAGCCACTTGCGGTCGGGATAAAGCTTATAGTTCATGCCCTCGACGCCATCCGCCAACCCAATGACGCGGCTCATTTTGTAGCCCGTCTTCGCCGCAGCATCGAGAATTGCGCGGGACTTATCATCCGGTGCAAAAGGCCGGTCACTCGCGATGCCGATGCCGGCGAGCATGCCAAGCCAATCCGCATCGGCGAGCGTTGAGTGCTCGACGTCGACCAATTGTTTGAGTTGCACGAAGGCTTCGATGTTATCGCGAGGAAGCATATTCAGTGATTGTCCCGAAGCATCGGGAAATACCATCGCTTTGGCAGACGCCTCTTGGCCCAGCGGATAGATCTTCGAGCGCTTGATGACATCGACGGCGGGAGTGGTGTTCTTAGGGTCTTGATAGAATGATCTGAGGAAAATGAAGACGCTATTGGTGCCGGAGCGATAGACATAATAGCCGCTCGGGACATCATGATTGTAGCCCGGAGGCAAGATGAGGAATTTGCCGCCCTTGCCTTCGTCTGGTCCGGGAAGTCCGACGTCACCGGCGAAGTTGAGCCCTTCAACGGGCATGGGGCGTTGCCAGAAATCGAGTAGAATGCCCTGCAATTTTGGTGGCGCCTCGAAAACAAGCGGACCGGTCTCGGCAAGATTTGCGAAAGCCATACCGTAGATCAGGTCGGAATTCGGCGTAGTGATATGCGTCTTAGCATCGAGCCGCTTGGCCCAAATCGGCATGATGTTGTAGCCGGTGCCAAATGCATCCTCGGCGCCGACTTTCATGCCCAACGTGTTGATGAGCGGCAACGCCCAGAGATAGGTCTGTGTTGCGCGCTGAAACAGCAGCTCGTCTTTCAGTGCCTGGGCGGTGGTTGGAGTGGGGCGATTCTGCTCGAAGGGCAGATTGGCTAGCTCGTTGAAACGACTTGCTTGAGCGAAAGCGGTTCCGCTCGCGGCGAGCGACATTCCCAAAACTGCGACTGCGAAATTTGCGCGGGGTATTGTCATCTCTCTGCTCCCTGGTTCAGTTTTTCGCATCGCCACTGCCTGCACCTGTGGCTGCGGTATCTATCTTTTCGAGATCAGGAAGCGCCCAGGACTTGTCGAAGAACGCTTCCGTCGGCCCGTAAAATCGGGCGTACGTGAACCAACCTTTTCCGGGAACGGTTTGAACCCAATTTGCCTCATGGCCGTCAGGCGCCTCGGGTCCGAAATAAACATCGACAGAGCCATCCGCGTTCTTCAATAAGTCCTCTTTGCGCGACGAGAGATCGGGACGGCCTTGTTTGGTCACGACCATCTGCCGTGTGCCTTCGTCATAGGCGGTCACCGACCAGAACTGCTTCGCTGGAGGATTCGGGGGAACGTGAAGTTTGTAGGTATGGGCGCCCGTCAGCCATTTGCCGTCGGCGTCTTTGTAGGATGCGATGTATCGTTGTCCGACGCCGGGTGTTTTTGTCAGCATGCCCTTTGAAATGACGACGGCCTCGTAGAACCACGCGGCGCGCTCATCGAGCTGGTCATAGCCCGGCGCTCGCTGGTCCACCGAAACAACGAGCGCATGCTTCCAGTGCGTGCCAGGCCAAAATGCCGGTTCGACACGCTTATCGGATGTGTTGGCCTTGGCCATGGCTTCGCCAACCACAACTCCTTCTTCTAGAAGGCGACGCTGACGTTCATCGGGATTAAATGGCTTGCCCTTCTCGATGCCGAGAAAGCGTAGTTGGGCGAGTATGAGACGATCGCGCTCGTCGATCGGCTCGCGTTGGATGACGTTGTTGAGGCTTTCCCAGTAAGCCATGCCGTGCGGCGGCATCTGGCTCCATGTCTCATCTCCTGCGGCGCGCACCGACATGGCTTCGCCTACGCCGTTAGGTGACCAGGTGTACGTTTTGATTCCCGGAATAAGCTCGGCGATGGCCTTCTTCTTGTCAGCGCCGAGCAGCCTTACCCCAGCGAGCACCGTTCGACTTGGAGACTGGACCACGTAATATCCGTCGGCTGTCACCGGCTCGTGGCCAGGAGGCAGGATCAAATATTTGCCACCCTGACCTTTATCGGGACCGACAACGCCCAAATCGGCGAGAACACGCTGCCAGTTATCCAAAATCATGCCGGCCATCAGCCCGGCTGGAATCTCCACGACGATAGGGCCGCTTTTCTCTAGATCGATAAAGGTTGCGATATAGGGCGTTGTGTAGTTGGGCGTGAGGATCCCGAGCTTCTCGGCAAAGTCGAGATAGGAGAGCATTTCGCCGTTCTTCGCGTTAAAGACGTCGAAGTGGGCCTTGCGCCATTCGTTGAGGCCAACGGCAGGGATTGCCCACAGATAGGCCTGACAGGCGCGTTGAAAATCGATCTCGTCGTAAAGTTTCGCGACCGTGCCTTGCGAGGGATATCCGCTTTGGAATGTCAGTTTTCCGATGCGAGTGTCGAGAGTTTCTTGCTCCGGCGCAGATAAACTCGCCGGTGTCTGAGCACACAAAATGGAAGGCGTCAGCAAAGGAACCGAAAAGAAAACGAAGACGTGGGTCCAACGAAACATTGGAAACTCCTCTTTGTCTCTTAATCCCTCCGCTCTGTTGTGCCTGTCGAACTACATCATCTCGTTCGCCCGTCCGAATGGCTTGGTAACACAGCCAGCCCGCCCTGACCTCGCCTTAGGAGGTTCAAGGGGAATAACAGTCGACGATTTTGCGACTATCTTTAATAACCCGCATTTTATTTGATTTGCTCCCGTCGCCTCGATGTGCGGGGAAGGCATGCGATGAACCCAGCTAAACTGGTCGCCTGTCCATGGGATATTTCGCTAGAAATAGTCAAACAAATACTGGTCCTTGCGATGCGATCGGTCCAGGCGTTTGGTTAGACAACTGTGATACTGCTAGGCTAGGTCGCAGGAATTTTCGGACCCCCATTAGATCTCGATCAAATTCAACGTTCTAAGGCACGATAAACCGACGTCCTTCCAATTCCCAGCTGTCGAGCAATGTCAGTGGGGCGCCGCTTGTCGTCGTGCATCGCGCGTACCTTGGCAATGATCTCGTCCGCTAACGGTTTGCGCCCCTTGTATTTGCCCTCAGTCCTAGCTTTGGCAATACCTTCTCGTTGTCGCTCAAGCATCATTTCGCGTTCGAACTGTGCCACGCTACCGAGAACATTGAGCATTAGCCGGCCATTTGCCGTCGACGTGTCCATCCCCATAGCTAAAATGCGTAGCGACGCGCCGGCGGCTTTAATTGTAGCCGTTATAGTCACAAGGTCTGCGACGGAGCGGGCGAGACGGTCGAGCTTTGTGACTATGAGAAAATCACCTGGCCGCAGTATCCCTAGCAGACGGTCCAGCTCAGCCCGCTCCGCAACCGACGAAACCTGTTCGCTGAAAATCTTTTCCGCGCCAGCGGCCTTTAAATCGCGGATCTGTGCGTCAAATCCCGCTTTCTGGTCCGTCGTGGAAGTCCGTGCATATCCGAATATCATTTTCGCCTGCTCTAAAATGTGATTTGTGCAAATAACATTTTAGACAGTTGACTGATTTGTTTCTGAATTCAATTAGGCCATTCAAAAGGAACATCTTTATTCCATGTCTCTAGGGCAGGATCTATTGAAACAACACTCGATCAGTTTCGGGTAGGCTGAACCACCTTCAGTGAAACCCTTGACCGCAATGCCTCGAAAGCAGCCATCACATTATTGGAAGCAAGCGCAAATTTCGATTATCATAATCAGGTCAGCAGTTCACGCGTTACCGGACAGGGGCACTTTTTCATCCTTGAGCAATTCCGCAGTTGGACACAACGTTCTGGGTCTTGAACGAATACTCAATCTGCTTTCTGGAATCGCTTAACGACAAAAAATCAAGAGTTGGCCCTCAAAGACCGCCGTGACGTTTGCACGGCATTCGGCTCATTGCGGCGACACCAACTCTTGGCGGGCACACGCCAAGAAAGTAACGTGTTGCGCCTTTTTTTGATGTGAGATTCACAAACTCGTTGCCAGTGGAAAGGCAATTGTCGAAAGCTCGTCGCAGAGTAGCGTCTTCCCTCGAGCGCGGGCGGGACGTCAAGCTGGAGCAGTGCAGGGATCACCGCTCCAGCTTTTTGGCTCGTCGTGGAACTTCCTCAGAACGGACAGATAGTGGGCGAGACAAGTGTCTTGCTCAATGGTGTCTGTTGGCACCGTAATATCTAACCAATTTGTTTTTCCATTTTTCGCGAGATAGTGCCCAGTGGCACCCTTGGCGGGCCAAAAATTTTAAGCCTTCGATCAGCCGGTTGGATCATCGGCAGTCAACGGATTTGCCGCTGCTCTACACGCACGCAAGCGGGCTCTTCCGCACAGAAGTCCAACGATCTGAGAGAAAGCTATGAAAAATTTGGTGTTCCTTACTGGCGAAGCGACTGTTCTAGCCTCTGAGGGGCAGTACACTGATGCGATGCCCGAAGTTGTTATCGGTACTGTCGACGGACCCGTTGGGCATGCCTTCGCGGGAATGATGGGGCAATCGATGGGACACACCCGCTTCTTCGTTATTCGCGATCTCAACCAACAAGTGCGGCCAGCCGCACTGATGACATCGAAAGTCACGATTCCGAACAGCGTCTATATCGAGCTTTTTGGCGGTGTGGTGCAGGGGGCAATCGGAGACGCGATCGTCGACTGTCTGAAGGACGGCATTCTACCTGGGGACAAGGCCAACGAGATTTGCATGATCATAACTGTTTGGCTGGATCCTCGCTGTGCAGAGCATGAGGAACTCGACAAAAAGGATCTGTATCGTTGTCAGTATGAGGCGACGAAGCTCGCGATCTCCCGGGCGATGAAGAGTGAGCCCACGGTCGAGGAGCTGATTGCTAACCGCAATAAGATCAAACATTACTCGCTGGCAGACGTCTTCCCCGGTTGAGATTGGTCACCTTTCAACGATGGAAAACTTGCGCCCTCGACCTGGCGACGGTCGGGGTCGCGCTTTTTTGCGCCGCAGGAAGCGGGTCATCTTGATACTGCGCTGGCGCCGTTAGCTTTCTTTGCCTAAATTCCTCCCTGGCCGCCAATAGTTTGACCGACCTATTGACGCGCTGAACAAACAGACCGCATTTAAGAGCGTGTCATTTTACCCAGCGATGGAGAGGTTTTTGGTCTCGTTTGAGCCGCACGAATGGGAGGACGTTGCCGAATCTTTGAACGCCGCCTCGTGTGAAATCGGCGAGCTAGGCTTTCATTTACGATTGCTGGAACTGCTCGGGTCGCTCATCCCCCATGAGACCGGATGGATCGTCCGCTACGCGCCTGGCTGCGATCCGGACGTCCTGCATACGAAGCAAATCAGCTCAAACATCGTCCAGTACTACCTGGGAGCCGAACCTCGCTCGACGGATCCTTATTTTTGCTCCTGGCGCTCAAACAGGGTTGCCCGCGTCGAGACAATGGAAAAGGCGCTCCCGTCGGCTGCGGACAAAAACTTCTACCGCCTCGATTTCATGAAGAAGATGGAGTTCACCGATGAACTGGCCATCTTCCTTCCGTCAGTCGGCATGTCATGCCTGTCGCTGTTCTTTGAGAGAAAAGCTGATCGCTTCACTAAGACGGACATCGAACGCATTGAACGTTTCTTTCCAATCGTGCACGGCCTGCATCAGGCGCATACGCGAACGCTTATGACGGCGATGTACAGTGCAGCGCCTGCGCCCACGTCGTTCCAGGACAGACCAGCAGCCATTTTCGACCGCCATGGCAAGCTTGTTTATTCGACCCCGAAGTGGCGCCAGCTCGCGGAAACGGATGTGAGGCTAAGAAATATCGAGTGGTCGTTATCGTACGAGGAAATCCGCCAGCAACTCGTCGGCGGGACGCTGCCGTTCAAAGGCATTGAACTCGATTGCATGAACTCGATCGCCCCCGGCGGGCTTCTCCTTCATCACATCGGCGACGGCCTTATGGACAGGGAAGCAGGGGAGCGAGCATCGTCGTCGATCGTCGAACAGTTGACGCCGCGCGAGCGTGACATCGTCGCGCTAACGCTCGATGGTTTTAGTACTGGCGCGATTGCACAGCGATTACGTATCTCAAAAGGTTCAGTCAAGAACCGCCGTTTGCGCATCTATCGAAAGTTGGAGGTCTCCTCCGAGAGGGAGCTTGTTACCACCCTCATGCCGTTCGCAAATCAGCTGAAATGCGAACTGGCCAGCCGGAGGGTGCGCACCCTTCCGTGCAACGTCTCCGACGACGACCATTAACGAGCTTTGGTTCTCGTTGCTAAACTCATTTGGACGGGGCCATCGCGGCCCACTCTAATGTCGTGAAATAGAGCAGCCTTTCCAATAAATCATCGACTGCGAGCATCCGACTGGTGCCAACCGGCACCATTGCTGTCTGCAGGTTAATTCTCCGAAATAGCGTCAGAGTTTGGCTTCGACTGGGTTCACCGGGCGGGCATCGGCCTTGGCATTTCGCAGAAAAAGGTGACTTCAAATGCTTCAGAAAAATGATGAGGAACTCTTCGGGCTCGACCGCTTTCGACCTAACGACCCAGCACATTCTTACACCCTGCCTGCAGGTCTTTATTTTGATCGCGAGGTCTACGAACTCGAGAAAGAAAAGATCTTCTACAGGTCCTGGAACTTTGTCTGCCACGCGAGCCAACTCGCGGCCCCCGGCGCTTATCGCACCGTAAAAATAGGCGATCAAAGTATCGCGATCGTGCGCGGTCGCGATGGCAACCTTCGCGCCTTCCACAATGTCTGCTCTCACCGGGCACACCAGTTGCTGCAGGGCGAAGGAAAGACGCGTGCTATCACTTGCCCTTATCACGCTTGGCAGTACGAGCTTGACGGCCAACTGCGGTCAAACTCTGTGCTGGAAAACGTCGCTGGCTTCAAGACGGAGGAGTTTTGCCTGAAGCCTGTTAAGCTCGAGGTTTTCCTTGGGTTTATTTGGATCAACATTGATCTCAACGCCAAGTCGCTCGCCGAAACGTCGGGTCATTTCGAGGCGGATGTCCGCAAATATGTCGATACTCCTGAAACGTTGGTCTATGCGGGACGTCAGACGTTTGAGATCAAGGCGAACTGGAAGAATGTCGTCGAGAATTTTCAGGAGTGCTACCACTGCCCGCCGGCGCATCCGGCCCTCGTTGAACTTTTCGACCACGGCATTTATCAGACCAAGAACTACGCGATCTGCTCGAGCCACATAGCCCCCGCGCGAGAGGACAACTCGGCATACAAGGTCGATAAAAATCAGCAGGGTGCCCAGCTGATGTATGCGGCTTGGTATCTATGGCCCAACGTTACCTTTAACGTTTTCCCCGGCCGCCGAAATTTGTCATTCATGCATATCATGCCGACAGGCCCAGAGACCACCTATGAGCACTGGGACTTCTTCCTCGATGAAGCGACACCCAATGAGGAAGAGAAAGCTGCGATGGAATACATCAAGGACGTTCTGCAGCCGGAAGATATCGGCTTAGTGGAAAGCGTGCAGCGTGGTCTCCATTCTGTTGCATACTCGCAGGGCAGGCTTGTAATCGACCAAAAGCTTGTCGGTGAAGGTAGATCGAGCGACGGGTTAGGGGATCACAAAGCATCTTCATCCAGCGAGCACGGCATCCACCATTTTCAGTCCATCTACTACAATGCCATGAGCGCCGACAGGCGCTGACATTTTGCGAGGCCACTAGACGCTGCGCACGGAGGCCGTGCGCAGCGTTTGCTTTAAGATCGAAGGACGAGCGATGGCCAATTTTAAGGTATCGATTCCCCAATTCGAGATGACGTTAGAGGTGCGGAGAGGGTTCACGATACTGGACGAGGCTTTGAAGGCTGGGCTCGATTATCCCTATGCCTGCCGTCAGGGTAATTGCTCCTCTTGCAAGTCCATCTTGCGCAAGGGCACGATAACTCACAAATCATATGATCCGACGGCGCTCACGGATGAGGAAAAGACCAAAAATATCATTCTCGCCTGTCGCGCGATGCCCACCAGCGACTGCGAGGTCGAGTTCATCGAGGATGCCGACACATTCACCCCTGCCAAGTTCGATTGCGCTGTCACCTCGATCGACCGTGTGTCACCGGAAATCGCTATCCTCAAGGCCAAGCCATACTCTAGCGCTTCACCGATGTTCAGCGCAGGGCAGTTCGCCACGCTCGCCTTCCCCAATCTTCCTGCGAGAGAATATTCGTTCGCCAATCGCCCAGGCTCGGCGGAATTGGAATTTCACATCGAGTATTACAAACACGGGAAGGTCAGTAAGCACGTATACGAGAAGTGCAAACCGTTGGACCGGTTCGTCTTGAATGCTCCGTTTGGAAGCGCCTACCTCCGCAAGGAGCACCCAGGACCAATTACGATGGTCGTCGGCGGCACAGGACTCGCGCCGGCGAAATCAATATTGCTAGACGCCTTGGCATCAATGCCTGGCCGCGAGATACGCATCTACCATTCGGCTCGGGAGTCGAATGGGCTTTATCAAAACGAGGAAATGCTGAAGCTGGCCGAGAAATACCCAAGGTTCGGTTATTTTCCGGTCATTACAAGGGGCAACGGTCTAGACGCCGCCAGAACGACGGACGTTTTTATTGAGCTTAGGCGTCACTTCGTAACTCTCCAGGGACACAAACTCTATACCTGCGGTTCCCCCGGACTGGTTTCGATTTGCCAGAAGTTTGCGATCGAAATGGGGATGAGCCCATCCGACTGTCATGCCGATCCCTTCGTCTCTGTATCGACGATGGTCGTAGAATAGATTGGTTCGCCATCCGATAGTGGCGAGAACGCAGCGATGATTGAGCCGCCGGTGCAACGGTCTTTCGCTCGGAACGAACGTCGAGCCATGGCCGGCGTCAAAGGCTAAGGCAGCTTGTTTGCTTACTTTCTGCGGTATTGCAAGCGAAGGTTCACTTCAGCAGCCAGAAAGCTGCCCAGAGCCTTGCGGCTTCGTCACGCGGACTCTGGTGGTGAGTAAAGCAACGGAACTCGCATCAAAGTTCGACGGATTGCGTAGGACACGATCCCGTCCGACGATCAGACTGGCAGTCCGAGCGCCGCTTTTCGACTCGAGGCAGCATTTTGGAGAATACGATCAGCGATCATGGCTATCAGCGCCATCGAAATGCCAGCGACGAGTCCACTTCCGGCATCGGCTTTACCGAGTGCGATGTAGACCTCTTGACCGAGGTCTGTGGTGCCGACGAGAGCTGCAATGACGAGCATCGCAAGCGCATACATGATCGTCTGATTCACCCCGAGTAGAATCTCAGGAACGGCTTGCGGTAACCGGACCTGCCAGAACATTTGCCGCTTCGTGCAGCCCAACGCCACCCCCGCTTCGACGGAGCTGGGCGAAACGTTGCGCAAGCCGGCTTCGGTGTATTTTATCGCTGGGACGATTGCGTAAAGAACAATTGCGATCAGGGCAGTGAAGTCGCCGGCCTGGAAAAACATCAAAGCGGGTATGAGGAGAACAAACTGGGGAATGGTCTGCAAACCGTCATTGATGGGACGTAGAATAGCGGAAAGGTGATCGTTATTTGCAGCGGCAGCTCCCAACGAAACTCCGATCACAATACACATCGCCACGGCCGCTACGCACAAATAAACAGAAAGCATCGCAGCCGTCCAAAATCCGGAAACCAGGATAAATAGCTGCGCCAAAAGCGCGAAAGCTGCCGTCGGAACCCCTCCCGCTTGATAAGCCGCGATTGTAACAATGGCGATGAACACGGGCCAGGGTATTCCCGTGGTGCCGTAGAATAAGAGTATCGCCATGACTGCGATAATCGATGCTGCCGCACGACCGGAGTAGACAGTTGCAATGCCGACGGCGAGGGCAGAGATCGCCCAATATCCGATCTGTACAGGTCCATCGAACGAGAAGCCCCAGGTCATTGGCGTTACCGCTTGAACGAGACCGATCTTGAGCGGCAGCAAAAAGTAATAGAAGGCCGTCGTTTTCAGAGCATTGAGGATAGCGCCGTAGTTCGCAGTAATCCATTCCACCGCGGTATCCAGTGGCGCCGCCGGCCGGATCACCCACGCGTCGGGCCAGACCCAGAGAGAAGGCACGAAGCTCGCGAGCACTACCGACGCAGTTAAAGCTCCCGGCGAAGCGACCCAGAAATAGCGATTGGTGCGAAATTGTTCGCAGTGGACATAGCGTTGCGTGAACCCGGAGCTGACGCGATCGAGGATCATCGCCAAAACCGCGATGACGACGCCTGCGGCGAGGCTTTCTCCAAATTGTGCTTTGCGCATCGTGCTGAGGACTTCCCAGCCGACGTCTTGTGAGCCACCGATAACGGAGGCGATGATGATCATCGAGAACGCGGCCATAGTGGTCTGATTGAGCCCCACCAACAGCTGCGGCGTCGCGGCAGGTACACGCACCCACCAGAAGTCCTGCAAGGGCGTGCAACCGCTCATGCGACCAGACTCGCGTAATTCCGGCGGCACCCGCTGAAGGCCGAGGATTGTATTCCGGATCATTGGAGGCATGGCATAAATGATGCTGGTGATCAGCCCTACAACGGGACCAAAGCCGAACAACAGCAAAATCGGGATAAGATACGCGAACGTGGGTATCGTCTGCATAAAATCGAGGCTGGCTTGCGTAGCTGTGTTCAAGCGGGGATAGCGAGCCGCGAGCGTTCCGATCGCAAAGCCCAACAGAATGGCGATGGGAATGGCCAAGCCGATCTGAGCAATTGTGTTCATCGTCGGCGTCCAGAAGCCCACCGAGACGATGTATAGGAACGATGCCAACGTGAAACACGCTGTGCGAATGCCCGCTGTCCAATACGCGAGAAGGAAAAATGCCAATGTCACCGTGCTCCACGGTGTCCAGTCGAGCAACGCGCGGCCGGCGGACATCGGCGCGCCGATAACTTGGCTGAGAACGCGTGTCGAGCCCTGCAGGCTTACGACGACCGGAGCCAATACCGCGTTCGTCCACGCGGAAATGGGAAGATCCCAATGCTTGGGAAACGTTCCCAACCAGGCGACATTCGGGGCGGCATACAACGCGATCGCGGTGAGCAGGCCCATTAGGAGCCACGACATATCTTTCAACGACATGTCGAGCGCGGCGGCGAGTTTTGATCCAGTTTGGCGTTCTTCCTTCACGGCGCGGTCCTCGACTTAGCCGCGAGCGCTTGAACGACCTGCAACGCCGAAAGGCTACCGATCTCTCGCCCGTCGTCGTCGGACACGTTGAGGACACTGCTCTCATTTCGGAACAACGTCATCGCCTCTTCGAGTTTGGCGGAAGCGGAGATCGTCGCGGTGACTATGGCGCGGTGTTCATCTGCGATGTGTCGGTTCATGATTGCCCCGACACGCAACACTTTCGCCAGGGGTGCATCGCCGACGAACGAGCGAACGTAGTCGTTGGCAGGGCGCGAGACTAGCTCTTCCGGTGTTCCGACCTGCACAACGAAGCCGTCCTTCATCACGCAAATACGATCCGCGAGACGCATGGCTTCTATGAAATCGTGCGTGACGAAGACGATCGTTTTCTTGAGCTGCTTTTGCAGGCGAAGAAACTCGTCCTGCATCTGACGACGGATGAGGGGGTCAAGAGCGCTGAACGGCTCGTCGAGAAACCAAACATCGGGCCCGACAGCCAATGATCTCGCAATACCAACGCGCTGCTGTTGGCCACCGGATAGCTGGCGCGGATATGCATCCTCGCGCCCGTGAAGCCCCACGAGCTCAATCATTTCGTGTGCACGGGCCAGCCGTTCTTGCTTCGGCTTACCTTGAATTTTGAGAGGGAAGGCGACGTTATCAATGACCGTCAAATGCGGCATCAACCCGAAATGTTGGAACACCATCCCCATCTTGTGACGTCGAACGTCAATGAGGTCGCGCTCGGTTAGTTTGGAAATGTCTTGACCGTCGAGCACGACCTGACCGTGAGAGAGGTCAAGCAGACGAGCGAGGCAACGTAGCACCGTGGACTTGCCGGACCCGGACAAACCCATGATGACGAAGATCTCGCCTTCGGCAATGTCGAGGGAGACGTTGGCAACGGCGGGGATGTGCTTCTCATCGCGCATGCGCTTTGCGAGCAGCTGCGGATCGATGATGTAGCCCTTGGTATCGAAGTAATAGCCTACCTTTGGACCATAAACTTTCCAGAGATTTGCGCAGGCGAGCTTGGCGTTGGAAGACACTGGATGTGGGGTGTACGCATCTCTCAATTGAAAGTTCACTTTTGATCCCTCCCGCCCGTAGGGGCTTTGCTCTTTGCGGCAATTGGTAGACGCGCCCGGAATTGGGCGCGTCTTCAGTTTTGCAGCGATTAGTTGCTGGCGGTCGCGGTGGTCACCCACGGCTTCCAAGTGCCTTCGTGGGACTTCAACCACTCGGCGACGACGTCGTCGAGCTTGCGGCTTTTCTGGTCGATCTCATAAACCAACTTGCCCTGCTCGGTGCCATCAAACTGAAAACTCTTGAGAACCCTGAAGGCAGCTGGCCATTGTTGCTCCATCCCAGCCCACGCTGATTTGACGACTCGCGCCTGCGGAAAGCCGCAGTCGTCGGTCGTATCGGGGTAGGGGCCAACCTTTGGATCCGATGCGCAAGCATCGCTATAGGGGGGATCGATCTGAACCCATTCTAAATCGTAAACCGCATGGACCCAGTGCGGCTTCCAAAACATCAGGACCAGCGGAGCCTTTTTGAGGAACGCCGCTTTGATTTCTGCGATCTCGGCTCCCTCGCTGCCGGCGGGCATTGCAACGAACGGAAGCTTCATTCCCGTGACGAGCTTAGCGGATGCTGTTCCCCAATCTGAGGGATAGGCAAGAATGCGTCCCTTGGGAAATGTTTCGGGAGTTGCGAGCTTATCTTTGCAGGCAATCAGCCCTTCAAGCTTCGGCAGCCCCGGGCACATTTGCTCCATGTATTTGGGATAGGCCCAGCCCTCGTAATTGTTCAGCCCAAGCAGCCCGATTTCAACGATGGTTTTGGTCTCAAGAGCTTTGGGGTAGGCTTCGCCGACAAGATTTGTCCAGACTTCAGGCTGCGTCGTCAGCTTGCCTTCCTGCATCGCGGTGAACTGGGGCATGGCTCCAGCGGTGACGTACTCGACTTTGTACCCCATGGATTCATATATGCCCCCCAGGACTTTGGCCGTCACGTTCTGACCAGTCCATTCGTTAAGCGCGATTTTGATGGGCTCTTTCGATTCAGGGACGGAGGCGGCGTTGACATGGCAGGTGAACGCAAAAAGTCCGAGCGAGGCAAGCAGAGAGGTGACGAGCTGGCGGGACATGACAATTCTCCGGTTTGGAGCTGAGGTCACCAGCAAAAGCCTGCGGCGGGTCAAAGCCAATGGTGCCAGGTGGCACCATAGGTGCAGCAGTTCGAGGCGCAGTGATGAAAAATGGTTCAGGCGCGCACTGCCCAACTAAATTGAAATCGTGCTCTTTCAGTCCGGAGGACTGATCCGATCCAAGGAAAATCGTCAAACGTGACGATATCGATAGGTGAAAACCAACGCGGGCACCGCGGAATAGTACCAAGCGGCACCATTGTGGCCACAAGCTCGACGACGGTAATCGTGATGTGAACTGCACATCACGAGGTTGAGATTGAATGAAGGCGCATCGGGCTAAGCTATTAGGCACGCGACAGTTGGGCGTCGCGCTTGTGACGGCCTCGGCAGTTTGCTGGAGCACTGCCGGATTATTCGTCCGTTTGGCTAATCTCGACCTGGGGACGCTTGTCTTCTGGTACGCGTTCTCCGCGTGCATCGGGCTCGGCTTGGTAAGCGCCATCCGGCTTCGCGGTAAGTTCTGGCGGTCCATCGTCGGCATTGGTTGGCCAGGCCTAGTGTACGTGGTCACCGCCTCATTTTGCGCGATGATCTATGTGGTGGCCTTGCGTTACACGAGCGTTGCGAATGTGATGACCATTTACGCTTCGTTGCCGCTCGTGGCGACGGCAACCGCATTCCTTTGGCTTGGGGAGCGTGTCAGTCACCAGTTCATAATCGCGGGTGTGTTAGCCATGGTGGGAGTTGCCATCACGGCGGGCGCAGCCGCGACGACCGATGACATCATTGGTCTCATCGCTGGCCTTCTGATGACCATCACCTTCGCGGTGATGCTCGTTTTCCTCAAGCGCTATTCCCGGCTCGATGTTCTCTTGGTCAGCGCCATCGCTGCGGGACTGTCGGCAACCGTCTCTGCGCCCTTCATGGAATTTGGTGTGCCGCCGCCAATCCAACTCATGGGATGCGTTCTCTACGGCCTCATCGCTTACGCGCTAGGCACCTATTTGGCGTTGGTGGGTGGACGCATGATCAAATCTGGAGAAGCGGGTCTCATTTCGATGCTCGACATCGTTCTTGGACCGGTTTGGGTTTGGCTGTTCTTCAATGAAAAACCCACCCTTCCGGCAGTATTGGGCGCATCGACAGCGCTGGGCGCTGTGACTTGGTACCTTTCGACAGAAATGCGGCAACAGCCGCCTCCGGAGACCGTCGAGGCCAAGGGAATACTAATGAATGACCGCATTCAAGACCAAGACGGATCAACAGCATGGCACTGACATTCAGAGTAGAGACGCTCCGAGACGATTTCGGGTGCCGGTCTGCCACCGTCGCGACCATTCGCTTTTACGACCCGCTCAGTCGCGCGCAACCGTGAGAAGACTGCGCGCGGAATTAAACCCAACAACTCAAGACGACTATTATTGGAAGGACAAGAAATGACAGAGCGTATAGCGATCATCGGCGCCGGCCCGAGCGGCATGGCGGTATTGCGCGCATTCGAAAGCGCGCGACGCAAAGGCGCGGTTATTCCCGAGTTGGTTTGCTACGAGCGTCAAAGCGATTGCGGGGGCATCTGGAATTATACATGGCGGACCGGAACCGACGAGCACGGGGAGCCAGTCCACGCCAGCATGTACCGCTATCTATGGTCGAACGGACCGAAGGAGTGCCTCGAGTTCGCGGACTACTCGTTCGAAGAGCATTTCGGTCGCCCAATTCCCTCTTTCCCGCCGCGCGCTGTGCTTCATGATTACATCAAGGGTCGCATCGTGCGCAGTGGGATCCTCCCCTACATCAAACTCAGCCACACAGTGAGGCGCGTATCATTCAACAAAGATACGCAGAAATTCACGGTCGCGGTGAAAGACCTGGTCAACGACAGGATCTCATCATCCGAGTTTGATTACGTCTTCGGCTGCAGTGGACACTTTTCGACGCCAAACGTACCGGAATTTCCCGGGCTCGATAAATTTCTCGGTCGCACGCTGCACTCTCACGACTTCCGTTCCGCAGACGAGTTCGCGGGCAAGAACGTGCTGTGCGTAGGTGCCAGCTACTCATCGGAAGACATCGGGATTCAGTGCTACAAGTATGGAGCCAAATCCGTCACGTTCTCTTGGCGTACGAAGCCCATGGGCTTCAAGTGGCCGGAAGTGATGGAAGAGGTTCCACTTCTTGAAAAGGTCGTCGGCAGGACCGCTTACTTCAAGGACGGGACGAAGAAGGATGTGGATGCGATCATCCTTTGCACGGGCTACTTGCACCATCATCCATTCATGGAGGACGCGTTGCGCCTGAAATCGCGCAACAGGCTCTACCCGCAGTCTCTCTACAAGGGCATCTTTTGGCTCGACAACCCGAAGCTGATGTACATCGGCATGCAGGACCAATTCTATACTTTCAACATGTTTGACGCTCAGGCTTGGTACGCCCGCGACGTCGTTCTCGGACGCATCAAACTGCCGCCGCGTTCCGAACAGGAAGTCGATATTCAAAGGTGGACCAAAAAGGAAGAAGCGATCGTCGACGCGACCGAGGGAATCGATTTCCAAACAGAGTACGTCCGTGATTTGATTACGCCCACAGACTATCCGCGTCTCGATGTCGATGGTGTGGCGAAGATGTTCAAGCAGTGGGAACATCATAAGATGGATAACATCCTGACTTACCGTGACCAGTCGCACACGTCGCTTCAGACCGGCACGACAGCGCCTGCGCATCATACCCCCTGGATGAGGGCCCTGGACGATTCCTTGGAGGCGTTTCTCAATCAGCCGGAAACGAAGGCGGCCGCCGAATAGCGGTAAAAGTAGTCACGCGAGCGTCGGAGCGGTCTTGCCGAGAAGGCCTGTTCGACGTTTGGAACCCTTGCCGGCTTAGGCCTCCGTAAAAGCGATACTAAAAGATGAGAAATCCAGCGACTGGAAGTTGCCTCTGCCGGGGTGTGTCGTTCGAGATTATTGGACGACTCAATCCAATTCTCGCGTGTCATTGTTCGCAGTGTGCAAAAACGAGTGGAAGCTATGCTACGATGACAAGTTGCAAGTCTGAAGATCTCCGGTTGCTTTCCGATGAGAGCCTTCGTTGGTTCGCATCGTCCGAAAGCATTCGTCGCGGCTTCTGCTGTAACTGCGGCGGGAATTTGTTTTGGAAGCAAGAAGGAAGTGACGAAACATACATCACAGCCGGAACTATCGATCGACCGACGGGACTAAAAATTGCAGAGCACATCTTCGTTTCATCCAAATCTGATTACTATGCCATCGAAGATGGACTACCGCAGAGGGATGAAGGGTAGATCGAAGGGTCGCTTTTGGCTGAGAGCTTTGCGTTGCCGGATGGACGGTTCAAAGAAATAGTTTTGGCCACCTTCGCGAATTTCTTTGGACAGACAGCAGCGTTCGATGATCCTGGTTTCAGCTCAATGAAGCGGCTTCTGGAGCTTATTTCAGATCCGAGGGAGACGACGCTAACACTCCAAAGGCCGTCGTTGTCACCTTTGGCTAAGTCTCCTGTTCTGCATGTATGGGATTGAGCGGCCGTTCCGACGGACCGGGTCCAGATTGTTTACGACGGCCGCAATTTGTTCAAAGCGGAGGTGGCCTGCTTCCTTGAAATGGTTCGAAGGTAACTGAGCGGATCCGGCTATTTGCAATCTTGATTGAGGAGAGAAGGTGTATCGCGCCCGGTTTGCGATCGCGCCGGCGATTCCCCGACAAATGGCCATCAGAAAAAAGAGGCTAATCGCGCCTAAAATCTAAAATAGCATGTCAAAGCATGAATCTGGATATCTGCTTCGCAGTAATCGGTCCCTCAAAAGTGTCAGCATGAGAAAATAAACATTTATCATTGAACGGTGGATAACAACTCGGGATAGTCCCGATGGTCGATGGGGTACCATGGGTACTGTGCCAAGCTTTCAATCGGCGCTTCGTGCGGCGGCAATTTTCAGCTTAATCCATTTTCTCGGGGCCATAACGATCCGCCCGATTGCTTTAAAGCTATTGCGAAATAAGAAGCCCCCGGTGCCTGCAGTCCCGGGGGTTTCGTTGATTGGGCTGGCTACGGTGAATGAGGCCATCAGCCGACCTGCATCAGGAGTCTGCATGCGCGATCGATTTATCAACCTCGCAATATGAGAAAATCCCACTGATAAGGCCGCCGAGCATACCCACTTCACTATTATCACCGGGAATATAGTGAGCGATCTCGTGGGCGTACCAATACTGCGCAACTTCAGCACGCGCTCTTAGAAGGGCCATATCGCCTGGCTTAAGCGGCGTTGCAAAAGCGAGATCCTGGAGACGTCTGAACTGCTTCTGCAGGTCGTCAATTGTCTTGTCCAGCAATTTGGCTTCCGGACTATTTTCCTCATCAACCTGGAAGTCGAAGCTTTGTACGTGCTGTATGAGGGTGCCCAAATGGCGGATCTTCCGCGGCAGATCTTCGATATCGTGGTGCAGCGCTGAGTCTGCAGCCGCGCGTTTGCGGCTAACTGACGAAGAACTTGTGCTAGAACGTTTGGCAGTCTTCGGCATGGGTAATCTCCATTGCTGTTGATTAGAGCCTGCTCGACGCGCCAACGTCGGACAGGCTCGATTGCTTTCAACGCTGATTCGGTTCCCGAGGCTTGTCAATCTGACGCAATGAAAATGACCTCAACGAATCAATTCTGCATCACTTAACCTCCACATGGCGCCAGAGCCTAAGGAGGCTGCGAGGCATTTTCGATGAGTGCTGCACTTCTTCACCTGTGCTTCACAATTCGATAGTTGAGTCGATGATAGCCGTCGGATGGGGAATTTTATGCGCATCAATTTCGTTAAGGCCTTCCCTTTTATCCTTTTGTGTCCGCTCTTCAGTTTTGCGCTTGATGCTCCAGCTCGCGCTGGCGAACAAATCCTCGGGAAATTTCATAACTGGACCATTGCACGCCAGGGCCCTGGCCTCTGCTACGGCTACGTCGACTATACTACCGGCGGGCGCCTCGTCGTTCAGGCCAAGAACAATAGCAACGGCGAGGTCTGGAGCCTCTTGCTCGGCGAGCATGGTGGCCTATCTGATTTTTCCGGCGGCATCGAAGCCGCCGTCGACGGCGAGGTCGTCTTTCGAGGCGTCGGTCGCACCATCGGTACCACGTCCGGTATCAAGCTCACGCCGCTCGCACCCTCCGCCGTCGCTCGCCTCGAGCGAGGACAGAGCCTCACCGTCGCGTCGGCTGCCCGACAGACGCGCTACGACCTGACCGGCGCTCCAACAGTCGTCGACCAGCTTTACCGCTGCTTGCACGGTGAAGACATCACGGTGCCAACTACCGCCGAAAGTGCAACGGCCAACACGCCCGACGTTAACGCGCCCCTCTTCAACGTGAAGCCTTTCGTAGAAGGCGGCTTCGCCATCATGCGTACCGGCCCCGGCGTCAACTGGCCAATCGTCGCCAAGATCCCGGCGGGCACGCAAGGCCTCAAACGTCTCGCCCCGTGCCGTGATCGCGATGACGGGCTCGAGCCCCGGCCATGGTGCCCGCTCGCCTGGGACAACATCGTGGGTTTCGTCTCGACGCTCAATCTCGAAACCTCGTTCTCAGAGAGCCCGCCGCAACCCGTTACCGGCACGCCGCCGCCGACGACCGGTGATGTCAAAGCCACCGGCAGCGGTTTCCTCGTCGATGGGGTCGGCCACATCCTGACCAACGCTCACGTCGCCGGCGAATGCGGCTCGGTTACGGCGGCGCTTTCCGGCAAACCCCAATCGTCTGCGCGGCTTGTCGCTATTGATCCGACCAATGACCTCGCCCTGCTCGACGCTCCCGACATAAAGGCTGCGACCGTTCCTGAACTTGTTGGCGGCGTCCGCACCGGCGCGAACATCGCCGTCTTCGGCTTCCCGCTGTCGCAGCAGCTTTCTACTAACGGGAATTTCACGACCGGCCTCATCTCGGCGACGACCGGCCTCTACGATGATAGCTCGAGGGTGCAGATGACGGCCCCGGTCCAGCCAGGCAACAGCGGCGGCCCGGTTCTGGACGAAAACGGCAACGTCGTCGCCATCGTCGTCGCTAAACTCAACGCGCTTAAAACCGCGGCCGACAACGGCGACGTCCCGCAAAACGTGAATTTCGCCATTAAGGCTAGCGTTGCCGCGACGTTTCTTGAGGCGCATGGCGTCACTCTGTCCGCATCCGCGGCCGCCGGCAAAGACCGTCTCTCGAATCCCGATCTCGCCGACCGTGCCAAGGGCTTCACCGTCTTCATCAATTGCCGGAACTAGCCAAGCTCATTACGGCGGTCCTCGAGTCTACCAGCGCAATCCTGAGGGTTTTCGACCCTCTACGATCTCCAGGAGCCTCTTCTCCATAGCTCCAACGCTCGCCGCTTTTCAGCGAGGAAGTCATACGTCGAGTAAACCTCGGCTGCCAGCGTGGCTCGCATGTCTCCAGTGTGATGCAGGACGTGCGATCTATATTCGCTTGGCACCCGCATGGCGGCGAAAGCAGAACCTAGGTTAGTAAGGCGCGATGTGGCGTGATCTTGGCCCGTGGAATGAACTTCGTGCCAGCCACATCCACAACTTCAAGCCCAACTCGTTTGAAAAGCTCAGCGAGTTCATAGCCTATTTCACGAAGCGGGTGCGGCGTCTGGTTGTTTAGCTGGCACCAAGCTAAATAAGCGGGATGAAGCTCTAAAACTGGCGTATCGATCTCTGCTGGCGACAGCATCTCGCGACAAAATCGGACCGCATGATCTCAAGCAGAAGGCGCTGGGAGTTCGGGGGTCGCTGCAACCTCGACTTTTCCCGATACTAAGTGAGGTGCCCCAACGCCTTCACGAGTTGCCACCCGATGGCTCGCCGCCGCACTGCCATGCGCCCCGAATGCAATCAGCGCCGCACCTAGTCCATTGGCGGCAATTGACTTCAACATCACCGCGGGGGGTCTGCATGGCGGATAGGTCTCGAATTGTCGAGGAACTCTCCAGCTTAACAGCTGCAGAGGCATCACGCGTGGCGACGTTGTTGGGGGAAAGACTTGCCAATCCTGGACAACTTCGCATCGGACAGACGGTATCGATCACGGTTGATGACACCATTACCGATCCGGTTTGTGACTGCTGTGTAGGCTTTCTCGCATTCAAGCGGGACGCGAAGCGCGAAATCGGGGCGCCAGCAGGAACTGGGACCTTTGCCAAAATCGGTCGGCAATACGGTATTCTAACAGCTGCGCACGTCCTTGAACCGCTGGATTTGGAGGCAACCGTTGGTCTTGTTCGGTTCTCAAAATTGCAGCGGGAATATAATCGCCGACTTGATCTGTCTAAGACTGACCGGGAAATCTTATGGAGCAAGAAGGAGGGGCAGGCGCCCGATATCGCGTTCCTCATGATAGCTGATGTGGATGGTTGGGCTCTTGAAGCGGAGGGCGCCGTTTTTTACAACCTCGACCGTCCGCATGAGTTTAGAGCCGGTACGGGTGAAAACCGTTTGGCAAGATGTCATCTGCTGGCAGGCGAGGTTGGGGAATGGGTTGAGGACATAGCGGGAAAGGACGGCGACTCAGCGAAGATTGAGGTCGGTGGGTTATGTGGTGCGGTAAAGAATTTGCGTGTGCTGAAAGAAGGTGAGACTGAACTGGTTGAAGTTGAGATTGATCACGACGCGGGTCTTCGATCTCTCAAGAGTTACGGCGGGATGAGCGGCGGTGGCTTGTGGGAATTGCAGGTGGAAGTTGACCGAGCACTAAAACCCGTCGAAATCCAAAAGCGGTTGATTGGAGTGGCCTTTCGTCAATCCGAAGATAGGCAGCGCATCACTTCGAATGGTGCCGCTTCGATTGATCAAATCAAGCAACGCGTGGAAATCAAACTTAGTGCGCTGAGGGGTGCAAAGCGCTGAACGGCTTTGCCCCCTGGATAGCTGGGCAAACATTTCCCCTGAGTGGCGCTATACCGTCTCAGTGCGACAGCGATGCAATGTTCCGCTGGGGTTCCGCCACGTGGAATTTGCGGAACACGAAATCTAGCTAAGTTGTTGATTTCTTTGGCGCGCCGGGAAGGATTCGAACCCACGACCCCCAGATTCGTAGTCAGCGAATCCCCTCATTCGATCTCCCCCTAAATCGACTCATTCAGAGTCATAGAATCAGCAACTTAGACCGTGGTGCTAGGAGATCACTTCAATGTGAATCGGGTCTCCAGTCGCTCAAATGTGCTGGGACCGTGCTGGGACGCGTGCTAGGATAGCGGCACGAACGCCTATAGCGGGCTCATTCTGTCATTTTGATATCTAAGATACCAACGTTAGTAAGTCGGTTTAGACATCGATAATATGCCCTTATATATACGTTGGCTTTTTCATTAATGCTTACATAGCCTTACGATACGTAAACGCGATAAGTCTCTATCTTGTGCGTTCCTATCGGCGTTATATTATTTCTTTATACTATCATAACCTTACGTTACGAAGTTGTGACTAGCCTATATTTTATAGCCTTACATAGGATTTAACTTATTCCCTTATGCTATCATAAGCTTGCGTTACGATAACGTGATATGGATACTAAATATGGATATTGGATATGGCGACTACCAAGCTAACCAAACGGAATATAGATAGCCTATACAAGTCCACCCTAGCTAGCATAGAAGCTCAGGGTAAGAAGGACGCTATTCTGTGGGACGAAGAACTAACCGGGCTAGGTCTCCGTATCGGCAAGTCTGGCAAAGCCTCTTGGCTCGTCTCTCGTAGGTTCGGCCAAGGGGGTCGCAAGGCTAAGCAAATCGAGACCGTATTCGGCACCCTAGGCGAGATACCAGACCCCGACAAAGCGCGCGAGAAAGCCCGTCCAATAATAGAGGCTATTCGGAACGGAGCTAACCCGAACCAAGCCAAGCAAGAGAAGCGTAGTACGGATATCGATGCTTTCACTAATGGGAAGCTCGAACCCCTACTTACTGACTGGCAGACCAAGAAACCCAAGAAAGGGTATTACGCCCACGAAGTTGGACGAATGATCAAGGCGGACATCGTTCCTACTCTTGGCGCTAACACCCTCGTTAGAGACATCACCAAACGGAACGTCCACAAGCTCCTAGATTCCAAGTCTCAGGCCGTCTCACGTTCCCTGTTTGCTATTCTCCGTCCATTCTTCAATTGGTGTGTAGACCGTGAGGTTATCGAGAAGTCGCCTATAGCGACGATGCAAGCGCCTTGCCGTGTAGACGCTAGAGATCGTGTCCTTACGGATGCTGAGCTAGCCCTAGTCTGGCACGCTGCTAACGCCCTGAGCTATCCCTGGCGGCCGTTCTATCGCCTCTTGATCCTGACTGCTCAACGTAGGGACGAAGTAGCTGCGGTACCGTGGACAGAGTTAGACCTGCCTAAGCGTGAGTGGATCATACCCGGCGCCCGCACGAAGAACGGCAAAGAGCACCTAGTCCACCTATCGCCTTTGGTCGTCTCAACTCTCGAAGAGTTAGGGGCCAATTGGGAAGGCTTAGTTCTGACGACTCGTTCAATCGAGCGAGAGGACGGAACGCTAAATGAGACGCCAATATCAGGCTTTTCTAAAGCCAAGCTTCAGCTAGACGCTCAGATTAAGAAGCTCAATCAAGGGAAAGATATAGCCCCCTGGAGAATACACGACCTAAGGCGTACTGCCGCTACCGGCATGGGTTCGTTAGGTGTGCAGCCTCACATTGTCGAAAGAATACTTAATCACATTTCCGGCGTTAACGCGGGTATCGTTGGTATCTATCAACGGTTCGAATACGTGAACGAAAGACGAGAGGCCCTTAGACTCTGGTCAGAACATATACAAGAATTAACAAAGAAAGATAGCGACAAGCCATATAACGTGTTTACGCTACGGGTATCTTAGGTTACCTATATGGTAGGCGATTTGCCTTTAAACCTATCTGGAGGATACTCAATATGGATTTATCTAAGTTCAAAGATATTAAATCTCTGACCTTGGCTCAACGTAACGAGCTTAGGAGAGAACTAGAAGCGGCTGACGAGGCGCAAGAGGCCGAGATTGCCGCTAAGCTTCCTGAGTGGCGCAAGGAAGTAGAAGCCTATGTCGAGAAGAAATACGGCGTAACCCTACAGCGTATCTGGACGGCATCGAAGGGTGTCAAAGAAGACTATCGTATCTACGATATTCCCAACTCGAAGGGCGAAACCAAAGAGTTCAAGATCAAGCGTCTTGGCGCGTTCTCGAAGGATGACATCGCCGCCATTCAGGAATGGAGCGGAAAGACCTACGAGACGAAGACCAAGATTGCAGCATTCCTTCGCAAGGAATCGAGAGGATCGAAGCACGCCGCCGCAGCCGAGTAAGCACCACGATTAGCGAGAGCCCAAGGGACGGCAATCCCAAGGGCCCTCTCGTCACAATCCTAGCTCTAACCCAAGGATTACGACTGATGACGGTCTACAGGATCGTCTGGGTCCGGCCAAGCGGCGAGGAAGTCCCAGACGTGGATACATTTCCCAGCATGGTCGAAGCGATGTTGCACGCGTTCAGGGTGATGACCTGGACCAATAGCGTGTACGACTTCGATATCGTTCCTATCAGAAGACGAGATTACTACTTCGGTACATAACGATGGTATTTGCTGCGCAAAATTTTTGGCCTAGTTCCATACCTACGATCTAGGCTTTCTATTCCGTACTTAATATACTTATACTTGACTTGCACCTTTTTAGACTATATACTGCTTAGTATAGGGGATGGGGAGAAATGTTAAACCGTCCAATTAATATTGAAGGCGATATTGCTTTAGTTCCACTAGGTCCAGACGGTAAGCACGGTTGCGCTAGGATTTATCTAGCTGACTACAATTACCTGACTAGCCGTGGCATCTCAGGAAACTGGACCTTGAACGGGTCTGGTTATGTGGTCGTTACCGTTCCAGGCACCTACACCGAAGCCGGTTCCATAGGCGGGGAGTTCAGTAGGCGTAGGGGTGCCGTTGGTGGTGATAACCACATGAAAGGCAAGCCAAGCAAGGAATACGTTGCAAGGCTGCTTTTGAACGCCAACGATGAGGAAGTCAGGTACGCTGATAACGATCCTACGAACCTGATACGCGAGAACCTTAGCAAGCATCCTCGCGAGTTTGGCACCCAAGATGCCTCTAAGAAGTTCCCATATTTGGGCGTACCGGGCTCAGTCAATACGGCTATGTCGTCCCTACGGCATCGCTTCTTAGACCGTAAAGGACGGTACGACGAGCCCCAACGTCCAGGGATTACCTACGTCTTCAATCCCTTTGAAGTTGATAAGCTCAAACAGGAACGTAAAGCCCGGTTTGAGCACCTTATGGCAACTGATCCTAAGTTTGCCGAAAGGGTCGCTATTGAGCGGCGTAAGAGGGAGCTATTCCTCAAGATTGAGCAAGAGAAGCGAGCCGCTAGGAAAGCTAATCCTAAGCCCCCTAAGTACAGCATTTGGGGTAAACTTAAGGATCAAGACCTATGATAGGCCCCTATAATGGGCCTAGAAGCCCCAATTTTGACTGTACAGCGGTTTTATGCACATAGCCTGTAGGGGTGTAGCTTAAACCCTGTAGAACGAAATTTGAGCCTTGTAGCTATGACCATAGCTAGGGGCTTGATAGCTACCAATCTGAAGCCCGAGGACATCCCTGGGGAAGTACGGTTGAGCTAGCCGGGTAGGTAGGTATAAATTATATCTACAGGCTTCCTATAATTTATACTTACTTATTCCGATATATGCTTACATACATAGTTAACTATAGATACTTACTTATATAAGGATACTTTATACATATGACTAAAAGAAAAGACTATTGGAACGACCCTGCCTTTAAGTCGGGTCAAATGTTCGACCTCACGCTTAAGAACGAAAGCGAGATGAGCGAAGTAGAAAAGCGCGTCTTCAATCAAATGGCCTACGAGGCAGCTAACAACATGCTCAATGGCGGGAGGGTGCCAGCCCTATCGTCCAAGTCTCACGACTTCAGGAAGCGTGTAGGCGAGCACGCTAACGCCATGCAAGTCGAAGCCAACCGTAGGGCTGGCAATCATCACCTTAATCAGCCTCGGAACGACGCTGGTCGATACACGACCGAGCAAGAGCCACAGGGCGAGTCCCAAGATATGGGCATCGTTGAAAAGGGAATTCTCGAAGCCCTTAAGAGTGACAAGTAATGCCGAAAATCAAGTTCGTGGAACATAAGCACCATGAAGTTGAGGACGGAATGCAGTCTTCTACTGGGGCTTATTCTGATGGTGTTACCTACGATAAAGACGATAAGTGGTGCTACGTTATTAACATTCCAAATCAGAACGGAAATAAGAACCCGTTGGACGATTGGAATTCTAGAACCAAGACCGTCTATTTCCCCAAGAACAAGCGTACTTTCACCCTAGCTCAAGTCGATAGGTTTTATCGTATCGTTTGGGATGAAGGCAAATTACCTACCGAGCTAGAGGATAGATATACTGATTACGGTAGAGCTGCCCAAGCTATTCAATCATATTTCAAAGCGAGTAAATAATGGATAATGAGACCGCTACATTTCCCTTCCAGCTTCATTTGAGTGAGAAGGGAGTTACTACAAATCTTTTTGGACGTATGGACGTAGGGAGTGTGCATTTCCCTCGTTCTAATCAAACAATCCGCATCCTAAAAGACCCCGTCCATATCATCTATCGAATAGACCCCGATAGTTGGAAGGGGGAACTGCCAGCCGAATTAAATCAAGGTTGGACTACTGCGAATGAAGTAGGGAAAGCTATCTCGGCTTATTTCTCTAGAATGTATTTCGAGAAGCAAATGGCGTCTATTCCGGTGCCATTCAACGATGAATAAGCTTCGTTAGAAGCTAACAAGAAAGGTAATATTGCAAATGGTACAATTCACGAAGAGTAAAGATAAGAACGCACCTCGTACAATCAATGATTTGAGGGGGCGTGTATTGCATCCCGCTCCGGTACTTAAGCCTACGCCGATGGATAAGGCGCATGGCAAGCCCGGCAAGAAGGGAACCAAGTAAATGAAGAGGGGCTATCGAGTTGAAAACGATAGTAAAGGAGTGGCGCTAGCGATAGTGCCACTTGGCCCCTACGGTATGAGGGGTAACGCTATCATTGAGGAGATTTATTTTGATGCTTTGATTTCGATGGGAGTTAGTTCCAATTGGAATACGACCAATGGCAATGTTATAGCTAAGGGAATTAATAGCCGTAATGTTTCCATTGCTCGTATTATTACAGGGGCTATCGCTGGACAGAGGGTCAAATATCTAGACGGCAATCCTCTGAACCTGAGACGAGAGAATCTATCTCTTATTGATGGTTGGAGTATGCAAACTGACGAACTTGTATTTAATGGATAGCTTTGTGGCTCAGAGACATAAGGTAGGAGAAATAGAATTCTGGACAGTGAGAGACGGAAAGGGAGGCTACACTATAAACGATACGGAATACTTGCCTAAAGATATTACAGATAAAACTTATACTACTAGTGCTCAGGCTTATTTGAAGGCTTGGAGATATATTACGGGGATTGATAATGTCAAAAGTGATTTTAGACGAGACGATACTTGAAACGCCTATCAATATGGACCGCATAGCTAACAAGGCTATGGACGGGGTTCGCGCTGCATTCGAGGGGTGGAAGCACCACCCTTCTGATGCGCACATGAAGGGCCTTCGTCAGATTGCAAAGTGCATTCAGGATATGGCGTTTCGAGTAGGGACGTTCTCGGATGTCGCCACGGTCTACCCCTCTTGGAAGAACGATCTTTTCATATCGTCGCTACCGTGTGGGATGGGGAAGACTACGACCCTAGTGCAGACCATCAAGGCGGTACTGCAAGAGAACGACTACAAAGATGTTTCGTTCGTCGTATTCCTTGGGAAGCTAGACGAGATCAAAAGCCTAGTTGCCAAGATGGTCGAAGACCTAGGCATCTCCAAGGATGACTACAGCGTTCTAACCTCTGATGCGAAGTTGAACGCGTCCTTGGGGTGCAACAATCCCAAGCAATCTAGGGTGCTATTCACCACGCAACAAATGCTCTTGCAGCGATGCAAAGATAAGTCTTTCGCCAAGTCCGGAGACTTCCACTATCAGGGCAAGCCCCGCGATGTACGGATATGGGATGAGGCAATCTTGCCGTCAAAAATCCTCGTGCTCAATCGTGACAAGCTACAGCGCACGATAGGCGACCTACGGAAACTGGATAACGAGCTAGCCAATACCGTCGATGACTTCTGTGTAGAGCTAAAGGGCTATGAGAATGGCTCTTATATCGACGTGCCAGACTTGAGTGCCTTCGCCACAGTTGAGGAAGGCTTAGCCGTCATAACCCACGAAGACGACAAGCCAAGCATAGAAGCGTTGTTCTCGCTGCAAAGTCTCAAGGCTCGGGTTATCAAGGATAAGCACGGCTCAGCTATGCTTCAGTACCACGATATCTTGCCCGACGATTTGGCACCTATGCTGATACTCGATGCTAGCGGGCAGCAACGTAAGACCTACGAATACTGGCAGAAGCATCGCAAGGGTATCCACGCACTAAAGTCCCCTGAGAAGTCCTACAAGGGCTTTACAGTACATCACTGGAATATTGGGGCAGGGAAAACGTCTCAGAAACGAAGGGCTAATGATATCGCTCTAGGCGTGGCTAAGGCGATTAATGACGAGATACCGGCTAATGAGAACGTGCTGGTTATCACCTTTAAGCCGATCAACAAGCAGCCCGATATCAAGCAATTGGTAGTGGACCGAATTGACCGTAACCCCGATAGAGTGAAATTCACGACTTGGGGAAGGCACACTGCTACTAACGAGTTTGCCGATTGCAAATACGTTATTCTTGCTGGGGTGCTCCAATATAGCACGGCTGAATATGAGGCGTATGGATTAGCTGCCAAGGCTCAGGGTATCGACAAGCCTCTAACGAAAGAAGAGTTCAACGATATCCGAATAGGGGAGATATCGCACCATATCTTACAGGCCGCTTGTCGGGGAACGGTTAGAAAGGCTGTTGGCGATACGTGTCCGCCAGGATGCCACCTATACATAATCTACTCCGCCAGCGACGGCCTAACAGGCGAAGCGATGATGCAGGCCATATTTCCCGGTAGCTCTTATACTGACTGGAAACCCGTTAGCAGACTTGACCCAAGGGATGCTGAATTTGCTAAGCACCTAGAGGACATGGTTGGAGCTTCAATAACTAAGAAGACACTACGGGAGAAGTACGGCGGTACCTATTCCAGGGTCAATAGGAAGCTAAAGCGGATACAGACCTACTTCGCCAGCAAAGGTCTAATTCTGGACTGGGATAAGAAGCGGGTATTTGTGAAACGGAATCAATCGAAGGATCGTTTCTAATCGTTTCGGGACGGTCTATAGTTTCGGTATATTCAAACCGTATCAAACGACGGAAACAAGAGACTGCAATGGACGTGTAATACGAGATAGGGGCGATGCTGGCGGGGTCTTCTTATTCCGCCTATCTCGCCCTAGCTGGGTATACACATTAAACTAGCGCTACCCGGCCTGTTGGCCGGTCCGCTAAGCCAAACTGCGTTTGTCTTTAGTTTAAGTGTGAGGGCTCAAAAAGGTACACAAGTTGGTAAGAGAATACAAAGAAGTGTATCTTTTGAAGCTATCGTCCGTCCCGAAATACAGGCTTTAGGGGTGGCAGGAGCGGGGTGACCTGCCATTCTTCTAAGTGGCGGGTATCGACTAACCTACGTTTTCGTCCACTCTCACGACCTTATACGTGTGAGAAAGCTTCACCGCCAGCAGGGCTTGGTAGTAGGTATTGAGTATCCATTTCCGGTCCGCTCTCGTCATATCTGAAGAGACCGCACCCGGCATAAGGTCTTTCTTTTCGGCCGTTGCTATGTGCAGCATAAGCGCATAGGCGGCACTCTCAGGCGTAGTGATAGGGTTAGACATCTTAACTCCAATCTACCCCTAGACGGAATGTCTTACGGGGTATGCGGAGCGTCCGACGATTCTGCCATGACGGGCAAGCTTTTTGTGCTCGTTTGTTCCATTGCCGTTCACGGTTCATTTTTAAGCCTTTACCCTCAGTAAAAAGTAAGGGGCACCATATCGCTACGGCACCCCCTCTGGGATTATCGGCTCTGTATCGAGAAGTGAATCAAGAATCTGAACTTCAGCTTCTTCAGTACTTTTATCATTCTAGTCGTCCCGGGATTCGGTCCCCGTTCCGCTAGGTGACTGTACCCCTCATCAGCCTAGAAGACCGCTTGTAGGCGATTCGTAGGTCAAGTTCTAACTTGCTCAGTACGGATACAATTTTTGTAGCGGAAAATTCTAAGGTCGATTCCGGGGCTAGGGGCTAGGGTCGTCCCCCCTCCTGGGGGGGTAACATGGATAACTCTTTGTGACAGCCCTACAACTTATCCACAGCCACACAGGTGCTTTGAAGCGCGCTTGTGTTCCCCAGCTTCCTTGGTTCTCCGTCTCTCAGTTGGATATCCCGAGCGGAGCGAGGGCTAGGAGCACCCTCTTAGCTTCGGTGCTGGGGTGAGTTTCGCAAATGTGCTGGGACGGTGCTGGGATTTAGTTAGCTCGCCTAGCACGGGGTCTCTGAAACCCCTGCTGGCGCGCCGGGAAGGATTCGAACCCACGACCCCCAGATTCGTAGTCTGGTGCTCTATCCAACTGAGCTACCGGCGCTTTGTTCGTCCGCATCGGGGCGTGGCCCCGTCCGGCGGAGTGGCCGGGCGGCGAAGCCACCCTCTCTAGTGGGTCGCGCAGCCGAGCGCAAGTGCTTCGCGTCAGTGCGTGATGGACGTGTCGCCGCGCTCCCGTCGATCCCGGTTCCTGGTGGAAATCCCATGTAGTGCGAAGGGCCAGGATAATTGGGCGCGATAGCCCGAAAGATCGCGCGTCAATCGACGTGGCGATCGGGCAGCTCGATGCGGAAATGCGCGCCCTTTTTGCTGTCGACAAGCGTCAGAGCGCCGCCATGGGCCTGTACAAGCTCAGCTGCGATGACGAGCCCGAGGCCCGTGCCGCCCTTCTTCGTCGAAGCCTGGAAGGCCTTGAATAGATTTTCCCGCGCCTTCTGCGGAATCCCGGCCCCGTTATCCATCACATCGATGATGACCTTGCGCCCCTCGCGGTGAGCGGCGACGCGGACCTCGCCATCGGTTTTACCTTCAACACTTTCGATCGCCTGGACGGCGTTGCGTATGAGATTACTCAAGACGCGGAACAGGTGCTCCCGGTCGGCGTCGATCCGCAGCGATGCGTCCATGTCATTGACGAATGCCACCGAGCCCTCGCGCGGGAGGCCCTGGCTGTCGGCGACCTCTTCAAGCAACGGCTTCAGCTGCATCAGCTCGCGGCGCGGGGCGGCTTCGGAAACGCCGCCGAATTGCAGCGACGAATTGCAGAACTGAATGGCGCGATCGAGCGAGGCGATGAGTTTCGGCACGAAGCGCTGCACGGTCGGGTCGGGGAGATCGACAAGCCGGTCCGATATCAGCTGCGCATTCGCGAGCATGTTGCGCAGATCATGATTGATCTTGGAGACGGCCATGCCGAGTTGCGCGAGGCGGTTCTTCTGGGCGAGCAAACTCGCGAGCTGCCGCTGCATGCTCGCAAGCTCTCGTTCGGCGACGCCGATCTCATCGCTGCGCCCGGTGTCCGGCATGATGCGGCTCTGGTCTTCCGGGTTTTCCGCAAAGTGCAGCATGTTGCTCGTGATGCGCGTCAATGGCTTCACGAACAGACGGCTCAGCGCGAAGTAAACGACGACCGCTGTCAGCAACGACAGAATGATCGACAGCCAGAGGATGTTCATGCCGTAGCGGATCATCGCCGCCTTCAGGGGCGCCTCCGGAATGACGATCTCGATCAGGTTGGTGTTATCGGGACCGCTGTGGCCGATAACGCGAATGGTGCGGTCGCTCGAGAGCAGCGTCGTCACCGCATCCTTGGCCTGTTGAAGGCGCGTCGTCAGGCTGTCCCAGAAGTTGTCGGGCTCGGGCGGCAAATAGTAGACGTAATCAATAGTGAGATCGCCTTCGGGCGGGAACACCATGCGGCGCTCGCCTTCGGTGCGCGATGCGATGGCCCGGACCTGCGCGGTGCGGAGGAGATCGGCGCGAAGAGCGGACGGGATCTGCCCGCCTGGGAAAGCGTCGGATGTGAGAGCTGCAAGTTGCGCTGCCGTCAGCCGCTCTTGCAGCCAGGTCACGCGATAACTCGCAATCGAGGGGAGAAAGATCAGCGCTTCGGCGAGCAGCACGAACGCGGCCGTCAGGATGATGAGCTTTGTGGGAAGGCCGCGGCGTTCCCAGAAGCGCGAGACGGCACGCCACGGCGCGCTGACGAGAGAGGTCTTCGCCGTCTGTTCGCCAGTCTTTGGATTGCTATCGTTGGTAATCGCGCGCTGCACCGGGTCGAATTTCTCCATCGGCGGAGATCATTAACCGAGCTTGGCCAGTAACGCGATGACTTTGCGCAAAAAGGGGTTACTGGGGGTTGTTGCAAAGTAACGGAATGCCGCTTTCTTATTGATCTCCGAAAGCGTCGGATAGGGCGAAATCCATTCGGTCATCGCCTTTATATTATGGCCCTGAGATATGGCGAGCGACCACATCTGAATCAACTCGCTAGCCCCGGCTCCGACGATGCCTGCGCTCAAGATTTTCCCGCTTTTCGATGTGATGACCTTAATGTGCCCGTCGGTCTCGTGTTCGATCTCGGCCCGGTCATTCTCGTGATAGGGCCAGCGAAGCACGTTGATCCGGCCAAACTTGACGCGTGCCTCGGTTTCGCTGAAGCCGATGGTTGCGAGTTCCGGATCGGTGAAGACGACGCGTGGCGCATGCCGGTCCTTGGTTCTCGCGGGCCAGCGGAAGAGCGATCGCCGCAAGACGACTTCGGCATGCTCGGCGGCAATATGAGCGTATCTCGGAGCGCCCGTCGCATCGCCAATCGCAAAGACCCGGCTGTTGGTCGTTCGCAAGCCGCCGTTAACTTTGATGGCGTTCTGCGTAACCTTTATGCCCGCAGCATCCAGACCGAGATCAGCGATGTTGGCCTTGCGTCCAGTAGTGACGAGCACGGCAGTGCCGTCGATGGTTTCGGGCGCGCCATCGGTTTGAAGTTCGACGGCAATTTTCTCGGAGGTTCCCGAGACGCGCTTTATGTGCACGCCTTCGCGGATGACGATGCCTTCTCTGGAGAGGCGCGTCAGCAGCACGACTGCGAGCTCGGGGTCTTCATCTCCGAGCGCGTGGGCTTTGTCGAGCACGGTGACGCACGAGCCGAGGCGGCGGTAGGCTTGCGCCAGCTCGAGGCCGGTCGCTCCGGCGCCGATGATGATGAGATGCGGAATAAGGGTCTTTTGCTCGAAGATCGTTTCGTTCGTGAAATAGGGAATATCCGCCAGGCCCGGAATGGACGGGATGACGGGCGACGAGCCGGTGGCGATGACGAACCGGTGCGCGGAAATCCGGTAGTCCCCTGCCGCAACCGTCGCACGGCCGATGAATTTCGCCGTTGCGGCGATGACGCGGATGCCGAGGCCGGTGAGACGCTCGACGGACGAATTCGGAGAAATTTTTGCGGCGACGTCTTCGATGTAATGGTTGACCGCCGCGTGGTCGATCAGGGGTTCGACGCCGCGGACGCCGAACGGCGATGCCGTGCGCATGGCGTAGGCGCGTTTGCCGGCGACGAGCAGCGCCTTTGACGCTATGCCTCCATAGTTAAGGCTGTCGCCGCCCATCTTATGCTTTTCGATCATCACGACGCGCTGGCCGAATGCGGCCGCGGCAGTGGCGAGAGCCAAGCCACCGGCGCCGGCACCAATGATGCAAAAATCAGTTTCGATCTTTTGGCTCTGAGGGGTCTCTTCGGCCGTGTCCTTGGGCATAAGGCAGGATCCAGAAAATGGAATTGGGTTGGGCTTATGCTGTGTCCGGCGAAAACGGACGCGGCACTCTTCCAACGGCGTGATCCGCATAGTTTAATATGGTGCGGGCGCTTTTGATGCCGCAGATGCGCCGCTATCCCCTGCCGCAAGCGCGCAAGAGACCGGCAAGATCGTTTCATGCCGAAAAAGCTCGGGGCCGCGGTCGCAGCTGCATTTCGTGTAGCTCCCCCGGAGCCGGTCAGGTTCCGCCTCGTTGACTTGCCACATCGGCCCGACTATAAGGGCGCGAATTCCCGAGATATCTGCACACTGCCGGGGTCTTGAGCCGCGGGCAATGTGTATTGGTAAGTCTCGGATAAATAAGCAATATGCCGGTCGTCCATCGCTGGATGCGGCTCTTTAAGAGACTTGGACGGAGAGTTCCGTGAAGCGCACATATCAACCGAGCCGCCTTGTTCGCAAGCGCCGCCACGGATTTCGCAAGCGTATGCTGACGGCCGGCGGTCAGAAGGTTCTGGCACGCCGTCGTTCGAAGGGCCGTAAGCGTCTTTCGGCCTAGTCAGGTCTAGCGCCAAGGCCCCGCTGTCGCATTGTCGCGGCTTTGGAGGCTGTCATTCCGATCCTGCCCACGCTCAAGGCGCGCTCCGAATTTCTGGCTGTGCGCGGCGGCCGGCGCTCATCGACGCCGGCATTTCTGATTGAAATGCGTCAACGGCCCGACGTCATTAAGCGCGCCGGCGAGGGCCCGCGCTTCGGATTCACAATTACGAAAAAGATCGGCAACGCCGTTACCCGGAACCGTATCCGGCGGCGCCTCAAGGCTGCTTTCGCGGCAGATCTTAAGCAACGAACGCAGCAACGAGAGCTTGGGGCGTGCGACTATGTCGTGGTCGCCCGCCGCGCCGCACTCGATCGGCCCTTTGCTTTGCTTCTCGGCGACGTTACCCAGGCCATGTCGGCACTGCACCATAGCCGGCCAGTCCGCCCTGCTAAAAAAGGTTCAGCGTGACTGGGTGTCCCCTTCCTTTTATGACCAGTTTCCGCCATCGCTTCGGCCTGAATGAGGCCCCTGCCACCGGCACCGCGCCCTGAGGATTTGATGAGCTCTCCCAACGATCCCAAAGACCAGAACAATTTGATCCTCGCCGTGGTGCTATCGATCCTGGTGCTGATGGGATGGCAGTACTTTTTTGCACGCCCGCAAATTCAGCATGAGCAGGCGCGCCAGGAATACAACAAAGAGCTCGACGCCCAGAACAAGGGCACTTCGACGACGGAAGCGCCACCGAATGTCGCCAACGCGCCGGTCGCTCCGCCGTCAGCGACGGTTCCAGGTGCGAGCGTCCAGCCGCTTCCTGCCAAACCCCAGACGCGCGAAGAAATTCTGAAGGCGTCGCCGCGCATTCAAATCGCGACGCCGTCGCTCGAAGGGTCGATTGATCTGAAGAGCGGACGCATCGACGATCTGGTGTTGTCGCAATATCGCGAGACGATCGATCCCAATAGCCCGAAGGTCACGCTGTTATCGCCGGCAGGTTCGGTCGACCCTTATTTCGCGGAATTCGGATGGGTGCCGCAGGCCGGCTCGGCGATCAAGGTGCCGGACCGGGAAACCAACTGGACGGTTGCTGGCGGCACGACGCTGACGCCCGAAACGCCGGTCAACCTGACGTGGGACAACGGCCAGGGCGTCGTCTTCCATCGCACCATCTCGGTCGACAAGGACTACATGTTCAAGGTCGTCGACGAGTTCGAGAACAAGACCAACGCCGACGTCACGTTGATGCCTTACGCGCGCGTGCACCGGAGCGGTCATCCGCCGTCGCAGGTCTTCTCGGTTCTGCATGAAGGTCTCGTCGGCGTTTCCGGCGACCATGGCTTGCAGGAGTTCAGGTTCGCCGACGCCGTCAAAAGCGGCGTTCCGACCACGTTCGACAACGTGATCGGCGGCTGGCTCGGCATTACGGACAAGTACTGGGCAACGTCGCTCGTTCCGGATCAGACGGCGCCCTACCGCGCGACATACTCCGCGCTCCCCGCGCGCGATCCCGGCGGCAAGGACGCGTTCCAGACCGACTACCTGCGCGGCGCGATTTCGGTTCCTCCCGGAATGCGGAAGGGAACCGAGGCGCATCTTTTCGCCGGCGCCAAGAAAGCCTCCTTGATCGACGGCTACGAAAATGCGCTCAACATCCTGCGCTTCGACCGGATGATCGACTGGGGCTGGTTCTACTTCATCACGCGTCCGCTCTTCCGTTTGATGGAATTCATCAACGGGATCGTGCACAACTTCGGCATCACCATTCTCGTCCTGACCGTGCTCGTGAAGGCGGCCTTCTTTCCGCTCGCCAACAAGCAGTACGAGAGCATGGCGCGCATGAAGAAGATGCAGCCGGAAATGCAGCGGCTCAGAGAGCTGCATAAGGATGATCCGCAACGGCAGCAGAAAGAGATCTTCGAGCTTTATCGCAAGGAGAAGATCAATCCGCTCGCGGGCTGTTGGCCGATCCTGCTGCAGATCCCGGTCTTCTTCGCTCTCTATAAGGTGCTGTTCGTCACCATCGACATGCGCCATGCGCCGTTCTTCGGCTGGATCCACGATCTTTCCGCGCCGGACCCGACGTCGGTCTTCAATCTGTTCGGTCTTCTGCCGTTCACCGCGCCGGAATTCCTGCATATCGGCGCGTGGCCGCTCATCATGGGTCTCACCATGTGGGTTCAGATGCAACTCAACCCGCCGCAGCCGGATCCCATTCAGCAGCAGATCTTCCAGTGGATGCCGGTGATGTTCACGTTCCTGCTGGCGAGCTTCCCGGCGGGTCTCGTGATCTACTGGGCGTGGAGCAACACGCTTTCCATCGCCCAGCAGATGATGATCAACAAGAAGAACGGCGCCGAGATTCATCTGTTCGATAATCTCAAGCGGACGTTTGCCCCGCTCTTACGCTTGTTCGGGGCGAGCGGCGGCCCAGGCAAATAAGTTTGCCGGGGGCGGCTCGCTCGCGAGCCGCCCTTCATCGGATCTCCACATGACAGACGCTGAGACCTTATCGGCTGATCAGATCGAAAACGGCCGGCGTCTTTTTACGCGCGCCTGGACGTTCGCGCGCGGCACACCGGATCTCGATCACCTGCCGCCCGACGACCGGCCGGAGATCGCGTTTGCGGGCCGTTCCAACGTCGGAAAGTCGAGCCTCATCAACGCGCTCGTCGGCCAGCTGCGGCTCGCACGTGCGTCGAACACGCCGGGGCGAACGCAGGAACTCAATTTCTTCACGGATCCCGAAGCCGATCTCTTTCTCGTCGATATGCCGGGCTACGGCTTTGCGGAAGCGCCGAAAGAAAAGGTTGCCGCTTGGAACAAGGTCATCCGCGCCTATCTCGCGGGCCGGCGAACGCTTCTCAGGGTGTTTCTGCTCATCGATGCGCGGCACGGGCTGAAGCCGCCGGACGATGAAATCCTCGATCTGCTCGACGGCGCTGCCGTCTCCTATCAGGTCGTTCTGACTAAGGCCGACAAGATTAAGCCGACGGAACTCGAGAAGGTGAAGGCGCGCACGCTCGCGGCGCTGGCGAAGCGTCCAGCGGCATTTCCGTCCATCATCGCGACGTCGTCGGAAAAGGGTCTTGGATTCGAGACGTTGCGCGGGACGATCGCGCAGCTTCTGGAATCGCACGGCCAGTGATGTCAGTGCAGGAACTTCTGGATTAGCGCCGTCGCCTTGCCCATACCGGATTCGCCGAATGTGGCGAGCGCGCCGCCGAGGATGGCGGCAACCGTCCATCCGGTAAGCCGTGCGAACGCGCGGGCGATGTTGGCGCGAACTTTCACCTCGACAAGCTGATCGGGAAGCGCGGTTTCCGCGGCAACGCCGTCGGCACCGATCGTTCGCGCCGAGACGATGATCTGCAAGCTCGACCAGCCGCGCGTTTGCGGCGTGATCAGAAAGCGCCAGCTTGCGAAATCGTCGCTCGCGTAACCGAGGTTGCTTTCGATCCACTGCGTTTCTGGCGACGCGGACTCGATGAAGAAGCCGCCTTCCGGCGCCCGCAGGCGGACCGACATCGCCTTGGTGACGGCGATGGAGTGCTGCCAGACCTTGCCGTCGCCATCGAGACCTTCCGTCAGCGCCTTCACCGAGGCCTTGGCGATCCGGATTTCGGCGCGCGACGTCTTTCCGACGCGCATCGAGCGCGGAATGTTTTCCGCGAGTTGTCCGGCCTCGACGTTCGGGCCCTTTGCGCCCTTGGTCTTGCGGCGCTTCTTGCCTTCCGGAGCCGGACGCTGCTGTGGCGGGGCGCCCATGGCCGGACCCGGGCGGAGGGCGGGGTCATGACCGAGATTTGGATTGGGTCGCTGACCGGGCGTTCCCAACGGCGCGCCTATGGGCGCACCGGGACCCATCGGCGGGCTCGAGGGGCCCGGTATGCGCATACGCATCCCGCCCGAACTGCCTGGCATGGGACCGCCCGGCGGAATCGGAGGTGGCTGCACTCGCGAAGGCTGCGGCCGCGGAGGCAGGTCGGCGAAAATACCGGGAGGCGGAGCGGGACTCGCTTCCGGTGGGCCTCCCGGATACGGCCGAGGATAGGCAGGCTGCTCCGGCGCTGGGGCGGCGGATGGTCCATGTGGTCCGGTCGGCCGTGCAGGCAGTGGGAGCGAAGGCTCAGGCGCGGATGGTTGGCGTAGGGATGGTTGGGGCGCGGGGGAGCCCGGCGGCGCGGTGGTGTTAGCGACCGATGGGCGGCCAAAATTCGGACCCCCGAAATTCGTGTCACCGAAGCTCGGCTCGGTTCGCTGTTGCGTTTCGCGTTCGCCGCCGATCGGAAGTCTCGGATCAAGCGATGCGGGCGGCGAAGGCGCTTCGGAAGCGGGGGGAGAATCGGTTCCGAACGGCGGTTCGGTGGCGTCGTCGATGCTGAGGGACGGCTGCGTCGGCGGCGGTTCGGCTGCCGGTGCCGACGGGATCTCAGGCAGCGGCGGCTCAGGCTCTTCAGCCGCGGGAGGCGGCGGATACGGCGCAGCCGGGGGCGCCGGCCGTGGCATATCCTTCATGATTTCGCGCAAGGAGGGTGCTGCGCGCGATTGAACGCGTTCGCGGGCGCGGGCAAGCACATCGTCGGCGACGGGCGGCGCCGGTTGCGCGGGTGCGGGCGCTTCACGCGGGGCGGCCAATGCCGCTTGCAGAGCACGGATGGCGTTGTCGAACGTCAAGCCGTGAGCTTCGAGAATTTCGGCCGCCATGCTGCGTGCATCGCCGACGATGGCGGCAAGCACGATCGCGCCGTTGATATCCCGCCTGCGGCTTCCGCGCGCGGCGGCTGCAGCGGCTTCCAGTATGCGGCGGACGTCTTTCGAGACGCCCAGCGAATCTTGAGGGTTAGGAGATGGTTGCGTGCTTGCCAGCACGCGCGCGATGACATCCGCTTTCAGCCGTGCGCCGTCGATTTGGCTCGCGTCGAGCACGGCGCTGGCGTCAGGATCGTCACAAAGGGCGGCAAGCAAATGCTCAAGTGAAACCTCCGCCGCGCCGCTGGAGCCCGCAAAATCGGCTCCCCGCGCCAGCGTGGCGCCGAGATCGGACGACATCGGAATTTGAGCAATATCTGTGGCCGTCACGCCCACGATGTCTCCTGAACTGAAGGCCAAAACTGGCAGGACTCGCCAGGACTCAATGCATTAACGTGCCGAAAGTACATACTCATGGCAAGGTTATAGCAAGGTCATGACCCTTGGGACGGCAGAATGACTTTCGTCCCCAGGTGCCCACGATTGCCTGCGTCAGTAACGCCCGGATGTGGCAAAGACCGGGAAATCCGTTGAGGCATTTTGCCGAGAAGCTATAAGACCGCGACGAGGCGACCGGCTCCCCGCCGGCGCGATCGGAATGGCAAAAGGGGGAGCCTGTGACGTCAACGAAAAGTCTCTCGGAAAATACTGCCGCAGCCCCGGCCGAAACGCCTCTGAGCGCACATCAGCAGGCGCGGATCCTCGCCGAAGCCATCCCGCATCTCATTCTTTATGATGAAAAGACCGTCGTCATAAAATTCGGCGGCAACGCGATGGGCGACGAGGAGCTTTTCAAAGCCTTCGCGCAGGACATCGTCTACCTGAAGCAATCCGGCATCAATCCGATCGTCGTGCATGGCGGCGGCCCGCAGATCGGCAGCATGCTGGGGAAGCTCGCGATCAAGTCGGATTTCATCAACGGGCTGCGCGTCACCGACAAGGCGACCGTCGAGGTCGTCGAGATGGTGCTTTCCGGCAAGATCAACAAAGAGATTGTTTCCGCGATCAACCGGCAGGGCGGCAAGGCGGTTGGCATCTCCGGCAAAGACGCTAACCTGATGGTCGCCAAGAAGATCACCCAGATGCCGGATCCTCAGTCGAACGAGATGAAGGAGATCGACATCGGGTATGTCGGCGATCCGCTGGAGGTCAATCCGCACATCGTCGAGGTCATTTCGAAGTCCGATCTTATTCCGGTAATCGCGCCTGTCGCCATCGGCCGTGACGGCGAGACGCTGAACGTCAATGCCGACACGTTCGCATCGGCACTGGCCGCGCGCATGCAGGCGAAGCGGCTGCTGCTGCTGACTGACGTCACCGGCGTTCTCGACGAGAACAAGCAGCTCATTCCAAGTCTGACGATCGAGGACGCGCGCGCGATGATCAAGAGCGGCGCGATTTCGGGCGGCATGATCCCGAAGATCGAGGGCTGCATCGAGGTCGTCGAAGCAGGCGTCGAGGGCGTCGTCGTCATCGACGGGCGGGTGCCGCACTGCGTGCTCCTGGAACTCTTCACCGAACACGGCGTCGGCACGCTCGTGAAACGTGCGGAGCGCAAGCGGGGCAAGAATTGATGGCGGCATCCGCCTCAACGCCGGATTTGCCGAAGCTTGCGCAGGTTGCGGCGAAGCGCGGCTTCGGTCACGTCGATACCTGGATTTTCGACCTCGACAACACGCTCTATCCGGCGTCCTGCAATCTCTTCGCGCAGGTCGATCTCAGGATGAGCGAATTCATCGCCAAGACGATCGGCGTTCCGCGCGAGCATGCGCGGCATCTGCAAAAAGCCTACTACCGGCAGTTCGGCACGACGCTCGCCGGACTGATGAAAGTGCACAAGCTGCCGCCCGGTCCGTTTCTCGAGTACGTGCACGATATCGATCTTTCGGTCGTGCCGGCGCTGCCGGATCTCGCCGCCGCAATCGCCGCGCTTCCGGGACGACGGCTGATTTTCACCAACGGCTCGCGCGTTCACGCGGAGAACGTCGCCCGTAAACTCGGCGTGCTCGATCTCTTCGATGACATCTGCGATATCGCGGCGATCGAATATGTTCCGAAGCCCGAGCGCGAAGCCTTCGACCGGATGCTGAAGCTGCACGACGTTCCGGCGGCGCAAGCGGCAATGTTCGAGGATATGCCGCATAACCTGGTGCCGGCATCGACGCTCGGCATGACGACGGTACTCGTTCATTCCGACTACATCGACCATCCCGCGCAATTGAAAATCCGCGAATGGCGCGAGCTTCCGGATCACGTCCATTATTTGACGCGTGACCTCACGAAGTTCCTCGTCGATGAGGTTTCGGTGCCAACGGGGCCTAAGCAACCGTGATGGTGGGCGCTCTTTCGGAGCTTGCGATCTTTGGAGTGCCGCTCGCGTTCATCTGGCTCTCTTTCCTGATCGAGCTGACACCCGGCCCGAATATGACTTATCTTGCCGTCTTGACGCTGGCCGACGGCCGTCGCGCAGGCTTCACAGCCGTCGCCGGAGTTGCTTCCGGTCTTCTTCTCGTCGGTTTGCTTGCAGCGCTCGGTGTCGCAGCGATCATTTCGCAATCCCGAATGCTTTACGAATTTTTCCGATGGGCGGGCGTGCTCTATATGATCTGGCTGGCCTACGACGTGTGGCGCGGCGAAGAGCCAATGGGGGCTAGCAATGACAACGCCACCGCTGGACGGTATTTCGTTCGCGGGTTTCTAACGAATGTTCTCAACCCGAAGGCGGCAGTCTTTTACATCGCGATGCTGCCGCAGTTTATCGATCCTGATCATGCACTGCTGCCGCAAACTATAACTCTGACGGTCGCGTACGTGGCCGTTGCGACGATCGTTCATGGCGGGATCGTCGCGCTGGCGTCACGCGCACGGCCTTTGCTTCAAGACGCCGGTCGGGTGCGGACGGTGAACCGTCTTTTGGCGGCCGGTCTCTTGCTGGTGGCGCTATGGCTTCTTTGGTCGACGGCCGAGTTCCCGGGTCGCCCAAGCTGATCTGCTCTTAGCCGCGGCCGACGAACGGCATCGCCGTCGCCATCAGCGTCATCGACTGCACATTGGCATCGAGCGGAAGATTGGCGATGTAGAGCACGGCATCGGCGACGTGTTCGACGTCCATCCGTGGTTCGACCATTACGCGGCCATCGGCTTGTAGAATGCCGCTCGCCATTTTTGCCGTCACGTCGGTTGCGGCGTTGCCAATATCGATCTGCGAGCAGGCGATGTTGTCGGCGCGCCCATCGAGTGAAATGGATTTCGTCAGGCCGGTGATGGCGTGCTTCGTCGCCGTGTACGCGGCCGAGAAGGGGCGGGGCACTTGCGCCGAGATCGAGCCGTTGTTGATGATCCGTCCGCCCTTCGGGGTTTGCGCCTTCATGATGCGGATGGCTTCGCGCGCGCAGAGAAAGGGGCCTGTCAGGTTGACGTCGACGACGCGTTTCCACTCTTCGACGGGTAGCTCTTCGAGCGGAAGCCCTTGAGTGAATGTCCCGGCGTTGTTGAACAGCAGATCGAGACGGCCGAAAGCGTCATGCATCTTTTTGAAGGCGTCATGGACGGCTTTTTCATCTGTGACATCGGCCGGCGTGAGAAGGAGACGGCCGCCGCTGGGTGCGGCTGCTGCTGCTGTTTTCTCAAGCTCGGATACGCGCCGCCCGAGAAGGCCGACGTCGAATCCTGCGGCCTGAAGCTTCAAAGCAACAGCGCGACCGATGCCCGAGCCAGCTCCGGTAATTAGCGCTACCTTGGGCTGTCCGGCCATGGGTCTATCCCTTGCAATCGCATCACATCGGCCTGGATAACGTGGAACAGCCCAGCACGCTAGTTTCTGCGGACTTCGCGGCGTGCTATGTCGCGCCGACGGCAAGAGGGAGTTCGCGAACGTGGGGAACGCGGAAGGAACTCAGGCGCGATTTTGCACGAATTGCGGGACGGCGCTCGCCGGGCCGTTTTGCAGTGGCTGTGGGACGCCCGCAAGCGTGGCCAAGACGCATGGAGAGGGCTGGAGTGCGCTCACCAGCGAATTCGTAGGCGGCCAAAGGCCAGATGGCATATTCGCCGTCGCAATCGCGTTTCTCCTGCATCCCATCCGGACGATCCTGCGCTTGACCGACGACCCGTCATACCGGTCGCATTGGCGCTTTCTGACGGCGTGCGTTGGCGCGCAATTGACGCTGACTTACGTTGCCCTTCCGCGCCTCTATTCATCTCTGTTCAATTTGCCGGACGTGGCCAACAGCTCGGCCGTCGTTACGAACGAGATCGTCCAATACGTCGGCATGGCGATTCTGACGCCGATCCAATTCTATGTCTGTCGCGCGCTCGGTTCGATACGACGCACGCCGATGTCCTATATCAAGCTCTGCGTGCTGAGCGTCAGCTATGGCTCGCTGCTGTCGTTGATGACGGCACTTCTGTTCTTTGCGATCGCGATCGCGGATTTCAAAGCAGGTTCGATTCTCGAGCTCGGTGAAGTCTCGCAAGCGCTGGCGGTTCTCATGATGACTGCCACGCTGACGTTCGTCAGTGCAACTCACAGGCGGTTCTGGGGGATGTCGTGGCCGATTGCGATCGCCGTGACGCTTGGCGCTGCGGCTCTGTCATGGCTCGTCGTCTATCCGGGACTGACGGCGCTAGTCGAGCAGGTCAAGATCGGCGAAATTTTCGGAAAACGGCCTGGGTAAAGAAAGCTATCGGGTCGGGACCGGCTTTTCGCCGCGATAGTCGTAGAAGCCTCGTTTCGTCTTGCGGCCGAGCCAACCGGCTTCGACGTATTTCACGAGGAGCGGACAGGGGCGGTATTTCGAGTCCGACAAACCTTCGTAAAGCACCTGCATGACACTCAGGCAGGTGTCGAGACCGATGAAGTCGGCGAGTTCCAGCGGTCCCATCGGATGGTGCGCGCCGAGCCGCATCGCCTTATCGATGGCATCGACCGTACCGACGCCCTCATAGAGCGTGTAGACGGCTTCATTGATCATCGGCAGCAGAATGCGATTGACGATGAAGGCCGGGAAATCTTCCGACACGGCCGTCGTCTTGCCGAGGCTTTCGACGAAGACGCGAGCGGTCGCGAAGGTCTCGTCGCCGGTGGCGATGCCGCGAATAAGCTCGACGAGCTCCATGACCGGCACGGGGTTCATGAAGTGCATGCCGATGAAGTCTTCTGGCCGGTCGGTCGTCGCTGCAAGACGTGTAATCGAAATCGATGATGTGTTGGAGGCGAGTAGCGCCGTCGGTTTCAGGTGCTGGCAAAGCGCGGCGAAGATCTTGTGCTTCAGGGCTTCGTCTTCGGTTGCTGCTTCGATGACGAGATCGCAATCGCCGAAGTCTTCGAGTGACGGTGCGAAGCTGATGCGCTCAAGGGCCGTATCGCGATCTTGTTCCTTGATCAGGCCCTTGGCGATCTGGCGGGCCATGTTCTTATGGACCACTTCCAGCCCGTGGTCGAAGGACTCCCGTTTCAGGTCGTTGATCGCGACCGTGTAGCCCGACAGCGCCACGACGTGTGCGATGCCGCTGCCCATCTGGCCGGCGCCAATGATGCCGACTTTGCTGATCGTCCGGGCAGGTTTCACACCGACCTTGCCTTTTTCCATCAGCTTCTGAACTTGCGGCATGAACGGATGTCCTTCGGGATGAAAGCTTGCTCAGCGTCCGGCTTTTTGCAGTTCAGCGTCGAGTTCGGGCAGGGCCTGGAACAGGTCCGCGACGAGCCCGTAGTCTGCGACCTGGAAGATCGGCGCTTCGCCGTCCTTGTTGATCGCGACGATGACTTTGGAGTCCTTCATGCCGGCGAGATGCTGAATAGCCCCTGAAATGCCGACGGCGATGTAGAGATCCGGGGCGACCACCTTGCCGGTCTGTCCGACCTGCCAGTCGTTCGGAACGAAGCCTGCGTCGACGGCCGCGCGCGAGGCGCCCATGGCGGCGCCGAGACGATCGGCGACGGGTGCAATGTACTTCGTGAAGTTATCGCCGTTGGCCATACCGCGGCCGCCGGAGATGATGATCTTGGCTGATGTCAGCTCAGGGCGATCGGACTTCGACAACTCGGCCTTTTCGAACGTCGAAATACCGACGGCGGCCGGAACGGCGACCTTTTCAATTGCAGCCGAGCCACCTTCGCCGGCGGCCGGAAACGCCGCCGTTCGAACGGTGATGACCTTCGTCGGATCCGTCGATTGAACCGTCTGGATGGCATTGCCCGCATAGATCGGACGCTCGAACGTATCGGGCGACAGGACCTTGGTGATGTCCGAAATCTGCATGACGTCGAGCTTGGCGGCGACGCGCGGCAGGATGTTCTTACCAGAGGCGGTCGCCGGTGCGACGATGGCCGAATAGTCCTTCGCGATCGCGAGGATTGCCGCCGTCACTTCCTCGGCGAGGCCTTTGGCGAGGTGAGGTGCATCCGCGACGAGAACCTTCGAAACGCCTGCAAGCTTGGCTGCGGTCTCGGCGGCGCTACCAACGTCGGAGCCTGCAACCAGAATGTGGACGTCTCCGCCAAGATCCTTCGCCGCGGAAAGGGCTTTGGCCGTTGCGGGCGAGAGTGTGTTGTCGGAAAGTTCAGCGAGGAGAAGTGTCGACATTAGAGAACTCCCGCTTCGCTTTTCAGCTTCTCAACCAGTTCGGCAACGCTGCCAACTTTGACACCGGCTTTACGCGTTGCCGGTTCGCTTGTCTTCAGTACTTTGAGACGCGGCGCGATATCGACGCCGAAGTCTTCCGGCTTCTTGACATCGAGCGGCTTTTTCTTGGCCTTCATGATGTTCGGAAGCGAGGGATAGCGTGGCTCGTTCAAGCGCAGGTCGGTGGTGACGACGGCCGGCAGATTGAGCTTGATCGTTTCGAGACCGCCGTCGACTTCGCGCGTTACGGAGATCGCGCCACCATCCGGGACGACCTTCGAGGCGAAGGTCGCCTGCGGCCAGTCGAGCAAGCTCGCGAGCATCTGGCCGGTCTGATTGCTGTCGTCGTCGATCGCCTGTTTGCCGAGAATGACGAGATCGGGCGTTTCGGCCGCGACAAGCGCCTTCAGCAGCTTTGCGACGGCGAGGGGCTCGACGATCGTGCCTTCCGGGACCTCGATGAGAATGGCGCGATCAGCGCCGATGGCAAGCGCGGTGCGGAGCGTTTCCTGCGCTTTGGCCGAGCCGATCGAGACAGCGACGACTTCCTTGGCGCCGCTCTTTTCCTTGAGGCGGACGGCCTCTTCGACAGCGATCTCGTCGAATGGATTCATCGACATTTTGACGTTTGCCAAGTCGATGCCGGAACCGTCCGGTTTGACGCGAATTTTGACGTTGTAGTCGACGACGCGTTTGACCGGGACAACGATCTTCATCTCATTCGCCAGAATGACTGGCGCTCCCTTGTTGTTGTTTCCCGCGCTTCGGACGAACGCAGGTTCTTGCAGCGCGGCAACTGCCTGACCGTGCAAACCGAAAGACCGGCCTGCCCGATGGCAGAAAAAGAGTTCTCGCAGCTGCGAAGGGCGAAGCTACGGGTGGGTTTTTCGCAAGTCAATCGCCGCCTGCGTCGCGGTGACCCGGGTTTTGAGGCCGGTGCAGTCCTACCTGCGGGGGCTGCGCGGGTCTCTCGCGTTATTGCCCTTCGGTCAACGGTTCTTGCCGGGCACCCACAGGATGTCGCCTTTGCCCCGGTTATTGACGTACCGGCTGGCGACGAACAGGAAGTCCGACAGCCTGTTGATGTACTTCAGGGCGGCCGCGCTCACCGGTTCGTCGGGAAGGGCTGCAAGTTCGACCATTTTCCGTTCGGCCCTGCGCGAAACCGTCCGTGCGACGTGAAGTGCCGCGCCGGTAGGGCTGCCTCCTGGTAGAATGAAAGACCTTAAGGGCTCGAGTTCGGAATTCATCTGGTCGATCTCGCTTTCCAGTCGCGCCACCTGCGTATCGGCGATGCGCAGCGGCTCGTAGGGCAGTTTCTGGCCCTTATCGGGCACGCAGAGATCGGCGCCGAGATCAAAAAGATCGTTCTGGACCCGAAGCAGCATTGCATCCACGTCCGGCTCGGCGCCCGCCAAATGGGTGCGCGCGACGCCGATGACGGCATTGGTTTCGTCGACCGTGCCGTATGCCGCGATCCGGGGAGACGTCTTTGGGACGCGCTCGCCGGTTCCTAATGCGGTCGTGCCGGCGTCGCCGGTCTTTGTATAAATGCGGTTGAGTACGACCATTGGTGTGAAACCTGGTTTGGCTCGTTCAGGGTAAAAGTGCCGACGTCCGTCGCGGCGGCCCGCCTTTAGTGGGTCACAAAGACGTAGGCAAGAATAATGAGGATCGCGACAAACTGGAGGCCTACGCGCCACCGCATCAGCTTCTGGCTTCGATTGGGGCTCTTACCCCTCATCATGTTCCAGAGACCCAGAAGCAGCACGATGAGAACGGCAAAAACAGCAACTGTAGTGGCATGATAGAGAAAAGTTTGCATTACTCATATCCGGAGCAAGAACAGGGTTTTTGCTTACGCCTTCCACTCCCGGCCGGCAATGTGCAAGTGGTTAAGCCCGTGGCGGACGCGGGTGGAAAAACGTTCGGCCTGCGAACCATTACGCATTTGAAATTTGCTCTCCGCCGCAAATCCCTTAATTTTCCCGCCGCATTATTCGCTTGTCCGGCTCGGGCGATCCCGACCCCGCACACTTTCGCGATTTGCGTCCATTGAGCCGAGGCCCCGTGTCAAAGAACCTACCGTCGTCGCGGATCAGACGGCCTCGCTTCAATAGCGTGGCCCGCCACGGGCTGGCCGGCGCACTGTTGCTGTCGGTCGCCGCCGCTCCCTTCCATCTTTCCGCCCAGGAGGCAGTGCCTTCGGATCCCGCCGCCGCGCGGAAGGTGCTTGAAGAGAAAAAACGCCAGCTCGACACCAACGCCGCCAAAGAGCTGACGATCCAATCGGACGTCTCCCAGCTCAGCGCCGAACGCGAGCGGTTGAACGGCCGCCTCGTCGAGACGGCAGCGCTTATCCAGCGCAGCGAAGCGCAGATGACGTCGATCGAGGGCCGTTTGTCGGAACTCGAAGAGCAGGAGCGCGTCGTCAAGGGTTCGCTTGCGCAACGGCACGGGCAGATCTCGGGATTGCTGACGGCTTTGCAGCGCATGGGGCGCAATCCGCCGCCGGTTCTCGTGACGCGGCGCGAGGATGCCTTGAAAATGGTCCGCAGCGCGATGCTGCTGTCGTCGGCGTTTCCGGACCTTCGCGACAAAGCGGTCGCTCTCGGGGCGCAGCTCGCGGATCTACAACGCGTGATGGGGAACATTCGCACGGAAGGCGCGCGGCTGCAGGCCGAGACCGACCGTCTCAATGAGGCGCGTACCCGTCTCGCGAGCCTCATGGAAGTGAAGAAGCAGACGCTCGCCGATCGCCAGTCGGAGCTGCAGTCCGTGCGCGTAGCGACCGCCGACATCACGAAAAGCGTCACCAACCTATCGGAATTGATCAACCGTCTCGATACGACGGTGACGCAGCAGACCGGGCTTGGCGCCTACAACGACGAGCTCAAGACACGGCGTCAAGCGAATGCGGCGCCAGGCCGGGGGCAGGCAAGCGGACCGCAGATCATTACGCCGCCGCCGCCCGAGCAGGATGCTGATACGGCCGCAAAGGCGACGGGCGCCGTCGCAGCCTCCGTAGGCGGCCAACCGGCTACCGCTGGGCTGATACCGGCGACGTTGTCCGCTAAAACGCCCACTGCCACGCCGCCGGCAGCGCCGGGCGCTGCGAACACCAGCGCGGGCAATACCAAGGTCGCGATGGTGGAATTGGAGCCGGGTGGCGCATCGCTCATTCCGGGTAGCCCGGGGCGAATCAAACCAGCGATCCCGTTCTCGGATGCGCGAGGAAAACTGCCGTTACCGGCGCAAGGGCGGCGCGCGCTGACGTTCGGGGAAAAGACCCAATTCGGCGGGCAGTCGAAGGGCATGGTCATTGAAACGCGTCCGTCGGCTCAGGTTACGTCACCGTGCGACGGCTGGGTTGTCTACGCCGGAGAGTTCCGCAGCTACGGGCAACTCTTGATCATTAACGCCGGCGATGGCTATCATATGCTGCTCGCGGGTTTGTCTCAGATCGACGTCCAGCCGGGACAGTTCGTGCTGACCGCGGAGCCCGTCGGTACAATGAGTGGTGGGCAAAAGAATTCCACATCCGCGCCGGTAAGCGGACCTGTTTTATATGTTGAACTTCGTAAAGATGGGCGTCCTATAGATCCCGATCCCTGGTGGGCATCAGGTCAGCAGAAGGTACAAGGCTAATGCGCAAGACAGACTATGCATTCTGGACATTCCTGCTGATGGCAGGTTTGGCCGGTGCGACCACGCTGCTGAACGTCACGCAGACGTACTCGGCAACGTCGTCGCAGAACTCCGAGCTTTACAAGCAGCTCGATCTCTTCGGCGACGTGCTCGAACGCGTTCGTTCCGATTACGTCGAAAAGCCCGATGATACTGCGCTCATCGAAGCTGCGATCAACGGCATGCTGGCGTCGCTCGATCCGCACTCATCGTATATGAGCCCGAAGAATTTCCGGGATATGCAGGTCCAGACGCGCGGCGAGTTCGGGGGCCTCGGCATCGAGGTCACCATGGAGAATGGTGTCATCAAGGTCGTCTCGCCCATCGACGACACGCCCGCCGCCAAGGCCGGCCTGATGGCAAACGACCTCATCACCCATCTCGACAACGAAGCAATCTCCGGCCTGACGCTTGAGCAGGCGGTCGAAAAGATGCGTGGTCCGGTCAATACGCCGATCATGCTGACGGTCGTACGCAAGGGCAAGGATGAGCCGTTCGACGTCAAGGTCGTGCGCGACGTTATCCGCATCAACGCCGTCAAGTCGCACGCGGAAGGCGATATCGGCTACGTCAAGGTCACGACGTTCAACGAGCAGACGCACGCCAACCTGGTGAAGGCCGTCGAGACGCTCGACAAGCAGATTGGACCCAACATCAAGGGTTACATCATCGACCTGCGCAACAATCCGGGCGGTCTCCTCGATCAGGCGATCGCGGTGTCGGATGACTTCCTCGAGCAGGGCGCGATCGTGCTCACCAAGGGCCGCAACAACGAGGAAACGCAGCGGGCGAACGCGCGTCCGGGCGACATCTCCGACGGCAAGAAAATCGTTGTCCTGATCAACGGCGGCTCGGCGTCGGCTTCGGAAATCGTTGCGGGTGCCTTGCAGGATCATAAGCGCGCGACGATCATCGGCACGCGCTCGTTCGGCAAGGGTTCCGTGCAGACGATCATTCCGCTCGGAGCGAACGGCGCCATCCGCCTGACGACGGCCCGCTACTACACGCCGTCGAACCGGTCGATCCAGGCCAAGGGCATCGAGCCGGATATCAACGTCGAAGAAGCCGTGCCGGATGACATGAAGGACAAGATCGCAGCCGAGAAGCCGCGCGGCGAAGCGAGCCTTCGCGGCCATCTGAAGAATCCTGACGGCACCGACCAGACGAAGGATGACGATCTGGCCGAACCGTCGGGCTCATCGTCTTACGTCGCCAAGGATGCGGACAAGGACACGCAGTTGCAGTACGCGATCAACTTCCTGCACGGCACCGCTAAGGGTCCGGAGACGTCGAGCGCGACGCCTTCGACGCCAGCGGCGACCCCTGCGCCGAAGTCCGGTTCGGACAACAAGGCGCCGGTTCCGTCCGATGACGACAAGAAGGTTACGCCGAACTAAAAGCGGCTTTACGAGCCAAGGTTTTGGAGGGCGCCCATGCGGCGCCCTTCATGCTATTGGGGCCCGTTCAATTGGGCTTCGTTCAATGTGGGATCAGTTATGCCGGATCAGTCGAAGAAGGCCCTTGCAGAGACGCTGCCGTATCGTCCGTGCGTCGGTCTGATGGTCATCAACGCGCAAGGTCTTGTCTGGGTCGGACGCCGCGCCGACGTTCCCGGCGACGCAGAAGGCCGGGGGACGTGGTGGCAGATGCCCCAGGGCGGCATCGATGCGGGCGAGGACCCGGCGACTGCGGCGCGGCGGGAACTCTTCGAAGAGACGTCGATCGTCTCTGTCGATCAGATCGGCGAACTATCGAAATGGTTGACCTACGACCTTCCCGACAATCTCATCGGGCACGCCTGGGGCGGCAAGTACCGCGGCCAGAAACAAAAATGGTTCGCCTATCGGTTCACTGGAGACGACAGCGAAATCAACATCTTGCCTACCAAGGGGGAGCCTGAGTTCGCGGAATGGCGCTGGGCGGCCGCAGGCGATCTTCTCGATCTCATCGTGCCATTCAAACGCGACGTCTACCGGGATGTCCTTCTCGAATTCGCTCCGCTCGCGCAGGCCAGCCGCCCGTAGCGCTCGGCGAATTTTCTGCAAATACTGGACAAAAAGCGCGGTTTGTGGCGTTTGGTCCTCAATATGACAGTCTAATGTCATAAGACTGCTACGAATTTCTGTACGATAGGCGAATCGAGGCGCAGACTGAGCGCCAGAGTTTTCAACGGGTCCGGCTGAATGTCGACGTTGCCAGATCTTTCCCAGCTTAGCCGCAGCGCGCTGCCGTTGCGGACGTGCGTCGGCATCATGCTGATCAACCGCGACGGATTGGTGTGGCTCGGGCGGCGCCGTCCGAAGTGGGCCGGCGAACAGCAGGCGTACATCTGGCAGATGCCCCAGGGCGGCATCGAGAAGTTCGAAGCGCCGCGGATCGCGGCTCTTCGCGAGCTTCGCGAAGAAACCGGGGTGACGAGCGTTCAGGTCATCGGCGAGCATCCGGAGTGGCTGAGCTATCAGCTTCCCGACGGTTTGCTCGGGATCGCACTGAAGGGCCGGTATCGCGGGCAACGGCAGAAATGGTTCGTGATGCGCTTCCTTGGAGAGGACAGCGAAATCGATATCTTGCCGAAGGAAGGCACGAAGGCCGAGTTCGATACTTGGAAGTGGGCGCCGATCGAGACCGTGCCGGAACTGATCGTGCCGTTCAAACGCGAGATCTATGAACGTGTGACGGGCGATTTCGCACACCTCGCGATGCCGCTGGCGTAGCGCCGGGTTTAGCCGGGTTTTCATAGCCGGGTCTTGGCGCGGCGGCCGCCGGTTCTCTCGTCCGTTCCTTCGAATGCACAAATCCGAGACGCGTGCGGATATCAGGTCTTCAGGCCGGCAGCGGTCATAAAAATCCGGATTATGATCGCGGCGACGCCGACCGTCGCGACGCCGGCGGCCCACAGCAGCACGAGCCAGCCGATACGGCGGAGCCAGGAAGGTTTCTCAATCCCTGTATCGGTCGGGCTCAATGATAGCCTTCCCCGGCTCTCACTTTGCCGCGGAACACGCTGTACGCCCATGCCGTGTACACGAGGATGAAGGGGATGATGAAAAGCGCTCCGACGAGCGCGAATCCCATGCTCTGCGGTGGTGAGGCCGCATCCCAGATGGAAATGGACGGCGGAATGATGTTCGGCCACAGGCTGATAATCAGACCGCTATAGCCCAAAAAGACGAGTGCCAGCGCCAAGACAAACGGCAGCGCGTGGGAATCGCGGTTGACCGCCCAAAGTAGCGCAAGCGTCGCTAGAACCACGAGCACCGGGACCGGCGAAAAAAGGATGATGTTGGGGAAGGAAAACCAGCGCGCCGCTATTTCCGGATGTGCGATCGGCGTCCAGATGCTGACGATAACGATGGCGACGAATAGGGTGATCGCGATCGGCTGCGCAAGAGCGCGCATGCGTTCCTGCAGCTCTCCTTCGGTTTTGATGATGAGCCATGTCGCGCCAAGAAGCGCGTAGGCGAAGAGCAATGCAAATCCCGTAAAAACGCTAAAGGGGGTCAGCCAATCGAGGGCGCCGCCGGCGAAGGCGTTTTTGGAGACCACGAAACCCTGGATAAAGGCTCCGAGAATGAGGCCCTGGCAGAAGGTTGCGATGTAGGAGCCGCAAGCAAACACCGTATCCCACGTGTGCCTTGGGCCTCGGTCGGCGTTTATGCGGAATTCGAAGGCGACGCCGCGCAGGATCAGTCCGAGGAGCATCACGACGATCGGCAAATAGAGGGCGCTCAGAACGACTGAATAGGCGAGCGGGAAGGCCGCAAGCAGAGCGGCGCCGCCGAGGACCAGCCAAGTCTCGTTGCCGTCCCAGACGGGAGCGACGGTATTCACCATCAAATCGCGTTCGTCGCGGGCGGGAATGAACGGGAACAGGATTCCCACTCCGAGATCGAAGCCATCCATGATGACGTACATCATGAGGCCGAAGCCGATGATGAGAGCCCAGATGAGCGGGAGATCGATACCCATGGTGGTCAACTCCCTGTCGCAGCCGGAACGGGCGGAGCGTCAATATCGCCGCTCGCGGCCGACATCGGGCGGGCGGGGCGGTGGAAGAGATTGTCTTCATCCATTGGTGGGCCGCCGCCTTCGTCGGGGCCTTTCGCGACGACCTTGAGCATGTAGCCGAGGCCGACGCCGAAGACGACGCAGTAAACGACGACAAACAGGATCAGCGAGATCGAGAGCGCGAGGACGGAATGGTTCGAGACGCCGTCAGCGGTGCGCATCACATTGTAGACGACCCACGGCTGGCGTCCGACCTCGGTGGTTATCCAGCCGGCCAAAATCGCGATCAGGCCCGCGGGTCCCATCCACATCGCAAAGCGAAGGAAGGGCTTCGAGGCATAGAGATCGGCTTTCCACCGCAGCCATAAACCCCAGAGGCCGAGAGCGAGCATGAGGACGCCGAGGCCCACCATGAGGCGGAACGTCCAGAAGACGATCGCCGAGTTCGGACGGTCATTCGGCGGAAATTGCTTCAAGCCCGGGATCTCGCCGTAGAGCCGATGCGTTAAGATGATGCTGCCGAGAAATGGGACTTCGACGGCGTAATGCGTCTTCTCAGCCGCCATGTCCGGCCAACCGAAAAGTATGAGCGGGACGCTCTCGCCCGGTGTGTTTTCCCAATGCCCTTCGATGGCCGCGAGTTTGGCCGGTTGATATTCGAGCGTGTTCAGTCCGTGCTGATCGCCGATGAAGATCTGGATGGGCGTCAGCAACAAGATCAGCCACATCGCCATCGAGAACATCGTGCGGATTGCCGGCGTCGAGCGGCCCTTGAGCATGTGCCAGGCGGCAGCGGCGCCGACGAAAAGTCCTGTCGCCAGGTAGGCGGCCGCGGTCATGTGCAGGAGCCTGTAGGGGAAGGACGGGTTGAAGATGACCTTGAGCCAGTCGATGGGGACGACCCGGCCGTCCGTCACGGTGAAGCCCGCCGGCGTTTGCATCCAGCTGTTGGACGCGAGAATCCAGACCGTCGAAATCAGGGTTCCGGTGGCGACCATGATCGTCGAGAAAAAATGGAGACCGGGGCCAACTCTTTGCCAGCCGAACAGCATCACGCCGAGAAATCCAGCTTCCAGGAAGAAGGCGGTCAGGACTTCGTAAGCCAACAGGGGGCCGGTGACGCCGCCGGCGAACGTCGAGAAGAAACTCCAGTTGGTGCCGAACTGGTACGCCATGACGATCCCAGAGACGACGCCCATGGCGAAATTGATCGCGAATATCTTCGCCCAGAAATAATAGAGTTCGCGAAATCTAGGTTGCTTGGTCCATAGCCACAGGCCTTCGAGCGTGACGAGATAGCTCGCGAGCCCGATCGTGAGCGCCGGAAAGATGATGTGAAAAGAAACCGTGAAGGCGAACTGTAAGCGCGCTAGCTCGAGAGCGGTCGTTGATGCCGCGCTGGTATCCATGCTTCAGCCTCGGTACCGGAACGCGCGAACGTTCGCACGTCCCCTGCCTTCACCACGGAAAAGTGACGGCCACCGTGAACCTATCGCAGCCGTCGTGAAAGAGCGTCGTCTGCTCGGACTTAATGAACGGCTAAATAGAGAACATGTTTTCGGGAATCAACAGCCGAGCATCAACTTATTCGCTCAAGATGCGCGAATGGGCAAATAAAAATTCAAATCGGATGTCGGTTGCGACGCTCACTATCGCCGCGGTGCGCCGATAGCTCTGTTCGGAAGATTTAACTCGGTCGACGGGTTGTTGAGATTGCGCACACGACCGGGATAATTCGGCGTCGGCGATCCGACATTGCCGGATGTCCCCGATCCTGCACCGTTCGATGTGCTTGGCGGTGTGCGGATGATCTGATTGTTCGTCGACTGTGCCAGAGCCGGCGCCGCGAGGCCCAGCGTGGCCGCGGCCGCAAGGATGATGACGTTTTTCATTTCTCGAACTCCTCTTCGCCTCCCGCGCAGCGGCTTCCTTTACATGGGGAAACCGAAGGATGTCGCAAGCGGAGCACGGCAGACGCGCGGTTAGGCGCGCAGGTTCCGTGCCGGATCACATCACCTACAGCCCTCGCAGGAGTAGTGTCAGCGAACAAGAAATATGGTCCACGTCGCGAGGCCAACGAGAACGGCGCACAAGAGCGCCAACATGAGTGGATTATTTACGGGAGGCCTGTCGCGGTCGTCGGGAGGATCAGAGGATTTTTCCATGTGCCCAGAATAGAAATTGCTTGAATTGAGTATGACGGAAACTTTGTATGATTTTTCAGTGTTTTGAGAGTAAAGTGTCAAAAACTAGTTGACCATTCGTGAATGGATTTTTGAACTTTACGTCACGCCTCTATTCGCCCGTTCTACAACAGCTTTCATCAATATTGAGTATGCGCGTCTCGTCAACGCCGAAGGTTTTTGAACTGGGCGGCGTTTAAGATATTTTCTGTGACGGGAGGCGCTTCCGAGAGCTTGAGTTGAGGAGCTTCAGGATGCGATTGATAAAGCGAAAGCGAGGCCGGATTGCGGTCTTCATCGCGGTTCTCGGAATTGCGCCATTCGGTGTCTCTGCGTATGCCGATTGGGAGCCCGAAAGTATCCGAATTCAGAAAGAAGCCGAGAAGTCCTACCGGACTGCGCCGGTCGTTCCGATAGATCGACCGAATTCCCATCGCCGCGACTATTTGAAAGACGGACCGGCCGGCAACCAGCTTGGCCCTTCGCCTGTTCCCGGACCGGCACTTCCCGGAGCGGGCAAGCGTGCTTCCGATCGCTGACGGTGTGACAAGCCGAGACCGGAGAGTGCTTCTGCAAGCCGGTGGGCGCCTTCTTCCTGCTGCAGGTCTGAATTGCGATGTGCTCGGTTCGTCGCATGCACTCGTGCGTGTGCCGCTCCAGACCTCTATGATGCCATCTCTGAATTGGTCTTCGCCCAGCAACTGAGGGTGCGAAAGAAGATCGCGCGTCGATGCTGCGGCATCCGGCACATTGGACAATTTGCCCAATGCCCTAGCCGTTGGGACCGGGACAAGAAGCTAGCTCAGGGGCTCGCGGACGCGTTGCGCGCAGAGCCGGGCATCGTTCAAGGAGCAATAACGGCCGATGAGTGGAGCTTCAGCCACGTTCGAACGCGACGCGCGAATCGTAAATGCCCGGCACGGCCACGTTGATCCCGGCGAGATCGCCATCGGGGTCATCATCGGACGGACTTCGGAATTTTTCGACTTCTTCGTTTACGCCATCGCCTCGGTCATCGTTTTTCCGAAGCTCGTCTTTCCGCATCTCGATGCGCTGACCGGCACGCTCTATTCGTTTGCGATCTTCGCGCTCGCCTTCGTCGCCCGGCCCATCGGCACTGTCATATTCATGGCCATCGATCGCGCCTACGGCAAAGGCGTGAAGCTGACGATCACGCTTTTCCTGCTCGGCAGCTCGACGGTCGCGATCGCCTTTCTTCCGGGCTACGAGCAGTTGGGCTGGGTCTCGGCTCTGCTTCTTGCGACGTTTCGGATTGGCCAGGGCCTGGCGCTCGGCGGCGAGTGGGACGGCCTGCCTGCGCTGCTCGCGATGAACGCGCCTGAAAACCGGCGTGGCTGGTACGCCATGATCCCGCAGCTTGGTGCGCCGCTCGGGTTGATGGTTGCGGCCGCTCTCTTTGCTTATTTCGCGTCCAATCTTTCGAGCGAAGATTTCCTCGATTGGGGCTGGCGCTATCCGTTCTTCGTGGCCTTCGCGATTAACGTCGTTGCGCTCTTTGCACGTCTCCGCATGGTCGTGACGCCGGAATTCACTGAACACTTCGAGAAGAAGGAACTCGAACCGAAGCCCATCGGCGAGACGCTTCGCGCGGAAGGTGTCCACGTCATCGTCGGAGCTTTCGCGCCGCTCGCGAGCTTCGCGCTCTTTCACATGGTCACAGTGTTCCCGCTCTCCTGGGTGTTCCTCTATACGGACCAGAGCCCGACGCGCTTTCTCGTTATCGAGCTCATCGGCGCGGTGGTCGGTCTCGTGACGATCATCCTCTCGGGATATGTGGCCGACCGGGTCGGCCGCAGAAACCTGCTCTCCGCGACGGCGGCAGCCATTGCAGCATTCAGCGGCTTCGCACCTCAGCTTCTCAATGGCGGCGACGTCGGTGAAGTGATCTTCATGGTGTCGGGCTTCATCCTGCTCGGACTGTCGTTCGGACAGTCTTCCGGCGCTGTCGCGTCCAACTTTGCTAAGGCCTACCGTTACACCGGATCGGCGCTGACAACCGATCTCGCGTGGCTTGTCGGCGCCGGGTTTGCGCCGTTCGTCGCGCTCTATCTGTCGAGCCAGTTCGGTCTGATGGCGGCGGGTGGATATCTGCTCTCAGGCGCCGTCTGCACGCTGTTGGCACTGGCGATGAGCCGGCAGCTCGAATCGACCGAGCGCTGAACGCGTCTCTCAGCATCCAGGTATAAAAAAACGCCCGGCCTCGAGCCGGGCGTTTTTCGTTTTGGCGGTTACCTGATGTTCAGGCGAGGCCGAGCTTCTGCGCGAGGCCGATGCGCTGCAGCTTGCCGGTTGCGCCCTTCGGAATCTCGGGAAGCAGCAGGATCTTGCGCGGCACCTTGAAGTTCGCGAGGTGCTCGCTGGCGAAGTCGCGGAGTTCCCGTTCCGTCGCCTCTTTGCCTTCTCGCAGGACGACGGCGGCTGCGATGTCCTCGCCGAGCTTATCGTGCGGCACGGCAAACGTCACGACCTGCAGCACGGCCGGATGATCCATCAGAACTTCGTCGACCTCGCGCGGCGATACCTTCTCGCCGCCGCGATTGATGATCTCCTTCAGCCGTCCGGTAATCGTGATGTAACCGCCCGCGTCGATGGTGCCCTGGTCGCCCGTCCGGAACCAGCCGTTCGTGAAGGCTTCGCCGTTGGCCTTGTCATTGTTCTCATAGCCGGCCGTGACGTTGTCGCCGCGAATGACGATCTCGCCCATCTCTCCCGTCGCGAGCAAATTGCCGTCCGGGTCCATGATGGCGACTTCGGGTCCGGCAGCAATGCCGACCGTGCCGGGTTTCCTGACGCCGCCGATCGGGTTCGACGCCATCTGATGCGCCGCTTCGGTCATGCCGTAGGCCTCGACGACAGGCGCGCCAAAGGCTGCTTCCAGTTCCGTAATGACCTGCGGCGGCAGCGACGACGATGACGATCGAATGAAACGCAGCTTATGGCGCGCGATGATTTCGCGGTTGTGGCTGGCGCGGCCGACGATCGCCTGATGCATCGTCGGCACCGCCGTGTACCAAGTGGGCGCGGCCTCTTCCATGGCGGAGAAAAATTTCAGCGCGTTGAAGCCGGGCGTGCAGAAGATCGAGCCACCGCGTGACAACGGTGCGAGGACGCCCGCGATCAGTCCGTGGATGTGGAAGAGCGGCATGATGTTGAGCGCGCGATCGCCGCTTGCGAGGTTCAGCGCCGTCGCGATGTTCGACGCGGAGGCGGCGACGTTGCTGTGGCTCAGGGGCACGATCTTGGGACGCGACGTCGTTCCGGACGTGTGCAGGATCAGCGCCGTATCGTCGCTTTCTGCTGGTCCGGGCCGGGCAGGCTGCTCGCGTCCAGTTTCGGCCGAAAGCGTGAAGGCGCCGGCACCATGGGCGGGATCGGACTTCAGTGTGATAACGGTAATGCCCCGCTTCTCAGCGACGCCAACTGCAGGCGAAGTGCTGCCCTCTTCGACGATGAGCGCCTTCGTGTTGATGTCCGACATGTAGAAGTCGAACTCGTCGGCGCGATAGCCCGGATTGAGCGGCGCGGCGGTGGCTGCCGATGCGGTGGCGACGAACGTGGTCGCCATTTCAGGTCCGTTCGGAAGGACGATGGCGACGCGGTCGCCGCGGCCAATTCCGAAGTCGTTCAGGCGGGCGATCGTCCGCATGACGAGCGTGCGAAAACCCGCATAGGTGAGGGGCTCAGCGCCCGAAGCTCTGATTGCAGGTGCTTGGTCTTCGCCCGCCTTAAGAAGGTCGTGCAGGGTCGTGCTCGTTGTCATTTCAACTGTCTCTCCGGTGCGTCGCCGTCCGGCGGCGGCGTCAGGCTTTTTCAACTTTCAGACGGCCGCACTCGTGCGCGAGCGTTGCCGCCAGCAGCTTCACGCAGGCATATACCGTCTCGATCTGTGGGGTCGGGACATTCGCGACCCGGCCCAGTTCGATCACAGAACCGATCAGCGCATCGGCTTCAATGGCGCGGCCGGCCTCGATGTCCTGAAGCATTGACGTTTTATGCGGGCCGACCGCTTCGGCGCCGGCGATCCGCTTTTCCAGCGGAATGCGGAAACGAACGCCAAGCGCTTCGCCAACGGCTTGGGCTTCGCGCATCAGGCGCGCGGCGGCGTCGCGGGTCGGCTGAAACTTGCAGATATCCTCAAGAGTAGCATGTGTCAGCGCACTGATGGGATTGAAGCTCAGGTTGCCCCAAAGCTTGGTCCAGATCTCGGCGCGGATATCCCCGGCCACCGGAGCTTTGAAGCCGGCCTTCTGCAGCGTCTCGGAAATGCGGACGATACGCTCAGTTTTAGAATTATTGATTTCCGCGATCGAGAAGCGATTGCCTTCGATATGCTTAATGACACCCGGCTCTGTTATTTCGGCGGCCGGATAGACGACGCTGCCGATCACACGCTCCGCTGGCAGATTGTCGGCAATGATCCCATTTGGATCGACACTCTCGAGCCGTCTTCCCTCGTGCGGTCCAGGAACACGCAAAAAGTACCACCAGGGAATGCCGTTTTGTGCGGTGAGCACGGCGGTATCGCGGCCATACATCGCGGGAAGATCACGAACGACGGCCGCGACTTGATGGGCTTTCATTCCGAGGATGATGAGATCCTGCTCCGGCACATCCGCGATCTTGTCGGTCGCGGCGATGCGCGAGACGTTCTCGCGGCCGTCCTCTTCGATGAGCTTCAGACCGTTTGCGCGGATCGCCGCGAGATGAGGACCGCGCGCGATAACGGTGATTTCTTCGCCCGATTGCGCCAAACGCGCAGCGAGCAAGCCGCCGATGCCGCCAGCTCCAACGACACAAATTTTCATGGAGTTTGGACCCTCACTCTTATGGCGGCGCAGCAAGATCTTTGTTGGCAGATCGCGTCAACGCCCCACTTGCCGGGCGTAATTTTTCGCGATTTATGTGTGAGCGCTTTTAGTGCGAAATGAAAAAAAATTACAAGCCCGAGGGGGACGTCCCGATGACTGTTCAAGCGGAGTCCAGCGCTCCGGCTTCCAGCTTTGCCGCGCAAAACACGAAGCGCTGGCTGCAGCTGATTCTTGGCGTGCTGTGCATGACGATGATCGCCAACCTGCAATATGGTTGGACGCTGTTCGTCAATCCCATGGCCACCAAATTCGGCTGGGAAATGGCCGCCATCCAATGGGCGTTCACCATTTTTGTGCTGACGGAAACGTGGCTTGTTCCGTTCGAAGGCTATCTTGAAGACAAGTTCGGGCCGCGGCCGCTGGTGCTGTTCGGAGGCATTCTCGTCGGCATCGCCTGGGTGATGAATTCCTACGCGGACTCGCTCGCGATGCTCTATGTCGCACAGGCTATCGGCGGCGTTGGCGCGGGGGCGGTCTACGGCACGTGCGTCGGCAATGCGCTTAAATGGTTTCCCGACCGGCGCGGCTTTGCCGCAGGCGTGACGGCGGCGGGTTTTGGAATGGGGTCGGCATTGACGATCATTCCCATTTCGAAGGTCATTGCCGCAGACGGATATGAAGCCGCGTTTCTCTATTTCGGAATTTTGCAATCGGCGGTCATCATCGTTGCATCCTTCGTTCTCAGGGCGCCGCCGAAAGAGGCGCACGGCGTGCAGTCGACGTCGCTCGTCACGTCGCGGCGGTCGTTCACGCCGGTCGAGATGCTCAAGTCGCCGATCTTCTGGATCATGTATCTGATGTTCGTGATGATGGCTGCCGGCGGCCTGATGGCCACGGCGCAGCTCGCCCCCATCGCAAAGGATTTCAAGGTTGCGGATGTTCCGGTTTCGCTGCTCGGCATCACGCTGCCGGCGCTGACGTTCGCGCTCTCGCTCGACCGGGTTCTCAATGGCGTGACGCGGCCGTTCTTCGGCTGGGTCTCCGACAAGATCGGCCGTGAGACGACGATGTTCATCGCCTTCGGCCTCGAAGGCCTTGGTATCCTCGCCCTCGGGCACTTCGGACACGATCCATTCATGTTCGTGCTGCTGACGGGTCTCGTGTTCTTCGCGTGGGGTGAAATCTACAGCCTCTTCCCGGCGACGTGCGGCGATACGTTCGGTTCGAAATTCGCGACGACAAACGCCGGGCTTCTCTACACGGCGAAGGGAACGGCGGCGCTGCTCGTGCCTTTCTCGAGCATCCTGACGAAGTCGACGGGAAGCTGGCACGCGGTGTTCTACACGGCGGCTGCGATGAACATCCTGGCGGCTGTTCTCGCGATCCTTGTGCTCAGGCCATTGCGGCAGCGGGCGATGCTAAAGAACCAGTGACGCGGCTTCACGCGTTTGCCGATGGGCCGCTGCGTCGTCCGAACAGCAGGGCGATCACGAAGCCCGCTGCAAAGCCGCCGACGTGGGCCATGTAGGCGACGCCGCCGACATCGGCTCCGGTATTGGCGATGGAGCCGACGCCGCTGAAAAGCTGCAGGACGATCCAAAAGCCGATGACGACAATCGCCGGCATCGAGATAACCTGGCGAACGACGAGCACATCGACGCGCGATTGCGGGAACATCAGAATGTAGGCGCCGAGCACACCCGCGATTGCACCTGAGGCGCCGACGTTCGGGATGCTTGAGCCTTCGTTGAAGACATACTGCGCGAACGTCGCTGCGATGCCCGCGACGAAATAAAAGACGAGGTATTTTACGTGTCCGAAGTTGTCTTCGACGTTGTCGCCGAAGATATAGAGGTAGAGCATATTGCCGAAGAGATGCATCCAGCCGCCGTGCATGAACATGGCGGTAAAGATCGTCGGCCATTCCGTCGCCGGGCTCTCCCTGAAGTGGCTCGGGATGAACGCCCAGTTCTGGACGAATTGATCGCCGCCGCTGAGTTCGACAAGAAAGAAAAGGATGTTGGCTGCGATCAGGGCGTACGTGACAATCGGAACAGAGGCTACTTCGGAATCGTCGTCACCAATCGGAAACATCGCTGTCGCTCCCCTCGCGTCGCTCCGTCCGTCCTGCTCAACGCCGTTACGTGTCCGCCCCCGCGCCCAATTAGACTGGTCGCGGTTTTCGAGCCGATAGCAGGTAATTGACGCTGGTATCGGGATTTCGAGACCATACGTCCTGCAACGGATTATAGGTGATGCCTTCTAGGTGCGCGTCAGCCAAGCCGGCAGCCTCGGCATAACGGCGCAGCTCTTCCGGCGTGATGAAGCGGTCCCATTGATGCGTGCCGCGCGGCAGCCAACCGAGAACGTATTCGGCTCCGACGATAGCGAGCGCCCAGGCCTTGAGGGTTCGGTTCAGCGTCGAGAACACGGCGAGGCCGCCGGGCGCGACCAGGGACGCGCACTCTGCAATGAACTTCGCGGGGTCCGGGACGTGCTCGACGACTTCGAGGCAGGCGACGATGTCAAACGAGCGGCCTTCGGCGACGAGGTCTTCGACGCGCGTGGCGCGATAATCGATCGTCAGGTCCTGGGATTCGGCGTGCGATTTTGCAATCGCGATATTGCGTTCCGAAGGATCGATGGCCGTCACGGTCGCGCCCATGCGCGCCAACGGCTCGGCAACGAGGCCGCCGCCGCAGCCGATATCGACGGCGGTCAGGCCTGCAAGTGGGTGCAGGGTCTTGGCGTCGCGGCCGAAGTGTTTCACGGCGGCATCGCGGATGAACGAGAGACGCGGAGGACCGATCTGGTGAAGGGGGCGAAACTTGCCTCGCGGGTCCCACCATTCGGAGGCGAGGCGGGAAAACCGCTCGACTTCTTCGCTGTCGAGCGTCCGGTCGCCAGCGCTCGTTTCCGGTCCTGATTTTTGCGGTGCGATCATTCTCTTCTCCGGTCCCGGCGCTACTCGTCAGCCGGGCGCCTTCATTGTCAAGCGGTTGTGCGTCGCCGTCCGGCCGTGGGCAGTTGCAGGGGGGCGCGCGAGCCGCTAAGAAGCGCCGGACTCAATCCAAATCTTAATACGCGTTTGGCCCGGTTCGGGTCCGAGCGGGTTTGCTCAAGGAAAGCACTTCGCCGATGGCGACGGTAGTCATGAAATTTGGCGGGACCTCTGTCGCCAATATCGAGCGCATCCACAACGTCGCGCGGCACGTCAAGCGCGAGGTCGACGCCGGCAACAAGGTTGCCGTCGTGGTATCGGCCATGGCTGGGGTGACGAACCAGCTCGTTTCCTGGGTCAAAGAGGCTTCCCCCCTGCACGATGCGCGGGAATATGACGCCGTCGTCGCGACCGGCGAGCAAGTGACGGCGGGCCTGCTCGCGATCACGCTCCAGGCGATGGGGCTTCGGGCGCGCTCGTGGAGCGGCTGGCAGGTTCCGGTTAAAACAAGCACGGCGCACGGCTCGGCCCGTATCATCGACATTCCCGGCGACCAGATCAAAAAGTCGATCATGGGCGGCGAAATTGCCGTCGTCACCGGATTTCAGGGAATAGAGCCGCGCGAGAATCGGATCTCGACGCTCGGCCGTGGCGGCTCCGATACGAGCGCCGTTGCAATTGCGGTCGCGCTCGAAGCCGACGTGTGCGACATCTATACCGACGTGGACGGCGTTTACACGACCGACCCGCGCATCGTTTCGAAAGCGAAGCGGCTGGCCAAAATCTCGTATGAAGAAATGCTCGAGATGGCGTCGCTCGGATCGAAGGTTTTGCAAACCCGCTCCGTTGAGCTTGCTATGGTCTACAAGGTGAAAACGCGTGTCTTATCGAGCTTTGTCGCGCCTGATCGCATGAAGGCCTTCAGCCCGGACAATATCGAAGACATCGGAACTATCGTATGCGACGAGGAAGAGATCGTGGAACAGCAAGTCGTGAGCGGCATTGCCTACGCCAAGGACGAGGCCAAGATTACCCTGCTCAAGGTGGACGATAAGCCGGGCATCGCGGCGCGGATTTTTGGGCCGCTCGCGGACGCGAACATCAACGTCGACATGATCGTTCAGAATGTCGGCGCGGACGGTAAGCATACGGACATGACGTTTACGGTCCAGGCGGCCGAACTGGCGCGCACACTCGACGTCTTGAAGAAAGCCAAGGCGGATATCGGTCATTTCGATATCAAGAGCTCCGCGGACGTGGTGAAAATTTCCGTCATCGGCGTCGGAATGCGCAGCCACGCCGGCGTTGCGTCGCAAATGTTCAAGACGCTCGCGGAAAAAGGCATCAACATTCACGCCATTTCGACGTCCGAGATCAAGGTCAGCGTATTGATCGAAGCGGCGTATGCGGAGCTTGCGGTGCGGGCGTTGCATTCGGCCTACGGGCTCGACAACGATTAGGCGGGGCGCCCTTCCAAGCCCCGTCCTTTTGCGGATATGAAACAATCTGCGGCAGGTTTGTCGCGGGACGGCTGGCAGGAAGGTTATGATAACGCGGCGCGACGATCCGAGACCCCTACCGAGCGAAACCTCGCTCCGGGTGATCATGCGCCATTTGCGCGAGATCATGGCCGACGGCGGCGAAGGCCAGGACAAGCTCGACCGCATCGTGCGGCAGATCGCGGGCGTGATGGTCGCCGAGGTCTGCTCGATCTATCTGAAGCGTCAGGACGGCTCGCTCGAACTTTTCGCGTCGGAAGGCCTCAATCCCGATGCGGTCCATACAACCCGGTTGAAGCGCGGTGAGGGTCTTGTCGGGCGGGCGTCGGAGCTCGGCACGACCGTCAACGAGCCGGAAGCTTCGAACCATCCCGCGTTCTCCTACCGGCCGGAAACGGGCGAAGAGATTTACCACTCGCTGCTCGCAGTGCCGATCTCGCGTTCGGGGCAGGTTCTCGGCGTGCTTGTCATTCAGAACCGGACGCCTCGCGAATATTCCGACGAGGACGTCGAGGTGCTGCAGGCGACCGCGATGGTCATTGCGGAAAACCTCATTTCAGGCGCCGTCGCCGGTACGGTCGCGGCCATCGAAGCTTCGCGCTCGCAGCCGGGGCTGATCGAGGGCGAACCGCTTTCGGACGGCATCGCGCTTGGGCACGTGGTGCTGCACGAGCCGCGCATCGTCGTTACGCAATTGATGGCGGAAAATCCCGCGATCGAACTCGAGCGTCTCGATCTCGCTCTCGATAAACTGCAAAAAAATATCGATGAAATGTTCGAGCACGAGCATCTGTCGAGTGTCGGCGAGCATCGCGATGTGCTCGAAGCCTATCGTATGTTCGCGCACGACAAGGGCTGGCACCGGCGTCTACGCGAGGCTGTCGAAGGCGGGTTGACGGCGGAGGCGGCTGTCGAGCGCGTGCAAAACGCCATGCGCACGCGCATGCTGCGCCAGCACGACGCCTATTGGCGCGAACGGCAGCGCGATCTCGACGATCTCTCCGACCGGCTGCTGCGCGTGCTCTCGGGACGGCTCAAAAGTTCGGAAGACGACGGCGGCCTGCCGCCCGATGCGATCCTCGTCGCGCGGACGATGGGGCCGGCAGAGCTTCTCGATTACGACCGGAGCCGGTTGCGCGGACTCGTCGTCGAGGACGGATCGAGCCAGAGCCATGTCGCGGTTGTCGCCAAGGCGCTCGGCATCGCGGCGATCGGGCAGGCGAGCGGCATCGTGGACCGGGTTTCCGCGGGAGACGCAGCAATCGTCGATGCGGTCACGGGCGAAGTTCATCTCCGGCCCACTGGCGAACTCATCGCGGCCTATTCCGACAAGGTGCGTTTCCGCGCGCGGCGGCAGAAGCGCTATCAGTCTTTGCGCGATCGTCCGGCGATCACCAAGGACGGCGTGCAGATCGCCCTGATGATGAATGCCGGCCTTCTGGTCGACCTCCCTCATCTCGATGAATCGGGTGCCGACGGCATCGGGCTCTACCGGACCGAATTGCAGTTCATGCTGTCGGAGGCGTTTCCGCGTCTCGACCGGCAGACGCAGCTCTACCGCTCCGTGATCGAGGAAGCCGGTGGCAAGCCCGTCGTATTCCGCACGCTCGACATCGGCGGCGACAAGGTTCTTCCGTATCTCCGGCAGCCGAAGGAAGAAAATCCGGCGATGGGCTGGCGCGCGATCCGGATGGCGCTCGACCGGCCCGAGCTGTTCCGGCTGCAAATCCGCGCGTTGCTCAAGGCGGCGGCGGGCCGCGAGCTTCGCGTCATGATCCCGATGGTGTCGGCGAGCTACGAGCTCGGCGCGATCCGGGCGCTGATCGAGCGGGAAAAGACGTTCCTGACCGAGCATGGGCATCAGCTTCCCGAGACCGTGCTTGTCGGCGCCATGTTCGAGGTTCCGGCGCTGCTCTTCGAACTCGACGCGTTTCTGTCGCGGGTCGATTTCGTGTCCGTCGGGTCGAACGATCTGATGCAGTTCCTGTTTGCCTCCGATCGCACGAACGCACGGGTCGCGAGCCGCTTCGACGTGCTGGCACCGGCGCCGCTCAGGGCGCTACGGTCGCTCATTGCGACGGCCGACCGCTACGGCGTGCCGGTGACGCTCTGCGGCGAAATGGCGAGCAGTCCGCTTGAAGCGATGACGCTCATCGCCCTCGGCTTCAAATCGCTGTCGATGGCGCCGGCATCCATCGGTCCGATCAAGTCGATGGTGCTTTCGCTCGATGCCCGGAAGGCGACGGCCTTCATCGACGAACTTTTGAAAGAGGGTTCGAAAGACGTGCGCATGTCCTTGCAGCAATTCGCTGAACGGGAGCGCGTCGCGATCGACGGTTAAGGATTGACCGCGGATTTTTGTGCACGGCCTTTGACAAACAAGGATTTTTAGCCAAGAGTATACTTAACATTGTGGGGGCCGGCGCGTGTTGCCGGGTGTTGTATGCGTCGCGGCTTTGTAGAGACCGATCCGGTCGGGGGTTATGAGCGTGCGCGTCCGGTCTCGGCGCGCGTGGATTCCGCCCAAAATCAACAAATCGCCGAAAGCCGGGTCCTCATCGGGCAATTCTTCATCGATCTTAGGCGCACACTGCGGCTGACCCTGCCGCAGGCCGCGGAATATCTTCAGGTCCGCCCGGAAGTCATCGAAGCGCTGGAAACGGGTCACGTCGAGTATCTGCCGGAGTGGCAGGACACCTCCGCGATCGTGATGACGTATACGTCGATGGCGGGCGTCAACGGGCGCCCGGCGCTCAATGCCATCGGAAGCTTGATCTCGTATTTGGCGAGCGTTTCGGCGCCGTCGCGGCAGCCGACTATCACCGAGCGTCTGCAGCAGCACGCCCAGCCGCAATATCAGGCGCAACAGCCATTTCCACAGGCGCAGCCGTTTCAACCGCGGCCGGAGCCAGCGGGCTTGCAGGGCCGTCCACACGCCGTTGCGCAGGCTGGCCAGCCTAACCGTTCGCAACCCGTCCGGGCTCCAAGAATTCAGGCGGCGGGGAACTTCATGCGCGCCGGGTCCGCAATCGCAAACGGAGCCCGGCGGCTGCCGCAAGAAGCCCTCAATCAGGTCCGCCGGCGGCCGCAGCGCGCGCTTTATGCCCTGTCGCTGCCACTCGGCCTCCTCTTGCTGATGATGCATTCGTCCATTTTCGAGACCGTCTCGCGGCCGTTCGGGTCGGCCGTGCGCTGGGTCAGCAGCTATTTCCAGGAGCATTACGGCCCTGTCCGCGACGGCCTCAGATATATCGAAGTCGATGACCCCCGGTCGCGGCGGGGGGACAAATTGCGGATCGGCGGCGGTTCGTATTAGATACGCACGATCTGCTGCCCGACCTTGGCGCGCAGACGCTCCGCGGTTCTTTCGCGGCCAGCAATCAACCCATTTGGCAAAACCACCGGCGACCCCCGCCGGCGAAATTCATCGGACACATGTCAGCACTGCCGCGCGAAAAACTTGACCGACTTTCCGAGCGCTGGGTCGCCATTCAGGATCAGCTGAACCACGGCGTGTCGCAGGCCGACTACGTGAAGCTGACCAAGGAATATTCCGAACTCAGCCCGGTCGTGGCGCAGATCGATGCGCTGCGCAAAGCCGAGGCGGAAAACAAAGATCTCGAGCAGCTGATACGCGATCCAGGCGCCGACAAGGATATGGTCGACCTCGCCTATGCCGAGCGCGCTGAGCTGGCGGAACGCATCACGGGTCTCGAGCAGCAGCTGCGCATCGCGCTCCTGCCGAAAGATGCGGCGGATGAGAAAAGCGCGATCCTCGAAGTCCGGGCCGGGACGGGTGGCGACGAAGCTGCGCTGTTCGCGGCGGATCTCTTCCGCATGTACACGCGCTACGCCGATCTCAAGGGCTGGAAGACTGAGGTCATTTCCGCGTCCGAGAACGATCTTGGCGGCTACAAGGAAATTATCGCTTCGATCACGGGGCAGGGTGTGTTCGCGCGGCTGAAGTTCGAATCCGGCGTGCATCGCGTCCAGCGCGTTCCGGCGACGGAAGCGAGCGGCCGCATTCACACGTCCGCCGCGACGGTTGCGATCATGCCGGAAGCGGAAGACATCGATATCGATATCAAGCCCGAAGACATCCGCATCGATACGATGCGGGCGGGTGGCGCCGGCGGCCAGCACGTCAACAAGACGGAAAGTGCCGTCCGCATCACGCATTTGCCGACGGGCATCGTCGTCGTTTCGGCCGAGAAATCGCAGCATCAAAATCGCCGCCTGGCGATGAACGTCCTCAAGGCGCGCGTGTATGAAATGGAGCGCGAGAAGGCCGCGAACGAACGATCCGATGCGCGGAAATCGCAGGTCGGTTCGGGTGATCGTTCGCAGCGGATCAGGACTTATAACTTTCCGCAGGGCCGGGTCACCGATCATCGGATCAACCTGACGCTCTACAATCTCGACGAAGTCATTGCAGGCGCGCTCGATCCGCTTATCGACGCGCTCATCACCGATCATCAGGCGACGATGCTCGCGGAACTGAGCGCGGCGTAAGATGCCGTCGCGAGGCGCTGAGGATTCGCCGCTCCTGCATTTCCGGCCCGAACAGAGCGTCGCGGAGGCTTTGGCCGCGATGACCCGCGCGTTCGCTCAGGAGGGTTTGGACAGCCCACAGCGCGACGCCCGTTTTCTCCTGCAGGGACTTCTTCGGATCGATGGGGCGCAGCTCCTGTCAGCGTCGAAGCGGCCGCTCGGTGAAGCGGCGGCTGTCGTTAGCGCAGCAGCCAATCGCCGGCTCGCGCACGAGCCCGTCTCGCGCGTTCTCGGACGCCGCGAATTCTACGGACGCGAGTTCATCGTCACGCCCGACGTTCTTGATCCGAGGCCCGATACAGAGGCCGTCGTCGATCTCGCGCTGGACGTCGTGAAGTCGAGCGGACTTTCGGGGCGAGCCCTTACCATCGCCGACATCGGGACGGGTTCGGGAATTCTCATTTGCACGTTGCTGGCCGAACTTCCGGATGCGACCGGGGTGGCGACCGACGTCAGTCCGGCCGCGCTCGAAGTCGCCCGCCGGAACGCCGAAAACCTGGGCGTTGCGGACCGGATTCGGTTCGTTGCGACATCTGGTCTCTCCGGCTGTGGCAACACCTTCGACCTCGTTGTTTCAAATCCTCCCTACATACGGGAAGACGAGATCGCCGGTCTCGACCGGGAAGTGAAGGACTACGATCCCCTTCTTGCCCTCGATGGCGGAACAGACGGCTTGGACGTCTACCGCGAGATCGCCCGTAACACCTTGGAATTGCTGAGACCCGTGAGGGTTGTCCTTGAGGTCGGATCGACCCAGGCGGAAGCCGTCGAGAGGCTATTTGCGGCCGCCGGCGCTCGGCCTTTGGCGCGGCGCCTGGATCTCGGCGGGCATACCCGCGCTGTTGCAATGGAGATACATCTCTAACCTAACCGATCATTTCTATTTGCGGAAACTCGTTTCCGGGGTAGTATCGGAGGTGAAGAGTTTGATCGGATGCGCCCGGAGCAGACGTACCGCTTAAAGCGGCGATTAGCCCGGCCTTCCCATCTCAGATCATCAGCGCAAACGTTCTCGGACCCGTTAGTCCGTTGAGTGGCGAGTGTCGAGCTTCTTTCCTCGGCGCGTGTGCTGACAAAGCTCCTTTGAGGACGGCTCTAGTATCTTTTGCAGGGTTGATGAACGGGATTACTGCGATTTTGCCCGAGGCAGTGGGGCAAGAGCCGCGACTGCGGTCCGTGGGGCAGTGGTGACTTTAGAATCGACTTATTGAATTGGATCGGAGGATCCATGGCGCCGCATACCGATTAGCGTGCGCCGTTGGCAACGTATCAACAAGCATGAACGGGAGCCCATGAGGCAAGGTCAACAGAACCGTCGCGGTCGCGGTCGAAACAACAACAATAACAATAACCGCAAATCGCAAAATCCCCTGATGCGCAGTTTCGAGAGCTCGGGGCCGGATGTGAAAATTCGCGGCACGCCCTCGCACATCGCCGAGAAGTACATAACCTTGGCGCGTGACGCGCTGTCGTCTGGCGATCCCGTGCTGGCCGAGAATTATCTCCAGCACGCCGAGCACTACAACCGCATCATTCTCGGCTATCGCGAGCAGATGGCGCAGCAGGGCGGCGTCGACCCCATGGGCAACGGCGCCGCGCGGACGCATTCGCTTGCCGGGCCTGAGGGTTCGGATAGCGAGGACTTCGGCGACGAGGACGGTGACGAGTTCGGCGCACAGCCGCAGCTTGGCCAGGGTGGCGCGCAGCCCGATGCGCAGCAGCCTTTCCCGCAGCAACAGCAGCAGCCGCGCAACTTCGACAATCAGAACCGCTACGACAACCGGCAGCCGCGCCACGAGCGCTTCAACAACAACCGCAACGACCGCGGCGACCAGCAGCGGTTCGATCGGGGCGATCGCGGGGACCGTGGCGACCGTCAGGACTTCAGGGGCGATCGTGGCGATCGCTATGAGCGCAACGGGCAGGGCGGCGGCGACCGCTACCGGGACGATCGGCGCTCCCATGGCGGCGACAATAATCAGGGCGAAGGCGGTTTCCGCCGGCGCGAACGTTATCAGGCGCCGAACGGCAATGGTCACGGTGGCGACCGCGAAGCGCCGGGTGGCAACTTCCAGCAGCCGAATATTGGCGCGCCTGTCGCGGAGCGTGCTGAACGGCCCGAGCGCTCAGAACGGCCCGAGCGCTCAGAACGGCCAGAGCGGGTAGAACGCGCGGAACGAGCAGAGCGTCCGGAGCGTGTCGAGCGTCCCGAACGTGCTGAGCGCCCAGAACGTCCTGAGCGCGCGGAACGTCAGGCGCAGCCGGCGGCTGCTCCGGCTTCCATCGAGCAGGAACAACCGGCGTTCCTGCGCCGGCCGGTTCGCCGCCCGCGCCGCGAGGAGCCTGCCGAGGTTCCGGCCGCACCGCCGGCCGCCGCGAACGAAGACCAGGAATAAGCGCGAATATCAGAGCGTGTATTTTTCGCTGGCTACGGGCTCCGTGGCCGGCGAAATTGTTTCAGGCCTCAATCCACGATTTTGAAAGTGTCGCCGAGGTGGATGCTGCCGCCGTCAATGACGCGGGCGTAAACACCGAAATCGCAGTGGCCGAGCGTCTTCGACATAAATGATGGGATTTTCATATCGCGGATGCCGGTCTCGGGATCAACATTGGTCGCGGCGCAGCGAGCGGTGCGCTTGAAAACCTGAAGCACGGCGCCGCCGGCGATGCGGATCTTCTTGCCGATAAGGTCGAGTTCGCTCCACGGGTCGAGCCCGCCGATCACGAGATTGGGGCGGAAGCGGCGCGTATCGACCTTGGCTCCGAGCATCGTGCCGAGTGCCTGGACAGTTTCAGAATTGACGATGTGCACACATTTAGCGGCGACGTCGGAAAAGCTATGGCCGGGGCTTGAAACGATCCGCGGCCTGCCGCGAAGGCCGGAGGTTACGACGCGCGCTATCGCGTCTTCGATCCGATGGCGGCCTTCCTCGGTGCGGAGGTCGCCCCGGGCGATCTCGACGCCAGCCTTGGCGATAACGAGCGTGGAGGTCGTGTCGTCGAACTCGGTGCGCAGCGTTGCCAGTTCCTCGTTCTTCATCAGCATGACGAAGTGGATCTTCGAGAGATGGCGCGGGTTTTCCGGATCGAAGGGGCCTGGTCCATTTTCGATCGCGTAGGCGCGGTCGAACGGAAGGGTCTCGAGCGGGGTCAAAGGAACGCTTTCGAGCGGTTCCGGCATCAAACCCTTAACCGGGTAGCGATAAAGAGCTTCAATCCTTGCGGGACCAACCTTTGCCATGCCGCGAATTTTCCCTCGGATTTGCCGTAGCCGCCCCTTTTTCGGGCGCTGCCCGCTCCTATATCGCGTTTATCGTACGGGGCGGTGGGGATGCCTACCATTGGGTCTTTTTCCGCGCCTGGATGATAAATATCAAATCGCATGGCATTCTTTCCGGGCCTTATGGGGTGGTGAGAATGCGCTGGAGGACGCGACATGAATTTTGAACGGTACACGGACCGCGCCAAGGGCTTCGTGCAGGCAGCCCAGTCGCTGGCGCTTCGCGAAAACAATCAGCAGGTCACCCCCGCCCATCTCTTGAAAGTTCTTCTCGACGACCCTGAGGGTCTGGCGAGCGGGCTCATTCAGCGCGCGGGCGGCGACTCGCGCCAGGCGCTGCGCGAGGTCGAAGCCGATCTTGCCAAGAAGCCGAAGGTGACCGGCGGTTCCGGCCAGGTCTACGTCGCGCCGGAGATGGCGCGGCTTTTCGATTCCGCCGAGAAGCTCGCCGACAAGGCGAGCGACAAGTTCGTCACGGCCGAGCGTCTTCTGCTCGCGCTGGCGCTCGACAACACGACGGACGCGGGCAAGATCCTGCGCAACGCGGGTGTCACGGCGGACAAGCTCAATGGGGCGATCAACGACATCCGCAAGGGACGCACCGCCGATACCGCGTCGGCCGAGCAGGCCTACGACGCGCTGAAGCGCTACTCGCGCGACCTCACCGAAGCGGCTGCGACCGGCAAGCTCGATCCCGTCATCGGACGCGACGAAGAGATCCGCCGCACCATTCAGGTGCTGTCGCGGCGCACGAAGAATAATCCCGTTCTCATCGGTGAACCGGGCGTCGGCAAGACGGCGATCGCGGAAGGCCTGGCGCTGCGCATCGTCAAGGGCGACGTTCCCGAGAGCCTCAAGAACAAGCGGCTTCTGTCGCTCGACATGGGCGCACTGATCGCGGGCGCCAAATATCGCGGCGAGTTCGAGGAGCGTTTGAAAGCCGTTCTGTCCGAGGTCGAGGCCGAGGGCGGCAACATCATTCTCTTCATCGACGAGCTGCACACCATCGTCGGCGCCGGCAAGACCGAAGGTTCGATGGATGCCGGCAACCTGTTGAAGCCTGCGCTCGCGCGCGGTGAGCTGCACTGCGTCGGCGCGACGACGCTTGAGGAATACCGCAAGCACGTCGAGAAGGATGCGGCGCTGGCGCGGCGCTTCCAGCCGATCTTCGTCTCCGAGCCGACGGTGGAAGACACCATCTCGATCCTGCGCGGCTTGAAAGAGAAGTACGAGCTGCATCACGGCGTGCGGATCACCGATAGCGCGCTCGTCGCTGCGGCAACGCTGTCGAACCGCTACATCACCGATCGTTTTCTCCCCGACAAGGCAATCGACCTCGTCGACGAGGCATCGTCCCGACTTCGGATGCAGGTCGATTCCAAGCCCGAGGAACTCGATGCGATCGATCGCGATCTGATGCAGCTTCTGATCGAACGGGAAGCCTTGAAAAAGGAAACCGACGCCGCTTCGAAGGATCGTCTCGGCCGCATCGAAAAGCAGATCGCGGACCTTGAAGAAAAGTCGGAAGCGATGACGGCGCGCTGGGAAGCCGAGAAGAACAAGCTCGGTTCGGCGCAGAAGATCAAGGAAGAACTCGACAACTTGCGTAACGCGCTGGAACAGGCGCAGCGCAAGGGCGATCTCGCGCGCGCGGGCGAGCTTCGCTACGGGCGGATTCCAGAACTCGAGAAGAAGCTTCAGGGTGTCGAAAGCCAAGAAGGCAAGGGCGCTCTCGTCGAAGAGGCGGTGACGCCGGATCAGATCGCGGCCGTGGTGTCGCGCTGGACGGGCGTGCCGGTCGACAAGATGCTCGAAGGCGAGCGCGACAAGCTTCTGAAGATGGAAGACGCTCTCTCGAAGCGCGTCATCGGTCAGAAGGAAGCGGTCGTCGCCGTTTCGACGGCGGTTCGCCGTGCGCGCGCCGGGTTGCAGGATCCGAACCGGCCGATCGGCTCGTTCATGTTCTTGGGGCCGACCGGCGTCGGCAAGACGGAGCTGACGAAGGCGCTCGCCGGATATCTCTTTGACGACGATACGGCGCTCATCCGTCTCGACATGTCGGAGTATATGGAGAAGCATTCGGTCGCGCGGTTGATCGGTGCGCCTCCGGGCTACGTCGGCTACGAGGAAGGTGGAGCGCTGACGGAAGCCGTGCGTCGGCGGCCGTATCAGATCATCCTCTTCGACGAGATCGAGAAGGCGCATCCGGATGTCTTCAACGTGCTCTTGCAGGTTCTCGATGACGGGCGCCTGACGGACGGGCAGGGCCGCACGGTCGACTTCAAGAACACGCTGATCATTCTCACGTCGAACATCGGCGCGGAATATCTCGTCAACCAGAAGGAAGGCGAGGATACCGAAGCTGTGCGCGAAGAGGTGATGGCGGAGGTTCGGACGAAGTTCCGGCCGGAGTTCCTGAACCGTCTTGACGACATCATCCTGTTCCACCGCTTGCAGCGGAGTGAGATGACGAAGATCGTCGACATTCAGATCGCGCGTCTGCAGAAGCTGCTGACTGATCGCAAGATCAAAATCGAGCTCGACGAGCAGGCGCGGCAATGGCTCGCCAATCGCGGCTACGATCCCGCGTACGGCGCGCGGCCGCTAAAGCGCGTCATTCAGCGCAACGTGCAGGACCCGCTTGCCGAGCAGATCCTCGCGGGCGGCGTCAAGGATGGCGATACGGTGCCGGTGTCGGTCCGCGACGGTGAGCTGACGATCAACGGCTGGCCAGCGAAGGCTGCGGCTTGATTTAGTGGAGCGGTCGGCTTGCCAAGAGGCGGGCTGGCCGCCCATACCTCATATTCTGTGACTGCGCACACCGTGGCTGATGGTTGAGCACGGATTTGCAGTTTTTTCTTTTTGAATCTCGTTTGTGACAGCGGCTAGCAAAAAAAGCGAAACGCCAATTCTGGGCCGGGATCAGAATATGTCTTGGATGCGTGGACCGCGATCGGTCGCACGCTTGTCGGAAATCTGGCGTTTGAGAACAGCCTTAATGGCGTCTGCTTTCGATTTGTAAATCTTGGTCTCTCCGAGAAATTGACTGGCGATCTCGTTGGCTTCAGTCGCTTTGATAGCTTTGTCTTTCTTGAGGCGAGCAATGACTGCTTCAAACGTGGCGTTGTCGAATTTCGCTTCATTTAGCTCGGCAACATAGCCTGCGATTGCAGTCTTGCCGGATTCAGCATTGCGTTTTAGGGCTGCGACCCTCGCGAGTTTCGCAAGCGCGGGTTTAATGGCTTCGGTGAGTAGCGCTAGGTCGACATCGTCAAGGGACACCAACGCGTCAGATAATCCGCGCGCTGATTCAGAAGGCGAACTAGATTCAAGTATCTCGCGAAGTTGTTTGATTTTCACGACGCCACTTTCTGCAGCTGACCAGGCTTGGCCATTTTCGGTGCTTCCGTTCCGTCATTGCGGCGCCACTGGACGTTGGAACTGATGTAGTCGGCGAGTTCAGCGAACATATCGCGGACCTGTCGCACGGTTTGCGAATTTGAAGTGCTACTTACCACAATCTCGCTTCCGCCCGCCTTTGCCAATTCTGCTCGCCGCAAGATTGGACGGCTTTTAAGGACTGGTACCAAAGATCCGTAGAACTCAGGAATTTGGCGCTCCAGTTCATCAATATACTCCTGCTCCACCGAACTGTAACCCGTAGCGGCGCCGACCATTGACGGTACGACGCCGAGAACGCGTTGGCTCGGGTTCAGCTTCATTTGAAACTGCCGAATGGCCGACAGTGTGTTCAAAGTAGCGAGATGTGATTGACCGTCGAGTATCGTTGGCACGAGGACATGGGTGGCAGCCGTTAGCGCGTTCACAGCCCCTGTCAGCAAGCGAGGCGGGGCGTCGATAAGAACGAGATCAAATTGCGTTTCGGGATCTTCTTTAAATGCTGCAGATTGCAGGTACGTCGCCATGTTGAAGCGAATTTCGGGATCCTGCCCAATGAGCCAGCGAAACATCATGTTTATTTCGGAACGGCTGTAATCATAAAACGCCGGGTAGATCCACAAGCGACTATTGATTGGAGAGAGCCGCTCAGCTGCCATCCGAAGCCACTGGCTTTCGTGATTTGGTTCGATCAACAGGTGAGAGTTGGCGTTAAATTTATCAACGCGAGCCTGAGTGAGTGCCGTATCCGACAGCGATCCCTGATAATCGCAATCGATCAGTAGAACGCGTTTTCCCGCTTCGGCAAAATGAGCCGCGAGGTTCGCGCAGATGGTCGTTTTTCCGACGCCGCCCTTGAAATTAACAACGCATATAATCGGCATGCTTGTGCGCAAGGCCGTTTGATGTTTGGTCAGGGTCTCTGGCTCCGGCGGCCTGATCCAGAAATCACGCGCATCCCGGACAACGTTTTCGAGATTGGAAAAGCGGCGGGCTAGACTTTCCTTTTGAGACGCAATCACTGCCACGTCGCTGCGCAGCGCCTCTATAATTTTTGCATCGGCACTATTCCCGGCATGCCGACCAACTCGATACCAAGTGTAGGCGAAGCCGGAGACGCCAACTACCGCTCCGATGGCTTCTTTGAAAAAGGGAATATTGAGTCCGAGAATTGATAAATCGGCCATTACGCAACCCCCCACGCGCCCCAATGCTCGAAGCCTATATTACAGAGTTAATGTCAGTCAAATGAATGTCGGCAGGACGAAAGTAGACGTTGACGATGGCGAATAGGGCGCCGAGCATCCTACCCCCTATGAATTGCGAGCCTAAAAAACTTATCCCCGTCCTCCGAACCTTCCGCATAATCCCTAGCATCTCGCCACGCTGACAAAGGGCATGAGCTCGTGCCGCGAGCGTTGAGTGGTGAGAGCATGTAGGGCCGCCCGGAGAAATCGGTATGCCGGGGATTTGCTGCCTGCCGCGCGACACGCATCAAGGGATGCGCGGCGCGGTGAAACGTCCGCTCGAATGGAGATGCGCGGACGAATGGCGGGGTCGACGGCTCATGGATCGCTCCAGCGATCCGCAGCTCGCCGAGCGGCGCGGACATCAGGGCCGCCGTCGCGGCCGGAAGTTGGCATGTCGCGGGGCGGCGATGGCCGCATCCCAAATCCAACTGCAAAGAGCGAGGCTACGCCGCCCCGTCCCTTTGTTTGATTGTCCACGGCGACTCGCGTTCCGCGAGCCGGCCGCCGTGGACGCTTGCTGTTGCGCACGCCCCTTTTTCGAACGATTTAGGACGCGGTGCGATGAGCATCGCGTCCGATTTTGGCTATAGCGAACCTGCGAGCGTGGGGTGCTCAGTTCGGCTAAAGCCGAGGCGAGCTTTTACCGAATGCAGATCAATTCCCCGTTGGGCGCGCGAACGGCCCTATGGCCCGTGTGCCTCAGGCACCATGCTTGATTTTGTCCGCCCCAGATGCAGCGGCCGGTGATGCTGCTGCGATGGCGGTTTGGACCGCAGCCACCGAGAGCGAGAGCCGGTGAGGCTGCGGACGAGAGGTCAATGGAAAGAAGAGCGAGACCGAGTAGGGACGCGAAAAGTTTTTTCATGACAAAAATCTCCTTGAGCACGCGCGAAATTGCTCATTTTTGAGCACGCGATTCTTAGTTTCCATCCCATTAACTGAACTGGGCATTAATGACGCGTACGTCGTATTAAGGCAAGCGCGGACAGCGCTCCGCATCTTGCCATGCTGACAAAGGGCGCGAGTTCGTGCCGCGTTCTTGAAGGGCTGAGCGCCGGTCGAGCGAAGGCCGGGCGCTGTTATAACCTCACTGTGCTGTCACCGGCGCGATGCCGACACTTCGCACCACCGGCGGCGGGTTCCATTTGCCGGTCAGCGCATCTGATTTCGGAGCATATAGGCGCATGGTGAGATTGAATGGCCCTTTTGGTGCCGGAAGCCAGTTCGCTTCTTTATCGGTGCCGGGGCTCTCGTTCTGAAAATAGAGATCGAGTGAGCCATCCGCGTTGAACTTGAAGGGCATCCAACTGCTGACCGCGAAGCGATTTAGATTGTTGGCAACCTGGAACCCTTCTTCGTCATAGAGCGTGATCGACCAGAAGGCATCGACAGGCGGCATCGTCGCCTTGTCAAAATGGATCGTGTATTTATTGGCGCCATCGAGCGGCTTGCCCGTGTCGTCTGCAAGGTTTGCTGGATAGATCGCGTCCTCCGGCAGGTTGGCACCGAGGCCATATTGGGTAATGAGCGCCCGCTTCAGATAGTAGTTGCCGTAGACTCCCATCGTGTCGGTGTTCATCGACCAGCCATTGGCCACACGCGCCAGTGTCGGGAGCTTCCATTTGATGAGCTGCTGCGCGTCCTGCGGAGCCGTTTCAAGAGCCTTTTGAACGGCGGGATCCAATTTGGTGATGTCGAAGCTTTTGCCGGGTTCGATGCCGATCCGGCGCATCTGCGCGATGATGGGTTGGTCCGTAATGTGCGGAGGATGCAGCTTCAAAAGTTCGGCGGCATAGGCAAAGAATTTGCCGGCAGGCATCGTATCGACGAGGGTTTTGGGCGGCGTCTTTACGTCAACGCTTGGATCGATCTTGGCTTCGACGGGCGCCGGCGGTTTTCCCCACTCGGACAGCGGTGTGATCTTATAGCCTGCCTGGATCTGGTGAACCGCATCATAGTCAGCCGGGCCATCGGTCTTCGTGCGGCCGATAATCCAGACGTAGGGCGTCGGCGCGTCGATAAGCTCAGTGCCTTTGGGCAGCTTGAACTCGTCGATCAGCTTCCCCTTTTTGTCGGGCGTCCAACCCGGCGGCACGATCACAAAGTTACCGGCTTCAGTTCCCGTCGTTCGCCAACCAGGTGAGGCGAAGACATCCGTCCACATGTCGAGCATCGGTAAGAGGTAATATCGCCCGTGTGTATCGGGCACCGAGACAACAACAGGTTCTTTTGTGAGATCGAGCCAGGCGCTCGAGTAGAGCGTATCGAAATTGGGGCGGACGACGGTCCGCATGTCGGCGGTCGGATAGGCGTCCACATTTGCGAAGGTATTCATCGGACCACCGATCGATCCTTTGCCGGGCGCCGTGTTAATCAGCTGCTTCCGGGTCAAATCCATCGTCACGGGGGAATAGAAATAAAGGTAGGCATTGACGGCGATGTCGTGCGCTTCTTGCGGGCTGATGGTTTGGGCTCTGACCGCCGTCGCGTGAGCGACCATTATGGCAAAGGACGAAGTGGCAATGAGCGCGCTCATAACCACGCGTCGTCCTCGCGCTGAACGTTCTGGCATCTTCGCAGGCTCCTGCCCTCTCGAACCCCACGTCCGGGATGGAGACTACGGTTTTCCCACGATCTCGCTGGGATCCTATTGCACAGGGTAAACGAAGCATTCCGCTTCATCACGCGCCGACAGCTTCGTCATGCCGACGAAGGTCGGCACCCAGACAAGTGTCGTCATCTCAGACGCTTCTTGGGTTTGGCTGGATCCCGGCCTGCGCCGGTATGACGGTGGGGGCGCCGGCCTATTCCAATCTGAGCAAAATCGCCCGGTCCAATACCAGGACGGATTTCGCCCGTCCTTTGCCTTCCGCAATCACTGCGGGCGCGTCTTTATCGGGAACCGCGACCCATGCGGGTTTTGCGATTGTCGATATCGCCTTGGGGTCGATTGTCGTCACCCTCAAGGGCCCATAGGAAAGTTCATTCAGGCCCGCATACATGTTTGTCCGATAAATCGGAGCCGGTGCATTGCGGACAAGCTCAGCAATCTGCGCACCTGCAATCTTCGAACGAATATAAGCAGGCTTGATCACTCCATCGACGATCGAATGGACCGCGGCATATCCCAAAAAGACGACCGCGATACAAACGCCGCTCGCGGCGAGGACTGTTCGACGCTCCGACAAAGCATCGTAGGCGATGCCACCGAGGGCGCACAGCGGCAGCACCATCGGCAAGATATAGCGGGGATTGACCTCGGCGGGCCAAAACAGAATGACCGAAGTACACGCAAAAGCGTAGCAGCTCAGCGCCAGGATGAAATTTTTAGGGACGCTGCTTTTGACGGACCGGGCGCCGGTTATCAGGAGGGCGCCTGCCAAGAACGCCGCTGGAAGGGTCTCAAAAAAGAAGTCGGCGGCGTTAGTAAACGGATGCGGGAGAGCGATCCCGTTAGATGCAAGCCGTGTGTATCGCAGCCATTCGCTTTGATCGCCCGGGACGAAAACGTAGGCGTACCATGCGCCGGCGGGAATGGCCGCGAGACAGCCAGCTAGAACAAGGCCCGGAATTTGCCACCAGGTCGATGTCATGGCGACGAACGTGACAATTCCCAGCATAAAATAGGCAACGGGCTGAGGGCCCTTCAGGAGAGCGGCTACAGCCAGAAGCCCGCCAATCCCAATCCAACGACCAACGGAAATTCTCCCCGTCGCATATGAACGCCACCAAACGAGGAAAGCGCCGAACAGTGTTACTGCGAGCGGCAGGTCGGCCACCGACGTTGCGTAATATCGCATGACGATGGGGCTTGCTAAAACGAGCGCGGCCCCAAACACTGCCGCCTCGGGGCTCGCCACCGGCCGTAAGGCGCGCCAAACCAAAAGAACTCCTGCCAGAAGCGATAGAACGATCGGCAGACGCGCGATAAATGGAACGACATGGCCGGATGGCAGGCTAATTGCTGCTATGAGCCAGGATAAAAGTGTTGGCCGCTCTATAAAGCGAAAATTGTAGAGGTGCGGCGTGAGCCAATTGCCATCGTCCAATGCGCTCTGAGCGATGTTTACGGTTAGTCCTTCAACATAGTGATATCCATGAAAAAGCGCTGGCGGCACCGCGACCAGCAGCCAGACGCCAATCAGCCAAAGAAACGATAAATCTCGACCGGCTACCGCCCCCCACAATCGAATGACTCTTTGCGCCGATTGTTGCAGCGCTGACGCGCGCCCATATTCGCCGAGGCGGAAATCAGCAATTTCATTTGTCATTTTTTTTGGGGTACCTAACGGCGAGAGATAGACGAACGTTTGCTTGTCGAGTTCACTTGCTTTGTCGTCAAGGGCCGAATAACGCCGTTTTTCTTACGGTTCTGTATGTATTCCGATTTGAAGTTCGTCTGTGGCGCCAATGTCCTAGTCTTGCCGGTGGAGGTCGGCACCGAGACGACTGTCATCATCTTGTGCGCGTAGGCTTGGCTGGATCCCTGCCTGCGCCGGGATGACGGCGGTTTCGGGACGCGAAACGCTGCGAGCGTCCTGCTTTCCGTCTTCGGACTATTTTTGGCTCCATCTGACAAGCTCCCCCGAATCTCCATTATGTCCGCATACAGCATAATTCCCGCATCTCGCCACAACAAATAAGCGAGCGTCATTCCCGCCAAGGCAGGGATCCACAACAAGCCTCAGAGCAACCTACGTGGCGCAAACGGGAATGCCGTGCACGGCGACCTTCTTGAAAATTGTCGTGGGTGCCGATCCTGCGTTGGCATGACGATGGGGACGTGTTGTTCGCGATCATCCTGTCGCGAGCGCGGAGGGGGCAATCGACGCAGGCTTCAGTTGACGCGGGCGGCATGGCGCCAGAGGTTCACAAATTCGTCGAGCTCGTTTTCGGCAAGATCGGAGACGACGGTATAGTCGAAGTCGCGGCCGTGCCATTGGATGACGAAATACCCGTCATTCGTTGTCGTGAGCGACGGCTCGGTCGTATCCTTCTGTCCGGCTCGCGGAATTGCCACGACGCTGATGATATGGGCGCGGCGCTGATAGACGAGGACGGGAACGGGCTTTCCATCGATCACTTCGACGCGGCCGCCGGCGAGGGGAAATCCCGCGCTCGATAGATCGATGACTTGCGGGGAGAGCGCGAGCTTGCTGTCGAACCAGGGCTTCACCGTGTGGCGGTCGCTGGACGCAACATCGAACGGCGTCGCTGCGAGTAAGGCACGCTGATGATCGGCGACGATCGCTGCGATCTCGTTCGATGCGGAATTCGGGCGCAGAAAGGCGTAGGTGCCGCCCGCTGCTACAATCGCTGCGAGGGCGGCGGCGGCAGCCATTTCGCGCCAAGCGTAACCGCGGATGGGCGTGCGCGACGGCGCGGTGAGCCGCTGTACGGCTGGAGGAGGCGCCTCCTCGGTGATCGCTTCGATGCGCCGGCGCAAATCGTTTGAGGCGAGCTGTGTTTTCAATTGTGATGCAAGCACGCCGCGCAGTTGCACTAGGCGATCGTGTTCCAACTTCAGCGCCGGGTCAGTGGCTATTCGGCGCTCGATCTCCAAAACGGAAGCGGCGTCCAGCTCGTTGTCCAGATAAGCATTCAGCAGCAGAAGGGATTCTTCACGGGAGGACCATGCCGATGGTTTGTTCATGCTGCCCCTGCCTTTCCCTTACCAGCCATGGCGAGGCGCTGAATGAGCAGGTTTCTCGCGCGCGCAAGTCTGGACATGACGGTCCCTATGGGAATCGACAAAATCTTCGAGATTTCCTGATAGCTGAGTTCTTCGATCTCTCGCAGGATCAACGTCTGGCGATAGGGCAAGGGCAACGCCGCAATCGCACTGTGCAGTTGCTCGGCATCGATCTTGCCGATCAGGATTGTCTCGGGCGACGCCTGTGGATCGACCATTTCCAGACTGGCCCGTTCGAATAGCGCTTCGTCGTTTGCCGTCACGGTCGTTTTCGGCCGGTTCTTGGCGAGCCACGTGAACGCAGTATTGCGCACGATGGCAAGAAGCCATGCTCTCGGGTTGATGCCCTTTGCGGTGGCGATGGCGCGGTAAGCCCTGAGGCACGCATCCTGCACCACGTCCTCGGCATCGGGCACGTTCCCAGTCAGCCAACGGGCGAGCGACAGCGCATCGTCGAGATGGGGCAAGACCACTTCACGAAATCGCTGCCGATCGTCCATCGCCACGCTTTCAAGTCAGCCGTTTAGGGCCTGATGAAACTGCATCCGCGTTTCTATTTCGCACGCTGCTTAAGGTATTCGATGACATCGGCGCGATCCTGAGCGCTATCGAGATGATAGAACATCTTGGATCCCGGCACGAGCTTTTGCGGATTGGTCAGCCATTTGTCCAGCGTATCGTCAGTCCACGTAATACCTGAATTCTTGAGGGCTTCCGAATAGCTGTAGTTCGGGACGGAACCGGCTTTCCTGCCGAAGACACCGCGATGTTTGGGGCCGACATCGTTGGTGTCCAATGAGTGGCAATCCTGGCAGCCTTGGTAAAGCTGCTCGCCGTGGGACGCATCGCCAGCCGCCAACGCTCGTGCTTGTCCAAAAAATAGCGCGACCAGCATGAGGAAAGCGGGAAGCAATTTACGGGCAAATATCATGAGATTAATCCGCGAGCGATGTATCTGTGATGGCCAGGGGATACTCATTGCGCTTGAACGCGACGTTGGTGATCCCCAAGAGGCCACGAAGTTTTTCGGCGGGTACGACCATGGGTCCGGGTGATGGTGCTGCGCCCGGCGCGGGCTGCGGAAATGCCGTCGAGCGCGCGGTATGGAACGTGACGTTGCCTTCGACTTTTTGCATGAGCTGGTGGATGTGGCCGTTGAGAACAGTCACCGATCCAAAGCGCTTCAGATAGCCAAGGGCGATCGCGGCGTCGTCGGTTCCCCAGCCCCAGTTCGGATAGACCGACCAGAGAGGAATGTGCGCGAAGACGACGATTGGCGTTGAAGCCGACAGTGGCCGCAAATCATCTTCCAACCATTCGAGTTGTTCGTGCCCGAGATAGCCGAGACCGAAGTCCTTCAGGTTGACGACGTTGTTCAGACCAATGAAGTGCACGCCATTGCTGTCGAAGCTGTACCAGCCGCCGCCGCTCGTACCTTTGCCGTAACGCTCGAGATAAGCCTTCTCAGTTGCTTCGTCGGTTATGTCGTGTTCGCCGGGTACGTAGTGGACATCGACGCGCGTGCTGCCGATGATTTGGCTGGCATCGTCGAATTCCGTTGGCTTGGCGCTGTGCGTGATGTCGCCGGTGTGAAGCATGAACGCCGGCTTGGCGGAAAGCCCATTGATCCGGCCGATGGCTTCCTTGAGTGTTTCGAGCGCATGAGGGTTCGCGGCTTTGTTGAAACCGACGTGACTGTCGGAAATCTGCAGGAAGGTGAAGCCAGACTTGGCGGCTTCGGCCGCTTCGGCGCCGTCGAGCAAGGACAATGACTTCGGAACGCCGCCTGAGATTGTCCAAAGTACGCCCGTGCCCGCCCAGATCATGCATTCCAGAGCATGCCGCCGGTTCAAACCGTCTTCGTGATCATTATCGCTCATGAGAAATCCCTTTCCGTGAAGTCCGCAAATTGGCGGATCGGAAGGGTAGACTCGGCGGCCCGTCTATTTATTCCCGGCGATCTTGCGCGAGCTGTGCACGTCTCGGCCCGGCTAGAATTCTAGGCCGTTGGCGGACGGTACTTGTCCCATTTGTAAAGGGCGGTGCGGGAACAGTTGGGATTGTTGCGGGGTTCTTAGCATATTCGCAGGCAAACTTCCCCGCTTCTTTCCCCATCCTCGTTCAGGTGCGCATGAAAAAGGTTTCCCTTCGGACCGCCGCCGTTCTCGTCGCCGCGGCCGCAACGATCTACAACCTTGGCTGGACCGCTACGGTGCTTGCTCAAAACAACTCCAATGACGATCTGGAGCTCGCTTTCAACGGTCATTGCCGCGAGTGTCATTCATTCGACAAAGGCGACAATCGATTGGGTCCGACACTTTACGGTGTCGTCGGCCGGAAGGCGGGAACTGTTCCGGGCTTTTCCTATTCAGACTCGCTCAAGAGTTCGGGCATCACCTGGAACGAAAAAATACTGGATCAGTGGATCGCAAATCCAAACGCCGTCGTGCCGGGCAACAATATGGGCGTAATCTTCAGCGGACTGTCGGACGCAGGCGAGCGCGCCAAAATTATTGCCTTCCTGAAGCAGGACACGAAGGCAGGCAACAAGATGTGAGCGCTGCATTGCGCGGCCGGCACACTTGCGGCGCCGGCCACGAAACGTAGAGATGGACTAGTTGCGCGGGCGATCGCGGTCACGGCGATAGTGGGCGCGGCGGTAGCAGTTCTTCGCTCCGATCTTGCAGGCGATGTTCGGGCCGGCCGTGTAGCCGATCACGCCGCCTGCGACGAGGCCTACGGGTCCGAAGACGACGGCCCCGGCCAATCCGCCCAATGCCGCATCGGTGACGCGCTCGCCCGCGTTGGCTGCGACCGGCGCGAGGAGAACTCCCGCGGCAACCATCAGACATCCAGCTAAGGTTTTCATAGTTCTCGTTCCCTCGGTGTTTTCGTCCCCCGCGGACGGTTGATGAGACCCCGCCAGCATTTTCCGCGATTCGAAATTTGCTGGCGACATCAGCTTTCCATCAGAGCATTCACAAATGGTTTCCGAGAATTTTATCTGCGCGATTATTCTCGAATTCGTGCAAACGCAAAACGCACGGCGGCGCGTGGCACGAAACAATCGCCGCCGTGCGTATCTGCTTCAGCTTTTCACGAATGCGAGCAGATCCGAATTGATGACGTCCGCATGGGTCGTCGCCATGCCGTGCGGATAGCCTTTGTAGGTTTTGAGTTTGGCATTCTTCAAAAGCTTGGCGGAAAGCGGACCTGCGTCCGCATAGGGCACGACCTGGTCGTCGTCACCGTGCATGACGAGGGCGGGCACGGTGATTTTCTTCAGGTCGTCGGTGAAGTCGGTTTCCGAGAAGGCCTTGATGCAATCATAGTGCGCTTTTGCGCCGCCCATCATGCCTTGCCGCCACCAGTTATCGATGACGCCTTGGCTCACCTTCGCGCCGGGGCGATTGAATCCGTAGAAGGGGCCGCTCGCGACATCGACGTAGAACTGCGCGCGATTGGCTGCGAGCGCGGTGCGGAAGCCGTCGAACACCTCGATCGGCAAACCGCCTGGATTTTTTGCCGACTTGAGCATGATCGGGGGCACGGAGCTGATGAGCACGATTTTCGCGACTCGGCCCGGCTTGGCGCGAGCAGCGTAGCGTGCAACTTCGCCGCCGCCTGTCGAGTGCCCGACGTGGATCGCGTTTTTGAGATCGAGCGCGTCGGTCAGCGCGATAAGATCGGCGGTGTAGGTGTCCATGTCGTTGCCTGTCGACGTCTGGGTCGAGCGGCCATGTCCGCGCCGGTCGTGGGCGATGACGCGAAAGCCGTGGTGGAGGAAGAACAGAATCTGATTGTCCCAATCGTCGGCGCTCAGCGGCCAGCCGTGATGGAAGAAAATGATCGGAGCATCGCGCGGTCCCCAATCCTTGAAATAGATGGTGACGCCGTCGCGTGTGGTGATCGTATCGCTCATCCCAGTGGTTCCTTTTATGGAATTGGGGGTTTCGCGGAGGCCTGTCGCAATGAAAATCGCGGTGCTTGCGGAGAGGCCGATTGCAAAACTGAGCAAATTCCGGAGGCAACGCAAAGACGCATTGCGTCAATCATCTACAAAGAATGAACGTCTACTGATTATTGAACGGTAGCGCTCGGAAGCAGGCGAGCGGCGCTATTTGTTCTTCGTCATGACGGGTGCGCGGCGCATCAGATCTTCGATGCGGGCGCGTTCCTTCTGGAACTCAGCGAGATCTTTGCCGTCGAGTTTGCGTTCGCGCGGCACCTGAATCGACATCGGATCGACGAAGCGGTTGTTGACGAGCACCTCGAAGTGCACGTGCGGGCCCGAAGACAGACCCGTCGATCCGACGAAGCCGATGACCTGGCCTTGGCGAACTTTCATGCCCGGCGTCACGTTGCCGAAGCGGCTCATGTGGCCGTAAGCCGTCTGATAACCGTTGGCGTGACGAATGCGGATGTAGTTGCCGTAGTAGCCTTTGTGTCCGACTTCCTCGATCGTGCCGTTGCCGGCGGCAATGATCGGGGTGCCCTGCGCGCAGGCCCAGTCGACGCCAGTGTGCATTTTCCGCGAGTTGAGCAGAGGGTGGAAGCGCACACCGAAGCCTGAGGTCAGACGCACATCCTCGCCGCGCACGGGTTTGCGGACGAGAAACTTTTTAGAGTTGTTGCCGTCTTCGTCGTAGTAATCGATGACGCCGTCGGCCGAGCGGAAGCGATAGAATTTATAGACGGCGCCGCCGCTCGAGATCGCCGTGTAGAGCAGTTCGCCGGGGTTGCCCTCGGCCGAGGGATCGTCCTTCATGTCGAAGAACATTTCGAGCGTGTCGCCCGGGCGAACGCGACGGCGGAAGTCGGTATCGAAGGCGTTGATGCTCAGAACCTTCGAAATGGTTTCCGGCGGCAGGCTTTGATTGAGGCCTGCGAAATAGACGCTCGCATAGAGGCTGACATTCTGCGGATCGTCGCCATCGCTGTTGGCGATGTGCTGAAGCTCGGCGTCGAAGGGCGGTTGCGACGATCCGACGAATTCGCCGGCGGCGCTGCGGCTGACGGTGACGAGATGATCGTGTCCGTCGGAGAAAATCGAGTAACGCGCCGGCTCCATCTTTTTCGGATCAGATAGGGAAGGAATGAGCGTTATGCGAACTTCCTGGCCCGGAACGAGCGCATTTTCAGAGAAAATGCTGTGGCCGGCTTCGATCATGCTGTGGACGTCCCATTCGGGGGCGCCGGCTTTGGCGAGGATTTTCGCGAGCGTGTCTTGCGGGCCGACTTTCACCACAACGACCTGGCCGCCTTCGAGATCGTCGGAGGGTTCGTCGGGCGCCTCGGTCGACTTGAAGATATCGGTCGTGTTCAAATTGTCCGCAGTCGCCGCTTTCGGCTGCCAGGAGCCGGTGCCTTGCGCCGGGACGGCGGGGCCGGAAGCCGCGACGCCATCGAGCGGAAGACCGGAGCCGTCACCAAGTTTGTCACGCGCATTTCCTGCCTCGGCACCCCGCTCGACGATGTCCTGGACTTCCTGAGCGTCGAGCTCTTGGCCATCCTCTTCGGGCAGGATGCCTCCCAGAAGTTCGACGACCTTCGTCGAGACATCCGATCGAGACAGTCCGCTTCCCGCGTTTTCGTCGGCATCCTCGCCGACTTCGGAAGGCTGGCCGCTGCCGTAGAGCTTGAAGGGGTTAAACGGCGGAATGTTCTCCTTCTTGTCGGCCGGGACCGGAGCGAGGCGAGCGACGATGCGGGCATAAGGCTTCTGGCGAACGTATTCGCGGCTGTCGCGGCGGCTCTTCGAGGATTCGTGGATGATGTAGCGGGTCGATAGGGCGCCGGTCGTAAGCTGCAGGCGGTCGGATTTCGGCGTGACCCACTTCAGGCCGTCGGCGTTTTTGGGTGTCAGAGCAATCTGTGGGACCAGCGCCCCCTCGCCGAGGCTTTTCAGGGCCGGGAGGAGGCCATCGTTCGAGCGGTCGCCATCGTCGGACGAGCCGTAGACGACGATGAGAATGGCCATGGCGCCGATGGTGGCGGCCAGGCAGGTGCTTAAAATCCAGCGAAAACGGCCGCCGGCGGTCGGCTCGGCGTGGTTTTCGGCTTCGTAGATATGCTGGAAGAAGCTCCCGCCGCGGCCTGCATAGGCATTTGTGGGCAGAAGACGCGTGTCATCGTCGGAGGCGAAAGCTCCGTCAGTCGTGGCCGAAATCTTCTTTCGACTTTGAAGCACTCTCGGCAGGTCCCCCACAGCCCCGCGAGGTCTCTCTTACAAGCCTTTTAGCGGAAAAGCGCGCCGTTTCCGGGGCAGATAACCTCGGAAGGTGGCCAAACACGCTGTTTACGCCCGTCGAGACGACCAGCCGCCGGGCCGTCAAATAGGGAAAAACCCCTTCTGGCGCGGCGACGTACACTCGACACACGTTTGTGAGACAATCGGGGCATGGTCAAGGCAGGCCCCGAAAGACGGCGCTTAGGTGCGCCGGCTACCGGATCCGGCCGAAAATCGGTGTTGTGAGTCAGTTTGTGGCTGGCCCGGAAGAAGGCGCTTGATCGTCTTCCACACGGGTCAGCGAAAAATAAATGACTCTAACCGCCTGAAAAGCATATGTTTTTCGGGCTGAATGATTTTCTTTGAAGAAATTTTAAAACCAGTGTTGACACCGAAGGCCGTATGTTGTTTAAACAGCCTCGTTGGCGGGCCACACGGCCTCGCCGCCCTCGCAGGGCATCAAACTCTCGAAACTCTCGTGGTTCCTGGCCGGGACATACCGGTAAGGACCTCGTCGTCTCGAAAAAACCGGCGGTTCGCCGCGGGTCGAGTTGTTGTCCGCGATTTTTGAATTTTGCTCTTTGACAATTGAATTTGAAGGAAGGGAAACGCAGACGGCGGGGTCCTGGCGGACTTTCGGTCGAAAGACTGATCGTCATAACAGACTCTGGAGAACTCTGCGTTTCAATACCATCACCGTGATGTTCGTTTCGGGAAACCGAAGTGATCGTCATGTTGTGAAGGTGCCCGTTACGCAGATGATTCCTTGGATTAACTTCCAAGCCAAAAAACCAGAATCAAATCTTTCAACTTGAGAGTTTGATCCTGGCTCAGAACGAACGCTGGCGGCAGGCCTAACACATGCAAGTCGAACGCCCCGCAAGGGGAGTGGCAGACGGGTGAGTAACACGTGGGAACCTTCCCTATAGTACGGAATAGCCCAGGGAAACTTGGAGTAATACCGTATACGCCCGAAAGGGGAAAGAATTTCGCTATAGGATGGGCCCGCGTAGGATTAGCTAGTTGGTGAGGTAATGGCTCACCAAGGCGACGATCCTTAGCTGGTTTGAGAGAACGACCAGCCACACTGGGACTGAGACACGGCCCAGACTCCTACGGGAGGCAGCAGTGGGGAATATTGCACAATGGGCGCAAGCCTGATGCAGCCATGCCGCGTGTATGAAGAAGGCCTTCGGGTTGTAAAGT